>Ga0074193_1000052_pt1 | contig 211360 bp, 191 predicted proteins | sample EPASupsiteHSE605_FD_64523 | JGI IMG/M metagenome (GOLD analysis project Ga0074193, IMG submission 64523) | Bioremediated contaminated groundwater from EPA Superfund site, New Mexico - Sample HSE6-05 | ecosystem: Environmental > Aquatic > Deep subsurface > Groundwater > Contaminated ... | reverse complement strand
ACACTAAGAAAAGTAACGGTTTGATGGTGGGCCGCCGTGGGCTGGTGTATGGGGCGTCGCTTGCGCCTTTGGAAACCCCCCTCAGCCTTATAGCTTAGCCACGACGATTGCCATGAAGAAGATTTGGTGATCTCTAGATAGATTTTAACGATATGATATCACTCAAAAAGGTGAGGATTATGTATGGATACTGAGTATTTTATAGTAGATAAAGAACAGCCTGACAAGATCATTATGAAAAAGGCCGCTAAGATTCTAATGCAGGGTGGCTTGGTGGCGTTTCCTACGGAAACTGTATATGGGCTTGGTGCTAATGGTCTAGATAGTGAGGCGGTCAGTAAAATCTATCAAGCGAAGGGGAGACCGTCAGATAATCCGCTGATACTACATATTGCTAGTCAACAGGAATTGATTCCATTAGTCAAAGAAATTTCGCCAAATGCGCAGCGATTGATGGATGACTATTGGCCGGGACCTCTTACGGTGGTGTTAAAACGGAGTGATATTGTACCGAATAACGTTGCTGGCGGTCTTGATACGGTCGCAATCCGTCTGCCTGATTGTGTTGTTGCGCAAGAACTGATTAGGCAAACCGGGATGCCGATTGCGGCGCCGAGTGCCAATACTTCGGGAAGACCAAGCCCGACAACTGCTGAGGCAGTGTTAGCGGACCTTGATGGACGAATTGATGCGATTATTGATGCTGGGAGCTGTGAGATTGGTTTGGAGTCGACTGTTGTGGATTGCACTACACCGATTCCTACGCTACTTCGGCCAGGTGGTATTACGCTTGAAATGCTGATGGATACGTTAGGAGAAGTGGAAGTGGATCCTACGTTAGGTGGTAGTCGAGAATGTATTCCAAGGTCGCCAGGGATGAAATATACGCATTATGCCCCTGCTGCTTCGATGACTTTATTTGAAGGTCAATATCTGCAAATCGTCAGCCTTATGGTGCTGGAAATCGAAAGTGCATTGATGCAAGGTAAAAGAGTAGGAGCCATTGTTTCAGAGCAAACGATGCAACGGTTACCGGCTGGTGTTGTTGCCGTATCGTATGGTTTGCGGGAGGATATTGAACAGATTGCTACCAATTTATATACCGCTTTACGTAGTTTTGATGAGAATCCTGTTGATGTAATTTATGCTGAGGGTATTGCAGAAGAGGGACTTGGGCTTGCGATTATGAATCGTTTGCGTAAGGCGAGTGGTTATAGGATTATCAAAGGATAACATATCCGCTGTTTTCTCCACATATATATGAGCTGTGGAGGTGGAGATGTTGAGTAGTATTGAGTTTTTTATCTTAAGTATGGCCTTAGGGACGGACTTATTTTCGGTGGCCATTCCGATTGGTATGAATCGCATACCGTTCATCATTGTTTTCCGTGCGGCTGTTACGTTTGCGATGTTTCATATTGTCCTGATTCTATCGGGCTATTATGTTGGGCATTTTCTCGGGGCGATAGTTGAACGTATTGGCTCAGGTCGTATAGAGTGCCCGATCCTGGTCATGCAAAATTGGGCCAGTATTCTAGGGGCCGTTGTGTTAACGGGTTTGGGCATTTATATGATTAAAGAAAGAATGAGTACGGCTGTGTCAGAGAAAAATAGGGCTCATCCGTTACAAGGGTATTCACTACTTCTATTAGCAACAAGTGTCAGCCTTGATGCATTGGCTGCCGGTTTTAGTATGGGAATGATGGATGTTGATTTAATTAAATTGAGTATGATTTTGGGTGTAGTCATCTTCAGTATTGCGGTGCTAGGACTTAGTGTAGGGCGACAAGTTCATCGCTATATCGGGAACCGCGCGGAATTGCTGGGCGGAATGGTACTGATTTTGCTAGGAATACATATGCTTTGGAATATGCTGTGCTAGTTAATAAAAATAACAATGATGAGTTATACTATTGATATTGGAAAGGCAGTTGAACTGATTCTATGTTACATATTTTGTTTATTTGTACTGGCAACACTTGTCGTAGTCCAATGGCTGAAGCTTTATTAAAAGCCAAGATAAAAGAAGAGAACTTAGAACAATTGATTACCGTATCATCTGCTGGTATTGCTGTTTGGAAGGCAGACCAAGCATCGAAGCATGCTCAAACTGTTATGCAAGGTGTTGGGCTTGATTTGACAAATCATCGCTCTCGTCAGTTATTGCCTGAACATATTGTAGCTGCTAGTATCATACTTGTTATGACTGAAAATCACAAAAGAGCGGTATTCTCGCTAGTCCCTGGGGTACAAAGTAAGGTGTATACGTTGGCTGAGTATGCAGGAGAAAAGCGAGATATTGGTGATCCTTATGGTGGCGAGTGCATGATATATCAGCAGTGCGCTGAGGAAATCGAAAAAATATTAGGGCTTTGTTGGGGAAAAATTAAGATTTTGGCAGGAAAAAATAATTAAATAGCGAAAAATGACCAGTGAAGTAGTTAGTTGGAGGCGTAATATGTTTGTTGGAATTGGTAGTGACCATGGTGGTTTCAATTTAAAAGAAGAAATTAAAAATTTATTAACGGAACAACAGATTGAATTCCGTGATTTTGGTACGCATTCGGCAGAATCAATTGATTATCCTGACGTTGCACAAAAAGTAGCGCAGGCAGTAGTTGCTGGAGAATGTACCCGTGGGATTTTGATCTGTGGTACTGGTATTGGTATTAGTATTGCTGCTAACAAGATTAAAGGCATTCGGGCAGCTCTTTGTCATGATGAATTTTCCGCTAAAATGTCTAGAGAGCATAATGATGCCAATATACTTGCAATGGGAGAAAGAGTCATTGGACCAGGCTTGGCACGTATGATTGTCTCTACTTGGCTCGCGACGGAATTTGCTGGTGGTCGACATGGTCGTAGAGTGGATAAAATATCTGAATTAGAAGAATAATTCCTCCTAGTAAATAGATGGAATTATTGAAACAGTCTCTGAGGAGTGAACTTGATGAGTGTAGATTTAGACGTAATAAAAACTCAGACAGTACAAATAGCAACTGAATTATTGCAGGTTGCGACCCTTAGTCCAGGACAAATTTTAGTGGTAGGGTGCAGTACGAGTGAAGTGATTGGCGCTAAAATCGGCTCAGCGGGATCGACTGCCGTCGCTAAGACTATTTTGGATAGTCTGCGAGCGGTATGTAACAATCATGGAATATATTTAGCGGTACAATGCTGCGAACATTTAAATAGGGCTTTGGTAATTGAAGAAAAGGTTGCTGAACGATATCGTTTAGAAACGGTTATGGTTATACCGGTACCGAAAGCTGGTGGTGCGCTTGGAGCGCAAGCTATGGCAGATTTTGAACATCCTGTCGTTGTTGAAAGTATAAAAGCGCATGCTGGTATCGATATTGGTAGTACGCTAATTGGTATGCATCTTAGGGCGGTCGCTGTGCCTGTACGTGTAACGCAGAAAAACATTGGACAAGCTTTTGTGATAACGGCTCGTACGCGTGCGAAACTGATTGGTGGACCAAGGGCTGTTTATCAATAAATAACAATATGGGGGAATAAAGTAATATGAGTATACTTGCTAGTTTTGATCCAGAAATCGCAAAGGCCATTGATTTAGAGTTGCATAGACAACAAAATAAATTAGAATTAATTGCTTCTGAAAATTTTGTTAGTAAGGCAGTAATGGAAGCACAAGGTACTGTTTTAACAAATAAATATGCGGAAGGATATCCTGGACGTCGCTATTATGGTGGTTGCGAATATGTAGATGTTGTCGAGCAATTGGCGATTGATAGAGTGAAGAAAATATTCGGTGCGGAACATGCGAATGTGCAACCGCATTCCGGTGCACAAGCGAACACTGCCGTATATTTTGCTTTTTTAAAGCCTGGAGATACGATTTTGGGTATGAATTTAGCACATGGTGGACATCTAACCCATGGTAGTCCTGTTAATATCTCAGGAAAATGCTTTAATATTGTTCCCTATGGTGTAGATGAAAAAACACATCTCATTAATTATGATGAAATAGAAAAACTTGCTTTAGAGCATCACCCTAAAATGATTGTTGCTGGTGCGAGTGCTTATCCTCGAATAATTGATTTTGCTCGGATGGCGCAAATTGCCCGCAAAGTGGATGCACTGCTGATGGTTGATATGGCTCATATTGCTGGTTTAGTAGCAGCTGGTCTGCATCCTTCTCCTGTTGGACATGCTGATATTGTTACAACAACGACTCACAAAACCTTGCGTGGACCACGAGGTGGCGTCATTATGTGCCGTGCAGAACTGGCACCGATTATTGATAAAGCAGTGTTTCCTGGTATGCAAGGCGGACCATTGATGCATGTAATTGCTGCGAAAGCTGTATCTTTCAAAGAAGCATTAAGTGAAGAATTTGTTTTATATCAACAACAAATTGTCAAGAATGCTGCTACATTAGCGCAAAGCTTAATAAAATGTGGTTTTACATTAGTTTCTGGTGGTACAGACAATCATTTAATATTAGTGGATTTGCGTTCTAAAAATATTACAGGAAAAGATGCTGAAAAACTATTAGACAAAGTTGGCGTTACAGTGAATAAGAACTCGATTCCTTATGATCCTGCTAGTCCTTTTGTTACAAGTGGTATTCGTCTTGGTACCGCAGCTCTTACTTCGCGTGGTATGAAAGAAGCAGATATGCAAGTGGTAGGAGAGATTATTGGAATGGTACTCAATAATCCTGAAGATACTGCTATCCAAGCGAAAGCGACAGAGTTAATTGCTGATTTATGCAAAAAACATCCGTTGTATGCATAAGAAAAATAACGAAAGGTAGTTGATCATATAGTGCAAGTGAAAGTAATTGAACATCCGTTGATTCAACATAAGCTATCGTTGATGCGAGATGTAAAAACAGGTACGAAAGAATTTCGCGAATTATTAGAGGAAATTTCGATGCTGATGGCATTTGAAATTACTCGTGATTTACCGCTGATGGATGTTGAGGTGCAAACACCAGTTGCTACCTGTACATGCAAAGTATTAGCCGGCAAAAAACTTGGGGTAGTGCCTATTTTGCGGGCGGGACTTGGTATGACAAATGGAGTGATACGGATTATTCCAGCTGCAAGAGTTGGACATGTTGGGCTATATCGTGATCCTAAGACCTTGCTACCAGTGGAATATTACTGTAAATTGCCAAGTGATGTGGCGGAGCGAGATTTTATAGTAATTGATCCTATGCTTGCGACTGGCGGATCGGTTGTAGCTGCCATTGATCTGATCAAAAGTCACGGAGCAAAAAATATCAAACTCATGTGCTTAGTAGCAGCGCCTCAAGGAATACGTCTTGTGAATGAAAAACATCCCGATGTGGAGATTTATACTGCTTCTGTTGAAGAATGTTTGAATGATCATGGTTATATTTTGCCAGGACTCGGTGATGCCGGGGATCGTATTTTTGGTACGAAATAAAGGAATGTACAAGTAAGGCACAATGTTGTTAGCACGCCATTGTAAAAAAATGTCGTTCTAGTTCTTTGTGTCTTGCTAGTTATATTGATTCTGTGTTTTTGTGGTAGAGTGTTCTTATTGATGGGTTACTGTTTATCATAGAGCACTTTTTTTTATTAAAAGTTTTGTAAAATAGTAAAATTACCTTGCAATTAACCGCGTTTGACTGATATAATGACCAAGAATGTTACAATATGTAGTTGCAATAATGTGTTTTGTTCGCGTGCGATGGAAAATGCGAGAAGCTATACGCAAAATACAGAATAGTACCATCGATAGAGTCTTACATAGGCTAATTTTTATTAGGAATGATAGTAGCGGTACTATTTAGCAATGAGGAGGTAGAAATATAGTGGAGCATACCTTATCGATTTTGGTGCTAAACCATCCGGGAGTATTGGTGCGAGTCGCTGGACTATTTGCTAGGCGTGGATATAACATTGAAAGCTTGGCAGTAGGTGCCACTCACGTTCCCAAATATTCGCGAATTACAGCTGTTATGAAGGGAAATGACTCAACAGTTGCGCAAGTTGCCAAGCAACTTGAGAAATTGATTGAAGTGCGTGCTGTAGAATTTTTGCCTGGAAATGCTGCTGTAGTTAGAGATACCGCTATGATCAAAGTGAAGGCCAGTAGGGAACAACAACTAGAAGTCTTGCAACTATCTGAATCCTATGGGGCTAAGATTGTAGATATATCAGAGCAAACATTGATTATAGAGATCACTAGTGCTGAAAGTAATACCGAGGCATTGGTAGCAGCCTTAACTTCTTATGGAATACTAGAAATGATTCGGACTGGTGTTATTGGCTTGCAACGAGGCAATAGTAGTATTTATCAAAACCAAAAGCCAGAGTCTAGTGAACTGTTTTGTCATGCTGCGAATGATTGAGTAGCAATAGCGTAAAAACCGACCCTTTTCGTCAACGGTTATTGCCGTAGTGATAAAAGGGCAGTTTTAAATAAAAATTAAAGGGTATATGAGGGGAGATCATTACTATGAGTAAAATGTATTATGACACAGATGCGAAACCAGAATTAATTAAAAATAAAACAGTGGCTATTATTGGTTATGGTAGCCAAGGTCATGCTCACGCATTGAATTTACATGATAATGGCGTAAAAGTAATCGTTGGTTTATATAAAGGAAGCAAATCTTGGCAAAAAGCGCAAGATAATGGTTTAGAAGTGATGGAAGTTGCACAAGCAACAGCTGCTGCTGATATTGTTATGATTCTACTTCCTGATGAAAAACAAGCTAAAATTTATAATGAACAGATTGCACCAAACTTAAAATCCGGTGCAGCTTTGGCTTTTGCCCATGGCTTCAACATCCATTTCAATCAAATCGTACCACCTGCTGATGTAGATGTATTCATGGTTGCTCCTAAAGGACCTGGACATTTAGTACGTCGTGTATTTGCTGCAGGCGGCGGAGTACCTTGCTTGAAAGCTGTATACCAAGATGCTACTGGTCAAGCAGAAGCATTATCTCTAGCTTATGCTTGGGGTGTTGGCGGAACTAGAGCTGGTGTATTAACTACTACTTTCCAAGAAGAAACAGAAACAGATTTATTCGGTGAGCAAGCAGTACTTTGCGGTGGTGCTACAGCGTTAGTAAAAGCTGGTTTTGAAACATTAGTAGAAGCTGGATACCAACCAGAAATTGCTTACTTTGAATGTTTCCATGAATTAAAACTGATTGTAGATTTGATGTATGAAGGTGGCATTGCTACCATGAATCATTCCATCAGTGATACAGCTGAATATGGCGAATATATGATTGGTGATCGTATCGTTACGGATGCAACAAAAGCAGAAATGAAAAAAGTACTAACTGAAATTCAAACAGGCGTATTCGCTAAAAATTGGATCTTAGAAAACCAAGCAAATCGTCCTCAATTCTTAGCAACTCGTCGTCGTGAATCAGAACATCAAATTGAAGCAGTAGGTAAAGAATTGCGCGGTATGATGAGCTGGTTGAAAAAATAATTCGTAGTGTAAGATAATTATATGTAATAAATAAGCGTATGCACTGATTGAAATAAAATCAGTGCATACGTTTATCATCCTATCAATAAGAATTTATATATATCATCATTTTTTTAGGTGCAGTGAGAGGTAAGGAGGGAATTGATTGATGAGTAAAAAGCATATTGTAGTCATCCCTGGAGATGGTATTGGTGAGGAAATAACATCAGCTGCTGTACGGGTACTAGATAAAGTAGCAAGCAAATGCGGCTTAGGCTTAACATATGAAAAACAGTTAGCTGGTGGTGCTTCGATTGATGCGTATGGTGTTCCACTAACTGATGGTGTTGTTCAGGCTTGTAAAAAAGCCGATGCGGTATTGCTTGGTGCGGTTGGTGGACCGAAGTGGGATAATGTAGCGCCTGAAATTAGGGCAGAAAAAGCCATTTTGGGCTTGCGTAAGGAATTGGGCTTATATGCTAATTTCCGTCCTGTCCGCGTGTCCCCCGCGCTAATTGAATTTTCTCCATTGAAAGAGGAAGCGATATCTGGAATTGATATTTTATTAGTTAGAGAACTGACTGGCGGTATTTACTTTGGCAAAAAATGTGAATCAGAATTGGTAGATGGTATCGAGCAGGCTTCTGACCTTGAAGTATATACCGTTCCTGAAATCACTCGTATTATGCATTTGGCTTGCCAAGCAGCAAGGCTTAGACGCAAGAAAGTCTTGTCAGTTGATAAGGCGAATGTATTAGCTACATCTAGACTTTGGCGTCGGACCGTTGCAGAGGTCGCTAATGAATACGCTGATATTAGTTTGAGTAATATGTATGTTGATAACTGTGCGATGCAGCTAGTATTAGCACCGAAGCAGTTTGATGTTATTGTTACGAATAATTTATTTGGTGATATTTTAAGTGATGAAGCAGCAGTATTGACCGGATCGATTGGTATGTTGCCATCGGCAAGTCTTGGTAATACAACGGGATTATATGAACCGATACATGGATCGGCACCTGATATTGCAGGTCTTGGGCTAGCAAATCCAGTGGGTACTATTTTATCGGCAGCTATGTTACTGCGTTACTCTTTGGGTGAAGAGATCGCGGCAACTAAAATAGAACAGGCAGTGGATCGAGTGTTAGCTGAGGGGTACCGTACTGCTGATTTATATAGACAAGGTTCAACGAAAGTAACTACGGATGAAATGGCTAGATTGATTGAAGCGCAAATAGATTAATCTCTTATGATTGGGGAGGTATTGAATATGAAAATGTCTGGTGCGAAAGCTGTTGTAGAGTGTTTGCTGGAGCAAGGGGTAGACGCTGTTTTTGGATATCCAGGCGGTCGCATTCTGTCATTATATGATGCGTTATATGATAGTTCGATACGCCATATCCGAACTGCTCATGAGCAAGGAGCTATACATGCTGCTGATGGTTATGCTCGCGCTAGTGGGAAGGTCGGGGTATGTATTGCAACTAGTGGACCTGGAGCCACTAACTTGGTGACTGGACTTGCGAATGCGTATTTAGATTCTGTACCGTTAGTCGTCATTACAGGGCAGGTTTCGACCGACCTGATTGGCGCAGACGCTTTCCAGGAAGTAGATATTACTGGTATTACAATGCCAATAACCAAGCATAATTTTTTGGTCAAAAATAGTCATGACCTTCCAGAGATTATGCGATTTGCATTCCGTATTGCTTCTTCTGGGCGACCAGGTCCGGTGCTAATTGATATCCCAAGTGATATCCAGGCCTCTACCATAGAGTATGAGAGAGAAGAGGAAAGTAGCAAATCGTGCTGTCAATGGGAAATATCAGAACTTGGTAGTACGTTGGTTGATCAAGTAGTAGATGTTATTGCCGCTGCTAAACAACCCGTCATGATTGTTGGTGGTGGGGTAATTTCTGCTGGTGTGCACAAACAGGTGATTGCTTTGGCAGAGAAAATTGGTGTGCCAGTGGTTAGTACATTGATGGGCCTGGGGTCTTTTCCCTCTAGCCATCCTTTATTTTTAGGACTGACTGGTATGCATGGTGGTAAAGTAGCCAACCATGTTGTGCATGGCGCGGATGTTATGATTGCCATTGGCAGTCGGTTTAGTGATCGGGTAACGAGTAACAAGGAAAAGTATGCGGCAGGAAAAATGTTGATTCATATTGATGTAGATCCAGCAGAACTTGATAAGAATATTGAGAGCTATATTGGACTGGCTGGTGATTTGAAAGAACTATTGCCGATTTTATGCCAGAGGATTCAAAGTAGCGATCAACAGCAGTGGTGGACAGTCATTGAAAAGTGGCAACAAGAATTTAAGGTAGATCATAGTACAGAGCTGCTAACGGCACCTTGGATGCTACAACAAGTATCGGAAGCTACAGCAGATAAACCTTTTATTTTTGCTACAGATGTTGGCCAACATCAAATGTGGGCAGCGCAAAATTTAAATATTCAGACGCCGCGTTCATGGATTACTTCCGGCGGACTGGGAACGATGGGTTTTGGTTTGCCATCGGCGATTGGTGCACAGACTGCTGAGCCTGATAAACGGGTTATTTGTATTGTTGGTGATGCGGGTATGAGGATGACAGGGTGTGAATTATTTACAGTTGCTAGTGAGAAGTTGCCACTTATTACAATCATTGTTGATAATAGTTGTTTGGGTATGGTGCGGCAATTACAAGAACTATTTTATAAAGAGCGGTATTCTGCCTCGCTCGCGCCATGTCAGATGGATTTTGTTTGTTTTGCAAAGGCTTTTGGTATTGAAGGCAGTTTGGCTACGACGCAAGAAGAGTTCAAACTGGCTTTGGCAGATGCACTTGCAAGTAAAACAGCTAGAGTCATTGTGGTCAAGATTCCTGTTATGGACTTAGTTACTCCAATGCTAGTACCGAATTCAACACTTGATATGCATCTAGATATCTAATAAACAATAAAGACCTGACAAATGTCAGGTCTTTATTGTTTATTAGATATCATCACCAAATTTTCTTTATGGCAATCACCCTATACCCCATACGCGGTAGACTTACATATGGCTGTTATTTTCTTAATGCGGTTTAATTTTTATTTGAGCAGTGGTGTAACAAAGCGTTCAATTCGTTTCAGTGCTTCTTTGATATTAACTGTTGAGGTAGCGTAGGAACAACGGACATATCCCTCGCCGCTTTCACCAAACGCATCACCAGGCACGAGGGCAACCTTTTCCGCTTGTAGTAGCTGCTCGGCAAATTGTAGTGAAGTAAGACCGGTCTTTTTAATCGATGGAAATAGGTAAAATGCACCTTTGGGTTCAAAACAATCAAGACCCATTTGGCGAAAGCCATTTAAGATGAGACGGCGACGTTGGTTATATTCTGTCGTCATCTGCATTACGTCCTTTTCGCCCATTTTTAATGCTTCAATAGCCGCAATTTGTGCAGTGATAGGCGTGCAAAGCATTGTATATTGATGGATTTTTGTCATTGCCGCAATGAAATCCGGATTGGAAGCTGCATAACCGATACGCCATCCTGTCATGGCATAGGCTTTTGAAAAACCGTTTAATACAATAGTGCGTTCTGCCATATCCGGTAGGCTAGAGAAACAGGTGTGTGTACCATCGTAGGTGAGTTTTGCATATATTTCATCGGAGATAACAATTAGATCATGTTTTTTGGCAAAGAGAGCAATTTCAGCTAAGTCCTGCCGGCCCATAACAGCCCCCGTTGGATTGTTAGGATAACCGATCAGTAATACTTTGGTACGAGGGGTAACAAATGTTTCCAACTCTTCTGCAGTAATGCGAAATTCATTTTCGATGCTAGTGGGCACCGTCACGGCAACCCCGCCAGCAAGAGTGACGCAAGATTTATAAGAAACATAGCAAGGTTCAGGGATGAGTACTTCATCACCGGGGCTTAAAAGAGCGCGTAATGCTAAATCGAGTCCTTCGCTAACGCCGACCGTAACGAGGATTTCTGTGCGCGGATTATAGGTAACCTGATAATCTTTATGTAGTGATTTCACGATCTCTTCTCGAAGTTCTAACAGACCAGCGTTGGATGTATAAGCGGTATAGCCGCGGTTTAATCCGTAGATGCAACTTTCACGGATATGCCATGGCGTGATAAAATCAGGTTCGCCAACACCGAGGGAAATGACCCCTTTCATTTCTGCTGCAATATCAAAAAAACGCCGAATGCCAGAAGGAGGGATGGAGCGGACAGTGGGTGCGATACGGTCAGCCCAATTCATGGCGAAACCACCAACCTATGTTGTTCTTCTTGATCATTTAAAATAACGCCAGCATATTTATATTTTTTGAGCATAAAATTGGTGGTAGTACTCATGACACCATTGATAGTAGAAAGTTTAGTGGCAACGAAATCGGCCACTTCTCTTAAATTAGTACCTTCGACAGTGACAGAAAGATCATAAGTACCAGACATCAAATAAACGCTGCGAACTTCTGGGTAACGATAAATACGTTCCGCGATGGAATCGAAGCCAACTTCTCGTTCAGGGGTAATTTTTACTTCAATTACCGCTGTGACCTGATCTACACCTGCTTTTTCCCAATCAATGATCGTTTGATATTTGATAATAATTTGTTCTTGTTCACACTTTTTGATCAGTGTAGCAATTTCTTCAGCAGGTATGTTTAGCATAATGGCAAGTTGCTCTGGAGATTGGGTATAATCTTTCTCTAAAAGTTCTAAAAGCTCTTTCATATAATCGATTCCTCCCTAGTAAAAATCTAAATTATAATAGATTGTTTTTTTCTTAGAATATCATATATGTTGAAAAAGGTATATGTATTTACAAAGTAATTATAGTATAATTAGTAGAGGAAAATGTAAAGATTATAATAGGTTTCATGTAATTTAGAGGAGATCATTACGTATGCGGAAAAATTGGGACTTGTATTTTTTGGATATTGCTTTTCAAGTAGCGGAGCGTAGTACTTGTTTACGGCGAGCGGTAGGGGCCGTTATTGTGAAAAATAAGCGGATCAAAGGCACTGGATATAATGGTAGTCCAGCGGGCTTACCACATTGCATAGATGATGGTTGTGTTATGCTGGAGGGACATTGTATACGATGTATTCATGCTGAACCGAATGCTATTTTGGAATGTACACCTGATGAGCGTCAAGGAGCTACATTATATTGTACGGACAGACCGTGTCCTGAGTGTCAAAAGCTAATTATAACGTCTGGTATTACAAAGGTAGTATATGCCAGAGAGTATCATCCACATACCGATTGGTTTTCGTTAGCCAAACATATAGAAATCGTGCATATGCCAAAAGAAGACGGTGAATAAAATAATCCGTTTGACAGGCCACTTAGCATGAGGTAAAATGAAGTTGTTGTGTAGAAATGAGGTGCTGAATGATGCAAGCATATATTGTGGCGTTTACAATTGCTTTGGCTGTTGCTTATTTTGCAACACCGCATGTAAAAAATTTAGCGATTAAAATAGGGGCAGTTGATGCGCCTGATGCCCGCAAAGTGCATACTAAACCCATGGCGCGGATGGGCGGACTGGCTATTTATGCAGCGTTTGTACTAGCAGTACTGGCGAGCATGTATGTTAGTCATGAAATTATGGGCATATTAGTCGGTGGTACAGTAATCTTAATAGTTGGTATTATTGATGATTTAAAACCATTACCACCTAGAGTCAAGCTATTAGGTCAGATTGTAGCAGCTATCGTACTCGTAATGTTTGATATTCGTATTGAATGGTTGACCAATCCTTTTGGGGACATGTTATATGTAGATTATTTAGCGATTCCATTGACCATTATATGGGTGGTTAGTTTGACCAATACTGTGAATTTGATTGATGGTTTAGATGGACTAGCAGCAGGAGTATCGACCATTGCGTCGTTAACTATTTTGTTAGTGGCTTTGCAACAGAATTTTGTGTCTGTGGCTATTTTGACAGCTGCGCTTGCTGGTAGTGCGTTAGGTTTTTTGCAACATAACTTTAATCCAGCTAAAATTTTCATGGGTGATACTGGCAGTATGTTCTTAGGATATATGCTGGCGGCTGTATCCATTCTTGGTGCTGTAAAAAGTGCAGCAACCATTGCGCTAATTGTACCAATTGTTGCTTTAGGATTACCAATCCTAGATACTGCTTTTGCTATTATTCGTCGCTATATGAGCGGAAAACCTATTTTTAAGCCTGATAAAGGACATTTGCATCATCGTTTACTCGAAATGGGGTTAACGCAAAAACAAGCAGTATTATTAATGTATGTGATTAGTGGTTGCCTTGGACTCAGTGCGATTGCTTTAACGGAAGTTAATAAATCTTTTGGTGCGTTGATTATCATTATTTTACTCTGTGTGGCCTATGTTGGTGCGCGGAAAATTGGTGTATTAAAAGCGACTAAATCAGTTGAAAGTCATTGAAATTTCGTTAATGGGCGGGCATTATGTCCGCCTATTTTTACTATAGTGAGTTAATTGGAAGGGAGTATGTATATTATATGGAACGCATAAAAGTAATGACAGTATTTGGAACACGACCAGAGGCTATTAAAATGGCTCCAGTGGTATTGGAATTAAAAAAATATCCAGAGTATATTCAGCCGATTGTAGCTGTAACTGCTCAGCATCGAGAAATGCTAGATCAGGTTTTGAATTTGTTTAATATTGTACCAGATTATGATCTGGATATTATGTGTCAGGGACAAACTTTATTTGATATTACTTGCCGAGCAATGCAGGGACTCAATGAAGTGTTGGCAAAAGAAAAACCTGATATTGTATTAGTCCATGGCGATACGACCACTACTTTTGCCGGAGCATTAGCAGCTTTTTACCACCAGGTCTCGGTTGGTCATGTAGAGGCGGGACTGAGAACTCATAATAAGAATTCTCCATATCCAGAAGAAATGAATCGTAAATTAACGGGTTCTTTGACCGATTTGCATTTTGCTCCGACGACAACAGCCCAGGAAAATTTGCGTATGGAAGCAGTTGCAGAAGAAAACACGTTTATTACAGGTAATACTGTGATTGATGCCCTATTATCTACGGTGGATAGTGAATATAAATTTGCGGATGAAATGTTGGCAAATATTAATTATGCAAATAAACGCATCATTTTGGTAACAACTCATCGACGAGAAAATATAGGTGAGCCTATGCGTCATGTCTATCAGGCACTTAGAGAACTTGTGACAGAATTTGAAGATGTGGAGATCGTTTTCCCTGTACATCGTAATCCTCTTGTCAAGAAAGTGGTTGAGAGTGAACTTGGTGGCATGGATCGGGTTAAACTTATTGATCCACTCGATTATGAACCGTTTGCTAATTTGTTAGCTCGTTCTTATTTAGTACTTACGGATTCAGGCGGTGTGCAGGAAGAGGCCCCAGCTCTAGGAAAACCAGTCCTAGTACTGCGAGATACTACGGAGAGACCAGAGGCCATTACCGCTGGTACCGTCAAGTTAATCGGTACGGATAAAGAACGGGTATATGCGGAAGCTCGTTTATTACTTGCTGATAAGGGTGAGTATGACCGTATGGCAAATGCTTGTAATCCTTATGGTGATGGACAAGCGGCTAAGCGTATCGTAGAAACTATTCTTTGGAAGTATAAATTTGTGTCAAAACAGCCGGAACAATTTCGCTCTTGTAAATAATCTTTTACGTTTAAAGTTGACCATAATAATGTAGAAAATAGTAAAATCCTGTAGTACGTCAGTAGATGTTTGCAGGATTTTCCTTATAACCCGTCGAACTGATTAACAGAAGGTAACCCCAAAGTTGGCACTTATTACATTACGCTGGTAATTGCGAGGTAATGGGAATGGGAAAAAAAAATAACACGGTAATGGATGGACTGAATGCTGCATCAACTATTGGCTTTTATCTGATATCACCGGTTATCGTAGGGATTGTAATCGGTAGATTCCTCGATGGATATTTTGCCAGTCAGCCATCGGCTACGATTGCAGGTATTATACTAGGTATGATCACTGGTATGTGGGCAATCTATAAGAAAGTAATGAAGGAAAAATAGAGAGCGGGGTACTTTCTATAATGAATATGCAAGAGTATACTATTGAAATGAAACGCACATTGCTACAAATTACGGTGTGTGGTATTTTTATATGTGGGAGTGCCTATTTTACAGGATTTGGTTCTCGCATACCAGGACTCGTGATGGGGATTTTTAGTAGTATAGTATATTTTTTGTTGCTATGGTATCGAGTACTAAAAAGTGCCGAAATGCCAGTACAGAAGGCTATATTTTATATGCGAGTGGGTTGGCTGATCCGATTAGTTTTTATACTTATTATGTTATTTTTATGCCTCAAAATACCGATATTGGATTTTGGATCAGCGGTAGTTGGTTTATTTACGTTGCAAATTGTTATGGTTTTTAATGCATTTATTTTTGTAATGAAAAATTTTTTTAATATTGGGTAGAATAATAGTTGCATAGACGCTTATCTAGAAGTGTTTTAGCATAAAAGCATGAAATGAAAGGGGGGAGGGGAATGGGACACGGTGGCGGGCATGAAATTGGAACTCATAAGTTAGCTCATTTTCTAGGTATGACGTTTAACATGGATACTTTGATCATGACTTGGGTTACAATGGGAATCGTCATATTATTGGCAGTGCTGGCAACCAGGCGCATGACACTAAAGCCGCGAGGTTGGCAGAATGTTTTAGAAATGGCTGTAGTTGCTTTTCTAGAGCAGATTGAAGCCAATATGGGGCCTAAAGGGAAAAGCTTGGCACCACTAATTATTACACTATTTTTATTTTTATTAGTGGGTAATGAGTTGGGGCTAATACCAGGATTTTCATCACCGACCAATGATATTAATACACCAATGGGACTGGCACTCATGATCATCATGATGGTACATGTCTTAGGCGTGAAAAACAAAGGGTTTGCCTACATTAAACATTTTTTTGAACCATATAAAATCTTTGTTATTATTAATATTGTTGAGGAATTAGCAAAGCCAATTACGCTATCTTTTCGTTTATTTGGCAATATTTTAGCTGGCGAAGTATTGTTGTTAATTTTAGGAATGTTGGTACCATACCTTGTACCTACATTATGGTTAGCATTTAGTGTATTTGTTGGTATTGTACAGGCATTTATTTTTACGATGTTATCCATATCGTATCTTTCAAATTCTGTGCAAGATGGTCATCATTAGTAAAAAACTAAAATAAAAAAAGATTTTTTTAAGGGGGATTTAATTGTGGAACAAGCAATTATCATTGCTGCCTCAGCGATTGGGGCAGGATTAGCTATCGGTTTAGCTGCAATTGGTGCTGGGGTTGGTGATGGTGCTGTAACGGCAAAAGCTATTGAGTCTATTGCTAGACAACCAGAGGCAAAAAGCGGTATTCAAACACTCATGTTTATTTCGGTTGGTATGATTGAAGCAATTCCAATTATCGCTGCTGTTATTGCCCTTGTATTGGTATTTGCGAATCCTTTCTTAAAGTAAGAATATGTTCAAGGCTACTGGCGTGAATCCTTACTGCCAGTGTCTCCTTTATATTATACAAAGAGGAGGTGCTTTCATTGGTTGATTTGAATGGGACGTTAATCGCCCAAATTATAAATTTTCTGCTATTAGTTTTTCTTCTAGCCAAATTTGCCTATAGACCATTAATGCAAGTGTTAGAAGATCGCCAAAAGAAAATTGCGGATAATATTGATTCCGCAGAGCGAGAACGGCAAGACGCGCAGCAACTAAAAATGGAATATCAACAACAGTTGGCGCAGGCTCGTTCCCAGGCGCAGGCTATTGTTGAAAAAGCTGAAAAATTGGCAGAAGAAGCCAAAGAAGAAATTCTAAAAGATGCAAGAGCAGAAAGTGCACGCATTTTGAAAAATGCACAGGCAGAAGTAGCCCGTGAACGTGCACTCGCATTGGCGCAACTTAAAAATGAAGTTGTGGTGTTATCGATGGCGGCAGCTACTAAGATTATTGATAAAAATATTGATACGGAAGCAAATGCTATGTTGATTTCTAACTTCATTGAGAAACTCGATGATCAGAAAATAGGTGGTCTGCCATGCTAGCCAATCAGTTAGCAACAAAATATGCCCAAGCCCTTTATGAGTTAGCTGCCGAAAAAAATATGTTAGATCAAGTAGAGAAACAGTTACAGTTAATCGAAAGTACCATTCAAAGTTATAACGACTTAGCAACGTTTATTTATCATCCAAGGGTACTTGGCAAGGCGAAAAAAGAAATGATTCGCAAAATTTTTAGCGAGGAAGTCGCTAATTTTGTTCTGACATTTTTATTATTGCTGGTTGATAAACGACGAGAAATCATTTTGCCAGCCATTATCCGTGAATATGTAAAGCTAGCGAATGATGCACGCAATATTATGGAAGCTGAAGTGACGACAGCGATGCCACTCGCTCAGGAACAACATGCTGCTCTATGTAAAAAATTGAGCGTAGTGACTGGTAAAACTATCATCTTAAAGACGCAGATTGACAAAACTATTATTGGTGGAGTCATTGTGAAAATCGGCGATAAACTAATGGATGGTAGTGTAGTACGTCAGTTGGAAATCATGAAGAATGCTCTCTTAAATACGGAAGTGACGGGAATTGAGGTGACGGACTGTATATGAAAATGAAACCAGAAGAAATAACGGCGATCATCAAAGAACAAATCCAAAATTATCAAGTCGATCTGAATGTTGATGACGTGGGTACTGTTATTGAAGTGGGAGATGGAATTGCTCGTATTCATGGCTTGGCAAAAGCGATGTCTGGAGAATTATTAGAATTCCCCCATGAAGTATACGGTATGGTACTAAACCTAGAGGAAGACAATGTAGGAGCAGTACTTCTTGGTGGCGAAACGGTAATCAAAGAAGGCGATACTGTACGTCGTACAGGTCGTATTATGCAAGTGCCTGTAGGCGAAGCTATGATTGGCCGGGTAGTCAATGCTCTCGGACAACCGATTGATGGGAAAGGACCAATTCATACAACTGAGTTTCGTCCAGTTGAATATCCTGCACCAGGTATTGCAGCTCGTGAATCGGTTAAACAACCATTGCAAACAGGGATCAAAGCAATTGACTCTATGGTACCAATTGGTCGTGGACAACGCGAACTGATTATCGGTGACCGTGGTACTGGTAAAACTGCCATTGTTATTGATACTATTTTAAATCAAAAAGGCCAAGGCGTTATTTGTGTATATGTCGCTATTGGACAAAAAGCATCAACGGTAGCTCGGGTAGTACATACGTTAGAAGAAAACGGAGCAATGGAATACTCGATTGTTGTAGTCGCATCTGCTTCAGATAGTGCTCCACTACAATATCTAGCTCCTTATGCTGGCGTTAGTATGGCAGAATATTTTATGTATAAAGGTGAACATGCACTATGTGTATATGATGACTTATCAAAGCATGCGGTAGCATATCGTGCCATGTCCTTGCTTCTTCGTCGTCCACCAGGTCGCGAGGCTTATCCTGGCGACGTATTTTACTTGCATTCTCGTTTATTGGAACGGGCTGCTAAATTATCAACTGAGCTGGGTGGCGGTTCCATTACGGCATTGCCAATTATTGAGACACTAGCAGGTGACGTATCGGCCTATATTCCGACCAATGTTATTTCGATTACAGATGGTCAGATTTTCCTTGAAAGTGAGATGTTCTACTCTGGTGTACGCCCAGCTATCAATGCTGGTTTATCCGTATCTCGGGTAGGTGGATCTGCGCAAATTAAAGCCATGAAACAAGTTGCTGGGCGTTTACGTCTTGACTTGGCTCAGTATCGAGAATTGGCAGCCTTTGCTCAATTTGGCTCTGACCTTGACAAAGCAACGAAGGCTTCACTCGATCGAGGACAACGTACGATGGAAGTGTTAAAACAACCACAGTATTCGCCGATGACCGTAGATGAACAGGTCGTTGTGATCTATACCGCAATTAATGGTTTCCTTGATGATGTTGCTTTAATTGAGGTTGCTAAATTTGAAAGTGATTTTATTAAGTTCTTACGAACAAATCATGCTGAAATTGGCAAGGCGATTAAAGAAACGAAAGTTCTTAGTACTGAGACTGAGGAACTATTAAAGAAAGCGATTAAAGAGTTTAAAGATACATTTATTACAACTGATAAAACGGCGAGGTGATGTAAATGCCTAATGCACAAGATATACGCCGCCGTATAAAAAGCGTAAAAAGTATTGAACAAATCACAAAAGCCATGAAAATGGTGGCTGCCGCTCGGTTGCGTAAAGCTCAGGAAAAGGCTATTACTAGCCGTCCATATACAGAAAAGATTCGCGAAGTGCTAGCGAGCGTCGCAAGTGGCGCATCAGATGCTGCTCATCCTTTACTAGAGGTGCGAGACGTAAAGCGTGTTGCTTACTTGATCTTAAGTGCTGATAAAGGTTTGGCAGGGGCTTATTCTTCGAATGTGATAAAAATGGCACTGCCAAAGGTTGTAGGTCACAATGATGTTGCTTTATTGACGGTTGGCCGTAAAGCACGGGATTATTTTACACATCGTGGCTACACTGTAGATCAGGAATATACGGGATTTTCCGATAAACCGACCTATCAGCATGCGGTAAGTATTGCTAGAAAAATTACAGAAGAATTTACAACTGGTACCTATGATGAAGTTCATTTGGTATATACTAAATTTTACTCAGCTCTGACGCAAACACCAGTAAGCATCAAACTATTGCCAATCGAAGATAGTGCGACAGAGGCTAAGCACCAAGAGTATATTTTTGAACCTTCTGCGGAAGAAGTGCTGAAGTTTTTGTTGCCACAATACTTGGAATCCGTTATTTATGGAGCATTGCTCCAGTCGGCGGCAAGTGAACTTGGTGCTCGGATGACCGCTATGGGATCAGCGACTGATAATGCACAAGAGTTAATTGCGAAGCTCATTCTTAATTATAATAAGATTCGTCAGGCCACAATTACTAGAGAAATTTCTGAAATTGTGGGTGGCGCCGAGGCGTTGAAGTAAAAATACTAGGATAGGAGGGGGAACCCTTTGAATACAGGTAAAGTGATACAGGTTATTGGACCTGTCGTTGATATTGAATTCCCCCCGGACAATCTACCTGCCATTTATAATTCAGTTAAAATCGCCGATTCATCAACTGAGGTAGAGATTAGTCTCATCGTAGAAGTTATGCAGCATCTAGGCGATAATATCGTCCGTTGTGTAGCGATGTCTTCCACTGATGGTTTGACACGGGGTATGCAGGCTGTAGATACCGGGGCTCCAATTAAAATTCCCGTAGGGAAAGGTACTCTAGGTAGAGTATTTAATGTACTAGGAAATACAGTTGATAATAATGATGCTAAGGTAGAGGCCGATGATCATTGGCCAATTCACCGTCCAGCTCCTACGTTTGAAGAGCAGGAAACAGCAACACAAATTTTAGAAACGGGTATTAAAGTAGTTGATTTGATTGCCCCATATTCTCGCGGTGGTAAAATTGGACTATTTGGTGGTGCTGGTGTAGGTAAGACAGTACTGATCATGGAACTGATTCGTAATATTGCCACAGAACATGGTGGATATTCCGTATTCGCTGGGGTAGGCGAGCGTACGCGTGAGGGGAATGACCTGTGGGCAGAAATGCAAGAATCCGGGGTTATTGAAAAAACCGCCTTGGTATATGGGCAGATGAATGAACCACCTGGAGCTCGTATGCGCGTTGCTTTGACTGGTCTTACGATGGCAGAATATTTTCGTGATGTAGGTGGACAGGACGTACTGTTCTTCGTGGATAATATTTTCCGCTTTATTCAAGCTGGATCTGAAGTATCCGCACTTCTTGGACGTATGCCGTCTGCAGTAGGTTATCAACCTACACTCGCAACAGATGTTGGTGCTTTGCAAGAACGGATTACCTCTACGAAAAAGGGATCGATCACATCGGTACAGGCTGTATATGTGCCAGCCGATGACTTGACAGATCCAGCTCCAGCAGCGACATTTGCCCATCTTGATGCGACAACCGTATTATCGCGGCAAATTGCTGAACTTGGTATTTATCCAGCGGTTGATCCACTGGATTCTACTTCCCGAATTGTTGATCCACACATTATCGGTGAAGAACATTATCAGGTTGCTCGTGGCGTACAAGAAGTACTGCAACGTTATAAAGAATTGCAAGATATTATTGCCATTTTAGGTATGGAAGAATTATCAGATGATGATAAACTTACCGTATCTAGAGCTCGTAAAATACAACGTTTCTTAAGTCAACCATTTTTCGTTGCGGAAGCCTTTACTGGTACTCCAGGTAAATATGTACCCTTAAAGGAAACCATTCGTGGTTTTAAGGAAATTCTCAGTGGTAAACATGATGATTTGCCAGAAGCAGCGTTTTATATGGCTGGTTCCATTGATGAAGTGGTTGAAAAGGCCCGGACAATGAAGGGGGAATAATAAATGGCTAAAACAATTAGGCTGGATATTGTTACCCCAGATAAAGTGGCTTATTCAGATGATACCAATATGGTGATAGCGCGGACGACATCTGGCGACATTGGTATTTTACCAGGACATGCTGCTCTCATTGCTGCATTGGTTACTTGGCCACTGCGAATCATGACTGACAATGGAGGAGAAATACAAGTAGCATTGTCGGGCGGATTTATTGAGGTACAACCTGAAAAGATTACGATACTAGCCAATAGTGCTGAAATGCCTAGCGAGATTGATATCTTAAGGGCGCAATCGGCCAAAGAGCGTGCTGAAAACAGGTTACGTGCTAGTAAAGAGAATATTGATGTGGCAAGAGCGGAAGCTGCTCTCAAACGTGCGATGATACGTCTAACAGTGGCTAAAAGTAAGAAATTATAAAAAATAACAGACTGACTTGTGCAGTCTGTTATTTTTTTTCGGTATTTTCTCGTTATAAAATCCTTTGCATATTGACCATGGAATTTGGCAAGAATGATAATAAGAATAATAATTTTTAAAATCATTAGTATAAAGGATGGGGAAAATGATCCGATTTCGCCAAACGTTAATTGTTGCCATTATTTTTTTATTATGTTCAGTAAGTGTAATGAAAAATGCAGCGGTTGCTGCATGCGATGAACCATTAAGTAAAGCTATGGAATCAACTGGTGCAAACTTTGAGCAAGGCAGCTTTTACTCATGGGTAAAATTATCAAATAAACAGTTAGACAATGCAGAGCTTGAAAGTATAGTGCAGCAGGTTATGAGCCAATTAGGAATTGATTCTCAGGATTATCAGCTAATTCATCAACAACAAAAACAACAAGTCAGTGTCAAAGCGGAGGTAACAAACAAAGATTTTCACGTGATGGTGATGGCTAAGGCCATTCCTAGTCAAACCCAAAAATCAGAGCGTGAGGGGTACTTGGTACTGAATATTGAGCAAAAAGTAGAAGAAAATTTTCAAGAAAGACAAATGCGGACGCAAATCTTGCATATTATTGAGAATTTTGGTCCCATGCCACAGATTAGTACTTGCTTGATAGGCTGGCTTGATGGTAAACTAATGGATGGAGAGTGCCGTGAAACCTTAACTAGAGCATTCATGGTGATTGATGCAACGATTATCGATCGACTTGATGCAGGAAATTTTTCTAGTTATACTGGATTTACGCCCAATGTTACCGATTGGTTACAGGTAGGTGATAAGAAAATTAATTTAAATATAGCAATACGGTATAGTCAGTATGATAATCGCACATATGTAACGATTGCTTCACCAATTATCACTCAAGAATACTAACGTTTTAACGATAGCCTCTTTAATTGGTGTCAAATATAGAGTAGTAGAGTTTGTGGGAGGATATGGCCTAATGGAGAAATTAGTCATTCGTGGTGGCAATAAGTTATTTGGTACTGTTAGAATTAGTGGAGCAAAAAATGCAGTATTACCACTCATTGCGGCAACATTACTTGGCACATCGCCAAGTACGCTAGAAGAAGTTCCGGATCTTGAAGATGTACGTACTTTTACAGAGGTGCTCAAACATCTAGGCGTAATAGTTCAATATAATAAAGAAAAACATATGCTATCTGTTGACACTACGAGTGTTAACAGTTGTGAGGCACCCTATGAATTGGTGCGCAAAATGCGAGCATCCTTTTTGATTATGGGACCATTACTAGCGCGTTATGGTCATTCTAAAATTTCTCTGCCGGGTGGTTGTGCAATTGGGACTCGTCCGATTGATTTGCATTTAAAGGGTTTTGAAGCGCTAGGAGCACAAATCGAAATCGGTCATGGCTATATAGAAGCGAAAGCTACGAATGGTTTGACTGGTGCTAGGATCTATCTTGATTTTCCTAGTGTAGGTGCTACGGAAAATATTATGATGGCCGCTAGTATGGCCAAAGGGCAGACTATTTTGGAAAATGCAGCTCATGAACCTGAAATTGTTGATTTGGCGAATTATCTAAATACGATGGGAGCTAAAATTCGGGGTGCTGGTACCGACGTTATAAAAATCGAAGGTGTATCGGAGTTGGTTGGTAGGACGTATGAAGTAATACCAGATCGTATTGAAGCTGGTACCTTTATGGTAGCAGCAGCCATGACGGGTGGCGATTTGTACGTTGAGAATGCATTATCTGAGCATCTGAAACCAGTAATTGCAAAGTTAAAAGAAGCTGGCGTAACCATTGAGGAAGATACCAATGGTATACGAGTAAAAAGTACTGGTATTTTAAAGGCTGTTGATATTAAAACGTTACCATATCCAGGTTTTCCTACCGATATGCAAGCACAGTTTATGGCTATGACAACGGTATCGCATGGCACAAGTGTAATCAGCGAAACGGTATTCGAGAATCGTTTTATGCATGTTGATGAATTAAAACGTATGGGTGCTAGTATAAAAATTGATGGCCGTAGTGCAGTTGTAGAAGGATTACCGACATTAACTGGTTGTCAAGTAAAAGCCACTGATCTAAGAGCTGGAGCAGCTTTGGTTTTGGCAGGTCTTGTTGCCAATGGTGAGACGGAAGTCGGCTACCTGCATCATATTGATCGCGGTTATGACGATTTGGTAACAAAATTATGTGGCATTGGTGCTGATATTAGACGTATCGGCAAAACGGAATGTAAGAAATAGAACGATATTAAAGGCAGAGACTGGCGAGAATCTTTTTTCTCGCCAGTCTCTGTCTTTATATGTTTCATATCGCAGTCATACTTGCCTTGTCCCTTGCATAAAATGTAGTGGTTATGTAAGGGAGGGGTAACATGCGTGAAAAAGATACTAATATTCACTGTTGTACTGGTGATGGTGGTAGTGATTATGATTCCAGCATTAATGGTAAGTAGTATCATACATAAAAACCAATTTAGTTCAGATACAAGCGGGCTCCGATTTCAGGGCGAAGATGTTTCGATCCGTGTATATATGCATGAACAAAATAAGATTGTTGAGATGAATTTAGAAGATTATATAGTAGGGGTAGTAGCTGCTGAAATGCCTGCTGAATTTGAATTGGAAGCTCTCAAATCACAGGCTGTGGCAGCGCGTACGTATGCTGTCAAAAGTATGTATCGATTTGGTGGTAGTGGTGTGAGCACCCAGCCTAATGCGGATGTTAGTACTGACTATCATGAAAGTCAAGCTTGGTTAAGCCAGGATCAATTAAGGGAGCGTTGGGGTACTCATTATGAATCGTATTGGGCTAAAATTAATCGAGCAGTTAGAGAGACAAGAGGGCAGGTCGTAACGTATAATGGAGCATTTATTAATGCTGTATTTCATTCTACTAGCGGAGAACGTACTGCCAGTGCAAAAGAAGTATGGGGTTTTGATTATCCTTATCTACAAAGCGTACCATCCAAAGTGGATCCAAAGTCTCCTCGTTATCATGAACGCAAAGAATTTTCATTGTCTGAAATTGAGAAAAGGTTAGGACCCGAGACGCAAGTGGTATCTGCTGTACAAAATGGTAGTGGAGCCATTCAGGTCATTGAGGCAACCGAATCAGGACGGATTGGCCAAATCCGTATCGGTAGTAAAACGTTATCTGGAACGGCAATTCGCGAAAAACTAGAACTACGTTCTGCTGATTTTACAATGGAAATCAAAGATGGAAAAATGGTGATTACGACAACTGGCTATGGTCATGGCGTCGGACTATGCCAATATGGAGCCAATAGTATGGCAAAAGAAGGTAGTGATTACCGACAAATTATTACTACCTATTATACTGGTGTGGCGATTAACAATATAATTGGCTCATGAGAATTGGTGTATATATAATATGTTCGCATATTGGGCATACTACTAATGAGGTGGTAGTATGTCTAAATTAAAATTTGCAACTTTGCTACGAATACCGTTATATTTGAAGATACATGGTCCGATTGTTGGAGCCGTTTCAAAGATAAGAATACCGGTCTATATGGCAGCAGGGTTAGTCGTTATACCATGTTTCATATTAATGGTTATATTTTCTCATATCGTGAACAATCCTAATGTTGCTTGGAACTCAGAACCGAAAAATGACGATCAAGTGCTTATCAACATCGAGGAGCCGCCTGTAGCGAATGTAGTATTGCCTCAGGCTGTTCCTAAGCAGAATAAGGACATAGAGAAGGAGAGCATTGTTTCTGTCAAATCCATCGCAGGTCAAAGAGTGCTAGATTTTGGTTGGCAATTGCATCCGGTCTATAAGGACTGGCGCTATCATACTGGCATTGATATTAGTGGCATCGCAGGACAGTCAGTGCAAGCAATTGCGAACGGAAAAGTAACAGATATTTTTCGTGACCCCCATAGTGGGCTAACAGTCGTAGTAACAAATGATCATTACAGCATATATTATGGTTCGCTAGAAAATGTAAGTATTAATAAAGACAGTATCATTCATGTCGGTCAATTAATTGGCACAATGGGTCGCTCTGATGCTGAGCCTTATAACCACCTACATCTAGCAATAAAAGAAAAGGATCACTACATAGATCCCAACTCCCGCTAGGGACAGGGGGACAGGTTTCTTGTCCCAAAAGAGACAGACCTGTCCAATAATCAAATAGAAAGAGGACAAGTAGTCTTTTTTATCCTTATATTTTAAAAGCACGAGAGTGCTTTTTTTTATTTTGTTCGCATATATATGTTAGCAAAGTAACGGTAGGGGGCGCAGGGATTATGAAGGATTACATTCGTAAACGAGTACTGGATATTTGCCAGCATATTTTAAAAAGCAAAAATACCGTAAGACAAGCGGCAATTGTCTTTGGTGTTAGTAAAAGTACTGTACATAAGGATATACCAAAAATGAACGGTGGAAGAAGATCATGTTAGACTAAGATATAAGTTATTTCTAACGGTATTATTGTTATCTTACGTATATAAAGATATAATAACGGTAATAATCATATTAAGAAGGTGATTGTATGATAATCAATCCTTACACGCCTGGTGCTGGTTTAGTGCCACATTATTTGGCTGGTCGTGATAATACGATTGAGCAAGCAAAGGAAGTTATTTCTTATGTTGCTCATGGATATCCTGCGAGGTCTATTGTTTACTATGGTTTACGTGGCGTTGGGAAAACGGTACTATTAAATAAAATTGAAGAGATTGCAGAAGAAAATGATGTTTTATACGAGCATATTGAAGTATCAGAACGTTCTTCTTTTAAAATTTCTATTTCGTTACATATACAAAAATTAATTAAACAAATGAGTGTGAAAGAAAGAGCTAGAAACTATGTTCAAAAAGCAATGTCTGTATTAAAGGCTTTCAAAATTACTTATTCTCCAGAAGGTGAAATAAGTATTGGTTTAAATGAAGATGTAGTTGCAGCTATAGGTGTATCTGATACCGGGAATTTTGCAAATGATCTTACCGAATTATTCGTGGCTATGGGCACACTTGCAAAAAATAGCGAAAGTTCGATATGCTTATTTATTGATGAAATACAATATTTGAAGGATGATGAATTTGAGGCATTAATTACGGCTGTACATAGGGTCAATCAGAAAGGACTACCCGTTATCTTATTAGCAGCAGGATTGCCTAAAGTTGCAAAGATTGCTGGCGATATTAAGTCTTATGCAGAAAGATTATTTAGTTTTATTTCGATAGGTTCTCTAGAAGCGGATGCGGCTAAACTGGCACTAGTGGAGCCTGCAAAGAAAATGGGTATAACCTTCACGAATGAGGCGATTGATGAAATATTAAGCATTACAGAGGGCTATCCTTATTTTTTACAAGAATATGGGAAACAGGTTTGGGCTTTTATAAAAGATGGAAATATTGATGTTGTATCCGTACGGGAAGCATATCCAATATTTGAAAAAAGCTTAGATGATAGTTTCTTCAAGGTTCGTTATGATAGAGCCACCCCTAAAGAAAAAGAATTTATGATGGCGATGACCCAGTGTGGTGAGTTGCCATGTACGATTGCTCAAATTGCTAGTAAAATGCAGACCAATGTAAAAAGCATTTCACCACTTAGAGCGCAGCTGATTTATAAAGGTTTTATTTATGCGACGAGCTATGGTGAAGTAGATTTCACAGTACCTCAATTTAACAAGTATATCAATCGAATTTATAATAGCTAATACCGAAGTTTGGCAATTCAACGAAATGGAGTTGCCCCTGTCAAGTGAACACTATAAAGAAATAAAGTGATTTAAGCAACCTTGGTTCGAATTTTCATCGGACTGAGGCTATTTTTTTATAGTCATATTTCTGGAATTGGTACGTAAGATGTATGGAAGATTATACGTAGTTTATTTGGGGGAGGAGTTTACATGGGTCTAAAAATTACATTCGTCAATCCCAATTCAACGGATGAGGTGGACAAGTACTTGCCTAAGATTTTGGCAGAGGCGGTGCTCAATAAGATTACCAAAGAATTTACTGATATAGTTGTTAACAAAGAGCATAGGTACAATGTAAAGCATTCAGCGTAATATAATGTGGTTTCATTTTAATGAAAGGGGGGGAAGTCATATGATGATGGGCTATGCTGAAAAGCGAAAAGTTGCCGCTTACTGCCGGGTGTCTACTGAAAAGGAAGATCAGTTACTGAGTTTGCAGACGCAGAAAGAGTTTTTTGAGCAGTATGCTACTCAAAGTAATTTTGAACTGGTAGAACTGTATGCTGATGAAGGCATTAGTGGCACAAAACTCAAAAACAGAACGGAATTTAGACGTATGATGGCGGATGCAAAATGCGGCAATTTTGAATGCGTTTATGTAAAAGATGTTTCTCGCCTTGCTCGTAATGTCGTTGACTTTCTCCAAAGTATTCGTACGTTAAAAGCATTAAATATTGACTGTAAATTTGTAACAGCCAATATGTCGAGTAATGACGGTGAACTTACGTTAACAATACTAGCGGCAGTAGCACAAGAAGAATCAGCCAATTTATCGAAACGGGTCAAGTTTGGGAAAAGGCAAAATGCGGAAAAGGGGCGGGTGCCGAACTTAGTGTATGGTTATGATAAAACCATAGGAGAATATTTTAACCTAACCATTAATGAGGTGGAAGCCAAGGTAGTGAAGCGGATTTTTGAAAGTTATATTTACCAGCGGTATGGGGCGAATAAAATTGCCCAGCTATTAAATAAAGAAGGTTTAGTGACAAAACGCAAATGTCGTTGGTCGCAGCAAGCGATTTCTACCATATTGACCAACCCTCTTTATACAGGGAAAGTAATCAATGGCAAGGAGTCGGTCAAGGATTTTTTAACTGGGGAACGGATTAAGAACAATGTAGACAAACAGTTTATTGTGGATAAACCAGAGCTTGCTATTATTGAGCAAGAAATCTTTGATAAAGCACAGACATTGCTAGAAGAGCGGACTGAGAACTTTCGACTGACGAAAAATCGTCAATCAAACAAATACTGTTTTAGTACATTGATAAAATGCGGTGATTGTGGCTATAGTTTTCGAAGAGTGCATAGAAAGTATGTCAAGGAATATATTCGGTGGTGCTGCTCTGGTCGCAATGCCAATGGCAAGGATTTTTGCAATAATCATACGGTTGTTGATGAGCCGGAATTGCTGAATGAAATCAAAAATTATCTAGGGAGTTTGACATCTTCAAAGGACAAGCTGTTAAAGCAAACCATTGTCGAATTCAAAAAAATATATAAACCAAGTGCTGATGAGTTGTCAGAAACATTTATGATCAATGAACTAACAAGGCTCAAAAAGGCAAAAGCAAAACAGACACAAATGTTTGAGGTGGATGCCATCACGATTAAGGAACTAAAGGAAAGAACAACGGAATTAAATACTACGATTGCTAAATATGAAAATCACCTCATGACTTTGCAGGACAATACGTCAATCGTAGGTCGTATTGATGAAGTGATTAGGAAGTATTGCGGCAGTATTCAAAGTGTGTTGTCTACTGATATGATCGATAATGCCATGCTGAGGAACGTTATCGATAAAATTATCGTGACCATCGAAGGGGAAATTCAAGTCTTTATCAAGTCATTTCCGCTAGATGATCGTATCTAGGTGCTTGTTATTATTTGCGATGTAAAATGCAGGATTTTACCTAATTAATGCGAATATAAAAACTAGTTTGAGGTTTAAGAAGAAGCCGATAAGATAATAATAAAGATGAGAATAGAAATGGTTTCGATGAAATTTTGCAATAGCATTATATACATAGTGGTGTACATGAATGTTTAGGAGGTGACAACGTGCAATTACAATCCATTCGGATTAATAATTTTAAAGGTATTAGAAATGTTGCTATAGATTTTAAAGCGGGGTTTAATATATTAATCGGTAATAACGGAGTGGGTAAGACATCGATATTGGAAGCAGTATCGGTTGGTTTGGGTGGCTTTTTAACAGGTATTAATGAAATAAAAACAAAACACATTAGCCAAGAAGAAGTCCGCTTAGAAAGTAAGCTAACAGGTGATGGATCTATCAATATAAAACAGGCATATCCAGTGAAGGTGGAATGTATCGCGACGCTAGAGCAGCAAGAGTATATGTGGGTTAGGCAAAAGAAGACTCCGAAAGGTCGGACAACGGTAGAACCACGAGATATTAGTAGAGTTAGTAAAGAAATGCTAGATGATACAGAGCAAATTGCGCCGCTGATTAATTATCAAAGTGCTGCTCGGATGTGGGCACAAAAACGAGAAAAAATAACAAATATTTTTCGAGAAAATTATACTAGAAGTGTAGGTTATATTGATTGTTTAGCGGAAGAGTCCAATGCAAAGATGTTATTAAACTGGTGCAAACGTATGGAGGAAATTTCCTGGCAAGAAGATAAAAAAATTTCGGAATATGAAGCAGTAAAAGATGCAATCGTTACTTTTATGAGTATTATGTGTGAAAGACAGGTTAAAGGAGTGCGGTTTCATAAGCGAACAGGTCAACTGGTCTATAGCATTAACGAAGAGGAAAGCATTCCAATTCATTTGTTGAGTTCTGGTTATCAATCTGTGATTTGGATGGTCATGGATATTGCGTATCGTATGGCGGTGCTAAATCCAGATTTACGCAAAGAAATAACCAATAAAACACCAGGTGTTGTTCTTATTGATGAACTAGACTTGCATCTACATCCAACGTGGCAGTGGAAAATTGTTGAAGCGTTAAAGACAACGTTTCCCAGTGTTCAATTTATTACTACAACACATTCGCCATTAATTATTGCCTCTTGTAAAAATGAACGATTAATTACAATTAGCGAAGATATGGAGATTGATTATGGCAGCTCGGCATATGGTTATCAAGTGAATGATGTATTGCGCTACCATCAAAGAAGTAATGAACGAGTGCAAGAAATAAAAGAAAAGTTTAATGTTTTTTATCAAGCAATTGATTCTGAGAAATATGAAGATGCTCAAAGTATGTTAGATGAGCTGCTAAACGAGTTAAACGATGATGATCCTGACATAGTAAAAGCGAGAATAACCTTAGATCTAGAAACTACTATGCTTGGAGAATAATGATATGATCGTAATTAAGAAGGGACAAGGGCCAGCCAATTTAACAGCGTATAAACAAGAACGTGGTGCGTATTATGATGGATTTTCATCAAAAGATGATATTAAGCAAGCTTTATTACTAGAACAAGGTTATATTTGTGCCTATTGCATGAGACGGATTAAAAAGGAAGAAATGACGATAGAACATTATATTCCGCAGACGAGTGATGAAAGATTGGCCTTAGATTATCATAATATGTTAGGTGTTTGTATGGGGAATCGAGGCACTAGAGAAAAACGTGTTAAAGAAAAAGATATGACTTGCGATGCACATCGAGGAAACATAGGGTTGACTGTAAATCCAGTCGACGCATCAACTATCCGCATGATAAAATATAAATCGGATGGAACGATTTATTCTGATGATGCAGTGATTGATAAGGACTTAAATTCAACATTAAACTTAAATTGTGATGTCACAGGAGTTCTATTAAAGAAAAATCGTAAAGAAGCTTTGGATATATTTAAAAGCTATTTATCAGTACAAAAGAGCAATGGGAAGTGGACAAAAACTTTTCTGCTAAATGTAAAAAACAGCTATTTTAATTCGCAAGGCGTAAATAAGGAATACAGAGGTATTATGGAGGGCTTTCTTGAAAAGAGGTTAAGTCGTGCGTAATTTAACTTCAAGTTAATTCCGAAATAACTAGAAATATGCAGAGGCTAAACCGTTTCGAAGAGATGGTTTAGCCTCTTTTTGCCGTTCATTTTTAGTAAATCAGTCCACAAGGATATGATAGAAAGGTTACCTTTAATTAACAAAAAATTATCCAGTCGGGTTAGAGTTGTCTTGGAACAAAATAAAGCCGAACGTCATATTCGTGGTGGCGAAGCAACTCGAAAAAAATATAAAGAAGTAAAGAATAACAATGAAAATGAAGGAGTTTGGCAAAAAATGTAGAAGATAAGCAAGATATATATGTAATTCTTTGCGTCCATTGTAATGTAATAAAAACTTGGATACGCAGATAATAGATACGAGAGGGGATTATACATGTTTGACATGTCAATGGACATTGGTGTTGATTTAGGAACAGCGAATGTATTAGTGTACATAAAGGGAAAAGGCATCGTACTTAGAGAACCGTCGGTAGTCGCAATTGATCGTGATACGAATACAGTTTTGGCAATTGGGGAAGAGGCTCGTGCAATGATTGGACGTACACCTGGCAATATTGTGGCCATCCGTCCACTACGTGATGGTGTAATTGCCGATTACGATACAACGGAAAGTATGTTACGTCATTTTATTCAAAAAGTAGCAACTACGCGTCTTTTCTTTAAGCCTAGGATTATGGTATGTATACCGTCCGGTGTAACAACAGTCGAAAAACGAGCGGTATTAGAAGCGGCTATGCAAGCTGGTGCAAAAAAAACGTATTTAATTGAAGAGCCATTAGCAGCAGCTCTTGGCGCAGGGCTGGATATCTCTGAGCCATTTGGCTCGATGGTAGTTGATATTGGTGGAGGAACTACAGATGTCGCTGTACTAAGTCTGGGGGGCATTGTTGTTAGTGAATCGCTAAAAATAGGCGGAGATAAGTTTGACGAAGCCTTAGTACGTTACGTTAAGCGAGAATACAATGTAATCATCGGTGAACGTACCGCAGAAACCATTAAAGTCAATATTGGTACGGCATTAGCGGATGGACGTAATGAGAGTATGGAAATTCGTGGTCGTGATTTATTGTCTGGACTACCTAAGTCTTTGCGGATTACTTCGAAAGAAACGTTTGAGGCATTAAATGAATCAGTTTCCCTCATTATACAAAGAGTCAAGTCTGTACTAGAGACGACTCCACCTGAGTTATCCTCTGATATTATGGATCGAGGTATTATTATGACGGGTGGCGGTTCTATGCTGTATGGACTGGACAAGCTAGTTCAACAAGAAACCGGTATCCCTACGTACTTGGCTGAAGATCCTTTATCTTGTGTGGCTTTAGGGACAGGCAAAGCATTGGATTCATTGGGTACGATTGAAGATAGTCTGACGACGTTAAAAAGAGGCAGTTTAGCCTAAAGGAGTGGTAGTATGATTCGCGGTCTTTATACTGGAGCATCAGGGATGATAGCAGAAATGGCACGAACGGATGCTATTTCAAATAATCTAGCGAATGCTGATACTGCAGGCTATAAAAAAGACGTGACTATTACTAAGGATTTCGCTAGCGTCTTAATAACCAGAATTAATGATGGTCCAGATGCTCCTACGATCGGCAGTCTTGGTATGGGCGTGGCGGTCGATGAAGTCGCAACCGATCAGTCAGCTGGTACAATCAGACTCACTGGCAATAATTTTGATTTAGCAATGGAGGGAAAAGGCTTTTTTGCAGTAGAAACTCCACGAGGCGTTCGTTATACTCGTAATGGAACTTTTTCTAAAAATAGAAGAGGGGAACTAGTTACACAAGACGGTAACCGAGTGCTTGGGCAAAATGGTCCTATCCGTATACAAGGAAATAGCATGGTAGTTGGTGCTGATGGCACGGTATCGGTGGATAATCAACCGGCCGGCAAATTGCAAGTAGTAGAGTTTGCCAATGAAAAGCAATTGGCAAAAGAAGGATCTAGTTTATATATTGCAGCAAATGGTCAGCAACGAAGAGCAGCAACTGGTAGTGTGAGGCAAGGATTTTTGGAAAAATCAAATGTCAATGTTGTTGGCGAAATGGTAAACTTGATTTCTAATTATCGGGCATATGAAATTAACGGTAAAGTGGTTCAATCTCACGATCAGTTGATCAGTAAGGCCGTTAATGAGGTAGGTAAGATATAAGAAAATATTTCTACTTATTTTATTTGTCTGTTATTACGATAGTATATATAGCATTAAGAAAATGACAGCTATATGGTTAGTCTGCCGTGGCTGGGCTATAGGTATAGCCCATCGACGACGATTGCCAGTAAGAAGATTTAGTGATATCTATATAATAGGATAACCATTTTCTTGAGAGGATATTACTATATAGCATTAAGGAAATATAGATACATAAGGGAGGATATATTCTTATGATGAGATCTTTGTGGACAGCCGCATCGGGGATGGTTGCTCAACAGGCTAATATTGATGTAATTTCCAATAACTTAGCCAATGTAAATACAACAGGTTTTAAAAAAAGCCGTACTGATTTTCAGGATTTGATGTATCAAACCATGCGTCAGGCTGGGACAACAACTGGGCCAGATAGTCAGTTGCCAACTGGGATACAAATGGGTAGTGGTGTACGCCAAGTTGCTACACAAAAAATTTATACAGAGGGAAGTTTTCAATCGACAGGAAATTCTACCGATTTAGCGATTGAAGGAGATGGCTTCTTCCAAATTAGTATGCCAGATGGTACGATCAACTATACGCGGGATGGTTCGTTTAAATTGGATTCTACAGGAAGAATTGTTACTTCTGAAGGGTATCCATTAGAACCTGCCATTACTGTGCCTACGAATGCCACTGCATTTGCAGTATCATCGGACGGTATTGTAACAGCGACGATTCCTGGACAAACCAATCCACAAAATTTGGGACAGCTACAAATTGCCAGATTTGTGAACTCATCTGGTCTAGATAGCTTAGGGAAAAACTTGCTAAAAGAAACAGCGGCCTCTGGAAATCCGGTATTGAGTAATCCTGGTACTGATGGTGCTGGTACGATTCAACAAAAATATCTAGAAATGTCAAATGTCCAAGTTGTTGAAGAAATGGTCAATATGATTGTGGCGCAACGGGCTTATGAAATAAATTCCAAGGCAATTACTACCTCGGATACCATGTTAGAACAGGCTGCGAATCTCAAACGATAGATGAAAACGATGTTTATTAGAATCAGTTACCTTCTATTAATACAGTTATTCCTGTTACTTCACTATGCCTTTGCAGCAGGAATAACCATTGCGGTAGCGCCAGAATCTAAAGTGGATGGACCATTTATTACACTTGGGAAAATCGCAGAGATCAGTGGTAGTGATATGGAAACGGTCAATCATTTTCGACAGTTAAAACTAGGTACTGCGCCATCTCTTGGTAGTAACTTAGTATTGACCAAAGAATTTATGCAGATGCGTTTAGCTGCCACAGGGGCTGATTTTAGTGATGTGAATTTGGGAATTCCTGAAAAAGTGACAGTGTCTACGAACTCTCAATATATCACGGGGGCGGAACTGCTTGCCAAGGCAGTAGTGCTTATCGAAAAGCAAACTGGTTTGTCTGTAAGTAGTGGGAATCTTACGATAACGCCGATTGGCAGTATGCAAGATGTGATCACTCCTGTAGGCGCTAGCGATATTACAATGACTCTGCCGTATGGTATTCGCTATAACACACCCACCAATATTACAGCTACGATTCGTATGAATGGACAGCTATTCACGAGGTTAGTATTAAAGTTAGATGTTAAGCTATATAAACAGGTCGTAGTTGTCACGGGGCCACTTAGCTTTGGGGAAATACTAACAACGGAAAAAGTAGGCTATGAACGTAAGGATATTGGACATTTGTCAGCAGGATACTTTACGGATATCAATAAAGTACTAGGATTTGTAGCGCGAAGAACATTAGCGCCAGGTATGGTAATGACGGAGTCTATGCTGAACAAACCATTACTAATCAAACGAGGGAGCAATGTCAATATTGTTGCTCGTAATGGTGGTATGGAAATTACCGCACCTGGAATCGCAATGCAAGATGGTAGTCTAGGGCAAATCATTAAGGTACAAAATATTAGCTCTACCAGAGTGGTTACAGCCAAGGTACTTGATGAAACTACGGTTCAGGTATTAACATATAAGAGCAATTTGTAAGACTTTTAGTTTTGAAAGTGAAGGTGTAGAATATGGATTGCCTAACAAAAAAAGTTTTGGGAGTCGTGTTAGGTTTATTATGTTTCATGTTGCCACTCATGCCTTCTGCATCTGCCGATTCGCTATGGAGTGATGCTGGGCTTAGTGCGAGCATGTATGGTGATCGTAAGGCGCATGCTGTAGGAGATACGCTTACGATTATCATTAGTGAAAGATTAAGTGCTAACCGTGCTGGTGCAGCAGCTAATTCTAAATCAACATCAACGTCAATGAATGCCGGGACAGGGCTTTTCAGTGGGATTGCTTCCGCTAGTGCTGGTAATTCGGATAGCTTTAGCGCAAAAGGTTCTCTTGCGAACACCAATACTGTAAGTGCTACCATGACAGCGCAAGTGATTGAGGTAAAACCGAATGGCAGTTTGGTCATTTCCGGTACACAAAGTATCAAGCAAAATGGTGAAGAGCAAAAGGTTACCGTTTCGGGCATTGTACGTATGGAAGACATCACAACCAACAATGCAGTATACTCTTACTCAATCGGAGATGCCAAAATTAAAATTGAAGGTAATGGCCCAATTGCAAACAAGCAACGCCAAGGAATTATCAGTCAACTATTTAACTTCTTGTTTTAAAATGGAGGCATTTGATGCGCAAATTAGTAGTTAGTTTTATCATCGCCCTCTGCATAGTAACAGTTGCGGCGACAGCCATGGCAGCAGGCTATAATAGTAGTGTACGGATCAAAGATATAGCAAAAGTGCAAGGTATGCGATCCAATCAACTAGTAGGATATGGACTCGTCATGGGTCTTAATGGTACTGGGGATACCGATAAAACCTTGCAAACCATGCAGTCGTTGTCGAGCATGCTAAAGACTTTTGGGGTAACAGTAAATGCAACGCAAATGAAAGCTAAAAATGTAGCAGCTGTTATGGTTACAGCGCAACTGCCGCCATTTGTAAAAGCTGGCGATGCGATTGATATTACAGTATCTTCTATGGGGGATGCGAAGAGCTTGCAAGGTGGCGTTTTATTACAAACACCACTGAGGGCGGCAAACGGACAAATCTATGCAGTTGGACAAGGACCTGTTTCGACAGGTGGCTTTTCGGCAAGTGCTGGTGGTAGTAGCCAGTCTAAAAATTTCCCGACCGTGGGGTTGACGACAAATGGAGCCATTGTGGAACGGGATGTACCAACGCAACTGATCAATAATGGCACCATTACATTAGCATTAAGTCAACCGGACTTTACAACAGCGAACCGTGTCCGGGCTGCTGTTGACCGACAATTTGGCAGTATATCGCTAGCGCGCGATCCAGGATCGGTAGTAGTCAATGTTCCTAGTCAGTATGAAGGAAATTTAGTTGGGTTTGTGGCTGCTTTAGAGGAAATTTTTGTCGAACCTGATAATGTGGCAAAAATTATTGTCAATGAACGTACGGGTACGATTATCATGGGATCGAATGTGACAATTGATGAAGTAGCTGTCGCTCATGGTGCGCTTAGCATTCGTATTAATAAAAATCAAGACACGTCGCAACCGCCGCCTCTTTCTGGTGGAACGACAGCAACCAATACGAATACGACTGTGGATGTAAAAGAAGAGAAGAATAATATGATGGTATTTCCTGCTACTTCGAGTGTTGGTGATGTAGTAAATGCCCTCAATGCCATTGGTTCTTCGCCACGTGATATTATATCAATTTTGCAAGCGATGAAAGCGGCTGGAGCAATACACGCTGAGCTTCAGATCATTTAAAATCCCTAATTGTGAGGTGGGAAATGTGCAAATAACGGGAGCTAGTTCAACAAATGTAATAAATAATATAAGTTCGGTACAAACTAAAACATCGAATGATTTTGCCGAGCAGTTAGCAAAAACAACGGAGAAAGCGCAAGCGAGTGCCGATGATGCGAAACTGAAAAAAACCTGTAAAGACATGGAAGCCATGTTCCTTAATATGATGATGACGGATATGCGTAAAACCATACAAAAATCAAAATTAGTAGATAGTTCAAAAGAGGACATTATGACTTCGATGCTAGATACAGAAGTGACTAAAAATATGGCAAATGCTGGTGGTATGGGATTGGGTGATATGCTTTATCGCCAACTCCGTGTTACAAATACAGCGGTGAAAACAAACCAGGCACCTCAGTAGTGCCTGGACTTTTTTCATTAGGTGCCAAAAGGGGATATGTTATGTTTCGAATATATAAACACATCAGTTTATTACTAATTATAATAAGTTTATTCTCGCAAGTTGCATTGGCTGCGCCGGTAGTAACGCCAGTAAAGCCAGTGAAGGAATCGCAATCGGTTTCAATGCAAGTGACGCAACCGATCGTACAAAATATCAGATACCGCCAAACGGCTGAAAAAACAAGGATTGTTTTTGATGTGACGGCTTTGCCGCAATATACAGCTACGCTTACCGAAAAACCAGATCAATTAATCATTGATTTTTTTGGTAGTATAGCGAGTGTAGCGGTACCTAAGATTCAGTTTGATAATCAAGCGATAACGAATTTACAGATATCAGAAATCGAGTCGAATAAGCAACGAGTAGTGATTGATCTAAAGGCGCCCGTCGAATACAAAATTTTTACACTGTCGAGTCCGAACCGGATTGTAGTAGATATTCTCAATAATCGTGATCAAAAATACGAAGAACAAATTGCACCTGGAGTAAAATATACTTCGCTAAGTCGCACTACTGATGCAGGACCGATAAGTGCGTATATTGTTGAAATGACCCCAGGGGCTGATTATAAAATTAAGCCGGTACTATCAAATGAAAAAATTGCGGGCTTGCAACGAGTTCAGTCGATGGTAGAACATAATCATGGGATTGTAGGAATCAATGCCTCTTACTTTGCACTCAGCGGTGAAATTTTGGGGTTACTTAAAATGAATGGACAAATCATTAGCACCTCAGAAGTAGATCGTACCGTTTTTGGGATGTTGCCAGATGGGAAAGTAGTGATGGATAGCGTTGCTTATAGTGCTATGGTCACATTGCTAGATGGACGATCGGTAGTCATTACGGGTGTAAATCATGAACGAGGTCAAGACGATTTAATTTTATACAACCCGTATTATAATAGCATGACAGGTACCAATACTTTTGGCAGTGAGTATACGATACGAGATGGTAAAGTTACGGATATTACGCATGGTAATGTTAGCATTCCAACTGATGGAGTGGTTCTCGCGGCTCATGGTACTATGGAAAAAGCATTGGCCGATCTAAAAGTGGGAGATGCTGTAACAATAACCGAGACATTAGGTGAAGCTTGGGATAAAGCTATTTATGCAATTGGTGCAGGGCCACGACTTGTCAAAAATAATAAGCTTTTTTTGACAGGCAAAGAAGAAACATTTCCTTCTGATATCACAAGAGGCCGGGCACCACGAACGGCGGTGGGCGTTACCAAAGAAGGGCATATCCTCCTTGTAGTTGTGGATGGGCGTCAAGACCATAGCATTGGTATGACTCTTTCAGAGCTTGCGGCATTTATGCAAGAGTGGGGCGCAGTTGATGCTATGAATTTTGATGGCGGTGGTTCTAGTGAAATGGTAGTCAATGGAGCGGTGGTAAATAAGCCCTCCGATGGCCGAGAACGTTTGGTTGGCGATGCCTTAATAATTGCTCCAACGACCTAAGATATTTGATGCGTTCTTCATTATAATACTGTATAATGAAGGTGATGGGAGGTGTTCTTTATGCTTTATAGAAAAGCCATTATGGTGTTGACAATCATACTTTTACTTGTAACCAGTAGCGTAGTAGTCGCCGCTGCTCCTATCGTCGATCAACGTGGGAGTCTTTCTGGTAAAGTTGTATATTTTGTACCAGTCGGCTCAAATGTAAAAGAAGGCGATGTCTTGGTTATGGTAGATAAAATAACGGGACCAGTGCCGGCAGCTCGTGCGACAGATACGGGTGTGGTCAAGGAAGTATTGGTTACGATGAATGGGTTTACCAAAATTGGTGATGTAGTGGCTCGGATTCGAGTAACTAAATAAAGAGAGGATGATATATTTGGGAAAAATATTCAGGCAGTGTCGTCTGGCGCTGCTTGCTTTTTTATTGATACTACCCATGACAGTTGCATTCGCGGCACCTGAAACGATGAATGTAGAGGATATTAAGCCTGGCATGAAGGGAATTGCCAAAACGGTAGTGAATGGTACAAAAATAGAAGAGTTTGGGATAGAAGTCATTGGTATTATGAAAAATAAAGGTGCTTCCGGTGATTTAATTCTAGTGCGTACGTTTGGCGATCTCATTGATCGTACGGGTGGAATTGCGCAAGGAATGAGTGGTAGCCCAGTATATATCAATAATAAGCTAGTTGGAGCAGTAGCTTTGGGGTGGTCATTGACTGATCATAAAATCGGTATGGTTACGCCAATAAGCGATATGTTAAAACTATGGGACCTGCCTGATACACATAATGCCAGCTTATTAGCAGTGAATGATGTTCCTGGTTTTGAGAAGGTATCGACACCGCTAATGGTAGCAGGGTTTAGCGAACATGCATTAGTTATGTTGCAAGACAAACTAAAACCTCTGAATCTGGTACCTTATGAAGTAGGCGATATTCCAGAAGGCGTAGCAATCGGATATCTTGAACCTGGTAGTGCAATTGGTGTGCAGGTTGTTCGCGGGGATGTGAGTGTAGGAGCGCTAGGAACGGTTACGGCAATTGATGATAAAAAGGTATTGGCTTTTGGTCATCCTTTTCTGAGAAAAGGCAATAGTGGTTATTTTATGACCAATGCCTACATTTATACCACGATCAGTGGTCTCGAAAACTCATTTAAAGTAGGGACTACAGGGGAAGCAGTCGGTTTAATTAATCAAGATCGTAGTGCGGGAGTAGCAGGGCAACTCGACAAGTACCCATCTGTAATCCCTATACGCATTATCGCGACGGATAATAGTACAGGAAAAACGCAGGATGCGGCAGTCCAAGTTGTACAAGATGAGCAATTAGCTCCTGTTTTAGCGGCAACTACTGTATTTAATGTAATTGACAAAGCGATGGATCGAATAGGGCCCGGAACGGCTAAAGTGAGCTTTGAAATTACTGCTCGGAATATGCCGGGTGAATCCTTCAAAAGAGAGAATATGTTTTATACACCAGCAAGTATTGGCGAGGCAGCGATTGGTGAATTTTTTGAAGCCATCTCGATGTTGGCAAATAATCCATACCATCCAGTGGATATTATGGATATCAAAGTGAATGTTGCGGTAGAAGCTGAACGCAAAACCGCCAATATTATCGAAGCGCAAACCAAAAATCTTACGGCTCACCCAGGCCAAAAAATAGAACTTAACGTCAAACTCAAACCGTTTCGAGGGGAAGTTATAACACGCACTGTGTCTTTTACCATTCCGAGTGAACAACCAGAAGGGCAATTGACCTTAGAAGTGCGAGGCGGTGGTATAGTGCCAATTATCCAGTTATTGGCAAAACAGCAAGGGGTAGGCGAAGAGGTATTCTTATTAAATAAACCAAAAGAGAAAAACAAAAAGTTTGATGATATCATTAAAGAATTCATTGCGCGGGATCATAACAATGATATTGTTGTAGAAATTTTGGATCTCAATAGTGATATCGATATGAACAACGGTGATGCGAATGCAGGCAAAAAAATAGCAATGAACACCGAAATCAACAAACAAGATACAAAAGTATTGAGTATTGCAGATCGCACGAACAAAAAAGAGAGTAAAGAGAATAAAGATATTACTGAGCCTGATAAGAGAAAGAAAGGCAAAGGTAAAAGTAAAGCTCGCCTTGCCACTGATTATATTATTAGTGGAGATGCACAGGTTATGATTACTGTAGAAAAACCAAAAGAAAAATAAATTCATAAAGAAGACTTGGCGAGGGCCAAGTCTTCTTTATGATTATATTGGTTATAAACGCAGGGAATTTAATTTTTATATGGAATATTGCATAATATGATAAAAACATCATAAATACTGCGATATTGTTTCTAATGTGAGGGATGAATTGTGATTATACATATATTGGAGAGTGTCGGACGGCAAGTTATGCAAAGTGCCGAAAACGTCGGGCGTATTGTCATGCTTCTTGCCCAAGTATTATATCATTTGCGTCAAAGGCCCAAAATGCGGCATGTATTGCAACAAATGGTCCATCTGGGAGTGGATTCCCTGCCTATTGTGTTACTAACGATTTTATTTACCGGGATGGTTATTACATTACAAACCGCTCATGAATTTATGAAATACGGCGCTCAATCCTCCATTGGTGGTATTGTGGCGATTTCCATGGCTCGTGAATTATCGCCAGTGTTAACGGGTGTAGTGGTGGCCGGTCGTGTAGGGGCAGCCATTGCGGCAGAAATTGGTTCGATGAAAGTAACGGAACAAATTGATGCACTTCGGGTAATGGCAGTCAATCCCATCGGATATTTGGTTGTACCAAGATTGTTAGCCTGCCTTATTATGCTACCGATCTTGACTATCTTTGCCGATGTGATTGGTACGATAGGTGGATATTTGGTAGCAACCTTATATGCAGGGATCAGCTCGTTCACATACCTCAATTCGATTAAAGTATTTGCCGATAGTTATGATGTAATTGGTGGATTAATCAAATCCGTATTTTTTGGTGGCACCATTGCCATCATTGGTTGCTATAAAGGACTACATGCACAGCAAGGAGCGGAAGGGGTAGGACGTGCGACAACTGCTTCGGTAGTGAGCTCGATTATCATACTCTTTATTAGCAATTATTTTTTATCGATGATATTATACCGATAAGAAAAGACTTGGTTTCGACCAAGTCTTCAGACGATGGTCGAAGCCTTAGTCGTTCTTACTTGGAATCAAGAAATGTTATACTTTCTGATTCCGCAAAAATAGCGAGATATTTCGAAAACTGAGTCCAGCGAGGATGGTGAGGCAATGATCAAGCTACAAAATATTAATATGAGTTTTCGTGGTAAACAGATACTGCAGGATATCAATCTCGAAATCATGAAAGGCGAAACCATGGTAATTATTGGGCCTAGTGGTTCGGGTAAAAGCACCATATTGCGTATGATTATTGGTTTGTTACAACCAACAAGCGGTGAAATTTGGGTTAAAGGGCAAGAAATATCTTCGCTTGGCGAAGATGAATTAAATAAAATTCGGATTGGTATGGGAATGGTATTTCAGTATTCTGCATTATTCGACTCGATGACAGTCGGGGAGAATGTCGCCTTTGGACTACGTGAACATACAGATTTACCAGCAAAAGAAATTGAAAAAATTGTATCACGCAATTTGCGAATGGTAGGACTGACAGGAAAAGAAGACGTGATGCCCAATGAACTATCCGGTGGCATGAAAAAAAGAGTCAGTTTAGCGAGAGCTATTGCGATGAAACCTGAGATTATCTTATATGATGAGCCAACTGCAGGTCTTGATCCGATTATGTCAGGAACGATTGACCGTTTAACGATCAATACGAAACGTATGCTAGGCGTTACATCCGTCGTTGTCACTCACCATATGTCGAGTGCTTTTGCGATTGCCGATCGCATCGCGATGATTCATGACGGACGCATTATTGAAATGGGCAGTGTAGCGCAAATCAAGCAATCTGAAAATCCGTTAGTTCAGCAGTTTATTCATGGTTTAAAATCACCTGGAGCTTATGCACGAAGGAGGTCGGAGTTATTATGATCAGTACAGAAGCCAAAGTAGGCTCAGTAAGTATTGTCGCATTATTGATGTTAGCATATATAATTATAAATTTAGGTAGTTTTAGCTTTGGTGATAAAGGGTATCCACTACAAATCATATTTCCGCAAGTAAATGGATTAAAACAAGGGAATATCTTGCGCTATGCAGGGGTGGATATTGGCCAGGTAAAGGAAATCACAGTCTTACCTGAGGGCGTCAAAGTAACAGCTATGATCAATCCCGGAGTGAAGATTCCAGAGGGGTCTAAGTTTACGATTGGTTCAGAGGGATTGGTAGGGGAAAAATATATTAATATCTCTCCGCCTCATCAGCAAACCGGTTTTTTACCGCCGAATGCTATCGTTCGTGGTGAGGATATCCAGGGATTTGATCAACTGGTTGCCTCTTCAGATAAGGTGCTTACCGAGATTCATCAGTTAGTCAAATCGATCAATGAAATTATAGGCGATGACAAAGTCAAGGCAGCCATCAAAGAAGCGCTACTAAATGCAAAAAACATTACTGCCAATTTGGACGCAATGAGCGCTGCATTAGCACGGATGGCTGAAAATAATGAAGGCAATGTCAATACGATGATGAGCAATCTTAGTGAGATGTCAATTACACTACGGGATGTAGCAGGGCGAGTCGATGCAATGATGATTGGGATTGACAATGACGGACAGACGGTTCGAGATTTGCGCGAAACCATTCAAAACATTAAAAGTACCAGTGCCCGTATCGAAAAAATGGCTGCCGCTCTTGACGGTGTTGTAACCGATCCAGAAACAGCAAAGAATATTAAAGAAACACTTAGAAATGCCCGCTCGGTTAGTGAAAAGGCAAATAAAATGTTGTCGAAAGTGGACTCTATCAGCGTGAAGACTGGAGTGGAAGAACTGTACGGCCGTACGAGCGGGAAATCTCATACCAATGTGGGTATGAGAATCAATACTTCGCCGAAGGATTTTGCCATCATTGGTGTGACAGGAATTGGTGACAGCAGTAAAGGAAACTTGCAGATTGGCAAGGGGGATGAGGAGTTTGCGACGCGCGCTGGTATCGTCGAAGGTAAAGTCGGCATGGGTGTTGATACAAAGCTTGGTAAACAACTAAAACTATCAGTCGATGTGTATGATCCGAATGATGTAAGAGTGAAGTTACGTACGCAGTATCAATTGAATCCGAATACGTTTCTAATTGGAGAGACGGATAGTATAAATAAAGCGGCTGAAAAAAGGACATACCTTGGGGTTGGACAAAACTTTTAATTATGACGATTGCTATAAAGAAGATCTCTATATAAAACGTATTTGTTATTGACACATATTGTCTTTCACCATATAATAGAAATATCCTGACTGTATAGTCAAATGGGCGTAAAAACTGAGGGGGATTTAGAAATGATTAGACAAACTCATTGGAAGAAACGTTTAGTAACAGCGCTAACCGGAGGATTCCTAATGTTACATACGGTAGTAGGACTTGCTGCTCCGGTAGAGATGACTCTCGAAGAGAGCATTGCGATGGCTTTAAAGAATAATTCAGCAATCAAGCTGGCAAATATGGCGAGAGATAGCGCAGAGCAGGCAATTGATGTTGCAAAAGGTGCTAAGGGAGCAACGGTAACATTAACTCATTCTGATGCACGTTTGAAAAATACTGGCAGCTCTTATAATAAATTTGCTAATAATATAACCGTAGGTATGAATTTATATACAGGCGGACAAACCGAAAGTGCAATTGAATCCGCTAAGCTTAGTTTAAAAGTATCAGATTTGAGTGTTGAGGAAAGCAAACAACAGATCAAATTGAATGCGACGACTACATATTTTACCGTTTTACAGACGCAAAATGCCGTCAAAGCAGACCAAGAAACAGTAGATCAAATGACAGTGCATTTGGCGAATGTACAAGCGCAATATGCGGTAGGTACGGTAGCTAAAACCGATGTATTGGCTTCGCAAGTAGCATTGGCCAATTATCAGCAGGTTTTGACGAAAGCACACAATTCTTATGATGTAGCAGTAGCTAGTTTTAATAATGTAGTGGGTTTGCCGCTATCAAGTGATCTTATATTAAAAGATAACTTGAAACATGAAAAATATACAATGTCTTTTGCCGATAGTATAAAATATGCACTGGAGCATCGTCCGGAGGCCATCCAGACTAAATATAATATTGATATAGCAAAAGAAACTATGAAAAGTGCACAAGGGGCCAAATTGCCGACGGTAACTGCGGCAGCAAGTACCGGTTGGAGTGATACAAACTTTCCGGGAACGGATAATAATACTTGGTCGATTGGTTTAACGGCTACGTGGACTCCTTTTGATGCAGGTGTGAACAACGCGAAAATCAAAAGGGCTGATTCAGCAGTGCAGACAGCCATCGAAACAGCAAAGCAGACCAAAGATACAATTGAATTAGCAGTACGTACTGCATATCTAACGATGACAGAGGCAGAAAAACGGATTGACACTTCGCAAGTAACAGTAGAGCAAGGCCAAGAAAACTTAAAAATTGCTCAAGTACGTTATAGTGCTGGTGTAGGTACGAATACCGATGTAATTGATGCACAAGTAGCATTAACAACAGCGAAGATGAATTATATTCAAGCTTTATATGACTATAATACGGGTAAAGCGCAATTGGAAAAAGCCATGGGGATTTCTGTTACTGGAAAATAAACACTTGACAAAAGGAAAAAGCTGGGGAAAGCCCCGGCTTTTTCTATAGGTGCAATCATATCGTACTGACTTTTACAGTATACTGGAGGGGATTGGCATGAAACGAAAGATAATAGCATTATTAGTACTGATTATCATGGTGGCTGCCATTTCCTTTTGGTGGAGCAGTAAGAGCCAGGAAGTGATGATGAACGCACAGGGTATCATAAAGACAACACTTAGTAATGCACTTGGAAGTGCGGTAGATATAGGGAAAATTGAGATTACTTCTTATAATACGATTACGATACATGATATTACAATTTATGATAAACAGTCACGCGCACTGGCTACTAGTGAGAAAGTAACACTTACCTATAGTCCACTCAGCATCCTACGTGGGCAGGCTGTGGTTGCTGCGATTTCAGATGTGGCGGTAGAAAATCCCACTTTGTGGCTGATGCAAACCAGTAGTGGGTATTGGAATGTACAAGATATCATAAAACCAGATGATGATAAAGAAATTCCCTCATTTAGAAGTAATGTAACGTTACACAATGGCACGGCCATAGTGAACGCCTTGGGTGAAGTATGGAGCATAGAAGATATCAATGGGAATGTGGATTGTGCGAATAATCCGTCCATGCAACTTGTACTACAAGGAATTCATAATGAAGCGACAATCTATGCAAAAGGAATTGTGAATAGTAAAGGACGTAGTACCATAACGATTTTGGCAAATCAGTTGCCAATTGCTGATTATCAAAATCTCTTGCCGGCAGAGTCGCTAGGGTTACTCGGCGGTAACGTTAAAGATATTACGGTTACGCTAGCAAAAGAGCGAAGTAATATCGAGTGGGCTGGCGAAGCCAGTTTAGATAAGGTAGCAATGAGAATCGATGGTATGGCCGTATCTGAGGTGCAAGGAAATATTGCTTTTACTAACAAAAAAGTATACATATATGCCAATGGAAAATTATTTGAACAACCTCTTGACGTACGAGGTAACATTCGCATTGACACAAGTGAACCGATTGTAGATTTGACAATAAAGTCAGCTGAATTTGATCCAACGGTAGTACTCAGTGATTTTCCATTTAACGGGAAGCTAGCATTCAAGGCGGGTGTGACAGGTAGTATCAAGAATCCGATTGTGAGTGGTGATATCAATTGGGTAGATGCTGAGGTCGCTGGTTACCAGACTTATAATGTGCAGGCCAATGTACAGATGGCCAATAAAAAACTCACAATTCATAGTGGCAGTGGTGATATATTCGGTGGTCATGTAAATGCTACAGGCGTAATCGAACTAGCAACTGGGATGTATCAGTTACATGCTATGGCGAAGCAGATTGATTTAGCCAGGTTAGAAAATTTTCTCCCCGGATGGCAAGGACGTGGTGATGCCGATATCACGGCAACTGGCGTAGGTGATGTAAACAATGCGGACCTGAAAGGGACAGTGGTGATTGGTCAAGGCGAAATAACAGGCATGGCTTTCGATTCACTAGCGGCGGGTTTTTATCGTCATGGTGACGCCATTGCTGTTGATTATATCAATCTTGGCATTGCGCAGGGAATGGTATCTGCTAGTGGTGTAGTGGACCAGCAGGACATTAACCTGACTACATATGGTCATGGATTATCTCTTGCGCAGCTTGACAAACAGGGAACAGGCATGCACAGTGGACAGGGGAATTTTGCAGGTCAGGTTACGGGTACTTTATCAGAACCGGAAATGGTAGCAAGCTTTAGCGCGAGTGGCGGGCAGATTTTTTATCAACCATTTGCAGAAATAAAAGGTAAGATGCATGCCAATCGTCAACAAGTAGTACTAGAGGATGTCAACCTTCAAAATGGCGTAACGCAGCATCATGTGCATGGAATGATAGGCCTAGATGAACAACAACAAATCAATCTCACAGTACTAACGCAACAGGCGAGAGCTGAGAATTTGGTGAAACTGTTATCGCCTGGTGAAAAGTTAACAGGAAATGTAAATAATAGCATCGTTTTGACTGGCACGTTGACTAACCCGAATGTAGAGGGACATCTATTATTGACAGATGGTAGTTTTCGCGGTCAATTAGTTGCCAAGGGCGAGGCTTTTTATAAACGAGAACAAGGCGTTACCACAATTGATCAATGTAGTATTTATTCGCTGAATACACAGATACGTTTAGCGGGCAGTATAACGGCGGATAATGAATTAAATTTTGATATAGCGGCGCAAGATATTGATCTAGAACGCCTTGCCGCCAATCAGTCGTATACTGCTGCCGGTCGGGCTTATGCAGATGGAAAATTGACAGGAAGTCTCAATGCTCCACTCTTCCAAGGACGGATTTTAGCTGATAAATTACGGATTAATAATCAAGAATTTAATGGTATAACAAGTAGCGTTGCTTATAATGGTGCGGATATTGATATACAGAACCTTTCTTTTATGCAAGGCACTGGGAAATTTAATTTTGTCGGCGGATTTACGTTAAATACCAATGAAATATATGGGAATCTTGATGTGGAAAATGCCGAAATAAGCTACATGTTAGCAATGGCACAAGCACCCGATAAAGGAATTCGAGGATTGCTTAATGGCCATGTAAAAGTCAATGGAAAGGCTAAAAAACCTAATATTTGGTTGACAGGTAATATAAAAGCAGGTAGTATCAAAAAGCAAGTATTAGATAGCGTCAATATTGATGCCTCTTTAGAGAATAATGTTGTTACCATTAATGATTTGTCAGCTACGCAAGGTATTGGTGTATTGGTTGCGCGAGGAACGGCAGATTTGGATGGCCCCATTGATATGGAAGTAGGGGGACGAGATATTGATGCTGGTTTAGTAGCGGCATTTTTTACTACCGATATCGAACCAACAGGAAAGATCGGCTTTACTGCTCAGATTTCAGGGGTAGCGAGTAATCCACATACGGCTGTGTCACTTGAAATTGCCAATGGCGGTATAGGCAGTACAACCTTTGATTCTTTATTTGGTTTGTTGATACTAGATAACAAAGAAGTTCGTATTAATCAGGCATTATTGAAAAAAGGGCCATATCAAGCCAGTGCATATGGTACGATTCCAGTCGCTGCCTTTAGTTCTGCAGGACGGGCAATGGCAAACCGCACAGAACAAATGGATTTAAAAGTGCGGCTGGATGAAGCCAATCTCAGCATTTTACCGCTACTTACCAAACAAGTAGCGTGGGCCGAAGGTAAGACGCAAGGTGAAATTAATGTGACAGGTACTTTGGATAATCCTAGTATGGCAGGTAATATTATTGTTAATAATGGTACAATGAAGTTTAAAGTACTGAATGAGCCGATCCAGAAAATGGGGCTTGATATTAGCTTCGAAGGTGATACAATCAATATAAAACAATTTGATGGTCATATGGGCAAGGGAATGTATAGCCTTACTGGTACTGCGAAGCTTCATGGCATGTCGGTGCCAGACTATGATCTATCATTAGTATTGAATAAACCAGAGATTAGCAGCAAATATTTTACAGGACCTATTGATGGGAACTTGAATTTCAATAATAAGGACAAACAGCCCAAACTATCAGGGAAATTATTATTTGAGAAGGATACAATTAATATTCCGGTCATTCCCGAGGCACAAATGATGGATATGAATATTGCCTTTGATGTGCAAATGGTAGTGGGCAAGAAAGTGCGTTTTTATAATCCTTATCTTTATGATATTGCAGCGCAAGGGAAAATGAATTTTGCTGGTACTATGGATAAACCTGATTTTTCAGGCCATCTTCGTGCAGTACGAGGTTCCGTGAATTATCTTAGAACACAGTTTAGCATCCTTGAGGGGAACGTTCAATTTAGAAAATTTGCGTCATTTGAGCCAATAGTCAAGCTTAATGCACAAGCGACTGTCCAGCAGGTTGTTGTCAATTTAAATATCAATGGTCCAATGAGTGCTTTGCAATTTAATTTGACATCTGATCCGGTTATGCGCCAACAAGAGATTCTATCTCTGCTGACGCTGCGAAGTCGCTATGCTGATAAACAAAATAGCGGCAATAGCGGTGGTGTAGGTCGTGATGAAGTTGTGAGCGTAATTGGTGCTGGTCTACAAATACAAGTGGTCAGCGAAGTTGAAAATGCTTTTCGTGGAGCTTTGGGTTTAGACGAGTTTCGGTTGGTGCAAGATAGCACTTCGAATGTTATGAAGAAAAGTTATACGGCTCGCATACAATCTGCTACTGCATCGCAAGAATCATACAATATAGAAATGAGTAAATATTTGACGGACAAACTACTGCTTAGTTATACGATGGGGGTCAATCAGGCCAATCGTGATTTGACTTTGCGCTATGCAGTAACGAGACGTACCAATGTCAATGCGTCGATTGATCAACAAAATCGTTGGTGGCTTGGGGTAGAGACTCGATTTAGATTTTAAATGACTGCTATAAAGATAATTTTTATGAAGATGATTTAGTGATAATTATATAGAAAGGAGGTGAGTGCTATGGATCTGAATCAATATTTGCGGGAATTGCAGAAGATACAATTGCTATCTCGCGAGGAAGAACAAGAATTATGGATTGGCTATAAAGAACAGAATGATTCTGCCTGTCGTACGAAAATTATTGAAAATTATCAGCCCTTGGTATTTAAAGCGGCTACAAATTGGCGTCTCGATGAGGGTATTGTGATGGATATGATTCAGGAAGGTACAGTTGGTTTGATTGAAGCGGTAGGTACGTATGATCATCAGCGGGGGGTAGCTTTTAGTTTGTATGCAATGCATCGCATTCGCGGACGTATGCTCAACTATATGCAGCGAGAGGGCAAGTTGGCTTCGTGCTCGATCGATAGCCCACTCTCCGATGATCAAAGTAGTACGGTAGGTGACCTCTTGGTAGACGCTAGAGCTGAAGTTGCAAAACAAGCGGAACGGAATTATCTTGTAGAGCAAGTAGAAAAGGCCATGGGACGTTTGCCGGCAAATGAACAAGCCGTCCTAAGCGGCGTATTTCTGGAAGACCGTGAACCCAAACAGTTAGCTGAAAGCTTGGATGTAAGCATTTCTCATATTTATCGTCTACAAAAGCAAGGAATCAAACGCGTTCGTGGCATGTTGTCCAAATTTATGCAGAACTGGTGATTGTATAATAAATTTTCTTGTAATAATGAGAAAAAGGGTGTATATAGTATGTATTTTTATATAAGATACAGATAACCGCTGAAATTAACCGTTTTTGCCATCTTATCAAATGCCACAAAGTATCTCTTTTTTTGGACTATAGAGTATGTTTATAATAGAGGTGATGCATATGGCTCGATTAAAACAACATGTGTATCAGCATTTGCGTTCGGCAAAAGAATGGCTGACAAAAGCCGAAGAAGCTTTTGACAGGGAACATGATGTACGTGCTGAACTTGATCTGATGCTGGCCCAAGCGGAACTTCAACATGTAAAAGAAGTCAATCGATCTCGGCAGTGGCGTTATAAATACGTCATATTTCGTCATGGAATAGCCTTGACTATTGCGATGAGTATGGCTATTGTGGTAGGTGGAGTATATTGGTGGACCAATAAACCTGCTGTAGTGGTGCCTGGTCCGCTACCTAGTCAAGTGGCGAGTCAAGTGAACTTGCCAGTTGAGGCTGTGGCTAAGGCGCTAATTCCAGCAACACCAGTAGCAAACGCAAACGCTACACCAATTGAAAAAAACTTGCCGGAAAAGCAAGCTGATCGGGTTGTTGCCACAGAAAGAACTACAGTAGAACAAGTGCCAGAAAAGCCGCGTCAAGTAGAACGGGAACAACCTCGTCAGAGTGAGCAAACGGTAGTCGTATCTTCTGGCGAAATGGAAAAATTAGTGCGGGCCGCCGGAAAATCATTACGCGGCCAGTAGACAAAAAGGAGGTAATGCATGAAAACGCAAAAATTATATGGACAGATACTGCTAGTTGCTATTTTTAGTCTCAGTATTGTCCTTGCTACATTAGTGCCTGCTTATGCAGCGGATCCTACTGGCAAAGTAGTGACATCGGTTGCTGTGCTTGGCAATACTGCCGTGACAGAAAAGACGATCATGGATGTAGTGAAGGTAAAACCTGGTGACGTAGTGACAGCAGAAAAAATTAAGGCTGATATGCAATCCATTTATGAATTAGGCTATTTCTTTGATGTAGTATCTAATTTCAATGAGGTTCCTGAGGGTGTTCAGGTAGTTTATAACGTAATGGAAAATCCCGTATTACGGGAGGTTGTCGTGAAAGGAAATACCAAGGTAACGGCTGACAAGCTAAACAGCATGTTGACAGTTGCTAAGGGAAGTATTTTAAACTCAAAAGAACTGAACAAAAATGTAAAAGCCATGGAACAATATTACCATGAACAAGGTTATATCTTGAGCAAGGTAAGCGATGTTTCGATGAGCCCAGGCGGCACATTAACTCTTACCTTCAATGAAGGTATGCTAGAAGGCATCACAGTAAAAGGCAATGAAAAAACCAAAGAGTATGTCATTACTCGTGAAATGAAAATGAAAGTAAATCAGCCTTTTAATGCAAAAGAAGCCAAACGTAGTATGCAAAAAATCTACAACCTTGGTTATTTTGAAGATGTAAATATGAAGCTCAATCCTGGGAAAGAACCTAACGCAGTTGTATTTGAAACCAATGTTGTCGAACAAAAAACTGGCAGATTTTCCATTGGTGGCGGTTACAGCAAATCGGATGGAATGATTGGTATCATTGAAGTCGGTGATGACAACTTCCGAGGGACCGGTGATAAGTTGAAATTCCACTGGGAATTTGGCGGTAACGCAAGTAGCAGAAACTATGAGATAAGCTACAATCGTCCGTGGCTTGATGCCAAACAAACATCCCTTGGTTTTAGTGTTTACAACATGACCAATGAGTATACCGATTATAATACGGATGGTAACACACGCTCCACCTATGATAAAAACCGTAGAGGTTTTGATGTGACTCTTGGTCGTCCGCAAGGCGAATATGTACAAAACTATATTAGCTTGAAGCAACGTAAAGATACATTTACAAAATATGTGTCAGGAATTAATTATTCTGCAGTGGCTGGTAGTGCCAACGCTGATCCTACTGGGGTATATGGTCCTCAATATCTACAAGACAATTTCGGTGTAACTCGTAGCATAAGTCTGACACGAGTATTTGATTCCCGAGATAATGTATTTAGTCCTACAGAAGGAAATCGTGTTTCTTTGACAACAGAATTTGCGGGTAAATCTCTTGGCGGTGATTTTAATTTCAATAAATACACTGTTGAGACTCGTAACTATCTGAAAGTCGGTCATGCGCAAGTTATCGCATTTCGCGGAACGATGGGTTATGCCACTGGTAATATGCCTGAGAGTGGACAATATGCCGTAGGTGGTCCTGATACTCTACGTGGTTACCGCGATGATCAGTTTAAAGGTGACAAAATGTTGGCTGCTTCAGCCGAATACCGCTTCCCAGTGGCCAAAAAGGTAGAAGGGGTAGTCTTTACTGATATCGGTAAGGCTTGGGATGGCGAAGGATACAAATTGAATGACTTAATGTCTAGTGTTGGTGTAGGGGTTCGTGTTTCGACTCCTATCGGTCCAATTCGTCTTGATTATGCAAAAGGTAGTCAAGGTGCTAGAACCCACTTTAGTTTTGGTGGACAATTCTAATAGGTATCAGAGCAGAGTCAGGTCTATGACCTGACTCTGCCTTATATCATAGCAACATCACGCACCATTATTTTTCTGCAGGAGGTGCATTACTATTTGGGCTAAATACATTCGCATTGTTTGTAGCATTTTTTTGATTTGTTTTATTCTGTTACCTGGTGTAGCGAAAGCTTCCGATGAAGTAGTGGAGAAAGTAACGGTTAGCATTGTGGCGAGCCCAGTACCGCCAAGTCGAATTGGCAAACGTATGGAAACTAGCGTAGCGACGGTGGGCGAGCAAATGTTAATTGGCCGTAACATCTATGATATTACTGCTAGTAAAGCTTCTTATGAAAAATTGATAAAAGAAATATTTGATAGAGTCTTGGTAGGTTATTCGGTACAGTCCGTCAGTGTAGTGCCAAATTCTAATACGGTGATTCAAGTCGCGATAGCGCCATGGGGCGAAGTGGTCCATGATGTGACGCTTGAAACTGATTTTGGTACACTGTATCCTGAAATCATCAATCTAATCAAAAAGGATATAGGGAATATCGAAGCGCAATTGAATGAGGTTTTTATTGGGCTTCCAATTGATGCCGTGGACTGGGCAGGTGGCGTGTCCAAAATTCTGATACGTGAAATATTGGCGGATCAGTTACCTGAATTTCGCGTTAACTTTGAGATCATTCCAGGGGAGCACACAGTTGTAAAACTATCATTAACGCCAATTGGGCCTATAGTGCAGGATGTACATGTATCCCTTAGGTCAAAGACCATCCCGAATGTATTATTGGCTATGGCTCGCCCCGTGGTAGATCAGACTAGTAAAAGTCTGGTGGGTTTACCGGTCGCGTTTATACAACGACATCAAGAGTACTTTACCGATCGTCTGAATGTGACAGCGGTTCAAGAACCAATTGCCAAGCGGTACGCTTTAAAGGTGACTCCCGTGATTTATGCTGCAACAGATACGGAAATTGCCTTTGATGTGGAAACAACCGAGTATAAACTATTCATAGAAGGATATATGGATATGGGGCGTAGGCAAGATAATACTTCATTTCAATTTCATGCAGGGAAATTTGTCAGTAAGCGAGATGAAGTATTTATGGAATTGCACTTCATTCCTAATCGCGTTGTATGGGAATTTACACCTGGCTGGGGGCACAAGATTGGCACAAGTACAACCGCAGGATTCAAATATGATATTTCCGATAAACGCGAGATTGTATGGTTGCAGCAAGATGTGAACCGAAATGTCAGTTTGCGCTTTGAACGTACTTCTGCTGCTGGTAAAGGCTTATTCGCTGTTCGCTATAAAATGCATGATTTCTTGAGTGCGGAATATATATTTACCCAAGAAGATAAGTGGCTGAGATTGATTGGTAATTTATAAGTGCGTTATGAATTTTTCGGTAACATCAATATCTTGAATATGTGTAGGTACCCTGTTATAATAAAAAGGTAAATTTGATGCCAATAGGCAGAGAGAAGGGGTTTATTCGTGCTTAATTTAGGAAAAAAACAAGTAAAAATTGTGTCACTGGCTGTGGCAACATTTTTCATGCTAGGTGTAGTTGGATTGGCTTTATCACAAAGTGGTAAGACGGTATCGGCAGCTTCTAGTAACTCATCGAATGTTGGGGTTGTTAACAAACAAATTTTAGTTTCACAACATCCTGATATGGTAAAAGCGCAAGAAACAATGCAAGCTGAAGTGGAACAAGCAAGAACTGATTTTGAAACAAAATCTGCGACTATGAATGATAAAGAAAAGCAAGACTACTATACGCAAGTACAACAGAGATTGAGCTTGAAACAGCAAGAATTAATTAATCCATTGCTTGAAAAAGTAGATGCTGCAATCAAGACAGTAGCAGATGCGAAAGGCTTGAGCGTTGTTATGGATAAAGGTAGTGTGATATACGGTGGTCAAGATATTACCGAAGAAGTAGGCAAAAAAATAACTGGTAAATAACATAATTGTGGCCGAGCTGGTAGGACCCGCTCGGCTCTTTATTAGAAAGTGGGTGATTTGGTGTCTAAAGTTAAGTTTCTTTTGATGATATTAGTACTGGGAACATTGATAACTGGTTGTGGTAACAAGCAGGCGCAAGATACAAAAACGCCGGCAAATCAGATCGCTGTTATCGATATGGATAAAGCAATGCAATCGCATCCTAAATATAGTCAACTAATGACACTTGCGAAACAAGTAGATACTCTAGAAGCACAGCTCGAAGCACAGCAACTAGCCGATGAAAAAGCTCAAATAGCAAATTTGACACCAAAGATCTCAGAAAGTGAAATTGATCAATTAAATAAATCTTTTGAGCAAGAATTTAATACAAAGATCGAAGCAAAACAAGACGAATTAAATGCTGCTATTAAAGGAAAGGCCAACACATTTAGTCAGACATTATCGGATGAAATGAATGCTTATAATGAGCAAATTGACAAAGAATATCAACCGCAGCTAGTTGATCTAGAGATTAAACTCAAAAAAGTAGACTTAAAACCAGAAGAAAAGACCTCTCTAGAAGCGGAAGTAGACAAAATTCACACGAAACGTTCTGCAGCATTAGAGGAAAAACAAAAGCAATTAACAACCCGTATGGATGAACTGATGGCTCCCGAAAAAGCGGCATTAGAACAAGAATTGCAAGCGTATGCAAAGCAAATGAATGAAGAAATGTCCAAACAGATAGAAGCGAAACAAGCTGAAATCATCGCTAGAAACAATGAGCAATCGACTCCTAGTGCTACCGCGAGCTCAGAAGCTGACGAAATACAAAAACAGTTAGTGATGAAGCAACAAGAGCTAGAAGCATTACAAGGATTTATTTTGCAAAATATTAGTGAGAAAACAGGCAAGGTAGCGACCGAAGATGGGATTGAAGCAGTATTGACAAATGTTGCTGTCAATGTCAGTGCTGTTGATATCACAACGAAGGTGATTGCTGAGTGTAATAAATAGTAAATCAGTAAATAATAGTACTGGTTATTTCAAAAAAAATATTGGAGGATTTATCATGAACAGTATAAAAAAATTAGCGTTACTACTGATGGTAGTATTGGCAACAGCTCTATTAGGTGGTTGTAGTTCAGGTACTACAGTAGGTATAGTCGATGTCAACAAAGTGATGACAGAAAGTGCAAAAGTGAAAGGATTCCAAGAACAGTTAAATGTTAAAGGTAAAGAAATGAGTGACCAATTAGACAAAGAAAAAGCGACATTAAGTCCTGAAGATTTTCAAAAACGTCAAGAAGTTGTATATGGCGAATTCATGAAAATTAAGCAAGACATGGAAGGCCAAGTCGATGCAAGTATTAAACAAACACTGGAACAAATATCAAAAGATAAAAAATTAAGCGTAGTGTTATACAAAAATGGTGTAGCGCAAGGCGGTACCGATATTACGGATGAAGTCATTAAAAAATTAGAATAAGATCTAGAAGGCGGTTTTCATTTTGAAAAAAACATTGAAGGAAATTGCTCAGTTAGTCAATGGAATATTGCTCGGTGATGGTGAAATTGAGATAACGGGTGTGACAAATATTGAAGATGCTACTGCCTTTGATATTGCCTTTGCGGTAGCTCCCCATCTTGATAAAGCGGCGCTGTCAAGCGCCGCTGCTGTTATTATCCCTGATACGATTACTGAATTTGCCAAACCGGCAATTTGTGTAGCAAATCCGCGAATGGCATTTGTTCGCTTATTAGAAATATTTACGCCGAAAATCGTAGTCGAAGCTGGTATTCATGAAAAGGCAGTCATTGGCAACAATGTTACACTAGGTGAAAATGTATCGATCATGCCCTATGTAGTGATTGGTGACAATGCTGTAATTGGTGATCATGCAATTATATATCCACATACTTATATTGGTACAAACGCAGTGGTTGGTAGTGAGAACGTATTGTATTCGAATGTAACAATTGGTCAAGGGTGCCATCTTGGTAGTCGAGTAGTTGCTCATAGTGGAGCCGTTGTTGGTAGTGATGGCTTTGGCTTTATCACGGTAGGTGGTCGCCACCAGAAAGTTCCGCAAGTCGGCAATGTAGTGATTGAAGATGATGTAGAAATCGGTGCGAATACTACCATCGATCGAGCAACTACTGGTAGTACCATTGTGAAACGTGGTACCAAGATTGATAATCTGGTTCATCTAGCACATAATGTTGTCGTTGGTGAAAACTGCTTCTTTGTCGCGCAAACAGGCATTGCTGGCAGTACAAAAATCGGCAATAATGTTACATTTGCGGGACAAACAGGTTGTGCAGGACATATAGAAATTGGTGATAATTGCGTATTTGCTGCGAGAGCAGCCGCAATTAGTAGTGTACCAGCAGGTTCTTTTTATGGTGGATTTCCAGCTAGACCGCACAAAGAATGGTTACGTACGGAAGCAAGTACACATAAAGTATCAGAACTAATTAAAAAAGTTCGTGACTTAGAAAAACGATTAGCCAGCATGGAGAAGGAGAAATAGCATTGAAAAAATTGATAGTAGCATTAGCCTCTACGTTGTTGCTGACAACTGCCCCTGTACTGGCTGCCCCTTCTGTCAATGGATCGACGGGTCTGATTAATATCCCGACAGCAGATGTACTGCGTTCTGGTCAATTTTCATTAGGCTATTATCACCTAAAAGATGGAGGCGTAGGTACATTTAATACCAATATCGTACCAAACGTAGAAGTGGGTATGACTGGCTTTCGGTATGATAGTCAGCAAAATAAAACAAATATGAATGCAAAATTTGGTATAGTACCGGAAACGGTACTGACTCCTGGCTTATCGGTAGGGGTAGAAGATATCGCCAATAATGATAAACGTTCATCGTATGTGGTAGCGAGTAAGACATTGCCGTTTGGTTTTAGAATACATGCAGGTACAGGCAATGGAAATTTTCATGGCGTATTTGCCGGTATTGAAAAAACTTTGAATCCGATTAGTATGCTCACAGGCAATGATACATTTCCAGCTACTACTTTAATTGCGGAATATGATGGCAAAACCATGAACTATGGCGCTCGCTTATCCATTATTTCCGGTCTGAAATTAGATGCTGGTATACGCAATCATAACGGTTATGTTGGCGTTACGTTTAGTAGATAAATGCAATGTTTTTCTCTACGTCCTTTCGATACAAGGGACGTGGAGCGTTTTTTTACGGAATCAGAAAGTCTATCACTTTCTCGATTCCAAGTAAGAACGACTAAGGCTTTTGCCTGCGTCTGATGACTTGGCCGAAGCCAAGTCTTTTCTTATAACGGTAGAAAGGAGGTATTATGTTGTATCGATTTGTAAAGATGCTCAGTAGTATCATTGGCATGTTGCCGCATCGTGTACGATGTTTTATTGGTAATGTAATAGGCGTTATTTTCTGGTTGATTGTACCGCGTAAAAGAAAAAAAATGGCCATTGATAACATTACCAATGCCTTATCTGTCGATCGGATAGAAGCAACTCGCATTGCCCGAAAAAGTACCATTCGTTTTGGCAGAATGGTTATGGATGTACTATATATGCCCAAATATAACAAAGAGAATATAACCAAGTATGTACGCCTAGAAGGTCATGAATATCTCACAGAAGCATTATCCCATGGGAAAGGCGCTGTACTGGCAACTTCTCATAGTGGAAACTGGGAACTGCTAGGGGCCGCTTTGTCGATGCATGGTTTTCCGTTAGTGAGCGTAGCGCAAAAACAGACCAATGCCGATATGGATCGTTTGATCAATGAATACCGTACCATGTCCGGTATGCGAGTGATCTACAAAACAGGTGTACGCGATATGGTCAAGCTACTGGGTGAAGGTTGCATCGTTGGTATACTGATGGATCAAGATGCGGGGCATGATGGTGTGATGGTGGAGTTTTTTGGACGTTTATCTTCTACACCACAAGGTGCTGCTGCGTTAGCTAGACTGAAAGACTCACCTATTGTTCCAGTTTTTGTGACGGAAAATGAAGATGGAACCCATACTGGAATTGCACATCCACCTGTTTGGGTGCAAAAGACGAGTAGTCGTGAAGATGATATTCTTACGACGACACAAGAACTCACGACTATCATTGAACAACATATACGAAAGCATCCCCATGAATGGTTTTGGCTACACAATCGCTGGAAAAACTCTCCGCCTATTTAGGGATCGCGGAGAGCCGATTCCAAGTAAGATATATTAAAAACGATTACTTTGTTATAAAAGCAGAGTAGTCGTTTTTTTCTTTCCAGTATATACAAATAGTAATATTAGTATATACGTATAGACCTAAAAGTGATATACATGCTATAATATACCCTTGTAGGAAGGGGTGAATGCAATATGACTAATATGCTGAAAACAATAAGAAACGTTAGTATCAAAAGCATAGCGAAGGATTCTTTTTATCGGGATATCGTGGTTCTCATAGTGGTTAGTATTGTGATTGGTTCACTTCTGGCTGGTTTGATATCTTTGGGAGCTAATTCTTATTTTTCTAAGACATTATCGAGCTTAGTTGGCGATTATGGTGAATACGATATCATCATTCAATCGAGGGAAGAGATGAAAGAAGATACAGCAATACACATTCAAAAAATTATTGATGAAGTTTTTCCGGGGGCGAGGATGAAAGAAGGGCCAACCATTACTGGTAAGACTTCATTTTTTATTGCTGTACCGGAACAATATAAAACGAAAAAAACGTATGAAGAATTGGGAAAAACCTTTGGTGGCATTCCTGGTGGTGCTGGGGTTGGAGTAGTAACAGAACCAAGGCTCACCATTCGTGGTGTACCAGAAGGTGCCAAGAATATGATCATGGAGCAGATTGGCAAAATGGCTGGAGTGCGTTTTGCTTTCCGTGATGGTTCATCGGTAGGTGTATTGCTGACTTCTCTTGATAAGTCAACAATGGTCAATGAAGAAATTAAGAATCTCTTACAACGATATCAAGTAATTGAAATTAGTTTTCCTGTCGGCAGTGAACCGCAAAATCCGATCCGAATGGGCGAGGCAATTGGCAGTGCGATGCAGACGCAATTGCAACTCGAATATGCACAAAATGTATCAGTAGATGGTAAAAATGATGATATGACGTATATGGTTAGTACGATGATGGAATTAAAACGATTCTTAGTAGCGTATGCGACTCAGGTTGTCGTAGTACCAAATGATAATGAAAAGCTAATCAAAGGTGATGTGCTTGCTTTTGCTAGTACTACGCCGCTTGTAGCTGGTGCGGATGTCAATAAAAGCAATGTATTGGTACAAATTACAGGACTACGTCCTGATGGTACAGCCGAAGGCGTCATTACGCAGGGCGATGCGACTGTGCTGACCAATAACCAAGGCTATAAGGTAAGCAATAATGTAGTGGGTTCTTATATTGGTACGGCTACGTATCGCAATCCACGAGGTGAACTAAGTAGTGCCCTAACTGAGACAGCTAAGACAATCGGTCAAGTGCCTGGGTTTGCTAGCGATGCGCAAAATTTGAGTATGGTGGCTACGACTGCACTAGATAATTACGGCAATAGTATCAAGGCGATTGACCAGACGTTGAATAGTCTACAAGCAGCAGGAACGACGATACAGTCTGCAACTAGTGGTTTAGCCAATATAGATACGAGTTCACTGCAAAATCAAGTAGATACTTCATCACGAGCTATGGGTGGTCTAATCAATACGCTACAGGTTTTTAAGCTCGTAAATGGTGATGTTGGTAGCACGATTGACAATTTGTCGAGTGCGCAGCGAAATTTAACGAACTTGAAATCTGGCTTAGGCGCAATGGATCATGTGGCAGCTGATGCTCGCCAAGCAAAAAGAGCGATTGATAATATTGTTGCCAATGGTCACAATACAATTGCTACCTTGCAAGCTTTTGATGTATCAGGTGCGAGAAATAATCTTACGGGGATCAATGATAGATTGGCTCAGCTTGGACAACTGAATGTACCATTGATGACGACTCAGCTACAATATATGGCAGCTTCGGTACCAAATCTGAAAGATGAGGAAATTAACCATTCTGTCAATTTATTGGATAAGTTTATTGCTGGGCAAGTCATTCCTGGTGAACGAATTCAGATTTTGACCAATAGTAGTGTGAGTGTGGATGCTGTGACTCCTATTGTGTATAGCCAAGTTGGGCACAAGAATGTGTCGTTATATTCTACGGAGCTTGGGGTGATTGAACCTAATGCACGTGGTGAGTTATATGCAGTCCTAAATGAAGTTCGAGCTATTTTAGCGGGCATGACAGCGATGGTAGTGACGCTGCTATTATTGGCGCTGGATCATACTGCCATTATGACAGTACTACGTCGTAGACGGATTAATAGCAAGAGTAAGGTCAAGGGGTGGCGCGGAGTAGTCAAATCGTTTGTGACGGCTAGTACTGCTGTGGAACGTGTATATGGGATGGTTGTTGGCGCAGTCATGTTAACGACGATGTTTGTGCTAGCAAAAGGTGGAATTCCTTATTTGCCGTGGGTATGTGTGCCGTTAGTTGGCGCGGCACTAGGTCTGATTGTGGCGCTTTATACGGAAAAAATCAGTCCTGTTTCTTGGGAAGAAATTATGGCAGGTCAGTCATTAGGGTTATCGGTTGATCAAATTATGCGAGAGATTGTGATTCCAAGTGGCCGACCTGGTTTGCTACAAAAGTTAAATCAGCGGAAGATAAAATTTAAATAGTTGGTAAGGAAGTGACAGCTAGGCTGTTAGTCTGCCAGAAATGGGGTATAGGGCTTCGCTTGCGTCCTTCGTAAAGCCACTCAGCCCTATACCCCATTTCTGACGATTGCCTGTAAGAAAAAGAAAGACAAGGTGACGGTTCTCTTGTCTTAGAAAAAGTATCAAATTATATAGATAGAAAGGAGGGGAGAGTATGCTTACAATTCAGAATCTGTATAAGAGATTTGGGAGTTTGGTGGCGGTCAATGATTTTAGTTTGGATGTGAAGCAGGGGGAAACGGTGGTTCTTATGGGGCCTTCTGGTTGCGGGAAGTCTACTACAATTCGGACGATTAATCGTTTGATTGATCCGGATAGTGGCTCGATCCTTTTTTCGGGTATTGAGATTGCGAGTTTGGCAGTACAAGAGCTGAAGGATATTCGCAAGCGTATTGGCTTTGTTTTTCAACAGTTTAATTTGATTGCTCGTTTGACGACGGTGCAGAATGTGATGCTCGGTTTGGTTATGGATGGTGTGCCGCAAGAGGTGGCATATGATAAGGCGATGGAGGCTTTGAGGAAGGTGGGGCTGGAAAGTCGTGCGGATCATAAGCCGGGTGAGATGTCAGGTGGGCAACAGCAACGGGTGGGGATTGCTAGAGCATTGGCTTTTGAGCCAGAATTGATGCTATGGGATGAACCTACGGCTTCTTTGGATCCTATCTTGGTCAGAGAAGTACTTGTGATTATGGAAGATTTGGCAAAGTATCGTGCGAGCACGATGCTCGTTGTGACTCATGAAATATCGTTTGCGATCCATGTGGCAGATCGCATTGTTTTGATGGATAAAGGTAGTATTGTAGAGCAAGGGGTACCGGAAGCGGTATTTGGTAATCCCATATCACATATTGGTCAACAATACAAAGAATTAATCGAGTATCAACAAAGTACGAATGCTCGTACACTGGCAAGTAGTAAGTAGCAAATAGTAATTGTAGGTGCGGAGACGGAGATGTTGATTATCTCATCTTCGTCTTTTTTTTGAAAATAAAAACATAATTTTTGCAGAAATATCTTGCAGGGAGATCAAATGTTTTATAGAATGTATAAAGGTTATCACATCAGGAGGACATTATGCACCAAACAACAGTAGGGAGAACTGTAATATACACTGGTATAGGGTTACATTCCGGAAAGAATGTGACGATATCGATGCGCCCAGCACCTGTTGATACAGGGATTGTCTTTGTGCGGGTGGATTTACCGGGAGCACCACAGGTAACTGCAGTCGCTGCAAATGTTACCAATGCCATGCGGGCTACTACGCTGGAAAGTGGTTTAGCGAAAGTGTTTACAGTAGAACATCTCTTAGCAGCATTTTATGCACTAGAAATTGATAATTGTATAGTAGAAATTGATTCGGTGGAACCGCCAGTGGCAGATGGTAGCTCATTGCCTTTCGTGAAGTTGATTGAAGAAGCTGGCAGTGTTCCGCAAGATGCACTACGTAGACACGTATGTGTGACACAAGCACAAACCATACGTGTGGATGATAAGTTTATTACTATTTTGCCTTATGATGGATTACGAATTACGTTTACCTCGATTAATCCTCATCCGATGCTAGGGGTACAATTTGGTGATTATGAGATTAGCAAAGAAGTATTTATACAGGAAATTGCACCGGCTCGGACGATTGGTTTTATGCATGAGGTAGAAGCATTACAAGCGCAAGGGTTAGCATTAGGTGGTAGTTTGGAAAATGTGGTCGTATATGATCATGAAAAAGCCCTTACGCCGCTCAGATTTGAAGATGAGCTAGTACGTCATAAAATATTAGATATTATTGGTGATGTAGCGTTGGCAGGGCGTATTAAAGGTCATATCATTGCGGTCAAATCAAGCCATGCGCTCAATACCGCGTTGGCCAAGAGCATTGCTACGCATATGGTGAACAAAACAAAGTAACTAAACTATTTATAGGGAGTGAAAAAAATGTTGTCTGCAACTGAAATACAAGAAATTATTCCTCATCGGTATCCAATGTTATTGGTGGATCGTATTATAGAATTAGAACCATTAAAACGGGCCGTAGGAATTAAAAATGTAACCGTTAATGAAGAGTTTTTCCAAGGGCATTTTCCTGGTCATCCGGTGATGCCTGGTGTACTCATTCTGGAAGCGATGGCACAAGTTGGTGGAGTCGCGATCCTATATCCTGAGGAAAATCGCGGGAAGTTAGCATTTTTTGCTAGTATGGATCGAGTGAAATTTAGAAAACCAGTAGTGCCTGGTGATCAACTACGCACGGTTGCGGAAATTATTAAGGTACGTGCTGGTACAGGAAAACTGTGGGTGCAATCGTTTGTAGATGATCAATTGGCAGCGGAAGCTGAATTTTTATTTGTATTATCATCAAAATAAAGAAAAATAAAGAAAAGTAGTAGAATTGATACTATAAATTGAAATAACAAGTGCTTTTCCGTATAAATCGCTTATTTTAGCGAAAAATGACTAGTCTCTTTTAGACTGAGTAGTCGGACTATAATTACAGCAAGTATAAGTGAGTAAGGGTAATGTACTTACTGGATAAGGAGTGAATTGCAGATGGCTGTTTTATCTCTGCGTAAAATACATGAAACCGCAGTGGTTCATCCGGGGGCCCGAGTGGGTAAAGATGTTGAAATTGGACCTTATGCGGTTATTGGTGAAAATGTAGTGATTGGCGATGGTACGAAAATCGGTGCTCATGTAGTAATAGATGGCTGGACTAGTATCGGCAAAGATTGTACGATTTTTCCGAGTGCTTCGATTGGTTCAGAACCACAGGATCTGAAATTTTGTGGTGAAAAAAGTTATGTATTTATTGGTGACAATACAAAGATTAGAGAGTTTGCTACTGTCAATCGTGCTACAGGTGAAGGGGAAGAAACGAGAATTGGTTCTCATTGTTTGTTAATGGCCTATACGCATGTAGCTCACAATTGTGTGGTTGGCAATCATGTCATCATGTCGAATGCTGCGACCTTAGCTGGTCATGTAGTAGTAGAAGATCGTGTAGTCATTGGTGGCTTATCCGGAGTACATCAATTTGTGAAGATTGGTATGAATGCTATGATCGGTGGCGCATCGAAAGTCGTACAAGATATACCGCCATTCGTCATTGCTGATGGTCATCCGGCTAGAGTCTCTGGACTGAATAATGTCGGTATGGCTCGTGCAGGTATTCAAGTAGACGCACGAAAAAATATTAAAAAAGCATATAAAATATTATATCGTTCAGGATTTAGTTTGGCTCAGGCTATCGAAATGATGGAACAAGACTTGGAATCCTATCCTGAAGTTGAACATTTCTTGCGCTTTTTACGCAATGTAGAACGTGGTGTCTGTCGTAGTCGTAGAGATGGGGAATAGGAGATTGACAAGATGAAAACTATAGGTTTACTAGCCGGTGTCGGAGGTTTGCCTTCTCAATTTGCCCGTGCCGCTCGCGGCATGGGCTTTACCGTGATTGCTATAGGCGTAGTGCCTGGAGTCGATCCGGAGTTGCATAATATAGCGAATAAAACATATGATATTAGTGTTGGTCAGCTAGATCAAATATTGACCACTTTAAAAAACGAAGGCGTTACAGAAGTAACTATGTTAGGAAAAGTAACTAAGGAATTAATGTTTGCGGGAACGGTAACGCTCGATGATCGAATCAAAAAATTATTGGCAAGTCTGACCGACCATAATGATGATACCATCATGCTGGCGTTTGTACGCGAGTTGGTAACAGAAGGATTTGGAATTTTAGATCAGACGGCTTTAATCAAAAGCCTGATGCCAATGCCTGGTGTATTGACAAAACGTGAGCCGACAGCGGATGAACGCGCTGATATGGACTATGGATTCAAAATGGCCAAAGAAATGGGCGGCCTAGACATTGGACAGACGGTAGTCGTCAAACAGTGTGCCGTGATGGCAGTCGAAGCCATTGAAGGTACAGATGCTTGTATTCGTCGCGGCGGAGAACTAGGACGGGGCGGCATCACAGTTGCGAAAGTAGCTAAGCCCAATCAAGATATGCGTTTTGATGTGCCTACAGTAGGACTTAGCACACTCGAAAGTATATGCAAAGTTGGTGGAACCGCTCTGGTCATTGAAGCAGGAAAAACACTGATCATTGATCGTGAAAAAGTAGTAAGCATGGCAAATGACCATGACATAACGATAGTAGCAATGTAAAAAATGTCTGGAGGCTGTTTATGTCTAAAATCATGATTTCTGTAGGTGAAGCATCAGGAGACTTGCATGGCGCTAGTGTAGCACATGCATTAAAAGCTATACAGCCAGATATTGTACTGTTGGGTATGGGCGGTAAAGCCATGAAGGCAGCTGGTGTGGATATCGTATATGATATTGCGGATTTAGGTGTGATAGGCTTCGTGGAAATCATCAAGAATTTACCAAAACTATTTAAAGTACGTGATATGTTGGCAGAAGTGATGGATCGGGAAAGGCCAGATGTTCTTGTCATTATTGATTATCATGGCTTTAATATCAGATTGGCGAAAATAGCGAAAAGCAAAGGAATCCCTGTCATATCGTATATTTGCCCAAAGGTATGGGCCTGGGGACGTGGCAGGGCAAAAACAGTGGCCGAAACAGTAGAAAAAGTGGCGGCCATTTTTCCATTTGAAGTCGATGTATATAGTGAGGCTGGTGCCAATGTAACGTTTGTTGGTCATCCGTTACTTGATATTGTCAAGACCACCATGCCCAAAGATCAGGCGTATCAGTATTTTGGGGCAATACCAACAAAGCCTGTTGTCTTATTGCTTCCTGGCAGTCGCCAACAAGAAATTGTCAATCTATTGCCAGTTATGTTAGCTTCGGCAGAAAAAATTGCAGAAACACTTCCTGAGTGCCAATTTTTACTACCGATTGCATCAACGATTTCCCGGGTAATGATTCAAGATATCATAAAGCAATACAATGTTAACGTGATTCTGACGGAAAATTGTACATATGATTTGATGAATATTGCGGATATGGCAATTGCTGCGTCGGGGACTGTTACCTTAGAAGCTGCTATTTTGAATTTACCAACCGTCGTGATTTATAAAATAGCGGCACTTACTTATTTACTGGGTAAGATTGTCGTTAAGATTCCATATATTAGCTTGCCGAATATTGTTGCGGGACGTAAGATTGTACCGGAACTATTACAATACGAAGTAACCGCTGAGAATATAGCTAAAGAAGCATTACCGATGTTGACCGACCCTGCAGTTCATACAGCAATCGTCAACGATTTGATAGAGATGCGCCAGAAACTAGGCGCTGCAGGTGCGGTGAAGCGGGTAGCTCATGAAATTCTAGCCGTTGCCCAGAATCCGGTTGGAGGACAATAATGAAAAATTATATGCGCCTATTACAGTATATCAAGCCTTATTTGCATCGGATGGTAGTGGCGATCGTATGTATTATAATGGCCGCTAGTGCCAATTTATATGTACCATGGATATTAAAAGATATTATTGATGAAGTATTGGCAAACAAAGATATGTCGATGCTCAATGCTATTGCGGGCGGCATTATCGTAGTTTTTTTTCTGAGAGGCATTTTCTTTTATGGACAAACTTATCTGATGTCGTATATTGGGCAAAAGGTAATTATTGATATTCGCGAAGCTATATATCGGCATATGCAACGATTATCGCTATCATATTATGAAAAACGCCAGACCGGTCAGCTAATGAGCTATATCACCAATGATGTGGCAGCGGTACAAGGTGCGTTGGTAGAAAATATGATAGAAATGGTTACCGAAGGCATGATACTCATTGGTTCGCTAGGAGCGATGTTTTATCTTCATTGGCAGTTATCGCTGTTAACACTGATCACCGCTCCATTAGTAGGGCAAACGATGAATATTTTTGGAAAAAAATTGCGTAGATCTAGTGCTCTGATACAAGAAAGAGCCGCTGATATTACGTCTGTATTACAAGAAAGCATTTCATCCGTCAGGGTTATCAAATCCTTTGCACGGGAAGATTATGAAATCGAACGCTTTAAATTACAAAATCACCAAAATTTTCGAGCGCAAATGAAGAATTCGCAAATTATGGCAACCTTAACGCCCATTATTGAATTTGTGGCATCCATTGGCATCACGATGATTATTTGGTATGGTGGACGAGAAGTCATCAACAATCATTTGACAGCAGGTTCATTGATTGCCTTTTTGACATATGCTGTTAATTTATCCAATCCGATTAAACGTTTGAGCCGTGTATATGGTAATATTCAAAAAGCCATGGCTGCTGCTCAGAGGGTATTTGATGTTCTTGATACTCAGCCAGAAATTGAGGATATGAAGGGTGCGACAGTACTAGCAAAAATTGATGGTCATGTGGCCTTCAATCAGGTAACGTTTGAGTACAAAGCAGGTGAGCCTGCGTTAAATAAAATCCAATTGACGGTAAAGCCTGGACAAGTAGTGGCAATTGTTGGACCAAGTGGTGCTGGCAAGACTACCATTGCCAATCTAATTCCTAGATTTTATGATCCAGTAGATGGGAATATTATGATTGATGGTATTGATATAAAAACTGTTACTCTCCAATCACTGCGAGAGCAAATTGGGATTGTACCCCAAGAAACAATCCTGTTTAACGGGAGTGTATACGAAAATATCTTGTATGGTAAATTAGATGCTACTTCTGAGCAAGTCATAGCGGCAGCTAAGGCAGCAAATGCTCATAACTTTATTATGGATATGCCTGGCGGTTATGATACACAAATTGGCGAGCGAGGATCAAAACTGTCTGGTGGACAGCGCCAACGTATTTCGATTGCCAGAGCCATTCTTAAAAATCCTCGCATTTTAATTTTGGATGAAGCTACTTCTGCCTTAGATACAGAAAGCGAAAAACTAGTTCAGGAGGCAGTAGATAAATTGATGGTAGGTCGAACCTCTTTTGTGATTGCCCATCGTTTGTCGACAGTAAAACGAGCTGATATGATTGTGGTTATGGAACGAGGGAAAATCGTAGAGCAGGGAACTCATGACCAGCTATTAGAACTCGGTGGCTTATATAGCAAGTTGTATCAGGTTCAGTTTCAGAGTAAGTAAGGGCAAAGTTGAAAAAAGAGGTATCGAACATGCATTTTATTTACAATATACTAGCGGTGCTAATTGTATTACTAGCAATTCCTGCATTTATCATGCGCCTGTGTAAGGAAAAAGGTTTTGCTCAGCGCTTATATCAGAGTTTTGGATTTATACCTGATTGCGAAATCAAATCAGTAGCGAAGAAGGATTGTATTTGGTTACATGCGGCTTCCGTAGGCGAAATTGTTGCCGCTAGTCCGATTATCAAAGAAATACGTTGTGCTTTTCCCAAAAAGCCTATTTTGGTATCGGTAGTCACCGCTACGGGATACGCTATGGCAAAACGCATTATTACAGAGGCCGACAGTGTGATTTTTTCTCCTCTCGATGTTCCGGGGATTGCTCATCAAGTAGTAAAAAAAATTCAGCCCAGTGTATTATTGTTAGTAGAAACTGAAATGTGGCCTAATTTTCTAAAAGCAGCACGAGCCTTTTCTGTACCGGTTATGATGGTCAATGGCAGAATTAGCGATAAGAGTATGGGACGTTATCGTTATATGGGGAGTGTATTGCAAGGTATGCTAGATAACATGGATAAATTTTGTATGCAGTCAACGATCGATGCACAGCATATTTTAGAACTCGGAGCCGATCCTAGCCGCGTTGTCGTTACCGGTAATACCAAATTTGATCAAAACTATACCAGTGTGACCCAAGAAGAGCAGCAAGTCATCTGCCAAGAGATGGGTCTTGTGGATGCGTATCCTGTATTGGTTGCAGGTAGCACGCATAAAGGGGAAGAAGAAATACTCTTTCGGGCATTCAAAAAAGTACGAGAGTTCTTTCCAGAGGCGAAATTAGTCATTGCCCCACGAGATATTATGCGTTCGGAAGAAATCGCAAGTATCGCGAAAAGCAGTGGTTTTGTTGCTGCTCGCCGGACGTTACTATTGCAAGATCCAACCGTTCGCTATGATGTGGTACTACTTGATACGATTGGGGAATTAGGTAAAATCTATAGTGTAAGTACCATTGTGTATGTTGGCGGTAGTCTTGTGGAGCGGGGAGGGCATAATATTCTCGAACCTGCTGCTCATGGAAAGCCGATTTTAGTGGGACCTCACATGTTTAACTTCAAAGATACATATTCTTTATTTTCCCAAAGAAACGCTTGCCGAACCGTTCAGGATGCAGGCTCTTTGGCTGAGAGTATATTGGATATCTTATATAATGAACAGACTAGGCTTCAGATGTCATCAGAAACAGTCAGCATCATTGATGAAAATCGTGGAGCGGCTCGCAAGAGTATGGTATATTTGCGAGAAATAGTAAAGTCACAAATCTAACAAAAGGCGGAACCAGTATGCGCCAGCGTGAAGCATTACAAGTTTACTTATACAAATTAGTACATGGGGAAGAACCTGGAATCCTAGCAGTATTTCTGCTGGGATTATTGCGCGTGTTTTCAATGCTTTATGGCCTAGGTGTTAGAATCAAGCTATATTTATATAGAAGTGGTTTTTTAAAACAGCACAAATTAGATTGTAAGGTTATTAGCCTCGGCAATATCACCGTTGGTGGTACAGGCAAAACTCCGACTGCACAGCGGCTATCTACCATCATTCGGGAAATGGGTTATCGAGTTGTCATTCTCAATCGTGGATACCGCGCAGGTTGGAGTGGTGATGTAGGGGTAGTTTCCGATGGAAACAAAATTTATATGACTGTTACCGAGGCTGGCGATGAAGCCTATTTACTAGCGAAAAGCTTGCCGGGGATTCCAGTGGTGATTGGTAAAAATCGCATTCTAACAGGCGAATATGCGGTGAAAGAACTAAAGGCGGATGTCATTATCCTCGATGATGGGTATCAGCATTGGCAACTGGCTCGTGATCTAGATATTGTTTTAATTGATGCACTCAATATGTTTGGCAATAATTTTTTACTACCGAGAGGTACCTTGCGAGAACCACTGGCGAATTTAGCGCGGGCACAGGTATTCTTATTGACGAAGGTGGATCAATCTACCGATGATTCGCGCGATATCATTTTAAGTACACTTGCGCGTTATCATAACAACGCGCTGATTGTAGAAAGTATACATCAGCCCAAATGTTTTGTGGAAATAGAAGAGTGGTACAAGGGGCTGCAGATGAATGATGTAGCGCTGGAAACCATTCGTGACAAAAAAGTAGTGGCATTATCAGCGATCGGTAACCCTTCCTCTTTTGAACAAACCATCCTGGATATTGGCGTAGCAGAGGTGTGTGGGGTAAGGTATACGGATCATCATGACTATACCATGGCAGAAATGCAAGAGATCATGCAACGCGGGGTAGATGAAAAAGCGTATGCACTGATTACGACAGAAAAAGATGCGGTAAAAATTCCACCAGAGTTTATCCATTCCGATCGACCATTACCTCTATATGTACTCAGTATTGCGGTACATTTTACCGAGGGATATGAAGACTTGATGGAACTCATAAAAAAAACCGCTGATAAAAAGGGGAAAATTGTTGATGAATATAATATGCATAATCCCAGCTAGGTATTCTTCCACTCGATTACCCGGCAAACCATTAGCGAAAATTGCTGGTAAACCAATGATTCAGCATGTATATGAACGGGCCAGTCTTGCGAAACGTCCGGATCAGGTCATTGTAGCGACCGATCATTCGCTCGTCTATCAAACCGTTATTGATTTTGGCGGTCAGGCAATACTAACCTCGCCCGATCATCCTACGGGAACAGACAGGCTAGCAGAAGTAGCCGAGCGTTTTCCATTGGTGGACTTGATCATCAATGTACAAGGGGATGAACCACTGATTCCACCAGAGATCATTGATCAATTGGCAGAGGCTTTTAGTAGCAACCCAGATCTACAGATGGCGACACTAATGACACAAATGGAACCGGCAGAGTACAACGATCCAAGTGCTGTCAAAGTGGTTACTGACCTTAAAGGGTATGCCTTATATTTCTCTCGCTCCTTACTTCCTTATCCCCGTAACAGTGCAGAAGTACCGGTATATAAACATATCGGCATTTATGCCTATCGCCGGGATTTTTTATTAACATATGCCAAATTAGAACCGACACCGCTAGAGCAAGCCGAGTCGCTAGAACAGCTTAGAGCGCTAGAACACGGCTATCGAATCAAAGTACTTAAAACAGATTTTAAGTCGATTGGTGTAGATACAGCCGAAGATTTAGAAAAAGTAAACCGATTATTACAAAATTAGGAGGTTTTCATAATGAATACAGTTAACATTGGTAATATCACCGTTGGTGGTCAGCACCCCATTGCCCTCATTGCTGGACCTTGCGTTATTGAAGGATTTGAACGCACTTTGAAAATTGGTCGTGCAATTAAGGATATCGCTGATCGCTTAGGGGTTCCCTATATTTTTAAAGCATCATTTGACAAAGCCAATCGTTCTTCCTACTCCTCTTTTCGTGGACCGGGACTAACGGAAGGACTCAAAATTCTTAGCCAGATTAAGCAAGAACTAGGCGTGCCAGTTGTCAGTGATATCCACTGCAGTACACAAGTGGCTCCAGCGGCTGAAGTACTAGATATCTTACAGATTCCTGCATTTTTATGTCGGCAGACGGATTTGCTTCATGAAGCAGCAAAGACTGGCAAAGTGGTCAATGTGAAAAAAGGCCAGTTTTTAGCGCCAAAAGATATGGAACATGTCATTGCAAAAATTAGGGAAGCTGGCAATGAAAATATTCTTCTTACCGAACGGGGAGCTAGTTTTGGCTATAACAATTTAGTTACCGATATGCGTTCTTTAGCTATTATGCGTTCATTTGGTTATCCCGTGGTATTTGATGCAACGCATAGTGTACAATTACCTGGTGGTGCAGGCGCTACTTCTAGCGGTCAGCGTGAGTTCGTTCCATACCTGACAAGAGCAGCGGTAGCTACCGGCATTGATATGCTCTTTATGGAAGTCCATGATAACCCGGCAGAAGCGTTGTCAGATGGTCCGAATATGCTATATATTGACCAATTGGAAGACCTGCTAAAAGATGTACAGGCGATTGATAATGTAGTGAGAAAACACAAGTAATGATAAAAGGTGGAGTGCCGACTGATATTGGTATTATCCACCTTACTGACTTATTGCACCAAGGAGTGGTATAATGGATATAGAAAGCCATAGCAAGAAAATCAAACTCATAGCACTGGATGTAGATGGAGTCTTAACTAGCGGGCAACTTATTTTTGGCCGTGATGGTGAACTGATGAAAAAATTTCACGCACAAGACGGACTAGGTCTTACGGTGGCTCGTAAGGCGGGACTTACGATTGCGATTATTACGGGGCGAGAAAGCCAGATGGTTGCACTACGTAGTGCTGAACTAAAAATTACCGATCTATACCAGGGAGCGGGCAATAAGATCAAAGCATTAACGGAACTAATGACGAAATATAACCTAACAGCAGAGGAAGTAGCATATGTTGGCGATGACCTCAATGATTTACCGATATTAGCTCGCGTGGGCTTACCTTGTGCTGTAGCGAATGCTGCCCCAGAAGTAAAGCAATATGCGCACCTAGTAACAACTCATACAGGGGGCAATGGTGCAGTAAGGGAAGTCATTGAACATATTCTAAAAGCACAAGGAAAATGGCAAGGTATCGTGGATGGTTATTTGCATGGTGCAGAGGTAGGTACTCAGCAGTAAAAGGAGGTCCTTCATGAGTAATAAATGGCAATATTATACGCTGAAAATGCTAAGCTGGCTGGTTTGCTTATTGCCTTATCCTTGGGTTTTGCTAGTTGGTAAACATCTGGGCAGGATATACTATCGGATGGCTTCGAAGCAACGACTGCGAGCCATTAGGCAAATCGAAGACCGGTTAGGTTTAACGCCAGAAGTAGCGCAACAAACAATTGCTAGTTTATTTATGAAATTGGGACAGACTTTTCTCGAAGTTCTCTATACTCCAGCAATGACGAAGCAGAAAATGCAAGAGTGTGTGACCATTGAAAATCGTCATTACCTTGATGAAGCGATGGCAAGTGGGCGAGGAGTCGTACTACTAGCCGCTCATATAGGCAATTGGGAATGGCTAGGAGCTTCACTCGCGATGGCCGGTTTTCCCGTGGCAAGTGTCATCAAACCACAACCCAATAAGCAACATACCAAATTGTTGAATGAGTACCGTCAGCTAGCCGGTATCGAACTTTTTACTCGTGGCACGACGGAGCTAATCAGTGCTGCTAGAGCTTTAAAAGAAGGACGTTTAGTTGGTCTGCTCGCAGATCAAGATGCAGGTCCTAATGGACTATTTATTGAATTTCTAGGCAAGATGTCATCCACTCCTGTAGGGGCCGCTGTGTTTGCCAAAAAATTTAAGGTACCCGTGATCCCCGTCTTTATTGTCCGAAAAGCCGAGGGCGGTCACCGAGTCATTATGCATGAACCATTGTATGACGAAGAAACAGGTAACAAAGATGATGATATCTATCAGCTTACAACAAAAATGACCAATATTATCGATGCGACCATTCGGCAGTATCCTGATGAATGGTTATGGTTTCAAAAACGCTGGAATACCAGCCAACCAAAAGAAAGGGTGGGTGAACAGGCATGAAAAAAACTACATATCTAGTAAGTGCTTGTACCATCTTACTACTCGCAAGTGGCTTATATTATTTTTTCAAAGAGGAACCACTACTACCCAAAGAACCAGTACAAGCTACAAATGGTGAGCAAAGTTCGACCTTATCTTATGTCGGAAATTCCATTATTGAAGAAAAAGACGGCAAGCGCCTATGGGAATTAGGGGCTGAAAACATTGAAGTGGATATTAATACCAAAAATTTAAAATTAAAAAATATAAAAGGTGTATTTTATCAAGACAATGGTGGTAAAATTGACATTACGGCCCCTGAGGCAGTGATGGATAGCAAGACCAAAGATATCATGATGACTGGAAAAGTGCAGGCCACTAGCAGCGATGGAGCTGCCTTTAGTGCCGAGCAAACGCGCTGGTCAGCAGCTGAGCAACGTTTTTATGCTTCAGAGAATGTTTTGCTAACCAAAGAAGACACTGTTATGGTAGGGGATAATATAGAAAGCGATGCCAATATGCAAAAAATTAAAATATATGGTCATGCGAAAATTGTAAAAGGAGGGGATACCAAATGAAACATAAAGTAGCGAACATCGCTCTCGCACTGCTGCTGTCCTTTCAGGCAGTAGCACCATTGCAAGCAGCGCAAAATAAACCAGTAGAGTTATCGGCAGATAGCATTGAGTATGATAGTGTACAAGGCATTATGACGGCGCAGGGGAATGTATATATGGTGCAAGAGAATGCGGTGATGACGGGAGCACGTGTCGAATATAATAGCAAAACCAAAGAAGGACATCTAACAGGCGGAGTCAAGGTAGTAAAAGATGATGCGACACTCGTAGCTGCCGACCTGCGTTCGTTTAACAATACGCATATGGTGGCGACAGGAGATCCTGTATTGACCAAAGGTGAAAGTATACTGAAGGGACCATCGATTGATTATGATTCCGATAAACAATATGCAATCGTTACTGGCTGGGCGAAGCTGACAATGCCCGACAATTCCATGACAGCCAATCAGATTGAAGCATTCTTTGGTGAAGAACGAGCTGTGGCAGAGGGGAATGTGCACATTGTAAGTCCCGTGCGAAAACTCGATGCGACATCTGATCAAGCCGTCTATTATGGCGCCAAAGGCAACCAAGGTAAAACAATATTGTCAGGCAATGCCAGAGCAGTGCAAGATGGTAATGTGCTAACGGGTAATACGATGACGTTATACCTTGATAATAAAGTCATTGATGTACAAGGACGGAGCAAATTAGTCATTATTCCGCAATAAAATACTCCAAGGAGTTTTACAATGTATATTGAAACAAAAGATCTGGTCAAGACCTACAAAGATCGTAATGTAGTAGACGGCGTTAGCCTAAAAGTCAACCAAGGAGAGGTCGTTGGGCTACTTGGTCCGAATGGTGCGGGCAAAACGACGACGTTCTATATGATCGTCGGTCTGGAACGTCCCAATCAAGGAAGCATTGTCATCAATGATGAAGAGGTAACCAATATGCCGATGTACCGTCGTGCTGGCTATGGTGTAGGCTATTTGCCACAAGAAGCATCGATATTTCGCAAACTATCAGTAGATGATAATTTGATGGCTATCTTAGAAACAACGAAGCTAAATGCTGCCGAGCGTCAGCAAAAGGCGGAAAGTTTACTGGAAGAATTCAATATTACGCATGTCCGCACGCGTATGGGTTCTCAGCTATCTGGCGGTGAGCGCAGGCGAGTCGAGATTGCCCGTTCGCTTGCCACCGATCCAGCATTTATTTTACTGGATGAACCGTTTGCCGGCGTTGATCCCATCGCAGTAGCCGATATTCAGGAAATTATTGCCTATTTAAAAAAACGGGGTATTGGGGTACTGATTACCGATCATAGTGTGCGCGAAACCTTGAGCATCGTAGATCGGGCCTATATTCTAAATGAAGGTAAAATCTTAATCGAAGGCGATGCAGATACGATTGCCAGTAGTGATATTGCGAAAAAATTCTACCTTGGGGAGAATTTTAGTTTGTAACAATAGGGAGAAGAAGCATGCGCATACTTGACAAATATATTATAAAAGAGCTACTTGGCCCATTTATCTTTGGTATTGCATCATTTGCGAGTGTATTTATTGGCACTGGTACAATGCTGAGAATTGCGCAGTATGTGACGCAATATGGTGCACCGCTGAGCTCGGTAATCAAATTATTTATTTACAGTTTACCTAGCATTATTGTCCTAACGTTTCCGATGTCGATGCTGCTGGCAGCACTGTTAACATTTGGGCGATTATCAGGATCTAGCGAAATCACAGCGATGCGTTCTGGTGGTATTAGTTTTTATCGTCTAGCAACACCTGTATTTATTGTGGCTTTTTTCGTTAGTATCTTTGCCGTAGTTTTTAATGAACTAGTCGTGCCGGCCTCTAACACCGCATACTCGAATGTAGTGCGCAATGAAATACAGAAAAATTCAACACCAAAATCCCAAGAACATATTATTAACAAAGAAATTAAAGATGGTGTACTGCAAAGCCTAGTCTATGCTCGCAAATTGGAAGATGGCGTTATGTATGCTGTAACGATACAGCAATTTGAGAAGGATAATTTAGTACGAGTGGAGAATGCTGAAAAAGCAGTATGGGAAAATGACCGTTGGATTACGTATAATGGTATTATTTATGATTTGACGACAGATGGGGCACTAGAACGTACGATGCATTTCCAGCAACAAATCACACCGATCACGAAGGCACCGAGTGCGATTGCCGGCGAACAGAAAAAACCAGAAGAAATGACGATCAAAGAACTAAAACAACATATCGACATTTTACGACGCGAATCTGTTAAGGCCAACAAGTATGAAGTGGACTTACACCAACGGATTTCGATTCCGATGGCGAGCTTTATTTTTGCTCTGATTGGTACGCCGCTAGGCTTACAACCGAACCGTTCTAGTTCTTCGATCGGCCTTGGTATTAGTATTATTGTTATCTTCATTTATTATACCATTATGACCGTTACATCTGCCTTAGGACAAGGTGGTGCGTTGCCGCCTGCCCTAGCCGTATGGATACCGAATATTATCGGCATGATTGCCGGTTTCCTATTGATTCGTAAAGCTTCACGATAAACGATACTATAATCTATAAGGAGGTGTCCGCACATCATGTTTGGTTTTGCTTTGATTGCTATTCTAGCCATTACTGGAGGAGTCATCGCCTATATTGGCGACAAATTAGGTACTAAAGTCGGTAAGAAAAAATTGACCATCTTCGGTCTTCGTCCAAAACATACTTCGATTCTCGTGACGATTATTACTGGTATTTTAATTACGGTATCGACCATTGGCATATTGGCGCTTGTATCCATTGATGTGCGTACCGCCTTATTTGGTATGGAAGAACTAAAGACGCAGCTGTCGACGCTTTCTAAGGAAGTATTGGCGCAAAATAATGAACTGGATCGAAGTCGCATTGCCATTGCTGACAGTCAAAAGGCACTCGAAGCTAAGACGGCTGAGTATGGGGCTCTCACTCTTAAAATACAAGATACTACAGCCAAACTCGCTGCTATTTCAAGCGAATTATCAGCGGCGATAGCCGAGCGTGACCAAGCTGCGCTAGCACTGGAACAGACACGTGGTGATTTAACTGCAACCCAGCAATCACTGCAAAACTTACAACAGACCAAAGAGAAACTGGACTTGCGCGTGAATGCACTAACCGAAGCCAAAACGGGTCTACAGACGGATGTGGCAAGTCTCAAAGAATTGACGGGGAGATTAAGGCAAGGGATTCAGGTTGTCCGTGAAGGGTCCATCATCTATCGAGCAGGTGAAGTATTAGCCACGACCGTATTACCTGGTGGTACAAGCCAGAGCGAAGCAGAAAGGACTTTGTCAGAAATCATTTATCGGACCAATCAAAGTATCATTGATAAACTGGACATCGAAGATAAGAACCTAGAAATTCTTTGGGTCGCGCAGTCTGATGCTGATAAAGTGGTAGCAGAGTTAATCAAAAACCCGCAAGATGTGATTTTGCGCATTTCAGCAGGCAGTAATACCGTTTATGGGGAACATGTTATCGGGCATTTGAATATATTTCCGAATCACTTGATCTATAAACAAGATCAGACGATCCAGATGGCGATCATTGATGTGGGGCAAAAATCCGATCAAGCAGAAGAAGCCGTCATGCTCTTTTTGCGCAAGGTCAATGCTACAGCCATCAAAGAAGGTATGTTGCCAGATCCGATTCAAGGTACGGTAGGGACGATGAATGGTGTACAGTTTTATGACGCGGTTAATGCGGTCAAACGCTATAATGGCAAAGTAACCTTTACGGCAACAGCCAAACATGATACCTATGCCGCAGGTCCTCTGAAGATTGAAATACATGTCCAAGGATCACTATAACAGAATATACCAGGAGAGAATCTTGCTATAAAAGCAGGATTCTTTTTTTTTATGGCGAAATAGTATAATATAAAGTGGTTATGTAAAACTGCTTTATATTTTTAAAATCGACTGACCGACTGGTCAACATTGGTAATTAAAGAAAATTACCAATAATTACAGCGAAACAGTAAGCAGGATTTTAAAAAGAAATATAGAATTATGTAAACAAGACCTACAACAAGCGGTAGGCACATGACAATGATATGGGCAATAAGGAGGGATGAGGAAACGTGGATACTCATTCAGAACCCTTAGGCAGATAACAGGACTCATGTTGGTGATAGCACCCGCAAAATTTAAAAAAACCTTAAGGGGGATTTCTCGAATGAAAATGACAAAAAGAATGGCAAAAGTAGCAGTAGTATCTGCTCTAACGGTAGCATTTGCTGTACCAGCATTTGCTAATCCTTTCACTGATGTTCCTGCAAAACATTGGGCATATGATTCCGTAAACAGATTATCACAAGCTGGTATTGTAGATGGGTATGCAGATGGCACATTTAAAGGTGATAAAACAGTAAGCCGTTATGAAATGGCACAAATCGTAGCAAAAGCTATGACAAAAACATTAAATGCTGATCAAAAAGCAATGGTTGACAAATTGTCCAAAGAATTTGCTGTGGAATTGATTGCAATGGGTATCAAAGTAGAAGGTATGCAAGATCAAATCGACAACATGGTAAAAATCTCTGGTGATGCTCGTGTTCGTTATACAGATGCCGGTGAAGTGAGTGGTGAAAAATCAGATCTACGTGCTCGCGTAGCTTTTGATGGTAAAATCAATAAAGATATGAAATTTAATGCTCGCTTAAGCGGCTCTTTCAATCCTAGTGACGCAAACAATAATGCTGTAGGAGTTGCACTTGATACTGCTAACGTAACATTTAAGGCATTAGGATTTGCTAATACAGTCGGTCGCCAAGATATCAAATTAGGTTCAGGTATTCTAATTGATGATACAATCAATGGTATTGCTGCGCAAAGTGGTGCTTTAAAATTATATGCAGGTAAAAGCACAGGTGGAGTAGCTTCCAATCTAGTAGCTGGTGGAGCTGGTGCTGCTAACGCTTCTGAGCGTATGTACGCTGCTGAATATGGTTTCAATGCCCTTGGTGCAAAAGTAACTGCTGACTATCTAAAAGTCGGTGAAAACAAAGCATACGCAATTAATGCTGCTGCTCCTATCGCAAAAGACATTACTGCTAATGCTGATTATGTTAAAAATGAAACCAACAATGCAAAAGCTACTGCTTTTGGTGTAACGTTCAATAAACTTGGATTGACTGTAACTCATAGAGATGCAGATGCAGGCGTTTATAATGCATACTCCGGTGGAGATTTGATTGCTCTTCCTACCGATACAGCAATCAAAGGTATGGAATACCAATACGACAAAAACCTTGGCAAGAATGCGGCATTAAATGTTAAATATCAAGATTTCGATAACATGAATGCACGTACTTCTGCAGCGGTTAACGTAAAATTCTAAGCAAATAAAAAATAAATAAAAAAACAAGCATCCTTCGTGGGTGCTTGTTTTTTTTGTTATGCAGGGATATTTTTCATTGTATAGAACATAATAGTATTACGATCGAGGAGTTGTAGGATATGTCGCAGATCATTATTGCCATTGATCCCGGGCGAGAAAAGTGTGGACTTGCCGTAGTGGATCAGCAGTCTGGTGTACTAAGCCAACAGATTATCGAAACGAATGCACTGCCTACTGTAGTAGAGCGGCTTCTAGCTACATATCATGTAACCAAAGTCATCCTTGGTGATGGCACGTCCAGCCAAACGGCTAAAGAACGTCTTGAGAAAAGTAGGCAAGCAGATCAACCTTTTATGATTGAACTAATTGATGAACGTCACTCGACGGATCAAGCACGTAAACGTTATTGGCGTGAACATCCTCCTACAGGGCTCAAACGCTTGATTCCTGTAACGATGCAAGTACCACCTAGACCGGTAGATGATTATGTCGCTGTGATTCTAGCCGAACGCTATTTTACCAAAAGTGATTGATACAATCTTTTTCCCCTATTTTTAAATTTCAAAAAAAAAATAAAAATCAAAAAAATTAGCAGGAAAAATAAAAGTTATGGGGAATACTAACAAAAGTAAGGTAATCATTAACAGTGTAAGCGACTAGTAAGGCGATATTGATGAGGGAACATGGATACTCGACAATAAACCCTTCTTAGGCTTATAGTGCAATGGTGACCTTATAATAAAAAAACCTAAGGAGAGATTTTCACATGAAAAAAACAGTTGTAGCTTCCCTAGCAGCAGCAATGGTAATGGGCATTGCTGGCACTTCCTTCGCAGCAGCGAATCCTTTCGTAGACGTTCCTGCAAAACATTGGTCCTACGATTCCGTAACTAAATTAGCACAAGCTGGTATCGTTGACGGTTATGCTGATGGCAAGTTCCAAGGCGACAAAGTAATGACTCGTTATGAAATGGCACAAGTTATAGCAAAAGCTATGGCTAAATCTGACAAAGCTGACGCAAAACAAAAAGCTACTATCGACAAATTAGCTGCTGAATATGCTACTGAATTGAACACAATGGGTGTTCGTGTAGCTGCTTTGGAAAAAAATGCTTCCAATCTTAAATTGACTGGTGATGTTCGTCTTCGTTGGAACAATACTGCAAAGAGGGCAGATAGCCAACAATTTAAAGATCGTTTCCGTTTAAACATGACTTCACAAATTAATGATACGACTTCTTTATATGCTCGTTTTGTATATACTGATGATAATTTCAATCAAGATGGGAAACAAAGACTATCTGATTTGGCGTTAACTACTAAAGGTTTGATTTCAAACACGGATGTAACTGTTGGTCGCTATACTTTGAATTTAGGACCTACTACTTATTTCTCTGGAACTACTGGTGATATCGAAGGTATCACGACAAATACGAAAGCTGGTAACTTTGGCTTATTGCTTGGTTATGGCCAAGTAAGAAACACTCTTCTTAAAAACGGTTTGAACATGAAAAATATTGCGTATGCTGAAGCAACTTATGCTGCTGGTAAAGCTAAATTTAATGTTGATTACTTCAAAAATCTGAATGTCGGTGGAAGAGCTAATGGTGGTATTGTTGATAATGCATACAAAATCGCTGGTGGTGGCGTAGCTTATACTTTTGATTCCAATGTAAAAGTAATAGGTGAATATTACAAGAATAGTGCTGCTGATGCTAAACTTGCTAATGGTTCTTCCCCTACTGCTACTATTGCTCGCGTAGCTTATAAAGGTGCAGATGCTTCTAAACCTGGTAGCTGGGGTGCTTCCTTTGAGTATGAAAAAATGAAAGGCAATGCATTGCCATACGGATTAACTGGTGCATCTACTTTAGTTAACTATGATGATGTAAATGCTAGTAATAATGGTATCAAATCTTATGCATTCCTTGTAGACTACACGTTAGCTAAAAACGTAACTTTTAATGGTTTCTATCAATTTGGCATCAAAGATGCTGTAACTGGTGTAAATGCTCCAAGCAAAACTTTCACTAGAGCTCAAATCAACTACATGTTCTAAAACATAGTAACAAAAACAAACCTGGCTTATGCTAGGTTTGTTTTTTTTGTTTTCTTTTCTTCATAGATGATAATGCAGTATTGTCATCTATGAAGAAAAGAAAACAAAAAATTAAGGAATATTATTGGTAGTATAGAATATACTACCTTTAGAGGCAATGTTTGACATGGTGATTTACTAAAAAAGGATATCGTTGAGGAAACGCGGACACTCAATGGATCATTCTTATTAGGGTCAACAGCCAATAATTGCTACTAAAATAATAACCCTTAAGGAGAGATTCACATGAAAAAAACAGTTGTAGCTTCCCTAGCAGCAGCCATGGTAATGGGCATTGCTGGTACTTCCTTCGCAGCATCGAACCCTTTCGTAGATGTCCCTGCAAAACATTGGTCCTATGATTCCGTAACGAAATTAGCACAAGCTGGTATCGTTGATGGTTATGCTGATGGCAAATTCCAAGGCGACAAAGTAATGACTCGTTATGAAATGGCACAAGTAGTAGCAAAAGCTATGGCGAAATCCGACAAAGCAGATGCTAGCCAAAAAGCTGTCATCGAAAAACTTGCTAAAGAATATGCGACAGAACTAGAAGGCCTTAATGTTCGTATGACTAACGTGGAAAAAAGAGTAAGTGCTCTTGACAAAGTTACAGTTGATGGTATTGCTCGTGTTAGATACGATCATATGAAAAATGCTGATCCTTCAGTTACAAATGAAAACATTAATATGGATATCTTTTACGGTTACAAAGTAAATGATGATTGGTCTGTTAAGGGTGAAAGCGAATTCAATAGAAACTTGCGTCATACTTATAATAATTCTGAAAAACATTTCAAACAATTATATGTTACTGGTCCTATCGGTGGAACTACTGTAAAGACTGGTAAATTCAGCTATACACCTACATATGGTATAGTTTTTGATAGCCAAGTTCGTGGTGCTCAAGTATCTTTTGGTAATGCATTAAAAACTACGTTGACTGTTGGTAAAACAGCGCAGTCTTCTGATGCTGTTACAGCTAATCTTGGATCCAAAGCAAGTACGCTTGGCGACGATTTGAAATATCAAGCTATTGATTTGACATATGCCACTAGCAAAGTTACAAATGTCAAAGCTAATTACCAAAAACTAACTACTATTGCTGATGAAAGCGTTAAGGCGTATGAAATTGGTTTTGACACAAAATTTGCAAAAGATTTTAACTTCAAAGCTGCTTATGCTAAAACAAGTAGCAAGCGCTTCACTGATTTAAACAAAGCTTACTTAGCTCAAGTTCAATACAAAGTAGCTGATATCAATGTAGTTGGTTCTAGCGATGCGTATATTGGATATCGTAAATTCCAACCTAATGCTACATTCGATACAGTTAACGACTATGAAGAAAACTTCAAAGGCGTTGTTGTTGGTTACGAATATGTACCAATGAAAAATACTAAATTCTCTACCTTCTATATGAGCGGAAAAACTGCTGATGTATCAGCTGATACAAAGAAAATCTACCGTGCTCAAGTAGAATTCTTCTTCTAAGAACACACTATAAAACCGTTGTCAAAATTGGCAACGGTTTTTTCTTATCTTTTTTGTAATAATTTTCCTTGCTAATTTGAATATCCTGCTAAAATATAGCAGGATATTTTTGTCTATACCGCGAATACTATTATGAAAAGTAAGAGGAGGATCGACCTATATGTTGCGTAAAATGATAAGTGTAATGATACTGACCTTATTTATGTTTTCAACGATGGGATTGGCTTTTGCTAATCCGAATTCAGATATGGCAGTGATAGAAAAGATTGCAATAGTCGAGAAGTTTTTTGATGGCACTGAGCAGACGGGACCGCTGGTGGAACGTATTAGCAAATTAGAAAAAGATATCTGGGGAAAAGAGCATAAAGGCTCGTTAGTTAGCCGGGCGGATAAGCTGTATGCCTATTGCCGAGGAAATTTTGACAGCATGTCTTCATTGCTAATCAAGATCAATGCTACGGAATGGGCTCTCACTCATATGATTACCGTACAACCAGCCAAAGCGCGGATTGATAATCTCGAACGTGTACTTAATGGCAATGCTTCTACGGGACCATTTGATGACCGTCTTACGGAATTATTAAAATTGGCGTATGCCAATGGGAAAGTAGTCACGAAGCATGTAACCATTCAGAAAGATAGCTTACTAAAAATCAAAATTGCAACGCCTTTGAATACGCATACCAGTCGCCCAGGAGATGTAGTACTCTTTCAAGTAGCGGATGATATCTATGCGGATGGTAGTTTGGTCATTCCGAAAGGTGCACAAGGTACTGGAACTGTGATGAAAGTAGAACGGGCGAGAAACTTTGGTCGTGATGCGCAGATACAAGTGAGTTTCGATACAATTGAGGCAATTGATGGTACGGTGATTCAAACCATATTAGGGGAAAAAGCAAAGGAAGAAAATAAATCTATGGCTCTAGCAGCAGGTGCTTCTGTTGCAGGTATGGTGATTCTCGGACCTATTGGTATAGTCGGTGGAGCTTTTGTTCATGGTAAGGAAGTAGATGTGCCAGTAGGAACACAAATGTATATTCAGGTTAAAGAATCAGTTCCTTTGTATGGTATATAAGCCGATAGCAGATTTATTGAATACCTAAAAACCGTCGATTGACGGTTTTTTCTATATATTGCTCAATGAAATTATGCAGGAAAAGGCGTATAATTGTAGAATGGGTAAGAGAAAAGTCTATAATATTAGATAGGAGAAACTATGCGTAGTAAGAAATTAATATATTGTGCATCTGTATTTATGCTGGTGTCCACGATGACCTTAACAGGACAGGCTGCTGAGCAATCGCAAAATAAAGATGTTGATAGTAAGAAGGATCAAATAAAACCAAAAGTAGAAACGAAAGTTCCGATTGTCATTGAAGCGGAAAAATTATCGTTTAATGATATGAAGGGAGACCTATTTGCCCAAGGCAATGTATCGGTTGTACAAGATAAGGATAAAATTTTGACTGATTTTATGCGTGGCAATACCAAACAGACGGAAATATGGATTGATGGCAAAGCGGATTTTTCCCAGTTAAAGTCTACATTGACTGGTACAGGGACGCATTATAATTATACGACGCATGTTGGTTCGATGCATGATGTAACAGGTAAGATAGAACGACAACGTATCTCGGGTAAAACAATTGAAATGGCACCAGAAAAAATGATGATTCACGATGGTACAGTGACGGAATGCCCAGCGAAAGTGCCAGATTATCATATTAGTGCTGAAAAGATAGAAATATGGCCTGGCAATAAGATGATTGCTCATAATGCTAAATTTTGGATAAAAGATACCGTTATCTTTTCATTAGGGACATATCAAACTTCTTTGGAAAAAGATAAAAGCGAAAATCCTTTTCCGCGAGTGGGTTATTATAAAACAGATGGAGCTTTCATTCATCAATATCTAGAATTTCCAATTGGTGATCATGTTGCTGCTTATACGGATCTCTCTTATTATTCAAAGGCAGGGTTTAAACCTAAATATGGTATAATTGATAGGGAAAAAAATTATTCTCTTAACTTAGCACAAGGAAACTATCGAGATGGTGATGGTAATTGGATCAAAAAAGAACCAGAATTTAAGTTTGATCTTTACAAGAAAAAACTAGGAACATTGCCTGTTGATTATACTGTTAGTGCTATTTATGGTAAGTGGAGTGATGCAAAAAAAACTAGTTGGCATCAAGCTTACACTCTTTACTTTTCTCACGATCCGATTAAATTGAGTGATACATTGTCTTTAAAAGTAGGTACAGGAATAGAAAATATTCAAGAGAGTTATGATCATTCCAGCAGAAATGTTCTTAAATTTGATGGCGTATTAACGAAACAATGGTCTTCCCGCTTTGAGACCACTGCCGAATATCATTCTACAACGAACAATAACCGCCTATTTAACTATAATGCACCTGATATTGCAAAGGAAGTGGATCTGGGCTTCAAATATAAAATCGACCGGATGAATTCTATTGGTATACGATACAGATATGATTTAGATGCAAAGAGAATCTATGATCAGGATTATACTTGGTATCGAGATTTACATTGTTGGCAGGCTGCTATTACGTATCGAGAAAAACGTCATAGCGTAAATGTGGATTTTAGTATAAAACGTTGGTAAGAAGGAGAGAATGATTTGTTACAGACGACCTTATTACAGATGATCAAACAAATGAACAATCGTAAGATCATGGTCATTGGTGACATGGTTGCGGATGTATATTTAGAGGGGAAGATATCACGGATTTCCCGGGAAGCCCCTGTACTGATTTTAGAGCATACTGCCGAAAAGGTCGTACCGGGTGGCGCTGCCAATGCAGTCCACAATATTGCCACCCTAACAGGTAGTGTATATACAGTTGGTGTCGTAGGCAATGACAATGCCGGAGAAGAACTAGCGCGAATTTTGCAAAGTAAAACCGCGCAGACAGAAGGATTGATTGTTGATCACAATCGGCCTACGATTACCAAAACGAGAGTCATGGCAGGTGGACAAGCAACAGTACGTCAGCAGGTCGTGCGCATCGATAAAGAAAATAAAAAGGCCCTAGAAGCACAAGTGGAACAAGCTGTTCAGGATTATATCATGCAATATATTGTAGAGATGGATGGTGTAGTGATTAGTGACTATGGTAGCGCTACGGTAACGCCAAACATCATAGCAAGTGTGATAGAGGTTTGCCAGACCAAACATATACCTTGCATTGTCGATTCAAGGTATAATATAATGGCATATAATGGGGTTACCGTCGTAAAGCAGAATGAATCAGAGGCGGCAGCTGCGGTAGGGTATGAGATCAACGATCGTGCTACCTTACTACGTGCGGGAAAATTCATTCTAGGAAAACTAGATGCCCAGGCGGTACTGATCACCCTCGGACCGGATGGGATGGGACTATTTGAAAAGGCAGGAAAGTTTACTCATATTCCTGTTATTAATAAAAGCGAAGTGTATGATGTAACAGGTGCTGGGGATACGGTCGTGTCTACGATGATCTTAGCGCTAGCAGCTGGTGCTTCCTATGAACAGGCCGCTCGATTATCGAACTTTGCGGCTGGCATCGTGGTAAAAAAGCCGGGAACAGCAACGACTACGCCTGGAGAACTTTGCCAAGCGATTAGTGAGCATTTTGCGAATAAATAAGAACGAGAGTGCGAAGAGTGTTTTAAAGTAGGTGTAATATGAAAATAATGCAATATCATGAAATAGAGAGTATAGCAAAGCAACTAAAAGCCGATGGTAAAACTATAGTTTTTACCAACGGCTGTTTTGACATTCTGCATGCGGGCCATGTTCGGTATTTGCAGGCGGCGAAGGAATTAGGGGACTGCCTTATTCTTGGTCTAAATAGCGATCAGTCCGTAAGTGCTATCAAAGGGCCTGCGCGTCCAATCAATCAGCAAGAGGATCGAGCCGAAGTGATATCGGCTCTTTCTGCTGTTGACTATGTAGTGATCTTTGATGAAGCTACTGCGGAAAATCTAGTCGCTGCGATTCAACCAACGATCTATGTCAAAGGTGGCGATTACAACGTCAAAGACCTGCCTGAAGCCAGTATTGTGGCCGAATATGGCGGGAAAACCATTTTGATTCCAGAAGTTCCAGGTCGGTCAACAACCAATATCATTAAAAAAATGCAGAAATAAATCTGTAGGTTTTAAATTTTTTATTTGAGGTAATGGTATGACATACAAAAATATATTAATTGTCAAATTGAGCGCCATTGGTGATGTCATACATGCTTTGCCCGTGGCTCATGCTCTCAAAAAACAGTATCCGGAAGCACGCATTACTTGGGTAGTAGAAAAACCTGCCTATGACCTGTTAACCAATAATCCTGATATTGATGAAATCATAATATTTGATAAACCAAAGTTTAAATCGATAGCAGGTTTATTTACCAATGGTTATAAACTTGCAAAAAGTCTTAGAACTCGCAATTTTGATCTTGCCATTGACCTTCAAGGACTATTTAAGAGTGCAGCTATTTCGTATCTAAGTGGTGCTTCTAAACGCTTGGTGTATTGCAATGCACGAGAACTAAGCCATTTAGTAGGCCAGCGTATCCGTGGTCAGCATGAAGAAGGACATGTTGTTGATAGATACCTAGATGTTGCAAGGTATCTTGGGTGTAGGGTAGATGAGGTTGTATTTCCTATATATATTACGAATATGGAAGAGAAACAAGCTAAAAATATAGCTCACCATGCAGGACTCAGACTAGAGAATCCTTATATTGTACTAGCTCCAGGAACCAATTGGCCGTCAAAATGTTGGCCTCCTACTCATTTTGCCAAACTGGCAGATAGGTTATATGATCACAATGTCATTCCTGTAATCATTGGTGGACCTAATGATAGTAGACTAGCGCGAGAAATAATTGCCAATACCCAAGTTCCGCCTATTGACCTTACGGGTAAAACCTCAATGAAACAATTGGCTTATATTATAAAAAACTCACAAGCCTTTGTAGGCGGTGATACTGGTCCTATGCATTTGGCGGTGGCAGTAGGTACTAAGGTTGTGACTATGTTTGGACCAACGGATCCTAAGAGAAATGGCCCCTATATAGATACAAATAAAGTCTTATTGGCACCAGTGACATGCCAAGGTTGCTGGCAGAGAAAGTGTCCCAAGGGTGAGGACTGTATGATGACGATTGGCGTAGATACAGTATTTGAAGAGATACAGTATCTATTAGCACGATAAAGGAATTTTAAATTGCTAATAGATAACCCGATAAAGACGCTTATTGGTATTGCCAACGCTTAGCTAGGGGGAGAGATATGCAAATTTCGGGTGTGGTTGTATTATATAATCCGGATGATACAATAAAAAATAATATAATGTCCTATTTGTCTTATTTAAAAAAATTGTACGTAATTGATAATTCGGATGTTTATAATTCGGCATTAGTATCTGAATTGAAAGCTATGAATCATATCGAATATATAGATAATCAAGGCAATAAGGGAATTGCAAATGCATTGAATATGGCTGCTAACCTAGCGATTCGTTCTCAAATGGAATGGTTGTTGACTATGGATCAAGACAGTAAATTTGAGGATGGGGCAATGAATAAAATGTTATCTTATATAGCATCTCCTGATGGATGTAATGCTAGTATTGTAGCACCATTGCATGTAATTCCTAACAAAATATATGAGGAAAACCAAGATGATCTGCCGCAACCAGTATTAACGGTATCTACGTCTGGTAATATGCTGAATTTGCAAGCGTATAAAAATTGCGGTCCTTTTTTAGAGAAGCTTTTCATCGATGCAGTGGATCATGAATATTGTCTTAGACTCAATAGCATGGGTTACAAAGTAATGCGTTTGCCTTCGGTCAGACTTTTGCATAATCTAGGGGAACTGAAGATGGAAGTCGTATTTGGAATCAAGACGACTGTTACACACCATAATTATATACGGCGTTATTATATTACAAGAAATAGACTGTTCGTTAGTCAGCTATATCGAAGGAAATACCCAAAATGGTATCGTAGGCAAACGATCTCACTGTGGAGAGACCTAATTAAAATAGTATTTGCAGAGCGGGATAAGTTACGAAAGCTAAAGGCCGTATATAGAGGGGTTCTTGATTGTTATAAAAGAAGTTTTGGCAAATATATTGAGTAGCAAAAAAACTGGATCAGTGTTTAACGGAGGGAACAACGTGAATAATCTTATATCTATTATAGTGCCTGCATATAACGTTGGAAATTTTCTAGGTGAGTGTATGGAGTCTATCAAAACGCAAACCTACAATAACTGGGAAGCTATTATTGTAAATGATGGATCAACAGACAATACAGCTCAAGTCATAGAAAGTGTAATAAAAAATGATGGGCGATTCCACGTTATTAACCAACAAAATGGTGGTGTATCTAAGGCAAGAAATGCGGGAATAGAAGCTGCATCAGGTGCCTATCTAGCGTTTATGGATGGGGATGACTTGTGGAGACCGACGTTTCTACATGAATTGATGGAGGCGATACAGACTCATGATGTAGATATGGCTTACTGTGGCTATACCCATCTATATACAGGTGGATTGCAACGAGGTTTTAGCTATCCTTATTCTAGCGGCAGTATTTTACTTGACGTCGTCAATGGCAAGACTCAGGTTCATGTTGGTGCTATTGTAGTCAAGAAAGATCTCATTGAGCAGTTAGGCTTGCGCTTTACAGAAGGATGTCTTGTTGGGCAAGATCAGGAGTTTATCTGGAAACTTGTCTCCAAAGCAACAGTACAAGCCGTGCCTAAGGAATTAATGGTTTATCGCATTCGGTCTGGATCGGCAATAACGGCCAAGTGGAATTGGAAAAAGCACATCCATGCGTTTTATGGTTTTAAAAGGGCTGTGGACTATATTTTACTAGAAAAAGAGCTAGGTTATGATCAACAACAGCTGCATCAGGAATTGCATAAACGAGTAGCGTATAAACTATATAAAATCATATGGCGTATGATCAAGAATGGTTATGGAGATGATGCACGTCAATTGATGGAAACGGATGACTGCAAGAAATACCTCTCTTATTTGGATACGAAAAAAATAAAATTTATAGACCGATTGAAATATAAAGTGGTATGTTCAAAACAAGACTTGTGGTGGAAGATGGCCGGATTTTTCTAGAAAATGATAAGGAATATAAGAGGGAAAGATATGGATAATATTGCGATTGTGGTTTTGAATTATCTTAATTATAAAGATACCATCGAGTGCGTTGAGAGTATCTTTAATGATAAATATCTAGAAAAACAAATCATTATAGTTGATAATGGATCTTCGAATGATTCTAAGGTTAAAATAGAAGAAAGATTTGGCAATGTTGAAGGAATACACCTATTATGTAATGCCACCAATGAGGGGTTTGCTAGAGGCAATAATATAGGGATACGATATGCAACGGATACATTAGGGTGTTATTTTGTAATGCTTGTAAATAATGATACTATTTTTAAAGACCCAGAAATGATAACAGTCTTGATGGAAGCCTATGAAGAAGGAGTAGGTGTAATCGGACCGAGGATTGTTGCCGCCGATGGTAGTGAGCAGAATCCGGGACGAAATGAATTGATTCGAAGTAATCTAAAACAGGACTTATACTATCGTCAAAAAATTGCAAATATCAGGCTGAAACAAAGTAACTTATATAAGGGGCTAAGAAAGGTAAATATCTTCAAGAAGAAGAAGGGGCCACGACTAGTAGTGCAAAAAAGTGTGACATCTCCCAACTTAGTATTACACGGCGCATGTATGCTACTGACTAAAGATTATTTTACATATTACCCCTATCTTTTCCCGAAAACTTTTTTATATTATGAAGAAAATATTCTCACAATACTGACTCATAAAGTGGGATTAAGCAAGAAATTCATCAATACAACGTATATTTTTCATAAAGAAGATCAATCTTCGGAAATGAGTTTTAGTAATGATAAAGGTTTTAGAACGAAATACTTGCTAGAGAGTATTCGTGCAGCCAAGGATATGTATTCTTTACCATATGACGCATTAAAAAACACATACTTTACGGATTAACCATGATTGTGCTGTCTAACCTGAGAATGTGTTTTGTTTGCTCCATGAAGGAGCACCGTTTTATATACTTCAATGGTTTTCTCCACCATTAGAGTGCTATTAAATAGCTTTTGGACTCTTTGTATACCATTTTTGCCAATGCTATGGAGTAAATCTTGATTGCTATTGAGCTGCTCAATAATGGATAGCATTTTATTTGCATCGCCCTTTGCTACGAGGAAGCCGCTAACATTATGTTCGATTGCTTCCGGCGTACCGCCGACTTCATAGGCTATGGCAGGCTTGCCCATAGCCATTCCTTCTGCTAATACAAGACCGAAGGTTTCAATTTTGGATGGTAGAATAATCACATCGCAGGCGCGGATTACATTTGGTATGTCAGTTTGATGACCGACAAATAGAATTCGATCGCTAATTCCTTTGAGAAAAGCCTTCAGTTTAATGCGCCATCCTAGCTTGCCTTTACCGACAACTAGTAGTTTCCAAGGTTTACCGTTTGCTTGATCCGCCATAGCGTGTATCATATCGTAATGTCCTTTTCCGTTTAGGGTAGCCATACGTCCGATTAGACCGACGACAAAATCATCGTTACTGAGTTTCCATTGACTGCGAAAATGATTTTCAGTTATATGATGATCAAAGAGCGTTAGGTCTACACCATTATATAAAGTCGTAAAGCAAGAACTATCCATGCCGGTATGTGTAATTAAGTGTTGTCTAAGAAAATCGCTGACGCAGATGATTTGAGTAGCATACTTAATACCTTTGGCTGCTTCGTTGATCCCAAAAACACCATGAGCAGTCATGATCCATGGCGTTTGAGTCTGTTTGCAGGCGATGCAAGTCGGATAAGCTGCCGCCGTGGAATTAGCATGTACAAGAGTAATTTTTTCGTGCCTAATAATACTGGCAAGCCTTTTAGTAGCAATATATTTATTTAATCGGACGGGACAGTAAAAATGTTTAATTCCCTTTGCCGAAAGCATAGTAGCTAAAAGCCCCCCTCCTGATGCTACAACAACATCGATACCTCTATTTGTAAGACCGGTAGCTAGAGTATAAACATATGACTCTGCCCCGCCGATATTTAGTCTAGGGACAACAAGTAAAATTTTCATTGGGATCCTCCTCGCAGAATATCAGGGTAATTGTAAGTATGAAAAACGTGAATTTGTCTCATCAGATTGTATCATAAAAGTTAAGGATAAGAGAAGTTCTTATGACATTTTTCTGCAGTACATATAAATGGATTTTTGGCAAGAGACGGACAATGTAGATATTGTCTGTATTTTTTTGTTATATGTGCAGGGAATATGGTATTTCATGGTGAATTTAATTTGTAGAGTATCAGAAAATGGGAGGTTTATCTTTATTGTCACGTTGGAATTTATTTTTTCGAAATCTTCAACAAGATTTGAAGCTCTTTATATTTATTTTAGTTGTATTATGTGGATTGCGGGTAGCCTTTATTGGTTGGATGCATTCCTATATGAACGAAGGCACTACAGCAGCAGATATTGCAATTTCACTATGGTATGGATTACGTATTAGTTTGAAGAGCGCAGGTGTGATTGCCGCACTGACTTGGATTTGTTGTACATTGGTGAATATAGTGTGGGTACGAGTCAACTTAAATAAACTACGGTGGTGGTTGGGGTGTTTATATATTACGCTACTTTCCGTATTATTTCAGGCGAGAATTCCTTATTATGAACAATTTCATATTGGATTTAATCAGTTCATTTTTAATACATTTCGTGATGATGGGCAGGCATTATTCTATACGTTTATACAGCAGTATCAGCTTTTTGGGCGTTTATCATTAGCATTTTTGCTAGCTTTTTTATTGGGATGGGCGCTAAGGTGGTGGCTGAATACAAACACAATAGATATGAAGCAAGGAAAGAGCTGGTGGGTGACATTAGGCATGCGTACCGGTGTTGTCTTTGTTATGGCAATGTTCATGGTATTTATGCGTTTTGGTGGTAGTTTTGCTTATCCTAGGTCAGTACATTGGGAAAATTGCGCTGTTAGCCATGATGATTTTTTGAATGAAGCAATACTGGATGATGTGCAAGCGTTGACTCGAGCTCATAATATTAACGAACGTATGAAGAGTGCGAACGGTATTCAGATTGATGTTGATCAGATTCGTCAATATGGACAGTATTTGGCTGGCAATACAATTGAAAGTAATAAGATTGAAGCTTATTTAGAAAAACATGCACAGGGGGCAATGTTGCCAAAACCAAAACAAATCTTTATTATTTTAGGTGAAAGTCAAGCAGAGTGGCCACTGATGCCACAGTATGCTGGTTTGCATATAGCAGATGGAGTGAAAGGCTTAATGGCACAAGACAATGCTACCTATGTACCTGCTTTTTTACCCAATGGACCTTTCACTCCTATGGCGGTCTCAGGTGTGGTCACTGGCTTAGCGGAGGTAAATTTATATCCCAATTATGAACCGGAGTCTTACAAAGCGCCTTATATGACAGCGATTGCTCCCCAACTAAAAAAACTAGGCTATAAGGTATGCTTCTGGTATGGCGGTTTTAGTTCATGGGAAAGGATTAAGGACTTTGTACTAGCGCAGGGTTTTGATGAGTTTCATGCTTTTGATGAATTACAAAAAGAGTCCGGAAATGTATGGGGGGCTGATGATAAGCTGTTATTTCAGACCATTCAGGAGAAGGTGCAAGATGAACAACCTACTGTACATATTATTTTGACAGTATCCAATCATGCTCCCTATACTGTTGATTTAGCGAAAGAAGGATTTCCCGAAGAACAAGTGCGGGAAAATCTGCCTGATTATGCTAAAAACAATAAGGGATTGCTCAAACAGTTAGGGCACTATTGGTATGCTGATCGCTGTATCTCTCAGTTTGTGGAAACCATGTATGCAAAACATCCAGAGAGTCTATTTTTCATTACTGGTGATCACGCTGATCGTATGAATATAGAGCCTACTCCAGATTTATTCACCCGCTATGCGATTCCTCTAGTGATATATGGACAAGGAGTGCATAAGCAACTATTGGCAGAGAAAATAGCAGGCAATCAGATTCATATTTTGCCTACATTATTTGAATTGATTGCTCCAACGGATTTCACATATTATTCTGTAGGTCAGAGTCTGACCAGAGGAAATAATCTTGGAGTCAATCATATGTTTTGGATTACCCATGATACAATCGGAAATTTGAATAATGACGTTACTTCTCAGGTACCTTATGGCAATATCGGTCAACAAGTGAGCAGGGAGAATGTCCAGCAAGAGATTGAAGCCATGAGGGGCATATCTTGGTGGTATATTAAGAAGGGACGTTATTTTTAAAGAAAAAAGCTGCTACAACCAAGTGTAGCAGCCTTTTATTTTAGACAAGAGTGAAAGGATATGACGACGATATTGTTTTAATTGATATTCCAAAATTCGTATCCCAATGAAGAACATATGTAGCGTTGATACTTTCAGGGCAAATTCCCACAGCGGCTGACGTGATGAAACAACCACTCGTTTTAAGGCGAATACATTAGTGCACCAAAAACTAGTATCTTTAAAAATAGCTAAAGCCGCTTTATAACCTGTCTGTTTGGCTATATTTATCACTCGATCGTCAAAATCACCGTAGGGATAGCATAGAAATTCTATTGGTATCCCTAATTGTTGCTCTAGGGTGCTTTTGCAGTTGGTTAATTCCTGTAGGATCATACTGTTATCTAGTTTAGATAGAAAGGGATGACTTGTCGTATGAGCGCAGATGTGCATTCCTTGCTGTAACCATTGTTGAAGTTGTTCCCTATTCATTGTATGACAATGGGGCTTATTCTTATAATTTTCCCAATCGTTATCTCGTCCGATCCAATCACTGATAACGCAGACTGTAGCTGTCATACCATATTGGATTAGTAGTGGCAAAGCATTGGAAAAGTTGTCGTCATAGCCATCATCAAAGGTTAAAACGATTGCTTTTGGGGGTAAGGGTGCTTTGTTAGTTATGTGGTCATATAGCTCATATAATGAAATCGTAGTATATCCGTGACTTTTTAAATATTTTAGATGTTGTTCAAACATGGCAGGCGATACCGTGTTGCGATCATTTGGTATATTGGCAATGCGATGGTACATTAATATGGGAACTTCTTTGCTTAGACGTTGATAGATAATGAATAATAAGATCAAAATTAAAAAGATAATCATAAACAGAGGTCCTTTCCTTTAATAAAAGATCATATTGTATTTTATCATTGGTGCTTAGGAACGGCAAGAAAAGCTGATAAAAAAGAGTAGATCGTTACTAATCGTGCAGGTTTAAAAGGTTATTGTGGGAATTTGGCTGATTTTATATTATACTATTAATTATTTAGGTGACCAAAGACTGTATTTGTAAATTGAGGGTACTATATTAAGTAATATACGTTACCCAGAATATTTAATGAAATATAAGCTTATAGCGGAAGATGATATTGAACAGTTTGAGGATGTGCGTGAAAGAATATGAGTAAAAGTTTATGGCGCTGGTTAATGGTAATAACTATTGTTGTTATCATTTATTATCTGTCAGATATCCCTAATCTCCATCTAATTAGAGAAAATCAACTGCCTCTATGGCTGAAACAATTGGGCAGAAAATATACCATCCCTATTGGTACAACGGGCTATTTCTCCTATGTATTATCACTAAACCCTGATTTTATCTTACACAAAATAGGACATATTGTAGCCTTTGGAACACTCGGACTTAGTATGTATTGGGCGACAACCTACTCAGCAACTTGGGCAGTAACATTGACAGCAATAGCCGCTGCCTGCGATGAATGGCATCAATCTTTTGTGCCAGGTCGTAGTAGTCGGTTTGGCGATGTCGTTCTTGATACGTTAGCAGCGGTTGTATTTGTATTGATCGTGAAGATGATAAGGAAAAAACAATAGTATTAAAACTTGGTTAGTACTGTGAAAAGTAGATAAAAATGTCAATATATATATACATTAATTAATAAGAGGTTTATAATATAATGTATGGATAAGGAATAGACAATTATATGTGATAAAATTGTCTGAAAATAGTAGAAGAAATGATAACAAAACATAGTATTTATTGGATTGACAATAAATACTATTCGTCGTGTGCAGGATTAAGTGCTTTTTTGTAGAAAATAATACAATAAAATGAAGAATGGCCACAATGTAACGAAATGGAGTGAAATATCTAGTGCTTTTGCGGAAAATAATAGGTTATACATTGCTGATTTGTATCGCTACAGCAGTTCCTGCATATGCAGCAACTGTGCCAGTTGTTGCGCCAAGTGAGATGAAAGTGACTAATGAGTATCGTCTAAGTAAATATGATGTATTGAATATTATAATTGTTGGATTTTCAGATGAGGCATTTAATAGTACAAGTAGTACAAATAGTACAAGTTATGAAACGTCAGATACGATTGGACAAACTAAAACTTCAAATAGTTTAAATGATATTGTAATTGGACCTGATGGTTATGTTAACCTTCCCTATGCTGGTACAGTGAAGCTCGCAGGTTTAACTATTTCTGAAGCAAATGTACTGCTGAAACAAAAATTAGGAGAGTACATAAAAATTCCTAGCATGGCAGTTATGGTCAAACAATATGGACCACGCAAAGTATATGTCATGGGGGAAGTGACAAAGCAAGGAATTTATTCCTTGGGTTCAGAATATATGAACGTATTCGCTGCTTTGTCGAGTGCTGGTGGTATCACCAAACGTGGTCGTCCTAAGCATATTGCGGTAGTACGTATGGTAGATGGGAAAATGCAAATGCAGGAAGTTAACTTTGATCGATTTATTGAAAAACAAGACGGAAGTCAAAATGCCAGCTTACAAGATGGGGATATGGTATATGTACCAAGGTCGAATAAAATTGATCTTGCTGAAGACATAATGCCAGTTATCAATACGTTTGCTGTATATCGTTCACTAACTAACTAATAGTCATGTAAAAGGAGTTGTTTCGGTGGAAGACCAAGATACCATTGACTTAGGGGCTATAAGAAAATTTATTATAAAATGCAAGATTAGACTAATGGCAATTATACTTGTTTGTACATTAGTGGCTATGGTGGTAGCACTCATGCTACCAAAAGAATATGAAGCAACGACGCTCTTGCGTGCCAAAAGCCCAAAACAAGGTGGTGGCATATCCCTGCAAGCCGCATCGGCCTTGGCTATATTAGGCGGAAGTGGCGCAACCTCATCGACTCAAGTATATATGGAACTGATAAAAAGCCGTAGCGTTCTCGATCCCATCATTGCATCCTTGGACTTACCAGATGAAAAAAAAGAAAAAATGGATGCCAAAGGTTTTGCAAAAAGTAATCTTAAAATACTAAATACCAAAGGTACGGATTTGCTGGAAGTGACGGCTGTGGGGCGTACTCCTGAAGAAGCCCAGGAAATTTCAACAAATGTAGTAAAAGGCTTTCAACAGTTGTTAACAAGACTCAATCAATCAGAACAGTCAGCAATGATTCAATTTTTAAATGACCGCATTGTGGTAGCTAAACAAGGTCTGGAGCAGGCTGAGAAAAATTTAGAAAAATTCCGTCAACAGGAAAAAATCTATATACCGGATGAACAGGCAAAAGCTACGATCAAAAAATTGAGTGAGTTTGATCAGAAGATTGCTCAGTTTCAAGTGCAAAATGATAGCAATCAAGCTAAACTACAAGGGGTAAATGAACAGCTAAAGAAACAAAATGTGGCGATTGCTCGTTATAATATTGCTGATAACACTGGTATACAACAAATTCGTACGAATATTATTCAAAAGCAGATGGCGTTGATTGAGGCGCAACAACGTTATACAGATAAACATCCAAATGTAGTATTGTTACAACAAGAATTGGAGGAATTAAACAAAAAACTAAATCAAGAAGTGGACAGCTCTATTCAATCAGGAGCTAATACTCTAAATCCTGTCCATGGTAATTTATTAAAAGAAAAAGTACAGACGGAGACAGAGGTTCTAGTCGGACAGGCGACGTTAGATACAATGAAAAGTATACAAGCTAAAAATGAAAAAGAAATTAGTAATTTATCAGCAGGTAGTATCACCTATGTTGGTCTAGAACGACAAGTGAAAATTTCTCAGGAAGTATATGCTGTGCTGGTGAAAAACTATGAGCAAACTCGCATTCAAGAAGCCATGGAAAGTATGGATATACAGATAGTAGATGAAGCCGATTTGCCTAAACGACCATCAGCTCCTAAAAAGACGTTGATTACGGCTATTGGTGGGGTGCTAGGTGTAATACTATCGTTTGTATATGTGGTAATTGCTTATAGTCGTAGGGACCGGAAAACAATTTAAAAATTATATTAAGCATTTTAAAATGAGGTGAGAAGATGACCCCTCCTGCAAGGAGCAGTGTAGCAAATCAAACACCCTATCCGATTAGCTTTTCGGCAAAGATTGGTTACTATCTAGCGCCAGTATTGTTGCTGGTGGGTGATTATATAGTAGTAGTAGCCTCGTTGTTGACGGCATGGTTTATTCGCGTAGATATGATTCCGCATTATTTTACAAGTCTAATGCCCTTTTATATCAAGGACATTTTATTATATGTTCTGATACCTATCCCGTACATATTGTTTTTGGCATATGAAGGTTTATATAGTAAAAGGCTGCCTTTTTGGCAAAATGTAGAAAAAATATTTAAGATTTGTACTTACGTTAGTATATTTGCAGTTATGATTATGTATTTTATTGGTACAGCAGAACAAGCGTCGCGTTTGTTTGTTGCTTTGGCATGGGCAATTAGTTTTATTTATCTCTGTATGGCTAGGTATTTTGGAAAACGAATATTGACAGCCAGTGGGCTTTGGCAAAAACCAGTTGTTATTGTTGGTGCTGGAAAGACAGCAGAAATACTTGCTAAAACTTTCACGGATGATCCAGGTATGGGCTATAAAATTGTAGGAGTTGTTGAGGATAATGCGACAGAACGCCCGCTAGTTCACCGATATCCACATATCGGTACCTTTGCTACTGTTGAGCAGGCGGTGACAACAAGTGGGGTACAGGATGTTATCATTGCTGCGCCAGGATTGCAACGAGAAGATTTATTGGATTTAGTGTATCGTATACAGCCCTATGTAAGGAATTTGACTATTGTACCAGATTTAATTGGGGTGCCACTAAGCAATATGTCAGTGGAAACACTGTTTAATGAAAAAATAGTACTATTAAAGTCACGTAATAATCTATCATTATTTCGTAATTGTATGATTAAAAAAATCTTTGATATTGTAGCAGGGATAGGAATATTTATAATGATATTACCAATTCTGATACTACTAGCAATAAGAATAAAGTTTGATTCTCCAGGCCCTATTATGCATATTGCAAAACGATTAGGCAAAAACGGACAAGAATTTTCGTGCTATAAATTTCGTACGATGTATGTGAATGCTGATAGTATGCTGGAAGGTTATTTTAAGGAAAATCCATCAGCAAAAGAAGAGTGGGATACCTTTGCTAAACTTAAAGATTATGATCCGCGTGTTACAAAAGCGGGAACATTACTTCGGAAATATAGCTTTGATGAGTTGCCACAAATTATCAACGTCTTAAAAGGCGAGATGAGCTTAGTAGGACCTAGACCTTATTTACCGCGCGAAAAACCACGAATGGGCTACTTTGCCAATACTATTTTAGATACAGTACCTGGAATTACAGGGTTATGGCAAGTCAGTGGTCGTAATGAAATAACATTTGAAGGTCGATTGGAACTGGATGTATGGTATGTTCGCAACTGGTCTTTTTGGCAGGATGTAGTGTTATTATTTAAGACAGTAGGAGTTGTTTTTGGTAAAAAAGGAGCATATTGATTATATTTAGTTTTTGATTGGGGGAGAGGCAATGAAAGTCGTCATACTAGCAGGTGGTTTTGGTACACGTATTAGTGAAGAATCACATTTAAAACCAAAACCAATGGTAGAAATTGGTGGAAGGCCAATTCTTTGGCATATTATGAAAACATACTCTCATTATGGGTTTAATGATTTTGTTATTTGCTTAGGTTATAAAGCCTATTGCATTAAGGAATATTTCGCCCATTATTTTTTGCATGAAGCCGATGTTACTTTTGATTTTAGAAATTCAAATCAACAAATTGTTCATAATCATCACGCTGAGCCTTGGAAAGTAACGTTAGTGAATACGGGAATTGAAACAATGACAGGTGGACGAGTGAAAAGGGTTCAACAGTATATTGGCAACGAACCTTTTATGCTTACATATGGTGATGGTGTTAGCAATGTAGAGATTGGTAAATTAGTAGAATATCATAAGTCTCATGGTAAACTTGCCACTGTTACTTCTGTTCAACCATCAGGTCGCTTCGGTGCGCTTGAGTTAACAGAAGATAATATTGTACAAGGATTTCAAGAAAAACCGCAAGGTGATGGCGGTTGGATTAATGGTGGTTTCTTTGTACTTCAGCCTGAAGTTTTTAATTATATCGAAGGTGATAGTACTATTTTTGAACGTGCGCCAATGGAAAACTTAGCAAAAAACAATCAACTTGTTGCATATAAACATAACGGTTTTTGGCAACCGATGGATACTATGCGTGACAAAGAAAGTTTAGAAGCTTTATGGCAGAAAAATAAAGCACCATGGAAATTATGGGAATAAGGTGTTTATCATGATAAATAAAGAATTTTGGCGTGGAAAAAAAGTATTGATTACGGGGCATACAGGTTTTAAAGGGTCTTGGCTATCGCTGTGGCTTAACTCACTCGGAGCTATCGTCACCGGCTATGCTCTTACACCACCAACTCAGCCTAGTCTATTTGCACTATGTAAGATTGATACAGTAATCCATTCTGTAATTGGTGATGTACGTGATCGTGAGAAACTAATGCAAGTGATGCAAGAATCACAACCAGAGATTGTGATTCATATGGCAGCCCAACCGTTAGTACGTGATTCCTACAAAAATCCAGTCGATACCTATGCGATTAATGTCATGGGGACTGTTCATGTATTAGAAGCAGTGCGGCATTGTCCTAGTGTAAAAGCGGTTGTAAACGTGACAACTGATAAATGTTATGACAATAAAGAATGGATTTGGGGTTATCGGGAAAATGAAGCGATGGGTGGCTATGATCCGTATTCAAATAGTAAAGCATGTTCGGAGCTCGTTACTTCATCCTATCGAAATTCTTTTTTTCATCCGAATGAATATGAGAAACATGGTGTTGCCATCGCAACGGCTAGAGCGGGTAATGTAATCGGTGGAGGCGACTGGGCGGCAGATCGTCTGATACCGGATTGCATCAATGCTCTCATAAATAATAAAAAAGTGATGATTCGTAATCCAAATTCCATTAGACCGTGGCAACATGTATTAGAACCACTAAGTGGGTATCTGATGTTAGCACAAAGACTATATGAAGAGGGGACAAGTTTCGCTGAGGGGTGGAATTTTGGCCCAGAGGACAATGATGCTAAACCCGTAGAGTGGATTGTACAGCAAATGTGTGATCATTGGGGTGCAGGTGCTACTTATGAAGTAGATGGTGGTGAACATCCACATGAAGCACATTATCTGAAGCTTGACTGCTCCAAGGCAAAAATGAAACTGAATTGGTCTCCTAAGTGGAACCTAGAATATACGTTAGAAAAAATCGTCGAATGGGTACAAGTCTATAATAAAAAAGCAGATATGCGTATAATATGCCAACAGCAAATAGATGAGTATATGAAATCATGATAATGAGGTGATAAAATGGATAACAATTTAGAACTAGAAGAAAAACTAAAACAACAAGCCATCGAAGCGGCAGTAAAATATTACGAAGTAAAACACAAAAAAGAAAAAAACTTTACACCAGGAGATCGGATTTCCTATGGTGGTAGGGTTTTTGATGAAAAAGAAATTATCAACTTAATCGATTCTTCGTTAGATTTTTGGCTAACGACCGGGAAATATGCGGAGAAATTTGAAAAAGACTTTGCCGAATTTTTAGGTGTGAAGCATTGTTCATTGACCAATTCAGGTTCTTCGGCCAATCTTCTAGCTTTTATGGCGCTGACATCTCATAAGCTTGGTGACCGCAGAATCAAAAAAGGTGATGAAGTGATCAGTGTAGCAGCTGCTTTCCCAACGACTGTTGCGCCAATTATCCAATATGGAGCCATTCCTGTATTTGTAGATGTAACATTACCGACTTATAACATAGATGTTACCAAGCTAGAAACCGCATTATCAGAAAAAACCAAGGCTGTCATGATTGCTCATACCTTGGGCAATCCTTTTGATTTACAAGCGGTAAAAGATTTTTGTGACAAGCATAATCTATGGCTCATTGAAGATAACTGTGATGCCTTAGGTACTAAGTATCTATATAATGGTGAATGGAAGTCCTCTGGTACGATCGGACATATTGGCACATCTAGCTTTTATCCTCCCCATCATATGACGATGGGGGAAGGTGGAGCGGTATATACGAATGATACACAGCTCAAGCGTTTGGTAGAATCCTTCCGCGACTGGGGACGTGATTGTTGGTGTCCGTCAGGTAAAGATGATACTTGTAAACACCGCTTTACTCAGCAGTTTGGAGAACTACCAGTAGGTTATGATCATAAATATGTATATTCACATCTAGGCTATAACCTAAAAGTTACCGATATGCAGGCAGCAATCGGTTGTGCCCAAATGGGAAAAATGTCAGCCTTTATTGAAGCACGCCGTAAAAATTGGAGCATGCTTCGTGAAGGTTTAAATAATTTACAGGATGTATTGATTTTACCAGAGCCTACCGAGAACTCTGAGCCAAGTTGGTTTGGTTTCTTACTCACGGTGAAAGAGGATGCAGGCTTTACCCGTGATGAACTCGTCGGCTATTTAGAAGAAAACAAAATACAGACTAGAATGTTATTTGCAGGAAACCTACTCAAACATCCTTGTTTTAATGAAATGCGAGCAACAGGTGAAGGGTATCGAGTGGTTGGTGAACTTACCAATACTGATGTGATCATGAATCGGACTTTTTGGATAGGGGTTTATCCGGGGATGAATGAGGATATGGTACAGTATATGATTAGCAAAATAAGAGAGTTTGTAAGGAAATGAAAGTATTAGTGACAGGAGCGACTGGGTTCGTTGGTGCTTGCCTTGTGCGGCGCTTAGTCAATGCAGGCCATGATGAAGTCCATGTTTTCACACGTAAGCAGTCAAATAAGTGGCGTATCGCAGATATGTTGCAAGATATAACCAATCATGAAGTTGATCTATGTGATTCGGATCATGTAGATAAGGTTATAAAAAAAATAAGACCCAATATTATTTATCATCTTGCTACCTATGGAGGATTTGCTTTTCAACAAGATACGAGAAATATTATGCAATCGAATCTTATGGGGACGATCAATTTACTGCAAGCTTGTGAAACAGTAGGCTTTGATTACTTTGTTAATACAGGTAGTTCTTCTGAATATGGTTTGAAACAAGAAGCGATGAAGGAATCAGATATCACTGTGCCAGTAGGAGATTATGGAGTTTCTAAAGTGGCGACAACACTTTTTTGTCAGTCAGAAGCTGTTAGAAAAAAATTACCAATCGTTACTTTGCGACTTTTTTCTCCTTATGGTAATTGGGATGATCCTAAAAGATTGATACCCTATGTCATAAAATCACTACTACGAGGGACGGTACCAGAATTATCTACGCCCACTTCTGTTCGTGATTATGTATATATTGACGATGTCTTAGATTTTTATCAAATGATTGTAAATAAACCATCTTTAACAGGACAGATCTTTAATGTAGGTAGTGGAAGTCAGCACTCTATTGGTAAAGTTGTTGATACGATTACTGAAATCATAGCAAATGGTGTTGTGCCTATTTGGGGGGCAGTGGAACAAAAACGACCTGAATCTTCGCTATGGATAGCCGATATTACAAAAGCAAATACGGCAGGTTTTAATATACAATCAGATTTAGAAACAGGACTTCGTAAGACCATTTCATGGATGAAAGAGAATATTGATCTATATCCATAAAAATAGGATGTGTTAGTAATGAAATTATCAGACTACGTAATTGATTTTATTGTGAAACAAGGAGTTTCCCATGTTTTTGAGTTTGTTGGTGGCGCAATCGTTCATTTATTGGACTCTACTTATGACCGTAATGATATAGCGTGTGTATCCGTTCATCATGAACAGGCTGGAGCATTTGCGGCAGAGGCATATGCCCGTATCAATGGAAAGCTTGGGGTTGCTATGGCCACTAGCGGACCAGGAGCATTGAATATGCTTACAGGTATTGGTAGTTGTTATTTTGATTCCGTACCTTGTTTATTCATTACTGGACAAGTGAATACTTATGAATATAAATTTGATAGTCCTGTACGTCAAATTGGTTTTCAAGAAACGGATATTGTTGCTGTGGCTACACCGTTAACAAAATATGCAGAAATGGTCGTTGATGCAGAAAAAATTCGTTATCATCTTGAAAAAGCTGTATATATGGCACAAAGTGGCAGGCCAGGTCCTGTCCTATTAGATATTCCTATGAATATTCAACGTGCGCAGATTGAGCCAGATATGCTGGAAAGCTTTTTTGATAGTGAAGAATATAAGCAAATTGAGCAGAAACAAGACGTTACGGAAAAGATAAATGAAATTATTACTATGATTGGTGAAGCCAAAAGACCAGTCATTCTTGTTGGTGGTGGAGTTAGAACGGCTAATGCCACTGAAGAACTGCTAGAGTTTATCTCCCAGACTGGCTTTCCTGTTGTAAGTTCTCTGATGGGGCTTGATGCTATTTCTCATGATCATCCATCTTTTGTAGGGATGATTGGGTCTTATGGCAATCGTTATAGCAATCTTGCTTTGGCGAATTGCGATTTATTATTGGTATTAGGCTCAAGATTAGATACAAGGCAAACGGGCACAAGACCAGATACCTTTGCTCGCGCTGCTAAGAAAATTCATGTGGATATTGATCGGATTGAGTTAAACTACAAAGTTAAGATGGATATAGCTCTTCATTTTGATGTTAAAGAATTTTTGGCTTTAGCAAATGAAAAGTTAAAAGACGTTACGAAATCTGATCTTTCGAGTTGGTATGAAAGAATACATTTCTATAAAGGAAAATATCCTACGGCATCTAAGGTAATGGAAGATAGCGGTATTGAACCAAATGCTTTTATAGAAATGCTTTCTCAGCATAGTAAAGAGGGAGATATCGTTTGTCTTGATGTAGGACAACATCAAATGTGGGCATCTCAGTCTTTCAGGCTTAAGAAAAATCAGAGAATGCTTAATTCTGGTGGTATGGGTTCCATGGGATTTGCCCTTCCTGCAGCAATTGGTGCTGTCAAAGCCAATCCAGAGGTTAACGGAATTGTAATTGCGGGTGATGGTGGAATTCAAATCAATATTCAAGAATTAGATTTGCTTGCATCGCAAAATTTGCCGATAAAAATAGTGGTCTTAAATAATGGTTGTCTTGGAATGGTTCGGCAGTTTCAAGATATCTATTTTGGTGGTCGACAGCAATCAACCGTAGTTGGATATAGTTGCCCTAATCTGATCAAAATTGCTGAAGCATATGGTATAAAATCTTATGAAATAACTTCATTGGAATCAGCTGATGAAATTATAACTCAGGCATTTAATGAGAAAGGTCCTGTATTTATAAATGTCGTCTTGGAACTTTTGACTGTAGTCAATCCCAAACTCGTTGTGAATCGGCCTATTGAAGACATGTCACCGCATTTAGAGAGAGAAGAACTAAAGGAAATGATGATAATTGATTTGGTCGAGGAGATGGAAGTGCCGAAATAGTTATGAAAAACTTTATCAAAAAAAACATAAATTCTGATTTAATCCATACTGGAATAAACCAACTATGGCGACTGGTTTCTGGACCATTAATGTTAATCTTGATACCTCTCTATCTTACTGCGGAAGAACAAGGATATTGGTATACATTTTCAAGTTTAGCGGCATTAGCAGTATTAGCGGATTTAGGATTTTCCACGATCATTTTACAATTTGCTGCACATGAATTTGCTTTTCTACGTTTTGATGATACACAGAAAATTGTTGGCGATGAACTACATTTGAAAAAATTAGCGACCTTATTTGTATTTTGTTTAAAATGGGCAAGTGCTATCGCAATCATTGCATTTCCAATTATTCTTGTTATCGGTTTTTTTATGTTATCATCCAAATCGACGGACGTTTTATGGCATATTCCATGGATTATATATGGTATCTGCTCAGCAATTGTTTTTTTTAATGCTACGATCTTATATTTTTTTGAAGGGTGTAATTTGGTAGGCAAGGTACAAAATATTAGATTTAAAATTGCCTTATGTGCATCGGTCATAATGTTTATAAGTTTAATTTTGAACTTTAATTTATATTCTTTATCGCTATCATTATTAGCAAATGCGTTGGTTGGAACCTATATGATTTATAAAAATTTTAGTGTTTTAATAAAAAATTTTATATTTACTGCAAAAAACTATTCATATTCATGGAAAAAAGAATTTTTATCCTTAATATGGAAATATGCAATAAGTTGGGTAAGTGGCTATTTTGTATTTCAGATCTATACACCGCTAACATTTCAATATTATGGTGTTATCGAGGCCGGTAAGGTTGGTATTAGTATGGCATTGTGGACAGCGATCTTTAGCTTGTCTAATGTGTGGATTTATGCTGTTACTCCTAAATTAAATATGCATGTATCAAAGAAAGAATGGCAACAGTTAGATAAAACTTTCTTTAAAAATTTAGGAATGTCAAGTATGACATTTTTAATGGGTGTCATGGTTGTATTTGGTATCATGATTGTTTTTAACGAAAAATTATATATTCTGGATAGATTTGTTAGTATGACAGCAATGATATGTCTTGCAGGTTGCTGGTTGTTACAGATTATGATCAATAGTTTAGCGGTTTACTTAAGAGCGCATAAAGAAGAACCGCTTGTTTGGGTATCGCTTATATCAGCAATATATATTGCAATTACTACTTTATTATGTGCGAGATATTTATCAACAGATTATTTGTTTTTGGGATACTTATCGAGCTTTATTTTTTGTGGTACATGGACAGTATATATTTTTTTGAATAGAAGAAAAAAGTGGCATTCATGATTTTGGAGGGTACTGTGGAGAACTATTTTATTTCAATTTGTATACCTACTTATAATCGGATTGAAGATCTAAAACAGACTGTGGAGAAGATATGTAGCAGTTATGGAAATTCAAAAGAAGTTGAGATAGTAATATGTGATAATGGATCGATTGATGGTACTGATTTATATTTAATAGAATTAAAAGAGAGATATTCAAATGTTAGTATAGCCATTAAAAAAGAAAATATGGGATTTGATAAAAATTTTTTAGATTGTTATGTACTTGCGCAAGGAAAGTATGTTCATTTTTTGGGCGATGACGATAAATTGATCAATATAGAATTTGAGAATTTAATTAGGAATATTAGAGATACAAATGCTGATGTAATAATATCTAATTATACAATTGACTGTACAAAAACACATTATAATGCATTGAAAAATAACGATACTAATTTTAATAAATTGGAAGATTTATTTTCCTATGTTGGTCATTGGATCACTTTTATATCTGCAATAACATTAAAAAAAAGAATAATTAAAGAAGAACGATTAAATGAATATGATGGATTGGGATTTATGCATATCGCTATTTTATTAGAACTTTTTGCAAATCATGAAGGAATTTTTATTTATAATAGTATTCCCTTAGTAGTGGCGACGGATAAAAATAAACCTAGTTATTCTGTATTAGAGTTATTTGGTAACAATTTAATGAAAATTTTTTATATGAAAATGGGTGAAGTAAATCATAATCATTTCATTGGATTTTTTAGATCCATTTATAAATTTATTATGACTAGTAATATTAATTTAATACAATTATTTAATAAAAAGATAATAATTTATAAGGTAAGTGGTTTGAAATTATTTCTTAGTTTGGATATAATTATTACTATTGGTAAATTATTTATTAAGAAAATAATATTAGGAAAGTGAAAATATGATTTTATTTATTGCCCCATATCCAAATGAATATAATGAAAAGGATGGCATGATACAACGTATAGCGGCCATAGATAATTTAGTTGCAGATTGCGACAGGAAATACTTAGAAATTAGTTTTCGTAAATATTGGTTTTTAAAAAAAGAAAAAAAGTCAATAAACTTAACGGTTTTAAAATTGAATTTTTTTGTATACTTTTTTTTGATATTATGGTTTATTTTAAAGGCAAAAGTTATTTATGTACATTCAATATATAATTCGCTAAAGATTTTACCATTTTATTTTATGAAAGATGTTATTACTGATATTCATGGTGTTGTACCAGAAGAATTAAAAGATGATGGGAAGATAATACAAAGTTATATTTATCAATTTGTCGAAAAAATTGTAGCGAAACATAGTGAATATTTAATTGTTGTCACTACTGCCATGAAGAAACATTTTTTAATTAAATATCAAGATATTAAAGCTATATTTTTAATGATTCCTATTTTTGATGAAACTGTAATTAACATATCTTTGGGAAAATATTCCGATAGAATAAGTGTTATTTATGCTGGTGGAGTTCAAAAGTGGCAAAATGTTGATAAAATGCTTTTGGCAATAAAGCAAGTTCAACAGAATGTTCAATATATAATTTTGAGTGGAAACCAAGAAATATTTAAAGAAAAACTTAAAACTTATGGAATTGTCAATAATGTGCTTTTAAATTCTGTTCCTAAAGAAGAGGTTTATTCATATTATGCGAAAGCTGATTTAGGGTTTGTTTTAAGAGAAAATAATATTGTGAATAGAGTAGCATGTCCAACTAAATTAATTGAATATATGTCATATGGAGTAGTTCCGATTGTATTACAGCCTGATATTGGAGATTTTTTTGAATATGGATATTCATATGTGTTGTTAGAGGATTTTTTATTGGGGAAATTACCATCTAGTGATGAATTTGAAAGAATGCGTAATAATAATTTTTCTATAATAAAGAATGTTAAAACATTAGTAAATAATGATTTACATAAGTTATTGAGGAGAATGGTTTAAGGAGAATAATATAATTGTGATAATGAGGAAAAGTAAGAAGGTTTATATTATTATTCTTAATTGGAATGGCTGGAAAGATACGATTGAATGTTTAGAAAGTGTAATGCGCAATGCGTATCAGAATTATAAGGTCATTGTTTGTGATAATAACTCTACTGATGGATCATTAGAAAAAATTAAACAATGGGCTGCTGGTAATTTGCAGGCAAATGTTTCAAATGATGAACGGATTTCCAGGTATACTAGTCCGTCTCTGAAAAAGCCTATTCAATATATCGAATATCAGCGTGAACAGGCGGAAAAAGGAGGACTTTTAAATATGGAAGAACCTCCACTCATTTTGATTCAAACGGATGCTAACTTGGGCTTTGCTGGTGGTAACAATGTAGGCATGCGGTATATTTTAGCAAGGGATGATTTTGAGTATATTTGGTTACTTAATAATGATACTGTGATAAAATGTGATGCATTGATTAATTTGTTGAAAGAAATTCAAGAGAAACCTAGCACTGGTATGTGTGGTTCGACTCTCCTTTATTACCATGAACCTGACAAAGTGCAAGCTTTAGGTGGAGCAATCTATAATAAATGGTTGGGTATCATCAAACATATTGGTGCGTTTATGGATTATACAGAACAAACTAATACGCAAATGCAAATGATTGAGAGAAAAATGGATTATATAATAGGTGCATCTATGTTTGTATCAAAAGCATTTTTAAACGATATAGGTTTGATGAGCGAAGAATATTTTTTGTACTATGAAGAGATTGATTGGGCAATGAGAGCTAAAGGCAGATATACATTAAGCTATGCTCCTTGTAGTGTTGTATACCATAAAGAAGGTGCAAGTATTGGAGCAAACGGAAAAATGCAAGAAAGAAGAAGCTGGATTGCTGACTATTATGGCATTAAAAACAGATTGGTTTTTACAAAAAAATTCTTCTGGTATGCATTACCGACAATATATGTTGGTTTATTAATTGCTATTTTCAATAGAATCAGATATAAACAATGGGATCGTATCTATATGATTTTAAAGATTGCCTTTAAATTTTAGACTCTTTAAAACTATACATAAAAAAAGAGAAGTTTGTTTATTGGCATAAGCATTAAGTTTGCAACGTATGGTATAAATTTTCCGATTAAGATTTGAATAGTAGGTGCTATATGGAATCAATAGAATTATTGGATGGAATAATTAGAGTTAGTCCTATGGCTTTGGGTATAGACATAGTATTGATGATACATTTTTTATATACTTATTATGTCCATTGTTATAAACAAGGTTTTAAAATTGATCCTTGGCATTGGGGATTATTTATTTCATACTTTATTTCCACATTATTAATGTATCCCCTTGCAGGTTCTGAGTTAAATTCACTTTTTATCAGCCAACATTTGCAAAAATTGCAACCACTAGTGGATCAGGCTTTTTATATAACTATTTGTGGTTATATTTTTACCTATATTGGGTTTTACTATTTTAATTTTAGGCTTCCTGATCGTAATAAGGATATAATTTTTTTAATAACTAATACATTGTCACGGAAGTTAATAACAGTAATTTATGAAATTATTAATTCCAAAATTGTTATTATCATATTGTCGGTATTTTTAGTAGTTATTACTATTTTAGTTACGGTTGGAGCGATCGTGAAATATGGGTTAAGCTTAAATTTGCGTAATGATGCTATGTTAGATGAAATATTTAGACCTATCTTTAATTTTGTATATTCTAGTAGCATACCTATGATAAGTAGTTTTATGCTAATTAGGTATCTGAAATATAAAGAAAGAATACTTGTTATACTATATGTGCTTATTTTAATAATGACCATGATTTCTGGTATGCGTGGTGCCATACTAGGTCCAATTCTAGGTACTGTAATGCTATATGCCTTTTATCAAAGGAAAAAAATCAGTCTTATAACAATAGCCATTATTGGTGGAAGTCTATTGTTTACCGCATTGTTTATTGGTGGTATGCGTTCGGCTAACAGTGATCTATCGACGGTCCTGCTGAACATGGGTGTTAGTTTGTTTTATGGTAATAATTTTTCCGATGTGCGTGATTTTGCATGGATTTTAGCCTATTGGGATTCTGAGTACATTCTTGGGAAAAGCTATTTAGCTGGATTTTTATCGTTCATACCTCGTAGCATTTCTGAATTTAGGGAAGTGTGGTCTATTAGTATTTATACGACACAAACACTAGTTGGTCTTTCGGAAAATCATCCTGGCCTAAGACCAGGTGCTTTTGGGGAAGTTTATTTTAATTTCGGTATTCTTGGCGTAATTTTATTAGGGTTTATTGGTGGGTATATTGCCAGATATATAGATTTTAAAGTTAAGGAGAATATTATTTCGGAGAATAAGGATTATTCAGTAGGGTATGCTTATACATGTATTACTATCTTTTTATCTTCTTTTTATATCAGTGCTGCTGCTTGGTCGGTGTACGTATTTTTATTTATATTAGCATTTGCATATATTCTTGTCTTATTCTTTAAAAGATTCAAAATTAGGTGGTAGGTATGAAAAAAATATACATTAATGGGCGTTTTCTTACTCAAAAAATTACAGGGGTGCAACGCTATGCGATAGAGTTAGTGAAAGCTCTGGATGTATTGTTGGGCAATAGTAATTTAGCGATGAGTATAATCTTACTGGTTCCAGTAAGAGCGATCTACAAGTTGAATTTTAAAAATATATCAGTACAGACTGTGGGACGATTGACTGGCCATGCTTGGGAACAAGTAGAACTGCCGTTTTATACCAGAGATGGTTTGCTTGTAAATTTATGTAATACGGGTCCGATCTTCAAACACAATCAGGTGGTGACCATTCACGATGTCTCGGTTTATGGATTTCCAATGGCGTATTCGTTATTTTTTCGTTGCTGGTATAAGGTGCTGTTTACTTTTTTTAGTCAATTTGCCAAAGCAGTCCTTACTGTATCGAATTTTTCCAAACAGGAATTGATCAAATACTGCCAGATGTCGGCAGAAAAAATATATGTAAGTTATGAAGGCAAAGAACAAATTCAAGGAATAACTCCTGATCAATCCATCATTATGAGGCATGGCTTAGACAAACGACCCTTTATCCTTGCGGTAAGTAGTTTAAATCCAAATAAGAATTTTAACGCAATCGTCAAGGCGGTAGAATTAATCAGTGATGATGATTTTGACATTGCGATTGCTGGTGGTGGAAACTCGAAGGTTTTTAGCAATGTTAAAGTGACATCCTCAGCGCGTGTAAAATATTTAGGATATGTTACCGATCAAGAACTAAAAGCTCTTTATGAGCAGGCTGCTTGTTTTGTCTATCCATCTTTTTACGAAGGTTTTGGATTACCTCCTTTAGAAGCGATGGCTTGCGGTTGTCCTGTCATTGTATCTAGCACCTCTTCTTTGCCGGAGGTATGCGGTAATGCCGCGTTATATTGTAATCCTGCTAGTCCAGAGGATATTGCTAGTAAGATAAGTATGATACTGATGGATAGGGGCTTACGGCAAGAGCTGAAGGCCAAAGGAATTGCCAACGCACAGAATTTTTCATGGGAACGATGTGCATCTGATGTGATTAAGATGATTGAAAGGATATATTGAAGATGAAAATTGCTGTTGTATGTGATTGGCTGGTTACTTATGCAGGGGCAGAAAAAGTAATCGAACAAATTTTAAAGACTTTTCCTGAAGCAGATTTATATAGTGTAGTGGATTTTATCGATGATGACAAACGAGAATTTTTTTTAAATAAACGAGCGACTACGACGTTTATCCAAAAATTGCCTCAAGCAAAAAAGCGGTATCGCAACTATTTACCGCTTATGCCACTAGCAGTGGAGCAATTGGATTTGTCAGCTTATGATTTAATTATATCTAGCTCGCATGCCGTAGCGAAAGGAGTACTAACGGGACCTGAGCAGGTACATATTTCTTATGTACATTCGCCAATTCGTTACGCGTGGGATTTACAGCACCAGTATTTAAAAGAATCGGGTTTAACCAAAGGATTAAGAGGTTGGGTTGCGAAAGTTATTTTACATTATATGCGGATGTGGGATTTGCGGACGGCTAACGGTGTGGATCATTTTGTGGCCAACTCTGAGTTTATCGCCAGGAGAATCTGGAAAGTGTATCGTCGTGAGGCTAAAGTTATTTATCCGCCGGTAGATGTTGCAGCATTTACCATGAAAGAAGAAAAAGATGATTTCTATTTCACTGCTTCAAGGATGGTACCTTATAAAAAAATAGATTTAATTGTGGCAGCTTTTACTCAAATGCCAGATAAGAAATTAGTCGTCATTGGAGATGGCCCTGATTTTGCAAAGATTAAAGCGCTTGCAGGAAAAAATGTTGAGTTATTGGGGTATCAATCATTTGAAGTACTCAAAGACTATATGCAAAGAGCCAGAGCGTTTGTATTTGCAGCGGAAGAAGATTTTGGTATTACGCCAGTGGAGGCTCAAGCATGTGGTACTCCGGTCATTGCTTACGGTAAGGGTGGAGCCTTGGAAACCGTTCATGGAATGGAAGACAATCTGCCTACAGGTAGCTTTTTTTATGAGCAAACTATATCATCCGTGGTGGAGGCAGTAAGGCGCTTTGAAAAAGAAGGAACTCGCGTGTCTGCCGCGAATTGTAGAAATAATGCGTTGCGCTTTTCCACAAATAACTTTATTAATGAATTTAAGGAATTTGTTGATAGTATAGTTTCTATGAAGAGTCTTGGTAAATAGAAAATTGGAGAGTTGGCATACATGTATTGCCAGTCTAAATTGCTTTTCCGTTAGTTGGCAAAATAGCGGATATATTGAATCGAAGGAATAGAAATATGAAAATTGTACTGATTAATACCTTGTATCATCCCAATATGGTGGGTGGAGCCGAAAAGTCTACACAGTTTCTAGCAGAAGCGTTACAGGTAGCCGGACATGAAGTCGTTGTAATTACTGCTGAACAGTCGATTGGGATCAGAACAGATACAGTAGGCGGTGTCAAAGTATATTATATTGGTATTAAGAATATATATTGGCCCTATCCGTCTAAGACGTACCTTATTTTGAAATTATTCTGGCATATTATTGATACTTATAATCCCTTTATGGCCAGTGAAATAGAAAAAATACTCTTACAGGAACAGCCGGATATTGTCCATACAAGCAATCTGGCATGCTTTTCTGTGGCAGTTTGGCACAAAGTAAAGAAACATCATCTTCCACTTGTTCATACCATCCGGGATCACTATCTGAGTTGTCCACGCTCCACCATGTTTAAAAATGGACATAACTGTAAAACCCAGTGTATGGAATGCCGGATATTTGCTTATATCCGGAAATATTTTTCTCGTTATGTTGACAGTGTAGTTGGGATCAGTAAATATATATTGGACAAACATATATCAATGGGTTACTTTACTCAGGCATATACTGAAGTCATTCACAATTCTCTAGAACAAGAAACTGAATGTATTGAGAACGTAGTGAAAAATGATGAGGAAATTATTTTTGGCTATTTCGGAAGGTTGGATTCATTAAAAGGGGTAGAATTGTTAGTTGATACTTTCAATAAAATGGGAAATAGCCGGTGGCGGCTGAAAATAGCGGGTACAGGTCACAATAAATATATTGAAAAATTGAAATTAGGTAGTCGAATGGAAATAGAATATATTGGTTTTCTCAATCCTGAAGATTTCTATCCGCAGATTGATGTATTGATTGTTCCGTCATTATGGAATGAACCGTTAGGTAGAATTGTATTTGAAGCGTATTCCTATGGCATTCCTGTAATCGGTTCTAACCGAGGTGGTATACCCGAAATTATTGAACATGGAAGAACTGGCTTTATATTTGAGCCGGATAATGAGTATGAGCTGTTGGATTTAATTAATGGGTTATTAGACAACCCCAGTTGCATCAAAACGTTCAAATCGCGATGCTTGGAAAAAGCAAAAGAGTTTTTACCGGAGCGGATTATCCAGAAATATATAAAAATATATGAACAACTATTAGAATAACCAACTTACATTGCCTTTGAAGGCAGAGTCGAATCTGTGGGAAGAAAGGAATATACATGAGTATCGCAGGAAAAAAAATTATAGTCATTATCCCTGCACGAGGTGGATCAAAAGGCATTCCACGCAAAAATATTCGATTTTTAGCAGGGAAACCACTAATAAGCTATTCTATTGAAAATAGCTTACAAAGTAAATACATAGATCAAGTCCTTGTTTCTACAGATGACGATGAGATTTCTTATATTGCTAGTCGATATAAAGCCGATGTGCTAAAAAGACCAGAGCGCCTTGCGCAAGATGATATTCCGTTAGATCCAGTTATTCATCATGCAGTTGCTCTCTGGGAAAGAGAGCAAGATGAGGTCTATGATATTGTCATAACCATTCAACCAACCTCACCGCTATTGTCAACGAAGATGATTGATGAGGCGATTGAGAAATTTGTAGATAGCAATGCCGATACCCTATTGTCAGTTGTTGACGATAGGCATTTGTCATGGAAAAAAGTAGATGATGAATATCTACCGAATTATATAGCAAGAAAAAATCGGCAATATCTACTACCACAATATAAGGAAACAGGTGGGATTGTAATCACCAAACGCTGTTTTGTAACGCCTGAAACACGTTTTGGTGAAAAAATAGATGTCATTGAGTTTACTAAGGCACAGGCTACAGATATTGATGATGAAATGGATTGGTGGATTGTCGAGAAGCTACTAAAACGGCGTAAGATATTGATCCGTGTAGATGGGTATAAAGAAATAGGATTAGGGCATATCTATCGAACATTATTACTAGCGAGCCGACTGATCGATCATGAGTTATTATTTGTTTTACACGAGAAATCGGATATTGGAATTCGTTTGATTGAATCGAGTCATTATAAGTTTGCTTCTTTTACGGATGTGGAGCAACTCGATGATATGATTAACAGGTACATGCCAGATATTATGATTAATGATATTTTGGATACTACGGCAGAGTATATGCAGTATTTACAGAAAAAAAATATATTTACTGTTAATTTTGAAGATGTTGGTGAAGGTACACCATACGCCAATGTTGTGATTAATGCGCTATATCATGAAAAATATCCTTTGGATAATCATTATTGGGGTAAAGACTATTACTGTATGCGAGATGAGTTCTTATTAATCGAACCAAAAGAAATCAACAAAGAAATTAAGAATATATTAATTAGCTTTGGAGGAACCGATGTGAATGACTATACGAGAAGAGTTATTCATATCATCAATCACTTAGATATAAAAACGATTAAAATTCTAGTAATTGCTGGACTCGGCTATGATAATATAGAGTTGCTTCGTGATGAGACTCGCAAATTCGGTATGGATATCGAAATATTACAGGATATTCGATATATTAGTAAGTATATGCAGGAAGCTGATCTTGCGATAACGTCAGCAGGCAGAACGGTGTATGAATTAGCTTCGATTGGCATACCGACCATTGTATTAGCGCAAAATGACAGAGAACTCCGTCATACCTTTGCCTGTGCAGATACTGGTGTGATTAATTTGGGGCTTGGGTATCAGATTTCAGATGAAGAAATAGAAAAAGCAATACTTAGATTATGTAATGATTATCATCTTAGAATGAAATGCAATCAATTGATGCTGAAAAATGATCTGAAATCTGGGGTGGAAAAAGTACTGGGCTTGATTTTTGATCAATATGAAAAATTTTCAGGGGGAAAATAGCAATGGGAATGTATCAGGAGATCAAAGATAAGCAAGAGGTATTTATTATTGCTGAAATTGGTGTGAATTATTATGATATAGCAAGAGTAAAAAATATTACTCCGCTGGAAGCTGCGAAATTAATGGTGAAGGAAGCAAAGGATAGTGGCGTACACGCTGTTAAATTCCAAAGCTACAAAGCCGAGACACTCGCATCCAAATACTCGCCTGCTTACTGGGATCAAGCGGAAGAACCTACAACTTCGCAATATGAGCTATTCAAAAAATTTGATGGTTTTGGTGCGCAAGAATATAAGGAATTAGCCAATTATTGCAAAGAAATAGGCGTCATATTTATGTCAACACCGTTTGATATTGAGTCAGCGGATTATCTAGAACCTCTGATGGAAATCTATAAAATATCTTCTTCTGATTTGACCAATCTGCCATTTATTACTCACATAGCGAAAAAAGGTAAACCGATTTTTTTATCGACAGGGGCAGCCACATTAGGTGAAATCGAAGAAGCCGTCAACGCCATATTAGAGACAGGCAATCAAGAAATTTGTATTATGCATTGCGTCTTAGCCTATCCTACGAGTTACAAAGATGCAAATTTAAATATGATTAAACACTTAAAAGCCATTTTCCCAAATTATCCGTTAGGATTTTCCGATCATACTCGCCCAGATGAAGCCATGCTGGTATTGACAACAGCCTATCAATATGGGGCAACGGTCATAGAGAAACACTTTACCCTAGATAAAAGTTTGCAAGGAAATGACCATTATCATGCTATGAACCCAGAAGATGTAAAGAAATTTTGTAATAATATGAAACTACTACAACAGATTGATGGAGAGTATTGCAAACGACCATTGGAATGTGAACAAGCTGCAAGGCAGCAGGCTAGACGTAGTATTGTCGCAAAAGAGGATATTATGGAAGGTGAGGTTATAACGCTAGAGAATATCGCCTTCAAAAGACCAGGTACAGGAATCTCCCCGAAGGATGTAGGAAAAATTATCGGTAGAAAAGTGAAACATAGCATTGGAAAAGATCAACTACTTCAATGGGAATATTTCTAACAATAATAACGGAAGATTGTAGGATGTGCGAGTATGTATATTGTGTTATCAGGTGCGAAAAAAAATTTAGGAGACTTTCTCATTACGGATCGGTGCAAAACGTTATTGCAAGAGCACAGACCTGATCGCCAATTAGTTCAATTGCCGCATTGGGAAACCTTAGATTCACAGCTCGATATCGTGAATGCCAGCAAAGCCATCATTATTATGGGTGGTCCAGGTTTTCAGCCCAATTTTTATCCTGGTGTTTATAAATTAGTTCAGAATATAGAAAATATCAAAGTGCCAATTATTCCAATGGGCTTAGGTTGGAAGGGATTTCCTGGCGATTATCTTACATTGAAAAATTATAGATTTACTCAACCATCATTAGAACTGTTAAAAAAAATCAGCAATGAATGCCAATACATTGGCTGTCGTGATTATATGACCAAGACGGTACTAGAACGTACTGGTATACCCAATGCATTAATGACAGGCTGTCCAGTTTGGTATGATATAGAGTCAATTGGTAAAGCCATGAGTAGACCCAAAGACATTAAGAAAGTAGTATTCACTCCAGCGCAAGACCCTATCTATCGCGGACAAGCAGTAGATAGCATGAAACTGCTAAGAAACTTATTTCCTCATGCCGAGTTATATTGTTCTTTTCATCGTGGATTTGATGCCAATGATGTCTTTACCCCCAAAGCCGATGAAATCAATAATAGGCTGATTAAACAGCAAGCAGAAAATCTTGGTTACAAGACAGTTGATGTTTCCTTTGATGTAAGTAAAATTCAATTTTATGATGATTGTGATTTGCATATTGGGTATCGAGTTCATGGACATATTTATTTTCTGAGCAAGCGAAAACCTTCGATTCTGATTCATGAAGATGGTAGAGGAAGGGGAGTGTCAGAATCATTAAATGTCTTAGGTGTAGATGGCTTTGAGAGAACATTTGTAAGTAGGATTGCTGATGGATATAATATACCAATTCTTTCAAAGATCATAAAAAAATCACTGGGCGTTATTAAGGCAAATGTTAATACAGAAGAAATGATGAAGAATTATATTAACGAAGAATTGGACAGTCGATTTTCAAGGTTTGCTGGAGTGAGTCATGTCATTGATGCTCATTATGAAGTGATGAAGAAGTTTATTAACAGCTTGCCGTAGTTCCAATACATTTGTAAGTTGCAACTTTTGTCTGAACGGAGCGATAGAATGAAGAAAAGAATCAGTAAACTGATTAGAGTAATACGTAAATCTTGGTATACATGGAAAGTGGCACGAAAATGTAAGAGAGTAGGCACGGGACTGGCGGTTAATGGAAAAACTTCAATTCATGTAGAACTCTTCTTGGGCAATAATGTGAATTTTAATGGAATGAATATTGCAGGTCCTGGCATGGTTACAATTGGCAATAATTTTCATTCTGGTATAGAATGTATGATGATTACGCAAGTTCATAATTATGATTGTGGAAATGCCATTCCATATGATAATACGTATATTACGAAACCGATTATCATTGAAGATAATGTATGGTTAGGTAATAGAGTGATGGTGTTAGCTGGCGTTACGATTGGTGAGGGAGCCATTATTCAAGCGGGCAGTGTTGTTGTAAGTGATATACCGAGGTTTGCCATCGCAGGGGGACATCCAGCTAAAGTATTTAAATATCGCGATATTAACCATTATGAAAAATTGAAAAATGAGGGGAAGTTTCATTAATAGTCTAAGGAAAAAGTGAAAATACAATGAAAAAAGAATCGATAAAAATGAAAATCCAGCAAATTGTCGGTATAGAGAATATAGATTTCTTGCATCATACTAGAAATTATCTTTCAGCTGATTTTTTTTTAGTTGGTATTAATTTTATAACGATACCTATTCTTACAAGGCTCTTAACACCTGATGCATATGGTATATTGGCTGTATTTACAGCTTTATTATCGATGGCAACCGTTATGATGGGTTTTAATTTGCATACTGGTATCAAACGATATTATTTTGAAAGACCTGATAGTTTTCCACAAGCACTAGGAACAAACTTGTTATTTTTAGCAGTTTGTTCTCTTATCATACTCGTGGGTCTATCTATCCATAAAAGTTTTCTAGCCACTTTTTTTAATATTGACCAACAACTATTCATGCAAGTGATCGTCGTAGCATTTTTGACCATTCCACTACAAATTTTGTTAAGCTATCTACAAGCCGTTAAAAACAGCAAACAAAATAGTATGCTATCCATTATAAAAACCATGTCAACTCTTACTTTAACGATTGTACTGATTATGAATTTAACAGAGAATAAATATATGGGGAGAATATACTCAGAATTAGCAGTGTGCAGTTGCTTCTTTATCTATGCGTCTTATTCTTTGTACCGAATTGGGATATTCACATCCATTTCTAAAAAATATGTAACCTACACGCTAGGTTTTGCTCTGCCACTTATTCCTCATACCATAGCAGGATTTGTCTTATCTTATTTCGATCGCATTATCATTCAACAATTAAGCACGACGACGAATAGTGGACTATATTCTTTTGCCTATAATGTTGGAATGTTGATGAATATAGTCGTGATGTCTAGTGCTAAAGCTTGGCAACCTATTTTTTTAGCCGAAATAAAACAGGGCAACTATCAAAAAATTAATAGCATTGCGCATACCTATTCCAACTATATTTATTGTGCGGCCATTGCTCTTATTTTATTCTCTCGGGAGATTGTAATGTTATTAGCCGATCACAAATACTATGACGCTCTTAACATCGTTCCTATTATTGTCATTTCCTATGTTTTCGTTTTTTGGCATACGTTATATTTCCAGTATGCTGCTCACCGTAAGAAAACAGCGTTATTGTCTATGAATACCATCATTGCAGGTGTATGTAATGTTGCCTTGAATTATTGGCTGATTCCGCGCTATGGTTATGTCATGGCCGCTTACAATACGCTATTGTCCTATCTACTCCTTTCTAGTTTGCATTATCTTAATGCAAGAGTGGTTCTTAGGGAGAGAGTGATACCACTTGGTATTATATTGCCAAGGTTTCTTATAGTGCTTCTTGTATTTGCGGTTAATGCTCTATTTTTACATCAAATCGAACATTATATTGTAGTATTCTTGCTAAAGATGGCGATGTTAACTTTTTTTGCTCATTATTTTATTATCCGAAAGTCAGATGTAACGAAAGATGAGGTTTCGTAGTGTGAATCTAACAGTCAAAGATATATGTGAAAAAATATGGAGTCTAGAAGAAAAATATGATTTACTCCATAACGATATCCAAGGGGTTAAGATATGGCAGTTACTTAGAATGGAACTTTATTATGAAATTGCTCAAAAGACAGGTGTATTTGGACAACCACATAGTGTACGTAATACGGTAGCAGACAAAATGAAAGCTCTCGCAGGTTTGGTCTATAATAGTTTGATGAAAAATCCACTGCGAGGTAGCTATACTAAGAAAGTTCTAATCTTTGATCATCCACGCAAAAAAAAACATAATGGTATATACATTGACATCTATACCAAGCCGTTAATCAATAGTTTCAGTGCGGAGGATATTCTTATTTTAGAAGAACCCTACCTATATCAACATGTGACAGCGACAGAAGACAATCGCAAGTATATGGATTATTTGCAACTGTTGACCTTTGCAATCAAGAAGTTATATCCCATACGATTTAATCAACAGGACATTCTATTCATTCACAAGTTGGAAAATGAATTATATAAGTTATTTGATATTTCCTTAGATTTACACAAAAAATTTGCAGATACGGTTAAAAGATACAAGATTCAGTATAAACTTTACGATCATCTCTTACAAAAACTAAAACCAGAAAAAATTTATGTTGTGGTTTCCTATAGTCATGGCGCACTGATTGCCGCTGCCAAACACAATCACATACCCGTTATTGAAATTCAGCATGGAACGATGAGCCCTTATCATCTAGGTTATAGCTTTCCAAATGGTGAGCAGGGATTGGAATATTTTCCTGATTATCTGTATTTGTTTGGTGATTACTGGGCGAAAAGTATCAAATTACCGATTGCTAGGGATAAAATTGTAGCGTATGGTTTTCCTTATTTTAGCAAAACCAAACAACAATATCAGGGCATTACTAAAAAAGAACGACAATTATTATTCTTGTCCCAAGGCGTTATAGGCAAAGAACTAGCGAAGTTTGCCTATAACGCTGCTCAAGTACTTACTGATTATCAAATTGTTTATAAACTACACCCTGGTGAATACGACCGATGGAAAGCGGAGTACGAAGAATTAAATGTTGCACAAACTCTTGAAAATTTTGTTATAATAGATAACGATGAAGTCAACTTATATCAGTATTTAGCAGAATCACCCTATCAAATCGGTGTTTTCTCTACGGCCATTTATGAGGGCATTGCCTTTCAGTGTAAAACTATTTTGGTGGATTTGCCAGGATTAGAGTATATGAACTATCTGATAGATGGAAATTTTGCACAAAAAGTAAGTAGTATGGAAGAGTTAAGACAAGTCTTAGAACAGAATGAGTGTAAAGAAATTGATATAGATTATTTTTTTGCTCATATATAAACATTTATATATACCAGAAAAATTGTTGAAGAAATTGGATTTATATGGGAAGATGTTGGCGTGTATCTGAAAAAATAGTGGAAAAATAAAGGATTATCCTATTTTTCGTGGAATTAATATCTTTCGTCGTATAAAAATGTAAAAAGAAAAAGAGGCTAGGAAGAATTCATGCAAGTAAAACAAGTGCAAGAACCGATTGATACAGGCTTGGTTTGTCTAGTTGCGATTGCTAACGCCTTAGGTAAGCCAGCGGATTTACAGCAACTAAAACAGGCTTGCCGATTGGAAACAAAACAAAGTGGCAAGCGTGATCTAATCCGAGCAGCAAAAACGCTAAAGCTTCGAGCGAAACTGTTGACGACTTCACCAGAAGCATTGTCAGAAATACCGATACCTGCAATTGCTTGTATGCAGGATAAGACGTATGTCATTTTGGGGCAGAATACCCCACAAAAAGTGCTCATCGTCAATCCCCTAACAGGGAATGTACCGACTGTTATCCCTACTGAGCAATTTATCGCGCAATGGGGAGGGGAAGTACTGACCATCAAACGTCCTTTCAGTTTAAAAGAAGCGAGTAAACAATTTAATCTGGCGTGGTTTCTTCCCATACTCCTTAGGTATAAGAATATTTTTGCCGAAATTATGCTGGCATCGTTTTTTCTACAACTGTTTGGCTTGATTACACCGCTAGTAACGCAAGTCATCATTGATAAGGTGCTCATGGATAAAGGTGTGGCGACTCTTGATGTACTGGTCGTTGCCATTGTCATCTCGGCAATATTTCAAACGGGTATTAGTGGTATTCGTACCTATCTATCGGCGCATACCACCAATCGAGTGGATGTCATTTTTGGCACCAAACTGTTTCGACATATTGTTGCCTTGCCCCTACGTTATTTTGAAAATCGACGAGTGGGCGATACATTGATGCGTGTATCATCCATGAATACCATTCGGGAATTTTTAACGGGATCGGCCTTAACAGCGGTTATGGATACTCTGTTTTCCGTCTTATTTATTGCTGTTATGTTCTACTATAGTATGCCACTGACATTGATTTCTCTGGTAGCCATTCCGCTCTATCTACTACAAAATATAATTGGTACGCCGATTTTTCGCCAGCGATTAGAGGAAGTATGGGCAAGTGGGGCAGAAAATAATGCCTATCTGGTCGAAGCTATTACAGGCATTCACACGATTAAATCCTTAGCTATTGAACCCCAATTCAATCACAAATGGGAACAAAAACTGGCTAAGTATGTCACGCGAACGTTTGACCAAACCTCATTCGCTGTTGTCCTTAATAGTACGGGAACCGTCATCCAGAGTTTATCTTCCTTTGCTATTTTGTGGTTCGGTGGGCATATGGTTATGGAAGGCAAACTGACGGTCGGGCAACTCATTGCCTTTCAGATGTTAGCGGCACAAGCAAATGCACCACTCTTGCGCTTGGTTAGCTTATGGCAAACCTTTCAGCAGGCCGCGTTATCCGTTGACCGTCTAGGTGATATTCTCAACACGCCAGTCGAACAACATACAGGTCAAATTCCTAGCGGTCAAGCACTGCAAGGCAATATTGTCATGAAGCAAGTGACCTTTCGCTACAATATGGTTGCCCCACAAGTACTAAAGGGCATTGAGATGAATATTCAGCCTGGAACCAAGGTTGGTATTGTCGGCAGATCTGGCTCTGGTAAAAGCACCATTGCCAAACTTTTGCAACGTCTGTATCTGCCGGAAACAGGCCAGATTCTCATTGATGGCATGGACATTGCTCAGATGGAACCTACATGGCTAAGAAGACAGATCGGTGTTGTATTACAAGAAAACTATCTATTTAGTGGTAGTGTTCGTGAAAATATTGCCATTACAAAACCTGGAGTATCGATGAATGAAGTCATTCGTGCTGCGAAGACCGCAGGGGCTCATGATTTCATTCTGGAACTATCAGAAGGATATGATACGGCGGTTGGTGAGCGAGGAGCATCATTGTCTGGTGGACAAAGGCAACGAATTGCCATTGCCAGAGCTCTGATAACCAATCCGCGAATTATCATCTTTGATGAAGCGACCAGTGCTCTTGACTATCATTCGGAAAATATCATCATGGAAAACCTAGATGCGATTACCGCAGGGCGAACGCTGATCATGGTTGCGCATCGCCTTACTACTGTAAAACGCTGTGATATGATTGTCGTGATTGATCATGGACAAGTGGTGGAACAAGGTAGCCATAGTCAACTGATGGCTGCGCAAGGCTTGTATTATAACTTATACAGACAACAAGAGGTATGATAATATGCTGAAACAAGTAACGAACTATATCAATCAAAAACTCAAACAAACGATGGGCAAAACAGAAACTGAATTTCTGCCAGCCGTCATGGAAACGGTACAAACACCGCCCTCACCGACAGGTCGAATCCTGCTCTGGACCTTCTTCGCCTTGATCGCCATCACCGTAACCTGGGTCATCGTGGGGCATGTGGATGAAGTAGCTGTAGCACCTGGCAAGATTATTCCAGTTGGCTATGTAAAAGTCATTCAAGCGGAGGACAAAGGGATTGTCCGCGCCATTCATATACAAGATGGTGAAACGGTTAAAAAAGGACAATTATTACTGGAAATGGATCCTACTATCTCTGCAGCCGATCTAGCAAGGATCAAAAAACAAGTAGGTTATTACAACCTAGAACTGCAACGACTCGAAGCAGAACGCAGTAATACGGCCTTTATTCCTAAGGTCGAAGCCGAAATGGATGCCAGTGATGTTGCCTATCAAATGCAATTGTATCAAAGTGATATTGCTCAATATAATGCCAAAATAGCTGCCAGTGAAGCCAATATTCAGCAGAGTTTGGCAAGTTTGGAAGTAGCACGCGTGAATAGGGCAAAAAATAGTGCATTGCTGCAAATTAATCAAGAGCAAGAAAAGCGCATTGATAAATTGGTGAAAGAAGATATCGTTTCCGATTTCACCCTACTGAGCTATCAGTCGAAACGCATTGAAACGGAACAAACTGTCTCTGGACTCAATTCTGAAATCGCTCGCTTAGAAGCTACAGTGGCAAACAGTATTGCGAGCAAAGCAGCAGTCGAGGCTCAACGTATCAATGATATTGATACGCATCGAGTGGATACTCGCAAACAATGGATGGCTTATAGTGAAGAACTGAAAAAAGCCCAAGAAAAGGAAACATTTTCGCGAATCGTAGCACCTGTTGATGGGCGGGTTACTCAACTGGCCATCCATACGGTAGGTGGTATTGTCACTGCTGCGCAAGCGCTGATGATCATTGTACCTGATGATGTCAGTCTGGAGGTAGAAGCGTGGGTTGCCAATAAAGACATTGGCTTTATTGCCCTCGGTCAAAAAGCCGAGGTCAAAGTAGAAACCTTTAATTTCCAGAAATACGGTACGCTAGATGCTGTGGTTACTCGCATTAGTGCTGATGCCCAAGAAGATAAAGACAAAGGTAGAGGGTATACAGTAGCCTTAGAACTTGATCAAAAATATGTAAATGTGAACGGTGCTCCTGTCTATCTCAGCCCAGGCATGACAGCAACTGCTGAAATCAAAATACGGAAAAAACGCATTATCGAATTTTTCTTAGATCCATTCAAGCAGTATCAAAGCGAGGCGCTGAGGGAGAGATAATATGAATACACAAAAGCAAAGCACAACGACTCAAACCCAGCGCCTAGATACTGCCCTGCTCTGTCTGGTGGCTGCGGCGCAAATCTATGGTATTCCTGCGGATGCCCAGCAATTGCGTCGCGCTTACGTCATGGACGCAGTTGGTATGGATGCTCTGACTCTACTGCGAGCCGCCAAAGACGTAGGGCTAAAAACGAAAATCGTATCAGGTGAACCAGAAGATTTCAGTGAGTATCCTCTGCCTGCCATTATGATCCTCACGAATCACAATTACATCCTAGCACTGCGCGCAGAACAAGGTAAGATGCTGATATATGACCCTTACAAACAGGCACCTTTTTGGGTGCCTCTTGCCAATATACAAAACGCCTGGTCAGGGCAAATCATTCTGATCACGAAGCGCCTAAGCCTCAAAGAACTTAGCAAAAAATTTAATATTGCTTGGTTTATTCCGATTGTATTACAGTACAAAAATTCCTTACTCAAAGTTCTGGGCATTTCCTTGATGCTACAAATTTTTGGCTTGATTAGTCCGATGTTCACGCAGGTTATTATTGATAAAGTCTTAGTACACCGCAGTTTGGGAACCTTGGATATTTTGGTGATCGGTATGGTATGTATGTCTCTCTTTCAGGCTTGGTTTACAGGTCTGCGTAGCTACATCTTTACCCATACCACCAACAAGATGGATGTCACGCTCAGTACCAAACTTTTTCGCCATATTACAGCATTGCCGATCAAATATTTTGAAACATGGCAAGTGGGGGATGTCGTTTCGAGAGTGCGCGAGATGGACAACATTCGCCAATTTATGACAGGGTCGGCACTTACGGTTGTGCTCGATACCGTCTTTGCTATCGTCTATATCATCGCAATGTTTCTCTACAGTGTGAAACTGAGCATTGTATCGATCTTGGCACTTCCTTTTTATATTGTACTCAATCTTGTGGTTGCTCCTCTTTTTCGTCAACGCTTAAACAGGCGCTTTATGGCGGGTACGGAGAATCAAACCTTTCTCATTGAAACCGTGACAGGCATGCAGACCGTGAAATCACTCGCAATGGAAAACAATTGCATTCAAAAATGGGATCAGCTGTTAGCTGGTTATGCAAAGACAGCTTTTGTCACCGCCAATCTGGCGAATATCGCTGGTAGTATCGGTAGCCTTATTCAGCAATTGTTTAATGTTGCGATACTTTGGCTGGGAGCGCATGCTGTCATGGATGGCACGCTGAGTATTGGGGAACTCATTGCCTTTCAAATGCTAGCAGGACAAGTGGCAGCCCCTATCCTACGACTAATTAATATGTGGCAATATTTCCAGCAAACCCAGGTGTCTGTTGATCGTTTAGGTGATATTCTCAACGAACAAAACGAACCAGCCTTTAATCCGAACCGTACTACGTTGCCAGCTATTACGGGTGAAGTGGTACTGGATCGGGTGACCTTCCGCTATCGCGCCGATATGAGCGAAGTGTTGCAACAGGTGGCGCTGACCATTCCAGCTGGCACGAGAGTCGGCATTGTTGGCCGTTCTGGTTCAGGCAAAAGCACCTTGACCAAACTCATTCAGCGCCTTTATGTACCCGAGTCTGGTCGGGTACTCATTGATGGTGTGGATTTGGCACAGGTCGAGCCTGCTTGGCTCAGACGACAAATTGGTGTGGTCTTACAAGAAAACTATCTCTTTAGCGGTAGTATCGCCGATAACATCGCTATTGCTCGCCCAGATGTTCCACCAGCAGAGATTGAACGAGTTGCAGAGATTGCTGGTGTTGCAGAATTTGCGAAAGAATTGCCTGATGGCTATAACACCCAAGTCGGTGAGCGGGGAACCGCACTTTCTGGCGGACAACGCCAACGGGTTGCTATTGCGAGAGCGCTCTTAACCAATCCCCAAGTCTTGATCTTTGACGAAGCGACGAGTGCTCTTGACTATGAATCGGAACGGATTATCATGGATAATCTGGATGCTATGGCGGCAGGACGGACCCTCATCATGATCGCCCATCGTCTCTCTACCGTTAGACGTTGTGATATCATCTTCGTCATGGAACGTGGTCGCATTGTTGAACAAGGCAGTCATGAAGAATTATTAGAACTGAAAGGTTATTACTGGGAACTCAACCAACAACAAGAAGCATAAATAATAGCAGAGGCACAATGTTCGTAGTCGAACATTGTGTTTTTTTATGAGCCATATTACATAATTTTCTTTATTTATTACAAATAATGAGATTATAGGAGCATTTCTACCATAATATTAGAATCTTTTAGTAAAAACATTGTAAATTATGGTTTAATTAGATATAATGATGATAATATTAAAAAAATCTTTATAAAGGCGATTTTTTCTGTTATTTTATATAATTTGTAACATTTAGCAGGAATAATGGGAAAAATGGCTAATATTCTACTATGGGGGCATGGACATGTCAATTTATGGTATGTCAGAGTTCGCTCTAGGCAAGCGAAGGACAAGATGCACCCGACTAGTAGAATTACATTGGGGGGGATTATTTAAGAATTTGAATAGAGTCTCCGGTATGATATAGATTTATGTAAAGAAAATATATTAAAATTAGGGGGAAAGAGAATGGCTAATTATAATGGAACAAGTGGAAACGATAGTTTATTGGGAACAACTGGGGTTGACCGTATTTTTGGTTTTGCTGGTAATGATACTCTTGATGGTAATGGCGGAGCTGACATTTATGACGGTGGCGAAGGTAGTGATTTGATTCGAATTACTAATGGAGATAATGCTGGTACTTGGACTACTTTTGATAGTGGAACAGTAGGTACTGATACATTGGATGCCACTAGATTAACAGCTCTCTTAAACATGACAACTCGTGGTGTAACTGCGACTGATATTGGTATCGAATATGTTAAAGGTACCTCACTGAATGACGTGATAGTTGGTGGTACTGCGAATGAAACTTTACGTGGCGGTCGCGGCAATGATGTTATCACCGGTGGCGGCGGTCTTAATTCTTATGAGGGCGGTATTGGTACTGATCAGTTTATTATTGGTGATGCTGATGTTTTCACAGCTACTTATGATACCGCTACTGATGGAGTGGCAGATACTCTTGATGCTAGTGGCCGTACTGTGGCAATCAATAATAACGGTGCAAGCAATCTTAACCTGACTCAATTAGGGATTGAAGAAGTAGTAGGTACCAATCTAGATGACTATATTGTCGGTGGTACGGCAAATGAATCTCTTATAGGTGGTATTGGTGCCGATACATTAGTAGCTGGTGGCGGTACTAACTCATTAGATGGTGGTCTTGGTAATGATTACTACATCCTTGGCAGTTCTGCAGATGTCGTACTTGCTAACGGTGGTGGTACTGATACCCTTGATGCTACGCGTCTTACTACTGGCATTAACGTTAGCGTAGGTGCTGGTGCTACTGCAAATATTAACTATGTCAAAGGTGGATCCTTGAATGATGCTTTAACTGGTAGTGTGGCTGCTGAAACGTTACGTGGCGGTCGTGGCGATGATGTTTTGACAGGTGGCAACACTGCGGCTAATGCTTATGAAGGCGGTATTGGCAACGATAGATTCGTTGTTGGTAATGCTGATGTTTTTACAAGAACTTATGATACAGCTACTGATGGTGCTCGTGATACGCTTGATGGTAGTACTGTTGCTACAGCTATTAATTTAAGCACAGGCGGTAATTTGAACTTGACTGCACTGGGTATTGAGTATGCTGTTGGTGGCACTGGTGGTGCTAACTATCTAGTTGGTGGTTCAGCCAATGAAACACTAAAAGGCGGCAGCGGAGCTCTTGATACATTAGCAGGCGGTGCTGGTGTGAATGTTTATATCGGCACAGGCGGAACAGAAAGAGTCGTTCTTGGCGACGCTGATGTTCTTAACGCAACAAATATAGCTATGGGTGCTGCTAATGATACACTGGATGGCTCTCAACGGACAGTTGCAATGACTATGCTCTCGACTGCGGCAGCTATGGGTATAGAACAAGTAGTAGGTTCTAGTCTAAATGACATAATTAAGGTTGATGCATCAGCTCTTACTATTGCTAATATTAATGGTGGAACTGGTACTGATACTTTAGACGCTTCTGGTACTGCAACTCTTCTCAATATGACTACAGATGCTACTACTTTAAACGTAGAGTATGTTAAAGGAACTTCTTTAAATGATATCTTAGCTGGCGGTGCAGCTGCTGAAACATTGCGTGGTGGTGCAGGTGATGATTCGATTAATGGTGGCTTGGGCATCAACTCCTACGAAGGTGGCGTTGGCAATGACCAAATCATTATTGGTAATGCGGATGTATTTACTTCCACGTTTGATACTGGTGCTACAGGAAGAGATACTCTAGATGCCCTCGTCGCTCGTACCGTAGCAGTGGATAATTCAACTGGTCTTAATTTGACTCAACTTGGTATCGAATATTTCATTGGTAACGCTGTGGCTTCCTACGTTGTCGGCGGTAGTGCTGCTGAAACTTTGATTGGTGGCGGTGCTGCTGATACTCTAGTGGGTGGTACAGGCGCTGACTCTCTTGATGGCGGTGCAGGTAATAATGTTCTTAATGGCGGTTCTGGCGTAAACATTTATGCTGCAGGCGGCGGCAATGATTTAATTATTGTTGGCGATAACGATACTGTTGTTGCAGCTACTATGGTACATGGTGCTGGTACTGATACGCTTGATGCTTCTACTCGTACTGTAGCAGCGAGCTGGAACTTTGCTGCCGGTCAAACTAATGTTTTGGCTGCTGACTTTAGCGTAGTGGTTGGTACATCTTTGGGTGACTCTCTAGTGTCTGGTGCAGCTGCTGAAACCTTAAAAGGTGGCGCAGGCAACGATACAATTATCGGTGGTGCTGCTGTAGATGCTTATGATGGTGGCGAAGGTAATGATAACATTCAATTAGGTGCAGGTGACGCTATCGCACCAGGTGCTGCTGTGGTTTATGATACTGGATTGGTTGGTGTGGATACATTGAATGCTACGGCTATTGCATCATTTGATAATACTGCTACCAATTTGACTGCAATGGGTATTGAATATTATATTGGTGCTGCTGGTGTTAATAACGTTGTCGGTGGATCAGCAAATGAGACAATCATTGGTGGTGCTGCGGCAGATGTCTTGAATGGTGGAGCTGGTAATGATAGCTTATGGGGTGCAGCTTTAAATGATGCATTGACTGGTGGAGCTGGTGATGATACGTTGAATGGTGGTGCTGGTACTAACACCTATGCTGGTGACGCAGGTAATGACTTGATTGTCATGACGAATGCTGAAGTATTTACAGTTGCCAATTTCGTCGGTGGTACTGGCACAGATACGCTGGATGCTGGATTATCTAGTGCGATTATTAATTTCTCTGGTGCTAATACATTGACGGCTCAAGGTATTGAATATGTTATCGGTTCATCACTTGCTGATATCGTTTTAGGTGGCGCTAATAATGAAACCTTGCTTGGTGGTATTGGTGCTGACAGCTTGAATGGTGGCGCTGGAATCAACTCCTATGATGGTGGTGTAGGTGCTGATACGATTGTTGCTGGTAATACTGATGTATTTACAGCTGAATTTGATACCAGTACGGATGGTCTAGTTGACGTGCTTGATTTGAGCATTCCTCGCTCGACAGCTGTTAACCTTTCCACAACTGGTAACTTGAACTTGACTCAGTTGGGAATTGAATCAGTTATCGGAACATCCGTGGGAGACTATCTCATCGGTGGTAGTGTTGCTGAAACACTAAGCGGTGCTAATGGCAATGATACATTGGTTGGTGCCGGTGGCAATGACAGCCTAAACGGTGGAGCAGGGGCGGATACCTTTGTCTTCGCTGGTGCTTTTGGTAGTGATATAGTGGCTGACTATGCTTATGGTACAGATTCTCTTGATCTAACAGCCTTTAATTTTGGTACAGATTTCTCTACTGGTAACATGACAGCTAGTGGCGGTAATCTGAAGTTCAATCAAGGATCGAACAGCATTGTATTTGAAGGTATCACATATGCTACAGCTAGTGGCGCTCAAGTAACGGCTACTTTTGCTGGTGGCGTGACTAAGACTTTGAGTGCTGATGGTGCTGGCAATTGGACTTGGGCTTAATCTCTAAGATATATTCATATAGTCTATAAAAATAAAGCACAGCCTTCGGGCTGTGTTTTATTTTTATGGTATTAGCAGGAAATAAATCCTTTATACCGAATATATTATAGTCTAAATTTGTATTATTTAAGCAAAAAAAGTAGAGGGAAAGCGAGTTGTCTACATGCGCATATTATTGATGCATCCCAATTTTCCTGCCCAGTTTGTTCACATTGCTGCTGCATTAGGGCACGATTCTAAGTCACAAGTAGTATATGTTACCCAAAGGGAAGAAGGTAGCATCCCTGGTGTAAATAAGATACTTTACAAGCCCAGTCGCGAAGTGCGCCCAGAAACTCATCCTTGGGTACGTAATACAGAAAAAGCTGTATTAGAGGCTCAGGCCGTTTATCGTGAGTTGGCCAACTTGAAAACCAAAGGTTTTGTTCCTGATGTTATTTATGGACATTCCGGTTGGGGACCGACTTTATATATGAAAGATTTATTTCCTCAAGCCGCTTTGGTCTGTTATTTTGAATGGTTCTATCGTTCTCACGGTAGTGATTGCGACTTTGATCCTAGCGAGCCAGTTACTCCAGATTTAGAGGCTTCCATTCGAATAAAGAATGGACCTATTTTGCTTGATTTGTATAGTTGTGATCATGGTGTTAGTCCGACTAATTATCAACAGAGCCAGTTTCCCGAGGAATATCGCAAAAAAATCTCAGTGCTTCATGATGGGGTGAATACAGATTTTCATAAACCCAATCTAGGTGCAAAACTGGTATTACCAGAACTACAACTGGATTTATCTCATGTCGATGAATTAGTTACTTATGTTGCTAGGGGCATGGAACCATATCGGGGATTTCCCCAATTTATAGAAGCTATGGCAATTTTACTAAAGCGTCGACCTAATTGCCATGTGGTCATTGTTGGCGCCGAACGCGTAGCTTATGGTCGTGATTTACCTGATGGAAAGTCATATAAGCAACTCATGCTAGAAAAAGTAGATATAGATATGTCGCGTGTCCATTTTACGGGTTTGCTAAGTCGTGTGGACTATATAAAGGTGCTACAGGCATCTTCTGTCCATGTATACCTGACAAGACCTTTTGTACTGTCTTGGTCTATGCTGGAAGCCATGTCTTCAGGTTGTGCGGTCGTAGCATCTGGTACGGCACCAGTTAAAGAAGTTATTGAGGATGGTGTTAACGGATTATTGGTTGATTTTTTTTCGCCAACACAAATTGCAGCTACAGTAGAAGAGGCACTAACCAATAAAGAGCGGGTAGATAAAATTCGTGTTCGTGCTCGAGAAACCATTTTGGAGCGTTATGATTTGCGAAAATTGCTACCACGGCAGATTGATTTATTGCAGCAAGTAGTAAATGCTAAACATCATAAATCGTAAAAATTAGTTTATTACTAACCTTACTTTTGCATTTTGAAAGGAGTTTCTATGCGAATATTATTCATCCATCGCGCCTTTCCTAGTCAGTTTCGCTATATTGCAGAGGAATTAGCTCGTGACCCGGAGAATCAAGTCATATTTCTAACAACTGCAATGGAGGGTGGCGAGGATATTCCTGGCGTTCGCCGGGTAGGATACAAACCAGTGATGCCAACCCATGGTAAAACCCACGGCTATGTTACTCACCTAGAAAATGCTGTTGCCTATGGACAGGCAGCTTACACGGTAGCTCGTACTCTCAAAGCCCAAGGTTTTGTGCCGGATGTCATTTTTGGACATTCTGGTTGGGGACCGCTACTCTTTATGAAAGATTTATTTCCAGATGTTCCTTTACTATCATATTTTGAATGGTTTTATCGTTCAAAAGGTTCTACGCACGGCTTCAATCCGGATGTGCCAGTTACAGCTGATATGGAAGCAGAGATTCGTACCAAGAATGTGCCCCTGCTATTAGAACTAACTAATTGTGATTATGGTATTTGTCCGACATATTGGCAACGTGATCAGTTTCCATCAGAGTTTAACAGCAAAATTAAGGTTCTTCACGATGGTGTGGATACTACATATTTTCATCTGCAAGCACAACAAAAATTGGTTATTCCACGTATCAATCTTGATCTTTCCGGTGCTAAAGAAATTGTCACTTATGTGGCAACTGGCATGGAACCTATGCGCGGATTTCCTCAGTTTATGGAAGCAGTATCTTTATTGCAGAAAGAGCGCCCCAAGTGTCACGTGGTGGTGGTAGGAACGGATCATGTAGAGTACGGCAATACCTTACCTAGTGGTAAAACTTACAGACAATTGATGCTGGAAACCTATGAGTATGATTTGTCGCGGCTTCACTTTACGGGACGCTTGTCTCTTGAAGAATATCGCCAGGTCTTATGGGCCTCGTCCGTACATGTTTATTTTACATATCCATTTATTTTATCTTGGTCAATGATGGAGGCGATGTCGTGCGGTTGCCTGGTCATCGGTTCTAATACACCGCCTGTTGCTGAAGTTATCAAGGACGGTGTGAACGGCTTATTGGTAGAATTTTTTGCTCCTGCACAATTGGCAAAGCAAATTAATGATGTACTTGACAATCCAGATGCGACCAAAGAGTTGCGACAGGCAGCCAGGCAAACGATTTTGGATTTTTATGATTTGCAAAAACTATTACCTGAGCAAATCGCCTATGTCAAGGAAGTGGCCGCTAAGAAGACATCCACAACTGTATCCGTGGTAAATCAACTTAAACCTATAACAAAATTGCCTGATTATTACAATCGTGTATATCCTGATTTGTTAGCTTGTATTCCACCCGATGCTAAGGTAGTGCTAGAAATTGGTTGTGGTGCCGGAGCAATGGGGGCGCAATACAAACAAAGCAATCCTAATTGTCGCTATGTAGGGCTAGAAATCAATCAACAAGCGGCTGAGGTCGCTGCCAAACGCTTGAATACGGTAGGAATGGGAGATGTGGAAAAGACAGATATTTCCCAATTGCGTCTTACTTTAGATTCTATTGATTGTTTGGTGTATGGTGATGTATTGGAGCATTTGCGAGATCCTTGGGCAGTACTGCGTCAACATACTCGGTATCTACGAGAAGGAGGGCAGGTTGTTGCTTGTATTTCTAATATCCAGAATTGGAGTATTTTAGCAGGCTTATTGCAGGGTAAATGGGAATATAGTCAAGAAGGTTTGCTAGATAATACCCACATGCGGTTTTTTACATTAGATAGCATCAAAGCGATGTTCGCTGATGCTGGTCTACAAATTGTTGATGTGAAAATTCGTGGCAAAAAATCTGAGCAAATGAATAATCTTCAAGAATTATTGCGACCAGCAGTCACAGCGTTAGGTGCAGATTATGAAAAATTTGTTCTTCAAAGTCAAGCGTTTCAGTATGTACTACGGGCAGTAAAAAGAACACCAATACGTCCGCTATTAATTCAATCCATGCTAGGTGAGACGAAAGTATGCTCACGGGTGCGAATTACTGAGCCTAATGACTTTTTATCAACTATTCCTGGAGTACGAGTCGATGCTCGTGCTGGTACAGTCGATTTGTCCATTGCACGCGCTGGCGAGGAAAAAGTATTTATTTGGCAACGGATTTGGCCAGAAGGCATTACTCAGCAACAACAATTGCTCAAGCGTGGTTATTTGATGGTTGGTGAGATGGATGATGACCCACTACGTTGGCAGGAGCGCTTTGAGAAGGATAATTATCTACCTTTTCGTGCTTGTCACGGATTGCAAGTATCGACAGAACCACTGGCAGAATATTTGCGTCAAATCAATCCGAATGTAGCCGTATTTCCGAATCAAATTGCCCTTTTGCCACCACCACGTGTAACCAAACAAACAGATATAGTGAAGTTGTTTTTCGGAGCACTGAATCGAGAAGAGGACTGGCAGGAAATTATGCCAGAAATCAATCGTGCTTTAAAATATTATGGTAAACGTCTACAGGTGGAAGTCATCCATGATAAATTATTTTATGAGGCGTTGGCTACAGATCATAAGCAGTTTATGAGTTTTTGTTCTTATTCTGAGTATCAAAAAAAGATGTATGTATCAGATATTGCCCTATTGCCTTTAGGCCCGACACGGTTTAATAGTATGAAATCTGATTTGAAATTTTTAGAATGTGCTGCTTATGGTGCGGTGGCTTTGGCTAGTCCGACGGTGTATGAACAGACGGTGCAACATGGTACTACTGGTTATCTCTATCGTTCACCAGTGGAGTTTGGTCATTATTTAACAAACCTGATAGAAGATGATGATCATCGCCAGGCAGTGCGTCAAAACGCATATGAGTGGGTTAAGAACAATCGATTGTTAGCTCAACATTATCGGCAACGGTATGCTTGGTACACAGCCATGTTAGATGCATTGCCTGCACTAAATGAACAATTGCGTGTGCGAGCACCAGAACTTTTTATGAAAATATGAAGTGTATTATTTTGATAAAAATGGGGGATGAGGATGTTTTTTTCAAGAGTAGTTCGCAAACAAAAATTTGCCTTTGTTAAGTCTGGTAATCCGAAGGTAAGTGTTGGTAAGTTTACATATGGCAATCCGAAGATTTATTCTCTCAACTGGCCTTGCTCGGTGAAAATTGGTAGCTTTTGTAGCATTGGTACAAATGTACAAATTTTTATGGATGTCAATCATCGAACGGATTGGGTTACGACCTTTCCATTTCCAGCTGTGCCTGAGTTTATTGAAGCGAATCATATTTGCGGGCATCCTTGGGCGAAAGGGGATGTCATTATTGGGAATGATGTCTGGATTGGAAATGATGTTTCTATCTTATCAGGAGTAACAATTGGTGACGGTGCAGTGATTGGGGCTGGCGCAGTAGTTGCGAAAGATATTCCGCCCTATGCTATTGCGGTCGGCAATCCAGTCCAAATTATTAAATATCGTTTTACGGAAGTAGAGATTGAACGGTTGTTACAGCTACGATGGTGGGATTGGTCAATGGATAAGATTAGGCAATACATTCCCCTTTTATGCAGTGGAGATGTCCAAGGCTTTTTAGACAAAGGGGAACAGGCGGTAGCAGAATATAACTCTGTTCTTCATTGTGATGGTGATGTGCTATAAAAAATGGAGAATGAAGTGATATTAGGAGTGTGTATCAGAAATAATGGGCAAAAGAATAAGAGTGAATAAGTATTCTATTCCAGATGTTTTTGAAGTGATTGAGAATGTAGACGAAATTCTTGTACAGAACCTGGATCATATTGCCTTTACAGGTGAACGGTTAGTTCTAAATCAAAATGTTAAACAAAACTATCGTACCTGTATGAATGGACATCTTTTAAACTATAAGTTCGCCTCTGAATTTGTAAAGGGAAAAAGTGTACTTGATGCTGCCTGTGGTAGTGGTTATGGTACAAAAATGCTTGAATTGGCAGGAGCGGCAAGGGTAACTGGTATCGATATTTCGGAAGAAGCTGTGATCAATGCAATGCAGATCTATAAAGGCGAGCGTAGTGAATTTATTACTGCTGATATTCATAAATTACCGTTTGTGGATAAAAGTTATGATATTATAATTTCCTTTGAAACGATAGAACATATTGATGATGGTGCCATATGGTTACAAGAGTCAGCCAGAGTATTAAAAGATGATGGGATACTCATTATTTCTTCGCCCAACCGTGAGGTTACCGAACCTGGTCTGTATTTTGATGAACAACCGACAAATCCATACCACAAACATGAATACAATATTGGGGAGTTTGTCGGTGAATTATTAGCAGAATATGATTTGCTTGAGCTGTATGGGCAAGGGTTTCGTCATGAGTACCACCATCTAATCACAAAGGCATTACGTAGGATGATTAAAAGGAAAGATGTAGAATATTTACCTTCCTATATTCCCAGGGAATGTAAGGTGGAATATAATAAACTGATTGCAATGCGCTTGTTAAAAGATGCTAAACCGATGGGGCTCGTAGCGGTATGCAAGAAAAAAAGTATTAACTATTAATGTATCTGCCTCGCAAGTGGAAAATTGAGAAATGGTTCTTTACAGCGTTTAATCAGAAGTTTTATGCGATTAAGGCTCAACAAGCAGCGAAATACTGCATAGACAAGAGGACAGGCACCTTGTTTCAGGTAGGTAGGCTAGCAATAGTCTACCTACTTTTCAGTTAGCCCATTAATGAAGTTAGAGAATTCTTCGAAATCGACATATTTTTGCGTATAGTATAATGATGTTAAAAATCATCGGAGAATTATCGTGCAATGAAACTAGGAAAGAGGTGTCGAAAGGTGCAGAAGAAAAAATTAATTATTAATATATCTGCCGATTGTGGCTATTTAGGTTTTATGGTATTGCTGGTATAATAAGTAATAAAGAGATGGAGCGTAGATGTTGTTCTTCGTTGTTAAATCGTGTTGAAAGGGTGAGGTAATATGCAAAGTAATTTGCTCGCAGCATCGGCTGCAGGGGTGCGTAGTCTTCAGCTAAGTGGTAGTGCAGCGATTGATTCACTATTGAGCGGTAATGCTTGGTCAACTTCTACCCTAACTTATAGTTTTCCAGTTTATACGTCTTCTTGGATTGGGTATGATAGTGGCAGTGAACCATATAATGGATTTTTGACGTTTTCACAGGTACAGAAGGTAGCGGCGCAGCAGGCCTTGGCATCATGGGCGAGTGTTTGTAATTTAACTTTTTCTTTGGTCTTAGAACCCCAGGCGGTGGGAGATATACGTTTTGCCAATAGTGATTCTCCCAGTACTGCTTGGGCATATCTCCCTTATAGTACAGCAATAGGGGGTGATGTTTGGTTTGGACCTAATTACAGTTATCGGCAACCTGTTGTGGGCGGATATGGATATCATGGTTACGTGCATGAACTAGGTCATGCATTAGGACTTAAGCATCCTCATGAAGCAAAGAGTTATTATCCGGTAGCGGATGCTAGTCAGGATACTATGGAGTTTTCAATCATGAGTTACCGGTCCTATGTAGGGGCATCGACTATTGGCGGTTATACGAATGCTGCTGATTCGTATGCCAGTGGCCCCATGTTAAATGACATTGCGGCGGTTCAGTATATGTATGGTGCGAATTATTCTTATAATGCGAATAATACGGTGTATCGGTTTTCGCCGACGCAAGGTAAGATTTTTGAAACAGTCTGGGATGGTGGCGGTAACGATACCTATGATTTATCTTTGTATTCTACAGCAGTTAGTATTGATTTAAGGCCTGGTAAGTGGAATGTTTTTTCTACGAGTCAGTTGGCTGATTTAGGTGATAATCATAAGGCATGTGGTAATGTTGCAAATGCCTTTTTATATAATAACGATACTCGCTCACTGATTGAAAATGCAATTGGTGGCACTGGGAATGATACGTTACAAGGTAATCAGGTTGATAATCGATTAGAAGGTAATGGTGGAATTAACTTTTATTTTGGGGATTCTGGGAATGATGATGTTGTATTAGGCAATCAGGATGTAATGGATAGTGCACATATCTCTGGTGGCAGTGGACAGGATACTCTAGATGGTTCATGCCGAACGCAGGCATTGATGATGACGGGTGTAAATTTAGGAACACTGGGTATCGAGTATGTAAAAGGTACATCGTTAGATGATTATCTGGTAGGTAGCTTAGCTTCAGAGACTCTGCGCGGTGGTCGCGGCAATGATACCCTTGATGGGGGCGGTGCTAGTAATGCTTATGCTGGTGGTATCGGCAATGATTTGATCATTTTAGGTTCTCAGGATATTTTGGATAGTGTTCATGTCTTTGGGGATGTTGGTATTGATACATTGGACGGTTCGCGTCGAACCCAAGCGCTACGAATGAGTAATATAAATTTAGGGACACTGGGTATGGAGTATGTAAAAGGTACATCGCTAGATGATTATTTGGTAGGTAGCTTAGCAACAGAAACTCTGCGCGGTGGTCGTGGCAATGATACCCTTGATGGGGGCGACGGTGTGAATGCTTATGCTGGTGGCATCGGCAATGATTTGATCATTTTAGGTTCTCAGGATATTTTGGATAGTGTTCATGTCTTTGGGGATGTTGGTATTGATACGTTAGATGGTTCACGGCGAACGCAAGCTTTGGTGATGAGTGGTGTAAATACAGGGACACTGGGGATGGAATATGTAAAAGGTACATCATTAAATGATGTTTTGCTAGGCAGTGATAGTGATGAAACATTACGCGGTGGCCGAGGTGATGATACGATCACTGGTGGCAATGGTAATGATTTTTTAGCTGGTGGAATAGGTAGTGATTGCTATATATTCGGTGCTGGTTGGGGACAGGATATTATTGAATTTAATAGCTCAAATAGTGAAGATCGACTGTATTTTACAGGTGGACTTACGATGAGTGATTTGTCAGCAAGTATAGAAAATAATGAGTGCAGAATTGTTGCTGGTAGCTCTAGTATGTTGATTAAGGATTGGAATACGGCAAAACTGGATCAGATATTCTTTGCTAGTGGAGAAGTAGGACAAGTGAGTACGAATTTGATTAGGTAATGAGGTTGTTTGATCTAAATCAGGCATATGTTACAGCTATTTTATTTGCAAGATTGTTGCTATAATAGTGGCGGGCTGTATAAAGGGTATTATTATGTGATAATAAATGATAGTATAATAGGGTGGAAAAAGAGTATAGAAAAGAGTGGTGCAAGAGATATGCTTACAGTGTTAGTAACTGGTGGTGCTGGATTTATTGGTGGTAATTTTGTTCATATCGCTTTACAAGATGAGAATCTAAGAATTATCAATCTTGATAAGCTAACTTATGCGGGAAACCTAGATTCTCTGAAGGATATTGAGGGGAATGAGAGGTATTCTTTCGCGCATGGTGATATTTGTGATGCCTCTTTTGTAGAGCAGGTATTTGCTAAGTATCAACCTTCGGCAGTGGTACATTTTGCGGCTGAATCTCATGTGGATCGTTCGATTGATGGGCCAGCGGCGTTTATTGAAACGAATATTAATGGTACGTTTACTTTGCTAGAAGCAGCAAGAACGTATTGGCGGGGGTTAGCAGGCGATGCGAAGGATGAGTTTCGCTTTTTGCATGTCTCTACGGATGAAGTGTATGGGACGCTAGGGGAAACGGGTTATTTTACAGAAGAAACGCCGTATGCACCGAATTCCCCTTATTCAGCATCTAAGGCATCTTCTGATCATTTGGTAAGGGCTTATTATCATACATATGGCCTGCCTGTACTGATGACCAATTGTTCTAATAATTATGGACCGTATCATTTTCCAGAGAAGTTGATTCCATTGATGATTCTCAATGCCTTAGAAGGAAAATCGTTGCCTGTGTATGGGACGGGCCAGAATGTACGGGATTGGTTATATGTTGAAGATCATTGCCGGGCTATTTTGACAGTACTCGTAAAAGGTGTACCTGGTGAAAAATATAATGTGGGCGGGCACAATGAAAAAACGAATATGAGTATTGTGCATACCTTGTGTGATATCCTAGATGAAAAGTCACCTCGCGCCGATGGAAAGTCTTACCGGGAACTGATCACATTTGTAAAAGATCGTCCAGGTCATGATATGCGTTATGCGATTGATGCGTCGAAGATTGAGCGTGAGCTTGGTTGGGTGCCAGTAGAAACTTTCGAAACTGGCATTGTGAAAACAGTAGAATGGTACTTAGCGAATGGAGATTGGTGTCGTCGCGTGACGGATGGTAGTTATCGGCGTGAACGCTTAGGCAGTGGAGAGTAAGGAAGAGGAGAGGTAACAATATGGCAGTCACTAAGGGGATTATACTGGCGGGTGGTTCCGGTACTCGTTTGTATCCCATTACGAAGTCGATTAGTAAGCAATTAGTACCCGTTTATGATAAACCGATGATATATTATCCATTAACGACTTTAATGCTCGCAGGAATTCGAGATATTCTGATCATTACTACACCTCATGAGCAGGCTGCGTTTGTTCAGCTACTTGGTGATGGTAGTCAATGGGGGATTCAATTGACGTATGCTGTGCAGCCTAGTCCGGATGGATTAGCGCAGGCGTTTATCATTGGTGAGGATTTTATTGATAATAATCCATGTGCGCTTGTACTTGGGGATAATATTTTTTATGGATATGGTTTTAGCAAGAAATTGCAAGATGCTTCGCAACAGGATCAAGGAGCAACGGTATTTGCTTATTGGGTGAAAGATCCAGAGCGTTATGGGGTTGTTGATTTTGATTGTACTGGCAGGGCCGTGAGTTTGGAAGAAAAACCTGAAAAACCAAAATCTCATTATGCCGTTACGGGTTTATATTTTTATGATGAACGTGTAGTGGAGTTGGCCAAGTCATTGAAACCATCCGTCAGAGGAGAACTGGAAATTACTGATTTAAATCGCTTGTATTTGGAGCAGGATGCACTCAGGGTGGAGACGCTTGGTCGTGGATATGCATGGCTGGATACTGGTACTCATGATTCTTTGTTACAGGCATCAAATTATATTGCAACCATTCAAGAACGGCAAGGGCTAATGGTGGCATGCCCAGAAGAAATTGCGTATAGAATGGGCTATATTTCACGTAATGAGCTACTTGTTTTAGGTGATACGATGAAGAAAAATGGGTATGGAAAATATTTATTGCAGTTGGCTGGGGAAGAGTAAAAGAGGTCTGCCAAGTGCAGACTTCTTTGCATATATATATTGTAGGAGTGTGGTAAGTAGTGAATATTATTGAGACGAAGCTACCAGGTGTGATTATTATAGAGCCCAAGGTTTTTGGCGATTCACGGGGTTTTTTTCAGGAAACGTGGCGCCAGGAAAAGTATGAGGCGATTGGGATTCATGAGGCATTTGTTCAGGATAATTTATCCTTTTCTACACGAGGGGTACTGAGAGGACTTCATTACCAGAAACCTAATACGCAAGGGAAATTGGTATCCGTAGTTCATGGTGAGGTATTTGATGTAGCGGTGGATATACGGGTAGGATCACCGACTTTTGGACAGTGGGAAGGGGTCGTGTTATCAGGGGACAATCATCGTCAGTTTTGGGTTCCACCTGGGTTTGCCCATGGTTTTTGTGTACTTAGTGAAACGACTTATTTTACATATAAATGTACAGATATATATACTCCACATGCAGAAGGCGGTGTGATGTGGAATGATCCTGATATTGGTATTGATTGGCCCATCAAGGATGTGCTTTTATCAGATAAGGATCAGGTGTATACCAAGCTGAAAGATATGCCGATTGAAAAATTGCCTGTTTGGAAGCAAGGGGGAACCAAGTAATGAAGATATTGGTGACAGGGTGTAACGGGCAGCTAGGCAAGGAGATTGCTAGGCAAGGCCATGAGCATGAGTTGATATTAACTGATTCTGATACTCTTGATATTACCAATGGGGCAGCTGTTATGGCATACTTTCGTGCTGTAAAGCCAGATGCGGTCATTCATTGTGCGGCTTATACCAATGTAGATGGCGCAGAATCAGATGCAGATGGTGCATTTCGCGTGAATGTAGTGGGAGCGCAACATATCGCAGCTGGATGTTTAGAAACCGGGGCGCGGATGGTCTATGTGAGTACTGATTATGTATTTGGTGGACAAAACCAAGAGGCATATCGTGAATTTGATACTGTGAATCCTCAGAGTGTATATGGTCATACGAAGTATCAGGGGGAACAAATCGTACGCCAAATTCTGGGACGTCATTATATTGTGCGTACTGCTTGGCTATATGGTGAGGGTAATAATTTTGTTCGCACAATGCTGAAACTGGCTGAAACTAACGATACTTTACGTGTGGTAGATGATCAGGTAGGTACACCAACTTCGACAGTGGATCTTGCACGTGCGATTTTTATGTTACTCGCAAGCGATTCTTATGGTACTTATCATGCGACTTGTCAGGGACATTGTTCTTGGTATGAATTTGCCTGTGAGATTTTTCGCCAAGCAGGGAAAAAGGTTACGGTGATGCCTGTCACTACGTCAGAATTTCCCCGCCCTGCAAAACGACCTGTGCATTCGATATTAGATAATTATATGCTACGAATGACAGTCGGTGATCCGATGCGCTCATGGCAAGAGGCGCTAGCGGAGTATCTTACAAAGTAACTTACAGCTGTGGTATTACGCCGCAGCTGTTTTATTTTGCGAGTATTATTGGTATAATAAAGGCAAAGCATTAGTGGAGGTGTCTGGCTATGGTGCTCGCAGTGAAAAGAACAGATATTCGATATACTTATGCTGACTATTTAGAGTGGGATGATAGTGAACGGTGGGAATTAATTGATGGAGTGGCATATAATATGTTGCCTGCGCCATCGAGGAAACATCAGAAAATATCACAAATTTTGTCGCGAGAGATTGGTATTTATTTGAAAGGGAAAACTTGTGAAATATATACTGCACCTTTTGATGTCCGCTTGTCATTGGGAGATGATGATCAAAAGGCGGGTAATGTCGTACAGCCTGATATTGTAGTGGTATGTGATAAATCAAAGCTAGATGATCGAGGTTGCAATGGTGCGCCTGATTTTATTATTGAAATATTGTTACCTAGTACTGCGAAAATGGATATGATATTGAAGCTAAACTTATATGAAAAAGCCGGGGTGAAAGAATATTGGCTGGTACATCCTACTGATCATACGGTAACGGTATTTAAGCTTGGAGAAGATGGTAAGTATGGTAGGTATGAAGTGTATGAACAGCCAGAACAGTTGCCAGTCGGTATATTTTCTGATTTGGTAATCGATTTAGGTGAGGTTTTTATTGATTAGTATGATGCGATAAAAAATTCAGCATAAAACAGCTGCGGTATATATGCTGCAGTTGTTTTACTTTACGAAAATTATTGTTATAATAAAGCAATGGAAAAGACCGACAGGAGGTATATTTGTTTGAAAATCATAATTTTAGCAGGAGGCGGCGGAACTCGTTTGTTTCCGCTATCGCGTACTTGTTTTCCTAAACAGTTTATGAAGATTGATTCTGATAAATCCTTATTGGCGCAGACGGTAATGAGATTTACGAAGATGGTGAGACCAGCGGATATTGTCATCGTGACCAATCAGGATTATATTCATCATGTACAAGCAGAACTTGCGGAGTGTAACGCAAACGATGCACATATCTTACTAGAGCCGGTTGCGCGTAATACGGCGCCTGCCATTGCCTTGGCAGCACGGTATTGTCTCGATGAACTCGGTTCCGCACAGGATGAAGTGATGTTTATTTCGACATCGGATCATATTATCCGTCCGAATGATGTATTTGGTAAGTCGGTGCAACAAGCGGTTGAGATGGCTTCGCAAAATAAAATTGTTACATTTGGTATAAAGCCTGATAAACCAGAAACGGGGTATGGCTATATTCAGGCTGGTGGCCCTTGTGGAGCAGGATATAGTGTGGAATCGTTTCGTGAAAAGCCAGATCGAGAGACTGCAGAAAAGTATGTAGCGGCTGGCAATTACTACTGGAATTCAGGGATGTTTGCGTTGACGATTGGTTGTTTGATGGGCGAACTCAATGCACATCAAACGGATATTTATGAATTAGCCTGCGCTAGTGTTGAGGATATGAAACTGCATTTTGCGAATATGCCCAATATTTCAATTGACTATGCTATTGCTGAAAAATCAGATCGGGTAGTGACCATTCCATTGACGGCTTATTGGAACGATATCGGTTCATGGGATGCTATTTATGATGTGCTGGATAAAGATGAGGATGGCAATGCGTTAAAAGGTGATTGTTTACCAATTGACTGTACCAATTCTCTGATTTTAGGGCGTAGTCGTTTAATTGCCGGGATTGGTTTGGAAGATTTGTTGGTAGTAGAAACAGATGATGTGATTGTCGTAGCCAAGAAAGGTGAATCGCAAAAGGTTAAGGATCTAGTCGGTGAACTCAAGAAACGAGGTCGTCGTGAAGCGGAGGAGCATACGACGATGTATCGTCCTTGGGGGAGCTATACCGTACTTGGCGAGGGCCCAGGCTATAAGATGAAAAAGATTATCGTCAATCAAGGTGCACAGCTGAGTCTACAAATGCATTATCATCGGAGTGAGCACTGGATCGTGACAGGTGGCACGGCGCAGGTTACAGTTGGTGATACCGTGACGATGGTTCATGAGAATGAGAGTGTATTTATCCCGATGACGACCAAGCATCGTTTGGAAAATCCAGGACGATTACCACTGGAGATTATTGAAGTGCAAAACGGTAAATATTTAGAGGAAGATGATATTGTACGTTTTGATGATGTATATGGCAGAGTATAAATCTACAGAATAAGGGGGCAGGGAAAAATTCCCTGTCCCCTTATCCCATCCAAGGATGGAAATATATTGATTGTTTCTTACTGTTATTGGCAGGATAACATTGATGTTTTGCCGAATAGAAAGATCAATGGTTGCATGATTGTACTAGTTATCGATTAGAGTGTACGAGGAAAGGACGGAATAAAGTGACAACAGATATGGTAATAAAAAGAGATGCTTTTAAGGCCTATGATATTCGTGGACGTGTGCCAGATGAATTGAATGAAGAAGTAGCGTATCGTATTGGCTGGAGTTTTGCAAGCCTGTTTGGGGCCAAGCGTGTAGTAGTTGGTAGGGACGTTAGACTATCGAGTGAAAGCTTGACGAAGGCTTTGGTGCGAGGCCTTACTGATATGGGCTGTGATGTCGTGGATATTGGTCTATGTGGCACTGAGATGGTGTATTTTGCCACAACTCATCTAGGCGTTGACGGGGGCATCATGGTGACTGCTAGTCACAATCCGATGGATTATAACGGAATGAAACTAGTCGCCAAGGGATCAAGACCGATTAGTGGTGACAGTGGACTTCGGGCACTCGAAGATTTGGTAGTAACGGGTGACTTCTCGGCTATAACATGCGATGCAAAGGGACAATATACTCAGTATGACATTATGAACGAGTATACCGAGCATTTACTGACCTATGTGGATGTTAGTAAATTAAAGCCGCTGAAGGTTGTTGTAAATGCTGGTAATGGCTGCGCAGGACCGGCGCTTGATGCGTTAGAGAGGTTACTGCCTATTGAGTTTATCAAGATTCATCATGATCCGGATGGTACTTTTCCTCATGGTATTCCCAATCCGTTATTGATTGAAAATCGTGAGGCGACAGCGAAAGCTGTTCGGGATCATGGGGCAGATTTTGGTATTGCCTGGGATGGAGATTTTGATCGTTGCTTCTTGTTTGATGAACAGGGAGAATTTATTGAGGGCTACTATATCGTAGGTTTCTTGGCAGAGGCATTTTTGCGCCGCTATAAAGGGGCTAAGATCATCCATGACCCTCGTTTGACGTGGAATACGCGAGAACTTGTTAGTGAGGCAGGTGGAACGCCAGTACTATGTAAGACGGGACATGCTTTTATTAAGGAACGGATGCGCAAGGAAGATGCGATCTATGGTGGTGAGATGTCAGCCCATCATTATTTTAGAGATTTTGCATACTGCGACAGTGGTATGATTCCTTGGCTACTAGTTGCGGAAAATATCTGCGTAGCTGGTAAGTCATTGTCAGCGCTAGTCGCAGCGAGGATTGCCAAATTCCCTGTTAGCGGGGAGATCAATCGTAAGGTGAGCGATGGGAAAAAAGTACTCGCGGTGATTGAACAGCAGTTTGCTGGTAATGGGGCAGTGATTGATCGAACGGATGGCCTTAGCATTGAGTTTCCTAGTTGGCGGTTTAATGTTCGTACTTCCAATACTGAGCCATTACTCAGGCTCAATGTAGAGAGTCGAGGCGATGCTAAGCTGATGGAGCAAAAGACCAAGGAAATCTTAGCACTGATTGCAACAGTAGGATAATTTTTTACTAAAGGAAAATCAAAGGGGGAGATTATATAATGACTAAAATGAATCGACCTGTTCGTAAGGCTGTCATTCCGGCGGCGGGTTTGGGGACGCGCTTTTTGCCAGCAACGAAGGCTCAGCCAAAAGAAATGCTGCCCATTGTGGATAAACCAGCCATTCAGTATATTATTGAAGAAGCTATTCAGTCTGGGATTGAGGAAATTTTGATTATTACCGGGCGTAATAAAAGAGCGATTGAGGATCATTTTGACCGGGCGGTAGAACTGGAAATGATGCTCAAAGCCCAAGGTAAATATGATCTACTGAATTTGGTAGAAGAAATTTCGGATGTGACCATTCATTATACAAGGCAAAAAGAAGCCAAGGGCCTCGGGCATGCTGTTCTTTGCGCTAAGCAGTTTGTTGGTAATGAACCGTTTGCGGTGCTGCTTGGTGATGATATTATTGATGCTGGCGTGCCTTGTTTAAAACAGATGATGAGTGTATATGACGACTGCCTTGGTACGGTACTTGGCGTGCAAGAGGTGCCACAAAATAAGGTGTGTAGTTATGGAATCGTAAAGCCTGAAGCTGTGAAGGAAAATCTATGGAGAGCGATTGATTTTGTCGAAAAACCATCGGTGGAAGAGGCTCCTTCGCGTTTGGCAGTTATGGGGCGTTATATTTTGCAACCTGAAATTTTTGCTATTTTAGAAAACACCCCTCCTGGTCAAGGCGGAGAAATACAGTTAACGGATGCGATACGGACATTGGCTCTAGATAAGCAGTCAGTATATGCTTATAATTTTGATGGACGCCGATATGATGTGGGCGATAAGCAAGGGTATCTGGAAGCGACGATTGAATTTGCGTTAAAGCGTTCTGATTTACGGGATAATTTTTTGCAATATTTACTGAAAACGGTTGGACCATTGGTAAGTGGCAAGCCGGTAGATGACAAGTGTGTACATAAAAAGTAAAAGTGTTTTACTTCATCATGTGTGATAAATAATAAAGATAAGGAGAATACTATGAATAAGACGCAACAGCATTGTCTGACTCTTGCATCGGGTTTTAGCTTTGACTATACCAATCTTTATGGTGATAACAAAGTCACAGAGAGCGATATGAGAGCTTTGGCGGCGAAGCTTATGGCGGCTCATCAGGCGATTGAACATATGCGAGTTACTGGTGAAATACAGGGACATTTATCAAAAGATGGCACACCCGAGAAAGTATTGTTTAGTCAGCTGCCTTATGTAGCAGCAGGCAATCTCAATTCTCCAGAGTCGATTGCGAGGTTAAAGGCATTTGGTGAGTCACTGCGCAATCGGGTAGATGCGGTAGTATCATTCGGGATTGGCGGTTCTTATCTGGGTAACAAGGTATTATTTGATGTTCACTGTGGTGAATTCTGGAACTACAAGAGCCGAGAGGAACGTAGTGGCTATCCGAAGTTATACTTTAATGGTAACAATATTGATGCTCGTCGCACTGCCGAGATGCTTGAACATTTGCTAGTGGAGGCGCGTAGTAAAGCCATTCATGGCGCTGAGCCTTATAAGGTAACGCTTGTGGTGATTTCTAAATCGGGTGCAACGCTTGATACGATGTCGACCTTCATGGTGGTGTATGAAGCGCTACGTCTGCAGGCTCCGCTACTGGAAATCGAAGTCGTAGCGGTCACTGACCCTGCTGAGGGAGCGCAATCTACGCTACTGAAAAAATTGGCGGATGAGCAGGGCTGGCCGACGTTTAGTGTGCCGGATGGCATTGGTGGTCGATTTAGCATTTTTTCTGAAGTTGGTTTAGTAACGGCCGCTTGTATCGGGATGGATATTGAGAGTTTCTTGGCAGGAGCAAAAGATATGGATAAGGCTTGCCAAACAGCGGAGTTATACGAGAATCCAGCGATGCTCAATGCGGCGTTGAAGTTTGTTGCCGCTGGGAAATATGGTCGTGATAGTGAAGTATTCATGCCGTATGCGGATTATTTGAAATCCACAGCAGAGTGGTACGTACAGTTACTTGCGGAGTCTCTTGGCAAGCGCACGGATCGTCAGGGCAATGAAGTATTTTATGGACGTACGCCGATTGTTGCTGTTGGTACGACTGATATGCATGCCCAGACACAGTTACATCAAGATGGCAAGAAGAATAAAGTTGTTCAGTTTGTTAAAGTTGGACAATGGGAAAACGATGCCGTGATTCCGAATGCGTTCCCAACAGCTGCTAAACTAGCGGAGATATCTTCGCTGCATTTGAGCCAGGCGTTAGAAGTGGCTCGCCAATCGAATGCGGAGGCTTTGATTGGTGATAACCGCTTTAATGCGACATTTGTGATGCCGAAGGTCAATGCGTACCATTTGGGTGAACTGTTATATATGCTGGCATTATCGGTAGCCTACGAAGGCGAGCTTGCTAATGTAGATGCCTTTGATCAACCTGGTGTTGAGGCCTATAAACGTATCATGGGGCCAAGGCTCAAGGAACTCGGTAGCAAATGAAAAATCGGCAAAATCCTGCTACGGCTAACAGGATTTTGCCGATTTATATAGAACGGGTAATACAGAGGTGGATGCAGTGCCAATAAAAATTATTATAGCAGATGATCATGTATTGTTAAGACAAGGAATACGTAATGTATTGGAATTAGAGGCCGATTTTGAGGTTATCAGCGAAGCTGGTGATGGTGAACAAGCTGTAGAGCAAGCAATTGCGCTGGTTCCTGATATTCTCTTATTGGATATCAATATGCCCAAATTTAATGGGCTTGAAGTCATTCGACGAGTCACCCAACAGGAAAAAAAGGTTAAGATTATTGTTTTGACGATGCATGATGATGAAAATTATGTAATTGAAGTCATTAAAGCGGGAGCGGTAGGGTATTTACTGAAAGATATTGAACCTGGTATGTTGGTGAAGGCGATTCGTACTGTATATGATGGGGAATCGTTTATTTATCCAAGCCTGGCAAAAAAATTATTCGGTGCGATTAATCGTCAGCATACCCCAAGTAGTGAAGTAACAAGAGGAATAGAACGTCCCAAAGAGGAACGTCTTAGCTATCGCGAAATAGAAGTCCTAGAAATGGTCTGTAAGGGAATGAGCAATCAAGAGGTTGCCAAAACGTTGTTTCTCAGTGAGAAAACGGTCAAAAACCATTTGACTAATATTTTTCGTAAGATTAGTGTGACAGATCGTACACAAGCCGTGCTATATGCGATAAAAAATAAGATTGTAACGATAGATTGATCGTCACACTTTTGGTACAGCAGCATATAATATCCTATCCCAAAGCAAAGGGGGTAGGATATTTTGTTTTTTTCCTACACGATGAGCGTGATCTTATTGTCATTGTCGATGTATGGCATTTGGTGTTTTATCCATGACACATGGCAATGGTGGCTTGGTCCTCATTTTGTACGTATGCCGAGTTGTAGTTTTTTGATCGTGATACGCAATTTGGATGAACAAATTGAGGATGTATTTCGCTATGTAGCTCGAGAAATTGAAAATACCGAGCTAGAGTGCGATATTGTCGCCGTTGATGTTAGTTCGAATGACTTTACGGCTGCTATTTTGGAAAGAGTAGCAAGTAATATGGAGAGTATGAAAGTCATGACGGTAACGGGTAGCCAAAGACCGATTCATGATGCCATGGCTCTTTGCCGAGGGAAAGTGGTGCATGTCCTGGATTTGAGCAATCGAATGAGCGCAGAGGAATGTATCATTGCCATCTGCGCTCTACTGCGTCAGGAACGCCAAGAGTTACTGATTCGAAGAATTGCCAAATAACATCATTCTTTTTCGCTACGGAGAGATAAAATATCATGAACCAGTCCGACTATTTTTATAGCGATTGGTAGTAGACTAGGAGGTATTTCTGGACAATGAGCAGTGTAGGACATGGCAAGCCGTGCATATTGTAGATGCTTTTTGACAGTGCTTATTGTCCAGAGTACTGGCAGCTCTGTACCGCCAGTTAGTTTGATTGTTGCATGATACGGTTTATTGTTATTGACCGTTAGACTCGACAATGCGTGTAAGTTGAAATACCCTGTACAGGTATCTCCCGGTACCCGAGGAGTTCGAACCTTGACCGCAGATAGGACAAGGTCCGGGGCTATTGCAAGGGGTAGAAAGATTCTCTGCTCCGTAGCAGAGCTAGCCCTTTGTTTTAATGCAATGAGATTCGTAGCTCGACTATCAGCCAAACGATTTAATACCGTTCGGATCGAATGATCGATGATTTGTTTGCTGCCATCTGTTTTGATGATCATCGTGGTGTCGCCCACCATACTGTAAGTTGGAACAATAGCTGCAATATTCTCAAAATTTAATTGAGTCATTATACATCCTCCTCATAAAATAATTTACTATATTTTTACAATAACAAATTTTGGTAAAAATAGCAAGAAAAATATTTAAAAAAGTTAAATTTTGTATATTTACAGCTCTAATGTCATATACTACGCATGAATCGATTTTTCTTATCCTTTTGTTGCAGGCTGTAGGCTTGGCGAGTATAATGTGATAAGAAGAAATACGGTTGAGGTGGAGCCATGGGAATTTTACGAGTAGAAGGTCTGAATAAGGCGTTTGGTATTGAAACATTATTTACAGGCATTAGTTTTGAACTAGGCCGCGGGGATAAGATGGGTCTAATTGGCGCGAATGGCACCGGCAAGACAACATTAATGCGTTGTTTATTGGGACTAGAGCAAACCGATGGTGGACAAGTATCGGTGCCAGCCGGGGAAACAATCGGTTATGTACAGCAAGATGCCAGTTTGAATCATGGTACGTTATATGAAGAATTATGCACGGCGTATCAGGATGTACTGGCCTGGCAAGAAAAAATGCGTGCACTAGAGCAAACGATTGCTGTGACGAAGGAAGAAGAGCCGCTAGCAACGCTGATGAAAGAATATGCACAAGTAGTAGAAAAATTTGAGCGTGGCGGCGGCTATGAATATGAGAATATCATTCGTCGCGTAGCATTTGGTCTAGGGTTTACGGCTGAGGATTTTCCGAGGGGCTTAGATACCTTTTCTGGGGGGCAAAAAACGCGAATTTGCCTAGCTAGGGCGCTGATTCGGCAACCTGATTTTCTGTTTTTAGATGAGCCTACCAATCATTTAGATATTGGTATGGTAGAGTGGCTGGAAGAGTTTTTGGCTAGTTATAGTGGTGGTGTGCTGATTATCTCTCATGATCGCTATTTTCTAGATAAAGTAGTCAACAAAGTAGTCGAACTAGAAAGTAAAACATTAACGACTTATAAAGGCAATTATACGGCTTATATGCAGCAAAAAGCAGAGCGGATGGCGGCGCTAGAGAGTGCCTATAATAAACAGCAGGATCATATTGCAAAAACCGAAGCTTATATTCGGATGTATCGAGCGGGTATTAAGTGCAAACAGGCGAGAGGGCGGGAAAAACAGTTACAACGACTCGAACGCATTGTTTTGCCGGCGGATATTGCCCGATTTGATTTTTTTGGCTTTAATCCGCCAAGTGAGTGCGCGGAACGTGTTGCAGAGCTTGAAGAGGTATCAGTGGCTTATGGTGAACGGGTGATCTTTGCCAAGTTATCGATGCTGATTCGTAAAGGTGATGGCGTAGCACTAGTCGGACCGAATGGTGCAGGCAAAACAACACTCTTGAAGCTACTAACAGGGGACTTATCGCCAGTTAGCGGACGCGTGAAGCTAGGTAGCCGAGTGAAAATAGGCTATTTTTCGCAGGAACATGAAGGGCTGAATCCGAAAAGCTCAGTGGTTAACGAAGTCATGGCAGAGTTTGGCTTTAGCGAAGAACGAGCTCGTCATTATCTCGGGGCGTTTATGTTTCAAGGGGATGAGGTATTTAAAATCGTTGGCGATTTGAGTGGCGGTGAGAAAGCACGCCTTGCGATTTTGAAGTTGATGCTGACGGGGGCCAACTTTTTAATTCTCGATGAACCGACCAATCATCTTGATATTCCTGCCAAAGAAGCCGTGGAAGAAGCCATATTGAGTTTTCCCGGTACTTTTTTGACGGTTTCTCATGATCGGTATTTTCTTGATAAAGTTGCCAATTGCATGCTGGAATTGGCCGATGGTAACCTGCGGGAATATGTGGGGAATTATAGCTATTATCGAGAAAAACAAATAGCTGAACAAAAAGCCATCAGTGCTGCCCAGGCAGCGACTCCAAAAGTGGAAGTGAGTGCCAAACAGGAGAAACCACGACAACGAAAGTCTGATGGGGAAAGAAATGCGAGAAATCTGCAAAAATTAGAAGGCGAAATTGCCATGCTAGAGGTAGAGATCAAGCAACTAGAGTATCAACTCAATGATCCTGCTAGCCATACTGATCAGGAGGCTAGTCAGCAATTGGCAGATCAATATAGTAAGGCCCAAGCGGATTTGGCTGAAAAATACGATGCTTGGTTAGAGCTAACAGAGGGATAGACTTGTTATCATTCCATATATTTTATAGACGAGATAAGCTGACCTGGGTGCCGAGAGACACTTAGGTCAGCTTTTGTTTTGCCCAAAACGCTATGGTAGAGTGAAATCAGCGCGAATACAAGAAAAACCGGTTTTTCACTTAGGATGATAAGAGTGGAATTACATGAATTAGTGAAAAAAGCACAGGCTGGTGACGCTCTGGCAGTCGATGAGATTTGTCTACGCTTTACGGGTTTGGTCAAAAAGTATGCGTTTCAGCCTCATATATGCTCTATTGCCGAAGAGGCACAGGGACAAGGATGGCTGGCAGTTGTTCAGGGAATTCGGCAGTATGATGAGCAGTGTGGTGTACCGTTTGCTGGGTATATAGAAAGCCGAGTCAAGTATGCCGTTTGGAATTTATTTAAACGCGAACGTCGCCTTTGGCAACAGGAAGGACCGCTTGATAGTGAGCAAGAAGAAGGATTGTCGATATTGCAGCATCTAGCGGATAAAGCCGATGTGGCGACCGAGGTAGAATTGCAATGGCTATCAGAGGAACTAATGGCAGTGATTGCCACGTTGCCGGATAAGCAACAGCAGGTGATATATAAAGCGACGATTGAGGAACAGAGGTTAACGAAAATTGCTATGCAGATGGGGATTACGACGCAGGCCGTATTTAATTTGCGTCAACGTGGATTTGCCCGTTTAAAAATCTTATGCGCTGGAATGTATAGAGACATAAGGCAGTAAAACATACCGCCGGCAAACAGAAAAGGAGGTGAGACATATGGCAGTGAGTAGAGCACCACAAAATAGCCAAATGATTATTACCATTCAAAATGGCGTAAATGCGAGTGGGCAAGCAGTTTACCAAAAACGGACATACAAGAGTGTAAAATCCAGTGCGATTGATACCGATGTATATGACATCGCGCAAGCAATGGCCAATTTACAAAAACATCCGGTTACAGGTATTTCCCGCTTAGACGAAGGCAATCTAGTGAATGCATAAAAAGCTGATGCAGGTAGGCCATGGAGTCCGTGATGGAAGGAGGTGACGAGTTATGGCAAAAACATTAGAGATGGTGTTTCGTAATGCAAGTGGAAAATCGGTAACGCTCAGCATGATTGACCCGAAGGATGCAATTACTTTGGCAGAAGTCAATACGGTTATGCAAAATATCATTAGTAAAAATATTTTTAGTACGACAACGGGTGATCTAGTTCAGATCGTAGAAGCACGTATCCACAATAATGACACAGTAGTATTGGCATAGGTGACAGGGAGGCGTTGACGCCTCCCTGTTTGCAAAATTAGAAAGTATGCACTCTCTCGATTGCAGGCGAGAGCAAATAAGGAGTGATGCAAGGCAAGTTTTCTATGAGAAAGGAGGGAATGCGATGGAACAATTATTGGCATTCACGAATAATTTTGGATTTCCGATGGTGATTTGCTTGTATCTATTAGTACGTATTGAAGGCAAGCTGGAGTTATTAGCTGGTAGTATCAATGATTTGTCCAAAGTCATCGCAACCAAGTTGTAGCTTGAGAATGCTATGTATTGTAGTCGTGAATCTGGAGTATCTTATTAGAGATACTCCAGATTTTTTTGCCGACAGCAGGATTTATACAGAAAAATGCGAATCAATACAGGATAAAGTTTATCTGATGACTAACCCGCTCTAATACTCCCGCCTCTATAGGCGGAGAGTAAAGAGCGGCTAAGTCCCTAGATAACGTCGACTAAGATTCAGGCGGCGTAAAAACGCCGTCTGAATCAAGTCTCGTTTATAAAGTTGATGATAACGGAGAAATGCGAGTGGAACATTTAGAGGGGACGGTAGAAAATATAATATTCCAGAATACAGACAATGGGTTTGTAGTATTCAAAATCAAACCATCCAATGAGAATAGCCCGGTAGCCGCGGTTGGCAGTATGCTAACGCCTCTAGTGGGGGAACAACTCGAATTGACAGGAGAATGGGTAGAACATGCTCGCTTTGGTCGTCAATTTAAAGTGGCAAATTACAAAAAAGTGGCTCCCTCTAGCGTGATGGGGATTGAACGCTTTTTGGCATCTGGTGCCATTAAAGGGATCGGCCCAGCGATGGCAGCGCGTCTAGTTAAAAAGTTTGGCATTGATACGTTAAAAACCATTGGTGAAAAATCTCATCGATTACTAGAGATAGAGGGTATTGGCAAGAAAAAAGCAGAGGCGATTCATAAAGCGTACGCTGAGCAATCGGAAATGCATGAAGTCATGTTGTTTTTGGAAATGAATGGCGTAACAGGGGCCTATGCTGGTAAAATCTTTGCTAAGTATGGCTTTATGGCGATTGAGATGGTACAAGCCAATCCTTACAAACTTGCGCAAGAGGTCAAAGGCATTGGGTTTCGAACGGCAGACCAGATTGCCATGTCGCTAGGAGTAGAACGCAATCATGGCGAACGGCTGACGGCAGGGATTGACTTTGCCCTATTACAAATTTCTCAGGCCGGTCATTGCTGTGTGCCAGAAGATATTTTGGTCAAGGAAGCGGCGAAATTACTGTTAGTGGAACCCGTAGAAGTCGCGATGCATGTATCGGAGCTAATCAAAGAAAATCAGCTTTGCATCGAAGATTTTCATGGAATGACGCTCGTGTATCCACGCCATCTATATTATGCGGAGAAACGCGTAGCAGAAAGGTTATTACTACTAAAAGACAGAGCAAAACCAGCGCCTAATGAAGATTTTGCAGGGATTGTTGGCAAATGGGAAGAAGAATCGGGCATTGCCCTAGCTGAGGCGCAACATGAGGCGGTATTGTCATCGCTGATGCATGGCGTGTTTGTATTGACAGGTGGGCCGGGAACCGGCAAGACAACTGTTGTGCGAGGAATGCTGGCAGTACTGGAGGCGCAGGGATTTAAAATATTACTGGGGGCGCCTACCGGGCGGGCAGCGAAACGGCTAAGTGAAGCGACTGACCGTGAGGCAATGACGGTACACAGACTCCTAGAATCGACTGGTGGGATAGAAGGCGCTGCTCTCTTTATGAGAAATGAGGAGCAACCTCTAGAGGCGGATGTGGTCATTATTGATGAAGTTTCGATGATGGATATTTCATTGATGAATTATTTTTTGCAGGCGGTACCCGATGGTTGTCGCGTTATCTTGGTAGGTGATGTGGATCAATTGCCAGCTGTAGGCCCGGGGTCAGTATTAAAGGATATTATCCGTTCGGATACTGTGCCCTTAGTGCGTTTGACCGAGGTTTTTCGCCAAGCGGGTGAGAGCATCATTGTCATGAATGCTCATCAAATCAACCGAGGTTTATTGCCTGATGTGAGTAGTAGTAGTGATTTTCAATTTGCACAAATTAATGATGGCGAGCTTGTAGCCGAGGCAATCGTCACTCTTTGCCGCGATGCATTACCGCAGGAAGGGTTTAATGTTTCCTATGATGTCCAGGTATTAGCACCGATGCATCGATTGGTGTGCGGCGTTGAAAATTTAAACAAAATTTTGCAAGAAGCTCTGAATCCTGAGGCCGATGGCAAGGCTGCCATTTCCGTTGCCAATCAAGTACTCCGCGAGGGGGACAAGATCATGCAAATGAAAAATAATTATAATAAAGGTGTCTATAATGGCGATATTGGTTTTATCACAGGCATTCAGCATGGGAGAGTCGCGGTTCGTTATCCGGAGCAGGATGTGATCTACGAACGAGGTGAGCTAGAAGAACTGCATCTAGCCTATGCGATGAGTGTTCACAAAAGTCAAGGCAGTGAATATCCGGTGGTCATTATGCCACTCATTGCCGGTCATCATGTGATGCTACAACGAAATTTATTGTATACTGCTGTAACTAGAGCCAAACAACGGGTTATACTACTAGGAAGCAAAGCGGCCTTGAATACGGCGTTATCTAACGATCGGACGAAACGGCGCTATTCATTGCTAGCAGAACGCTTGGTAAGCGAGGAGTTATAGCAGAAGTAGCGCATGTTCTCGCTGCTTCTTGAGGAGGCAGTTCTATGTTTAGAGGCTACTGGAATGCTTTACTGGATATGATTTATCCACCTAAATGCCCAGTTTGTAGGATCAGTGTAGAGAAACATGGTGTCTGGTGTTCTAGTTGCTTAGGAAAGATTGTATCCATTCGGGAGATCAATGTGCAGGAGCATCATTTAACGTCTCTTGATTCCTGTCAGGTCGTATGTGAATATACAGGTGGCTTGAAACGGTTGATACATGATATGAAGTTTCGTCAGCAAAAGAGATATGCGATATATCTGCGGTGGTTACTGAGTGAATATAGTAGTGCAGAGCATTTTCGCCATATTGATTATGTGATACCGATACCGCTGCATGCACAGCGTTTGCGCGAAAGAGGATATAACCAGGTAGAGTCTATTTTTAAAGACTGGGCTATGGACAGACAGATGGCCTGGATGCCAGGTTTGTTGACGCGAACGCGTCAAACCATTCCACAATGGGAACTCAATACAACCGAGCGCAGGGAAAATATTAAAGGATCTTTTGGGGCTATAGATTCTGGAAAGCTTATGAATAAACATATCCTGATTGTCGATGATATTGTTACGACGGGAATTACGTTGGATGAATGTGCGAAGGTGCTAAAAAAGGCAGGCGCGATCCGTGTTGATGGATTAGCAATAGCAAGCGGAGCACGCTAAAAAAGATGATGCAAATGTCTGATAGCAATTATGACAAAATATTGGTATGATAGATATAATGAAGAATGTACCTACTTGTGGAGTGGGAGTCGTATTTTTAGATAAAAATGTTAACCATTATATTGGGTATTTATTCTTAAAAAATAGGGAGGCGATCGTATGGCAATTAGGAATTGTTCAGAATGTGGTAAAATATGTTTGGAAAATCCTAGCAAGCTATGTCCAGAGTGTTATGCGCAAGAAGAAATACATGAACATAAAATTGGTGAATATCTACGAGACAAAGGAAAAGCATCAATTGAAGAAATACATGAAGCAACGGGTGTGAAAGAAAAAATAATCGTACGGATGCTGAAAAACGGTCGGTTGTTTAGTGACGGCTTGATTGGCTATCCATGTGAAATGTGTCGTGCGATTATCTATGAAGGGCGTTTGTGTACAGCATGTGGAAACGGGTTGATGCAACAGGTGAAAAAGCTCAAAGATGACACTGATAATTCAGAACGTAATAGACAGCAAGATGGACTTAGAATGTATACTCGGGAAGATGAAAAAAATAAATAAAAAATTTTTTAATGGCAGGGATTAATGTTCCGGCCATTTTTGTCGATAATAATAGTGAGCAAACATGTGAGGTGTTATATTATGATTATTTCAGGCAAACAAATTCAAGGTGCTTTTCAGGCATATAATGATCAAAAGCAGGTTTCTAAGGCTATAAATTCCCCCAAAACGGGACAGACGCAAAAAAATGATGAAGTGATTTTATCTTCTCAAGGACAAGAATTTGCTCAAATCCTTCAGACTGCTAAGAATACTTCAGAAGTACAGGTTGAGAAAGTGAGCAATCTTTCTGAACAAATCAGTTCAGGAACTTATGCGATTGATTCGCGAGCTGTTGCTGGAAAAATTATAGAAAGTACGTTGGCGTATCGCCTGCGTTAAAAGGAGGATGCCTTGCAAAAGTTGTGGGAAAGCTTAATTCTTAAACTGACAGAGATACTGACTTTATATCAGAGCCTTTTAGAACTTTCCAAAAGGAAAAAAACTATTTTGGTATCTGCTGATACTCAGGAATTAGATAGTATTATTAGACAAGAACAGTCGATTATTCTAAATTTGGGTGAGTTTGAAAAAGAACGTCAAAATATAATAAAGCAAATTGGTGCTCTTCATAATGTAAAAGCGGATGATTTGACGCTTTCGCAAGTGATAAAACTAGCAGATGAAGACTCAGCTAAACGTCTTAGTCATTTAGGTGATAGTCTGAAAACGATAGGAGCAGAAATTACAGAGCTTAATCATATAAACACCCAACTCATTAAGCAGGCACTGCATTTTGTAAACTATAGTATTAATATTTTAGCGCGTAATGTGGCGGATCCTAATTATGCGCCTCAGGGTCAATCGAGTAATACAAACCAGGCTAGAGCATTTATTGATCATAAAGTATAGGAGTTGGTGTGAATGAGTTCAACGTTTGGTGGATTAAATACAGCATATCGTGGTTTAGTCGCACAGCAAATCGCGCTGGAGACGACAGGGCATAATGTTTCTAATTCTAGTACGGACGGATATTCTCGTCAAACTACAAATTTATCGACGGTGACACCGGAAACAATTTATGGTGCTAATGGTACTGTACAAAAAGGAGTAGGAGTACAAGTCACATCGATCACTAGAGCACGGGATGCTCTGGTTGATAAGCAAATGTGGAGAGAAACCTCTACCTTGGGTGGCTCGACTGCGACGCAAGCGGAGCTGAGAAAGCTTGAAACAGTCTTTAGTGATACCTCAAATACAGGTATACAATCCGTCTTAAATGATTTTTGGACATCGTTACAGACATTGTCAACAACCGCTTCTGATGATGCAGCACGTACAACAGTTCGTGAACGTGGTGTGGAATTGGTTAATGCGGTACAAGATGCTGCAACGCAATTAAAAAATATGGTTACGGATGTTAATTCTTCACTTACTATTAAAGCAAAAACAATCAATGAAACGACTTCGGAAATATGTAGTCTAAATAAACAAATTGTTAATATTGAGGCTGGTGGAACCGATAATGCTAATGATCTTCGCGATAAGCGTGATTTATTAGTGGATCAACTGTCAAAGGTGGTTGATGTACGAGTAACTGAGGCAGCGAATGGTAGTTATTCAGTACAATCTGGGGGCGTTTATTTAGTATCTGGCTATGATAACATAAAATTATCTACTAGTGCGACGATCGACCCCAATTATGGCTACTCAGTAACCAATATTGTTGATCCTGCAACAGGGAGTACCGTGAAATTTTCTAACGGAGAAGTTGCAGCGCTCACGACGATGCGAGATTCGACGACGACAGGTGTAAAGGGGTACTTGAACAATCTGAGTACAATGAGCCAGTTTTTGTTGCAGGATTTCAATGCTGTCAGTCGGAGTGGCTACGGTAGTGATAATAGCACCAATAATAATTTTTTTGGTGCTGCTATTGGTGGCGTAACTAATCCTGACTATACCACGGCCGCAGTTTCGGGTGCCTTTACGAGTGATGATTGGATTTCAAACCTGCAAGTAAATCAAGATTTGTTTACCACGGGGGGGATTGCTAAAATTGCTGCTAAATCTATTGGTGCTAGTATTGGTGTTACTCAAAGTAACTTGACCGGTGGATCAGCGGCTGTTTTTGCGACAGGTACTTATACGGCTGGTAGTACGCCAACACCTGTCATGATAAAGGCAACTGGCGTAACAGCAGGAGTGATTGATAATATACAGTATTCCACAGATGGTGGTGTCACTTATAATGGTACCGATATTCCTGTGTCAGCAGCAACCGGCTCTTATTCCCTTACGATTGCTGGGCTTACCGTTGCAGTGAATATAGGCTCTACTGGTACAACTACGAATGCTGTGAATGATACATATAGTTTTTCGTTAAATAAAAATACTGCTGATAGTAGTTTATCCGTTACGCAAAGTAACTCTAGCGCAGGTGCTGGTACGATTTCTTCGGCGACGGGTTCCTATACAAATGGTGATACGGCAACTTCTGTTATCGTCAAAGCATTTGATTCAACGACAACCAGTATTACTGCAGCGGGGCAATATAAGCAGATAAGGTATTCAACTGATGGCGGCACCAACTGGAGTACTACGCCTATTGCCTTAAATTCAGATGGAACGTTTACGATACCGATAAGTGGTGTTAGTTTGAAGTTGCAACTAGCAACCAATACCCATAATACATCGACGGATCAATATCATTTCACAATATCAAAAGGCAACGTTGCCAGTGGTGATAATGCTGTACTGATGTGTAATCGGTTAAAAATAGACACTTCTGCTAAATTTGGCAATTCATCGCTTGATAGTTATTACTCAACGATGATTAGTGATCTCGGAGTGCAAAGTCAAAATGCAATCCGTCTTACCGATAACCAGCAAAGCTTGGTGGATCAAGTGACGACTTGGCGATCGTCCGTCTCTGGTGTAAATATGGATGAAGAAATTACGAATATGCTCAAATTTCAAAAGGGGTATAACGCCGCCGCTAGGGTGATGACCACGATTGATGAAATGCTCGATAAATTAATCAATGGCACAGGAACTGTCGGAAGATAATGAGGTGAAAAAATGAGAATTGCTGATAATATGCAAACATATAGTTTTCTACGTAGCTTAAATAAATCCCAACAACGTGAAAATAGTATTCAAGAGCAACTATCGGATGGCAAGACGATACATCGTCCATCGGATGATCCTATCAAAGCAGTGCGAAGTTTACGTTACAACACGAGTTCCTCAACGAATACGCAGTATACGCGGAATTTGCAAGATGCACAGTCTTGGATGAATAGTACAGATGGTGCTATGTCAAGTTTGAGTTCTATTATGATTAAGGCAAATGAACTGGTAATCAGTGCTGATGATACGAAAACTCCAGATGAATTAGCTACGATTGGTAAGCAAATTGATGAAATGGTGAATCAGATTGTACAGATTGGCAATACAAAAGTAGGTAGTCGCTATATTTTTGGCGGACAAAATGATTCAACTGCGCCTTTTACTCGGATAACAGTTAAAGATCCCAACTCGGATGCAACGCAGGAAGTAGTTGCCTATAGTGGGGATGATAGTAAGATTTCAATGAAAATCCAATCGGGAGCTACAAATGCCAATCAAGATAGCGTTAATCTAACAGGGGCGGATGTCTTTGGTCCTGTGACCAATGTATATGGGACGCAAACGGTTTCGGCTCTCAATCGCTTACTGGATATAAAAAGTGAGCTGCAGAAAACATCAACAGTTAGTCAGACAAATACAGCCGGTGGCATTGGCAGTGTGACGGGGACTTATACGGGAGAAGGATTTACTAATTTTAATGTGCGAATCGATCAAGTAGATGGTGGTGCTGCGACTGGTATTGGACATGTAACAGGGGCTTCTTATTCCACAGATGGTGGTAATACATGGACTAACCTAGCTGCGGCAGATGTCAATACTACGAGTAACACAGCGGTCTCTGCGTCAGCAACTACCCTTACTCTGCCATCGGGTATAAGTTTTACGATTACGGATAGTGCAAAAAATACTCCATATTACACCGATGCTGCATCGACCGTTATCAATCAAACTACCACTGCTGGTGTTGTTACTGCGGGAACGGCTCATGCTGATGTTTATACTTTCCGCGTTCCGCAAACTGCGGCAAGCATTACTCAAAGTAATACGACTGGTGGTGCTGCAGTACTCGCGGGTACTTATTCCGGGACGGGGAGTACGGCCTATAGCGTACGTATTACGAGTACGGATGCTACTGGGCAGGTTACAGGTGCTGAATATTCAACGGATAAAGGTGCAAGCTGGGCGACGGTTGGAGCTTCTGGGACCACGACTGCAATTACAGCAGGGAGTCCTTCGGTTATTACATTAACGAATGGTGTAAAACTCAATATTGCTGCCAGTAGCGGTACTACTACAGATGATACTTATTCATTCTGGGTACCACAAGGAAAGGGTGGAGATGCGAAATGGCTATCAGGGGTAGCTACGAACTATGTGCAAGACGACCATAGTATGCAACTGAAGGCGCAAACTAAGCTCGGGACGCGGATGTCAATGTATGAAATGGCCTCTAACATTATGACCAATCAAGGTCAGATTATCCAGACGGATCTATCAAATAATGAATCGATTGATATGGCGCAGGCCATTACTGATTTTACTACGAGTCAGACGGTATATAAGAGTGCTCTTTCTGTAGGGGCTAAAATTATGTCAAAGTCGTTGGTCGATTTTATATCATAGCAATTTGTTAATGCGGTTATATGAGGTGTAAAATATGATAATTCACTCAATACAGTTAGGGGATATAGAGGTAGACGAGAAGGAATTTATAGATTTTCCTCATGGGCTACCGGGTTTTCCAGATGAAAAATCTTTCGTATTATTGCCATATCAAGCCGAGAGTCCTTTTGGTTATTTGCAATCTACAACCCAGCCGAAGTTAACTTTTCTTGTGGTTGACCCTTTTATATTTTTTAAGGATTATGAATTCCAATTACAGGATGATATGATCCAAGAGCTCGAACTGGTTACGCCTGAGATGGCGCAGATTCTCAATATTGTTAGCGTACCGGGAAAAGCAGAAGACATAACGACGAATCTTTTGGCGCCGATTGTACGCAATACGCAGAGTAATAAAGCTATTCAGATTATTTTGGAGAAAACATCCTACACCACTCGTCACCGTCTCTTTGCTAAAGGGGCTACGCAGCCGCTACAAACGGGGGGCGAATAACAATGCTGGCTCTCACTAGAAAAGTTGGTGAACGGATTGTCATTGGTGACAATGTAGTCATCACGATTGTCAATATTCAAGGGGAAAATATTCGCGTCGCGATTGATGCTCCTAAGGATATTAAGATTTATCGTGGTGAACTATACGACTCGATTGTGCAGGAAAATAAACAGGCTGCAGTGCTGAGTCAAGTTGGGCAACTGGATATGTTAAAAAATATTAAAACAGATAAATCATAAAAGTGTAGAAGTTTATTAAGTTTTTGTTTATAAGTTGCGATAATATATATAGAATAGGAGATCGTTCATAATACAAGGAGGTATATGAAATGGGAATTAATGCTGTTGCTAGTACTGCTTCTTCAGCGGTTGCAGTTACTACTAAGCCAGCTGCGATACAGGAGGAAGCTGTATCTGTTAGTTCTGTTAACTCACAATCGGTAAGAAGTACGCACAATAATTCCGCGACGCTTGTCTTAAATAGGACGGATGATAAACAGGATTCTACTACTGATTCTACTACTGATTCTACTACTGATTCTACAACTACGACGAAACAACTTAGCGAAAGTGAATTGGCAAAAGTCACGGATGAAGTCAATACTTTTATGGAATCGATGAATACCGATATTCATTTTGTATTACATAATAAGACAAATGAATTAATGGTACAGGTTCAGAGTGGCAAAAATCACAAGGTAGTCAAAGAATTCCCGGCACATGAACTACTTGATGCGGTAGCAAGGATGAGAGACTATATTGGTGCCTTGGTAGATAAAAAAGCATAATGATGTGTAGATTAAACTTTAAATTGGAGGTGTGATCATGAGTGTAACACGTACGTATGGACTTAGTGGTTCTGGTATCGATGTTGATTCCATGGTGACAAAATTGATGGCAGCTGCACGTACACCTTATAATACACTGGTGCAGAAACAAACGGTACAGACCTGGAAAAAAGAAGAATATAATAAGATGTATACCAGTATCAATGAATTTAATAATACAACTGTTTTTAATTTCAATAAACAAAGCACCTTGTCACCTAAAAGTGTGACATCAAGTGATACATCTGTTGCGACGATAACGTCTAAGAGTGATGCCGCGAATGTAAATCATACTCTGAAGGTAACGCAATTGGCTAGTGGTGTAACAGAGAGTAGTAGTGGGACAATTACAACTGGTACAAGTAAAATGACAATGGCGAGCCAATTTGGGATTAGTGGTTCTTTTGATATCAAGATTAATGGTAAATCAGTGACCGTCAGCTCATCTGCAAGTATTAATGATTTTGTGAGTAGTATTAATAAGGCTAGTGCAGGCGTTACAGCTACCTATGATACAACCGCAGATCGATTTTATCTGTACACCAATAGTACGGGGGCTAGTTCTAGCATTGATTTTACTGGAAGTAGTACAAATGGGTTGGCTTTTTTAAGTGATAACCTAAAGATTTCTGCTTCTTCGCTAGTCGGTAGCAATGGTATTACGAGTGCTGCTGATACGGGAGCTACGAGCGCAACGGATGTATTGGGAACTGCTTTTTCGGGGTTAACGGGAACGCTTAATTTTAATATTTCAGATGGTACCACTAGCACCGCGATCAGTGTTGCTGCAACTGGGACTATTCAAGATATTCTTGATAAAATCAATGCTGCTAAAGATAGTAGTGGAAATACAATCGCAACCGCTAGTTTTGCAAATGGCAAATTTACATTGAAGGCGAATAGTAGTGCTACTACATTAGAGCTTTCTGGTAGTGATACCAATACCACTAGCTTTTTAAATAATCGTTTAAAACTTACCAGCAAAACGGGACAGGATGCGCAAATCAAACTAGATGGCGTGAGCATGACTGAGTCCAGTAATAAATTCACGGTTGCAGGTGTAACATATAATGCATTGTCGACAGGCTCGACAACGATTGGTATTACGAGCGATGTGACGAGCACTGTCAGTACTGTCAAAGCTTTTGTTGCTGCATACAACACAATGTTGAGTTCACTTTATAGTGAAGTGAATGAGACGCGTTATAAAGATTATGCGCCATTAACGGATGAACAAAAATCAGCAATGAAAGATACGGATGTCTCTCTATGGACGGTAAAGGCCAAAAGTGGTATGCTCCACAATGATTCCATTCTTAAAACGGTAGCGGAATCGATGCGGACGGCTTTTACTAGTGCTATATCTGGATTGACTGGTAATTATAAGACTGCTGCTAGTCTTGGAATTACAACTAGTAATGATTATACCGATAATGGTAAGATATACTTAGATGAGACGGTACTGACAACCGCTCTAGAAGCTGATCCTAATGCTGCGTACAAAGTGTTTGGCACGACAGGTACTACCACTGCCACAAATGGGATTGCTACTAGATTAAGCACAATTATGAAAACGGCAGCGGCGAGTATTGTAACAGAAGCTGGTACGACAGCATCTACAACTACTGATATCAAGAGTACGGTTGGGAGAAATATCTATGAATTGACGGAACGGATGTCAACGATGAGTGACTTTTTGGCAGATGAAGAAAGTCGCTACTATACCAAGTTTAATGCAATGGAAACTGCACTTGCCAAGCTTACGGCGCAAAGTTCATCAGTAACTGCTTTGCTGAATGGTTAGTTGAGTGATATTTTTGAAATGCTTTAACTGGGTATCCATATTTCAAGCAACAAGGGGGAATTGTCATGAATGCTACGAATACTGCTAATGCATATAAAAGACAACAGATTATGACCGCATCACCGGAAGAATTGACTCTGATGTTATACAATGGAGCCATCCGATTTGTTACAGAAAGCATTCTGGCTGTTGAAGAAAATAATATACCAAAAGCTCATGCTGCGAATATGAAAGCGCAAGCTATCGTTCATGAATTCATGGTAACGATGGATATGACGTTAGAAATTTCTCAGACATGGTTATTGATTGATGAATATATATTGCATTGCTTAATCCAAGGAAATATAAAAAAAGATATAACCCAGTTAGAAGAAGCCAAACGCTTATTAGTAGAATTTCGTGATACTTGGTTTCAAGCTATGAAGCTAGTACGCCAAGATAAAGCAGTAGGCAAGTAGTATGGGCAATGCATTATTGCGGGCTAAGTGGCAAGATTATCTATTTTTAACCGTAGAAATGAAAAAATTTTTGAGTAAAAATGATTTGAAGATGTTCTTCACATTGGTAGAGCAACGTGAAACAGTGCAATTAGAGCTAGAAAAGATAGCCGATAAAGCATACTATGCATCGCCAGAAGGCAAAAAAATGTTACTAGAAATTCAACAAGCCAATCAAGAGTTGATGAAACAATTTAATTTGTTATTTAATACCATGAAGAATCGAAAAAATATATCCCAAGCTTATGATGGCATGAGTAGTGTAGCTGGTAATTTTATAAATCGAAAAACCTAGAAAAAATAATGCAAAATATTTATAAATTATTTAGTTTCACTATTAATATTATCACCAAACTATACGATAACATTAGTGAGAAACTTAAATACTGATTTATTCATAACCGGCCGGGGTGAATCCGTCAGTATTAGAGTAAATAACTGGGCAAGGATGCCTAGTATAAAAATCAGGGAGGAATAATATCATGATTATCAATCAAAATCTTTCCGCATTGGGTACTTTCAATGCATTAACCAAAAACACAAAGGCTACTGAAAAAGCCATTGGGAATTTATCAACGGGTCGACGCATCAATAGTGCGGCTGACGATGCCGCAGGACTTGCAATCACAGAAAAAATGAGAGGCCAGATCAGTGGCTTGAAACAAGCTTCCAGTAATGCACAAAATGGTATCTCGTTGTTGCAAACAGGTGAAGGTGGACTCGATCAAACTCATAGCATTCTGCAAAGAATGAGAGCATTGGCTGTTCAATCAGCTACTGATACGAATACTTCTGATGATCGTCAAAAAATCCAAGGTGAAGTAGATCAGTTAGCTAAAGAAATCAGCCGTATCTCCAATACAACTGAGTTTAATACTCAGAACTTATTGGCTGGTGGTATGAGCGATACTTTCCATGTTGGCGCGAATGCTAACCAAAATCTTAGTGTTTCCATTACTGCAATGGATGCTCAGTCATTAGGTGTAGCTTCATCAATTAACATAGCTGCTTCCGTAAGTAATAATGCGAAGGTTAATATTTCATCTGTATCTAGAGGTTTATCGGCTGGTACAACTAGGGTAGCAGTAGTTAGTGTAAATGCAGCAACTCTTACTAAGGGCGTTACCCAAACTAGTTCTGCCGCTACTGTTTCGGCGACTGGTTTTAGTATAAGAGGAACTGGTACTACAGGTTCTGTTTCTGCTTATACAGGAACAGTTGATGCTAATTACATGGTAAAGATTGCTAGCACATCTAGCACTGCTACTACTGTTAATAGTATTTCTTACTCCACTGATAATGGTACAAGCTGGACAACTGTTAATGGTGATTTCCGCAATACGGCTACTACAGGTGTCGCTGTTGATGGGATGAAGTTCCAATTTGACCCAACGACAACTCCTACTCACTTTGCTGTAGGTGATACTTGGACATTTAGTGTGAGTGCAGCGAATAAAGTATTGCAACTTAGAACAGGCGCACTGGCGACTGGTACGAATGTTGGATCTACTGTGACGGTTCATAAAGGTGATACTACCGCTACTGTAGGTGATAGTGATTTAGGAAAAACAGCTAGCTTACAATTTGACTATGCTAAAGTTACTGCTGCTTCTACTATTTTTTATTCTAGAGCGACTAACTCAACTGCTGCTGTATTAAATAATGGTTCTGTTGCTACAAATGCTACTGTTGTAGCTGGTCTTGATGTAAGTACGCAAGCAAATGCTAATAATGCAATTACGACTATTGATAAAGCGATCAATGCTGTTTCTCAGCAACGTTCGCAACTTGGTGCTTATCAAAACAGATTGACCAATACAATTGATAACTTGAATACTTCAAATGAAAACATAACTGCATCTGAATCACGTATTCGCGATGTAGATATGGCTTCAGAGATGAGCACTTACCAAAAGAACAATATTCTTCAATCAGCTGCTACTGCGATGTTGGCAAAAGCCAACCAACAGCCTCAATCAGTATTGCAGTTATTACAAGGCTAAAAGAAAAGTTAAAAGAGACTCTGGATACTCCAGAGTCTCTTTTAAAATTTAAAGTGATTTGAAAAAATGAATAATATAAATAATAGTCTATATAGAGAATTATTTTATAATTTTGTATATAGTTTATTATTTATCATAACAGGAGGCTGTTTTATATGGAATTAAGTATAGCGATGATGGTCAAAAATGAAGAAGAAAATTTGGAACGTTGTTTGAATAGCCTTCAAAAATTACGTGATGCTGTTGATTCGGAGTTGATTCTGGTCGATACAGGTTCGGAAGATAATACGGTGGAAATAGCGAAGCGATATACGGATAAAGTATATTTTCATCCATGGAATAATGATTTTTCAACTATGCGTAATATTACGATTGATTATGCAAAGGGAAAATGGATTTTAATTATTGATGCAGATGAAGAAATACAAAACGTAGATTCGCTTATCAATTTTTTACGTAGCTCTGATAGTGAAAAATATGGTGCTCTTGCTATTAGTTGTAAAAATATTGTAGATATTGATGAAGCAAGTGCTTTTACGATGATGACAAGCTTTCGTTTGTTTAAAAATGATGGATATTTTCATTACGAAGGGGCAGTCCACAATCAACCAATGTGTAAAGGAGAGCAGTTAGTCATACCAGAAGTGATGTTGCTGCATTATGGATATATAGCCAATGACAGTAAACTGATGGAAAAAAAATTTATTAGAACCAGTCAAATTTTAAAAAATGAATTAGAAAAAGATCCTAATAATATTTATTATTGGGCACAATTATCATCCACTTATGGTATGCATGAGGATTTTGAAGATGCAATTGAATGCATTGAGAGAGCATATGCTTTAATGCCAAAAGAAAGAGCCGTAGGACAAATGTTTATATTTATTCAAATGGCATTAAGTTATCGATATGTTAAAAATTATCTGAAAGTGGAAGAAGTCTGTTTAGAAGCTATAGCGATTACCGAAAACTATATTGATATTTATTATTATTTGGCAGAAGCACAAGCACTAATGGAAAAGTATAAAGAAGCGATTATTAATTATGAAAAATATCTAGAATTATTAAAGAAATATGACCATTTAACTGAACGAGATACTTCGGTTATTGAGTATAGTATTGGATATGATTATTTGGTATATTATAATTTATCCAATTTGTGTAAACTGGAAAAAAAATATACAAAAGCGTTGTATTATGCAGAGCAGATAAAAGATGAAAAAAGTATTAAAGATAATTTTTCGACAATTATCTTTTTATATCTTACATTGAATAAGTGTAGCAATTTGCGGGATTATTACGATAAAAATGTAAAAGATGAATGGAAAGATTCATTTTTTGGAACGTTGGATGTAACAAAAAATGATTTTGATGCACTCTTAAAATTGAATTTAGCGAAGGCTTTTTGTGATGTTACGAATCCATATAGTATCTTATGTAAGGTTGTTATCGATGATGAGAATGGTGTTCTTTCTGAGAAAAGTCAAAAAGCTGTTGATAACATAAATGTAGCAGATTTACCAATATATTGCAGTGATGTTTTTTACTATTTATTAAAGATGCAATATCCATTGGAGAGAATCCTCAATAATTTTAAAGAAATTTGGATAAGTTGTATCTTGGATTATATTGCGAAGCATAGTGATGATTTGAGTGAAAAGATTTATCATTATTTACAGCAGTATGAACACGAAACTGCATTAAATAAATATAAGTTGAGCAAAGTATTATGTCGTTGTACGTTGCTCTTGGATCAATTGGATGATGCGGAATACCAACAAATTTTTCAGCGATATATTGAAGATGGTGCTGCTTATTTACAAGTAATATATAGTTCCTATGTGATTGATAGTGTCTTGGCGTATGAAATGAAAAATGACGAAGAAGTATTTTTGCTCTATATGTATCATGCCCAAATGAATAAAGAAGAAAATCAGTCTCAATATATAATTTATTTGCGTAAGGCCTTGCAGGCTTTTCCTGGCATGAAAAGAGGCATTGAAATGCTGTCAAATGAGATTCAGAATAAAAATAATGAGCAAGATGATGAATTTACTAGTTATAAAACACAAGTTAAGATGACGATCAAGCAGTTAATGGAAAGTGGCAAGATGGATGAAGCAAAAAGTATTTTGACTGAATATAAAAGTATTGTCCCAAATGATATGGAAACGATTTTGCTGGAATCAAAAATCCTTTTGAATCAGGTTGAAAAATAATAGTGAAATACTTAAAGAAAGAGTGATAGCATGACTGATGAAATGCAAGAATTAAAGCTTCAAATAAAGAAAAATATATCTGAGTTAGTTGCGACAGGTAAATTACAAGAGGCGCAACAATTATTGGGTCAATATAGGAATATGGCTCAGGATGATATAGAAGTGTTTTCTATACAGGCGGTTATTGCTATTCACGCTGGGGAATTAATAAAGGCCCGGGATGCTATCGAAACTGGTTTAAAAATAGACAAACAGAATTTTGATTTATTGTATAATGAGGCATATGTTTTTGAATTGCAAGAGCAATATACAAAAGCGGTAGCGATATATTTACAATTGACCGATTTGGTGGTATACAGTAGCCAAGAACAAGCTCTTGCCCAGGCTGCACTAGAGCGATTAAACGAATATATTCCAAAGAGTTGCAACAATAAAAAGAAAATAATCTTTTTTGCCAAGCCAGGTATGGATAGTTTTTTAGAAAATGTGATTGATGGATTATCTGATACATATGAAACTAAAAAAATGATTGTTAATGATGCCATGCAAATTGTAGAAGGTATGCAATGGGCTGATATTTGTTGGTTTGAATGGTGTGATGAACTTGTTATTTATGGTAGTACACTTGAGATAGCGAAGGAACGGAAAGTAGTGTGTCGCTTGCATAGTTATGAGGCGTTTACAGAGTATCCTTCCAAGGTTAACTGGGCGACAGTTGATCAGGTTATTTTTGTCGCAGAACATATTAAGAAAGTCGTTCTTGATAATGCACCTGCTTTGAGTGCTGAGAAAGCAGTCGTTATTCCTAATGGAGTGGATATTAATAAGTATAGTTTCAAAGAGCGAAAAGCCGGTTTTAGCATCGCTTATGTTGGCTATATTAATTATAAAAAGGGACCGATGCTCTTATTACATGCTTTTAAGGCTATTTATGATCGAGATCATCGATATAAATTATATATTGCTGGAACGTTTCAAGATGAAAGAGATGTACTTTATTTTAGACAGACGATTGAAAAGATGGGATTATCGCACAATGTTATTTATGAAGGTTGGCAGGATGATATAAACTCATGGCTTGAGAACAAAAATTACATTTTATGTACAAGTGTGCTAGAGTCTCAAGGTATGGGTATTATGCAAGCGATGAGTAAAGGCATTAAACCTATTATTCATAATTTTGTCGGTGCAGAACAGATTTATACGTCAAAATATGTTTGGACAACAATTGACGAATGTATCTCAGCGATCCGTAGTAAACAATATAGTTCGAGGGAATATAGAGCATATGTTGAAGAAAAATTTTCACTTAATCTTGAATTAAATCGGATTAAAAAAATGCTCAGTAATGATTCTGATGAAAATGTTCAAAAAGATGCTCCACTTGTTACTGTTGGAATTATTAATTATAATTATGCCCATTATTTAGATGATAGCATTAATTCGGTATTAACCCAGTCATATAATGCACTCGAAATTTTAGTAGTTGATGATTGTTCAACCGATGACTCGCGCTTAAAGATAAAAGCGTATGAACAGAAAGAGAATAATATAAGGGGCATTTATCATAAAAAAAACAGTGGCAGTGCAGCACTGGCAATTAGGGAATTTATACAGGAAGCACAAGGCGAATATTTAGTTATTTTATCTGCAGATGATTTTCTCGCTTCCAATACTATTATTGAAGAGTTGGTAAGGGAAGCTGTTTCTGATGAACAATTAGATTACATTTATTGTAATGCAAATGTTGTTGATCAGTATAAAAAACCGAAGGATGTATGGAAATATAAGCAATACACTGAGACTGAAATAATTTTTGAAACCTTTAATCGATATGGTTCTGGAGTAATTCCAATCACAATAGGTCTTTTCCGCACTGATTTTTTCTACAGAAATAAATTAACATGGTATGATGAAAAAGAAAATAAAATTGCCCCTGGTAGTTTAAATCTTGCAGCCGATACGTTAAGCGTATTAAAATACGGTAAAGTGGGCTGGAAGGTAAGACATTTTGATAAATCTCTGATATGCTATAGACATCATGAGAATAATATGACTTATAATTTAAAAAGCAGAATCACATCTATTCTTTCTGTGTTGGAGTATGTTGTTCATAATTTTGATGAGCAAATATATTTTCCACAAGTTGAATGGAATACCTATGAGCAAAGTGAAAAAATATCGTTAAAAATGTTTCTAATTGGCGTACATTATTATAATATGTTTAATGTTTATTATGGAGGAAAATGGAATCCTTTGCAAAATGGAAACTCCATTCTTTTTACGGAAGAAGAAACTAAACTTTTTTTACAGCCAATTGTTGAACATATTTTATATTACTTTGCAAAAAGTATTGATTTCTCTCATAGTTTTGAAAAGGAAATTAATGAAATTAAAGAGAAGTTTACAATATTAGGTTATAGGGGAGTTGAGCCTGCAAAGTATCTGACGAGTATGATCTTTCAAGAAGATATCGTTTATGAAGGGCAGAAACTGCGAAATGAGTTATTGGGTACTTATAAAAATAAGTATAGTAATAAAAACTATAAGCTACTCATCTTTTCTCCAGATAATGGTGCTTGGAAATATACGTTTCAGTCATGGAAAAGTATATTAGAACATATGGGTGTTTGTGTTGATATTGTTTATAGTATTGATAGTGAAGGGCATTATGATGATTATACTCTCTTTTTAGTCATTGCCAATCAATTTTATATAGATCAATTTCATTCTAACGGTGCCATAAATAAAATAAGTAATAAAATTGGGATAGCAGCTAAAGATAGTTTTAGTCCTCAAAATTCGAAAAATGATATCGAAGTACTAAATTATTTATTAGCAGAACCTTCGTTTAAGTTTTTACTGAGCTCAAGCAATGATAGTGGAATTCAATATGTATTTAGTGATTGGCTTGATAAAGGTATAAAGATATATAGTAATCCATTTGGCTTTAATCCTTTAATACATTTCCCGGAATATGTTCAACAGGATTCCAATTATTTCTTTGTAGGTCATAATAGTTACTTAAAAGCAGAAGAAACCCAGAAATATTTGCAGCCGATTTTTGAAAACTACAAGGGGGGGATTTTAGGTGGTACTGGCTGGGGAACACCAGTTCACGAAATAAATCCTCAAGATGTTCGTTCTTATTACAATCGATCAAAAATAAATCTTAATTATCATTTAGATATTCAAAAACAGTATGAAAATGAAGTGAATGAACGGACATATATCATATGTGCTTGCGGTGGATTTCAATTAGTTGATAATCCTAAATACTTGCGATATCTATATAATGAGACAGAGGTTGCTATTGCTCAAAATGAAAAACAATATCTTGAACTTTTTGCGTATTACCTTAAAAAACCTGAAGAACGATTAACAATGGCGTATAATGCACTGGTAAAAACATATAAAAATAAGAGTAGTTTATTTCATCGCCTGGATGATGTATTGCGATTATTATCGTGATGAAAAATAAAAAAGATAGCAATATAGGAAATGGAGATTTAGGAAATGATAATAAATAAAAAAAATTTCATCACAGGAGGAGCCGGATTTATTGGCTCTACATTGATCGAGCGTTTGATAAAAGATAATAATATTGTTGTCTATGATAATCTTGAGAGAGATTCCCTTTCGGGTAAATCATATGCTAAACATCCAAATCTTCAATTAATTGAAGGGGATATTTTGGATAATGATAAACTGGAAAAGGCAATTGACGGTGCTCAAATCGTTGTACATGCAGCGGCTATTGCTGGTATTGATAATACTGTGAAAAATCCAGTCAATACAATGCGCGTAAATATGTTGGGAACGGCTAATATTCTGGAAGCTGCTCGCAAAGTCGGGAATATTGAACGGTTTATGGATTTTTCAACATCGGAAGTGTTTGGCTCTCATGCTTTTAAAGTTGATGAGGGTAGTGAGACTGTAACTGGGGCAGTGGGCGAGGCAAGATGGACATATGCTGTTAGTAAATTAGCAGGTGAACATCTAACACATGCTTATCATAGGCAATATGGACTTCCTACTGTGACGGTAAGACCCTTTAATATTTATGGTCCTGGTCAAATTGGAGAAGGTGCCATTCAGATATTTATTCGCAAAGCATTGAAAAATGAAGATATATATATATTTGGTGATGGTAATCAAATCCGTGCATGGTGTTATGTAGATGATATGGTAGATGGTGTTATGTTGGGGTTATCTCATGAAAAAGCGATTGGCGAATCTTTTAATATTGGTAATGCTAGGGCAGTAACGACGATTTACGGATTAGCGCAAACCGTATGTCGAGTATTAAACTCAAAATCGAAAATTGTGTTTCGTGATCCATTATCAGCCGATATTGAACTGCGTATCCCGAGTGTTCAAAAGGCTAAAGAATTAATTGGGTACCGTGCTAAAATAGACTTAGATGAAGGTGTTTTAAAGACAGCAGAATGGTATTGTAAAAACATGAATGATATGCCTGAGTTGCCGGATATGTTTTTAAATGAAGGTGTAAAAAAATGATTAAATTGTGTGTGCCAAGTATTGGCGATGAAGAATGTCTGGCTGTAGAGCGGGTATTACGTAGTGGGCAATTGGTACATGGTGAAGAATGTGAATTATTTGAGCATGAATTAGCAACGTATTTAGGGTGCAAAGAAGTGGTTGTTGTTTCATCAGGTACTGCTGCTTTGCATTTATCATTGGTCGCGTTAGGCATAGGAGTCGGCGATGCTGTACTTGTACCTGACTTTACATTTCCTGCTACGGTCAATGTAGTAGAGCTTGTTGGGGCTCGACCTATTTTTGTTGATGTTGATTTACATACTTATAATATTGCGCCAGAAAATATTCGGCGGGTGATCAATGAATGGCAGGGACCGGAAAAGATTAAAGCGATTATACCTGTACATGAGTTTGGTTGTCCAGCAGATATGACTGCTATTATGCAGATCGCTAAAGAATATAGTTTACTCGTTATTGAAGATGCTGCTTGTGGATTGGGTGCAATACATAAGCAGCAAAAAGTAGGTACTTTTGGGGAATTGGGATGTTTTTCCTTTCATCCTCGTAAAGCTATTACGACAGGGGAAGGTGGGGCCATTGCTACGAATGATGTTGAATTGGCAAATCGACTACGCATATGGCGTAATCATGGCGTTCAACGCAATGCGAATGGTGTAGATTTTATTTTGCCTGGCTTTAATTATCGGATGACAAATTTTCAAGCCGCTTTGGGAAGGGTTCAATTACTGAAATTTGATCATTGGTTAATAGAGCGTAGTCGGTTGCAAAAAATATATACCAAGAATCTTATTTCAGATAAAGTCTATTTACCAGAAGATGTAAATGGACATGCTTGGCAAACTTTCATGATTCGATTATCTGATTCATGTGATCGTAATCAAATGATAGGTCTTCTTAAAGAAAGAGCAATTGAAGTAAATTTAGGTGCTAATGCTCTACACGTGCTTTCCTATTATACTCAAAAATACAATGCCGATTGTGAAAAAGCGATAGGTAATAATTCTGAGAGGTTATATCATTTCGGTTTAGCACTACCTTTATATCAAGGATTAGATAGTGAGATAGTGGAACGTATTTCTAAAGAAATGTTAGATATTCTATCCTCGCAAAAGTGGTGAAATGATGAAAGATGAAGTAGTGATTCTAACCTATGGTGGGACTGGGAGAGAAATAGGTGAGATTGCTGCCGAGCAATATACGGTGCTGGGTTTTTTAGATGATCTTAAATGTGGCAGTGAAATCTTAGGAACATTAGAAGATATAGCTAATTTTTCTGGAAGAGTAAAATTCATATCTGGATTAGGCAGTTATCGATCTATGATGCAACGTAGAGAAAAACTAGGAAAGATGGAACTAAGTAGTTTTATAAATTTAATATCTTTGGATGCTAAAATATATAAAAGTGTACTTTTAGGACAAGGGATTACTGTTTTTCCTCAGACGATTATATCTTCAAATGCAAAAATAGGAGATCATGTGTTTATATATCATAATTGTGTTATTGCTCATGATGTAAAAATTAATACCTATAGTATGATTTCTAATTCTGTTTGTATATCTGGAGGCGTCACCATTGGGGAAAATTGTTATATTGGTGCAGGTTCTACGATTTTAGAGGGTAGAACGATAGGAAATAATTGTATAATTGCAGCGGGAGCTGTTGTTTTAGATGATGTAAAAGATAATAGAATTTATATTTCAAAAGATAAAGTAAAAATTAATAAATATGGGGCAGTATAATATAAAATGTTAAAAGTGATGAAAGTCAAAGTCTTATTTTAATCGACCAAACAGTAACAGCTTACTACCATATGATAGTAAGCTGTTACTGTTTGGTTATCAAGTAAAGGGGAAATATGGGTTTTCCTGTGTTTACAAATTTATTATATAGATTTATGTAAATAAAATGTGATTTTTTTACGATATATATGTATACTGTTATTTAACGGTGATCTTTACTGATGATCACGTATAATATATTAATTTATAAATATAGGATGTGAATGTTGTTATGAAGATACCTCTCGTCGATTTGCAGCAACAAGTACAAAGTTTGAAAACTGAGATTTTGGATAAAACATCAGAAATTTTGGATCAGACATCATTTATTATGGGATCAGAAGTGAAGGAATTAGAAAAATCTTTTTGTTCCTATTTGAAAGTGAAACATGCGATTTCTTGTAATAGCGGAACGGATGCTTTGATTTTGATTTTAGAAGCCATGGGCATTGGTGCAGGGGATGAAGTCATTACTTCACCGTTTACTTTTTTTGCAACAGCGGAGTGTATTTCTAGGGTCGGGGCAAAGCCTGTTTTTGTCGATATCGATCCAGGGACGATGAATATCGATCCTAGTAAAATAGAGCAAGCAGTTACGGCGAAAACCAAAGCCATCTTGCCGGTGCATATTTTTGGACAATCAGCCGATATGGAGCCGATTTTAGAGATTGCGAAGCGATATCATCTATTTGTGATTGAGGATGCATGTCAGGCGATTGGTGCTAGCTATACATTTTCGGATGGAACGGTGAAAAAAGTAGGGAGTATGGGGGATGCCACGGCATTTTCTTTTTATCCGACCAAGAATCTTGGGGCGTATGGTGATGGTGGTATGATCACGACCAATGATGATAAATTTGCACAAATTATTACGGCCTCACGGGTGCATGGTAGTGGGATGAATGGTAAGAAAGCATACGAACTTCTTACTGGTGAAGTGGTAGAGATGGATATTGATAGTAGCGAAGCCAGTAATGCTACTATATATGATCCTACAAAATACTATAATTTTTTGATTGGTATGAATAGTAGACTCGATGCCATGCAAGCGGCTATTTTGCGTATTAAAATGAAACATCTCGATACGTGGAATGGAAGGCGGCAAGCACTCAGTGCGAGATATACTGCACAGTTAAAAGAACGGAATCTTTTGGGGGCCGAGTTTTTAACTCCCCAAGCTGTGCTTGCGAATGCTGGAACGGTTTATCATCTGTATATTGTCAAATGTGAATGTCGAGAAGAACTGGTCAGTTTCTTAGGTGAACGTGGTATTGCCACGGGCGTTTATTATCCTGTGCCACTACATTTGCAAAAAGTTTATCAGATGGGTAAGTATCAATTGGGTTATGCGCTAGGTGATCTCCCTCAGAGTGAGTGGCTTAGCAAAAGAACGATGGCATTGCCGCTATTCCCGGAAATGACAGAGGAGCAACAAAATTATATAATGGATGCTATTCAAGAATTTTATACAAGCAGAGGGAAATAATATGGAAAAAGAGTATTTTGTACATGAATCGAGTTATGTGGATGAACCGTGTAAAGTTGGCAAGGGTACGAAAATTTGGCATTTTACGCATATTATGATGGGCTGTGAAATTGGTGAGCGTTGCAATATTGGACAGAATGTAGTGATTTCATCAGGCGTGACGTTAGGTAATAATGTGAAAATACAAAATAATGTGTCAGTCTATACGGGGGTACACTGCGAAGATGATGTTTTCTTAGGACCATCGTGTGTATTTACCAATGTGATCAATCCACGCAGTCATGTCAGTCGTAAGGATGAATATAAAGAAACGTTGATTGGGCAAGGAGCTTCGATTGGTGCGAATGCGACGATTGTCTGTGGCAATCATATTGGTAGATATGCGTTGATTGGTGCAGGTACAGTGGTCACGAAAAATGTACCAGATTATGCTCTGATGGTAGGGAATCCCGCTAGACAACTTGGCTGGATGTGTCAATGTGGTGAAAAGATTCATTTTCACGATGATGTAGCTGTATGCTTAGTGTGTAGCAAGAAATATAGTAAGAGCGAGAATTGCGTGAGAGAAATAGAAGATAATAATTGAGAAATGATAGATTGTGGGTTGGTTTTAGACTATGGATATGAAAATGAAATTGATATTGTTTCTGATTGATTTATTGATTCCCCTTGGAGTTGGTTATGCGTGTCAATACCAGAAGGTCGTAAAAGGATCATTTTTTAATAAAATGATTTTAAATAATATTCTTGTCATTTATCCGGCATTGTCTTTTTTAAGTTTTTGGGTTTTACCGCTTAACTATGAGTTAATTTGGTTGCCGGTGATAGGAATCTTAATGGGAATTGTTCCTGGTTTTCTGGCTTATTTCATGGCGCAGCGTAAATATGAAAATGATCTCGATCGCGGAAGTTATGTTATGTCTGCCATACTTTCTAATTTGGGAACGATTGGTGGTTTATGCGTATTTTTGCTATATGGTGAGACGGGATATGCTTATCAGCAATTGGTGGTTTTATTTCAATATATTTTAATGTTTATGTTTTGTTATCCTTTGGCGCAGTATTATTATAATCGTTCGCAAAATGGTGCGAAAATTAAAGGTGTATCCATTCGCTCTGTTTTGTTTAGCCGAAATCAATTAGCGGTGGTCGGGATTCTATGTGGAGTAGTATTACAAAAGTTTGATGTGCCGCGTCCAGAGACCTTGGGGAATGTGACGGGGATATTGATTCATATCGGAGCGTGGACGGCGTTAATACCGGTAGGGTATTCGATTGATTTTGCAAAAATAAAAGAACATTATCGTGAGATAAAAGATCTGATTGCTATCAAATTTGTTGTTACGCCTTTGTTGATTTACGCTTTTGCTCGGTTAGTGCTGACGGATGAGAAAATGCTCAATACTATTTTGGTCTTATCTTGTATGCCGACAGCGGTTAACGCTGTCATTACTTCGCGAATCTATAACCTGAATATTCATATCTCGGTAGCTGCATTTATCATTACAACGATCGTATTTCTATTGATTGTATATCCTGCTTTATTCATAGAATTATCAATATAAAGTCAGTTTCTTATTAAAGTTGTAAGCGAAAGGGATGATTATCAAAATGAAAGAAAAATTGATAAGAAAAATTAAGGATAAAACAGCTGTTTTGGCTGTAATCGGTCTTGGTTATGTTGGGTTGCCATTAGCCGTGGAAAAAGCCAAAATCGGCTATAAAACGGTTGGCTTTGATGTACAAGAGCAAAAAGTCAATATGGTAAATAGAGGGCAAAACTATATTGGCGATATTGTTCCTGAAGAATTAACGCATGTTGTTGATAACGGGAAACTAATAGCGACTAACGATTTTTCGTTTATTAAAGATGTCGATTGTATTGCGATCTGTGTTCCGACACCGCTTGATATTTATCAACAGCCCGATGTTTCGTATGTAATAGAGTCTACCGAGAATATTGCTCAGTATATTCATCCCGGAATGCTGATTGTACTGGAAAGCACTACGTATCCGGGAACAACGGAAGAAATTGTGAGACCAATTTTAGAAAAATCAGGTCTGAAGGTAGGGCAAGATATTTATCTAGCATTTTCGCCGGAACGAGTCGATCCAGGTAATGCTTTTTATAATACAAAAAATACCCCGAAAGTTGTTGGTGGCATTACAAGTGATTGTACTGAGATTGCAGCTACCTTGTATGAAACTATTTTAGAAGGTAAAGTGCACCGTGTATCTAGTCCGGCGGTTGCTGAAATGGAAAAAATTCTAGAAAATACGTTTCGTAATATTAATATTGGCCTAGCGAATGAAATGGCGATTCTTTGTAATAAGATGGGCATTGATGTTTGGGAAGTGATTGATGCTGCCAAGTCGAAACCGTATGGTTTTATGCCTTTTTATCCTGGTCCTGGTGTGGGAGGACATTGTATTCCGATTGATCCTTTCTACCTTACTTGGAAGGCGCGAGAATATGGTTATCACACGCGGTTGATCGAGACTGCAGGTGAGATTAATAATTTTATGCCAGAATTTGTTTTAGAACGCAGTATGAAGATATTGAATGGTTTTGGCAAGGCCTTGAAAAATTCAAAGGTGTTAGTTTTGGGCGTGGCCTATAAACAAGATATTGATGATGTGCGGCAATCACCAGCGCTCGATGTAATGGATCTTTTGCAAAAAAATGGGGCAAAACTGACTTATCATGATCCGTTTATTCCTAGCTTTAGCTATAAGGGGAAAGATTATACATCTACTGAGTTTACAATCGAGGAGCTAGAGAAAGCCGATCTAGTTATTTTACTTACCATGCATACAGTGTTTAACTATGATCTGATTCAACAACATGCACAGATGATTTTTGATACCAAAAATGCGTTTAAAGATGTAAAAGATAGAGCCAATATTGAAAAGTTATAGGGGATGAGCAATAAGATGGGAAAATTGAAATTTGCAATTGTTGGCTGTGGACGGATTGCTTATAAACATGTAGAGGCATTAGTGCATAATCATGCGCAGGCGCAGCTCGTAGCTACTTGTGATGTAGTGCTAGAACATGCAACAAGCAAAGCACAAGAATATGTAGATAAAATGCAAAAGGCGTCATTCGTCGCTCTGATGCCTAAAATCTATAGTGATTATCAATTGATGCTACAAGAGCAAGACGTTGATGTTGTCGTGATTGCTACTGAATCTGGCAAACATGCTGAGATTGGTTTATTTTGCCTAGCAGCAAAAAAGCATGCCATTATTGAAAAACCCATGGCCTTATCGACGAAGGATGCGGATCGGATGATTGCTTGTGCCAAGGAAAATGGCGTTAAATTATGTGTATCACATCAAAATCGATTTAATTTACCCATCCAAAAATTAAGAGGGGCTATTGAGGCTGGTCGTTTTGGACGGATTTTTGCGGGTAATGCTAGAATCCTATGGAACCGGAATGAGGATTATTATACGCAGGCACCTTGGCGAGGAACGTATGCCCAAGATGGTGGTTGCCTAATGAATCAGTGTATTCATAATATTGATTTACTGCAGTGGATGCTAGGTGATGAAATTACTGCGGTGCAAGCGATGGTAGCCAATTATGTTCATCCGTATATTGAGGCAGAAGATTACGGAAGCATTCAGCTACAGCTTAAAAATGGAGCAATTGGCAATGTGGAAGGTACGGTGTGTATCTATCCGCGAAATTTAGAAGAGACCTTAACCATTTTGGGCGAAAAAGGTACCGTTGTGATTGGCGGACCGGCATTAAATAAAGTCGTAGTTTGGCAGTTTGCCGATGGACAAGATGATTTGGCTCAGATGCAAGCGGAGTGTAATAAGGATATTGATAATATATATGGTTGGGGGCATACCCCGTTATATGCCGATATAATTGAAAGTATTAGGGAGGACCGTGAACCTTTGATCAATGGCATAGAAGGGAAAAAAAGCATGTCAATTATTCTACATGCTTACCTAGCCAGTCGTTTAGGAAAGAGAATTGCCTTTAATAAACAGGATGTAGATATGGAGATCATATTGAATCAGGCCTAGAAAGCAGTGACATGATTATGAAAATATATACGCAAAATGAGCGAGAAATGATTCAATATATCGTAGAGTTATTATCGACGTTTGATGAAGCTTTCGTTCATATCAATCTTCAGGTCGATGAACTCCGTCTAGAAGAATCGCACATGCTTTTTAAAGATACAATAGAAGCGTTAGAAGTGGTTGTTGCATCTTCGGTGGTCTTACTTGTTGATCAATGTGGGATGGATATGATTCAGTGTATGGGTACGATGAGAGAAGCGCTTACTCAAACGATTGATGCCTATGAAGAGGGCAATATCGTTTCTATTAAATGGGCGCTAGAAAAACGCCTATTACCTGCTTTTCACCAATGGAGAGATGCCATCAATTTGCTCTTAATTCCGACCATTGCATCATAACGAGGCAAAAGTGATCGTGGCATGTTCGTGTGATGAACCGTTTATTATCTTATGGATAGAGATAATAAACGGTTTTATTTAATATTTTTACCAAATTCGTCGATATTATAGTAGATAGTAATTTTTATGCGGTTTTTGTCATTAAAATAAGGGCTATGTTCAGCGATGTATTCATTATGTTAATGATAACAAATCGAGATGTTGTTTATACTGTAAAATATGCCAGAAAGGGGTGTATACTATGGTTAATATTTCTTCATTTAATTGGAATATTTATTTAAATAGTCAAAGTAAAACGTGGACGAAGAATCTAGATTCTTCAGGGTTGCAATCGTTGCAGGCGGCTGATAGCTATAGTTCTCTGCAAAAGATGGCGAATTCGTCATTGCAGAATTTGCAAGAACAGCAAAAACAGTATCGTAGTGAGATTGCGGATTTTACTAATAGCGTGGCTAGTACGAGTGATAGCGCGAAAGCGTTATCTGCTAATCTTTTTGCTGCGAAGTATGTATCTGGTAGCTCAAGTGCTGTGACCGGGGAAGCAAAGAGTACGGCGAAAACGGCTCAGTATGATATCAGCATTAGCCAGCTGGCAACTGCTCAAACGAATGCATCGGTCAGTTTGGCGAGTACTGGAAAACGGACAGTAGCGGCAGGAATTTCCACGTTAGGTATTCAGGTTGGGAGTAATGCAGAGCGTCAAGTGTCTGTTGATATACTGTCTACGGACACGAATAAACAAGTTTTAAATAAGTTTGCTAGTGCCATTAATAGTAGTGGAGCTGACATTACAGCGCAGGTCAAGACGAAAAATAATGAACAGTATTTGAGCCTAACGTCAAAAGATACAGGTAGTACCAATGGTTTTACGATCCGCGATATAAAAGGAAATAGCGGGGTAACGTTGCAGTTAAGTAATAAAGTGCAGAGTGCTACTGATGCTAAGTATACAGTAGATGGTGTAGCACACCAGTCTTCTTCCAATAAAGTGACGATTGATAATGAGAATGTAACATTGCATTTAAACAAAACGACGACTAAAGCGGCGACAGTTGATGTTAGTACTGATGATAGCAAAATTGTAGCGGCAGCAAAGACATTAGTGAGTAACTATAATGAACTAAATTATATCATTAGTAATAGTGATAATGTTACCAAACAGGGGACGAGAGCATTAAATAATATCAAGTCGCTAGTCAGTAAGACGCGTTCATGGGACTTTGCTGATATTGGGATTTCGATGAATAAAACGACGGGGGAACTACAGCTAAATGAAAGGAAGTTAGCGGTAGCGTTAGATAACAATTCAGATGCTGTAAAAAATCTGTTGACGAGTGGTGGCGGGCTAGCAAAAACAATAGAACGTGCTTCGAAAGACCTAGCTAGTAATTCGGTTAATACATATATAAAAGCACCAAATATGAAAGATGCATTGAATTATATTTCTCAATCCAATAGTATTAGTTTACAATCTCAATATAATGATTTATTCCAAGGATTATTTGTCAATATGATGGTCTAAATGCAGGCGCTTGCATTTGGTTTTTAAAAAGGTTATAATAGAATATAAGAGCCTATTGCTTAGGTCTGTGGTTGAAAGTCGAGGCCAGTCGCAGGCGAAACGATCCACATAAGGAGTCCAAAGTGGCTCTGAGCATGGTGCGGTTTAGGGGTAAGTCCTGCCGAGTTATTAGCTTAATTAGCTAGACTCGAGAGTGGCAGTAGTGAGGAGATTGAATTCTTATTAGCGAACCTTCCAGCAGGCGGGTGTGGGGGCAAAGACCAGGTCAGCTAAGCAGTGTGGTCCTTTAATATTCAAAAGGTGAGGGGATTTCTTTAATGGCTTTTCAGGACAAAACTCTCAAATGTAAAGACTGTGGCGTAGATTTCGTGTTTACAGTAGGAGAGCAAGAGTTTTATGCAGAAAAGGGATTTGAAAATGAGCCTGCACGATGTCGTGAATGTCGTGATGCTAAAAAACGTAGTCGTGATGGTGGCGATCGCCAATCGTCGCAACGTGAAATGCATGATGTAATATGCGCTGAATGTGGTATTACTACGCAAGTACCTTTCAAACCTAGTAATGATAGACCTGTATATTGTCGAGAATGTTTTAACGCACAGCGATAATATAAAACATACAATGCTCGGATGAGAAATCATTCGAGTTTTTCTTTTTTTTAGAGTATTTAGATGAAATCAGTTGACGAAGCATGTATTAAATATGTATTATAAAAAGATAAAAAGAGATATAGGAGGTCAATCAATGTCTAAGAGAATTATTTCATTGGTAGTGGTAGCGGTATTGATGCTATCATTTGGTTTAGTTGGCTGTAGTAAGGAAGCAACGCCTAGTAAGGTGCTTAAGGTTGGTACGGAAGCTTCTTTTGCTCCTTTTGAATTTCAAGAAGAAGGTAGCAAAGAATATACGGGTTTTGATATGGATTTAATCAGAGCGATTGGTAAACAAATGGGATATGAAGTGCAAATCCAAAATATGGGATTTGATGGTCTGATTCCCGGTCTTGATGCGGGGAGTATTGATGTGGCGATTTCGGGGATGACAATCACAGATGAACGGGCTAAGAAAGTCAATTTTTCGAAGCCATACTATAAGTCTGGATTGACTGTTATCGTGAAGAAAGATAATGAGACCATAAAGAGTTTTAAAGATCTAGAAGGTAAAAAAATTGCTGTGCAGTTAGGTACTACTGGTGCTACTGAAGCTAAGAAAATTGCAAATACTGAAGTTCGCGATTTCAATAGTCCGCCGGAAGCATTTTTGGAAATGAAAGCAGGTGGTGTTGATGCTGTAATTAATGATAAACCTGTCAATGATTATTACATTGCCAAAACTGGTGCTAATGATGCGAAAGTAGTAGGTGAGCCACTAACTTCTGAAGATTATGGTATTGCTACTACCAAAAAGAATAAAGAACTAGCAGACAAAATTGATAAAGCGTTAGATGAACTGAAAAAAAATGGCGAGTATGAAAAGATTTATGTGAAATGGTTTAATAAGAAACCATAAAGAAAAGATAACGACTATAAAAGATGATTTTATTTAAACAGGCGCGGTGCGAATCGCGCCTGTTTAAATAAGTGACAGCAGTATGCCTGTTTTTAGAATGCGTATTTATATTATTTGAATTAAGGGTGGAAGTTATGAATTTTGATTTTGACTTAGTAGTGAAATCCTTTCCACTGTTGTTATTAGGTGCAGGTGTTACGGTGCAAATTACGGCAGTTAGTGTAAGCGTTGGGATGCTAATCGGGATGTTTGTCGGGATTGCTCGCCTATCCAAAAATTGGATCATTAAGACATTGGCTGCAATATATGTAGATTTTATTCGTGGTACACCTTTATTGGTGCAAATATTTCTTATTTATTTTGCGTTACCGATGATTGTCGGAACGCGAATTGATCCTTTTATTGCTGCGATTACTGCCTGCAGTATTAATAGTGGTGCCTATGTAGCGGAAATATTTCGTGGCGGTATTCAATCGATTGATAAAGGACAAATGGAAGCCGGTCGTTCTCTCGGGATGACTTGGAGTCAAACGATGATACATGTTATTTTGCCGCAAGCTTTTAAACGCATTATTCCGCCTCTTGGTAATGAATTTATTGCTATGTTGAAAGATTCGTCGTTGGTGTCGGTTATCGGCTTTGAAGAATTAACCAGAAGGGGACAGCTCATTATTGCTCGCACTTATGGATCTTTTGAAATTTGGATGTCAGTAGCGGTTATTTATTTGATGATGACGTTTGCTATTTCCCGCTTGGTGAACTATTTGGAGCGGAGGTATAAAATTGATGATAAACATTAAAGGAATTCATAAGAAATTTGGTAGTCTGCATGTATTGAAGGGGATTGATCTTCAGATTGCAGAGAAAGAAGTAGTGGTTATTATTGGACCAAGTGGTTCTGGTAAGAGTACGTTACTGCGTTGTATTAATTATTTGGAAGAGCCTACGGAAGGTGAGGTAGTCGTTGATAGCATTCCTCTGAATTGCGAAGCGAATGTGAATAAAGTGCGCATTGAAGTGGGGATGGTATTTCAACGATTTAACTTGTTTCCGCATAAAACTGTTTTAGAAAATGTAATTTTAGCGCCGATGAAAGTGCGAAAATTATCGAAAGCAGAGGCGGAGAAAATTGCGTTGGATTTGCTAGCTAAGGTGGGACTTGCAGATAAAGCCGGTGCTTATCCTGAACAATTATCAGGCGGACAGCAACAACGAGTAGCGATTGCTAGGGCGCTTGCCATGCGTCCTAAGGTCATGCTCTTTGATGAGCCTACTTCGGCACTTGATCCAGAAATGGTCAATGAAGTTCTTGATGTTATGAAAGCGTTGGCTCATGAAGGCATGACGATGGTCATTGTTACGCATGAGATGGGTTTTGCTCGCGAAGTGGGGCACCGAGTGGTTTTCATGGATGAAGGACGTGTTGTAGAGGAAGGCAGCCCAGAACAAATTTTTACGAATGCGAAAGAGGGGCGGACCCAGGCTTTTTTATCAAAGATATTATAGTTGTTCATTACCGCCCGGTAGTACATTGACAGCAATACCCAGTGGTGATATACTTTGTGGTGTGGTCACTGGATTGACCTGAGTTTATTGTTTATTTTAGGAGGAGTTTCATAATGATTGGTAAAGTTAAATGGTTCAGTTCTGAAAAAGGCTATGGTTTTCTTGAAAGAGAAGATGGTGGAGATGTTTTCGTACATTTTTCCGCTATTCAAGATCAAGGTTTCAAAACATTAACTGAAGGTCAACAAGTAGAGTTTGACATCGTTGAAGGTGCACGTGGACCTCAAGCAGCTAACGTTGCTAAAGCTTAATTGTACTTTGACAAATATACCCGGCTGTGAAGGCCGGGTTTTTTTGACGGAATCAGAAAGTATATCACTTTCTCGATTCCAAGTAAGGGCAACTAAGAATTTGGTCTGCGCTGAGGCTTGGCCGAAGTCAAGTTTTCCTTATTATGCGAAATATTAAAAAAATTTCTACTATTAATGCCTTTTAGACAGGATTTTATTATTCGGTGGAGAATAATAGTAGTATGACACATGAGAGGAGATGACGATGATGTCAATAGTTGTACGAGGAAAGAATATTGAGATTACACCAGCGCTAAAGGAATATGTTGTAAAAAGAGTTAGTAAGATTACCAAGTATTTTGATTCTCTTGGTGAGATTACAGCAATACTTACGGTGGAAAAAGGTCGTCATATTATTGAGCTTACCGTACCTGTTAATGGTATGATGCTTAGAGGCGAAGAGGCCACTCTTGATATGTATACTTCAATTGATCTTGTAGTAGATAAGATCGAAAAGCAAATTGAAAAATATAAAACCAAATTGGCTCGTAAATTGAAGGTTGGTACATTTAAAGGCGAACTGGTTAGTACTGCAATAGTCGAAGCGGAAGAACAGCATGTTGTAAAAACCAAACGTTTTGCTGTAAAACCAATGGATGTTGAAGAAGCAATGCTTCAAATGAATTTGATTAACCATGATTTCTTTGTCTTTAGTAATTCAGAGACAGATGAAGTGAATGTACTGTATCGTCGTAAAGATGGAAATTATGGTCTGATTGAACCAGAATTTCAATAAATAGTTTTTAGAAAAAGTCGGGGGTTATTCCCCGGCTTTTTTTGTTGTAGCAAAATAACAGCTGTGTTGTTAGTCTGCCGTGGCTGGGCTATAAGGGTTTCGCTTGCGTCCTTCGTAAAGCCACTCAACCCTTATAGCCCAACCACGACGATTGCCATGAGATAATATCTAGATAGATAATGATTTCAAACGACGTTTGGCGGTGATCTCATTGAGAGTTAATTTTTCTAAGGCTTGTGCTTGGTGGGCGAAATCTTCTCTGGTAAATAAGCCTTTTTCAATAAAAAGTTCTATTAATACCGTGATAGCAAGTGTATTTTTGCAGTCAACATCTTTCAAATCGGCAAGTTGTCCAAGAATATCGATGTCATCAAGTTTCAAGCTAGAACACATCCCTGTAAGTTATTATTTATTATTAAGTATGCCCATTTTTTCAAAGAAGATACTAGTTTTAAAATTATTAGTATTGAATTATTGAGAATCGCGTTATAATATATTTTATATGATAAAAAAGTCTTGTTTATTTTGACTTATTGCAGATTGTTTGATAAAATTTAAAATTAGGCATATACTGTAAACCAACCTGATTCGAAATTGGTTTATATGCCAACTATTAAGGAGTTGATACCTTTTGATTAAGTTTCTAAAAAAATTATTTGGCGACGATAATGAAAAAGAAATTAAACGTATGATGAAATATGTAGAAAAAATTAATTCGTTCGAACCTGAAATGCATAAATTAAGTGATATTTCATTATCTGCCAAGACTGTTGTATTTAAAAACCGTTTGGCAAAGGGTGAAACTGTTGATGATATTTTACCTGAAGCTTTCGCTGTAGTTCGTGAAGCTTCACGTCGAGTACTAGGCATGCGTCATTTTGATGTCCAGTTATTAGGTGGTATTACATTACATGAAGGTAATATTGCTGAAATGCGTACAGGGGAAGGAAAAACGTTAGTAGGTACGTTAGCTACTTACTTAAATGCCATTTCTGGTGAGGGTGTGCATGTAGTTACTGTAAATGATTACTTGGCCAAGCGCGATAGCGAGTGGATGGGTAAAGTATATCGTTTTTTAGGCTTATCGGTAGGCCTTATTGTCCATGGATTAGATTTTGTAGATCGTAAACAGGCTTATGCAGCTGATATTACATATGGTACCAATAATGAATTTGGCTTTGATTATCTAAGAGACAACATGGTCATTTATCCTGACCAAATGGTACAGCGTCCACTACATTATGCGATTGTGGATGAGGTAGATAGTATTTTGATCGATGAAGCACGGACGCCACTTATTATTTCTGGACCAGGGGAAAAGTCAACGGAATTATATCATGTGTTGGCTAAAATTGTGCCGAAATTGAAGGAAACGGAAGATTATACGATTGATGAGAAGGCTCGTACGGTTGCGCCGACGGCGAGTGGTATTGCAAAAGCTGAAAAAATGCTAGGTGTTACGAATTTATATGATAGTGAAAATATTGAGCTATCACATCATTTTAATCAAGCATTACGGGCGCGTGGTCTGATGAAACGTGACCGAGATTATGTGGTCAAAGATGGGGAAGTCGTCATTGTTGATGAATTCACCGGCAGATTAATGTTTGGCCGTCGTTACTCAGATGGTTTGCATCAGTCGATTGAAGCAAAAGAAGGGGTAAAAGTAGAGAGAGAAAGTCAAACGCTAGCCTCGATTACGTTCCAAAATTATTTCCGTATGTACAAGAAACTGTCAGGTATGACAGGTACGGCAAAAACAGAGGAAGCGGAATTCCGCAAAATATACAATTTGGATGTTATTTTGATTCCAACCAATAAAGTAGTATCGCGTATCGATTTGCCAGATGTTATTTATAAAACGACACGGGCTAAGTATCGGGCGGTAGTTGAGGCCATTGAGGAACGGCATGCAAAAGGTCAACCGCTATTGGTAGGTACGACTTCGATTGTTCAGTCAGAAGAGTTAAGTTCTATGTTAAGAAAAAAGGGTGTAGAGCATAATGTGCTGAATGCGAAGTACCATGAAATGGAAGCACAAATCATATCACAAGCCGGACAAATGGGTGCCGTAACGATTGCTACGAATATGGCTGGTCGGGGTACGGATATTGTTCTTGGTGAAGGTGTGGCTGAAATTGGCGGACTACATATTATTGGTACAGAACGTCATGAAAGCCGTCGTATTGATAATCAGCTACGTGGTCGTGCTGGACGTCAAGGCGATCCTGGATCTTCTCATTTCTATTTATCACTAGAAGATGATTTGATGCGACTCTTTGGTTCTGATAATATTGCGACGATTATGGATAAACTTGGTATGGAAGAAGATGAACCGATCGAGCATGGTTTGATCAGCCGCTCTATTGAGCAAGCTCAGAAGAAAGTCGAAGGTCGCAATTTTGACATACGTAAACATGTTCTAGAATACGATGATGTTATGAATCAGCAACGTACTGTGATTTATAGCCAACGTCGCCAAATTTTAGTCGGCGAAAATATGAGAGAAAATATTTTCCATATGGTACAAAAACTAATTGATCAAGGTATGGAATTGTTTGCTGATGAAAAATTATATCCAGAAGAATGGAATTATCAAGGATTAGTGGAGTATTGTGAGGAAATCTTTGCACCTGAAGGGCAGATGAAAGTAGAGGAACTTGAAAAACTCAGCCGTGAGGAATTACAAGAAGAGTTACTTCGCGTTGCTACCGAGGCATATGACAGTCGTGAGGCATTATTTGGTGCCGATAATATGCGCGAGATGGAAAAAGTGGTTATGCTCAAAGTGGTTGATTCCAAATGGATGGAACACTTGGATGCAATGGATATGCTTAGAGAAGGGATTAGTCTTCGGTCTTATGGCCAACGTGATCCATTGATTGAATATAAAATTGAAGCGTATGATATGTTCCAACAATTGATTACCATCATTCAGGAAGATATTGCTAAATATATCTATAGAGTGAACATTGTAGCGCAACCAGAAGATCGCTTGCAACAGGCTCATGCAGTTCATGGTGAAGAAGAGGCAGAGCCAGAAGTAAAAGCCAAGCAACCAATTGTGAATAAAGATCATACCGGTCGTAATGACCTATGCACTTGTGGTTCAGGTAAAAAATATAAGAAATGTTGTGGAATGAACCAGTAATTACTATATTGTTTATTGGAGTTGAGAAGTTTGTTATTAGAAGATTTACGTGTATCCATCGTTGCTTTTGAACAAAAATTAGCTGAAGTGAGGGTTTCTCTTTGACGTTGCTGGCAAAGAAGAACGTATTTCTTTACTAGAAGATGCAATGGGAGCTCCAGGCTTTTGGGATGATACAGAAGCGGCTCAAAAAGTGAGCCAAGAACTCAATGTTCTAAAGGAAACGGTAGCTGAGTATTATACTTTAACGGCTAATTATGATGATTTAAGTATGTTATGGCAATTAGGTATGGATGAGAATGATGAGAGTGTATATCCTGAAGTAGTGGATATAATAAATAAAATGACAGAAGAGATTGAGCATCTAGAATTGGCTCTGATGCTGTCAGGGGAACATGATGCGAGCAATGCAATACTAACTTTGCATGCTGGTGCTGGCGGGACTGAGGCGCAAGACTGGACGCAAATGTTACTTAGGATGTACGTACGCTGGGCAGAAAAAAATGGTTACCAAGTCGAAACGATGGATTTACTGCCAGGTGATGAAGCTGGTGTAAAAAGTGCGACAATTATGGTTTCAGGACTCAATGCGTATGGGTATTTAAAATCCGAAAAAGGCGTTCATCGCTTGGTGCGAATTTCACCATTTGATGCTAGCGGACGTCGTCATACTTCTTTTTCAGCTGTTGATGTTATGCCTGAAATTGATGATAATGTGGAAATTGATATTAATATGGCAGATGTTCGCGTCGATACTTTCCGGGCGGGAGGTGCTGGTGGACAGCATATTAATAAAACTGATTCGGCCGTGCGTATGACGCATATACCTACTGGTACAGTGGCGCAGTGCCAGAACCAACGTTCTCAGATTAAAAATCGTGAGCAATGTATGAAAATGCTCAGGGCTAGGCTTTATGAACTAGAAAGACAAAAGCAGGCAGATTTTAAAAGTGAACTGGGCGGCGATTATCAGGCTATTGAGTGGGGGAGTCAGATTCGGTCTTACGTATTTCATCCGTATAATTTAGTCAAAGATCATCGTACTAATAATGAAACTGGTAATGTCAACGCGGTCATGGATGGTGAGCTTACCAGCTTTATTGAGGCATATTTAAAGCAAGGGAAGTAGCAAAGCCGCAGGGCATGTATTCTAAAATCAAGGAGGCGTATGAGTGTGAACAAACGCCTGATTTTTATGATAGCCATGGTGCTGATGTTGTTCGCTACCAGTGAAGTCCTATTGCCAATTATGATTTCAAAGGGCGTAAACCAGGGGATGATGAACAAAACTGGTAGCGATAGTGTTACATCTAAGCTAACGAAATGGCCAGCGGCTCTGATGCTCGGTGGACGTTTTGATACGATCGATATCACAGCGCATCATGCCAAGATTGATAAAATTATTTTCTCTGAGATGAGCATTGGTTTAACCAATGCTCAACTCGATATCGGGAAACTCATTACCAATCGACTAGTGGATTTGCAGTCGGTGGATCGCATTCAGATTACAGCTGTCATCGATCAAGAGGAATTGGCTAGGTATCTGAATCAAACAGTTAAAGGGGTAAAAAATGCTACAGTGGTCATTACCTCTGAACAGATTAAAGCGAGCAGTACTTTTGTGCTTGGCGGTTTTGCGAATGTGGCTGTCAGCCTTGAGGGACGAATTATCAGTGATGGGCAGAAAATTAAATTTGTTACAGAACGATTTTTAATTAATAACATGGTTGCGGGTAAGATTGGTGGTTCTTTGTTAACGGAAATTCCGTTAGTAGATTTAAATAAGTTGCCATTCCATGTGAATGTTCGTGATATTGTGATGGGAAATGGAAATGTGACTATATATCTAGATAATTCTTGAAAATTTTTTCGTTGTAGGCAGGAGATTGGCATGCCGTGCCAGAATATGATGAATTTGCATAAAGTATTGTAAAAGTAGGTTACAATATGATGGTATAGATTGATTTCTACATAAGGTGGGAGAAGTTTTTGAAACATTTTAAATATAACCAGATGTTGATACTGTTTATTGTGATTGGTTTAGTAGCAGCTTTGACGATTGTCTGGCAACGGCATACAGTAGAAGAAAATAGTAATACCATTGAACTTGCTATGGATTATGAGGATATTGTTGAACTAGCGCAACTAGAAGGTGTACCTCTTGATTCGCTGATGAACAAGGTTCACGATGCTGGCATTACTTCGTTGGCTGTATATGAGACTACGCTGGAAAAGTTAAATAAGAGCGGTAAAGTTACAACTTTATCTGGAGCGCAAATACTGCATCAGTATCATAGTGGAACGCTTAGTGATGTTATGTGGCGGAGCTTAGTCGAGTCAGGTCGCATTGAAGCGGAAGATGTATATGTAATCGGCCATGATGCAAGGACTTTTGCTGAGGTAAAAGAAGATTTAATGCTAAGACTTAGTTCAGAGCGGGTAACGGTTCTCGATGAACAGCGGCAAATTGTCTCCGTTAAGGCAAATTATGAAAAAGTTATAAAGTGGAATTTGGGTCTGCCTACCGATGAAATGCGATATGTAGTGAAGCAAGGATTTTATGTAGTGGCTAGACCAACGAATTATACAAAAGTACAAGCGGAAGATATTCAGTCTGTATTTAATCGTTTATCCGGTATTGATAAAGTATCTGCATTGATGTTTAGTGGTGATGAGGCGCTAGGTTATCCTAATTTGTTGCCACTTACTCTTGAAAAAGTCAAAGAACGTCAAATGACATTGATTTTGATTGAACATCCATTACAATTACAATTTTTTAAACAAGATGGTCTGGTACCTATGGTGGTAGCCAATGATTATAAGGCAGCACGGATGTGCATCATTGCGAAAGATGAACAACCAAAGCTAAAACGGGATGAAGCTGTCTTGCGCTGGATTATAGCCGATCAAGATCGCAATATTCGCATGAATTTATTGCGCAAATATGATAAACCTGAATCAGGTAAGACGCTAATGGAAACAAATATTGATTATATTTCAGCTGTGAAAGATGGGTTAGTTGCAAAAGGTTTTGCAATTGGACCAGCAGGTATCCTTCAATCGTATTTCCCTAGTAAAATATTATTATCGCTCATTGCGATTGGTGCAGTAGCGGCTGGCGTGTTATTTCTGACACTCGTGCGTCCTTTTGGTCTTCGTTATCAATATGGATTGCTGCTTGTATTATCTGCTCTATTGATAGGGCCTATCCTAAGTGGCAGTGGAAATGTAGTACGTCAAGCAGTGGCTTTGGCGAGTGCCAATCTATTTCCGGTACTGGCTATGACCTGGCAGATTGATCGATGGCGGGCTATGAAGCCGCAAAGTGGAGGCGCACTTCTGCGAATCATAGTAGATGGGATTGGCGGTTTAGTCACTGCGGTCATGCTTTCTATGATTGGTGGCATGTATGTAGCAGCCGTATTGGGCGACACTCGCTTTTTCCTGGAAATGGAGATTTTCCGTGGAGTAAAGGTAACTTTTATCGCTCCGATTCTATTGATTACAGCGGTATATTTAACGAGATACAATTTATTTTCAACAAACAATGATGGTGCGAAAGGGATTTGGCAACAAGTTGTGAAATTGCTGAATTACCCTATTTATATTAAGAGTTTATTGCTAGCTGCTTTTTTAGCAGTAGGTGTGTGGGTATATATTGGCCGGTCTGGGCATACGGCTGGTGTACCAGTAATGGAGAGCGAACTTAAGATGCGCGCTTTTCTAGAGCGTATTATGTATGCCCGTCCTCGAGGAAAAGAATTTATGATAGGGCATCCCGCCTTTTTTCTAGCGGTAATGGCATTATATCGCCAATGGCCGCAAGCAATGCATTATGGACTAGTAGTAGTAGCGACGATTGGTCAGGGATCTTTAGTGGAAACCTTTGCCCATTTGCGTACACCTGTATTGATGTCGTTTATCCGTGGTTTGGATGGTATGGCAGTTGGCATGATATTTGGTATAGTGGCGGTGATTGGCGTACAGGTACTCAGCTACTTGTCTTTTGTCCTAGGAAGGAGACCGGCTGAGCATGAGTGAGATTGTTATTTCAGGGTACTATGGTTTTGGTAATGCTGGTGATGAAGCCATGCTTGCCGCCATGATTGAAGTATTGACTGAACTTGCATCTGATATAAAAATTACGGTTATTTCTGGAAATCCAGAGGATACCCGATCACGCCATGGTGTAGCATCTGTATACAGGCTGAATTATCCAGAAATTGCACGGGTTTTGTCTAAAAGTCAGTTACTCATTAGTGGTGGTGGTAGTTTACTTCAGGATGTGACAAGTGAACGCAGTTTATATTATTATTTGAGTATTATGATGCTAGCGAAAAAACTAGGTGTACCAGTGATGCTCTATGCCCAGGGTATCGGCCCGGTACGTGGACGGATGGCGCGGAGTGTGATGCGCTATATTGGTAATATGGTGGATCTGATTACGGTAAGGGATGAAGGTTCACAAGAGGAATTGGCACGTCTTCAGGTTACTAAACCACCGATACATGTTACTGCTGATCCTGTACTTGCTATGCATCAGGTGGATAAACAAGTGGGGCGTACGATCTTGCGTAAAGCAGGAATTACAGGTGCGGCACCACTGATTGGTATCTCGGTGCGTGAATGGAAAGATTGGGGGCATTACAAGCAGGTGATAGTCCAGGTAGCCGATGAACTGGCAATTGAGCTTGGAGCGCGTATTGTATTTTTGCCTATGCAGTGGCCGGAAGATGTTGCAGTATCTAAGAAAATTGCCGATCGCACACGGCAAGGAGCCACGGTGCTGACGGAAGAATATACAACGGGTGAATTGTTATCTTTAGTTGGTAACCTTGATATGCTGATTGGTGTTCGCCTTCATGCTTTAATTTTCGCTGCAGTTATGCATGTACCGATGGTAGGTATTTCTTATGATCCGAAAATCGAACGTTTCTTAGAGACTCTTGGTGAACATAATATTGGAACGTTACAAAATATCAGTGTAGATCATCTGCTGGATGAGGTGCGTCAGATTTGGTCTGCTAAACCGCAGTCTACTCAGCACAAGTGTGAGCAGAATCATTCTTTAAGGGACAAAGCTTTTCGTAATGCGGAACTGGCATTAGAACTTATTTCCAAGTCAAATTAATTGAAAGAAGGAATAAGTGATGAGAAGAATCGTATGGCGTGATTATCTGGGAATACTGGTAGGAGCGGTCATTACAGCCGTTAGCTTGAACATGTTTTTGATCCCCAATAAAGTGGCAGCAGGTGGAATTAGTGGCTTGGCTACGGTATTACATTATTTACTGGGTTGGCCAGTTGGTCTTATTATGCTGGCTTTTAATATTCCATTGTTTGTGCTTGGCATCAAAGTCATGGGAGCTAGGTATGGATTAAATACTTTATTTGGTGCTGGAGTGTTATCTGTAGCGATTGATGTAACAGCTCCTTTTACTCCAGTGCTTACGTCTGACTTGCTACTTAGTTCGCTGTATGGTGGAGTAGTAGGTGGGATTGGTTTAGGTCTGGTATTTAGATCCAAGGGGAATACTGCTGGGACGGCCTTGGCAGCCGTTTTATTAAATAAATGGTTAGGCATTCGCATTGGGCAAGCTATGATGGCGGCGGATTTTTTTGTTATTGTGTTTGCAGGTGTGGCGTTTAAAAGCCCGGAACTTGCACTATATGCTTTGATTTCTATGTTTGTTACTGGCCAAATTATTGATTTGGTTCAGGAAGGACCAAGCTCATCAAAGGCGTTTTTTGTGATGAGTAGTCAGCCGGATCGCTTGGCTGATGATATTTTGAATGAATTGGATCGGGGTGTAACTCTGTTTCAAGTCAAGGGTTGTTATACTGGGGAATTAAAAGAAATGTTACTATGTGTGGTAAGTACGAGTGAAGTGACTGAGCTGAAAGAGTTAATTTATCAGACGGACCCAAAAGCTTTTGTTATTGTTACATCTGCTCATGAAGTATTAGGTGAGGGATTTACCGAAGTAAAAAGAGTGAAAACATAAGCTCTCTCTTTCATAAAATATAAAGATTGAACAGTATAAATAAAACGACTCTCACATGCGTATATATGTTGAGAGTCGTTTCTATTTTGAGGGGGGCAAATGGTATGAAGGTATGGCAAGTTGTCACCGTCGGCAAGCGAGTATTAGGGAGGATTGTGCTTTGCACAGCAGGTTGTATTGCTATGCTAAAAATGGGACCCATCGTGATGATGGCATTATCCATGCTCATTTCGATCGCTGTCTATGCGGTGGCGTTTGGTTTTCAGTTTGCCATAGGCTTTGTATTCCTTCTCTTTGCTCATGAATATGGTCATTTAGTGGCATCGAGGGTGGTTGGGCTAAAAGTATCGGGTCCGTTGTTTATTCCTTTTCTTGGTGCTGTTATACAAGTGAAAGAAATACCGTTAAATGTAAAAATGGAGGCAAATGTAGCAATTGGTGGACCAGCCATGGGAACGCTCAGTGCTTTAGTTTGTTTAGTCTGTTATTTATGGACAAATAGTGTTTTAATGCTGATACTATCGTATACTGCTTGTTTGCTAAATTTGTTTAATCTAATTCCTTGTGATCCTCTAGATGGTGGACGGATTGCAGCTGCGATTTCTCCTAGGCTATGGTGGGTCGGAAGTATTGTCATTGCTATTTTATTTGTGTATACTTATAACTTCTTTATCTTTATTATTTTCCTATTTTCTTTATTTCGGTTATGGCAACATCACGATGTTTTGCCACATTCGCAGTATTATCACTTGACGCTTCGGCAGCGAATGGCGATAAGTTGGTGGTATTTTGGTTTGGTCATGATATTGAGTGGGACGACGCTATATATTGTAGAATTTTTGCATTAAGTTTTAGGGAAATAGAAAATAGATTATGAAAAAATCACAAATAAAAGAGGGATTTTGTGAAAAATGTCAAAGTTTTAGTAGGTAGAAGAGTAGGTAGAAAGAAATGTTGTTTTATAACTAAATTTTGTTTATTTATAGGGAGAGTGACTGTAGTTTGATTCATTTAACAGGTGTTTATAAAGTGTATGAAAGTGGTTGTGTTGCCCTCTCTAATGTTACGGTTGACATTCCTAAAGGTGATTTTGTATTTATAGTAGGTCCTAGCGGCGCTGGTAAATCTACATTCATAAAATTAATTTTTCGGGAAGAAGTTCCGACTGAAGGGGAAATTATTGTCAATGGCCGTAATGTTGGCGATTTAGAGCCGTCAGAGGTACCATATTTGCGACGTAACTTAGGGATAATCTTTCAAGATTATCGTTTATTGCCGAATAAGACGGTATACGAAAATGTGGCTTTTGCGATGCAAGTCGTGGAGGCGTCCCGCCGAGACATTAAGAAACGGGTTATTCATGTACTGGATTTAGTTGGTTTGCGTCATAAGGGAAAGAGTCTTCCGGGTGAATTATCAGGTGGTGAACAACAACGGATTGCTATTGCGAGAGCTATTGTCAATAATCCAGTGATTGTTATTGCTGATGAACCTACAGGAAATCTTGATCCTGAAACATCTTGGGAAATTATGAATATTTTTGAACGTATTAATAAAGATGGGACAACGATTGTGATGGCAACTCATGATAAAAATATTGTAGATGCAATGAAGAAACGTGTGATTGCGATTGAAAATCGTATCATTGTTCGGGATGAGGTTAAAGGGGTATACGGTTATGAAGATTAGGACAGTGGAGTATTTTATTAGAGAGGCTTCTAGCTCTCTTAGACGTAATCAGTTAATGAGTATTGCATCAATTAGTACCGTAGCCTTGTCTCTTTTAATTTTAGGTATGTTTTTGATTATGGTGTTTAATCTGAATAATATGGCTTCTAATTTAGAATCTCAGGTACAGGTGAGTGTATATTTGCAAGATGGACTTAGTGATAGTGAAATCAATGAAATAGGAATAAAAATTACCAAAATTTCTGGTGTCAATGAGATAAATTTTGTTGGCAAAGAAGAGGCGATGGTTCGATTTAAGCAACGGTTAGGTGAGCAGCAGAGTATTTTAAAAGCTCTTGATGGTAATAATCCCTTGCCTAATGCATTTGAAGTGAAAATGGACAGGGCTGATCGAGTGAAGCCGATTGCTCACACTATTTCTCAAATGAAAGGGGTAGAGAATGCTAAATTTGGCCAAGAAATTGTAGAACAGTTATTTGCTCTGACAAAAATGATACGGATTTTTGGTTTAGTGTTAATTTTATTTTTAGCTATGGCTGCTTTATTTATTATTTCCAATACAATTCGTTTGACGGTATTTGCTCGTCGCAAAGAAATTGGTATTATGAAGTATGTTGGTGCGACTGATTGGTTTATCCGTTGGCCATTTTTATTAGAAGGTATGATTCTAGGTGGTGGCGGAGCACTGGTAGCAGTAGTACTTTTAAATCAAACTTATGGCGCTTTGATTCATAAGGTATATGAATCGGTAGCATTTTTACCACTAATTCCATTATATCCATTTATTACTTATGTTAGCCTTGCATTGTTGGCAGTCGGCACTTTAATAGGTGCTTTGGGTAGTACGATATCTTTGCGGAAATTTATGCAAGTATAGGCGTGGAAGTAGGAGGCATTATATGTTTAAGACTAGGTGGTATCTTGCTTGTGCAACGGTAATATTGTTGATGGGGGCATCTGTTGTACCTGGATTGGCCAATGAACTTCAACAACAACAGCAGCAAGTACAAAATGAAATGCAAAATCAACAAGAAAAAAAAGCGGTGGCTGAGCAACAGGTTGAGACTATATCAGATCAACTACGCAAAGTACAGATCGACTTAGCAGAAGCACAAAGTGAATATAAAGAGGTTCAAACGCAATTAGCTATAACCGAACAGCAAATTAAGGTGAATACTGAGATTTTAGCTACGGCAGGAAAAAGAATAGCGGAGCGTGAAAAAATCTTAAATAAACGTATTCGTGATATCTATCAGAATGGACAACTTAGTTATCTAGATGTATTATTAGGAGCAAATGACTTTAGTGACTTTGTAACTCGCGTTGATATTTTACATAGAGTGATTCATAATGATCTAGAGTTAATTTTAAAAATTAAAGCGGAGCGTCAACTTGTACTTGATACAAAAGCCGCCCTTGATGATGATCGGGCAACTATCTTAGGATTGAAGCAAGGAATAGAAACAAAGAAGCAAAGAATAGAAAAAATCCAAAAAGAACAAGAAGGTTTATTGAAAAAATTCACACATGAGCGAGATGCAGCAGAAAAAATTTATAAAGAATTGATGGCAACATCTTTACAGATTGAACAGATGATTCGTCGCAATCAATCATCAAGACGTGGTTCTGGTGGTACAGGTCCTAGCAGTGGTAGCGGTTCTCTCATGTGGCCGACAGAGGTTAGGGAGATTACATCACCGTTTGGCTGGCGTACGCATCCTATCTATGGAACGTCTCGGTATCATAGTGGTATTGATATTGGAGCTGATTATGGTGATGCGGTAGTAGCTGCTGATGGCGGCGTAGTAATTTCTGCTGGATGGATGGGCGGCTATGGCAAAGCCGTGATTATTGATCATGGTGGTAATATTTCCACGTTATATGGTCATAATTCTGAGCTACTTGTTAGTGCAGGGCAACGGGTAGGTAAAGGTGAAATTATTGCACGAGTGGGTTCGACTGGTGATTCTACGGGACCTCATTGTCATTTTGAAGTACGGCAAGATGGAGCGCCCGTGAGTCCCCTGAATTATTTACCATAATATGATGGCATGAAGGGTACCCTTTTTGGGTGCCCTTACGACTTATAGAATATTTTATGGAGTTTTTACATATAGTTAGTTATGCAGAGCGATCGTGTAGCAATATTATCCGGTATTATATTATCGAGGGTTTCGGGCATGGAGCTACGATCTTCGAATTGGGGTGTGTGTATTGAGTCGTCGTAAAATTATTATCGGTGCTATCTTATTGGTGCTATTTACATTTACTGCAACCGTTAGTGGGTTTATTTATCTTTTAAATGGGAATAATGCAGAAGTAATCAGTTCATTGAAATTTTTCCGAGCACTAGAAATTGTAAAAGCACGGTATGTAGAACCAGTTCCAGTGGAAACGTTGATAGCGGGCGCCGTAAAAGGAATGGTTAGTTCCTTGGGAGATCCCCACTCTATTTATATGGATGCCAAGATGTATAAGGAATTTATGATTGAAACGGAAGGCTCTTTTGGTGGTGTAGGGATTGTAATTGGTGTAAAGGATAAAATGTTGACTGTAGTTTCACCGATTGAAGGTACACCAAGTGAAAAAGCGGGTATTAAAAGTGGTGACCAAATCATTAAAATTGATGGAAATGATAGTAAGGATATGGCTCTTGATGAAGCGGTGAGTAAAATTCGTGGCCTGGAAGGGTCGACGGTAACCTTAACCATTCGCCGTGGTAGTGAACCTTTAAAGGATTATGCATTAACTCGTTCTAACATTCAGATAAAAACCGTGGCAGGGAAAATGCTGCCAGATCAGATTGGTTATATTCGTATTTCTATGTTCAATGAAAATACTGGTAGTGATTTTACTCAGAAGTTTAAAGAACTAGAAAAAGAGGGTATGAAAGCCATTGTTTTAGATCTTAGAGATAATCCGGGTGGCTTGCTAGAAGAAAGTGTGAAGGTAGCGAGTCTATTGGTACCAAAAGGTCCTATCGTATCGGTGGTAACCCGAGATGGACAGCGAGAAGTACATTCTTCTAATCTAGAAGCGGTTAAATACCCAGTAACAGTTCTTGTGAATGGTGGTAGTGCCAGTGCGTCGGAAATTGTATCAGGAGCCATTCAAGATACTGGAGTTGGTATGCTTGTTGGTACGAAAACATACGGGAAAGGTTCTGTACAGACGGTAATCCGATTGGATGGTGGTGCGATTAAGCTCACGATTGCCAAGTATTTAACACCAAATGATCGTTCGATTAACGGCATTGGTATTGAACCGGATGTAAAAATAGAAATGGAAAAGGATGCAGTACGTGATGTACAGCTTGATAAGGCAGTTGAAATTGTAAAAGAAAAGATAAGTAAATAAAAGTTTTTTGGGCGGCGGGCTTTTGGCTTCGTCGCTTTTTACTAAAATTTTAAAGCGTACATATGTTTCCTCTGCGAGTGAAATATGATATAATTATTTCTAATTAATAATGAATATTTGACAAAGAGTGGTGATATGGGTGGCGACTGTACCAAAGTTGACAACTGTATATAAAGAAGGAGGCGTACCGTTTCAGGTACAAGCACCTTTTGTACCGACTGGTGACCAACCAAGTGCAATTAGTGAGCTAGAATCTGGAATACGAAATGGTGATCGATCTCAGGTACTACTGGGGGCTACTGGCACAGGAAAAACATTTACGATTGCTAAATTAATTGAAAAAGTTCAAAAACCAACGCTGGTGATTGCTCATAATAAAACACTAGCAGCGCAATTAGCGAGTGAGTTTAAAGAATTTTTCCCCGATAATGCTGTGGAGTATTTTGTTAGTTATTATGATTATTATCAGCCAGAAGCATATATTGCTCATACGGATACCTTTATTGAAAAAGATGCGTCGATTAATGATGAAATTGATAAACTTCGCCATTCGGCAACAAGTGCTCTATTTGAGCGTCGCGATGTTATTATTGTAGCAAGTGTATCTTGTATATATGGACTGGGTTCTCCAGATGAATATCATGGCTTGGTGCTATCATTGCGGCAGGGACAAGTAAAGGATCGAAATGAGATTTTGCGCAAATTGATTGATATTCAATATGAACGAAATGATATTAATTTTGTTAGGGGGAAGTTTCGGGTGCGCGGCGATGTAGTCGAAATTTTTCCAGCTGCTTATGGCGAGCGAGCCATACGGGTCGAGTTATTTGGCGATGAAATTGAACGAATTCTAGAGATTGATACCTTGACGGGAGAAGTGATGGGAGAACGGAAACACATTGCGATCTACCCTGCTTCTCACTATGTTACGACAAGAGAAAATATGCTTCGTGCTGCTAGTGATATTGAGGATGAATTAACTACGCAAGTGGATTATTTTAAGGCAAATGGGAAATTAGTAGAGGCGCAGCGCCTTGAGCAACGTACCAAGTATGATTTGGAGATGATGCAAGAGGTTGGATATTGTTCAGGAATTGAAAATTATTCACGTCATCTTACGGGACGAAATAGCGGTGAATCACCATATACGTTGATTGATTATTTTCCTGATGATTTTCTGATTGTAGTGGACGAGTCTCATGTCATGCTGCCACAAATTAGAGCGATGTATGCTGGTGATAAAGCGCGTAAGTCCTCTTTGGTAGAAAATGGTTTTCGCCTGCCATCAGCCTATGATAATCGTCCGCTTACTTTTGCTGAGTTTAATGAACGTATTCATCAGATTATCTATGTATCCGCCACACCTAGTCCGTATGAGCTAGAAGAGGCTAGTCAGGTAGTTCAGCAGGTAATTCGTCCTACAGGTCTAATTGATCCTGAAATTGAAGTACGACCGATTGCTGGGCAGATGGATGATTTATTGGGTGAGATTAAAATACGAGTGGCTGATCATGGACGGACATTGGTGACGACGTTAACGAAAAAGATGGCTGAGAATCTTACTGATTTTCTTAAGGAATTAGGAATAAAGGTGCGGTATTTGCATTCTGATATTCCGACGATTGAGCGAAGTGAAATTATTCGGGATCTGAGAGCTGGCGTTTTTGATGTTTTGGTTGGTATTAATTTGCTTAGGGAAGGTTTAGATTTACCTGAAGTTACGTTGGTTGCGATTCTTGATGCGGATAAGGAAGGGTTTTTGCGATCTGATACATCGTTAATACAGACGATTGGGCGGGCAGCCCGGAATGTCAATGGGATTGTCATTATGTATGCAGATGTCATTACTCAATCGATGAAGCGGGCGATTGATGAAACCAACCGCCGTCGTGATATACAGAAGGCTTATAATGTTGAGCATGGTATTACGCCAATGACGATTCAAAAACGCGTCAAGGATTTGATTGAGACGACGAAGGTTGCAGAAGCGCCGCAGGAGTATCAGGTGGATCGTATTTCACATTTGAAGCCAGAAGAGATGATCGATATGATTGGGAGTTTGGAAAAAGAGATGCGTGTGGCTTCTAAGGCATTGCAATTTGAACGGGCTGCTGAGCTTCGGGATATGATTGTGGAGCTAAAGGAACGAGTTGGCAGTAGTGGCAAGGTTGCGACTAAGAAAAAGAAAGCGCAGCGAAAATAAATTTTATTTAATTTATATAGAAAGGAATTATGCTAGTGAAAGAAAAAATTATTATTAAGGGTGCTAGGCAACATAATTTGAAGAATATTGATATTGAAATACCCCGCAATCAGTTGGTGGTGATTACGGGGCTCAGTGGATCGGGGAAGTCGTCGCTGGCTTTTGATACGATTTATGCGGAAGGGCAGAGGCGGTATGTGGAGTCCTTGTCGTCGTATGCTCGTCAGTTTTTGGGGCAGATGGATAAGCCGGATGTTGATTATATTGAAGGGTTATCACCGGCGATTTCGATTGATCAGAAAACGACGAGTCGCAATCCGCGTTCGACGGTGGGAACGGTGACGGAGATTTATGACTATTTGCGTTTGATATTTGCTAGGGCGGGTAGACCTCATTGTCCGAAATGTGGACAGGCGATTAGTCAGCAGACGGTGCAGCAGATGGTGGATCAATTGATTGCGTTACCGGATGGGGCAAAATTGATATTGATGGCTGGCGTGGTGCGTGGGAAAAAAGGGGAGCATCAAAAGGTATTAGAGGATATCCGGAAGAATGGTTATGTGCGGGTGCGAATTGATGGTGAGATTCGTGAGCTTAGTGATGAGATTCAGCTGGAAAAGAATAAAAAGCATACGATTGAGGTCGTAGTGGATCGGTTGGTTAATCGCGAGGGAATTAGTCAGCGGTTGGCGGAGTCGTTAGAGGCAGCTTTGCATTTAGGGGCTGGTGTGGTTACGGTTGATGTTGTTGGTGATCAGGAGCTTGTTTTTAGTCAGAACTTTGCTTGTATTGCTTGCGGCATTGGGCTGCCGGAAATTGCGCCACGGATATTTTCTTTTAATAGTCCTTTTGGTGCTTGTCCGGATTGTACGGGTCTCGGAAATAATATGGAAATTGATGAGTCGTTGATTATTCCTGATGGGAGCAAAACGTTTAGTGATGGGGCGATTGCTCCTCTTAGTAAAAATGTGAATTCTTATTTTATGTGTCAATTGGATGCTATGCTGGAGCACTATGGTTATTCTTTGAGTAATACTTGGGATAGTTTATCTGTTGAGGTACAATATATTGTTAAGAATGGATCGGGTGAGCAGCAGTTTACGTTTAGTTATGAAAATATGTATGGTGAAGATAAAACATATCATGCGGTTTTTGAAGGTGTGATTCCTTTGCTAAATCGCAGATACAAGGAAACGGTTTCGGAGTGGTCACGAGAGGATATTGAAGACTATATGACGTCGAAACCTTGTACTACTTGCAGGGGTGCTAGATTAAAGCCTGAGACGTTGGCGATACAGGTTGGTGGGAAAAATATTTATGAAGTGACAAGGCTTACGATTGCGGAGTGTCAGGAGTTTTTTAATGGATTAGAGCTTACCCAAAGAGAAAAAACCATTGCGCAACAGATTTTAAAAGAAATTCATGCACGCTTAGGATTTCTTTTAAATGTGGGCCTTGATTATTTAACGTTAGACCGGGCGGCGGGGACTTTATCAGGAGGGGAAGCGCAGCGGATTCGTCTGGCTACGCAGATTGGTTCGGGTTTGGTTGGTGTGTTATATATTCTCGATGAGCCAAGTATTGGACTACATCAACGGGATAATAATCGTCTGCTTGACACTCTGAAACATTTACGAGATGTAGGGAATACATTACTGGTTGTAGAGCATGATGAAGATACCATGTATACAGCTGATCATATTATTGATATTGGTCCTAAAGCGGGGGTTCATGGAGGACAAGTGGTTGCGCAAGGCACTGTCGATGACATTAAGGCTTGTAGTGCATCCATTACTGGACAATACTTAAATGGGGCTCGGTATATTCCGATACCGCTTACGCGGCGTGTGCCAAATGGTAAATGGTTAGAAGTAATAGAAGCGAAGGAGAATAACTTAAAAAAAATTACAGTTGGTTTCCCGCTTGGCTTATTCACAGCAGTAACGGGTGTATCCGGTTCAGGTAAAAGCACATTGGTCAATGAGATACTATATAAGGGGCTAGCTAGCCGAATTTATCGTGGATCGCGGATGCGCCCTGGTGCCCATGCTGATATGCGCGGAGCAGAACATATTGATAAGATTATTGAGATTGATCAGTCACCGATTGGGCGTACGCCAAGGTCCAATCCTGCTACTTATACGGGTTTATTTGATGTCATTCGAGAAGTCTTTAGTCAAACCAATGAAGCGAAAATGAGAGGCTATAAGCCAGGACGTTTTAGCTTTAATGTAAAGGGCGGTCGATGTGAGGCTTGTCGTGGTGATGGTATTATCAAAATCGAGATGCATTTTTTACCGGATGTCTATGTGCCTTGTGAAGTATGTAAAGGAGATCGCTACAATCGAGAGACGCTGGAAGTTCATTATAAAGGCAAGAGCATTGCTGGGGTTTTGAATATGGTCATTGATGAGGCATTGGAGTTTTTCCAGAATATCCCCAAAATACAACGAAAACTACAGATTTTACATGACGTGGGGCTAGGTTATATTAAGCTTGGACAGCCTGCTACTACCTTGTCAGGGG
>Ga0074193_1000051_pt1 | contig 215220 bp, 124 predicted proteins | sample EPASupsiteHSE605_FD_64523 | JGI IMG/M metagenome (GOLD analysis project Ga0074193, IMG submission 64523) | Bioremediated contaminated groundwater from EPA Superfund site, New Mexico - Sample HSE6-05 | ecosystem: Environmental > Aquatic > Deep subsurface > Groundwater > Contaminated ... | reverse complement strand
AATGACAAAGAGTTACTTTGGCAATTAACCACTTTTCTTTCAATTTTCTAAACGCTTTTGTTTATAAGTCTCTAATTTGGAATGGAATAATGATTTTTGGACCAATACATATCTTGATTATAATTTTCAAAGTAAGAAGATACTCAAATTCAAAAATAAAAGCAAAAACCGACATATTTTTAGTTCATAATTGGAAACTCAGGTTGAAGTTTCTTTGGAATTAAGATTTTCGAATGAATGTGATACAATAATGCCCTTTTGATTTTTGAAAATATAATTTATGATAGAAAACAGAAATATCTAATACATTGATTCTTAGAAACACTGAAAACTTAATCTTGAGGCCAAGTCGATTGAAAACGTTTTAATTAGTTCAGCTTCTTCAATTATTGGAACCCTATAAATTGATTTATAGATCACCATATATCATTAAATAGCATATACAAATGAATCGATTGAATTTAAATATATCATAAGATATCCAGATCTATTTGCATAGATAAAGTAGGACAATAAGTCAAAGGATAGTTAAAATCCACTTTTTGCATTTGATATTCAAGCATAGTTATATAAATTATGGCCGAGTAAGAGAAAATGAAATAAATAAAATACCCCATAAGTATTCAAGAGAAAGAAAGGATATTCAAGGAAGGGGTTTTTCAGCTCTTGTTTGAGGAGAATGAACTAAGGTTTTCAAAAAAACAACTTTGATGTTCAATTTCTTGAATTCAAAACATGTTTAACTCATCAAAATTCCGAATTATAAATGAGAATATAAGAATTAAAATAATGATGAATGATCTCTGGTGTTATTTTATTTTAAATCTGTGGTAAAGTCAGCTTTTTACTTTGTAAAACTTTTTTACTTTGTATAAATCTTTTTTCGCATTTTTCTCGAGATAGGAATTGAATTGATATTTCTCATTTAGATAATATATAGGGTACATTAACACTTATATAATGAATATATTATATTCCATTAAATCCTAGCTGTCATCGAAAAATGTCGCTCAGAAGTTATTTAAAGAAACTGCTTCCATGACACTCAGGACCTGTTTCAATATGCCAAATTATGAAAAATGACTCAAGTCATTATGGACTAACATTATTTTGTACAATCGGAAATCAACTCAATACAGACTCAAATAATGTAAAATGCAAAAAAAAATCTATTATTCGACATTTTATTTTGGACACATTGAAATGCAGGTCGCTAACTTAATTGCTATTGATATTTTTAAAATTCATAACAATCAATTTATAAGAGATAAGGCTATTATATATTGAATAGAATAATATTTATGTAAAAAAATACACATTAAGCCCTGTACCTGATGTTCAATTGTTTGAGTCCAACAAAAATCAATACATCAGTTAAACACCATTGAGATAATATGAATTGCTTGATTTGGGAACAAAAAGATCATTATAACATTTGATTGGGTCATGTGTTGATTCATTTATGAAATAAAATTGGAAATTTCTTTGTGTTCAGTAAACATCACCTATTGATGATTTCAGAGCTCATGTTAAAAACCGAAAAAAAGAGGGTTTATTTGTGAACTGATAAACTGTTTTGAAAATGTTGATGTATTCTTGTTTGTCAATATCTATAAAACAAGTCACACTATTGTTTCATATTCACAATCACATGATTCAATTATCCCAAAGGAGCATGAGAAAAACATGTCAATTCGATATATATTTTTTTCAGAAGAAATATTAATAATTTCACAGATCTCACTGGATGAATATTTTGTAAATCCAGGTATTCTCATTTCAATAGAATCCCTGCCTACTGAGCTTAATTCTTCTGGGTTCAAAAATGGAAAAGATAATTTTGATTTGACAATTTTTTTTGGGATATGTCACATATGACGCATTTTTCACATGTTTCTTAAATGTGATTGTTCTATGTATTATCAAAACAAAAATCAGAAAAGAAATAAATAAATTGCTAGCCATGGTTCTGATGGATAATCTTGATGCACTTGATTCGGAAAATATTGGTTATATATGGGCAGAAGTGATAATTATTTTGATGATATTCCATTTTTTAACATAGTATTTGTTGCAACTTCACGATCTTTTTGTTTTGAAACTATTCAAGAGAAATTATGGTATATATAAATAGTAAAAATTGTTTCGCACTACTATACAGCGTATTTCCTATAATAATGAATGGAATTAGAAACATTTATACGCCTCATACAATTTGGCAAAATCTCAGATGAACAGAATTATTTCTTAATTTCTCTGTATTATCTTGTCATGTTGAGATCAAACATAATGTGATAAGATGAAGCATTGATGGTAATGCTTTAAATGATTCTGCATGTTTTTTAGAATTGAAACGAGCCCAAACACGAGAAAGAGGCAAAACACTTTTTTTATTTGTTAATGCTATGGAAAGCGATCTGATTGAAATATATATTTTTCCTGTTGCTTCCAAAATATACATGATGATGCTGGATATATTGATGATGAAATCTCTGAATAATTCCCCATATTCGTTGAGATAAATCCAAAATAGGTAAAAAAAATTGAAAAAATCTTGAAATAATTTTTACAAAGTAAAAAAGTTAAACAAAGTAAAAAAGCTGACTTTATAAATCAAGGAAGGTCTATTGTAAATAAAAATCTAAGTATTTCAAATTGTTTCTTCAAGATATTTAGAATGCTCGGGAAATGGTGTTGTAATATATGTTCCTGCTAGTTCTTGTTCAATGAACATCATTTTCTCAATGTTCTATCACAGTGTTTGTTCTAACAGGGGAGGAGCAATATACTTCTCTTCTTCGAATTCATGTCTCAGAATTATTTGTTCTAATTGTTGCTCTGCTTCTTCTTCTAATGTTGCTTATCTTCAAGCATCTAAGATGAATATTTTGGAGTATCTCTCAGTATCAAATTGCTATCATATACAAATCAAAAAACCAGTTTCAATGAGATCAGTAATACTAAACAAAATTTAACCATTAATTGACCTTTAAATAAGTGTCACTACATTATTTTCCGAAAAATTATGGAAAAAACTTCAAAAATTCCTACAAAAATTTGGTAAACAATTCAAATTATCTATTTTTATTAAAAAAATAAACCTCAGAATGTAAACAGGAAATACTAAAACGTTATATCATGAAAATAATAAGATTTGCGCTTCTGGGGTTACTGAATTAATAATTTTGCTTTATATCTAAGTCGAATATATATCTATTTATATGGTAATGCGAATAATCAATGAATATTGTTGATTGACATAATATCCTTGATCTTTGTAATCAGAAAGGTATATGTCATTATAATTTGGTTTATTTTATTATTGGAATATTTATTTATATAATATCTTTAAGAAAACCAAGACTCATAGTTTTATCAATGATCAAATTCTTTAAGTTTCAATATAACTGTTTACAACAGTATTGTATTGGATTTTAATGGAATTCCTAGTGCTTCAGTAAAATAGATACTATTTTTTATTAGTGATCATAATGATTTGAGATGAAAAAAGATGCATAATTCCTTCATCAACTCAACTCTTTATGATTTAGATGCACTAAAATTCATTTTAAATAGCATTTTAATGTTTGTGGGTAATTTGATTGATTTATCCTCTTTGAATTGCAATGGATGGAACAAAAGTTCGGTCTATTCTATATTTTCACAGCCAAATATGAATATGGTAGACTGCTTTTTTACTAGGTTTGCACTTTACGTGAATAATGAAAATTTTTTGGAATTTGTATCGATATCCATGTCGACATTTGAAACATCCTATGGTACATCTTCTGTTTCTATCGAAAACGGGGTTCAAAATATTAAGAATACCAATTCATCAGTGAATATGGGTGAAGGTATCAGCTCATTTAATATTATCGGACAGAATACCTTGTTTTTTTTGAACACAATAAGCAACAACAGGCCCTACGGCCCAACAGGCGGGTGCCTTTGGCCAAAAGACATATCAATTTCTTTGTTAAATATTGTGAATAACACATCTCCGGGTATGAATGGAATCATAACATCATATTCACACGAAGTTAAGATAGATTCATGTGTTTTTCATTCAAATATGAACACTCTCTTTTGCTCATCATCGACAAAGTACATCATCTCCAATTGCCATATCGCACACTCAGGACAGTTGAAAACTGGTGTAGGCACTTTTTCAACATCAAACAATAACTCATTTACATATTCCAATTCATTTCTGATTAATCATTTTCAGACATTTATGTGTCTTGCCGATGCTCCTCCTCAGTCACCCAGTTTTTTGAAAAGTCCTCATACGTACCTATCCTGGAATCACAATCTGATCTTCATATTTCTAACCATACAATGACTTTTCATAACTTCTATTAAAATTTTGACTTTTCAAATCATTCATTTCAAAATTCAAACCTCAGTTCACATGTCTCTTCAGAATTCCAATTGAGAAACTTTTAAATTCATAAATTAATCAAATATTTTGTTTGAAACATTTTATTACACGTTAAGATTGATAGGAAGGTGTCAAATAGATTTTATCTCATCTCCCATGAGTGGTAGTAAAAAGCTTCAGCGAATTAAAAGCAAGGCCAAAATTGCTGTTCCTGCATCCGAGTATAATCGTAGTAGCTATCCAACGGTTGCTATTGCGATGCAGAAAGCTATGGCTTCGATAAACATTCCTCAAGGCACTTTCATTACCGGATCCAGTGATGTGAAGAAAAAAATAATCAAAAATGCCAAATCTCAGCCCTGTGTTGTTCCTATTTCTTCCAAGCTTCATGAAATCAGGGTGAAAATTTTATCAAATTATGGGGATGCGAAAGAGGTTTCATGCTCTGAGATTGATGTCCTTGATCAACAAAAGATATCGATTCCCATTATTGAGTATTCTTATGCTCAAGAATGGAGACCAACGAAACAATTATCAGAGCTTTTTAACAGAGTTTTGATCAAAAATGATGTAGGCAGCATTTGGAAAGAAGATTGGCCACCATCGTACCCTTATACATATTTGGAATTGGTTATTCGGCTTGAAACAAGCAGGATTATTGATTCGCTAAGGATTTGGCCACAACAATTTAACAAATTTTCTAATATCAAGGATGTTGTTGTTTACTATGATGGATCTATCGTATATTCAGGCATTTTAGATCCGGATTTTTGCTCATATGTTCCCCTTCGGTTTACCTCCAGCTTTATATCCCCAGATTTAGCCAGTACAGTACCTAATATTGTTGAAAATGTTGTCGATAGTTTTGGAATTGTTCCTATTCCCAGAACTTCGAATATTGATGTTTCTGTGTTATCAGTATACGGAGATGGGGTGTTTTATGGATTGTCCCACATTCGCATCTATAGATTTGATGGTGAACTGATAGATGCGTCTAATGTTGTTATTAGGAGCCACGAAACTGGTTTGAATATGAGTTGCCTATTCAATGAACCAGAAGATTCTGGTAGTATGTTTTTTGAATCATGGAAAGCTAGGTTTAACAATAAGAGCGGATTTTCTATTGTATTTCCATATCCTATGGCGATTGCGTGTATAGAATTCACCAATTTTTATACTGACTTAGATACACCCTCATGTGGGGTGAAAAAAGCTGTGGTTAGAATTAATGGCAATCCTGTTTGGATTGGATCATTTGGCCAAAGAAATTTCATAATAGATGATGAAGATTCATCATTGATGCAGTATATATTCCTCACTGGAGATGAAGATACAATTAACAATGTGATAAACTCATCTCGAAGAAGACCTCGACCAAAATAATGCGTAATAAATGTGTGTAATAAATTATTTTATGGAGAGTTGATAGGAGATCCAATCATTTTCCTTACTCTCTCTTCTCTTTTGGTGTCCAAAGGAGGCAATACAAGGTTATCGTTTTCAACAAGGTCTCTAATAGCTAGTTTTGGAGAAGGTATGGGATTGTTGATCCTTTGTTTTGGCGATAGTGACCTATTTCTAATGGTGTTTCCATTCTTTATCTGGTTTTCAATTTTGGTTTGTCTCTTCATCAAAGATGTTCGCTCAGTATCTCGCTTTGCCAATAGTTTATCCATCCTTCCCTTCGCTGTAATTTCAAATAGTTTTAGTTCATTCTCTTGCTTGATCAATAGATGCTTCAATGATTCATCAAAATCATGTTGCATTTGTAAGTGCATCTTTTTCTCCTCAACGCTTTTAAGATTATTATATTCATTGAGCATAAGGTTTGCTTCAATGAAGTGACTTTGAGAAACCAAAGCGTTTATCTGGGTTTTCATACTCAACAATTCTGGACTTAAGCGATTATACTGCTTAATAATAGAATCTGATTTCCACATTTCTTCATGCTCATTAACTTTTTGTTCGTGTTTCATCATAAGTTCTGTCCTTTTAAGGTGAATATCTTTCCGCAAATCTGCAATCATTTCTTTGGTTTGGCAATCAAAAACATCTATATCTTTGATGACGCCATTTCTCTGTTCCTGAATTATGGCCGCCTTATTTTGATGATCTTGAGACACTTTTGATTCGTTTATGCATTTTTGGACATGATTAACAGCTTTGTTAATCTTTTCACCATCTTCATAATTCTTGTTCAAAGCATATTTTTTTTTCTCTGCTGCGAGCACAAACATCAAATCTATATATGTTTCCTCATCAATATCATGTAAAGTTTCAAGCTTGATAGCTCTTTCTTTGAGATCAATCAACTCCTCAGTGATGTTAGGATATCTTAATGATGGCAAAGACATTCTTGCACTCATGTATGGTTTTGTTGTAGATGGTCTAGGAGAACTTATTGGACTCAAACTCACTGGTGAAGAATCTGTCAATGAAAAATTATTGTGCGATCTGCGAGAATTCATCCTCATACGAGGAGAAAAATCCCCACATGAATGTTTTCGTTTTGTATCAAGAGGAGGCGGCCTGATTTGGTGTTTTGTTTCTCTTACACTCATTTATTTACAAATAATTAACACTTTATTTATCTGATACTAAGCTGGTTACAGTCGGAAGGAATGGCTTAAGAGGTTCTCTTGATGGGTTCCATCCTTTAGGAAGTAATTTTGGAGACTTTGTAGAAGAAACTTTTGGCAATATGAGTGGGTTATTTGTCTTTGCATTATCAATCATGGATACAGACCTTGATGGATTAGATATAGCAAACCCTCCTCCAATAAAGCGGTATTCAGTATATGGTGTTGGGTGGGTTCTTTCTTCAATTCTTTTTTGAACCACGTTTGACATTCTTATTCTATCCACTTTCGTTTTTTCTTCATATAAATCCGATTTTGTATCCCTCAGTTCTTCTCTTGTTACGTCAACACTCTCCTTTAGCACTTCCACATTTGGTTTTGTTCCATATATTTGTTCTTGAAGTTGTTGTAGTTGTTGAAGCTTTTGAACCAACATTTTTTCAAAGAAGTCAATTGCATCAGTTATTTCTCCGGTAGTTGATTTGGAAATATGTTTTTCAGCCCTTTTTGTATTTTCTATTATTCTATTTAATCTATTATTCAATCTTCTTGTGAACTCAGTTTTAATTGTTAGGGTGTTTTGCAGTGCTTGTTTCATTTTAATCATTTGCATCAAATCAGGATTTGTTGCTTCTAAAAATCTCCATCGATGTACATTAATTGGTTTTTCAAGTTCATCCTCTAGAGCTCTCACTTTACCCTGTTCCAGTAATAGGGCTCTTTGAATATGCAAAAATTCTTTTTGTAAATGGCCATAATGAAGGGTATTTTCTAAAAGAGTTTTTTGAGTGGATAATTCAGATTCAAGGTATCCTTTTGTTTGCTTGATTTTATGAATGAGATCATTATACGACGAAGATACAGCTTTCATAGTACTTTGTAGAACTTTATATTTCTCTCGAAGAAGCTTCGCTTCATAGTCTTTTGTATGAGCAGTTTTCTCGAATGATTGAAGTTCCGATCGGAGTCTCTCAACTTCAATTTCAAGATGTTGTTTATCGTTACTAGCAATTTCTGAAAGATAACGAGTCCTCATGATTGTATTAACAAGGGTGTTATGCGACAACAGAGCTTCTTTTAATCCATTATCAATCTTTTCTTTGGATTCTTTAAGTTTAGTGACAGTCAAAGCTACATCTTCTTTTTGAACATGAGATTGTAAACATGAAAGATCTTTCTCTCTAATCAATTCTTTCAAATGTTTGATTTCCGACATGAAGAGTTTGATTTCATCGTCATATCCATCAACTCCATCCTTTTCAGCCTGTACTTTCCTTTTCAGCATATCTCGTTGCATGATGAGAGAATCTGACATTGTTTTTTGTTTATGTATTTGATTCTGTATTTCTATAAGTTCATTTTCATAATGTGACACGAGAGCGATATTTTGATGATCATCTGATTCACATATCAGCCTGTTTGTTTTAAAATTCGAGGCCAGTTCTATATATTTCTCGATTTCTTCTTTAATATCCTCAATCTGTTTTCTATATATTTGGGCTTCAAATTTTTCTGAAATAATTCTATTCTCTATACTATTTCTTTGCACTTCTATTGATTCAAAAGAGCTTTTCTCTGTGCCAATAGTGTTATCAATTAATGTTCTTTGCTGTAAAGATAAATCAATACCCCTTGCCGCTGCTCTAATATCAGATTCAACTTGCAATATCTCATGAGACTTTTTATAAATCTCATTTCTTAAGCGATTCATCAATGAGTGTTGTGCTCTGAGAGACTCTTCAGTTTTCTGTCTCTCCATATTGGAAATCTCGACCTCCATTCTAGTATTGGCTAATTTGGATATAATATTACCTAAGTTTTCATTTAAACTCCTATACTCAAGTTCTTTTTCTTGAATTTTCGATTCCAACAGAGAAATTTCTTCTGCTACAGCACTATTCATCCTTTTTCGATTATCATGCAATACTTTGCAAGTTTCAATCGAGTTTAACTTATCACGACCTAAAAGCTTCACATCATTAATGGAATGTTTGTGATCAACATTGGTAGCTTGAAGAGATGCTATGCTTGATCTCTTTTGGGCTACAATACTGACCCTATCTTCAATTTCTTTCTTTGTTTTGAGAGAGGCATCTTTTGTTTCTGTAAGAATCTTTATTTGTTTTTCTATCTCTGCTTCAAGAATTAATGTTTCATCTTTTGCATCAACAATACTTTTCTCAAGAACTGTTTGTTGTTCAGCAAAATCTTTGGATTCTTTCAGCATTTCTTCATATCTGTCAGTTGTGTTCTTAAGATCTCTCGTTAAGGACTCAATTTGCTTTGATTGCATCGCAATTTCTTTTTTTAAAGAGCTCACATCATCTTGTATTACTTGAAGAGATGAATCATTTGTCAAAGACATTGCACCACCTTTCTCAGCAAGTTTTGTCAAATGATTAACTTCCAGTTTGAGCTGTTCAATTAAATCTCTACTCTTATTTTCTCTCTCTTGTGACATTTCAACCATTTTCCACGCTTTTTCAAACTCATATCGAAGACCAGCAATTGTTCTTTGATCATCTTGACTCAATTTTAAAATAGAACTCACTTTGGTAGAATTTGCAAGAATCTCCGAATTCAATTCTCTACATTTATCAACTAGTTGAGCATTGTGCTGGTGAGATACCAAAAAAGACTCATAAATCTTCTCATACTCAACCCGAAAAGTATCCAATGTTCTCTCAGTAACAAGCTCAGATATTACTCGCTGAAAATTCTTCTCCAATTGATCGAGCGAATCGAGTTCCTGGTTATTTAACTCATCTAAAGAGGGTTTTTCGCTCATGATTTTAAAATAACGATATTTTTGTCACTTTTAGACTCATGGGATGCTGTTGTTCTAGATTCGCAGAGCCACAATTTCCAAAAGATGCAAGGACCATCCCAATAACAGAGGTTAATTGTCAGTCGGTTTATGAGCCATCATTTGTGCTTGTAGATCCAGGGCAAGACAGAGTACCTCTTCTTAAGTTAGAGGAACCAATAGAGATCAATGCCCTGCAATCTTCAGATACCTCTTCAGTGGACAATGTATTCATCCAAGAAATTCTCAAACAGGTTGATGATTCCTCCACCGATTAATTTGTAAACAACTTTACTAATAATTGTGATAAAATCGACGGTTATTTCTGAATAATGGATTGAAAAAACAGATTTTATTAAACGACAGATAATGATTGAGCAGCCAGCGGGGTCTGAGTGCCTTATTGCTGCGAAAGCATGTGATATATCCGAATTTAGGAACAAGGAGCTATATAGAAGCCGATCTTCTCCTAATTCTTCACCATCTTTTGAGCCAATTATTTCCAGGAGTCGAAGTGCAAGTAAAAATCCGGCTATTCCGTTTGAGAAGAAGCGGGTTTTGACTCCAGACTGGGAATGCCGGAAAGAGGACGAACAAATTGTGTGCAACATTAAGAATAATGAAGATTTTGAAAAAATTGCGGATTTACACCACGAAATCGAAGTTATTGAGCGCAGAATTGAGTATGGACTCGATAAAGATCATCAACATCCTGGATTGGCGGCGAGTATTCATAATATTTCTGGCGTAACAGGAGTATCTCGACGAGAGAAGAAATTGAGAGATAATTATACTCATATTGTTCCGGTTAGTATGCGCCCCATATTTTGGCCTGATAGAGTTTGGGATTCTAAAGAGTTTCTAATGACAGAGGAGCAAACTAAGCTTTTAAAAGAGAAGATTATATCATCAAATGCAAATCCTGATAGTTCTTCTCAAATTGTTACCAGACAGAGATCTTGGTCAACTTTGAATATGTCTAAGAGAGAGTCTCCTTATCATTTTGCTAAAGATGAAGAGGAAGAGTATTTCGAAGATCCAATTGTAACACAATATATGATTTCAATCGATGAGATCGGGTATAGAAAACGAGGAAGACCACCTAAGTATAATCAAAACACTCGGAATTCTCATGAAACACAAGGAAGTATCATTGTGCTTCCGACACTTTGTTATGAAACTGATTTGTCAATGGATGAAACTGAATACCAAGACGAACTATAAATAAACTATTATTCTCTATGTATTTATTCTTGAAATAATGATTTTTGTTTTCCTTTGATTGAACATGATCAAAGAAGAAATCTTCTCCTCTGGTGATTCAGAATCTAAGAGAGATTGTTTGAATAATTCTAATGGCTCTTGACCAATTCTTGACAATTCGAAATCTGAACTAGAAAGAACAATCACAGCAAGTTTGTGAATAGTATTCAAGTCACCAAATCCAAGTTGCGTAACAGCATATGTAACCATTCTCGCCCATGCAACAATATGATCACTTGATTTATTCCCTCTTATAACTAATGGAGAAAAAGCATTTATAATCTTATCAGATGATACATTTTCTCTGTATACAATATGGATAGTACTCCATAGAGCTAATGCTGACTCATAAACGATCAAACTCTGCTCCTTTTGAGAAATAAGGGGATGAATCATATCAATTACTTGTAATGAATAAGACCTGAAATGATCTTTGTTGGTTCTTGATAAAAAGCAAAGGGCATTAATGCAGCTTGCTCGAAAACCGACATGATTTGAGTTAATCCCGAGGAAAGCAGGCTCAAAACATTCACTATAAAGTCCAAAATCAAGTAATGTGTTGGATATTGTTGATAAAATTCTGATAGCAAAACCTGAAATAGTCTTACTCCGACCATTAATTAGTTCTACGAGTGGTTCAGTAAATGTGGTTTTCAAAAAGTCAAATTGATCTCCCATCAATAAGATAAATCGATGAATGCACTCAAAAATTGTAGGCGCAAGTGTTGTTTCAATGCTTTTAAGTCCACCATTCTCTTTTATTATTTCTAAATCCTCATGAATACATGATACCAATAATTCACCAACAACATCAGAATTGTTATGAGTAAAAACAGGATCTAAAGAGCTTAAAAGATGAGACAACAACCTGAAGAGTTGAATTGACCCCTGAACAGACATGGCTTGATTAGTTATTAATTTCACAAGGCCTTCTAGTAAGTGTTGAGGATCTAATTCATACGAATACAATACTGGGATACTATGCTTGATAGCAACAGCAGCGCTCATTTCATCGAGTAGATATCCTGATTTCAGCATTTTATACATCTTTTTATAGATGACGGAAAGCTTTCCTTTTATTCTTTCAGACATCAGTTCAACAATAATTGACAGGGATACGATTGCCGCTGATCTCATTTCGAAAAATGCTCTTTCAGTGGCATCTAAAGCATCTCTTTCTTCCTCTGTTGGCTCGTTGTCTTCATCAAGTTCAATTTGTCGATTTGGAATAGGAAGATCAAGTATTGATAATAACAAATCAACCATATCATCAACCCAGTGTTCAATGGAACCAGGAAACACTTTTAGAAGCTGTTTTAACGCACCAGCAACATTTCTACATGACGAAACATCTTGTGACGAAAGAACATTGATTATTGAAGGTATTAATAAATCAATTCTATCATGCACTGATTGTGGACATACACTACACATATAACCAATGCATTCAAAAGCAGCGGCACTCAAAGTGCCACTTTCACCAATTAATGGTTCGATATATGGCCCTACAACTGTGTAAAAATCTTCATTTACACCAGAATAATGAGATACTGCCCCAGAAATACAACGAATAACATTATCCTGGAAATCACACTCTTTTTCGAGGAATTGAACCAAAAAATCTATTAATTCATTAACGTTGGAAAGAGGCCTATCTATAGCAAACAACAATGCCTCTAAAGTGACCAAAAACCTGACATCAGATGCTCTTGCCACAAGCAAATTAACAAGGCTTTCATGGCATAATGATAGTATGCTGGGTGAATGCAAAATCACAGATGACAAAAGTTCATTAGCTTCACTAACCACATCGAAGTTATCAACTTGAAGTCCATTAATAATCAAATCTAATAAAAAGCTTGGATCATCAACAATAGCATCAGAACACCCTTCAACCACACATGATAAGAAGAATAAAGCTATTTGCTGTCTTTCTAAATCATCAGAAACGATTAGCTCATGAACCAATTCAATATACTTACAATAAGAATCATATGGATCAAGAATCATAGACAATGAACAAAGAAAAGTTGATGGAAACCTAAATAGAGACTCATTTCTAGATTTATTAATACACTCAAGAGACAACATCAATGAAGACTCAATATATTCGCAATAATGTTCCATATAATAATCAATGCAAAAACTGGATGCAGAGTCCAAAATTTGTTGGGATAAAACTCTGATTTGTAAGGGTATAGTGCATGAATTGGCAATGCTGCATACATATTCTAGAAAATATATTCTTAGATCGCTGAAAAAATCGAAGCGATCAAACAAGAGAAACTCGAGAACGCTAAAAACTAAAGCACACTCTGATTCATCTTGATAGATATTAATTGAATTACTAACCAAGTTTTTAACAGCCTCAGGCAAATTTGGAAGTTTTTCAATCATTTCAGGATCTTCAATAGCAAAAAGAATTGTCTCTAAAAGTGAAACTGCATTCATTCGAATCTTCTTGTTGGATGATGATAATAATTCAATACACAAATCCCCTAATGGAACTAATAGTTCTTCTTGTTTCTCTGTAGAAAAACATTCATAAATAAGAGAATAATAATACAACCCAGATCTTAATGAACTCTTTTTGCTAATCAAATCCTCTCCAATTTCTTGAAACTCGATTGGGTCCGATTCTTCAACGACTTGAGAGCAAATGATTTCTAATAAATTAGTAATCTGATCAATATTATTCTTTGATTTCTCACTATTATATAAATTAAATATAGAAGGAAGATAAAACATAATAATATCGATTCTTTTAGAACTATTTATATTTTTGAAAATCCTTCTTAAGTAAACAAGGCATGTCTTTCGTATTCTTTTGTCATTATGTGTAGAGGCAACTTCCAAAATTATTGGAATATTATCATAATTATTGATAATATCGATAAGTTCGTTGAAAGAAGATTCATCAGAGGGATTTGGAGTCAGAGAACAACTATAAATAAGGGAAATAAATTTGGAAACCAAATCCATAAATTGTCACTTTTATTTTGTTTTAAGGCTACCACCCTTATACCTAATGAAAGCAGCACCTCGAAATCCACTTCCACCTGTACCTCCTCTGTAATAATAGTAACTACAATAACCATAAGCGCCATTTCCTCCAGATCCAACAACAGTGGCAGCATCACCATTATCTGTTGCCCATTCGATTTGCTGTCCTCCCATTCCACCAGCACAAAAATACCTATATGTTCCAGTAAAATTGGTGTAAAATCCAAGACCAGGTGTTCTCCCTGATCCTTGGCCATAGTATCCACCACCGCCACCACCAATCCCGTTATTAGTCCCGGTTGCACCATCTTCTCCCTGGGTACCTTCTCCGCCGCCATATATACCACCACAGCCACCACCGCCACCGCCAGATCCACCATTTGATCCAACGCTACCACTTGTATAGGATGATCCTCCACCTCCTCCACCTCCACCTCGGGCAAGTCTGCCACTTTGAGATGGGCCAAAAATAGTATCACCTCCGTCATATCCTCGACCGCTGTGTTGTCCCGCACCACCAGAGCCAACAGTTACAGGAATTGACCCATCAAGTTCTGGGATCAACTCGTTATACATACCTCCAGCACCGCCACCACCACCATTTGGACCAGCACCACCACCACCTCCTCCAATGAGAAGAATTTCAGCATTCAGCAATTTATAATTAGAATTAATTGCAAAAGTACCAGATGAAGTAAATTCATGAACATAATATTCACCAAATTGGGTTTTCGTTCCCCCAAGAACCAAATCTTCATCAGCTCCTATGGCTCCAACAATAAATAAGTATGTTATCATGTAAGTTATGTCAGTTTTTCACATATTTACATCATATCCCACTTTTTGACAAATCTGTTTATCCCCAATCGCTTAATTAACCATTAACCGTTGGTGGTTAAACACAAAAATTTATTTTCACATTCAATTTTTCATTGAATATTTCCCACAGTTTTTTGATACAACCATATGTCCCTAAAAGTGTCTCAACCATTAATCCCATAAACCAGTGAAAACCACATTATCATTAAAAATCTCATTAAAGATTTGACAGTTTTTGAAAGGGGAATAAAGAATATTCATTAGAAATGATCTCATTGTTCTGAATAGTTTAGAAAAAGTGAAACTGTTTTTCATTTACTTATGAGCTTGTTGTATATTTTTGTCTCTTTTGTAGTTTCGTATAAAGCAGGAGTTAATTCTCCTTATACTGCTTCTTCAGATAGAGATATTGAACATACGTTGAATGCTGCAGTTTTAGTAATCAAATTTGATCGAGCTCATACAGCTGTTCTATTCCACAACAAAGATAAATTTAGAGTTGAAGTTAAGAAGGATGGGGTAAAATTTTCCATTTTAGATCCTATAGATGGCCCGGTTTGGTTTGATTGTGGGAAGGATTACAGTAGGTACGAATTATGGGTTGCAATCAAAGAAGGCGAGATTGCATTTAAATTATATTTCTCTGTTCATGTTTTTGGAACAGGTTGTTTCCTTAAAGTTGTTTCTACTGATATTACTAACCGTTATTCAATTGGGTCCACTAACGACTATAATCTAACGCTTGATAGGGCTCACTATAGCAATAGTAAGGTTTGTTTTTGGAGGCCTACATTATTCACGACCACATTTAAACTTGACGTTTATAAACAAGATTCAATCACACTTACCCCTACAATGAGGTATTTAGATACTTTGAATACCGCTGCAAAATCTAAACCCAGTGATTGTAATAATGCATTCTCAGTTTTAGCGCGATCTGTTTCTTATGAGCTTACAATTGGCAGTGTTGGAAGTGTATTTGATCTTAATATTACTACTCGGCAATGGGCTGATGAACAGATCGCTGGGGGTTTTTACACCTCTTTCTATGTTACATATGGATCTCGTTATTCAGGACCAGCATCAGGAGACTTAACCTTTTATGATTTTGAAGAATTTGATATTTCTCAACAATCTGATTATTCTATTGATATGTCCACATTAGCGTATGTTTTGATTAAATGTGTTAATTCTAATATGGCAGTTATGTTTCATAATAAGGAGGGTTTTAGCGCGAAATGGATTGCTGGAGGTTATGTTTCACAGCCTTCTTCAACTAAACAAGTTGTTTTTAGCTTCGGTGATTTATCAAATCAAGTTATTAATGTATCAAAAACATCAACTAGTCTCAATTACTCTCTGCATGTCTCTGCAGTTAGGTTCGATGGTTGTACTAAGACAGCAGCTGTAACAAATATTAACCAAGTTTACCAAATTGGAAAAGATAATTCTTTAGTGAAAATGAGTGATAGCGAAAATATCTGTGTATGGTATTCATTTCCAACTACAATGAACATCAAAGTTGATTATTTCGTCGATTTTGATAGATTATCTATCGAGACTAAGACAATGCACGAAAATTCAAAATGGATTGATGAGAATACTATCTCAGCGACAAACATTATCAATACTTTTAGTGGGAGATCATTTTTGTTCAAAATAGCATCAAATGTTGCACAGGTTCCATCAAATTATATTAAATTCACACCAGAAAAGTCTTCTGACTACAATGCAGCTTTTGTTGAACAATCCTATTCTCAAACCAAAGCGCCTTTTGTTTTTATTCCATTTTGGGAATTTTGCGCATTTGATGATATTATGTATTTGACTGTTGGTTCGACAATAACACATTCTCTTCCGTTTTCTTCAGCTCCAAAGATTAGGGTGAAGATAACATCAAAATACACTGCAATGATTGCACATAATTCAAACGGTTTTGTTTTATCCGATCCGACATCCTCGTATGATCACATATACGATAAAATTAACATTATTGATACAGGTTCCAATCCGTCTAGCAACTATATTATTGAGTTTACCAGAACATCACTACTACCTTTCTATTCTCTATATCTTTCTTTTGTTCTCCACTCTCAACCAGGTGTGGCAGTTTGTGACATAATAACCATATCAACAAGTTTAACAAAGCCATTTTATCTACAACGCTCGGGAGGCAACATTTCTAACGGTGCTACTAATCTAGGACGAAAGATTTGTTCAATTTATGCATCTCCCCATTCTGTGAGTAATAATATTGAATCTTCAGGCACATTATATATGGCTAACATAAGTTCTGGAACTCGACTCCTTGGTCTTAATAAACAACATGCCACTACGCTTAACCCATTATCTATTGAGTGGAAAAGTACTCAAACCCCATCCACAAGTACAGAATGGCTTTTACAAGAGCCAACTCTCTTAAGGAAAACTAGTGGAGAGTTTTATGATGATGTTTCGGTCATTTTTGAAAATTATATTGGTAACTCACATCAATTTGACAGTACCAATAAAGAGTCTTCAATTCCTCCTGAACCAATTAGAGTCTTGGATGTTTCTAGCTCACGTGTATTGGATCTCAATATGGACAGAATATCCCAGTATACTCTTCAATTTACTAGTTTTAAAGGCGCTGTGTTGTTCCATACTGTTAACGGGTTTGATGCCACAATTAACTATGATAGTGCTGTGCAAGGAATAGTGAATAATATATCAACAATCAAAGGAGTTTACTTTTCTAGCAAAACAGGATCTATAGTTATTACTAAAAGAGTTGCAAATTCCCCTTTAACAGTTTATATATCAATAGTTAATATGAATGGTTATAATTGCGATCATGTATATGTGACTACAAACCATCTTCATTCACCAACAATCGGCACTTATGAATACCCAAGTTATCATAATTATTGCGAATGGATAGCTACCCCAAATCGTGTTAGGACTCAGATTTCTGGTTTGATTAACGAAAATGAAGAGTTGATTTTTGAGTCAGAGAAGGTGAAAAACACATACAGTGATACTCACATTGAAACAGAATTTTTAATATCCCAATCATCATTTATTCAATGGAAATCTACAGATTTATATTCAAACCAACAAATTATGATTAAGCGCACTCTTCATAGTCAAGTAGCACAAACAGGACTAACGTCATTTTCTTCTTTTATTTTTAGTGGAGCACCAACAACTTTACTCGATACATCAGTTCCTCCAGTGTGTTATGTTAAATATATGCAAGATTTTACTATCAATATGAATTCTGTACTATTAATTAGAATTGAAATCACACAAGATGACACCGCTTTTCATATGTTAACAACAAACGGATATTCTGCTACATTCTTTAAATCTGATGGAACAAAACTCTTTCCTGGATATAATCCAACAACAGTTGATTTTGGAAAGAATCCAGGATCTTATGTTGTTATTAACAAAACTGCAGCATCTTTAGTATTCCAATTCTCTGCTGTTTCTTTTGGTTCATTAAATATTGCACAGCCGCTGTGTGATTATCGTATAGTATTGGGAAAATCTAATAAGAACTTTTCCTTCTCCCAAACCAGGGCAAACTATTCCACTATTGTTGATGGAGCTTATTGTATTTGGTATCCTTTCCCACATCTTATTAACCATACAGTAACTTATTCACGAACCGGATCAACTTCAATATCATTTATTACACCAGGATTTACCACATCAGAAAAACCATTTGTCGCTACTTCCGTATCGTCTCCTTTTACGATTTCACATCAAGCAAGATCGATGGTTCACTACATTTATAGGCCCAGCCTAAACAATGATTATGTGTTTAATCAATTCTATACAATTAGACAATATGAAGGATTATTTAATGAGGATTTTGTTGGATATTATTCTGCGCAAACTCAGCAGTCTCGAATTATTAATATAAATGATATTAATCAACAATCTGACCCAATTCCTCAAACCAAAACCCATACAATTGGCAGTGATGGATTTTTCAGTTATCCCATATCAGTATATATAAGCAGATTAATTAGTATTAATACAAAGAACTGTATTGTTCTATTTCACTCATTAAATGGTATGAAAGTTACTATAACTGTTGATTCTATCGACTACTCTTTATCCGAAAACAATAGAATATTTTTATTTGGCGATAACACAGGAACAATTCAAATTGATTGGACCCAATCTAATGATGTTTTTGTAATGGTCTCATTTTCTGTTTTGAAGCTACCTGGCAGTACTTTTTGTTCTGATTTTGTCATATCTTCAAAGAATGACTTTTTATTTGATATAGGAACTGCTAATTCTAGTAATATTCAGGCAGCAAATAATATGGCTTTGTGTATCTGGTCGCCCTCACCTTATGACCAGCTCTACACAATAGGTGTTAATTCTGAGTATTGTCATGATATTGTTTCATATCAGCAACCACTTGGATCTGTTCTTTCAATGTCAGGCGAAAAAGATGCTTTTCATTATTATGGCCAATCAATGTTTATGAAATGGGAATCTGATAAAACCGAAATATCCACAAATGCTTATTATAGATCATTCTTACAAAACTCATACAGTTTAGATTTCGAAGCCATCGAGGCTCGATTTAGTTATACAAATAGTCCCAAAGTTGTAGCCAAATCCACAATCCCGACTGGTACAGAAGCAAATCCCAAAACATCAGTTATTCGTTTTGATAGTACAACACAAAAAATTGTTAATCTTTCTAATATTGATTATTTGACTATTTATTCTGATCAACCTAAAACCATTATTGCAATACATAACTCTGCTGGGTTTACAGCAACTGCATATTATTCCAATAATACCATCATTGGAACAATCGATCCTCTTATTAAGCAAAATGCCATCGATTTTGGTGATAATTTGGGTTATATTATTGTAAAAAAGGTATCAACACAATTCAAGTATGTGATGTATATATCATCCTTTTATTATGGAAGTTTTCAATGTTCAAAGAAATTGCTTATTACAGACCCCAATGATAAAGCATTTTTCCAATCAGATGGAGGGAATTTCAGCTTATATCGAGAAGATAAGATTTGTTTATTCTTTGCGACACCTCATACTGTTCTCAATCAAGTTTTCATGACAGACAATGTAATCAATAATCAGTTTTTGTATGGAAATGGGTTTGCAGATAGTTTTACACCCACAAATGTTAAAACATTCCAATCAAAAGAAACTACAATGTCCATTCTTAAGTTTACTGCTTCTGATGTTCCATCATCATCAATTTATGCATCTTTCCAAGTTTTCCAAAAGCCAGGTTCTATAGTAGAAGGAAATTTTGCAGATGATTTCCGGGTTATTTATACTGATACAAATCCAATAATCCTCAAAGGACAGGCATCAACAACTTATGGATCTTGGAATCCAAATATTCCAAGCATTTCCGAAAACCTCGACCAAGATAAAACTATTAACAAAGAAATGACTGGAAATTATCAACAAATTTTCACTCCAACAACAACAGCCTATGATGGTTTTCTTGGTGTTGTATTCCATAACACTTCAGGTTTTGTTGGAGAAATCAAAGACGACAATGGTGTTATTTACGGTTACTTGAATCCAACAACTGGCCATGTTGTAATATATATTCCAATTAATGTAATAAGTAGATGCAAGATTTGGATCCGAAGGACATCGCTTTCATTTTCTACTATTCTTTCTATTTCCACCAAAGTTTTCTCTGAAGCATGTAATCATGTTTTCATAACATCAAATCCGGCCCAAGCTATCTCTATAAAGAATTCTGGAACTTTTCCAATCAATACTGATGATGAGTATTGTTTTTGGTATACATCTCTCAAATTCATTTCTTTCGATATTAATCGAAATATTGTGTCTCCAGATAGTCTCACAATGCAAGTCAATTTTCAAAATTCCTGGTCCACTCTTGATTATGATCAAAGTAGTACAGTGATGTCTTTTGCAGGCCATTCTGCCTTTTTCAGATGGAGCGGAAAATCATACTCTTTGTCAACACATGTTGAGATTAACGCAAAAGAAATCCCAAGTTCTTCAATATCAGAGAATATATTCTCATTCAAATTTTCCAAACAATTCCTGAAAGACTATTTGCAACTTCCCGTTGTTATGAATGCTAAGAACCAAAAGTCCTTACAAGTTGTAGTAGATGCATCTATTTCTCATTGGAAATATAACATGTCTAACTTCAATGAAGTTTTGATACAATGCCCAAGATCTGATACCACATTGTTTATTTGGAACAAGGCTAATTTCTCTGGTCATATTTATGATGGAAGTGGTACATTAGTTGGTCAAGTTAGACCTACCGAGAAAGTTGTTGTAGTACAATTTGGAACTGCTGGAGGATATGCTACCATCAAACATGAAAGTGACCCCACATATCCATTCGTATTTTCTGCAATTGTTCATTCTCATTTCAATACCTTCATTGATCTTAAGAAGAGGGCCATACTTTCATCTAATACCACAATTGGCCCAACTGCATCCAATTCTGTTGGATCACATGATGGTATTTCGATTTGGTATCCATACTCTGTTAACCAAAAATTCGAGTTTTCTAGTACATTCCCCAACACTTTGTCGACAGTAAGCCTTTATAGTATTGACAATACATATAACCCATCAATTGTTAAGAGTATCACAAGTGTAGATAAAGTCCCATCCATATCAGTGCCATACACATCATCTTTGTTCCACATCATTCACAAAGACATTGTTGATTCAACTGTAACATCACTTTTGCGAACCGAATTGGATGATTCCCAGAAATTGGAATTAGCCAAATTCAAGGAATCATTCTACTATGATGTAGACATTAGATATACTCACAATGGTACATCATATATATTGAGCGGTCTTTATGTTCCACCACCTCCAGAAGAAGCAACAAGTGCATGGGTCTATATTCTCAGTATTGGTCTTCCATTAATTATCATAGGAGCTGTTGCTTCATATTTCCTATACTTCCAAAAGAGATGGAGAGAGAAGGAGTCAAGTGCAACAAATGATGATATGACAGTGTCAACTTAAACACAGATTTAAAAGATAATTTTAAACGTAATTTTAATGGATCCAAAGATTAAAGCCCTTGTTTCTCGGCTAATTGCTTGTTTTCTCCCTTCAAAAAATGATAAGATTAAAGAAAGAGCTATTTTATTTGCAGAAGAAATTTTTTGTTCATCAATTATACACAATAATATAAAATCCTCTCGTTATTGGTATAATAAATGGTCAAAAGCTGGAATAAGGAGAGTTGACTATATTTATCAAACTAATAAGATTTTTTTTGGGCTTATTAATCCTCAACTTTTATGTGTATTCGATCAACTAAAAGGAACTAGTAGGCAATCTTCTCAAAAATTAATACAACATAGCAATGAAGATGGAATTATTCTATTAGAATTGCTTAATTTGCTACAAGGCGGGTCTTCATCAATGATTTCTTTTGAAAGTGGGAAGATTAGCATATATATTAACATAGTTCCAAGTCAATCATTCGTTGTTGAGAGTATTATTTCGATTGTACAGTGCTTACATGATATACAAAGAACAATGGTAACATTGAAAGGTACTGTTGGACAGGCTCTGGTTAATGTTATTGGGATAATGTTAAGAGATTTTTTTGGATTTATAACAAAAATGAAAGAGAGTTGTAGAACATTATTTTCTTTATTCTCTCGACTTTCATCTCCAAACACGGACAATCTTTTAGCCCTCTCATTTATTTGTCGAAATTTATGTGATAATGATGAACAGAATCTTTTGACTGCATTGAATATTATATCTAATCATGGATCTGATATGATTAGATCCATATGCAAAAAACTTATTAGGGCTGGTGAAATGGCTTATTATGAAATTATTAAATTATGGATCACCAGAGGTAATCTTGATGATTATTATGGAGAGTTTTTCATTTATCAAAATAATGGGGAATATTATCATAATTTATCGTGGAATAACCAGTTTTGTATCGAAAATTCCAATATTCCGAGTTTTTTATTCGATTTTGATACAATTTCAATGATTTTTGATAGCGGTAAAGCATGGAATATGATTAAATCGATTAAAGAAGTAATATTACATCAATACAGTTTTCATAACTCTAAGTTAATGGATATAATTATTTCAAGCCAGATCTACACAGAGAGCAGATGGAAAGGAAATATTGTATGTTTAGCAGATATACGATTGATTTATAATGAATCGATGTCTGTTCTAATGATGATATTCAAGAAGATATTATGTATACAAAATCACTTCAAGACTCTTCACCATTTTTTACTTTTTTCTCGGGGGGATTTTTCTTTATCATTATTCAATACATATATTACTGAAAACAAATATGATCTTTTTCATCTATTAAACATTTCAATTAGAACCATTTCAGTTAACAACGACTACACAAACAGTTTAACAGATGAAAATCTCCTGCAAAATCTTGAAATTCAAGCAAGAAATACCAAATACCTTAGCAAATCTCCAAATTCCATTAATTTATTCTATATACTTCCCGAAACGATTCAATTCCTGATCGAAAAAGATACGATGATCACATATCAATCAGTTTCTCAACTGCTATGGGAAATCAAATGCCACGAGTTCAAATTGCTTGCAGGATGGAAAACATCCAGATCAATGAATTACCATTATTCTAATTCTCGCTCCCAGTCAGCATACAGACACCAAATTCTCCTCACAATCAGATCACTACTCAATACGCTCTTTTTAATTATCCAAACACATTATTCATCGCTTATCACAAACATTTCATCATCAAACGATTTTCACACACTCCACCAGTCAATTCAAAAGCACGCTTCTGCCCTCCAAAACGCAATTCTCGACTCAGATCGCATATCACATATTCAGTCCTTCCTTACCACAATAGAAAAATTCTGCCAATCTGAAGATGAAATCTTCTCAATTATCGAAATCGCGGACCAATCAAATATCAAGAGAATATCCATCGACCTACAAGACGCATTCTTCCCACTACACCAAACATACCAAGAATTCCTCCAGAAAGCTAACCTGATTCAAACCTGTTTCTAGATTTCTGTGTATCGTTTTACAGAAAATTCAAATATGTTCGGCCACTTTGCTTTGAATTTTTCAATGAGATATGATAGAATTTGAGAGGCTGCGCGGCCAATAAAGTCATTTCACTTTAATATGTTGGGTAATAAAATTACTCTCCATGACTTGACTCGTCAAGAGCTTGAAGGAAAGCGTGTTGTTATGCGTGTTGACTACAACGTACCATTTGATAAGCAAGGTAAGATTTCCAACAACCAAAGAATCGAAACCACACTTCCCACAATCAGAGAAATTTTCGAAAAGGGTGCCAAGTCACTTGTTCTCCTTTCCCATCTTGGTCGTCCAGATGGCAGGCCAAATCCAAAGGATTCTCTTGCTCCAGTTGCTAAGAGATTGGAAGAATTGATTGGCCAACCAGTTCTTTTCCTCAACGACTGCATTGGTGCTGAGGTTGAAGCTGCAACAGCTAATCCCCCACAAGGATCCATCATTCTCCTTGAAAACGTTAGATTCCATGTCGAGGAAGAAGGATCTGGTGTTGGCGAAAACGGAGAGAAAATCAAGGCCACAAAGGAACAAATTGCTGTTTTCTGCGATCAGCTCACAAAGCTTGGTGATGTTTACATCAATGATGCTTTCGGTACAGCTCACCGTGCTCACTCATCAATGGTTGGCGTTCGTCTTCCAATCAGAGCTGCTGGTAACCTCGTCAAGCTTGAGCTCGATGCTTTCGTTCCAGTTGTTGAGAAGCCAAATCGCCCACTTCTCTCTATCCTCGGTGGTGCTAAGGTTTCTGACAAGATCAAGCTCATCAGCAATCTTCTTGATAAAGTTGATGAAATGATCATCTGTGGTGGTATGGCTTACACATTCCTTAAGGTTATGGAAGGTACAAAGATTGGAAAGTCTATCTTTGATGCTAAGGGTGCTGAAATCGTTAAGGAGCTCATTGCTAAGGCAGAACAAAAGGGAGTTAAGATCCATCTTCCAGTCGATTTCGTTTGTGGTGATGCTTTCAAGGCAGATTGCAACATCAAGATCTACACAAAGGAAGAAGGTATTCCAGACGAATGGCAAGGCCTCGATGTTGGTCCACTCTCAACAGCACAATTCCAAGAAGTTGCTCTTCGTGCTAAGACAATCATCTGGAACGGTCCTGCTGGTGTTTACGAATGGGATGCTTTCCAAGCTGGTACACGCGGTCTTCTTGACGCTGTTGCTCAAGCTAAAGAGTCTGGCGCCCTTGCTGTTATTGGTGGTGGTGATGCCGCTACATGTGCCATGAAATGGGGATACGCTTCTAAGATTTCCCACATCTCTACTGGTGGTGGTGCCTCCCTTCAACTCCTCGAAGGTGGTGAAATGCCAGGACTTGTCAACCTTTCCGAAAAGCAGTAAAGTTCAATAATTTTTTCTTCAGCCTTTTTATGGATCTCCGACAGGCCATTTTGAACCTTGATATGGATGACGATGCAACCAGAGCAGAATCTATTGCAATATGCAACGAATTTCAAACACCTTCCGGATTCATTTGGGAGATCTATAAAGATTTGGCTGATATTGAACAAAACATGAAATTTAGAGCATTTGCATATAAATCATTAGCGACAGTTATTAGTTATTGGGATAGTGTTAATGATAATATTAGATATCTCATTTCCCAGGAGTTTCCATTTTATCATCAAGCAGATTCTATGCCAATTTTTTTTCTTCCCGCATGTTATTATTTACTTTTCGCTGAAGATACTGATTTTATTTACAATTATTTGTTAAAATATGCTAAATATGAGTTTATATATGAGTTTCTCATAGAGTTTGAATTTGCACTGATTAATGATGAGAGGATGATGATTATTAGTGAGTTTGTTGCAGATAAACTAATAAGTATTGCATATGAAAGAATGAATAATAATATAATTATGTTTGTTAGGATTCTACATTGTTTATTATTAATATATGGTGATGATTACATATATAGAATGGAAAGTGAGTATCTTGAGATAGTATTCCATTATTTACACATATATCGTTGCGAGAAGGCATTTATTGATACAGTCAAATTGATATTCGAAGTAACTCCTACTGAAGAGATGGCTGAATCTGTCCTAAATGGTTTTTGTGAATTTATGAATAGAATTAGTACTGAAGATAAGAGAGAAGAGATTATAAAGAACTCTATGGAATATGTTAGCTTTTGTTTAAGTATTGGATTAAGATTGGAGGTGGATGATGCTTTTGATCATTTGCATGAACTGGTCCAAATTTTTGATTACCAAATATATAGTGTTGTATTTGATTGTTATTCATCATATTTTAGGAAATATAATCAGAACGAACAAACATTGTTTTTCGATTCCATACTAAAGAATTCTATAATGTTTTCAATTGAAATATTGGCAATTCACATCAGAAATAAGAATTCCAATTTAGACAATGAAAAAACATCCGAATTATCTACAAAGGCTTACCTAATGATGGAATTGATTGGGAATAATGCTAGTATATATAAAGTATTACAGGTGTTCAATGAATTGTCTGAATTATGTTTACCAAATGCTTACGATCCATTGTTTATTGCATACATTAAATTATTAAAACACACATTAAGAATGTATAAGCAAGAAATTGATAGTTTTTCCAAAGCAATACTCAACGAATTAGGTAAGTATTTAATTGAAAATTTTAAAAACTACAATGAATGCCAAAATACCATTGCTTCTTTTATTAAGTATATGAATAAGGAAAAGTTTTTTCTCTCAGAAGAAATTTCTGGTTTGTTTAGAATTTGTGCAAATACTTTTAGTACACACCAAAACATAAATGTTGGTTCACTCGTTTCCATTTTACTGTCTTTTGTTCATAATTATCCTCAGTATATAAATATTGAAATTGACAATGAATTATGTTCAATTAGCAGTCCTCAGTTTTTTCCATTTGCATTTGCTGCTACAAAAAATGGGGGGATTGATGAAATCAGTTTTGTATGGGATAGGGTAATCGATTACTTTCACAGCATTGATTTTTCTTTTGATTTGACTTTCATTCATCAAATGGACAACCTTGGAATTAGAGTTTTCGAATTGCTATCACATTTGAAGCTTGAATCATTATCAAGCCGCTGTAATATTTATCAAGGATATGAATTTATTATTCGAATTGTTAATCATATTGTGTTTTTTCTCAATGATGATATCCCAAAAACATGTATTGGGCAAATTAATCATATATTTAAGTATATCAATTTAGTAATTGTTAAGTTACTTCCATTCATATCAAATCGAATTATCGAATCTTTAAATGATTTAATTAAACCTACTAAAGTAACAAAAAGTTCATTTATATGGTTTGAGAAAATCATGCTTCCATTACTACACTCAATTCCAAAATCAAGTGATTTTGATTCAATGAATTTTTGCGAAGTGCTGCTTATTCCAGACATTGATTATATTCTTGATATCAATATTTGCGATGAAAATATTCCTTTGCTTAAATTAGCTCTGGATCAAGTATTTACATTCTCGAATAATCTGAAAATACAATACATCAGAGCATTTGCTCATATTGATGACAATCGTATGTATTCATATGTTTTAACTTGTATTGAGAAGCTTGAAACACAATCATTGATTATCATCCTGAAAGATATGTTAAAAAATGATGATGAAGCAATAGAAAAATTATCTGTTACGCTTAATTATTTATTAGATAATAATAAGATAACTCTTAATGTTATGTTTCAAATTTATGGAGATGATATTAATGAGCTAGGAACCAAGTTTTTGAGTCTTAAAAACAACAAAACAAAAAGAAAATATATCAGGATATATCTGAAAAAAATGGTAAACAAATGATTTATATTACTTCGACTTAAATGTTTCGAGGAGAGTAGTTTGTCGGGCCACAGAGATTTTCTTTCCCGTTGGTTTTTTGAGTTCAAAATCTAATTTCTTTGACTCGATATCAATTCTGGAATCATATTCTTTTCCTAATTCAGATTCATTGATCATATTCTCTGTGTCATTATTATTTTTTTGTTCTTCATGAGGAATCTCATTTTTTTCATGATTTTCTTGTTCTTCAATAAACTGTATTTTTTCATTAATAGGTGGTTCTTGTCGTAGAATATGAATGAAGGCATTTTCTTCTGTTGGTGGATCCTGAGGAACAACTTCGGGTTCTCCAAGAGTAACGGGAGGTATTGAAATCTCTTCGCACACAGTTGATGTTATTATTTTATCGCTCCAATTTTCATCAACAGCAGGAGTTGTAGTTTCTATCATACTTGCATTTGTTTCATTAATTATTGTAGTAGATTGTTCGGATGTTGAAGAAACCTCAATTTGATTAACAACAGTTTCTTCTAAATTTGTCGAAATGGGTTTATGCTCTTCTTGAGGGATTGGTTTCTCTATTACAATCTCAGCTAGATTTTCACAAGCATGACTGTCATTTAACTTCTTGTATTCCGGGGTTTCATAAAGATCTGAAAGCAAATTTGGAGAATTCTCATTAATATATTGAATAGCTGAGTCATACATTTCTTGGATCGGAACCCCACAATACACATCAATTTTTTCGGACATTCTCTTCATTATTTGTCTCATGAGAAGAATACATTTATTATCACTACCTTCAGAATATAATGAGAAAATGGTACGGAAGGTATCACTAAAAACGGATGAGTTATACTTTAACAAAGACCGTGCAAAGGCCTTTTCAACATCATCAATTGTTTCATAATCCCATGTTTTGGTAAAAATTTTGGGTACATCATAGTTAAACTTAACCCATGCATTGCATTTATCAGACCATCTCATTTGCTTTTCACCGCAAATAACTATTGGAGATATTGCTTTTGTCTCCAATTCATTAGTTATAATGATGTTCTCGATAGAACTAAAGTCTTCAAAGAAGAAAACATCAATTAAAAGCCTTAGACTAGAATTCTGAGTAATTTCCCATAATAATATCCTCGAATCACCAGTTCCACAAGCCAAAATCTCATTGTTAAATGATTTCATGTATTCAACACCTCCCTCTATGTATTGTGAAGGCAAACAGCAACATCCAGAATATGAATCCACAAAGCAAAGCGAAAAATCAACAAGAGAAACAGCAATAACATCCTTAAAACAACATATTGAGTTGATGTTTGCTGGAAAGAAACATGGCTGCGGCCAAGATTCAAAATTATTTTTGATCTTTAAAAGGCAGGATTGTTTCTCACTTGATTTTATTTGATACCACGATCTTTTATCATTGGGATCAACATAATTTCCGGTTTTCCTATTTGTTGCCTTCAACTCACTTTTCTGTTTATTCTGCGATATCTCGATAACTTCAATACCCAGATTCTCCATTTCTTTTATCCAAGGACTAATTAAAATGGGGACTTTAATAGCACTCTGAGATTGAAATGAAAACTGTTGCAAAGCTACAATATCTTCGGTCGAAATCATCTTTTGACACTTTTCGGTTATTAAAAAAGAAAAAAAACATATACAGTTTAATTCGACCCAACCAGTCTTTTATAGGTTCTCCTTATTATATCAAGGTTATTAATAATAAATTTGAATTCATACTTGAGGTACTGTTTGTGTCCACGAAGCATTGTAGAGTGGTGCTGATACGAGGAAGTTGAGGGAATTGATGAGTATTTCTCTTGAAAACTAGCAATATCCGAGTGCATGTTAATAAGATGAAGAATTATTGAATCAATATCAGATGAGTATTTTTCAAATGCATCGAATTCCGCATTTTTCTCCATTTTAGTGCACATTAAATTATTAACGTGTGCCAAAACATCATATAAATTATTCAAAAAAGAGTCGCAAAAATCTAGAATTTGCTTATCAAGATCAAACACAGAGATTATTACCATTCCGCTCATTGAAGCGTTGCCTATTCCAGCACCATCTGCAAGGGCAATTGACTGTTCAATTTTTTGAGAATCAACAATCATCTCTTTTTGCAGCTTTTCCATCAGGTTTATTGCAGCTCTGGCCTTAAGAGGAAGGTCTTTTTGGTAGTTCGAAATTGCTTCCATTTTAATAATAAACGTACACAAAAACGGTTTTTAATGATTTTTTTTGTTTTTTCTTTTGTGTTTTCTGACGAATGTAATCTTAATAATACACTAGTGTCCGATGGAAAATGTGTCTGTAAACACGGATATGTTACTGACGATAGTTTTACGGAACATGGGTGTTGGATTTGTCCAAACAAATGTCATTCTCTTGCTAAATGCCAATATCCTGGGTATTGCGAATGCAGTAGCGGTTATTTCGGCGATGCACATCATTCGTGCTTATCCCCTCTTCCAAATGACATAGCCATTAGTTCTTGCAATCCTCTGCCGGATGGTGGATACAGAGTTAACATTTCTTACACAAAAAATGGAGAGTTTAAAGTTTCTAAAGCATATTGTATGATTGGTTCATCAATTTATCCATCCATTGAGTTTGATGATTCCATTGTAACATGCATGATCCCAATGAGTATATATGGGAATGTTTCGATATCCATTTCTTTCGATATGCTTAACTGGCCTCACGAGCACTTGAACATGAATCTTGATAAAACCAGGAACCAGACATTCTTTACAGAGAGCTTTCCATTCATAGCTTTCCTTTCCATTATTGTGCTCATTGGAAGCGGAATGATACATGGAAAAAAGTTATGCTTTGAAGAAGAAGAAGAAAATCAGATGCTTCCTGTGCAATCACTATAGATGTTAAACAATACAGACAATCAATCGATTTTTAATGCCTTGGTAACTCGTATTGCTCAATCTTAAGTCCCTCGTTTGTTAGAACAGCAATTTCGAGAAAATCACCAGTCATGATGTCCCTCTCAGTGACTGAGCTAAAGGTATCTCGAACAATGTTCCTGGCTTCTTCAATTGGGATCTTTGGCGGATCAACTGTGTTGCGGTGCATTGTTCCAAAAACAGCATCAAGAACAGGAATAGCAAGGCTCTCACCAGTGCCACCAGCTTCATACCTAACATCTTCAATTGTTCCAACAGGATCATAGCCGTACAGCTTGCCCTTTCCTTGAACATTGATACCGCCAACCATAACTTTAATGTAATATGGGAAGAATCGCTTCGAGTATAGTGTGTTGGCAACACATTGTGCTAATGATTCAACGCCCATTTCGTGGAAATGTGAATGCTCATATGATGCAATAACAAATCTCATTCTGGTTATGAATGCATCAATATCAGCATCAAATCCAGTCGCCAGAATAACAGTCTTCTCGCTCATTTTAAAAATACGGGATTTCTTTCGGCAGTCTATCGAATAACCAGCAGCTAGCCTTGTATCAGACCCTAGCATTACGTAATCCTCACCAGCAATACCAATAGAGGTACCGCCATGGTTTTCATAAGGATTCCACTGTTTTTCTTTAGATTCGTGATGCGAAGAAAGTGCCTTTTCCATTGTCTCTCTTTGATTAGTTGTTCAGCCAAACCATACAAATTTACTATTGAATAGTTTACTTTAAGCTCTTCTGAAAATATCCCCGAAGAGCTCAATGTGGGACAGCCAGAAGATGTGCTCATTTCTTGTGGACGGTCCTGTCATTGTGAATCTGACGAACTTCATTGGATCTGGCTGAGGGGTCATGCATGTCCAGTGGTGGCTTTCGTATGGTTCTTTGTATTCATTTCTTTCTGATCTTGAGTCCACTGTGTACCATGTTTCTCCATCTTTCGAGACATCAACATCCCAGGATCGTATATGAGCCGGGCCATAGTGTGTTCTCAACGAGTATGAAATTAAGTTGATTTCCATGGTTAGAAACTCGATTATCACAAAAGAATTTGCAACTTTTGGTGATCTCCAGCATCCGCTCCAGTTTTGTTCAATTAGGAATTTGGGGTCACATGATGATCTGATCTCGATTTCACCCTTTTCAGCAGGGTTCATTCTGCTTTTCTTGGTGAGATGATCGAATATACCGTACCATTCTTTGTCAGATTCATATCTCAAGTCAACATCATCGATTTTTCCAAACAGTTCAATTCCATGAAGAAACATGCAGAAGTTATTCGATCCATTCTTGTCGATTTGCTTCAATCGGATTAATCGATACTCATTTTGCGTATCAATAGGCCATGTACGAGACTTATGTGTATCAAGAGTTGTATTAGAATTCCTTTGTTCGCTCAATAAATCCCAATGAATCTCATCATTCGAACCTTCAACACACCAAGACCTTAAGTAAGGCAGTTTAACATCTGCAAACATAGTTTTGAGTGTATAGCCTGATGGTACAACCTTGTGTTTCTTGAAGTCGAAAAGAACCCATGATAATGGATCGTTGGGTGTTGACCACCAGTCGGTCCATCCAGGTTCAATGATTTTGGGTAATGTAGTATTTGACGAAACTCTCACCTGTCCATAATCATGAGGATTACCGCTACATCTTTCACATAGCATAGCAAAAACACCAAATTCGGGTTTATCTGGTTTTTGTCTACAATCAATTCGTTCCTTTTCTTCAGAAGACTTAGAAACAAGGCCTTTCCTCAAAAGTTCAAGGAGAGGCAAACGAAGAAAGTTAACATTAATAGTTTGGTCAGTTATAAGCTCGACGCTCAATTGCCTACTAAGAGATGAAAAGTTGATAAATTGAATGAGTTTAACTCTTTCATCTGGCTTCTGCCTCACAAATGATAAAAGCCATTCATTAAACACATGGGGATCTAGTGGAGATAAGTATTTAGACTTAAAAACTGTTGCCAAAATTTGAACAGGAAGTTCTTGAAACTCTTTAAATGTTCTAAGCTTGTCAATATTAGCAGCCATATAATTGAGATGAGGACCCTCTGCTATCTCAACGGTTCCCAATAAATGGACAATTTCTAGTGCTCCTTCAGGCGTGAGTTGAATATAAACAAATCCTGAAGTATCCTCAATTAATTTAGGTATTTGAAGATCTGCTGCCATTAAGAACAAAAATTTTGAATTTTCTCTTGTGATTTCAATTTCTTGTCCTAAAAGAAAATACGAAATTGGACTAAAATCTCCTTCAATTTTTATACGGGTCTCGATTCTTGAAAGTGAAGAATTGGAATATAGAAGATATCTAATCCTAATGGAGTGCGCGGCAGCTAAAAATTGATTTACTCTATATGGAGTAGATCTGTGAACAACTTCAAGATCAAGAAACCTATCGGATAGTTCATTTGTTTGAACAAACAATCGGTCTGGGGTATATGAAAGGGACTGATTGCTTGATCCTGCAAATGTTAGATCCAATAAATTCTGGCTAGGAGCTACAATAGAGAACGGAAACTCTTCACAATCGAATTTAAGAGCCATTTCTCTGGCCTCCGAAGTTGGAAACTCAATAATTGCAAAACCAAGACGATCATGACAAAGACGGTTCTTGACTCTAACATCTGAAGGCCGAATATTTTCAAAATTCTCAAGTAGTTTTTCTCTCGAAATGTTATCATCGGTAAAGAATACAAAAATTGATAATCCAAACCTGGTATCTGGGATATTCTCGTGAACGTGTATCAAACTTTCCTTAAACTGAATCTGATTTTTCAAATTTATGCAATCATTATATGAACTTTTATCATGAAACTCAACCATTGCATAACCAACTGGATAACTAACCTCTTGAAATGTCTCGCAGAAAAGTTTTATCCTTTTAATCCTACCAAACTTACTAAAAAGCTCATATATTTCATTTTCGGTGCACTGAGAAGGCAAATTACCAAGATAGATAAATTTCTTCTCCATTTTTAAGTAAACTTTGTAAAAAAACCCTCCCAGTTTTACCAAATCATCTGCTTTTATTTCTATATGTTGATTTTCATGTCATCATAACTAGTTTTCAATGAAGTCAAGCCCCGTGAATGATGTATATTGATATGAGCATCTTTGAAACAACAAGTGTTGAACTAGGAAAAAGTCATTCAGTAAGGATACTTCATGAATCTAATTAGGGTTGATATACCAATTGTTGTATTCTCGTCTATAAATGTTTTACAATTTATAATCGAGCAATTTCACATCAAAATCCATCAGAATATTGAAGATGGGGAAAATATTGGTCATCATCTGAGGATCTATGCTCATTTCTGGATTTCTCATCATTTAAACACTCTTTTGGTTTCATATCAGAATAGAAATCCATTAAAAGTGTGATAGTTATTTGAAATATGCCAAAATAGTTGAGTATTTTGTCTTTGAGACTATAATCTTTCCATTCATCTAAAAAGCAAACACCAGATACGATTCCGATTACGATTTGTCCAAATGTCGTTAGATTAGCTTTAACTGCTCCCAATGCTTTTATGATATATAATGACATATATGTTGGGAAAAAGTTAAATATTATTCCAATAATGACTGAATACAATATTGTTGAATTAGGAAGATTACTAAACTTAAAAACAAATTCTGGAACACTCATCCTTGACATCGAGGAAACCATTGTGTATATTCCTGCTCCGATAATAGAAAGAGTACACGTCAGAATCGAATCAGATTTGGACAAAAATAACTTAATATACACAGATCCAAGCCCATACAGAATAAGAGAGACAAAGAGCATCATGTAATGAGAAATAACAAATTTCTTTGAAGAAGTTTCTGGATTAATTGTTGGAACCAATGTTAGCAATGCTCCTATAAGAGCTACAACTTGTATATACAACTTATTAATTGTAATTTTTTCATCTGTGAATGCAAAATGAGCAAAAATCATGGTAAAAAAAGGTATACATGGTTGAGAAAGAGTTATTATCACCGATGGAATCGTTTGCTGAGATATTGTGGTTAATGAAACAGGGATTCCTAGAAATAAAATGCCACACATGAAGCAATGGAAAACTGGCGTCTTTTTAATCTTAATAGAATGAAGAGAACTTTTAAAATATCCAATTTCAAAGATGGATTTGATAATGAAATAAATTATTCCCGCAAACATTGCAGATATCATACGTATCGCGTTAAAAACATTCTCATCGATATATTTAAGCATTATAGATACAAAAAAATATGTTGTTCCATATAAAAATGATAACAACAAAAAAACAATGATTGGTAAGATTTTGGAATCCATTATTAATAATTCTTTTCATGTTAGACAAGAAACCTAAATTATATGTTGAGTTATCTTTTGTGTGTTTGCTCCTCATGGACACCAGTGCTACACCAGCATATTGCAAAATCTTTTTTATATGAATACTACGATTATATACCCGAAGAATTAAAGTATAGTTTTATTTGCGGATCGATTTATGCTGATGGATTTAATAAATCAATAACACATTCGACAAAGAGTGTTCTTGATATTTTATATAGTATAAATTGCACAGATTCTGAAGAATTTTGGTTCTTTTTAGGTATATTCTCCCATATTGTTTGTGATTGTTTTGCTCATTCTGGATCAAAAACGTCTTTTATAACAAATATCGGAACCATGCACCATATTTCGGAACTTGTAGTTTGTTCTTATATTTTTACCAGGGGAAATATAGAATATATATTGATCCGTTATAACTTGTCACAAATCATGAAAAAATACCACATTGAAGAAAAAAAATCATTTAAATTAATATATCCATTGTGCTACACAGTTTCTATTCTGCCTTTATGGGCATTTCTCCCGTCGATTGAAAAGGGGAATTGCATATCTAGCTCTCTCAGCGATCCTGAGTACCATTTTCTTCAACACTATGCTTCAATGCAAAGTGCAATGAAGAAAATTATACACAAAGTTCTTGATAAATCAATGACTTACTCAGATATGGGGAAGATTACTACAGAATTTCTAAACAGCTCTTCATGCTCCCCTCAAGTAACTCAAGGATCATTTTTTTCTCGCATTTTTGTCCTGTTTGGTCCCTTTTTACTGTGAAATAGAATAAAGATTTGTTTAATAAATTGGAATTCGAAAATACCATGTGAACAGCAATAATCCATGGACTAAACTTAATATGATGAATTTGATTTGTAAATCGTCTGGGATAATAAGAAAGTAGAGATTATATGCAGATTTCACTAAAATAGGGATAGTAACAAAGAATAATATATAGTTGATTAAGGGCTTAAAAAATAAAAAGAGAATCGATAGAGGAATGTATATCATTTCAGAGTACAAAGTGAGGGTATAAATCTGTGACAATGTGCATGAAATCATATTCGCCTTAAAAAACCCTTTGGTTGTGAAAACGATCAGCAAATGCAACAGGATGAAGGTGAAAAGTCTAGGATGCTCTTTTGAATGAAGATTCAATGCTAGTTTAAAGTCCAAAAAGCAGAATAAGAGGGTGAAAATTAGTATGGGTACAATAATCTCAGGCTCTTTTGTTGGATTATTGTAAGTTTTCCAAAAATAAAGAACTTTCTTCATTTTTCCAAAAGAAAGATTCATTTCAGAATTTAAAATTGATGTCCAGTGCTTCTCAGCGAGGTTTTGTTCTTCTCCCATTAATGTACGTTTATTAATGTTTTTCTCGAGGACGCCAAAGAGGCTCAAAATAGAAGAAATTGATTCTGAGGATAAATCTGATCAAATTATTGTTGATGAAAGTGATAGAATAAGGAAAACAATCGAGAAAAATAATGAAAACCATATAATTTTAGTTAGTGAATTAAAAAAGAAACTATCTGATTTAGAAATAGAACTATCATTGCGAAAAGAGAAATATGAACAAAAAATTTCATCTTTTAGAATGCAAATTAATACGAAAAATGATAGAATAAAAAGCATTGAAAAAGAACAGAAAAAAGCAGAAGATCCAAGTTTATATTCTAATTATCAGCAGTATATAATTATGAAAAATGATTTGACCTTACAAATTGATCAGTTAAAAGATACTCTGATTCAATTAGTTAATAAAGAGAAACAACTTCAGTCATCTGTAGCTGAAATAAGATTTGTTATGGATTCTTTACCGAGTGGTAATGATGAATTATTCGAATTAGCAAAGAAACAGATTGTTCATTACCATGATACAACAATTAATTCTCAAATTCAGACCACAAATGAATGTGTTAATAGGCTTTCTGATATTAAAGGACAGATATCACTTACAGAAGCATTAATTGATGATTTGACAAAAGAGAATAATGAACTATCCGAATCCATCAGTTCTCTAAAAGCAAAGGTAATCAAACAGACATCTCTTAAGCAACAAAAACTTGATCAAATCAATTCTCAAACAGGAATGTATCCTCTGTCAATCCTCAATGAAAGAAAAGCTGCTATTAAATCGGAAACACGTAGTATCATAAAGTCTCTTGTTAAAAAGGCAAAAGAAATGCATAAACAATATGAATATGAGAACCAAACAATACAAAACGAACTTAATGACCATAGTGAAAATCTCAGGGCCATTACCAAAAAGTTTGAAGATCTTACAGCTGAAATGGAGAGCGAAAAAGACAAACACCATGCAAAAATTCAACTTATTCATCAAAAGTATCAAAAAGAAATTGATGACATAAAAGAAAGAATCACAACAAGGTGATTGTCAACATATCCTGATAAAAACATATTGAAGGATATCTCTGAGCATGTTTATGAGAGTTAAATAACAATCTAATTGACATCATAAGAATATTTATTAAAACTAGTGTTTACCCAGTTGCTCCTTGGAATGTGAAAAGTGAAATCCTTTTTGGCGGATCATTTTTGGTAGAAGTCTCTTTGTTTGTTTGATTGCCTTTGGATGGTGCTTTTGGATTACTCATGAAATAATGACTTTCACCTCACCAACCAACAATCACACAAAAAACTTGCCAATATTTCTCACAAAATATTTTTTATTTTGTCTATATGTAAACCATTGAATAATCACTGAACATTCTTGAGAAAAAAAAATCCAGCAACACCAAATGAAACCTTTAAACACCAGTTTGGGAAAAACCCATTGTAAAGTTACTCATTAATCGGTTATAAATTGAATGCCGATGGCTGTTTAATAGAAAAAATTCTTAACCTGATCATTTTTATGATTGACATCAGCAATCGTCCAATCGCCAAAACATCCATGTTTGAATTACACAGGAACCGCACACTTGAAGGCATGAGGTCTCGTGGTATTGAAGGTTGCATTCTTGCATATGGTCTTCCAGAGCAACACCGCCCACACAGTGATTACGAACCATATTTCCGCCAGGACTCATGTTTCTATTGGCTTACTGGAATCAATGCTCCTGATTGTGCTCTTTACATTGATATTGCTACTGGCCTCACTATTTTATTCTTCCCTAAGATTGATGATGTGATGGTTATCTGGGCTGGTCCACAACCCTCACTTGAAGATGCAAAGGCACAATATGGCTTCACAGAAGCGATGTTTACTGAAGAATTACCTCAATTCCTTGCCAAAGCTAAGCCAACAAAGATACATTCATTCCCAGATACATGTTTGCTTAAGGATTCTGGTTTCCCAGTTGATCTTAAGGAGCTTATTGATGTTGTTGGTGAACTCCGTCAGATTAAGGATAAGGATGAAATTGAGCTTATTCAGTATGCATGTGATGTCAACTCTGACTCTTTCAAGAAGGCAATGAAAGCTGTTAAGCCAGGAATGTATCAATTCAACATGGAATCCATTCTTGTCAAGAACTTCATTGATCATTATTGCAGGATTGAATCTTTCCAGACAATTTGCTGCTCTGGTGAGCTATGTTCAATTTTGCACTATCATGATAACGATAAGCAAATCAAGGATGGCGAATTCATTCTTCTTGATGCTGGTTGTGAATACAGTTTATATGCAGCTGATAATACTCGTACCTTCCCTGCTAATGGTAAATTCAATGAGGATCAACGATTGATATATCAGGCTGTTCTTGATGCTTCAAATGCAGTTTTCAAGGCTGCTAAACCAGGAGCTTATTGGCCAGAGATTGGCTTGCTATCTGCAAAGGTTATGGCTGAATCATTGATTAAGGCTGGACTTTTTGTTAATGGTACTGTTGATGAAATTATCAATAGTGGAACAATGGCCGTTTTCTATCCACACGGTCTTGGGCATGGTATGGGTCTTGATGTTCACGAAATCCTTGGATGGCCACGTGGTCTTCAACGTCCAGCCATGTATCACGCAAAGGCTGTACGTATGGGAAGAACCCTTCAACCAGGTTATGTTGTCACAGTCGAACCAGGCTGCTACTTCATCAAGCCACTTTATGAAGCTGCTTTCAAGAATCCAGAGCAAGCTAAGTACATTAATCGTGAGGCTTGTGAACGCTTCCGCAAATCAGTTGGTGGTGTTCGTATTGAGGATGATATTCTCATTACTGAAGAGGGATGCAAGAACCTTTCCCACATCCCAAGAGAAATTGCTGATATTGAAGCTTTCATGGCTCAAAAGGAGTAAAAACTAGTAACATCCTATTTTTTATTTGGACTTCCTTTCATAACAGGAGTAGAATTTCTTAAAAACTTGCTTTGGGCCTCAGCTGTGCGCGACCGATTCCGTTCAATTTCATCTTTTAGCAGTTGAATCTCTTGTCTTTTGCTCTTAATTTGTGCATCCTGTGCTTGGATTTTGGCTAATGCTATTTGTAATTCCTCTTGGGATTGTGCAAGCATTTGTCGCATTTTCTCTTCTTTATCCAAAACAGAATTCTTCTCTGATTCATATGATATGTCTATTTGTTTCTTTCTAAGCTTAAGATTCTCAAGTTCAGCTGATAATAAATGCCTTGTATTCTCAAGTTTCTGATTTTTTGCTTCAGATGATGCTAACAATTCTTTAAACTCTTTGACAACAGACTCGGCTTGCTCAAGTCTCTCCTTATACAATGCAAGTTCAGCTTTCGCTGCTGCTTGGGCATCTCCAACAAAAGCTGAAGCTGATTCTCTTTCTGCTGTTTGTTGTTTAATCTCAAGAGAAAGTCGTTTCAGTTCCTTGGAACTCTCTTTCTCAGTGAGGCTCAACTGAGCTCTAAGATTAGCGATTTCCTCCTGATACTGCTTCTCAGACTCAGTCAAAGATGATTGTATCTGTTCGGTGGCATTATTGATTTCCAATAGTTTCTTGTCATACTCTGCTTCTTCGGCAGTAAGATCGCGCAATCTAGATTGAAGATCCTTCAATAAATCAGATTTTTCAGATATTGTTCTTTCCAATTGAGTATTTTCGAGAGATATTCGATGCAACTCATTAACCAATTCTTTTGTTTTGCTTTTGGGAGAAAGGTGTTGCTCTGTTCGAGAAATTTCATTAATCTCAGAGTTTGCTTTAGCAATTAAAGATTTTCTTAAAGGATGAAATGTTTTTTCAATGACCTTTCTTTGATAAAAGTGCTCAGAAAATGACTCTTGAAGTCTTTCAAGCCTCGATTTGTGATACTTATCAACCCATCTAGAGAATAGCCTTGAGAGTTTTAATCTATCAATAGTTGTTGATGCCATCATCGAATATTGTGCCAAAAACATTCTCCTTTTTCTTCTGATATAAGAACTGGAATTTTGCTCAATCTGCAATTTAATTCCTGCAACCTCTTGAGAATTAAGCAAAACACTCGACCTACTAAGAGTTTTAATCTTCCAAATATAAAAAAATTGTTGTCGCCGGAATTTGTTCAATAATAATTCGCAACATTGATCTTCAGGATCATTATCAACAAATGAATCAACGCATATTTCAATATCTGATCCATCATCAATAGAATCTAATTTGTATTGCTTTAAAACAGAAATCCCAGTATTATTAAAAGACCCTTCAGTGGATCCTTGTTTCATTTAAACGAATAAGATGTTTTTCCCAATTTTGGTCATTTCTTCAACACATTTGGGGATAGAAATGATTCTTTTCATACATAGATGTGGAATTAGATATGATTATTTAATTTTCATGGGTTTTACTTTAGGAATGGGAATTGTTGGTTTGATATCTGTTGTCTTATGGAATTTTGTAACTATTAATATATATTTAGCTATTTTAATTTCTTCAATATCGATTTTCATTACATTTATTTTAAAAAAAAATCGGAAGTTTAAGATTGGCATTCGATTGGAAATTGATTCACTCTTAAACATTATTCATATAATGACATTATCCTTTATCATCTTGAGATCTTATCTTTTTTTCAACGGAAGGGATTTTGTTGATTACAATTATTCAACAGTCAGGTTTTATCTTTCTCTTATTTCATCTTATGCTTATGGAAGCAACACTCGTAATCCACATTATTATAATATGATTTGGAGCTCATCTATTAGCAATAATGATATTCTAGTAACTTACTCATCATTATTGGTGGTATCTGGGGCGTCATTGAGAACTGGACTGTTTCTTAATGTTTATCTTCAATTATGTTCCCTTTTAATCTCAATCAAATACCTATATGAATTTTTTTCAACAAATTACTTCGGAGGAATGCTTTGCATTATACTTGTTTTGTTTTCAACAAGCAAATACTCAATTATTGATAGACTATCACTTAATCAAATAGTCTCTTTGCCATTCCTCATTTTTGGTATTACGTTCTTGTACAATGGCATTTTTAAGATGTTTAGAAAGAAAAATGATTTTATCATTGCTTCAATTTTTTTCTCATTAGCATTCACTGTTTATCCGATTCATATATATAGTGTGTTAGTACACTCATTCTCAATGATGATATTATCATTTCCTTATCTTTATTCTGAAAAATGGGGTATTGTTATTGAAAAATGGCTATCTTTTTTCTCTTTAATTGTATTATTTAATCTTCCACAAATGTTCTATACTCAAAATATCAATGAATACTCTCTCGTTTTGTGTCGACCCAACTTTTCCTCAATAATCGGATATTCACCATATATTATGATACTCTTTTTATTCCATTCATGGATTGGTTTATACTCGAAAGGCCAGTTTTTGGTTCAATTCTCATTCGTTCTTTCGTTTTTTTTATCATTATGTTTCTACACGCCTAAGACTTCTTGTATCCAAGCCTATATATATTGTTCATATCCATTCATTGTAATATCAGCAACGAACTTCCTCGTATGGTGCTTATCAAGCAATCATAGAATTCTCATAGTGTTTTCCATAATTTTATCTTCTTCGTTAGTATTGTTTGGGACTGTTGCATCAGCAAATCATATAAAAATTAATAGAAATAGTACAGTTACTCATTCTGAAGATTCTCTTTCTGGGTGGGTAATTCAGAACACACGAAAGAACTCATTGTTCTTTTGCTATGAAAGAACATTTGACCCTTTAATTAATTATGCTGGAAGGCAAACAATTTATGAGTCTGATATGCATGTTGTTAAAGCAATTGGTTATCTTCCATCAATGTACATTCAATTTTATTCCATATATAGGTTTATTAACAACTATGAATTCATATCAAACTATGCAATAGATTATTTATTGTTTACCAATAAAACTGCAAAAGAACGCTTTCTACCTGAGATAGCCCATTTCTGGATCCTTTTGCTGGAATTTGAGAATTTTTCTCTTTATAGAAAGGTGCCAGACAATATTGCAAAATGATTTTCCCAAAAAAATCTCTGTTTTCCGATATATCTAGCTTAATTAAATCTTTTCATGAAACGCAAAAATCAGTCCCAAATGTTTCGAACAAATTTTGGTTTCTTGATTGGAAAGATATTTATTGCTTTTCATCATTTTTGATTTCGACTATTCTTGTATGGATATTTACTAGTATTTATGGAAGTTTTTCGTCTGTTTCAAAATATTGGGACGGCCCGAATTATGTATATGCTGCTATAACAATGTATGACATTCCTCAGAAAAACCCATGGACACAGTATTTTCACTATGATCCATCATATTTTGCGTGTCATTTGCCAGGTTTTCCTCTTGTAATCCGTCTTTTTGCCTTTTTTACTATTGGTAACTATTACATTGCTAATTTATTAGCGATTCTTTTCTGCTCCTTTCTTCTTTCGTACTCTTTCAGAAGATTACTTATTATTTATGATTGTGTAGAGAATCCCACAAGAACAACAATTTTTTTATCAGTATTTCCAATGAGGCTTTTAATATATCATAGCGTTGGGGCGAGCGAGCCTCTATTTTTGTCTTGTGTTTGTTTTTCTTTCATATTCTATAAAACAGGGGAGTTTGTTCCTATGATTCTCTCTGTTTGGTATGGCTGCTTTACCAGAATTGAAGGAAATGCAATCGGATTTGCAATTGGAGTATGTTATATCCTCAAATTCGACATCATTCGAGCCCTTAAAATGTTTATAACATTTATTCCTTTGATTACTCTTCTTATCTTTCACAAGGCTATGTTTAATGATGCATTTGCATACCTCACATTCAACAGCAAGAAACAGGGCCTTCTACAGTTTCCTCCTTTTCAAGAGATTGTTGGGAAAGTTAGAAACACAAATCCTTTGTATTTCCATTCTTTCACATCTTTGTTTTTCCCCCTTTTAGTATCTACACTACTTATGATACCAGTCTGTGGACCCGTTGCAGTATTTGCAATGATTTTCCTTGCTTATGTATCTCTTCTCCGTCATATAGATCTTTATAGGTATTCTCTGCCTTGTGGAGTTTTTTCGTTGTTAATTGGGTTTGACTCATTATTCTCATCGCCCCAATTTCTCAAATCCCTTCCTATTGTTGCACCATTGTATATAATAATTTGTCTCGTATATTCTGCAGGGCAAATTAATTCCAATGTTTGTTGGGATCAGTTTCTAAAAGAAGTATATGAAGCCGCGATTGACAAAATGCATTAGATTGTTAAAATAGTAATTAATTTGTTTTTACCAGTTCTCGCGGAATGGAGCGTTTGTGATTGTTTGGACATTTTCTGGCTTAACGATATGGGCTGGGCGTGGTTGAGCTGGGATTCTCTTTGGTGTTTGGGCAAGTTTAACTCCCTTGGTCTTAGCTTCAACATGAACAGCTTGGTTAGCCTTTACTCTCTCCTTGAATTCATCGCGGGATTTGGATGGGAAAACGTGCTCTGTGCGGACGTAAATTCTCTTTGGAGCGATATGGTTGTTAACACGGCGCTTGATTAAAAGACCAACAGCGCGTGGTGTAACGTTCCAAACTACTCCTGTGGCACCTTGGTAAACGCGGTGTGGTAAACCACGATGGACAGCACCGTTGACTTTAACTTCAACAATGTCACCAATTCGGAATGTCCTCAAGGAAAGGGAGGGAGCTGGGACGCCATGCTTACCGAATTTACGAGCGAAAACATAACGTGTACCGTGTCTTAGACCTTCAGAGTGACCCATTTAAAAAGGCCGACCAAACCGATAGGTTTGTAAAATAACCGCCTAGTTTACAATTGACGATAATTCTATAAACTCTGGTAAACTGGTGGTGGTACATTCCTGGCAAAAATCGTGAAGGTCATTCAAGAGTATATCGCTGAAAATTACCTGCTCGTTATGAAGGACGCACATCATTTCACAGAATGAAGATATGGATTTGGATAATTCGTTTTCATTTTTGATAGATTTAATACGTTCAATAGTGTTGATTGCCAATGATTCGACAAAATTTGGGGGAAATATCCCGTTGAGAATGACACCGACAATAACTGCTGCAATATGGCGAGTTATTGGCAATGAAACAAACACATTGAATATTTCTTGGTCTTTATCAGCAAGATATATGAATATCTTTCTGGCCGAACCTGTGTTAATTGTCATAAAACTTGAAATTTTTTCTTGTGTATCGAGAGTTCTCATTAAAGATAATGGATCATTTTCAAGATGACTAATAATAATTGATACTTCACGCTTTTTCAGAATCTCTGATATCGACCTTTCGATTATTGATAGAGGCGGCTCATATATCATTGAACATGGAGAATCATCAAACAAAAATGGTGGATTATCAGAACTAACTAATGTATTACTGATCTCATTATTAGTTATTGTGAACAATTCTGGTTCAATTAACAATAAAGGTGGTTCGTATGATTTCCAAAAATGATCTGAAGCAAAAATTTCAACCAGGGCATCTTCATATTGATGTGTTATCTCATCACTGGTTTCACAATATAATAAGCATGGAATTCTTGCTCTTTCATTATTCAACTCAGATATATCGAACCGGTGAGAAGACATTAGTATCTCTCTAGTTGTTAAACCAGAGATGAACTCAATGGATTTATGATTCTGAATATAATTGATTAAACATGCAATCACCTCATTTTTTGGTTCCAGATTAGGTAAAATATCATTTAAATTATCTATTGATTCATTCCATAATATCCATATACATGATATTTGTTCCGAATATTGTAAAAAACCATCAATAAGAGAAAGAGAGAGTAAAATTCCTAAAACAACTCTATCTTCAATTGAAAAAATGTCTTTGAAATCGCAATATATGGATTCCAAAGATTTTTTCTCGCTACAGATGATCTTTACCAAAGAAATTGCAATATTCTTAGAAATCATTGATATTTACAAAGTTTATGAAGAAAATAATGTAGTCAATTCATTTTGATTCATATATGGTATGAGTATTGATAGGGCTCCATCATCAATAATGTTCAATTGATCAAATGCGCATGATGGAGATATTCCGTATAGCGTAAGGAAATCTCTCAGAGGCTGAGAAGACTGAAGAATTTGAAGCCTTTCATCAGAATCTGATGCTCGAAAATATGTAAGTATGGATTCTATGTTATGTTCAAACAATACTTCTTTTTCGATTTTCTCGATTTCCATTTCTTTTGTTAAATTTGTTTTGAATATATTGCTATTTGACATTCTTATTGATGTCTTTAAATCTTGTTGAGCACGTTCATATGACAAAGATTTCTTTTTCACCCAAAACACTGGTCGAATATTTTCATCTTTAAAAGGAAAATGCTCTTGTTGAATGCTAAAATAGCTATCATCTTCTATAGATATCCCGTCGATGGTAGACAAAGGAGGTAAAACATGTGGAGTATGAATTGGCAAAGATTTTTGTCCTTTGATTCTAATTGTTACAATTGTATTCACAATATCATTTGTATCAACATCCCTAACCTCAATTACTCTGGGAACTGCTGCTGCAGCTAATAAATGACGCATTGGCTGGAGCTGGTATTCATTATCATCACCGAACCTCGGAAATCTTGGATAAATTGCTAATAGTATTGTTGCAACATTGTGGATTGAATTACCAAGTGTATAGCGACCTTTGCCAAGAAAAGCAATTCCAATTGCCATTGATAATACCATGTGGAAATTATAATTAAATGAGTTCATATTAGATAGAATTCGTCTCCTTTTGATTGTTCTTACAAACTTTAGAAAGTCGACATTGCATGTACCAGCAATTATCAGAGAGCATGATAAAACAACAAGAGAAAGACACTGTTCTCGATAAATTGTTGTACAATCAGAACAGTCAAAAGGATCATTATCCATCAAAGCTAAACATCTTGCTATTGACATCAGCCTTTTATAAGGGTGCTTATCCATTGTTCCAACAAATTTGATACCACATGCAAGAGCGAATCCTGTGGCCATCGATATTGTTAAATCTGGTAACATATTAGGAGGGATATTAAAATTAAGAGCACTTGATGGATCAGAATCAATAAGAAGGTATGCCATTTGGCGCATCATTACCACATCTGGCACCATAGTTAAAATATAATCTGCATCTAATGGAATAGCTAGTGCAGATTTGACTCTTTGATGATCTGTTCTCATATAACCTAAGGCGAGCGCCATTATGGCTGCCGGGGCTATAGAGAAATAGTCTGCATTACCAAATGAAAGCACTTTCTCGCTTGAAAGTTGAGGGCACTTACTTCCAATAATAATTATTGTCAATTTTTCCCGAATTTCTTTCATCACAGGAGATTTATCACCCAATCCTAAATTTATTAAACCTATTGATAGCCCAAGTGACAAAGAAAACACTGGTGTGTCAGATATTACACTCTTTTCGAGCTGTTTTAAGAAATTTTCTGACAAATGTCTGTTGGCTGAGGATTCGAATAAGAAACCAAGACCCAAAATTGCCGCTGATCGAGTTCGTGTGGATATTTCAAAATCATTTTGTTGGTATTGTCTTAATTCTGGAATATGAAGAGTGAGCATATGAGATATTCCAAGATCTTTGGTTCCACAATATGAAACACCAAGCCCTAGCAGCATTGATACAATGTTAACTTCTTTGATATCAGGAGAGGAAAGATACTGGAATATATCTACTTTCCATAGTTTCTTTAGTAATCCGCTAACACCAAAACCGAATATAGCACCAGGGGTGTAATATCCATCATTCTGAGATAAACATGTCATTATCCAAGAGTGATCAGCATTAATCACCGATAATCCAATAGCAACACCAGCATGAAACTGTGCCCAATCAAAACTATTATCTGCTTTCTCATCTGAATCAAGTACTTCAACCCCGTTTATAGTATAACCTTTAGTATTCAATGTTTGGAATTTCATTGATTCTGAGGAAAATGGGCTCCATAATCCAAGATTAAAAAAACCTCTCGCAACAGACGTAGACCATTGTTTAGAAAGGAGAACTTTGAGTTTTGATATTAACATCTTTTGATAGACAATATCATCGGTACCATTTGGCCGTTCAACATCAACAGTAACAGGTAGATGTGACTGTAAAAGTTTTTCGACCTCTAAAAACCTCATATCTGGCATTTTATACTCGGAAATAAATTCTTCAGAAGATGGATCCTTAATATACTCAAGCAATCTCCAGATATCACTCCTTTTTATCAATTTGTATGCTGCCTGTGGCCAATCACTTGGAGGATCAATTGCAGTTTTTGAGAAAGCTTCAAAAAGAGGTGCTGATAATGAAGGGATATAATCATCAATAAGTTCGAGAGAAAGCTTGGATTTTTCGCAAATAATTACTATATCTTTGGGATCTAGACTATTGCTGATGGCAGAATATACTGTGATAATTTTCTTAGAGAATTCATACGGAGATAGGATATCAAGAAGATTCTGTCCGGATAAACAATGAGCACACCAGCTAACTAAATCCACAACTTCTCCTTCGAAACTGTATGGTTCAATAGGACTGTTATCAATATCCATTCCATTTAAAGCATAATATTGAATATGTTTTACCATCCCAAGATGGCGAGCAATCATTGTTACCAATTGTAAAATCTTTTTTGAGTCGTTACACCTAGATCTACTAATCTTTGTATCTTCAAACAAATAATGCAAAGCATTAAACAAAGAAATCATTTCAGAATCGCTTTCAATAAAGGAAAGCAAGCCAAAAAAAGCTTTATAAAAAGAATCCCATAACATTAAACAGTCAGAGGAACTCAAAGCTAATATAATAGTTGCATAAATTTCCTTAGAAAGTGTTGAATGAGCTGCTGATAATGTTTGAATGATAGAATATTCTTTAGACATCTCAATCAGATAAAGTAGCTCTGACCCATCCCTTTCAGTGAATATATACCTAGAGCCAAAAGCAGATACCCCGGTTGTAAATGGAACAACAATGTTCATAAGTAATCTTGTCTCTTCCATTATTGATACTAATCCTTGATTGTTGATTGTGAAATACATCAAATCTTGGTAACGGCATATAGATGAAACATTCTGAGCCCATTCACTAAAGCAAAAAGAATCGATATATGATATATCTATTGAGTACAATACACTATCTTGGGCACATAATATATACTTCTTTGAGCTATCTGCAATTTCCAAAAAAACACACTTATCGCTACAAAAAACATGAGGAAACTCATATAATACCTGCATGTATAAATCGGGTGGTATGCCTTCCAAAGTTGCTTTTATATCTGACTGTGCGACAAAACCTGGGGATCCAAAATCCGAAAGTGCTTTTTTGGGGGAAAATATTGAGGGAGTTCTACCAAATTTTGGTGAATGATAGAGCAAATCTCTATTTGTTGAAGGCTCATTAAACTTCCATATTGAAGAAATTCCATCTGCTTGTGCTAAAAGATAGGATTTCCCATTTGCTACAAACAATGGCTCAAAATGAGTATCAGTAATAAAGAATACTTCGCCTCCATCATAAACTTTTGGTGCATCGAACTGGTCGAATGAATGCATCGGTTTAGGAGAAGATATAGTAGTATACTTTGGCTTCGGGGATCTAAAATTGATATTATTAAAAGCAACTGGTCTGATCTCCTCAAGTGGGTGAAAAAGCGTGAATAATACTGGAAAATCAGAATACTGTGGATGAAAAAATGTAGAATTGTTTGATCTAATAAGTAACAAAGCTTTATGTAATGAAATAATTCTTGATATCTGAAAAGGAAGTGGAATCATAAAAACCTGGCCTGAAATAGAATACAAATTTAAACCGCTTAGATATAAAATCGCTAAATACTTAATTTCACCAATGTTACATAATAATGCTTCTTCAATTCTCCCAGGCGTATGAATATGATGCAATAAACAACTGTTTTTCGACCATATTAACTCGCTATCTGTCCAACAAAGCTCACTGCTATCGCTATATATTATCCTTTTAGTGTTTTCTTTGTTCAGCTTCTTTTTTCCCAAAGAAAAAAAATTCCCAATATTCTTAATCATTAGTGGCCGTTTAAAAATGATTCTGATGTTTATTCGTCTAATTGACCTGAGATCTTCATATAGAACTCTCTTGCCTGCTTTTCATATTCCTCGTCTGGCTGAGAAATCATCAAACCAGTCTCGAGAACACTAAGAAGGAGTGAAGATCCATTCTTGGATTCATTCATATTTTCTATAACAGATGATTGAGCATGAAACTCATCAAATTGATTACACATTAATCTGGCATTTTCCTCGTGTCGATTCCTACACTTGGTGCAATAATCAGATTCATCTCCCAGGCATGATAAATGATAAGAATGGCCACATTTGAAATGCCGGGCTGGAAGAGTGATTGCACTGTTGCATTGAGCGCATCGAGATGGTTTAATTGGAAAGTAATTTGTTGATAATTTGATTATATCTGCATCTGATTTAGCTATAGATTTATCGATATTCTCAAGCTCTAGGACGTTTTCATCAATGGATTTTTGCATTCTCTCAAATTCCTTTATAAAGAAATCCCCAATTAAATCATATGTGCATATTGAGCTTTTGGATAGCATTTGAAGAGTTTCGTTTATGTGTAAATAACCCTCTGTAACAATTGTATCGACCATTTGTCGAATTAGTTCTAAATCTTTGGAATCAATGGAAATTCTCAATCCTTCTACCCATATAAAACTATCTTTTAGAGAATACTTTCTGCAAAGAGCCGGGATTTCTGTAGGATTAACAATAGATAACACTTCTTTGTAACACTCTCTATGCTCATATATCGTGACGAGTGCCTTATTTAGTATGTTAATATTATTAGTAATGCTACTAGAATCACAATTTGGATTTGCTGCCTTCATATCATTCAGTTGATTTGTGAGTGATGATATCGTATTCCTTAATACCAGTAATGCATATTCATCACTATACTTTGACATCGGACTCTGAATATATTTACACATGTCTTGAGGAGCCACAGAGGCGCAATACGAGAGAAGACGATTCCACATGTCTTCCGATAATAAATTTGGATCCTTTTCAAAAATTTGGGAAAAGTACATATACATATTGAGTGGAAACTCAAGAAACGTTGGAAACAATGGATCAATAGAAAGCTTTTTGAGTTCGGAGCTCCCCTCTTTGGTGATCAAACCCTCTGTGCATGCCTTCACAACGAATAATGTGAATAATTCTCTTTCTTTTTCATTCGATGTTGACAAAATTGCTGGGCCATATTTAATTATATTATCTTTGGCCAATGTTGCTGAAAGTTTTTGGATGTGATCCGCTATAGCAGAATAATTGTGAAGACGGGACATCATTTGACAGAAAACATTGTGTCTACGAAATGCTTTTGCCAGTTGAACGGCTTCATTTGTAAAGCCACCACCAGATAAAACACTAATGGCAGCATCAACATCAAAACCAGGATCTTCATTGTTCTTAGCCTTCACCAATGATTGTGAAACAATTCTTGATAAAGCATCAGCTCTCTTTAGCTTTGTATAACAGTTGAATCTGAGAGTTGTATGATAAGATTCTTCTTTACCTTTTGTATGCAAAGCTTCGAGGAATCTAACTAGATACTCTGCATGTTGAGGTTCTAGAAGCTGTGTAATAACATGAGATGGTTCCAAAAAACCAATGGCTTGTATGTACTCATCAATTGCACCATTAAAATCTCTGTGAGAAAGCCTCGCATCACCAATTTGTCTATGAATATCAGCAATAATATCTTCGCTCAGATGATGTATCTTAGATAATTTGAGAGCTATTTCATATTGTTTGTTAAATGTACAAAGATTGTGAACCTTTTTTCCTGTATCAAATTCATTAATAACCAAAAACTTGTTAACATCTTGTAAAATAATGATTGATCCCCACTCATAAACAACAAATTTTGGTTCTGCTTCAAGCCTAATATTACCAAAAATACAATGTGTTTCAAGTTCGAAAAACTTCATAATGCATTTCTTGTCATTAGATCTGCTCTTTAATGGAACAATCGATACCAAATATGAACGATACCAAGTAATTTGAATTGGTTCTATATCCAATTCAACATGCTGAGCCTGAGAATCAACACCATCTCTGGTGTAAAACTTGATAACCTTCCCATTGGACACAGCGAGCCTTCCTTTATCGGTAATGCAGGCTCCTTTAGGCTTTGCGCCATAGCTATCAAGCATAACTTCTTTAATTTTTCCATCTGTGCTGATTTGAAAGGCTCCTATTGATGAAACTGTTGTATAAAAAATATGTTTCTTCATGGTCAAATCATTAGTAACAATCAAATTTGTAAGCATATCATTGACAAATAATTCTTGGGGGCGAGGAAGTGTCTTTTCACGGCTCTTCTCAGGAATGGCAAACAATAATATCTTCTTTCCATCAAAAGAAACAGCAAAACGCGCAAGTTTCGGGCTTGCTGATATAAATTTTATATCTTCGTTTTCAGGAGTTACTGGGACTGTCGCTTTCGCGTAAACCTCGTTTTTATCAATATTCTGTACAGTAAAAGAAAACTCTTGAGAATTTTTCGTGACAATTAAAATCGATGAAGAATACTGCGATGGTTTCATAGCCACAATAGGATCTGTTGAAAATGCAATTGTGGTTGGTTCTGATTTTAGCTCAGGAAAAACCGTCAAAGTACCATTTTTATCAGCTAATATCAATCGACCTTGCAAATTACAAGAACAAGTAACATCACTAAATGCAAAATCGGGTAAAACTTCATCCCGGGATTCAAAGAAATGGTAAGAAATCCAATCCTGCATCTCAAATGAACAGTTTTTAACAATTTTTTCAATAGTTTTGGTGGTTATTTTACATTTTTTGTAAAACGACGTAAACTAGAATTTATCTCACATGAAAAACAAAAAACCATTTATTCCTCGAATTGTCCAGATTGACGGTATATATGTATTTGCTGGTCCGTGCGCTAAGTGCCCATCGTATGTTGAGCCCTGGATCAAACAGTTTTGTTCCCTCCAGGGGAATGAATGGTATGTACAAATAGATGAAGAATGGGCGGGAGATAATTTTAATCATTTTGGTTTGCAAGAATGCATACCTGATTATGAAATTGCTCTTGAAATGGTAACAGATAAACACGGAAATGAATGGTCAAGTTTTAGTGACCAAACGCTAAGCAAAATCGTTGCTCAGTCGAGACATTTATTTGGTTTGATGCATGCTAGGTATATATGCCAGTCAGAGGGACTGCGACAGATAAAAAAGAGGTATATAAATGGAACTTTTGGGAAATGCCCGCGCTTTCTATGCAGTGGAGAAAAGCTCGTTCCTGTGGGTATTTCTCAAAAAATTAAGAGACACTCTGTTAAACTGTTCTGTCCTCAGTGCAATGATATATATAAAGCTCCAAGTTCAATCAAAATTGATGGTGCACACTTCGGTCCCGCTTTTCCACACATATTTTTCTCATCATATGTTGAATTCGATTCATTTTCGAGATTCAAACCATTTTCAGAATATGTATTTGGATTTCCTGTTCATCCATCAAAGAGGATATCGAGTCCTCACTCAACAAATGATCATAATATGACCCCCCAATTGTTTTAAAGATTTATACGTTAATATGAAAGGAGTGTATTTTGAGCCCAATATTTGCAGATTTCCTAGCACATATATTTCTAACTCGACTCGAATGACTGTCAAAATGGTAAATGAAACAGATAAAGTTGTAAAAGTGGATTTAAGGGATATACCAACTATCAATGAAGAAAAAGAAAAAATACGGGAAATTGATATTTACAATCCTTCTCTTAGAGGGAAAGCAGCCCAAATTGGTGTTTATTATTCCGATATATTCAAAATTGAACCAAATAGATTTGAAATCTGGCCCAGATCAACGTCCCAGATTGTAGTTTCTTTTTCCCCTCTTATTGCTATAAAATATGAATCTGTTGTGTATGCTCAAATTGATGATATTAATGAGAGGATCCCTTTAGCGTTTTTTGGAACAGGTCTTCCTCCCGTTGCAAAGTTTGTTACTCCTAATATTATTGTTGGAAATGTTTTTTTAGATTCAATATTCGAATACAAAGTATATATACAGAATGTAGGTAATGTTGTTGTCGATTTTGAGATTGAACCATATGATACTAAGAACTTGGGTTTCTCTTTTAATCCTTCTTTTGGACAAATACCAATTGATAACTCTTTTCCAATCTCGGTAACGTTCATAGCTTCATCGGTAGGTGTTTTTAATGAGTCTTTTGTTTTTAAAATAAAAGGTGCTACATGCAATCACCCGATTATTAACTTCTCTGGCAAAGTTATTGGTCCATCTTTCGTTGTTAATCCGCGACATATTGAGTTTGGTGATGTAGGATATGGTTTTCTTCATACAGAAACATTTACGATTGAAAACAGCTCCGAAATACCATTTGACTATTTTCTGCGGATTTCTTATGATCATTCTTTTGAAAAGCGAGAATTTCAGGTGTATCCAGAAAAGGGAACAATAGGGAAGTATTCATCACAATTAATTACCATTGATTTCATTCCAATAACAGTTCAAAAATACTCTTTTTATATATATGTTGATATATCTCGATTTGGCACGTCATTATGTGATATCAACATAACTGCCAACTGCATTTGTCCATCACTATCAATATCACCATCTCATTTTGATTTAAAGAATGTTTTTATAGGATATGAATACCCATTAAAGTGTCTAATAAGCAATTCATCGACTTTTCCTGGAAAATTTGAGTTTGTTACACAAGATGAAAAAAGCAAAAAGGATACACTTATATCATTTTCTAAATTTTCGGGGGTCGTTGCAGCAAATGATTCGTCCCAGATTGACATTAAATTTACTCCTCTTCACATTGGATCCATAAAACAATCAGCCTTCTGCAAAGTTGTCGGGTCGAATGATCCACCTATTGCAATATCATTTAGTGCTATATGTATAGGTCCTATTATCCATATTCCAAATCAAATTATTAATTTTGGGAATGTAAATGTGTTGAAAGAAACAACACACTCATTGGAGATTCAAAACAGTTCTTTAATTCCAGCTTCATATAAAGTTATTATAGATTCAACTACTGGTGGTTTTGCCGCTTCTCCTCCATCGGGTACTATACCTCCCAATTCTACCTTTAATGTTGATATTGTTGCTTATTTAAACGATATAACCCAGTTTTCTGGAAACATGAAAGTACTTATTGATTATTTGAATGCTATTATAATACCATTAAAAGCAAATGGTGTTGGATCCCCATTAGTGGCATCATGTGATCTTAAAACCATTGAATTGGGCGTTCTCTTGGCTGAACAGGAGTTGAAGTATTCTTTTTCTGTGGAAAACAAGGCAAATCGATCAATAGATATTCAATGGATAGTACAAAAATCCAAGAACATGAAAGAAATACCTTCAGATTTTTTGTTTGAAATCAAACCTGATGTTGCTTCGCTTCTTCCAAAAACATCTTGTTCATTTGATGTTGTTATTCTCTCTGCTTCTCCTATTCAATTCAATATTGGACTGCAATGCTATGCATCAATTCAAAAACAAAGATTTGAAGCCTTTTGTCCAGTTTTCAGAGGAATATATGTTCAACCCTTATTAGAGTTTTCTCCTACTTCGATAAGCTTTGATGACATCAGATTCTTTAACAAGAACTCAAATATGGAACCTCTTACAAAAATACTATCTATAACAAACAAGACCAAACTCCCTGTTTCTTTCTCTGTTGTTTCACCTGAACCATTTAATGTTGATAGTTCTTTATTGGAATTAGCACCATATGAAAGAAAAGATATTATTGTTTCTTTTAATCCTAATTTTAAAAATGACTTTATTAATGAAGCAATAACTCAGAGACTATATTTTGAGTTTAATAATCATCCACAATCAACATCAATAGCTCTTAGGGCTTCTTTTAATTTTCCAGATGTTTCATTTGACCCTAAGTCTGATATTGATTTTGGAATCATTATGATGAATACTGAGATTAACAAAAAGATTAATGTTATCAATAATTCCAATCAATCTATTCAAATTATATGGGAACTTCTTTCCAAAGATCAAATAGGTTCCAGGTCTTTTGATGTATTTCCACTTAATTCCACCATTGAGCCTAATAGTAATCATGACGTTTATTTTACTTTTTTTGCATCTGATTCGTATACTCCACAAGGTGATATAAAAGAATGTATAGCTATTTGTCATGTTTTAGGAGGTCCTGACCATTTGATATCGTTGAAAGGACAATCTGCTCCAATCAATTATGAAGTTACTCCAACAATTATTGATTTTGGCCAGAAAAATATTAATGATGAACTGGAGTCATATTTTTCTATACAAAATTTATCAAAAGTACCGATTATGTATGAAATCGATATGCCAATTCGAACGAAATTTACTCGGTTATCCCTTAGTCCAACAAAAGGAGTGATCAACATCAATGACTCTGTTCGTATATATGTACATGCTTTTGTTGGTATTCCAAAATTTGTGAAAGAAATTCTATTTATAAAAATATGTGGTTTTGGGAGTGTTCAAATTGAGATTTGCTCTGATTCTTGTTTTTCCCAGACTTCATTTACGCTCCCTAGAAATGAAACAGATCCTTCATATCTATCACTCATTAATGGTTCAAAAAAAGTTAAAAAAGCCTTGTCCTCCACAAAAAGATTGAGTGTTCAAAAATCGAAATTGATACTAGATAAAATTGAGCCTGAAGTTTATAATTTCACCGAATCACAATTGCTTCATGAAGAAAAGTCCTTATCTTATAGCTCTCTTGCACCTTTGAAACCATCAGGATCATATAAGGCGCCCACAGCCCATTACATAATTGATTTTGGTCCATTTACACAAGGAGAACAAAAGAGAATGAAATTTGATGTTATATCGCATGTATCCTTCCCGGTATCGTTTTCTATAGATTCTTCTTCTCTGAAAAACACTGGGTTTCACTTAGAACCATCAAATGTGAAAGGATTAATGCCAAATAGTAAGATATCAATTGAGTGTATTTTTCAACCTTCCATGAGAACCATTTCTGAATTTGGTGATGTTCTTTACAGATTAAGTGTGAATTTTATTGATAAGCATTCGGTTTTGTTGTTCATTAAAGCAACTCTTAGATCGCCGGTTTTGAAATTTTCTTCGGAAAACCTTGAATTTGGACATGTTATCATTGGACAGATCAAGGCTCTCCCTCTTCAAATTCAAAATATGAATTCATTTCCTTGTGAGTTTTCCATTGGAGAACCATCTATATTGTCATCTCAAACATCAAAACCTACAAAAAGGAGTCCATATCATATTACACCCATTTCCAGCTTCCTTCCTCCATCATCATTTCTCAATTTATCTGTCTTTTTTGAACCTACAAAACCAAAATCATATTGTTATCGATTTCCAATTCATATTAAGTATTCTCCGACTCCAATGTTTTTTAATGTTTCGGGATCAGGTGATTATCTAAAATTGGAATTTTCACCTTCTGTTATAAATTTCCCCATTTCTCAACCATTTGGTGATCCGATATATATGGATTTAATTGTGAAAAATCCAAATCCTTATTCGGTTGAATTTTTTTCATTACAGTTTGATAGTGTATTATATAGTGAATCAAATATTGATCCAAGGCAAACACAGGAATCACCGTTTGTGACATACACTCCGATGGCAAAAACAAGTCAATCAGCATCGAAATTCGCAATTTGCCTCATAATTAATGGTCCTCCATTTTCGGGCAAAACATCAATAGCACATAATTTGTCTGTATTATTGAATTTGCCTATAATTAATCTTAAATCGATTTGGGAGGGGTCTGAAAATGATGAAATATCTCGACTTTATTCTCTGATTTCATCTGAATCCTATTCAAATGGTTTTATAATCGATGGGCTTGATGTTTTTGATTCTCCTATTGAAAATGAAATGTTCCTTCAGCAATGTATGAAGTATAAAAATTTGGATGATGATTTGGCAACAAATCCATTTACCGAGATTCCACATCAGCAATCATCGAGTCTGGAACGTGCACTTGATCTTCTTTTATCATCTCTCGATGGGCATTTTGTTTTCCATATTGCTGTAACGGTTTCATCTGAAGAATCTAAGAAAAGGCAAGACCAATGTAATAATGATATCGATCAAATTCCAATTTTTATTGATTTTGATCCAAATTATCTTAAAAATATGGGAGAAGATGAATACTTATCGTTCCCTGATGAAAAAAGGCTTGATATAGATCTGAAAAGGAAGGAAATTAGAAAAAGGGAATTAGAAGCACTGACAATGTCAATGAAAGAAGAAGATGTAATTTTAATATCCAAGAAAAAAGATGAAATAGCTTCATCCAGATCTAGCAAAAAGAAAACCAAACAAGTTCCAATGGACAAGTTATCACAAAAGTACTTGATATTTCAGTATTCACTTGGTACAATATGTGGCAAGTTAAAAAATGCTGGTGAGAGATATCGGGTAATTGATCCCTCTGAGATTCAAAAAATCACGGCAGAGTGCATCTGTATATTTCAAAATTCTATTTTGCTTGATGGTTCGAAATTAATAGATCCTATAGTATCCAGTATTGTGTCATTTATTCCTCCGATTCCATCTATAAAGGAGATAGCTTTTAAAAAATTGATACCTGATGGTAGTATAATAGATGACAAAGCGGCAACTGACTTCATTAAATTAGCTAACCATATTCCAGTGTGTTTTTTTATTGAAAATCAGAATTTAAAAGGCACAAAAGAAGATAATGAAGAAATTTCAAAAAGACTTACCAATAGATGGGTACTAGAACCAAAATCTGAAATCACCTTGAAAATTGGATTTGATCCTGATTCCATAGGCAAGTTTTCTGATGATTTGAAATTTGCTATCGCACATTGTTCTTCTTCCCCTCAAAGTGTTAAAGTTCATGGATTATGCTCATACCCTGATATTAATCGAGATCCAAAAAATATTTTCAATAAGATTAAGAAAGACGGTGATGAAAGCAATTTCCCTGTATATATTCCGGAAAGAAACACTCTCAGCTTTGGAAATACATACACTTGCAAAGAAAAGCCTTCCAAGAATAATTTTCAATTCAAAGAGCCTATAAAATTCACAAACATATCTGATTTTGCCATAGAGTGTACGGTGCTTTTTAATGATGGGTTAAAGTCAACCATTTGGAACATTGATCCCCCTTCTTTTATTATTGGGCCTAATGAATCTCATGATTGCATTATTGGTTTTCACCCTATATCAAATGCTGTCTTCTCAACTCAATTGACTTGTTTTATCAAAGATAATCCAACTCCATTTAGCTTTGGTGTATTGGGAGACTCATCAAGTCCTTGCATTGAAATATCTGATGATTTAATTGATTTTGGAAAAGTACTAGTCGGGAACAAACCAAACAAACTCTTTAAGATGACAAATAATGGTAAAATTTCTTCATTTTGGAGAATTAAAGGACACCAGCAGCTTTTAGGAATTGTCGATCTTAAAGAAACCGAAGGATTTATTGCATCCAGAAGATCATTTTCTATATGTTTCGTTTTTGATGCTTCAAAACCATTGTCTGTGAAAAAGACATTAACTTTAGAGGTTATGGATTCTGATAAGATTTCTGTATATACTACCTATAATATTGTTGTAACAGCAGAGGCATTTGATGTCAATTTTGATGTTCTTATGCCCAAGGGATCAAATGACTTATTTGATTTTGGAATTCTCAAAATTGGCCAACAAAAAACCATTTCTCCTACAATAAGGAATCGTGGAAAATATCCTGTTGAGTATGTTTTCAGTATTATTGACAAAAGATCCGAAAAACTCTTATGTATAGTTCCGAATTCTGGAATCCTTGTACCATCAGAGAAGGGCATTCCTATTAATATTTCTTTCTCATCCGAAATTGGTGTTTTATTTGAGAAATCCAAAGCTATTCAGGTTGTAATTAAGGATACACAAACGGGAACGATTACTGCAACCTTATACTATTTTTTTTCTGCTCAGACTGTTTTTAACTCATATGAGACAAATATCCCCAAACTAATAGATTTTGGTTTTATCCAAGTATCTTCAACATTACAAAAAGATTTTGTAATATCAAATACTGGTGAATTCCCCCTTGATTTTGAATTTAAGAATTCTATTGCAAATGAATCTCCTGATTTGAAAGGAAAAATTAAAAAAGGGAAAGATAAATCCCTTATAATAGTACCATTTTCAATAACACCCACAAATGGAATTATTAATCCCAAACAACAAATAACTGTTTCATTTTCTATACTTTCAAATGAAGCATCTCAATTTGTTAAAGAATTATTCCTATGTATTAATAGTGCATCACCAAAAAAGTCAAAACTATCGATCAGTCTTCGGTCAAATGTTATTAACCCCTCAATTTTATCCGATAATAGGAGCATAATGCCAAAACTACCCCAATTATCCAGATCTGAACTTGAAAAAAATGATATCAACTGTTTTATTATTGAAGATAGAACCATACACTTCACATCAGTTGCTGTTTCTAAAAAAGAAATAATTAATCTCAAACTAATAAACCCAAATCCAATAGATGTTGCCCTCGATATGATTATTAAATCAAAGTCTAAAATCAATGCATTCGAGATAAATGACAAGGCATTATCTATTGAGCCAAATGGTTATAAAACGCTTTCCATTCACTTTTGTCCTACATCATCTGATGTGTTTACGGCTATATTAGAATTGGCTGTGAAAGGATCAACAGATACAGAAAACAAATTGATAAAGTTTGGCCTTGAAGGATCTGGGGTTTTGCCTGGTATTGAATTAATTACCCAAATTGAACAACAAAAAATTGGGTATTCTTATGGTTTTGGAAAAACCATAATTGGACTTGAGAAAACAAAACGCGTTGCTATTGCCAATAATAATCTTATTCCTGCCAATGTTACAATTAGTATTAAGCAAAATCCTGATTTTGAAATATTAGGTCTTAACTTCTCTGGTAGTTTTCAAATGGAGAAAAATTCCCAATTTTCCTTTTCTGTCTTGTATAAGCCAGAAAAGCCTAGAAAATCCCAAATAGAGATTCTTTTTAGCTGCTCTGACAATCCCAAATGTCAAATTCCTCTTGTTTTTTCTGGAGAAGGATATATTGAAGATGTTGTTTTTGAGGGTTTGGTTGGAGATGATCCAGAACTTCATTTTCGTGATTCTGTGATAGGGAAAATATCAGAGGCAACATTTTGTATGAAAAATGTTACTGATAAGGAAATAAGGTTTCAATGGAATAGCCCAAATGAGATTACTATGCGTCCAAAAGTTGGTCATTTGTGGCCCAAACAATCAAAACAAATATATGCACGTTTCTTAAGTGAAAAACCAATAAAATTAAATGGAAACAAGATACCTTGTGCAATCACAAAAATTGAGCTTATTGATGAAAACCCTATTGATTGGGATGATTCACAAACAATAACAAAGTTTTTGCCTCGATCTGATGTAGAAATCGAATCACCAAGAAGGATATCTTCTAACAATAGTTTAAACCAAGTTGTTCGTGTCTCAGAAGTCATTCCAGAGCCTGCATATAAAATTGATACATCATCAAAACCAAAAGATACATCCATTAAAGTTTTTTGTAATTCTGACAGTATTAAGTGTTCACTTGATACAAATGAAATAGCATTCCAACCAACAATGATGTATCAATCCAGAACTATGGATGTTAAAATCACAAATACTTGTATGGTTAGAATGGAATATCAATGGTCTTTGTCAAAATACGAATCAACAAGAACCGACTATCATCGTACAAGGCCATGTCCCTTCACCATTGAACCTAATACAGGGTTTATAGAATCTGGCGCATCCTCAACTTTTCATATAATTTTTTCTCCGATGGAAGTTGATGATTTTATTGTTGACTATGAATGTCAGGTAGCATATTTGAACGCTTCAGAATGGCCGAAACTTTCAATAAGTGGCTTTTCAAAACGACCACTATGCCATTTCAACTGTGATTTCTCCGAATATTTATTCAGGAGATCATCTGCCTTTACAAACAAATTGCCAGAGGGTGTCAAAGTAATTGAAATAGTTTCAAAAGCAAACAAAAATAGAGTTAGCAAAAAAGTTGAGATTATCAACCCAACTTCGTCTCCATATGAAACTAAATGGCGGCTTCTTAGTGAACCTAATAGTATCATTCAATGTGATTCATCATCAGCAGTAGTATCTGGGGGTAAGCACTATGTCTTTAGTTTTAGTTTTTCTCCTATTAATAATCAAACTTTCGAGTCATTGTGGGAATTTTCAATACCATTGCATGAAATCAAACTTTCATTCTTAATAGTAGGCAGAGTCCTACAATAAAATGTATTTTCATATTCTTTCTTTTTATGTATGCTTATGATTATCTTCAAAGTTTGATAATTTAGAATTTTCCATAACTCAAATATCATACAGCATCTGCATTTTTCCTAATGATTTTCAAAATTATGGAGAAAATGAAAGCTTTCGAAAAAGGTCTTTTTGGAGATAGTGTTTTTAAAGAATTAATTGTAATTTATGATTTAGATTTATTGGTAGATAGAATTGTTGTATTTCCTTCTCTACGGCCATTAATGCTTGAAAGACTTGTTGATATATGCATTGAATACTGCAAAAAATCTAAATTTCGTCATATTGCCCAGTTTTGATCCAGAGGAATTTTTTGCAAAAAAGAATGATAAATTCTTTCACAAATTCCCTTTATTGTTCAAATTCATCAAACCTACCATCATTTATTTGTCAATGTTTCTTTATAAGAATTTGAAAGAACATATAGTCAACGATAGCTGTAAATATGTTTTGTGCTTTTTTAGTGTTTTGTTGTTCATTTCATCAAGATGAATATCATTATTTTATTGATTCTTCTTTTTTCCAGAACATAACAACTAGTAGTAATGGTGGTGGAGTTTTTATAAGCAATACAGGATGTAAGATTGCAGTATCTAGGTGCATATTTCAGAGAACTGCTGCATTATCTGGAGGAGGTCTGTATTTGGAGGGTAAAATTGTGTCTACAGTGAATAATTATTATTATTACTGCAGTGCTTCAAAATATGGTGGATCAGTTTTTCAGATTTCAGTGGTTGCATTCTCTAATCAGTTTAATAATTCCAATATCATTTACTCATATGCTGTTGAGTTAGCAAGTTGGTGTCAATCGGGAGGTAATTGTCTTGCTCATACTGTGAATACATCATATTCAACATGTCCTAATCGTGAAGCAACAGGACACTTCTTTGGTGGCCCCGTATCGAATGGATATAGGCTTGTTTCTTACCGCAATTCTGGAAGGGGAATTTATGCACCGTTTTGTTTAAGTTCAGGAACATATTATCATGAATATTGCTCATTCATTAACAACACAGCTGGTGATCTGGGCGTCCTTATTATATGGGATGGAAACCAAGTTTTAAGGTGCTCTTTATTTGTACTTAACAAAGGGCCAATATCATCTTCAGGATGGGAGCCATATATTGGAAAAGGCACATTATTGTTCGACTCATGTCTATTTGATCAGAATCTTGTTGGATACTACACATCTACATCAGACTGTGTTTTTTCAGGTTATAATGGCGAGAGTTTTCATGATTATTACATGCCTGTAGCATGTTCAATAACTTTTCCTTCAACAATCATGGGTCAAGCATCAATGGTGTCGTCTTTTGTGAAAATGTCCCTTTTTTTGGCTTTATATTTATGATCCAATAAAAAAATATCTACTCTTTCGGTAATGATATATTTTTATAACAAATAATAGGGAAAAAATATTGGAATCAATTCATATCTTGGGTTTTTTCAGGATTTATACCATGATGGCCAAATCTATATAAAATTCAAAAATCTTCGTTTTTGTTTGCAATTACGCATTCGAAAAAGATAATTTTAACAAATAAATCGAAAATATTAAACAATTTACTCAATTAAGAATAAGTTAAAACAATTTAATCACGAAAAAATCATATAAAACTATATTCACCATTCCAATAGGGAGAGATTATCGACCACAATCCCCCATTACTACAACAACATACATTATAAATCACTAAAACACAAATAAATCAATACATACGATAAGTAATGTTTTATTTTATCGTCACATCCTTTTCTGAGAAAAAATATCCAGAGCCCTTTCAAGAAAGTGAATGATGTTGAGTGAAATAATACTACTATGAGGTTATAATAATACCATAAAAATTTTGAAAAACTATTCTTTAATAAAAAATTGATGTGGTGCTTTTATGAAATCAAATGAATCTTAATTATGTTGAACTTATTATAATCAGAAAATGATCATCAATTCATTGATTCATTGAATATTTTTGGAAAATTGTGAGAAAAGTTTCATTTCCATCATAGAACTCTTCTTGAGAATATTAAGTTAAATACTTCCTTTCTTTTTTAAGAAATCAATAACATTTAATGCCTCTCCTTTAGCATAATCAACAGGTGTTTTCCCATCATCATTCTTCGCATTTATTTCTGCCCCATTATTGACTAGAAATTCTACAACAAGAAAATTACCATTGAAGACTGAACAATGAAGAGGAGTCTGATTAAACTTAAAAAAACAATTCTAATATCTTTTGCATTTACGTCGGCTCCATTATTTACCAGTAATTCAACTGCTCTGAGATTCCCTTTTGTTGCAGCCCAATGAAGCGGAGTGTCATTAAAAATAAAAACTCAACTCTATTATCTTTAGCATTTATGTAAGCTCCATGATGAACAAGGTATTGAACAACACAAAAATTATCATTATAAACTGAACATAATAGAGGAGTCCTTCCAAATCTCATTTATCAATATTTGATGTCTGTGCATTTAAATCAGCCCCATGATTGACAAAAAACTCAACAACAGCAAAATGATCAGACTGAGCCGAAAAATGAAGAGGAGTAAAATCATATTCATCTTTGGCATGAATATCAGCCCCGTGATTCACTAAATATTCAACTACTCTAAGATTTCCATTCAAAGCTGCAAAATGAAGAGGAGTTAAACCATTTTTTGTCTTTGCATTAATATTAACCCCCTTTGCAATTAGAAACTTGATGATACTAAGATGACAATATTCGGCTGAATAATGAAGGAGAGTAGAACTATTATCATTCTTAATATTGATATCCGCTCCGTTTTCGATCATGAAAGCTAACAAATGAAGTTGACAATACTCAACAGCCACAAATAAACTCTCTTTTGTATATATTTGACTCCTTTGACAAAGATGAAACAAATCAAAACAACCACTACAAACAACCATTGAGATAACTTCATTGGATATCTCATATTTGTTCAAAATTAATTGCTTAAAACACTTAATTGACCCAAAATAACCAGAGAAAGATAACAAATCAAGGTATTTTGGTTTACAACTCCATTCAAATAAACTCCATTTAGCACATTTCTCATTTGATATAGTCATATCTCGTAAAACATCAATGTCATCATATTTAAGGCAATATTCAATGCTTGACGGGAGAAAACCAAACTCAATTAGCTGCTCCAAATGACCAGGACTTTCCAAGAATTCATCTTCAAAATCATTTGGTATTCTTTTATTTTGGATAAATGACTCAAAATGGTTTATTTCTTGTCTAAAATAATAACAAAACAAATATGAATTTCTATCTCTTAAACAGGGCTCTATTTCCTCAAAAACAAAAAACCCTCTTTTGTATAATCTGAATATCATAACAGGGCATTCAATAGATTTTTCTAATAATTTTTGCTTAAATACCTTATTCTGACAGTAATCCACAGATAATCGAACAGCTCTTTCAAGTTGGTGGGGTCGAAACCTTGGTAACATTATTATTCTGTCAGCAAAAAAACTTTCATCAAGGATTTTTTGCTCAGTTTCATCATAATAGAGAAAAAGATCAAATAAAATCAGTTCTTCAATTATCAATAACTTTTTTTGATGTTTCAAAGAAATATTCTGATAAATGGGAGGGTTTTTTATTTACTCAACAACTCTTTGAAGTCAAAATGAAGTTTATAGAATAAAAGAACCTGAATGATGCAACGAAACATTATTAGGGATTTTTTGGTATATTCTGAGAAATGAGAGATCTTATCTGAGCCTACTTGAGAAATATGTTTTTTCTCGAAAGACACAATTTCAATCATTTCATCTTATTTGAAGAGAATCTGAAAATCATAGGTTTGAAAATCCCCAAATTATTCCAAAGATGAGGGATTTGTGAAGGAGAATCATGGGGATCCAACCAAAATCCAAGAGTTAACTTCAATTATCAAGAAATTTTACAACAAATGCCCAAAAATTAACTAAACCTTTTAAATTATGTACTTTTTAAGTAATTCTTTCCCTATTAATTGGGATTCATGAAGGGAGCATTCATAAAATAGAAATGAATGATTTCATCATTGTTGATTTGCATTTATTCAAGCAATTCATATTCCTATTGTTCAAGAATATATGATACAAATAATAGCTGAAGAAAAGGGTTGATTTTGATAATATTTGGCGTTTGTTTGAGAAGTGGTATTTCAGCACCACAATAAAATGATTCGAAATGGATTATGGGATATGTCGGGGTTATTGAGTATTTAATATTAAGAAGATTTACTTTCCCTCCATTTACAAGTCTTGTAAGAGTATCTGAATGGTAAACAAAACAATTCAACACTGTTAAAACACAATCACCGCCATAGCCACCATATGATCCAAAGAGATATTCGCTATTATTAATGAATATGGAATTATTTAATGAATAAATGCAAACGCCTTGAACTGAAATGACACCATAACTGGGTCCATTATTATTAATTATATTACAGAACTCAATCAGATTAGAATTTATTCCGCTATTAAGGTACATATTATGGTAGTTTTGTATCACATTATCTACAAAAGAGCATCTAGAAATAAAGGTTGAATTTCCATTAACACTCTCGGCCATTGCCGAATAAAAACATTGATTTTTCGAGGAATTGGTATTCATTATATTGTGTTTTCCATATCGAAGACATAACGAACCAACTCCATTCTGCATCTGAGGTGCACATTTCAAAATAGATAGATAATTTATTCTGTTGTTTTTCATGTTTGAAGTCAATATAAAACCAAATTGACCTCTATCATTTCCTGAGTTATAATTTCCTGTGAAAAAACAATGAGAAGCACACACTTTATCAATATTACAGTTACCACCTGATCCACAATCATAAAAAATAGCTCCCCCTGAAACAACAGATGAACAATTATACAAAGTGCATCTAAAAAGATCAAAAGATCCTGTAATTCCTTGTCCAAAGATTACCGATCCCGAAGTAAAACAAAACAATGAGAGAAATGTGCAATCTTGTATCTTTATTTCGTCTGCTCCCATAACAATTCTCGATAATGAACAAAAAGCAAACTTGCTAAAACAAGCAAAAATTATCATAAAATGTATCCAAAATTTACTCAAAGTGAGTTGGTGTTTTTTGGACAATTTCATTATTAGAAACAAGTACTGTGAGGATTTATATGTGATGTACTGTGATCGGAATGTTTGATGAGTATAGAAAATGCCATGACAGTATCATTATCGGGAACAAAAAAAACTACATTGAAACTGAAAAATTTCTGATAAATCATTTCATGGATTGTTCTTCATCAAGAACATGGGTAAAAATAGTTCACTGTGTTGTCACTTCACTGATTCTTTATGTTTATTTGTTGTTGAGTTATTTTGTGATCAATTCAAACAAGAATGGAACATCTATCATTGCAAAAATATGGGGGTTTTCAATTCCAATATTAGGTTTGGCTTCCTTTTTATTCATGTTTTATTCTCTGTTTTGTGGAAATCATAATAGTAGAATAGTGTTTTGTGTCTTGATTATTCTGGATAGCTTAATTCTAATCCCAGTTTCCCTCGGTTTTACATTAATTGGATTAGGATATGCTCTAATTACGTTCTTACTTGTGCAATGGTATGATGATACTCAATACTCTCAGATAACACTTGGAGCATAGTAAAACCACACTATACTTTTTTCATATATGGAATTCTTAACTTTACATTGGTTTATCAATGGTAAAAATTGCCCTTAGTAATGCTAGTCTTCTCTCTTCTCTTTTTACAAGAGTTCAATTTCCAATGTGCTTCTCCACTTAAGTATCCAGGTCCGATTCCGGATGCTGAGCTATTTTCATCAACTTTATTAATTCGTCATGGTAAAAGAACCCCCAATGATAATTGGATTAAAGGGAGTGGTGTTGGAACATGGATATGCGATTCGTCAGACTCCTTATCACCTCGTATGATGGTAGCCAGAGATAATGGCGTTACAAGACGATATTATCAGACAATACACCCGAAGTTTGTCCCATTTCCTCCTAATTGCCGTAATGGCGATCTTTTAGTTGAAGGGATGAAACAGCATGATGAATTAGGGAAATTTTATCGAAGTATTCTTGTTGATCAACTTAAGTTTTTGCCAGAGATAGCTGATACTAGTTTAGTCGAGTTCCGGGCTTCCAAATTTGAGCGCTGTGTTAAATCTGCAGAGAGTTTCATTAATGGTTTATATCCTCCTCTTTCCCCAGATGAAGTATTTAATATCACAACTGGATATGGAAATCACGAGTTTTTATTCCCTGATGTATCAACATGCCATGAATTAAAGGAGTTCTGGCCTAAATGGAAGAATACTACCGATTTTAAGGAAAGAGCAGAGGCTGCAAAGGCAAAATATGCAATGTTATATCAGAATTTTTCAATAAATTGGGATGGAGAGAACTGGCTGTTTCTCGGAGATTGGTTTGCATCATATCAATGCGCAGACCAAGAAATACCTTCTTTCATATCTAAAGAAGTACAAGAAAGTGCGCTCAAAGATACTGCATATTTGGGATCTGATTTCTATGGAGGCCAGAAGGGAGTTGCCGCTTCTCCAATATGGAGAGAGATATTCCGCAATTATGATTCTCAATTCAAAGGATCACCAAAGAGATTTCATCTTTACAGTGCTCACGATACCACAATCATTGGCATTCTCTCTTCAATTGGATATAAAACAGAGGCGCTTCCACCATTTAGATCGCATTGTGCAATAGAACTATGGAAAAAAGGTGGTATATATACCATTAGAATAATTTTCAATGGTGATCCTATTCCTATTGATATTGCTAACAGCGAAACTTCAATGGAACTTACACAATTCAAACAAAAAATGGCTCCACTTCTTAGTTTTTGTCAACCAGAATTAGATTAAACTTCTTTAGTATTGTAATACTTCATATTTTTTTAAATTTATATTACTTTGAGTCTATTAATGGCTGGAATGAACTACTTGAGTGTTCATTTTGAGATGAAGGTGTGGTGACAACAAAATAAAGATTAACAAAAAGTATTATCGCCAAGAGAATTAATTTGAGTTTAGAAAAGTCCTCATTGTCTATCATTGCTAGAACAATATACTTTAGCGAAGATAAGCAACTCAAAACCAAAGGTGTATTTGAAATTACAATACTTGTTTGGACAATATTATTGATGACTGCAAAACCGCATGTGTACAACAAATGATAAAAATTCAAATCCAATAATAATGAAAACGAACTAATCTCGATTATAACCAGTAAGGTCATGATAATAAAAGCACCTAAGAACGTATAAAAGCAAGAAACAATTATGTTCATGTCTTTTTTTTCATCTCTCCTTCGAGCAAAAACAATATATAAAGAATGGTGAATAGAAACCGACATACTCAACAAAAATGTTATCATATCCATATGATTTTCTTGATATACATAGAGTAAAACTGTTAAAATGATTATGATAAAAAAAACATTATGAATTAGTTTCAAAGACTCACCAAATAGAAAATATGATAATAAAGATGTACAAATTATTCTAAAATTGGTAAATATACATATAGAGGAGAAAGAACATACATTAATCAATTTATAGCTAAAAAAACACCGACTACAAAACGATATTGAAGATGGAATATAACCCATTGATTCATTCAGGTCAAATTCATATTTTTTTCTATCTTTTAAAAACAAAAAACCTAAAAATATCAATGAAACCAAGATTTGTATCCATAATATTATCAACAACAACTGATCAACAGAACTCCCTGGGACAAGCATTCTATTCCCAAAAATATTCATGCTAGAGCTTATTAAATATACCAAAAACATTAAATGCTGAATCCATTGACCCATATAACTACAAAATTTTATCTCTTATTACTAATAGAGTTTCATCATTAAACATCGCTACTTCCGGTGATGATAATATTTAATGGAAGAAATTAATGAAATGATTCGTTTTGAAAACTCAATTTATGGGGAAGAACCAGATTTTTATTTGGTTGATTTCCAAGATTGGGACTATTTTATAGATAGGCTTGTTAATTTTCCAAAAATAAGGCCTTTTCTCTTAAATCAAATCGTTGCCGTTTGTAAAGAGTATTGTGACTCCAAATTATTTAGATCAGCGTTTTTATCCAAAGCATCTGTCGAATGTCCGGTTATTATACATAGGTTATATCATTTGGGTTATTATTCTGTATCTGATATAAAGAATGTCATGGATGCCGAAGAGAGCATCCTATTTGCGTATTATTTTTATACTGAGATAGAAAATTTTTCGCAAATTACTGCTGATTATCACAAGTCTTCATTCTTTGACGAGTTAGAACTGTTTAATGACAGGATAGAGAATCTTATCCAATATGGGTTTCTACCAACTTCGACCGAATATTGCTTGAAGTATGATGATATTGAGTTGTTAAAGGAGAGAATGGAGAGTCCTTTGTTTTGTCAAGAGTCCCAAGGTCAATGGAATCCTTTTGAATGGTCATTCGAACCATCTTCTTTTGATTTCCTATCTATATCAGGACATTTTTCCTCTTTAAAGTGTTTTAAACACTTATTATTAAATGGTTACAAAATTAATGACAATATTATGAGTAGTGCAGTTGGTGGTGGGTCAATAGAAATTTTGAGAATGACAATGAATTGCTGGCAGCTGAGTCCAACACTGATTATTACAGCTTTAGATTTTTGCAGAATGGAAATATTGGAGTTTTTAATCGAACAAATAGGAGAGTCGGAAATATTATCATTTTTTGAGAGCAATTACACGCATCCCCTCCACCAATCTGCATCAAGAGGGAATATTTATATGGTTGATTATATTCTTTCCAAAAATGCTGATATCAATCTTTCTGATAAAGACATTCTGTTTTTTTTATTAAATGGACACCTCTCCACCATGCTTCATGGGCAAATCATCTACACATTGTAGAATACCTTGTTAATAATGGAGCAAACATAAATGCCAAGGATTATGATGGATTTTTGTTTTTTTCGATATGACCCCACTCCATTATGCAATATGCAATAATAATCTTAGAGTTGTAGAATTTTTGGTTCGGAACAATGCAGATATTAATGCCAAAGAAAACAGTGTATTTGAAATATTTTTAATATGACACCACTTCAACAAGCTGTTGTTATGGGTTATATTCCCATTGTTGAATTTTTAGTTAATTGCCACTCAGATGTAAACACTGCTGACACAAATAATGATACACCTCTCCATTTTGCCTCAAGAGATGGGTTGTTTGATATTGTTGATATTCTTGTTCGTAATAATGCCAACGTAAATGCTATTAACAATATAATTATGTTTGATCTTTTCAGAGTACCCCACTTCATTTAGCTGCATTGAATGGAAAACTCAGTATTGCTATTTTCCTTGTGAATCACGGGGCTAAAGTTGATGTTATAGACATTGACATGTTACTTATATTTTTGGCAACACACCTCTTCATCTATCAGCAATCATTGGTAATATGAACGTTTCTCGTTTTTTGGCAGAACAAACAACCAACATAAACGTATTCAATAACAATGACCAAACACCAATCACATTGGCTATAATGTATGACCACAGCTATTTGGCTGAGTTACTAGAGTCAATTGATGGAAATAACTGAGTGTAATACCCTTCGACCAGAACTCAATTTAAATATAGAACCGGCTGTCTCAAAGTTCTGATGTTTTTTGAGAGTTAAAAAGGATTTTTTCTTTCAAATTTAGCATTTTATGATAGTTGCATTTTTTGCATTAGCTCTATCGAAGAAACAATTTGGGATTATGATTGATGCGGGCAGCAAGGGTACAAGAGTTCATGTTTTTCAGTGGGATTTGTCTAAAGACTTCCCTGATGTGAAACATTATCCCGATAATGAGAATCCATGGTCGATTAAGTTCAAAATCCCACTTGCAAGCGCTGCAAATAATGAGTCTGTTATAAGAGAACTTGGATCTCAGATATTGGGCTATTTGGTAGACAAAATTGAATCTAAGAAGCGAAAAGAAACCAAAATGTATTTATATGCTACAGCAGGAATGAGAGTGATTCCAGAAATCCAACAAAAACAGGTTTTAGATGACATTTTCGAGTATTTATCAAATAATTCTGATTTCATAATGGATAGAAACGATTTTACTGTTATTCCAGGGTCATATGAAGGAATATATGGCTGGATTTCCGTGAATCATCTAAAAGACAAGTTATCAAAAAAGGAGAAGACATATGGAATGCTTGACCAAGGTGGGGCTTCAATGCAAATTGCTAACCTAGTTGATTACACATCAGGTCATTCTAATGTTTATTCATTCCAGATCGGTAAGAATACGTATAATGTGTTTTCATACTCTTATTTGGGATTTGGAAGTGAACAATCAAAAGCAATCATGATGAATTGGTCTTATCCAAACCAAGCAAATCTAAAGCAAAACCCATGCTTGACATATAATTTCTCGGCAGGAGACCAGCTTGGAATCGGAAACTTCCATTTTTGTTCTGATTACATTATGTCGAATATCATTAATACAGCATCTTTTCAATCAGTCCACATCACTCTTTCTTCAAAATCATATTATGGGATTTCTGGGTTTTATGACCTTAAAGATGACCTAGGGTTAAACAAGGAATCATCTCTAAAAGATTTATTAAGAGCCGGTGAACATGTATGCTCAGCTGAATGGAATGACCTCCAAAAAGAATTTCCAAAATGCAAGAGACTAGATGCCCTGTGCTTCAATTCTGCATTTCAATACTCGCTCTTAACCCAAGGATGGGGATTCAATGATGATAATTATGAAATCATCAAAGCCGAAAAAATAGATAGCGTCGAGGTTAGCTGGGCTTTGGGTGCAATGCTTCTAAGAGCATCAGGCAACACCTTATCAACAAACACAACTTCACAAGATATCCCAACGAAAGCCAGTCCTTCTCTTTACCCTGTTTTGATTGTGTTTTTTGTCGCTGTAATCATTATGGGAATTGTTTTCTTCAGGAAACCAAAACACATCGAAATGGGAGAACCACTTCTATAAAAAAACAATGAACTCTCATCATGGTAATTAGCTACAGTATGAGAACAATAGGAACAGAAAGAAAACTTGCTTAGGGATATTATTATGCATCGAAGATGGAACTATTTGATCATTTTGACATTCCCAGCTTTTCAAATGCGTTATGTATCGAGTTTTAGAAATGGATCCAAATACACAGGACAAAGTAGAGGCACCTCCAAGAGCAGAGTTTTCAAATGAACAAGATATGTACTTAGCCAGTGAGGCTGTACTTCCTGCTTTCGTTAATCCAATTGACCCATATATGCTTTTGAATTGACATTCTGTAAGCAAACAATTTTTACAATTAGTGTTTGTCCATACTAATCCAAACGAAGTTCTTGGAGTCATATTGGCAATAACCCCATATTCAAATTTATATGTGGTAGCGCTTTCATGAATATTGAATGCTGCTCCATTGACAGAATCTCCTCTAATGAAAGTAAAATATCTTAAAATGAAGGAACTAGTTGTTTGGGTTGTAATACACTGACCATGGCTGTTTTGTTTATTGTCAGACGAATTAAAGCTTTTGATCGATGCTGTTGATGATGTAAATCCTACAGAATTTGATTTGCTATACGCATTCGTTGAAGGACACATTGAAACTGATATCATATCTGCAACTGAAAAAGTAGCAGAGCACATAAATGCATCAGATTGGTCAACAGCCACACATTTGTAGAAACAGCATGATGACATACTAGAATTTAAAACAGCAGCAAGCATACCTCCAGAAGATTGTGTCGATGAACACATAAAAAAAAAGCTTCTTTCAATTATAAAATTGCAATTCGTGTTTTTGCATAATACACCAGCACCTTCTCCACCAGATAACTCTAAAAAGTAAGAATCAGAAATATAAACATCATTCTCCGATGAATAATCGGCATTCCTAATCCTTAATACTCGAAAGAGGGAGAATAAACGCAAAATCATAATAAAGTTATATAATATATCCCATGTGTTTATCCCAATATCTTACATACAGATAAATTCCAAAACATATATCAAGGCACCCTGAAAACCCCTGAGTTTCTGCGAGTGTGATATTTCGTATATAGGGTTATCTGCATGACAGAATTCGTCTTGGTAATGAATATGACTGTATGTTGGGTATTTGGTTATTGTAATATTGCTCGTTGTGGGTTTTGAACTTAGATATGATAATGAATCGACAAAACAGTTAAGTAAGGTAACTGATGTACTGGTTCTAATATCGAATAATGTATTGAGATTCTTCTGAATGCAGCAACCATCGAACTTTATCGTAGCTGTATCAAGAAGAAAAATGCCTCTGCTGTCAGGGCTATTATTACCAACAATATTTGTCAAATAATACTGCCCTTTGTGAGAAAATACCCTTGAAACAGTCCATCCCACAACAACATTGTTCGATAGGGTCGAATAACCACAATAAAATCCCGAACCTGATACAAAATCAACGCCTGAATGTCGATATAAATAGTTTTTTGATGAGTTTGAGTATATAAATGATGTATTTCCTCCATAAAGAATAAGTGTATTTGATGAATGACCAGAAAATGGCGAGCATTGTGTGATTGACATGTACTGGCACACAATTATATTACTATTATCGACTTGAATTCTGCCGAATTGGCCCATATAATCATATCCATACTTACTATAACAATAAAAAGCGCATGTTTTATCGATAATTATACTAGACTGCTGGATTTGAACAAAAACTGCCCCATCATTGTTCGTTGAAAAACAAGCATTAAATAGACAATACTCTATAAAAATGTTACATGTTATTGAAGATAAATAAATAGCACCTCCTCCGTTTGATGACAACCCATTAAAAACAGTTGAGCGTATTAAATAATTACTCCCAGTAAGATCAACAATTCTAGCATTCTGGGCACGATCTAACACTATAAATCCACTTTTAAAAAAACTATTGACACTCAAGTAAGAAAAAACAAGATTCATAAAATGTCTCTTGCAGTTGTATATTGAAAATTGCGAGAAAACACGATTGATTTTTTTATCAATAAGATCACAGTTACTTGTATTATTTCGCGACTCTAAATGGGTATTGATAAACACTTCTTCTCAGCTGGTATTGTAATAACTTACTACAGTGGTTCAAATCATATTTAACTAATTCTATGGCTGGAGAAGCAAAGAGGGCAATATCGTTTTCTTAAACAGGAAACATGATATGAGTGGTTACATGAAAATGTTGATATGCTACAGGGAGATTCATTGATCTGAATAGTCATTCCACATATTGGACAAACATTAGTTTGCAATTTGACACCCCAATGCTCAAATTCATCACAACAGCTAGGGTTCTGATTAACAACTTTGAGTTCCTTATTAATAAGTGTTTGAATCCATGGAGGCATAAGGTGATTCTCCTTACTGAGAAGGAATTTTTCAAAAGAGAGTTGAATATTTTTCACCATTTCTGTGAGTTGGGAATCCCATTCTTGAACAAGAATTAGTTCTATAAGCTCTTCTTTTGTGAGATCATTTCCCATATCTGTTCGATTTTTTACATAGTCTTCTACATTATCAAATTTCATTACTGATTCATAAAACATATCATTTCCCAACATTTGTTCATAAAATTGAGATTTCCTACTATCATCAATATTATGAAGTTGAATCGGAGGCGAGTTTGCGATCAAGAAATCCATATCATATTCAGTAATATTAGATATGATCTTACACAACTCACTTGTTCCATGAAATGACATTTCTTTAATTATTTCAGAATACTCTGAATTAGGATTCAGTTTAAGTACAATACTATCTATATTAACAAATAATTTCCATGTTTTCCATGATTGTGGAACAGCGAGAACATACTTTGTAATTTTCTCAATAATATTGGGCTCTGGTATTATTAGGGACAATGAAGCTTCAAGCTCAGACATCATCAAATCAGTGGGAATATCAGAATCTATTAACTGATCATAAAGCGATCTATTAACATTTTGGAGAGGCTGTGGCTGGTTTTCAAGTTCCATTCTATGTATGAATTCTTCGAATTCAGGGGAAGGTTCAATATTAATGGATTCCAAAATGGCTTTGTTTTTAATAGATTTCTCAATGGCAAGTTTCTGAGCTTTTCCATAATATTTTTTGGATATTAACCACGAAAAATATTCTTCAATATCATTACAAACTTTGAATAGAGAAAGTCTTCCTTTCCACATTATCAATGCATACTCATTGTATGTGGAAAAATCGAAAAACTCAGATTGTTCAACAATAACTTCCTTTAAAGACCCACTTGTTAGATCAATTATAAACCCAGCACAATTCTTTCCGAAAGATAGAAGATATGGAGGACATATCTTCAGATATGATAAACTTGGCAATATTCCTTCAGGAAGTGGAGGGATCATATCTCCTTCCATAAAATTCAATATTGCTTTCGATTTTCCCTGAGGGGTAGAGATTAAAAGTTTTCCTTCAGGCCTGGCCAAAAAAATAGCGTTGTATTGCTCAGCATATAATGCACCAAACTCTCCGTTGGGCCGCTTCCCTCGAATAGGGGTAGAGGTACCACCAGACACAAAATATACACCACCAATAGCAGAAACCAGAATGGAATCACCAACTGGATAAATTTGTAAAATATGAGATCCAACACTCCCTAAAAGATCGGCGCTATTATGTCTAATAATCCAAAGTCCTCCAGTCTCATCACCGACAAGCAAAAATGGAGTTCTCACAATTTTTGGAGGAGGTTCGGCAACCCAACGAAATGCACAAGGCTTTTTGCCTTTCAGATCAATAGAATAGCCAGTACTGGGTGTGGTTAAAGGGTCTTCAATAAAATGTACTGAAGAGATACCACCGACAGCTAAATATTTTCCTCCAGGAGAAAAAGAAATGCGATTTATTGCAGTAACAATACTTGGAATCGATACAACAACGGGTGATGACGCATCATTAATCGAATATAGATGAATCGAGCCAGCTGGGCCCCCAAAAGCCACCCTATTCCGAAAAAGAGCACAAGTTAGATATTTAAAGCGCTCAATCTTAGCGTTCAGCTGGTCCAGATCAGTGATTGTATAAAAATCCATTTTGTTTTTGGTAGTGAGCGAATACCCCGAAAAGTGACTTTCCACACCTTAACTTGAATTTCATCTGGTGATTCGCAACCTCTATTCGAATAATTAGTTGCTTAGATATTGATTTAATTCATAGAAAGGACACAAATTCGCCAATAATAGCTTCTTATTATGAATTCAACAAACAAATGTTTGAAAATTGAAATCAAAAAGGAATTCTCATTGAGAAATATTCGTGTTATACCAAAAAAGATTTCTTTCCAAAGGTTATTTTGAGGAGATTTGATTAAATTGGAGAAAAAATTCAAATTGTACATTGAATATTCAAAATTCCCAAACACTAAATTGAACAAAAGGGGATTAGGAAGATTAATTGCTTAAAAAATAGAAAAGTTTCATATACCATTGAGAAAAATTCAAAGACTGAAACATTCATTTGGTTTTCTTTGTTATCATCTGAACTTTCTATTGTTATTCTGTCCAGGGAATGTTCAAACAATTCAATGATGCTTTTCTCACAAGAAAATTGCCAAATCAATTTGAAATATTTATTTATCGTTCAATTGCTTAACCAATATTATGCAAACGAATAGTGAAGAGCTTCATTACAAATTCGTGACATACGTTCCGCCTAGCCACCTTGAAGCACTCAAAATCGCTCTTGCTGAAGCAGGCGCCGGAAAAACCGGTAATTATGACAATTGCATGTGGACCACCCCAGGTCAAGGCCAATTCCGGCCACTTGATGGTTCGAACCCATTCATTGGTACAATGGGACAAATAGAAAGAGTGGAAGAAATAAAAATCGAAACCACCTGCTCAAAAAATAATATAAAACAGGTTATCGATGCCCTCAGAAAAACTCACCCATACGAAACCCCAGCTTTTCAATACTGGCCTGTATTCTTTGAATGAGTAAAGCATTTAACTGATAAGTTTCAACGATCAAAATTATCTACATTTCTGAGAGAAAACGATGAAGTTAGCCAAAATTAAATAACGTTTATGCCATTTTTGATAGGATCTTGGCCCTGAATTTTTGCACTTTTTCGGAGTTAGTGTTCAGCTCACTTTTTACATGTCTCTTCAGACAAAGTTCATTGGATACAATGTTAAGAATCCACTCATGCCCGCTCCCGGCCCACCAGTTCGTGATGCTAAGGCCTGCATTGATTGCATAAAGGGCGGTTGCGGTGTTATGGTTACAAAGACCATTTCCACCAAAGCTGCTATCGTTCCACAGCCAAACATGATGGAGCACAAGGTCCACAAGTACTTCCTCAACACTGAGTTATGGACTGAGCTTTCCCCTGAACAATGGCTTGAGCACGAGTATCCAAAGATCCGTGAAGTTTGTAACCAAGCTAAGGTTCCAATGATCTGCTCAATGGGCTACACTGCTGCTGAAATTGCTGAAATGGCTCCAAAAGTTGCTCACTTTGCTGATGGTTTCGAACTTTCAACTCACTACATTGGTGATGATCCTCGCCCAATGCAAGATGCTATCAGGGCATGCATCAAAGGTGGTGGTGGCAAGCCAGTTTTCGTTAAGCTTTCACCATTCCGTGATGCCCCACGTGCTGCCAAGGCTGCTAAGGAAGCCGGTGCTGCTGGTATCGTTTGCGTTAACAGCTACGGCCCAACACTTGCTCTTGATATCGAGCGCCGTGGTGCTCCATTCATGGGTTCTGATTCCAAGTACGGTTGGATGTCCGGCCCAGCCATCAAGCCACTCGCTCTCCGCGTTGTTTATGATGTTGCTCGTGAAGTTGATCTCCCAATCATTGGCGTTGGTGGTATCACCAATGGCAAGGATGCCATCGAATTCCTTATGGCTGGTGCTAGTGGCCTTGGTATCTGCACAGCTGCTATTGTTGAAGGTCGTGATGTTTATGGCAAGATTGCTAACGAAATGACTGAATGGATGCAAGAGCACGGTTATAAGAACGTTGAAGAGCTCATTGGCCTCGGTATCAGACATCCACCACTCGTTCAAAAGAACCCACCAGTTATTGATCCAAAGAAGTGCGTTGGTTGTGGAACTTGCGTCACATCATGCCTTTATGAAGCCCTCAAGCTTAATGATGATGGCATTGCTCAATGCAATGGTGACTTATGCTTCAGGTGCGGCCTTTGCTACACTCGTTGCCCAGTCGGTGCTATCGCCATCCGTGGTTAAATAAAGTTCATTACCAATTAAATGTTTCTCTTTTTAGTATCGATTGTTAAACAAGGGTTCTTCCGATTCGGCGTTAATCCATCAAAATTATTCTCTGTTGATCTAGAAAACCTTACTGCGTTTACTTTCCGTGAGACAGTACCTAATTATGAGTTTTCTGCCAAAAGGGGGTTTTTGCAGCAGATTCATCCTCATATTTTCCCGTCGGAAGTTTCATATTTTTCTACTACTGGGACACCACTTGTAATTGAGTCGCAGAAAGAGCAAAACTTCTCTCAATGGATAATCCCATCTCATATGTGTAGAACGCATAATTATTTGCATAGATTTCCATTTTTTTATCAATATAAATTGGACAGTAGCAAATTTACGTCGTCTTGCTTGTTTTTTAATGATCCTGATACAAAACATTTTATATCCCTCTCATCAAACAGTAGAAACCATACTTTTTCAGCTCATTTTTTCACATCTAAATCTCTTTTAAGTGAAACGCATGCCAAATCTTGCACAAAGGCGTCAAATTGTATTGTGACCATGACAGATCCTTTCTTCATTAAGCTTACGCTCACAGAGAACAAGCCATTTAACATAACTGTTTCGATGAAATCTCTTCATTTGCCAGCTGAGAGGCATAATTGCAGTGCTGAGATCATAATGGAGCTTGAAGAAGCTGTATCAAATCCTATTGTGAAATGGGAGAAGGTGATGGCACCTATTTGTAGTGATATTTACGAAAATGTGCCTTCCTTCTTTTTGCTTACTTTGGAATCATTATGCGCGTTCATGTTTGTTCTTCTTATTCTTAAATTTGCAGGATGCTTTACCATAAAGAATGCATTATGCTCGGGCAATGAGGACCTTAGGTTTAACGAGCTTAGAGATAACCCAATTGCTACCCCAGTCATTAACCCGGTTGATTCCGTATAATGTTTACAATAAATTGTTTAGTTTATATTTAGTTTATGTTTCCATCAACGCAGTTCCAGATCGATTTTGGCGAGTTAACATCTTCTTCCTGTTTTTATCCATTTTCAAATTTTACTTTTTACCATAGTGGCCATGAATATCACATTAACGATCTTTGTGCTGCTAGTTTTTGCCGTAAAGTGTTCGAGTTGATTACAGAGGATGGATTGACGAATGATTATCATGTCAAGTGTATTGATGGTCCATTTGAAGATATTATTTCGTTCATTCAAGGAAAAAAAATTACTATTCATGAAAATCATACTAGGTTTTATTTTGATGTAGCTAATGAACTCAAAATGCCCGAATTATTTGAAATGATCACAAAAGAAATTAGAATTACCAGCTATGGAGAGTTTTTGCAAATTTTAACACATTCAATAGAGAATGGTCTTAATTGTGATCATTTCGTCAGGAAGTATTCTGATTTGTTCTTAAAAGCAGTTGAAAACGATGCCATCAAATCAACCGATGCGATAGTGGTCGATATCCTTTTGAAGCATCACAGATCAGCTATTGATACAAAAAAGTTACTTTCTCTTTTGAATCATTACTTTAAGCTTAATATAAATCCCAATCACCGCCTTGTTAAGTATTATCCATTTGGGGAAATAAATGAGCAAGTATCAATCACATTACTCAATAATATCAATATTAACAGAATTATTAACCAGTTCCCTTCATTTAAAGGAGTTAGTTCTTCATTGATTGCTGAAAACAAATCTCCAATCCATACCAAAGGGTGGTTATCATGTATTATGGATTATAATATTCAGTATTCCTCAATTGATCCTGGTAGCGATTCTCCTTTGGCAATTACCAAACCATATGGTGTTTTTTTCACTAAAGAAGAAAAAGAACCATTCATTTTGTTCGATTTTATACAAGTTCCAATTAGTATATCTGGTTATTATATTAAGTCTGGTTTTTTTGAAAACGGGTTTTCTCCAAAGAAAGCTATAATTGAAGTTTCATTAAATAATCAAGAATGGCATGTTGCTGATGAGAGGGAATTCGATATCAAAGATATTGCAGAAGGATGCTGTTACCCAGTTAGAAAAGGATTAGGTGTATTTTTGTTCATTAGGATCAAACAGATTGAGGGATATCCTAAAGCTAATTCACCCCTAAGCATTGTTGAATTTGAAATCTATGAATAAATACCAATAGTTTTTTAATTACTGTCTGATTTTGTAACATGAAAACTTCCTTTTGGTTGATCGCTGTGAATGTAAAACTCATCAGTAATCTCATTATGTATCTTTTGTTTATCAAAGATTGGAACATCAATTGGAATAGTCGAATATGCTTTAACAAAGTCAACAATATTTTCAACTTCTTCAATTCCATTGAATTTGTATGGCGCTTCATTTTCTTTTCCATTTTTCCAAAATAGCAAACTAGGCAGAGAATCAATTGAAACAGGTATATCATTAAGTGATGCATTGAGATGATAGAACTTAATATCATTCTGGCGAAGAAGATTAGCAGTCTTATTAACAATGAGGAACAACCTTAAACAAACTTCACATTGCTTGGATGTGAACAAAACTACAGAATCGCAGTTATCATTTCTTATCGTGTCCATAAAATTATCATGATTGATTGAAAGCATTCTTCTTCCTTTATGGTCTAACTCATTTTCGGATATTTTCTTGGCAGGTTCTTCGCCATTAAGTATCCTGTTTAAATAATTTTTAATAAATGTTACGTTATGCGCTTGATTATGGTCAATTATGACCCATCTTCTTTCAAAATTTGATTCAGTATCAAATACAATGAACATTGGAATATCAAAAAATATTGTTTTTGACTTTCTAACTATATCAGCACCATCTTTACCAATAATTGGTGCAAAAGAAATATTATCATGGAAATCTCTCGAGAGGAGGTCCATTATTCTCATTTCATCGGCATTATCTCTCTCATTATCAGTGTCTAAAACAAATCCAGCCCAATATTTACGAGAATACAGACTTTTATCCAGAATTCCCTTAACATATATCTCACCATCATATGGATTTTGCGAATTGATTTGCCTCAAATATCTATCATTTGGATTAAACTTATAAAACCCTTTTTTCACATCAACTCCAAGCATTTTGAATGCTTTTGAGCTAGTTAAATACATTGTTTCAGATTCTGGTATATATTTTGGTCTATTCAAAGAATCAACAGCAAAAATTACTTGATTATTCCCTTCAATAACTTTTCTCAAATCTTCAGGATGCTCAGCTTTGCGAGTACTACCTGAAAAAGCAGTTTTGCACCATCTTGCAAATTCTATTGATGCTTTTGGGGCAATTCCAGAACTATTTAAAACACTACCTCTATAGAATGGAACCAAGCATGGTGTTTTCTCACAATATATAGCATTTTTTTCTGCAGAAATTCCAAAAGAAATCGATTTCTTCATTTTTGAAGCAGCATAAGTAGCATAATAACAAGGATTGGAAAAATCATCAAAGCATATCACCGCTTTTTCATTTTTATGGATATATTTCTCAACGTTATCAACCCTCTCTAGGTAATTGATCTCTCCAATCATTTCTTTAACCCGAAATAGAACAAAAAACATTGTCCAAGATGTCAAATGACAACCTGTACTTTATTCTATTTGGCTTTAAAGATGGATTAAAATATTAAAATATGAGCCTTGAGAAATTTTTATTTAATGAACATATCTTATATCATCAAAGATTTAAGGGAGACATACTGGAGAAATGGGGTGTCTCCTGATGATAATATCTGTTTGGTTATAATTAAGTGTGTATTTAAGATGTTAAGTGTATACGGAAACACTATTGAATTCAATAATGTTGGTTTTCAACCAAAATGCTTGCAAAATTTGATTGAGTATGCAATTGAGAATAAGGATTGTAATAGATCTCCAAAAGTTTGGGAACAGTTATTTGTTTGCGAGATACCAAAGTATAGATCAATTATTATGGAGGAACTTTCCATAAACAAAGCTTTAGAGGATTTCTTTATGGTTATTCTACCTGAATACAGAGATAATTATGGATTAGTAACGATTTGCCTCTTGCTTTCAACGTTTGCCTTTCGTGTTCAAGGATATGTACCTAATATTGATTACAGCTTGCTTATTGAAACTTGTACATTTACCATGCGGAATTTGATTAATAATCCATTTTGTCATGAGTTTTGCTTTTATTGTGGTGATTTTCTTGATGGCTGTTCAATGTATATAGATTCTTCAATTGTTGAACCAAGCCTATCTTCATGTATTGATTGGAAAATTTGTATTCCTTTTCTTGAAGAAGAAAGATTTTTCTGGTTGAGGAATGCAAATCCAATATCGGAAGATGAATATGAGTATATTCAAAGCATAGAACCAATCCCAACCCTTTTTGAACAGCTTTTTGAGTTCGCTTTTACTTATTCAATGGATTCTATAAGGAAAAATGAAGAATCTGATAATGAATTTGCGATACATAATATTATAACTATGATTCAATTATGTGTTTCAATAACTTCTCAAAAATTCATTGGAGATCCTGTTGCTTATTATGTTATGTGTGCGAAAATTAATGGACAATACTTTTATCCCAGTTTTCTTGATGAGATAACATCTTTCAATCAATTTAATAGGAGAATCGTTGGTTTGGATGGGAGATTGAGAGATAATTTATCTAAATATTTTCCATCTCATAATATCCCTAAATATACAACTTCATTAGAATATCGAAAGATTATTGGAATTGATTCACAGTATATAGATGATCAATACTTGATCGATTTTTTGTCATCCAACATGTATATTCCAAGAATGGTTCTCAACTTTTTAGATGTAGAATCATTCGCAATTGCATCATTTATTCTGTTTAAGCAGTCTTTTGCTTTGAATTTATGGGAAGACATTGTTTTAGCATTTGATGAATCTGGAAACTCAGGTGGTACCTTGAATGAATGCGAGTCTTTTGCTGAGAAAGGTGAGTTATGGATCAAAACTAAGAGCTATATTAATGATGGGAGGTTTATTCTGTTGAATGTTGAAGATTTTTGTGTTAACCAAATTGCATTTGCGGAAAAAGCATCGGTTATTGGGATGAAAATTAAAGTGAAAATATTATCAGGGCCAGTAAATGAAGAGTATAATTTTGTGTATGAAATGGATCCAAAAAATGCTTCCACTTTTCAGATGTTGAGTAACTCATCACAGTTAGAATTTCTTTATAAAGAGTATTCCGATTCCGAACTCACAAAGTTTTGGATAGGAGGGCTTACAGATGATGGAGTTATTAAAGTTCAAACATCTTTGATTAATGAGGAAAAGCCAGATGAAATTAATTTTGGAGGGATAATAGAAAATCCAGTGGAGTTAATGTCAGTTATTTATTCATGCCAGAAACAGTTTAGTGTGCCTCCAAAAGTATACATGGATCAGTTTTTCGAGTATAGAGCAGATATTTCTATCCCTTGTGATTCCAAAAATGTAATTGTGAGATACCAAAAGGTTGGAGGCCATAGAATGGTTCCCGATGGGGTTAAGTATACAAAAGATCAACAACTTGCAGTTTTTTCATCAATTTTCTTTCCAATAACTGTAGTCCAAGGTCCACCAGGAACCGGAAAATCTGAAACAATGCTTGCAATCACTAGATGTTTGCACGAAAATATTGGATTATGCATCGATAATGATGGGAATGAGCCACAGATTAATAAAAGGATTCTAGTTTGTGCTCATTCAAACATGGTTTTAGATCAAATGATTGAATCAATTGTTGATAGTGGAATTGATGTATTTCGATATGGAAAAGGCTTTACATCTCCAAAATCCGAGTGTTTAACTGTTGAGGGCAGGTTGATTAGTATTCTTCGAGAATTATCTGAGTTTTGCGAGTCTTCTACTGAATTACAAATGGAGTATTCAGATCTATATTCTGTCCTTCAAGAAATATCGGATCTCAAAGATGAACAAACATCAACAATTATTGACGTAATCAATGAATATAAAACCTCATTTAAAAGGGCCATTGATATGATCGAAAATGTCATTTCCAGCTTAAATGAGAACCAGGAAGAATTTTTTGAGAATTTGGACTATTTCTTCAATCAACTTAAAGTTTTTTTAGTAGATAACCAAAAGAAAATAGATTTTTTCATTTCTGGATTAACTGTTATCGGGGCAACAATATCTGGAGCATCTTTCAAGTTATTTGAGCTCCAAAAGTATAATACTAGCACAATAATCATTGAAGAATCAGCAAAAATAGTTGAAACAGAAATGCTCCAGTTTTTATTATTACACCCAACAAGGATTATTATGATAGGAGATCATGCTCAAATTGCTCCTATCATCAAATGTGATGATGTCAGGTATTATGGACGATTTGGTGTATCATTTTTTGAAAGAATGATCAGATGTGGAGTCCAAACAATTCAATTGACATCCCAAGGAAGGGCTAAGTCTGATATTGCTGATTTATATAGATCACGGTATTCTATTCCCCTCACAGATCTACCATGCGTTAATAAATTGCCTGATGCACCACCTTTAGATGTACCAATACAGTGGGTTAATGTAGTATGTACGAATATGATAGGAAAAATGAGAAACCAATTAGAAGCTGAGATGATTGCAAACCTAATAATTCTAATGAAATCTAATGGATATGATTCTCAGAAGATATCTGTTTTAACACCATATAATAACCAAAAAGCATTTCTCTCATCATATTTCAAAGAAAGATCAATATATCCTCGAGATGTTAGTACAATTGACGAGTTTCAAGGCCTTCAGAACTACTTAATCTTAGTTTCTCTTGTCAGTCCAAAACCATCAATATGGCTCAGAGACACAAAAAGAATCACAGTTCTTTCATCAAGATCAAGATCAGCAATTATTTTCTTTGGAAATATGGATGGTTTCAACCAAGCAGAAGAGTGGTCTTGTATTATTTCTACCATAGACAAGAAAAAGAAAGCCGGATACCTCTATGCAAATGGAAAACAATACTCGGATCTCAGTTGTTTTAAGGAATCCTATTTCTAAACGATTAATGACTGATGTAAGTGGGTCCTTGCTAAACTGGCTTAAGCTCAGCGGCACAATAAATGAAGAAATCGAAAGTTTTTTCCAGATATCCGGTATTGATTCTATTTTTAAAGCATTCATGCAATTTTTTCCTGGGATAATAAAAATCTCTGAAAATGTTGAATCAAACTATCGAAAAATGGTAGATTTTCTTAACCAGAGTACAAATGATCTTTTTAATATTGAAGCTAACGATTTTGAATCCATTGACCCAGAGATAATTGAGATTATCGCTAAATCCATGCTATATTCAATGAACATGACAAATAAGGAGTTATTTTGCAGATACTTGCAGTCACTAGACTCACAATCAGCTGATGATCTGGATAATTTCATCAAAGGTTTTAACCCAAAAACGAAAGATTATCAACAGATTTCAATTGATATTAGAAACTATTGCAAAAATATGGACAATCTATTGATAAGCCAAAATGAAGTTGATTTATTGAACCAAAAACTGATTTCGGTAGAGGAGAACGGAAGAATAGATATGGAGAGGCAACAAAGCAAAACACAAAATGCGATTGCTGAAAAGAATGCAAATATAGATGAAATGAACGTAAAAATCACCAACAACCGAGACAATTTAAAGAGATTAAATGATATCTATCAAGAACTCGAAGACATTGTAGATTACACTCATACCATTAATGACTTGGAGAGCCATGCAACTAATTTGGACGAAAAGCATCAGTATCTTTTGAAAATCGATTCATTAGAACAAGAAATTAATCAGCTTAAAGATTTAGTATCAAGTTTTAATTATAAAGGTATTGATGAAATTAGGCTTCGGTCTTTAATATCCAAGAAGAATGAAGTTGAAAACAGAATCAAAGAGAACAAACAGAATCTCGAAAACGAAAAGAACTCTGGTATTACACATCATTTGATTCAAGAAATAACAGCTCTGAGGAGCAGCCACAAAAATCTAGCATTACAAGTTGAAAATATTAAAAAAGCTATACTATAATCTCTTTAACAATTGTTTCCTCTCAGGAATCTAATTTTTTCAAAAAGACATTCAACAATTTCAGATTCGATCTCTTTGTCACTGAAAACTCGCTCTTCCAAGAAATTCATTATATTTGATTCTTCAAGAATCATAATTAATGATTGTTCTTGGCCAATTCTCGTTAGTTTATTTATCATAATAAATAGTGTATCACATATAGATGGTGAAATCTTCTCATCAGTTCCTTCTAATGTAGATAGTACCAGCCCAATAAACCCAGATTGAATTATTGATAATATGAACTCGGGTTCAATTAATTTTACAATAGATTCGAGCATCATTATGACTTTGATCTTGGCTTTATGTGATCCATTTTCAACAATGAATAGTAGCTTATCAATGAGACCATTCTCTAATAAGACCTCAAGATAATTATTATTCTTATTTATACAGTTACATATACACCCAATGGCAGCATTTTGTATTTGATTCTGGTGATGAATTAAGAGAGACATAATTGCATCAATATTAATACATGATACACAAAGATTAGCATTAAAAGCATCGGCTAGAACTTTAAGAGCAGAGACCTTTATCCTAGTATTTTTAATATAAATAATCTTCTCGTTAATTGTATTAAGCAAATGAAAGTGATTCATAAAAGTAACCCAACAAGAATTCTTTTTTGCAATAAAGTGAATGAGATATAAAGAAGAAGCAATTGAAGTAGGATTATTTGAGTTTTCGAATACATAAGCAATGATTCCAAAATACTCCATACATTCTTCTTGAGTGATAAAATCACAATTTTTGCTATAATTCTGAGCTAATACAATACAACATTTTTGCAATTCATCATTGTTGACTGAAGTAACCACATGATGAAGCTGACAAACAGGCAGAATTTCTATTATTATTTCAAAATACTCCTTACTAATACCACAAATCTTGGTTAGAAGTTCAACAGAACATATATTAATCTCCATATCACTTATGTACAACAAAGATTCTGCCCATACAATAATTTTTTCTAGGAAAATTCTATATTTTGGCTTGATTTTTATTGCTGTAAGTTCTTTTATTACCTGAATCAGGCGAACGGTTGTGGTATAATCAATCTGCCCATAAATATATATCAGAATTTTCTCAATTAGCATACTGTAATCAGTTTCCAAGTGTGTTTTAATTGATAAATATCCTTTAAGGCTATTGAAGAAATCAATAAATAGAGAATCGCTGATTATATGTATAGAACTGAATTGGTCACATATTTTTTGAATGTTATAAAGTTCATTTTTTTTGGATTCACTCTTTGAACAACAAAAATAGACATTATGAACAATGTTTTCATTTCCCAACATTGAAAATAAATGTTAAACCGAATAGTTTTACAATAATATCATTCAAGAACAACCTGAACTATGTGGATTGTTCCATCTTTGGTGATAATAATCACGGATTCATTTAGGATATCATATTCCATATGAATTGCTGGTGATTCTGTTTGGTAGAATTTCATAATTCTTTGTGGGTAGAATGCTTCAAAAATCCCAATTTTGTTATCAATATCTTGAAAAATGATATAATCAAAGCTGCGGTTGTTAGAAAACTGGAACCATCGAATTATATTTAGATTAATATCGAATTTGCGAATGATTTCGCCATCAATACTGACTACAAAAATTGAAGAAATTGTTTCAACAACAATAAAACCAAAAGATTCAGTAATAATAATCCTCTCAATTGCATCTGGAATCTCAGTTGCATGCATTCTTCTCCAATTTCTCATGGAAAAAATATGAATAACATTATCTGTTGTTGTTATAACGAGGATTTTGAATCTAGATCCAACAGATAAATGAACAATCTTAGATGTGGCTTCAAATATCTTGCTTGGTATTGATGATTCTGAGTGATCGTATGGTAAACAGCATACTGTTGTTGATGTTGAACAAAAGAAAATATAAGATTCGCTCATAGCAATTATACTTGTGCAAAATCGAAAAGGTGTTGGATAGAATATTCTATCTTTTCTTATTCTAGAAATTGATTGAGATTCATTATAGCAAATAGATAATAATCCATCAGAATAGCAAAACACTACATTATTTGATACTTTAACCTGACCAAATACTTCAAGATAAGGAGATTTAACTTCCCCTCGAATATTTAGCTCTAATGAATGGAGTGTTCCATCACTCATTAAGTAGCGGAATGAGAAGAGACCAGGTTCTGATGAAAGAGAATAAGCCAATATCAACTCTCTCTGATTCATATCTATTGGTAATACTCGATTCTCAAAATTTTGCTTTGCTGGTTTTTGTTTTTGAGGATGTGGATGAATGAAAAGCCGCCTATGAGGAGTCTTTTTAGAAAAAATTCCAAATATCCTATCAATCCATGTATGAAGATTATCTGACACTTGAGGGGATTCTAATTTTTTCCGATGTTGATATATAAATTCATATTTATTAGATGACCATTTGGGAAGCTCATCATCTTCAGTAATTAGATGAACAAAAAAGAAAAAATCTGGAGCAACAAATTTTGGTGCCATTACACATTGTTCCAATGGAGATATATGCATATTCATAGGTAATGATAGCCTATCAAGCAAAGGCGGTGACCATGATTTAATCGAATAAAAATCTGATGATATAGATATGTCATCAAATGATCCAATAATCGCTGGAAATATGGGATAAATCTGTTTATCATTGAATGATCTCCCAGAAATAATATTCATTTTCATTAGATACTCAAAATTCGATACCAGCCCACTACACCATCTTTGAGTTATCTGAAGAGAATTGAAAACTTCCAATGAAACCATTTTCTGGAGAATCTGGATTGAAGGCATTTTTATGCTAAACAAAGCCTTTATAACAGATGGATGCTCAGTATCCACAAAATCAAATAAATAAGTTCTCCCATCAAGTGCAAATAATTCTATTGCTGTTTCTCTCCCTTCAATTCTTCTAGTTAGGACCATATAAATATCGTTGATAAAAATCCGTTTTTCATCATCATCAGATGAAAGCCTAATAAAATCAGAATATAGTTGGAATTGGTAGTATCTTTTTGATGTGAATTTTAATAAAACCACAGGATGCTCATATATTGGACTACAATTAGGTGGCACATAAAAATGGTGATGAGGTGAACACATTTTGAGTTTCACTGGACAACAAAATATACATGCGATTCGATCTCTCTTAATTTCGCATGATTTTGGTGAAGAATTCTTTTCTAATGAAATATTACGAGGTATTACAATGCTTAGCCTACAAGAATTATCATAACAGGAATCAAACTCACCATTTGATGAATAAAATAGTTGTGATGAGTCTCTAAAAATGCCATCAAGATGCCGATTGAGAGAATCAAAAAATGAAAAATATGATCTTTTCATTTCAACTTGACGAGGAGGAGCAATACTATTTAATAAATAAAGCAATGGACAAGGTTTTCGATTGATATAATAATCAATAATGACTTTAATTTTGGAATTCATATACTCTTCATTATCAAATTGACATACTAATTGATAAAGCGAAATAGCAAATGATTTATCAATCCATTGATGATTTTCATCTAACCTCAAGGCAAATCGGAAATGATAATCTTGATTATCGTTTTTTAGCAGATCTCTAAAATCAGTCAGAGAAAAAGATCCTCCAAAGGAATCCAAAGTATCATATTCACCAAATGTATATGAAAAATTGGGCCAAAAATGGAAAAAAATATAATCAAAACATGTTTTTGCAACATCAAACTTGAAATCTATGGATACATTTTGATCTAATGATAGTGTAATAAACTCATCGAAAATGCAATTAAAACATGGCTTCATATTTTTTTCAATCAACTGACATAAGAACAAAATATTCCTTAAATCCTGAGAATATGATGAGTTTCTAATTAGTTGACTAAATAAAAACCCACCTATTAACCTCTGTGAATCTGGTTTCAGGTAAAAAGATAATACAGTAGGCCATATATACCAAAAAGAGTGGTTGTAAACCAAAAATGGACCGAAATTGTAAGGATGAATTGAAGAAAGCCCTGCTGAAACTATCATTCTTGAGTCATCATCAGAAACTAAAGACAAAAGACAAAGTAATTGATACAATTCTGGAAATCGATCGATCATTAATATTAACTCATTAATGATTTTTTTCCTATCATTTCTTTTCATAATCTCATTAAAAACAGCAATTGAATGAATATCACTAGATTCACTCGATAACAACTCCAGAAAGCATATAGCATGAATAACGATTTTGGAATTTTCTGATTTCACAAATTTAATTGATCTTATTAAAGTTTCTTGGGAATGATTCATCTTTTTAAGTAATTCTATTGGAAACAAATACAAAAAATGGAAAAAGGTTTCAATAGTGAATGTACCATTGGCAGAATATAAATGAGATATTACCGTTTCAGCATCAAACATCACTGCTGACGATTTAATCATATGCTCAAGAAACATCGAAAAAAGTTCTCTACAAACTATAAAAGATGAATTTTCAAGATGTTGAGAAACTATATGATTCATAGTAGAATTTTCTAAAACATATGGTATCTGAGAATCCTGTTTGAGCGAAAAAAGCAAAAAATACTGATCGATAAGACTCGAAACAGGGAGAATCTGAGATATAATATTTGTTTGTTTCAATAAAGGTTCTTGAGTCCAATAGAACAAAATCTGAACAAGATCCGATGTATCGACATATATCCAAATCCATATGTTCATCAATATCTTGCCAATCCAAGCAATCAACAACTTCTCCGATGATATTACTTCTAAAACAGAATAAAGACTATAAAAAACAGCAAATGTAAGGTATTTTTTTTCATTCTCCAGCAAATCTTGGATAACATCAACACCAACAAAGTATTCTTGATACTTTTCATTATAAGAAAAAATGTGATAAAAAATAACACACAAGTGAAGAAGGGTATCATTACATATCTTGTGATTTCCAGATATTGATTTGCAAATGCTATTACATAAATCGTTAGCAATTGATACAGATAAAATACTATCATTCGGGTTTTGGTAATTAGTGAAGCTGGCACCAACACCATTTTCAAAATCCAAACTTGAATAGGGAACGGGTTTTGGAATCCAGCGAGATGTAAATCTAAGATTATTGGATTTGTAAATCCCTCTGGTTAATTCCATCATTTTCCCTTGATCTTCAGCCTCACCATATAAACATATTGATGATAAAATACCCATTTGTAGATTGGACCATTTCTCAATGTTACTAGTATTCTGACCGCCTCCAAAATAACATTTCAAATAATCGCCTGAGAAACGTTCAAATCCAATTTCAAAAGATTGCTTCACAGAGCCATTAATGGCTGGGCTTATTTTAATGAATTCTTCATTCAAGGTACAATTAAACATGTAAGATGACCATGAATCCTCCAATGATCGAATAATTACAGCTGAGGATTGGGCAGTATTGGTATCAAAAGAAATATAAAGCGATGTTCCATGAATATAAAAGTGTAAAGTCTTCCCCAAACAATCAGTTATTCTTAAAATATTGATTAGCACGGAGCTCCTTACTGCCATTGAAGTATCAAAGAGCATCTCAAAACAAACAGAGAAAGATTTGGAAAATGAATCAACTGGAACTTGATACAAAGTCATTTGTGATGGAAAACTACCAATTAAAAAATGTGTATCTTCATGTAAGCTTGACTTAGTAATTGCATAAGAAAAATATTTTGAAGAACAACTAAGAATTTCATGATTCTTAGAAGAAAAAAGTTTTGAAACTAAATGGGATATAGATCCATTACATTTATACTGTATTATGAGAAACACAAGGGGAATTATTGTTGTAGATTTATATGCAATATCCAAACCAATTCTTATATGCATTCCGAAATAATCTATTTCACATATTTCATTATTATCTAATAAACAATGTAGCATCAAAAAATCGAAATCTCCATCATGAAGTGCAATTGCATTCAAATATGAGTAATCACATAATGCTTTAAACAGGTCAATTATATTTTGCAACTGCTTCGATTGTCCATATATGGATAATATCAGAGGAATAATCTGTGAGTTTTTAATATGAAAGCAAAAATTATTAGACCTAAAAGAATCACCAGAAAGAAATCTACAAATCCAGTCAAATAGCCATTCAGATGGTTCTGTTCCTTCAATTTTCTGTAAAGTTTTTGATATTGAAGAAAGCATGGATCTGGTAAGGCTAAATGTGTCATCATATTGAATGAATAGAGATACTAATGACATACTTACATAAGAGATTTCACGGTTGAAATTTTTTTCTGATAAAGACAAAATCGAAAGAGACATACAAGAAAAATACTTCACATTTGAGAAATTTGAGACTAAGCTATCATATAACGTTTTCAATAAAAATAACACCATATGTTGATATCTAAGATTTGAAAAATTCTTTGTTGATGAGCGGATAACCTTAATAATGAATTGGACAAGATATGTTAGATTTGTTACTCCAGGCACAAAACTTATCATTTCTCCCATTAGAGTTATTAAGTGGTCAGTTAATCCAGGTAGAAAAATAAACCAAAAAAAACCATCAATAAATGTTGGATTTCCTATGCATTGTATAAGAGAAACCTGATTTGATGATAAAGAGAGTAAAACACCAAGATCAATGGAAAGTGCTTGCATATATGCCATATTATTCTCTTTGCAATACAGTCCATATAGTTTTTTTGTCACTTTGATGATGCTATTAATTGTGGTTTCTTCAGATAAAACAACTATCTCATTCAATGTAATAAAATGAACAAACCTCATTAAAAGATCAGAAAATAATAATGGATAATCAGAAGATAAGCGTAAAACTATTATTAGCTTATCGTAATCAATTTTGTTAACTACAGAAAAAATGGCATTTCTCATTGCGAGAACGGATTCATTAATTTCATCAGGTTGAAATACATTTATTTCTGGATTAAACACAATAGAATCGAAGAGCATAGGAAGTAACAAAGATAATGGATACACAATAGAAATTTGTGACATAATAATAATAAATACGCCACACATGTTGATTTGATTGAGTGAACCCTGCATTGCTGATAATAAATGCGAAAATGAATGCAAAAAAAAGTCCCTATATTGAGCCTCAGCATCAATCAAGCATGTAGCTATCAGTTTACATATCTCCTGAAGGTTTTCTGGAACAATATTGAATACAGATAGTGTTTCCGAAACCGAAAAACAGTCAATAATTTGTATTCCATCATAAAAACAATCACATTCATCTTGAAATTCAAAAAGATTAGCAAAATTATCAGTTGATTCAGTAAAAACTTTGGGTTCTTTGGCAATGTATTCAATCGAATGATTAGAATTAAACTCTTGAAACAATGGAGTAGGGAGAAGCATAAAAGAATCAACTATCGATTCTGATGTGGAAATATGTGATAGTTTGCATAAAATCCTCAAGCACTTCGGATCAAAATTTCCAAGAAAGGGATTGATCATATAAACAAGCGGTCGGATATCCGACTCAATTATCATCGGGGTTCTATTCTCAACTAAATTCAGAATGACATCCTTTGCTTGTTCAATGTTGTCCACTGAATTCCCATTAAATATCTTTTGAAAAAAAGCCATAAAAGGACCAAACATCATTGAGCTGTGATACTGATTCCGTAATATGAGGTTTAAAGTAAGATTTATGCTTGATTCAGAAATTTGTAGTTCTGTTGAGTTTAGGGTACCTTTTAGAAACTTTTTAAATGAATAACTCTCAATTTGTCCATATTTACGATTCTGATTTCCGAATGTCAAGAAATACTCAATTAATGCCATGTATCCGGCTTCGGTTCTAGTTAAAAAATCGTCAAGATACCAGGATATTGATTGATAACATATTGCAAATATAGAAAGCAGATAACTAAAACGACATTCATAGAATTTGGATAAGGATGAAAAAATCTCAATATCGAATCGAAATACCACTTCAAACTCTTTTAAAATATCTTTTATCTTGATTTTTTTCTCCAAAAGTGATTTGATAATAGATTTTTGGTTCTTATCCAAAACAGGTATTTTGGATAAAAATGAAACCTCCTTAAAACTAGGGAATTCAAGTTCAAACAATTCCAAATCGCTCCTCATTTCAAAAAACTGCAATAACGGGTGAGATATCTCATTGTCTTCGTCATCGACAGGATACATGTTACAGACCCTAATCAATGAATAAAGTTAACAAACAGTTATTTACTGAGAAAAACCCAGGACTTAGAGTCGGTATTGATATTCTCTATTGTTATATCAAGATCAAAGACATTGGTAACCTGAGTTGCCATTTTTTTAATTGGGTTGATGATCCATGTGGTATTTTGAGTTATGAAATCAAAGGGAATAGGATCATCACCCACGAACCATTTGAATCTGGGCGTAATTGTTGATTTGAAATATTGTTCAAATCTGGGGTCGAAATCATTAAATGTGTGAATAATGCAATAGCTTCTTTTAGAGAGACACTGTTCTGGGAGCTCATTTAATTGATAAAGTCTGTTTGGGAGTACAGGATCAGCCATTGTCTGTTTATTTATAAACCTGTTTAACAGGTTTTTAACACTAGGATAATTGAATGGTCCCATATATGAGTAGCTATATGTGGAATTTCTAAAATAAATTTGGGGGATATCACCAATATCGAATGAATTCATTAGGCTTGTATTAGTGGAAAAGCTCACTTGGATTTTTCTCATTGAAAAATACCCAGAAATAGATTTCCAAAATTCTGGCGGCTCTTTTTCGTTTGTAAAATAGATTGCTGATGGGGTTTTCGATGATTCCAATCCGAATTTTCTGGTTTCATAAACTGATTGATTTGTAATTGAATACAGTTTCTTAAGAATCTGTTCATTTTTGGCACAAATATTAAATAAATATCTCTCTTTGTTCACAAATGCGACAATTTTTGGGAATGCCATTTTCGGACCAAATAAGTCCTCAATAAGTTGAACATCTTTGTAAGAATCTACCACTCCCAAATCAGCGAAATGATTTATATGAGGAAAAAGTTCTTCCATTTTCGAAATAGAGTCCAAATGTTTCCTTTGACCATAGTCACAAAAAAGAACAAGCCAGACAGGTTTTTTTGAGTTCTTCTCCACCATTGACCTAAAAGTTTTATAGTTAAGCTCATGAATTATCTCATGGCCATTTATATGAAAGCAAATGAGATGAAACAAAACAACCACGATCATTAACTGAAATTAATTGAAATTCTTTCAAAACATATACAAAAATCAAGCCTCGTGTTCTCAAAATTCTGAACATATCCGTCATTCTTCTGAAAAATATGGATAAGGACAATTAATTGAAAGATCACAATCTTATTGGAAAAATTGTCAGGCGGAAGTAAAGGAAAAGGACGCTCAAATCGTTGCCAAGTTATGAGATCATTCAGCAACACAATAATACTAAATGTTGATTACAGATGAGAAAACGAAAATATTGATTGAAACCCATCGTGATTTTGAATTATGAGATACAAAACTTGTAATTATTGGGGGTGTATAACATAAGAATGTTGAGAAGTGCTCAAGGTTATAAGTACTGGTGACAATGCTGCTATGATAAACACATGATTGCATGTATGTTGTTGCCAATGACACATGCTGAATATAACAAAACAAGAATGACAACTTTCCAGGGTTTAAATAAACCAATGATCCGGAATTCGACAGAATTATGCTCTGATGGAACAAAATATCACCTTTGCTGTTGATATAAATCACTCCATAACCATTTGGACTACTGTTTCGAATAATGTTTGAGGATCCAACAGTACCAGTTGAGTTATAAAACTGTAATGAAATCAAATTTGATGCTTCATTTTGATAGAAAGAAGAATACATGGAATTAATCTTGTCAGCATTCTCAGACAAGAATCCAGAGCCCCAGTATGCTTTATTATTAGAAGTGTTCGAATTATCATATGTTTGAATACCACGAGACACCCTTATTGGATAGTAACCTTGACCTGTATTAGAACATTTAGACATGGACAAAAAGAGTATTGTGTTATTTTTGTTATTATAAGTATTCAAATACGCGAAATGACCTCTATATTCTCCAGCATTGCAGTCCAGAGCACATGTTTTGCTTATCTTACAATCCATACTCTGAAAATAAATTGCTCCCCCAAACAAATTTGTTCCTGATGCGATTTTACAAGAATTAAAAACACATTCAGTCACGCTCAAAGAACAACCGAGCCCACTCAAGCAAATCACTGATCCATTATTCGAAAACGTTGATGATCTTTCGAAAAAGCAACCAAAAACCTCAACATTATCTGCTATAACATAATATGATCTTCCAGAATTAATATTTTCATTAAAACAGTAACTCAAAGAGGCAACAACAAACAACTGTAACATTTTTATTGTCTGAACCAGGTTGAAGGAATATGAAAATGCTTTTTATATGAGACTTAAATAAGAGTTATTAGTTATTCTTTCTTATTATATCGATTGTTTTCCCCGGTAATCTAGTAAGAAGAATCAAAATATCAATTTTTATTTAACAATTCTACTAATTCACTAAACAATCCATAATTAATATAATCCTTCATCATCATTATAACACCTTATATAGAATTTTGTATTTATAATGGGATGAAAAATGTCTTAGATTGACATGGTCAAACTGATGAACAGAATAGCTCAGAAGTAGTCAGGGGTATACGCTAGAGGATGAGACAGGCGGTTTGATTCGATGAATTACTAGCTTCCTCTCGTCAGGGTATATATTGTTACCTACTCATTGATACCCTTCATGGTTCTCCACTGAGAACGACCTATCGCAAACTTCCTGATTAATACACCACTGTGGATGCACGACCTACATTAAACGCGCAGTTTCATGCTCATGCATGCGCTTAGGTATACACAGGGTGCGTAGGCCTACACGAGAGTATATTTTCGAATGCACATCCATACCTTCATTGTTTACGTGAATACACAAAAATGTGGGAAAAGATATATTATTTATTTGTAATTCATATTTTTCATATTCTAGAGTATCATTTGAAGCCTTCTTTAGATCTTGATTCATAATCGAATGAGTTATTGTTGAAAAAGCAGGTGATGTTTTTAGAATTTTCTATCGAGATTCCCATGTTTTTTAGAGCATTAACGAATTCATCGATATTATTTCCTGTTTCAGATTCAACATAACAATGAATTTCATTATGAATTGTAATTCAAGATTCTATTACTGAACGACAAAGCCCCAATGAACAATCCTGACTCATTTCATGAGGCCCAATAGCAAGTATTTGGCATGAGTAGCATAGTGATTTACCACTGGAATCCATTTTTCTTTCACATCATTAATTGATTGTATCGTTAAACAAGAATAGCTTATAACAACTATATCTACTTCAGCATATTAATGAGAGTATGATGAATATGATGATGAAACAGAAAGCTTTATAAACAAAATCCAAATCCAAACAAGGTTTTCTCTCCCCTAGCTTCTCATCCATCATATATATTAAGCAATTTGGGCCAACCAGTTCCCAATTTAATATTTTTTCGACATGATCAGTTAAAATAGCTCTTGAATTAAGCGCAAATTGTTGTTCCCAAGCATGTTACTCATTATCCTTTCACAATACATTTCCATAAAACCTTTGAATAAATAATTCACAAAAAATATGTTTTTTATTATGCCATGATCTATTGTCCCCCTTTTCTTTTGAGGAATTCAACAACATGCAATTTTTCTCTTTCTAAAGCTAATCTCAATGGAGATTTTCCTTTTTTATCTTTAGAATTTAATTCAGCATTTTTATTAACTAAGTATTCAACAACACTAAGATGACCTTTTTGAGCAGCATAGTGAAGAGGAGTTTCATAAAATAGAAAAACACAACTCTTTTTGTTTTTGCATTTATATCAGCATTTTGATTAACAAGATATTCAACAATTCGAAGATGACCACTAGAAGCAGCATAATGAAGAGGAGTATTATGAAATGTTTAACAAACACTCTAACATTCTTTGCGTTAATATCAGATTTTTGATTAACTAGATATTCAACAACCATAATGTGACCTTTTTCTGAAGCATAATGAAGAGGAGTTATATAAAACATTGTCACAAGAAGTTTTCATTATTTGCCATCAGATCAGCTCCTTGATTAAATAAATATTCAACGACATTAAGATGATTATTGAATGAAGCTATATGAAGAGGTGTTCCAGATGGATATCCAGTTGATTGAGCATTTAAATCAGCATTTTGATTAACTAAATATTCAACAACACTTAGATGACCTTTTTGAGTAGCATAATGAAGAGGGGTTTGGTTAATTATAATGACTCAACTCTATTATCTGTTGCATTAATATCAGCATTTTTGTTAACTAGGTATTCAACAACATCAAGATGACCACTTGAAGCAGCATGATGAAGAGGAGCAGTATTAAACATAAAAATATTTTTCTACCAGCTTTTGAATTAATATCGGCTCTTTGGTTTACTAGGTACTGAACAACATTAAGATGACCATTCTGAGATGCAATATGAAGAGGAGTAAAATCAAAACTATTATCTTTTACATTTATTTCAGCCCTATTATTAACTAAATATTCAACAACACCAAGATGACCACTTGAAGATGCACCATGAAGAGGTGTTCCAGATGGATATCCTGTTGATTGAGCATTTAAATCAGCATTTTGATTAACCAAATATTCAACAACACTTAGATGGCCTTTTTGAGCAGCATAATGAAGAGGCGTTTGATTAATTATTCAATAGAAACGTTATTATCTTTTGCATTAACATCAGCTCCTTGATTCACAAGGTATTCAACAACACAAACATGACCATTTAAAGCAGCATAATGAAGAGAAGTCAACTTATAGATGATTACTTATCATAATTATCTTTTGCATTAACATCAGCTCCTTGAATCACCAGATATTCCACAACACTAAGATGACCATTTTGAGATGCTAAATGAATTGGAGTTTGATTGAAGTAAAATACATAAAATTCATATTATTCGAATTTATATCTGCCTTTTGACGAATAAAATACTCTACAATAGTAAGAATACCTTTTTCAGCAGCAAAATGCAGAGAAGTTCCAAATGGAATCACAATCGATTGTTCATTAATATCAGATCCATGATTAACAAGGTATTCAACAACTCTAAGATGACCATTAGCGGCAGCACAATGAAGAGCTGTTCCATATAAATGCCCACTTAATTGGAAATTGATATTGGCTTGTTGATTAACAAGAAATTCAACAACACTTAGATGACCATATTTTGAAGCACAAAGAAGAGGAGTATCAAAAATCAAAAAAATAATAAATTGTTATTAACTGCATTGATATCTGATTTGTGATTAACAAGATATTCAACAACACTAAGATGGCCATTTGTTGCAGCATAATGAAGAGGAGTTGAATTATCAACATCATTTACAGATAATTCACATCCCTGATTATATAAACACTCAACAACGCAAAGATGACCATTTTGAGCAGCTAATTGAAGGGGAGTCTCTTTAATCAAATAAACTATGAATAACAATTGATTGCTTTTGCACATGCCCTTTTTTTAACCAAGTAATCTACAACAGAAAAATGCCCCTTTTCAGCAGCAAAATGAAGAGGAGTATTCCCAAAAAAGATTCTATAAAAATTTGATCTGTCTCGTTTAAATCTGCTCCATTTTCAATCATGAAAACTAATAATGATAGGTGGAAATACTCAGATGCCTTGCAAGCACAATCAATAGTTAAATTGCGTTTCCCTTGACTCATATGAAATAGATCTAAACAGCCACTGCATACAACCATTTGTAGGGTTTTATCATTGATTTCAAATCCATTCATTAGTAAATGCTTGAAACACTTGATTGAGCCAAAAAAGCCAGAAAATGACAAAAGATCAAGATATTCAGGTTTAATACTCCACTCAAATGGACTCCATTTAGCTTCTCTATTAATAAAGGTGAAGTCAATTAACTCATCAATAATGTCATACTTAAGACAATACTCGATACTGGAAGGGATAAAACCATATTCAATCATTTGATCCATATCAAATTCATTCTCGAAGAAGGATTGATCAAAACAATAAGGTTTCCTCTTGGTTTTAATAAATTCTTCAAAATCATTAATCTCTTTCCTAAAATAGTAGCATAACAAAAATGAATCTCTTTTTTCCAATAATGGTTCTATTTCTCCAAATACAAAAACGCCTCTCTTGAACAATTTATAAACCAAAACAGGACTCATATCAGACCACTCTAATAATTTTCTCCTAAATTCAGCTCTCTGGCAGTACTCAGCTGATAGTTTCACTGCTTTTTCAAGTTGATGAGGACGAATCTTTGGTAACATAACAATTCGATCAACACAAAATTCAATATCATTAATTATAATTTCACTTTCATCTCCATAAAGAAAACCCTCAAAAGCTAACTTCTCTTCCATCAAAAAAAATTCAAAATTCCTAATTGTTCTCCCATGTTTAGGCAGCAGAATAGGAGATTCTCTTTGATTTATTACTTTTAATACAAATTCTGCGAACAAATTTTTAGAAGCAAAATTTATGAAGACAAAAAGGGTTGAGATTGGAGGATTTAACCATTTTGATAGCACAGAGTTTCGTGGAGTCAAGAAGATAAAGCAGATAAGTAATATTATATTGGTTAGGAAGATCGGTTCTGGTTCATTTTCGAGGGTTTATTTAGGTCTTGATAATGCGACCAAAAAGCTTTATGCTGTCAAGAAAATCCAGATTAAAGATGTTGTAAGGTTTTCTGGAGCTTCAAATTCGTTAGAAAGGGAGATTGCACTGATGAATAAGCTGAAACACGATAACCTTCTTAAGTTATACAAAGTTTTCCACTCAAAATCGAAAGATTATGCTTATTTAGTTCTTGAATATGCAGAATTGGGGTGTTTGAGCGAGTTTGAAATTAAATATGGAAAACTTGACCAACAGAGTGTTATTTCTATTATCAAGCAGATAATCAATGCTTTAGTTTATGTTCATTCTCAAGGTGTCGTTCATCAGGATATCAAACCATCAAACATATTATTATGTGCAAATGGAAAGGCGCTGTTGGCTGATTTTGGAATAGGTCATAATTTTCAAAGCGCTTTAATGGTAGTCGGTACCCCTGCATATCAAGCACCAGAAGCTCTGGATTTTTCACTTGATGATGATTCAATTACTATCGATGCATCAAAAGAAGATGTTTGGTCTCTGGGTGTGACATTTTATGAATTGCTCATAGGAAACCTCCCTTTCGAAGGGGAAAATATGTATGAAATAGTGAACACAATCAAGAACAAGGCATTATATATACCCAATGAAATTGATCCTCAAATTCAAGAAGTATTGAGAAGAATGTTATCTATTTCACCAAATGATAGGCCCTCAATGGAAGAACTTTCCAAATCTATATTGTTTGCTAATGCCAGTGATTTACCCCAAAACCTTCCAAATATAATGATTGATACATCCATAACCAAACTTCCTATTGAGATTGATGTAGTTGAATGTACTAATGATTATAAGTTTTTGACAAAAAGCCATTCAAGCCCTAATTCATTACTCAGTTCCCCTGTTAAAAGAAAATCAATCAAAAAACTTGAACCTTCTGTTTTAACTGATGATTTGTTTACAATGGATGATGACATTGAAATAGAGTCAGCGATAGATAAGTAAACAGTGTTAACATTTATTTTTGTTGTGTTTTTGGCAACCATAGTTATTAGTAATACTCAGATTCCTCCTCTATGTATAAATCTTCTTCATTAGAGCTTGCATTATATTCACATTCTTCCTCAGCAAACTCTTCTTCTTCAGTCTGAGGATATGGACCTATAACCCCAGATTCGAGTCTCCGGAATAAAACTGGAAACAAATGTTTGCATTCCTTAAGACATTCAAAATCATGGTCCCATCGATAATCACATTGACCATTAATATCAATTCTAGATATTTTATACCCTTCATAAATCTCAATGAACTCTTTTAGTTTCTCTGATATATTTACAAATTCATTAATATAGTGTCGAGCAAGTTGGGAGACACTATATTCGACTTTTTCAATCGTGAAACACGAAACAAAGTTTTCGTATTCATCTTCAGTCAGGGTATTGCACATTATTTTGGCAAAAAGTTGAACTTTATGACTTAATACACATTTGTAAATATACGAACAATAATTTTCAAGTGCAATTATGCTAGAAAATGATTTATCATGATGTGAATGTGAATTAATCATTTTCTGATCAAACCAGACTTTGGGATTTTCAACCCCATTATTCAATGATATTACTTTAGCGATCGAAAAAGGATGATAAGAAGGCATATCATCTCTATATAGAGACAAATCAAAAAAACCTTTGTTAACGAGACCAGAGCACAACTTAATATATGATATTTTCTCTTGCTGATCACACAAAACATCTTTGATCATCCTCATATCAACAAAGAGATTCTTGAAAAGGGTTTCATAATCCGATCCTTCTGAGAATCCCTTGTAATAATTGCTAATACTCATAACGTATGATCCAATATCCCCATTTTCACAATAAAAATGTAGCAAATACAAAATAATCATACTAATTACATATTCTACAAGCGTATTTTTCTGCATATTCCTACTTACCATCCCAATAATTTCATTTCTCCCAAAATATTTTTCCAAATAAGCCAAAAAATAAGCCAAATCATCATATTCTACACAAGATCGAGTGAGAAATATCCCAATGTCCGCATATCTTCCATTTTCACACAGGTTTTCTAGTGTTTGTAATTCCATCTATTGTCAGTTTTAGACGAAGGTTTCTGGTTCAAAATTAGACCCTTTTCTCGAGGAAAAGATACATTTAAAGCACTCTATAGTTTATAATACTACAGAGGAAGTTGCAAAGTCAGCATTAAATTATTGTCGAATGTCATTACAGTGTGTATTGGCTTCAAACCCGAGCCTCTCTTTGGATTTTTTTGAATTTGAAGCCAATGTATTAGGACCAATCATAGGTTTATCTCAGCTGAATCAAAATTCGAGTTTTTTGATTTCTTATCTTTTTGAAAGACCAGATGTTTTGGTTAAAGCTGTTAATATTTGCGAAAAGCGGCCAATATATAATCGATTGGTATTTTATATCATCCCTATGTTATTCGGGTTTTATAGCTCTCAAGAATTACTATCATATTCTGAGGTTTTTTATTATAATGCAATCGAGAGCTGTTCTAAAGCTGTATTTTCTGATTTGATTTGTGCAATCTTTTGGTCTCCTTCTTCTCATAGGTTTTTCGAAGCGACATTTTTGTGCACATTTAATGAGATGTTCCAATATATCAATGTTCATCCAAAAGCAGATAACAATGATGTTCAAAGCTATTATTTTAATGTTCTTATTGAGAGGATTTTGAAATGCACATGCCTATTACCAAAAGAGCATCTTACAATAATTCGTTTCATGAAAATGAAAGGATGGGATGATCAAGAAATCTGGAAAGTTGTTTATAATAAGTGTTTTCTACATATGGCAATATGCATTGGGAAAACATTTCATTTTAAATCTAGGAATATTGTATTAGTTTCAATACTTAAGCAATTATCTCAAGCAATGGATCCGATTCTTGTTACTATTTTGAGATCCAACTCTGTTTATAAGATTCCATCAACCGGTTATGGTCAAGACAGAGATTGCATTCAATTGCAACTATATCTCCAAGATATGATCGAACTTTCTGGAATACTAGACAAAGCCAAACTTTTACCTTCTGGATCATATTCATCTGAATTTAATTCAATTAGCCAGCAATTTCACAACTATTTTTATTGGGTTACGATTTATAAGAAATCCAAGAAGTTTTTCGATAAAATTATTATTTTTGGTGAAGTTTTTGATAAATATTCAAGAGATGTATTAACTTTGTCCGAAATAAGTGATTGGAATTCTCTCACTCAGGACTCTACATTAGTGTTTTCGCAGAATGTGATTCGAAAACATATTATTAAGAATGTGTCAACAAAAAAGGAACTTAAGCGTGCGGCATCATCATTATTCAAACTTTTTTCTTTTCCAAAAATTCGGATTTTTATGTATATTTCCACAATCAGTGTTTTTATTCAGTCATTTAATCTTGATCATGAAATTATTTTTAATAAGATAGATATCGAATGGAGAAGGATTGTGAAAAGATGTAAAATACTTGAAATGGAACCGGATTTCTTGGGGTTTTGTAATAGCTTATGTTCATCTTCATGCAAGGTGTTATTAGAAGCAATAAAGCTCCTTTCATATAGCGAAAATTGCACATATTATCAGAAACATAGCCTCATTGTTAAAGCATTTGAAATCACAAGAACACTTGAATTTGAAAATGGAAAAGTAGTATATTTTTATCTTCTACATCAGAGTAATTCTCCGTCATTATTGTCTGATTTTGTTGTGCTTCAATCACTTGGATATCTATCTAATGTTTTTCGTTCATTATTATCGAATTATGATTTAATTATTTGGAACATGTTTGAATCTGCTGTGTCATACATTATCAGTGATGATCGAATGTTTTCTACAGCAGTTTCGGATTGTTGTATGTTCTTATCAGAAATGTATTATGAATAATAAAATTTACATTATGTTGGATTGTTTTGTGAAAGAAAAGAATCATCTGATGAACAAGCAATATTAATTCTGGAGAACATTTCTTGATGAACTTCGTTAATATCATTTTGATGAAATGTATTATCTTCACTCGAAATTCTTTTGAGCATGCTGACGGTGGACAATGATCTCCTTCTTGTCTTTCGGGCTTCAAGACAATTTGCAATTGCTAAATGCTTCAAATCAACAGAAGGAAATCCTTCAATTCCATCACATTGGTTAATAGGAACTTGGCCATTATTGAAGGAAAATGAAGAAGCAACATGAACTTGTTTGGTAGCAGATACAAAATCTTCTCGAATTGTCTTTTCATCATCTGATAAAAGGGGATAGCGTCCTCTGAAGTAACTTGTGTCGTCATTGGAATCAAGTTTTGGTATGAATGGTACATCCATGTTGTTTGGATCAAGATCTTTAAACCATTCATGGTTAAGAATATCTTGAATATTTGAGCTACCAAGCCTTTTTGTAGGATCTGGTTCTAGGAGTCCTTGTAATAGATTAATAACTTCTTCAGAATATTCTTCGGGGGAAAGAGGAGTGTATCTATTATTTCTAATTCTTGAAAAAGTTTTTTGCTCATTCTCATCATGAAAAGGAGTAACACCTGTTAAAAATTCATAAAGCATTACACCCAAAGACCAATAATCAGCTGAAAAAGAATGGGGCTTATTGTTAACAATTTCAGGTGCTGTGTAATCAGGGGTACCAACAATAGAGTCAGATTCAATAATTTTCTCCAATGATTGGTTATGCAAATTTGACGTCAAATACCCACAATAGCTTAACCCAAAATCAATCAATTTGATTGTTCCTTCTTCGGTGACAAGGATGTTATCTGGTTTTAGGTCCCGATGAATAATTCCGCATTCTCTTAAAAACTCAAGACCCTTAATAATCTGATACAAATATATTTTTGCTGATTCTTCATCTAAAGTACCCAAGTGTTGGAGAACAGAGTATATATCACCTCCAGGCAGATACTCCATAACTAGATAAAGATTGTTCACTCCAATTATACTGTAATAGAAATTGATTATGTATGGGTTCACGAAATTAAGCAATATATCCTTTTCAGCCAATACCCTTCTCCCTTGATTCTTTTTTATAACATCATTCTTAGACAATACTTTGATAGCATATATTGAATCGGTTTTCTTCTTTTTTGCCAAATAGACCTGGGCGAATGCTCCTCTTGAGATTTTCTTTAAAAATTCAAAATCCGCAATTGTCACTTGTGAAAGCTGTTCAGCCGGATGAGGACTTCCGCTTATTCGAGATCTTATTAGCACATCTGAGGCACTCCTAATATTTTCGCAAATCTTTATCTTGGTTAGTAAAGCAGTCGAAAAGTCTTCAATTATCTTGTTTGATATACATTCTGGGCTTATTTTTATCGCTCTTAGTTGATCACCCAGAATTCTCAATTCATCAACGCATTCTGCATGAGCAGGGGTCACTTGGATTGCTCTTTCAATTAGCAAAAGCAAGTGATATATTGGCAATACATCTGTTACAATTTTATTGCCATCTCCTCCCCATTTTTCAGAAAGGTGATTCGCTTTAATTTCATCTGCATAATTAGTAAGCGAGAGGTTAAGCACATTGATCTGATTGTGAGCCTGAAAGGCAGACAGACAAGAAATCGTATGCTCTTCCATCATATCTACCCGGACTTTTTCTTCACATATCCTGCAAAACATCGTTTCGGTCTCCTCTGGGATATCAGAAGAAATCGGCGCCAGCTTGGGAGTCGGCATTCGAGTTCGAATCTTGAAAGTTCCTCCCATTTTGCTGATGATCACCTGTATTTTAATGATACTATCCGAAGTAATCTCCAGAAAGCTGTCCGAAAAGCCAAAAACCTTCAAACTCGGAATCGCAGCTGATAATAAGATAAAACAGGATTCAACATTCTTATATAGCTCTCCCCAACTAGCAGATAATACATCGCCAATCGAAGAATGCACACTCCTGACAACCGGACAGTTCTGAATTTCATTCAAAACCATAATCGACCGAAATTCTTCATACTTCTTCGAAACAACATCACGCTGTTTCTTCATCGCATCATTGAATTGAGAGTATTTGTCTTGAACTTCGAAGGTAGGAAGTTGAGTCTTGACAACAGGATTCATTTTTTGATTATTTATTTTAGAATTCACAATTTTCTGAAGAATATCGTTTGTTATTATATTCAAATTCAATCCACTGTTTACAATCTAAAATAAGCCGTATTGTCCAACGTGTCAGCTCTCCAGGTTAATGGCTGTTAGGTTATCCTGTACTATTCTCCAGTTGATTGTAAACCACTTTACAAGTAGCACTTTTGACCTCTTAGTCTCCCTGTCAAGCTTCAGTCCTGTCTTGTTTGAAATAGCTGTTCCTATATGTTGCAAGTCTGTCTGCTTTAATTTCCTTCCGAACACTCTTTCAAGCTCCATAATCACAGGATTTCTCACCTTCTCACCGTCGTATCTCTTATCTGGCTGTATCTGTGCTTCCATTTGAGCGTTAAATGTGCTTTCAGCGTCTTCGATGATGTGATTATACAACCTTGGTGCCCTTTCATAGTGCTTCATCACGCTCAAAAGCGATTTAAAATTGACAGAAACAACTTCGATCTTCATCGGATCCTTTTTGCAGATTTCGATTATGTCTTTCAGGAATGTCTCTATACGTGTCTTGTTCAGGCTCTCAGTCATTTACATTATTCGTAAAATTTCGGTTATTTTTTGATTCTTTGTTCATGTGTAAAAAGTTTTCAAATCCAACGTAAATTTCTCAAAAATCAAAAACAAATTTGATTATCAGAATGGGCTGCCAAGTATCAAGTTCTCAAGGAGGCGGTCAGAACAATTCCAAGAAGTCGATGATGCCACGGACGCCTATATTGTTGCTTTCTCTTCCTGGGGATGTGAAGCGGTATGTTCAAAGACTATTAGGATTTGAGAATGGGATATACGTTGGGACTGAAAAGCTCAGCGTTAGATTCGTTGATATAGATAATAGTATTAATACGAGGAAGAACTGGTATAAAGAGCTATCGAGCCGAAGAGATTTTGCCAGTATTATGTATTTTGCAGACTTGAGGGATCATCCTATGCTTTTGCTTAACATACGAACAGTCAATTGGATTATACGAACTTCTTTGAAGAAATTCAAGATTCATGTGATTGCATTATATGATAGTGATGAGCAAATCAGAGAATTCCGAGAGTATCTTGATTCATCGATTGATTTCTTGACAATTTCTGAAAAAAATCAGGCTTCAATAGATGGAATGATCAGGCTACTGACAGACATAGAGAGAGTGTTCATTGAGACAAAAAAGAGTCCCCCTATATCAATGAGCACCAAAATCTAATAAATGTGTGTTTTTATTACTCATTATGTGGCGGAATTTTTGCCGATCAAAAACATATCAAAAGCAAAGTATTTCGGTTAAAATGGAGAATGATATTCAGGCTGGGTCTAAGCGGGTTTTAAAATTTGTAGTTGTTGGTGAAATGGCTACAGGAAAGACATCTATTATTCGCCAGTTTGTTCAACAAGCATTCAGTGAGTTTTATAAATCAACAATTGGTGTGGATTTTGCTCGTAAAACAATTAAATATAGTGATGATTTGGTAATAGACCTTCAGTTATGGGATATTTCTGGACAAGAAAGATTTGCATCAGTTACCCACATGTATTATAATGAAGCAATTGCTGCTTTGGTAGTTTTTGATCTAATGTCGCAAAACACTTTGGATGTGGCAGCAATATGGAAAAAGGATATTGATGAAAAAGTTAGGACTTCGGATGAGAAGCCAATTCCATCTTTTTTAATCGGAAACAAGCTTGATTTAACTAACAATGGTGCCGAAGGAGTATCGGATGAAGCTATAGCAAAGATTTGCAATGAGAATGGGTTTATTAAGTCTTTTAAAACAAGTGCACGCAATGATGTGAATATCAAAGAATCAATTGAATCTATTCTTCATTATGTTCTGGAGAATAATATACATCCATTTCGACCAAAAGAACTCGATTCATGTGTCAATATTAAAGATCCAAAGAGGAATAATAGAGAAACACCTAGTGGATGTTGTCATTAAAAACTATTTGAAAGATACATTTGTTTATTGTTGATTCTCTATCTCACTCCATTCCATTAGCTTGAAGTATGAAGATACAAACCCAGGGAGGCGAGCTGCTGTTGAAGGATTCTCAGCTATAATGTGGTATATATAAAATACACAGCTTGTGCAAAAGAATGATATCACAACATCAACAGTATAGTGAAGTCTGGAAATTATGAGCATAATAGGTCCAATAATTGCAAGTGCCCAATAAATATATCCAATGGGCTTTTTAAAATAGAAATTGTGGAACAAACAGGGAAGAAGAAACCCTATTGTGTGACCTGAAAAAATCATATCTCCACATGTCAGACCCCCAGTTAACATTTTGAAGACTCCTCTCATATTAAAGACAATCTTATGCTCTCCTGCATGTGGGCATAGGGGAGACGGGTCTGGAAGAGAAGTCACTGTCATGGTAATAATTCGGAATGTACATAGAATTGCATATACTGCACCAACTCGACGAAGAATCACAAACCTTTGAGAATCAAAAACAATAAAAAAGAATTCAGACACTATAATAAAAATCATAATATTATCAATAAATCTATTCAATGGGTAATATGGAACCATTTGGTGAACAATATCAGGCAACAAAGGAGGAGGAGGCCTCCTTGCATTTGTTATTATAAGAGCGCAGCCTGTAAGCAGCAAAATCGGAATAAACAGAGAAAAAACAAAAACCATTTTCCAGAATGCAGGTGTCTTTAAATATGCAAATCTATCACTAACAGATTTCTTCCCACTCTCAGGATCAACCGAACTTTCGAAAAAATCCTCGGGAGAAAGTATCGAATAGGAATCTTTGACCGACATCCAGACTTTGATTCTCAAAAACTTTGACCGTTACTTTTTATTAACAAAACCGAAATATTCACTGAAAAATATTATCGAGTATTGTGAGACCTGATATGCGGGTAGATATTCGATGCGGTTGATTCTGCTCCGCATATGTAGCACCAGTGTGCTCCACACCTACATGTCATGTGGTCACATCCATCGTTTTTTTCTGTTGGTATTTGGCACCTTGGACATCTTTTTCCATGATAGATATCTTTACAATTTTTGAAGTCAATTCCATGCCATATTCTGCATACATAGCAATATATCATAGTGCATCCAGGGTGTGGACATCTGAAATTGTTTGGAGGTGCTGGGGTTCTTATAATTAAGTCGCTGTGGATTGGGCATGCTGTGAAGTAGTTTTTGTAGAACTCTATTGTGTGACTGACAACCATCTCCATCCACCACTTGACGTATTGACTCGTGCTTGGTTCGGTGTATAAGATCCAAACAATTTGTCCTATTGGCACTATTGAATCCGGGGACAGTATTAATGAAGGAATAGTGGGTTTTTCTTTGAGAATCTTTTTTACCAAAAAAGTATTTTTCTCAATATAGTTCCCAAAAGATGCATCGAAATGATCAACATAGCAATCTAGGCATAAATGGTTTGATATGATTCTCCTTTTTTCATCTTCAATGGAAAGCATACGAAGTGATAATTTAGAATTCTCGCAATCATTGATACACCCAAAAACCTCTGATGGGCGAGGTGGATTAATACTCTCGAAAAGAGTTTTGAACTGTTCAAAATACTCTGATTTAACCAGTATTGCCCTATTCTTCTTATCAAAATAGCTTGAACCAGGATAATTCCGATTTTGACGAGATATTGATTTCATACACACGCTTAAACATATCTTTTCGAGCCGTATTACTGAAAAACCATAGTTTCCTATTGATTGTGATGCCAAAAAAACAGATAATTCTTTTGATTTGTTTTCAATGCACATAATTTGTGATCCCATGAGTTGAACACTTGGAATTAGTCTATTTATCTGTTTGAAAATTGCTTCTCTAGTGGTTTTGAATTCCATCAGGGGCTTAAGGTTGTCAGGAGGATTAATAATAACATAATTCTCTCGACAAATCTGCTTACTAAGTCTTTTTACAAATGTTATTGCTGCTTCTGGCTCTATAATTTCTACCATTATTGAACCAATACTGTCAGGTGTTTTTGATTCATCATAATGAATTTTTCGGACTGACATAAAACCAAACATATTTGATTGAGATATAACTTCTCTTTCTAAAGACTCTTTATCAATTTCGAGATTACTTCTATGGTATAGCTTGATATTAATAAGTCTAAATTTCTCAACTATAGTGCATTTTAATCCAATTTTTTGAAGAACTTGGCTTATTTCTTTTGAATAGTTAGTCTCGGATTTTTGAACAAAAATCTGCCATCCATAATTCCCTAAAAATTTGACTCGACAATTAAGATTCAAATCATTATGAATTGCATTTGTAATATACTCTTGTTGCACTTCTAGATTAATTTTCTCTCTGCATGCTGTTTTTAATGAATAGTTCTCAAAGGATAGTTTTCCAATATTGGTTAGCATTTCTTTAGAAATCCTCTCTATTGTAGGAGTAATGGAAGATATATACTCGTTTTGGTTGTTGGATTTTAATAAAACATAGTTGACATTATCCAGTTTGGTTATGTAAATATCTCTATCATATGATGACTCAATTATACCTGGTAATAGCTGGTTTATCCTTTTTATTGTTAAACTGCAGTCAAAGGGAGATGGTGGATTAGCTTTAAGATTTAGTATTTTAAAGCTCTTGTGTTGTATCTGATTGCTTGCTATGACAATAAGTCTGGTTTGTTTTGAGCCTAATAATATCGGATTACAATCATCAAAAGAAATGTTTTCTGAATAATAGGAACTTTGAAGTTCTTTTTCAAGTAAAATATTACATAGCAACGAAAAACGCATTGTATTGTCTTGTAAAAGTTTGATATTGCTGGATAAAAATAAGATTAAATCTTTTGATAACTCATAAAAAACATTAGCAATAGAACTAGTATCATGTATCATTACTCTATGATTAGATTTTTCAGTAATGATCTCGAATAAAGTTGCTAATTCACTCCGAAAAACCAAAACTGAACGAGGGACATATGGTATAATGAGTTGAATCATTTGACAAGCATGAATGATTTCTTGAAAATTTCCAGAAAATGATCCAGAAAAAGATAAAAAGCAAGTGTTTCTTAATTCAGATATACAAAATCTTTCACCCGATTGGGCACCAATCTCTTCTTTCTTTTGATAAAAACAAAGTGGATAATTGGATTTTCCTCCAAAGAATACATGTAGAAGTCCTAAAGCAAAATGATTATTCATTACTGGTGATACTTTAATTGAAACAATATTATTTGTTGAATTGAGGTTTGATGTATGAATACAAAATCCTTTTGCTTTCTTGGTTTCTTCAACCAAAGACAAAGAGAAAACCATTATTTCGCCAGGCACCGTGCATTTATTCCATCCAGGTCTGTTATGTATTGTTATTTCTATTTCTTTTAAGCCCAGATTTAGAAATGATTTGGTTTTGTATACAGCACTAATTGTATTATCAGTGTGAATCATGCCACATAATTGGGCTTTCTTTGAAGAATAATGGCTTTCTCTTGTAACTATCAATCTATTAATAAAAGAATCAACGTATTCATACATTACTTTTGAATTAAAGCGCTTTGCAAAATCAATAATCAGAGAGTCGATTCTATTATCATTGATTCTGGGATCAAGGTAGTGTATAATTTGAATCAAATCATTTTTAGTCTGAAGATACCAATTGAGTGGTATACCAACATTTTTACACCTATCATTCTCCTCTGTCATATTTCCATCCAAAATATATATTAAAGCATTCACAATAGTTACAATATCCGAGTAAGGACAGAACAACTCTAATAGTTTGTCTGTATATAAATCAATGAATAAGTCTTGCTTAATCTCCATAATTATTATTGCAATAAGAGATTCAAGAATCTGCTCAAAAAATCTTTCATTTGAATTCATTCCCTTTTTTTCATTTAAGATGATACTAGACAAAAATGGATCCAAAAGAGGAAACTTAACAACCATTTTTCCTTTTTCAGAGATTTGACGATCTTTATCAATAAGTGATAGCTTCTTTAAATTAGAAATAGCTGATGTTATCTCTTTTTCTGATGGAGGAATTGGTAGGTCTCTAGAAAAGTCTAAAACATCAAATCCATACTGAAAAAGAGTTAAAAAAGTTGATTCCATACAATTTCTTAAGAAATCAGGAACAATAGACTTTGGCAAAGGATTATTCTTAACTAATATTCTAATAAAAACACCATCTTTTGTTCTTCCAACCCTCCCCCTTCTTTGATTTCTCATTGATTCTGAAATAAAGCCTGTTTTTAGCCTTGTTATTAAAGTGATTGGATCATAAATTGGAAATTTATACATTCCCGAATCTACAACAGCATATAAATCACAGATAGTAAATGATGACTCAACTAAATTTGTGGAACAAATTATTTTTGAAAACTGATTCATATAAGCAGGAAGAGACGAAAATGCAAGTTCTTTTGCAGATTCACTAACTGAGCCTGTTAATACAATTGGAATAAAAAACTTATCAAATTCAATGTTTTGGGTAGAAAAATATATCCTTTCAAAGTAATCTTCGATTTTTTCATCATTCTTTATTTCAGACACGAAAGAGCAGTTTCTTGGAGTTTTTTCTTTGATTCCATCAATAACTTTTTGACATGAATTAATTCCTTCTAAAAAACATAAAATATGTCCCTCATTTTGCTCTACCTTGGTAAGGTTTATAACTTCATTAATCATTGCATTTTCAATCTCTTTAATAGAATCTACCTCAACAGGCTTGTCTATAACATCATATAAGAAGGATTTATCGATAAATAAATGATCAAATCCAGACATTAATCTCGAGTCTGGGGTTGCACTCATTTGTATTAATTGAAGGGGAATCTTGTTTCTATGAATAATCTCTTTACGAATAATCGTGAAACTTATATCAAAATATATGTTTCTTTCATGAGACTCATCAAATATGAAACGTGTGTACTTGTAAAAGGGCAATTCATGAGCTTTAACCATACTTACCAACTCAATGAGCTGGCGATGAGTGAGAATGGCTAAACCGGGCTTCTCAAGTTCTTCACAATACCATTTGAAAACATCATCAGTATTAGAGGAAATGAGAATATTGTTTTGATAAGATTCATTAAAGATCTTGAAGAAATTCTTAACATGAGCCAATTTTGGAAGAATAAGGATAACTATCTTCTTTATTGTATCTGAATCCAACATAAACTTCATTATAAGGATTATAGGTAAAGATGTTGTTTTCCCAGAACCAGTTGCGGACTCAAAATATATAAAAGACTTATTTAAACCAATAATTGAAGTTGTATGTTCAAAAATTGGCAATATTTGTATCTTTAATCGTTGATCAAACTCATTTTTTTCAACTAAAACAGATTTTTTCCAATAATCAAAGCAGATTCCATGATAATTCTCTGAATTTTGCTCATGATAGAGCTCAAAAAACCGAAAAAGATTGTCGGTATACAATTTAAGATTCCTTTTATAATAGAAATCAATTGAACTCTCATCAATATCGTAAACAAGTTTAAATTGGTCTCGAAAATATTCAAAGTGTTTTTTTTCGACCTTTCTGAGACCTCTCTTGACCTTTTCTATATCAATATCATCCTCCGTATGATCCGAGGAATCGCTCGTATCTGAGTCAATTAGCATTTTGACTAAAAAAACCTTTTAGACTGTGCGAAAAAGTTGATACAAAAAATGGAAGATTTTTCATCATCCCATCTGATCGAGATCCAAAACAGCATGCGATCTAAACTCATCCATGATATCCAGTTAGATAGTTGCAGATATGTAGCTGGGGCTGATTTAACTGTTGAAGACGATTTCATGGTTGGCTGTTTTGTTGTGGTTGATTGCGCGGATGATTATAAAGTTGTTTATTCAAAATGCACTGATTTTGATGTGAAAATGCCGTATATTCCTGGATTATTGTGTTTTCGTGAAGGTCCTGTAGTTGTTAGTTTGTATAACGAATTTGCTGAATCTCGTCCAGATATTAAACTTGATATTATTCTTGTTGATGGCTGCGGAGAGTGGCATCCACGTGGTTTTGGGCTTGCTTGTTTTGTTGGTTTACAAACAGGGGTGCCAACAGCTGGTGTGTCAAAAACATTTCTCTATGTTGGCTCCGATCATCATGGGAAATCTGTTCAAAATGATGCTCAAGAGGCGCTTCCGAATAAAGGAGACTACATGGTTATCGAACACACCCTCGAAGATGGGTTTAATATTCGTTGCGCAGTAATGAGAACAACAGACAGTGTACCATTCAAACCGATTTTTATATCCTGTGGCCATCTGTGTAACATGGAGAGCTCGGTAAGAATAGTAAGACAGCTTTGTCATTTCAGAGAACCAGAACCATTGAGGCTTGCTGATAGAATCTCAAGAGAATTCGTCAGAACAATGAAAAAAACTAAACCAACAAACCCGTAGATGTAAGTTTTTGTAAATATCTTAAATATTATTAATTGAGAAATAGTATTGAATTTTTCATAACTGTTCTTCGATCGATTTGATTGTTTTTTATAATGGAACCGAAGAAAAACAATTGTTTAGGTTTGTTTAGTAGACAGATCGCAATTAGTAGTTCTCATCATAAACAGAATCGTTCATTCCAAATTCAATAGATTTTGTTATAGAAAAGGGGTCCCATATCGATATGGGCTCGCTTTTTTCTATTGAGTGCACTGTAAATGGGTCAGAGATGGTTTCTATAGGTTTAGGATTATTAGAAAACACTTCTTTAGGTATATCATGGAAAATAGGGACCGGCTGGCTACATATAGACCTTTTCATTTGAAAATAATGATATCTGCATTGTACATCGCTTCTTGTCTTCATTTCCTCAGCTATTTTTGACCATTGGGTCTCCCCATGTTTAATCACTAAATTATATAAATTCTTGTTTTCTTCATCGCTCCAAATTGTTTTTGATATCTTTGGATCTAGTCCTCTGTTCCATCTTTGGGTGCATTGAGGCCTGGTTCTTCCCAGACCAACAAAATCCACGATTTCGTTCCATCTACCCAAACCGTAACGATAAATACCAGCCAAAAGCCTTATATCTTCCTCTTGGGTCCACATTCTAGCCTTCCTTCTGCAATTTCCAGGCATTTTTGGGTCAAGAGGATGAATATACTCCTTTGGTCTTGGTTCTTCTTTCGATACAGCTATTATTTTTTGTATCTTTTGAAGAGGTATTATTGAATGAATCGTTTGGGTCATATCAACTTCGCATTCTTCATAACTTTGCTTCCCCAAAATAAATTCTGTCAAGCTTTTTTGTGCTTTTTCAACATTTCCACCAGTATTTCTCATGCATTCTTCTAAAATATAACCATGAGCAACTCTCACAAGAGGAGGGTCTTCAGCCATAAATAAGTTTCTTAACTGATTTATTTCAATTTTTCTAATAAATGATTGATAGTCCCAGTAAATTGATCTCAAAATCAATGGGCATCTTTCAAAGACTGTGAATTTTTATTTAGATGTCAAATATTGTGACAAATGAAATTATTTCTGATAAATAATTCAATGGTTGGAAGGAAACACTTAATTTGTATAGTACAGCTGGATTTCGAACACACAATCTAGTGTGTTGGTTTACAAAATTGATTTGCCCGATTATTTTTTTACAAATGATTTCACAATAAAAAATAATGATCGAGGTGTCAAATTTATCGTTTCTTGAAATCTGAATACTAAAAATGCTATTCATGTTTTTCGATATCAAACCCTTTCTTATCTGTAAAAGTTGATGTAGTGAACAAAATTTTGATCTCCAGTCACACTAAAGGTTTTATAATATCCATTCTTTTGGAATACAAATCTTAATAATTTTGTTTCAGAAAGAGCAAAAAGTCGCCCAAGAATTATGATAATGAATGAAGAGATAGCTCACAACTATTCTATATATATCTTCCTTTGAAAAAATATAATGGATGATAAGGACATAACAGAGAGAACCTTGTATTAAAAGATCCCCAATGGATTTTTTTAGAACTTTCAGTAAACTACAATTCCCAAGGGAATTAAAGACACTCTCTCATGCTCTGCTATGCCTGATCCATTGGATCAAAAACAAGACACTGCCCGCTGTCTCCTTGGCCGCCACTGAAACCAGTAAAAACAATACAAGTAATTATTACATTAAAACGTTATTCAAAACATTTTTATTCAAATATCCACCATTTCTAATCAAAAAGTCATAAAAAACGAGGGTTTATCAATGAATTATGTGATAATGCTCCAATCAAGTGTCCCATCTTCAGAATCATAACTATTACTAAAAAAACAACAACAGTTTCCACCTGATTTTTTCACAAATTTATATAAAATATTCGCAAAAAACAGCATTTATCTTCAATTAAGAATCATATTTCACTGATTTTTTGAATGTTTACGAAACATGTCAATAGAAATCCTTAAAAAATCATATTTTCGAATTATTCATATATTATTAGATATATATAAAAACCAACTCCTTTGATTTGGATCTATTAGATTCCAATTCAGTCGCTTTTTAGGATCTCATACCACATCACCTAACCGGATTATCTAATCATATAAAATATAATCAGTTAGATTCATATTTCATTATCAGTGATGTATTCAATTATGCTATTGAAAAAAAGTTTTCGAATTGGACTGTGAAATCTTCACTTTGTTTAATCTGGTTCCTTTAAATGATACCACTAATAAGAGAATATAATCCAATTATAAAAATCGGTATTAGTAAATCTATTATTCAAATAGTGAACCCCTTTGAATCCCAAAAAACCAAAGAACAAACAAATTATGAAATCTATTATTTCATGTTTTTTTTAACAATGAAGATATATAAAAACTCAATACCAAACATATGTTTTAGAAATACTATCTGGCCCCCTTCATTTTTTTTATTGAGCATATCTGATTATCATTATACATTTGGATATTTTAGGAAAAAACTATATTTTGGGTTAAATGGAATCAAAAACGCTTGATTATTCCAGTTTTCATTAAAATTATCTTATTTGTCGATTTTTTCCCAATTATTCTCAAAAAAAGAACTCAAAACTACAAAAAAAATCAGTATAATTAACAAACAAATGTGTTATACCTCAAAAATTATTACTATATCGAGCATTATAATTGAATTATTCTTTATTATAAATATTGACTATTTTGAAAATCTATATGAGCGAAATCAATACTTATCACTGTTAAAAGAATTAGCCTAGTTTTTGAAAAATCCCAAAAATTATCCTATTGTGCCCCTATTGTCATTCAGGTTGAATGAAAATGAGATTAATTGTAAAGTTGTTTTGGGGTGTGAAAGTGAAAGTATAGATCAAGGAAGTTCTTATGATAATAATAATATCAATATTTCTAATTGTTTCTTCTCAAGATCTTCATCATACTCGGGACATGGTGGCGTAATATATGTTTCTGCTAGTTCTTGTTCAATGAACATCAATTACTCAATGTTCTATAACTGTATTTGTTCTAACAATGGTGGAGCAATATATTTCTACTCTTCAAATTCATTCCTCAGAATGATTTGCGCTAATAGTTGCTCTGCTTCTTACTTTCATTTAGCTTATCTTGGTGCATCTCAGGTGAATCATGTGGAGTATCTATCGGAATCAATTTGTTCCCATACAACAACTGGATATCGTTCTATTTTCTTAATCTATGGTTATCAGAGAGTTGACAACACAAACAGTTCAATGAACAATGCTAGAGAGATTTCTGGTATTGGTATCACTTTTCCATCCTCATTCACAAGCTCACACTGCACTTTCTCAAACAACAAGGTATCTGATAGCAGATGCATATACTTCTATTCTTCCTCAGGAACAATAACAATGTCATATGCTAACTTTGTTCATAACAACAGTCCATCTGGATATGGAGTTGTATTTGTCTCGGGAGCAGGATCAAGAAAGATGATGCATTGCATATTCCAGAATAATCAAAACAATCTATTCTGTGTCAGTTGGGGTTCTCTTGAAGTGTCTCATTCGTTCATATATCACTCTGGGACATACTCTACTTCAAATGCAGTATCAATATCAAAGAATAATTCATTCACTAATAGATACACTTATCAATTACATTTCTTCAATTCGCTTCATTGTAATGCTGATTTACCTCTATTTGAACGACAACAAATGATTACATTTACCAAAAAATATATGAAATCATTTTCTTTCTTATATCCAGTGATATTACAAATAATATCATGAGTGAATGGTCGTTCTAAGAATTGATTGAATGATAATATAGATCAAGATAGGTAAATTGTTGAAAAAAATATTAATATTTCTAATTGTTTCTTCTCAAGATATTAATCGATCTCTGGTTTCAGTGTTTATTATTTTTTTCTCCAAGTTCTTTTCTTATTGTTTCTCAAGTGAATCAGGTGGAATAGCAACTAGTTTCAAATTGCTCTCATACTACATCTGGTAAATTATCCAAAATACATATCTATGGTATTCAGAGAGTTGATAACATAAAACATTTAATGAACAATGCCTATCAGGTTTCTGGTTTTGACAACATCTTTCCATCCTCATTCACAAGCTCACAATGACATTTCCAAACAACAATGCATCTGAATGCATTTGCATATGGTTCTACTAAGGAACAATATGATACAAATTGCTTTTTTTGTTATTTTGATGGATTCATTAAGTATTTGTTATTACCACCTCATAACTATATAAGTTATTAAACAGAGACTTTTGTTCGTTTATTATTGAAGAATCCAAGTGACCAAAAATGAATAAAGAAGTAATAAATCTCCTTGAAGAACTTCAAGAATATGTTAGTACTATGTCACATTTGCAAGAGTCAATGATGGATGGGTTTTATGAAATATCCAGGGCTCGAAAGTCTTATTTTGGAATAAATCCCGAATTTGTTTCAGGAGTTGGGGAAAATACGAGAAAGATTTACCAGAAAGATTCTGAAATTAGCTCTCCTTGTGATAAAATTGGGTTACCAGGAGTTTCAGCTGACATTGTCCAAAGTATCAAAAGCCATTTTGAAAACTCATTACTTCTAGTTTTGAATTCTGCAAAAATAATAGCGCAAATACAAGAACAATGCAAGAAAATACAAAAGTGAAATAAATATGTGTTTTTTAATTATCAATTCTTTCATATACAAGAATAAAGGCTGTTGTTGACTTGGAGTTTATGGGATTGGATTTAGAAATAGATGAATCATTAAAGAGCAACCATTTGTAATCACTACATAATATATGTGATGTATAGTGACCTGCAAAAGCTTTTCCCATATGATCAATAACCGAAACCAATCTATACTCATTAGTACCTTGGCTGGTGTCCAAAAATAACTCCATTGGATAATCAATTGCAATATCATTTTTAAGGATGCTATTAAATCCATTATGGAATCTATTTATGTGTATTATTAGTATAGGTGGGAGCTTCAAAAACTCTGTATGACATTCAATGTTTGGGGATTCACATGTAGAACATTTACAATTTGAAGTTTTTGTATCTCTAATAAGACTAATGAGGTCAATCGCTGCATTTGCATTATCATTGTTTTTATAATCGAAATTTTTAACCATCCGAATCCAATTAAAACCACCATCAATAAACTCGGTATTAATTAATGCCCTAACAGCTCTTTTAACAATTGTCTGACAATTCTTTAGAGGTTTCAATGAGCTTTGTTGGGACAATTTATGGGTTTTACTTTGAATACTGATCAAAATACGATCAGGGCTAGGTACCTTTAAAGGCGTCAATGAAGATATATGTGTTCGTAAATCTTGAGGAATAAGCTTTGGAGTCCCTTCATCTCTCTCCCATAGATACGAAAAATACTCATCACATAAACTTTTGATATCTTCAACAGTACAGTCATATCCAGGAACTTCAATTAAAAAAGGACCTGCAACAACAGTTGATCCAGAGCTAAAGAATCTTTTGGTATTAATGCATAAACAAACATTAAGATGAAGTTTAGACCTATCTCTCACTTCGAATGCAAATAATGTCTTACCAGAGCTTGGTAATTGTATATCCGAGTACCATTCAACATCATTTCCATGAATAGGACCTGTTCCGAATACAACTTCAGTTTTTTTCCCAAGAACCGACGACAAAGCAGCACAAAAATCTTCCGTACTATTATTCCCTCCGACTCGTATTCTCATATTTTTGCGAGGCAGCAAAGGGTTAGCAGGTACAAAAACGAAATTAGGAGACTGATGAATTAAAAGGGGAATATACATTGATAATGTAAAAAAATCCGCACATTTGTGAGTGATTTCGGATTTACAATTTTGGCATATGCATTTCTTCCTTTTTGTTCCAAGAAACAATTCAGAAATAGGTGTTGAAGAATCAAAGAACATTTCTGGATGACTATTAATAAATTTCTCCTCATTATAATCGATTGAATCAATGAATGGAGGATCTATCGAGGCAAAATTTGAATGAAGGGTCATGAGAATCAATGATAACAAAGTATGGGCATTTTGAGGAGACATCTTTGATAGTATCGGTATCTCCCGAAAAATGTGATTTTTAATTGATGAAACTTGCATTACAGAATTTGATGATTCATATTCACTGAAAAATGAAGATAGCTGAAATAATAATGACTTGGAGTTTTCTCTATTGAAATGAGCCATACATACAAAACAAAGTTTTCGGATATGAACCAAACATTGCAAAACGCTATTTAAAAAACAATTGTTTTCTAAATTTTGAAGCCCTCGATGACCAAAAAATCGAGATTCATTATCTCTTATTTGAATTGAATCATTTTCCGGATTTGTTGGAGAATAATCAAATGTTTTTGATGAGGGATTCCTCGTCAACCCTTTACTTGGCACTTTGTAAACAATTGAAGAAGCACTTCCTCTCCTTCTATCAACACTTACAGGCTTTGGAGGAGTGGAAAGAACCTTCGCAGACAAAACGTTCTCACATGAAGAATTCCCATTTGGAATAAATTTGATAAAGGGACGAAAATGAGATGACTTCCCGGTTTCTACTGGCAAAGGCTCTGGAATTGCTTCATCATTATTACCTATTTCTATTTGCGTTCTATTGTTATTTGAAACATCATCTAATACAAAATCAGTGTTTTCAAGTAGTTGAATAGACACAATCTGACAATCATCAGGTAGAGGTGATGAAAGTTGTCCTCTGTTTATGTACATTTTTAGATCAAAATTAGATGGATCCAAGCCAAATTTTTGACAAGATTCAATTTTAAGATCCCTAATTAGTCGATATTTGATAATTTGAACCCTAATTGTTTCATCTTTGTAGTGTATTCGATATGGAGACTTAGTAATCCCAGGAACTAGAGATCCATCAATTGGATTATAATAAATAATAGCTCTAATCGGTTTGTCATAGTCATGATTATGGAAGTAGCCAATAAAAATTTTTTCCCACATTTGTTCTGTCACAATTTCATATTCTTGATGCTCTGATATAACTTCATTACGATCAATTTTTTCCCTAAGCCAGCCAAACTCGATTTCAGGTAATTTTGTCGGATTTCTATCCAATTTTTCTAATGGCCACCATTTTTTCATAAATGTAATCGGAATCAAATAAACATAATCACCAGAATTAATTTTATCATTAAACATCATATGATATTTCTGAAAATCCCATTGGAGCTGAAATAGTTCGTCTTGCATCAGTTATCAGTAGATTCAGAATATTCAATTTTGAAAAAATGTAAAACTTATAAATAATTCAAATTACAGTTTATTTTGGATTTGAGAAAAAAGTATCAAATCTTATTAATTGTTGTTTTCGAATTAACCATTTTGATTGTCCCATAATTGTTTGGGACTTTTGAAGTACTTTTTCTGATTTTTTATGAGGAGTTTGAATAATTTGGCTTTGTTTTTGGAGAACTTTTTTAAATAATTTTTCTTTTTTGGATTCTGAAAATTGTGGCAATCCTGGTGTTTGGCTGATTTTTATGAGTTTCCTCTTTTTGATTGGGATTTTTTTTGATAAACTTTCAATATCCGAATACTCATAGTCGGATTCAGACTCGGATTGCGCTGTTTCGACATGAACTGGTTTTATAACATCATCTGTAAGTAGAGTTTGAATATTTTGCTCATTGCTAACTGATAGAGATAGAGGCAAAGGCTTTTTCTGAGGAATTTGGAGATTCAGCGATTGACATGAGTATTCATAAGGTCGGTGAATAAACATGCTGCTTTGAGATTGATTTTCAGCATGGGTTCTTAAATGCACTTGATTTTCTATAGTTTTGCTTATTGATAAGCTATCAAGTTTTTCGGGAAAATGAGCTGAAGAGCAATCAGACATCACAAGGCAAATTTGATTATCACCCAAAGACTCGGAAGATGTGCTCTCAAAATTTAAGGTTTTTGCGAGCTTATTAGTAAACTCAGAGTCGATTATTGACAGCGATCCATGGTCTGAGCTGAATCCGATTTGATTATCAGGCATTAAGTCATTTGAAGTTTTCATCGATCTCCTGTGAAAAGTATCCATTGATTGATCTGGAGAGACATTAGGTGATGCACTTTTTGAACTGTTTGGAGATACATTCGAAGATCTATTTGGAGAAACATTTGACGATCTCTTTGGTGATCTATTTGGAGATACATTTGTTGATCTATTTGGAGAGACATTTGTTGATCTATTTGGAGAAACATTTGATGATCTAGTTGGAGATAAATTTGCTGATCTATTTGGCGATACATTTGTTGATCTATTTGGAGAAACATTTGATGATCTCTTTGGTGATACATTTGAAGATCTATTTGGAGATAAATTTGCTGATCTATTTGGAGAAACATTTGAAGATCTATTTGGAGATAAATTTGCTGATCTTTTTGGAGAAACATTTGATGATCTAGTTGGGGAAATAGTTGAAGATCTATTTCGTGATATATTTGTTGATCTATTTGGAGAGACATTTGATGAACTCTTTGGTGATAAATTTGCTGATCTATTTGGTGATACATTTGATGATCTATTTGGAGATAAATTTGCTGATCTTTTTGGAGAAACATTTGATGATCTAGTTGGGGAAATAGTTGAAGATCTATTTCGTGATATATTTGTTGATCTATTTGGAGATACATTTGATGAACTCTTTGGTGATAAATTTGCTGATCTCTTTGGAGATACATTTGATGAACTCTTTGGTGATAAATTTGCTGATCTATTTGGTGATACATTTGCTGATCTATTTGGAGAGATATTTGAAGATCTATTTGGAGATAAATTTGCTGATCTATTTGGTGATACATTTGATGAACTCTTTGGTGATAAATTTGCTGATCTATTTGGTGATACATTTGAAGATCTATTTGGAGATAAATTTGCTGATCTATTTGGAGAGACATTTGTTGATCTATTTGGAGAAACATTTGTTGATCTAGTTGGGGAAACATTTGACGATCTCTTTGGTGATACATTTGATGAACTCTTTGGTGATACATTTGAAGATCTATTTGGAGAAACATTTGCTGATCTATTTGGAGAAACATTTGTTGATCTCTTTGGAGAGACATTTGTTGATCTATTTGGAGAAACATTTGTTGATCTAGTTGGGGAAACATTTGACGATCTCTTTGGTGATACATTTGATGAACTCTTTGGTGATAAATTTGTTGATCTATTTGGAGAAAAAGTTGAAGATCTATTTGGAGATAAATTTGCTGATCTCTTTGGAGAGACATTTGACGATCTGTTTGTCGATACATTTATTGATATATTCGGAGAAACATCAGCATAACTGCCCTGAATTAATGTTGACGATCTCTCAGGGGTAGAGTACAAAGATAAATTTGAATGGACTTTTTTTGATCTCTTTGGAGATTCATTAGGAGATCTATATGTTGAGAAATTCAACGATCTCAGTGGATAATGATTAATATTATTCAAAAAAAATGGTGAGAACTCTTTTCGAGATAAACTTTTTGATCTGTTTTTATCTTTCATATTTGATCCAATCAATTCATGTCTCTCCGCACTGTCTATTTCTCGGATCAATTCATGAATATCCTCTTCAAATATACAATCTCCTTCATATATATTATAAAAATTTCTACTATTATTCGAGTTTTCTTTGTTTAAGACTGAATGAGCCTTATACTCAAAACTGGGGTTTGAATAATCTTTTTGAGCTGAACTGACATGACGAATATCATCTCCAAAAGAAAGAGGCTTAAAATTTACAAAATCCTTATTTCTCTCGGTATTTGGCAAAAACTTAACATATTGATTATGACCAACACTTCTGTGTCTCCTTTTCCCGATCAAAGAAGAATTCATCCATTGTTGATCTATACTAATATAATTTTTATCTTCTAACATACCACTATTTCTATCAGTAAACTTATAAGGGCATATCCCCGATGAATTAATTATAAAAGAGGAATAATTATTATCAAATACTAATCTAGGAGTTCTTTTATGGACAATATACTGTTTATCTCCCTTAATTTCAATGAGGCTCTGGTTTTTGTCCATTTTCGAAATACTTTCCAATATTAACGATATTGTAATTTATTTTATTTCATCATATTCAATTTCTTTTCTCTTGCCAACACCAGTCATTGAAATCATTGCTGGGAGAACAATAAACCCAAATATAAATCCAAAGAGCCCACTCATAACCAAAAATGTTGCGAAAGGAGGGAATAAAAGGATTACAGAAGGGAAAAGGAATGCAGCAGCGGCAAGTGTGGTACAAAGAGCTGAAGATACAGGAGATGCAAACATTGTTATTGATTTTTGGAGTTTCCCGAAAACTGAAAGACCAGAATTGTCATGAGCCATAGCAAGCATTGGCTGAATAATAAAATCAGCCGAATAACCAGCTGCAATAGATATCATTACGGCTTCATTAACACCAATCATCCACCCATCAAGATAAAGAATACCAATAATAATTACAACAACTGCTCCCATTGAGATTGCTACCAAAAATGTATATCGAAAACTGAGTGTTGATATAAATATGACCAAAGCTGCAAACAGAATGGATTCCACAACATCAACAAGGGCTTGTTTTCCAACTGCATCTTGGGTTTTCATCTGAACCCATGGAAAAGCTGTCATATACCCATTAATCGAAAAATTTTGAGGCTTTAGAGCATCAATTCCTCTGGACAAATTTTTAGATAACTCATACAATACATGCAAAGAGTCTGATGACCGATCTTTGGGTTGTTTCATTGTTGCTTTCATAGCTATATACATGAGACTTTGATTATCGTAAGAAAACCCAATTGTGTTCTTTGAAGAAGTACCTTTCCACAAAACACTATTGTCGGTAATGCCTAATCTATTTCCAAGCAAATCTTGGAAACCTTTCATTACAGAACTGTAATTCTGATGAGGAACAGGGAATGTCCCTGTTTGATTAATCGAATACTCTTTCAAAATCCTTATGGGACAAACAAGTCCTGTTTTAAGGGTATGATCAATTAATAATGAAGAGTTTTCAATAAAATCACATACATCAGATAAATACTGCTGAGATGATGGTAGAGAAAGGTTGATACCAGTAAAAATCGAACTTCCAAATTTATCAGGGTAAAGGAAATCAGAAAACTTATGGGTTATTGTATCACTGATTCCCCAAACATATACTAAGGAAAAGTCAATGTATGAAGTCTCAAAAGCATTCTCTAAAAGAGTTAACCCTCTTTGAATATTATGTTCATTATTTAGATATTGGATTTCAAATTTGGTTTTAATCTGTGCAGTGAAATATGCCATTATGAATGTTAAAACAATGAAAAACAATACAATTGGGAACCTGTAGAAATATATAAATGGACCTAAATAATTATGAAAGAATTTTTCCCATCCATTATATTCATGAATAGCAAGTCCAGATGCATTTATCTTAAAAGTAGCCTTATTTGACATGAAATCAAACAATCCATTATTTGGATAATCTTTGACGGTTTCAATTATTTCTTTTGAAGTGATTGAATCTAGTTCAGGTTTGCTTGAGACAAGGGGTTCATTGTTCTGGTCTTCAGGTTTCTTTTCAAAATACTTTATCCAAATACAAATAACTGCAAGATACCAGGAAAACGTAAATACAAAATCATAAAATAGCTCCAAAAAGCAAAATATACCAAAGTATTGCATAATTCGAAAATCGGCTCCAACCAAAGCGAGAAAAGCAACTGCTGCAGTTGATAATGAAGTTGCCAATGCAATTAATCCATGATGAACAGCCCATGCTAGCCTCTTTTCAACAGATTGTTTTCCAGCTTCGGTATGAGATGATTGCTTAACCAAATCAAATAAAATGAACATGCAGTCTGATCCAATACCACATATCAAAAAAAGTCCAATAACATTTAGGGCATCAAAGTGTTTTATCGAGAATGGACCATGTATTGTGGCAATGGCACATGGGATCGAAAAGAATATACCAATAACTCCGAACAGACTAACAAACAATGTTTTCATATGAAATATTGAGTAAATAATTAGAAAACCAAATGATCCGATGAGCCATAATATTTGTTTCTCAACCAAATCGGATATTTTTTGATCAATAAGACCTGGAAGGTAGTCAAAACCTTTAAGTCCATTTGGAGAATGTTCTGTCAGCTCTTCAATCGGCTTAACAAAACCTTTGGCCCAATCAGTATACTGTTTGAATTGAGAATCGTATTTATCTGCAGCATTGATAAATCCATTTTGTGGTGTGCCAAAAGAAAGCATACTCCTGAGAACTTGAGAATACTTATTCGTTGAGTTGCATCCTCTTCCCAAAAAGTTTGCAGTAATTGCAGGCTGTTTCAATATATAGTCGATTGCTCTTTGTGTTAAATTTTCAGGTTGTGGATTTGGAATAAATGATGTTAGCTTAACAGCATCTTTAAGGTATTCAATAAACGATTGAAAGAGCATACATTTGGTCTTTGGATCAATTTTTATGGGGATATCTCCAATTTTTGTTTGGTTAGGCTTATAACAGTATTTTTCAAAATCAGGAATGGAATAAAGTTTATTCTCAAGTCTCCAAATATCTCTCAATACTTCAATATCTAATAAATTCTGTCCTCTTCTTTCATATACAATTACTCCTTGAGCAAGTTGCTCGGATAGTTCTGGGATAGTATTGGTAAGAGAATTCCTTTGTTTTGTAGAAAAATAAGTCACATCTTGAGTATTTGCATATGCATCCCATGCATTAATAATCGGTTCACCATACCATCTATAGTTGGGAATGTTTGCTGATACATGAAAACCATAAACTCCAAATAACCAATAACTAACAATTGCTACTATTGAAAAAGATAAAAACATTACTAAAATGGCATTCCTATATATAAACGAAACATATTTTTCAAGCCATCTCCAAGTATGATTTTGTGCAGATTCATTTGTCGCCATATGATGATTTGATGTGGAATAATTATCTCAAATTTATCAATATGGTGATCGGAGGAATTCAATTTTTTTTGAAAAAGATTCTGTGAAAAATTGAATGAGCCTAATAAAGACAAGTAACGGTCGGAAAGTCATTTTTACCCAAGAAGCATTGCATTAGACCCTTCATTAATTTGAGAGTATTGCCTCTTCAAAGAAAAATAGGAGAATCCAATGATGACAATAATGATTGTCAACGATATGCATATTACAGAAAGAATAGTAACTAAAGAATTCTCATTCTTGGGTTGATGTGTTGATGTTGGAGTTGGTTTTTGGGGTTGGTATGTGGGATCACCAAAAAGCTTCAAGAACTCTCTAAGAACATCGGTTTTAGTGTTTGTGGTACTAACTTTTACTCCTTCTCCAATTGTATGAGCATTAATAGTATCTGCACCAAAGTTAATCACATCGGCATCAGTGTAACCTCTTGTTTGGAATTTTCCTGCTTCAATTCCAGCATGAAAAACCACTGGCTTAATTTCTTCGCCTGAGATGTGTTTGTATCCTTCACGGAATTTGGTAAAAACGTTTGCTTTTTGGTTTCCAACCCATGGATCATTGTTCGAATGCTCAATAGGTTTATTAAACAAGAACACTCTACTAAATGATGACATTCTTCTCCTTAAATAGTCCAAATGACCCTTGATATGGGTTCTAGGCATTACATGGAATGACATTTTCTCTTCAGTGGCATTAAATACAACTCTTGCAACATTCTGAGATGTATAAATTGCATCAACAACATAATACAAAACACCATGAAACATGTTGATTACAGAATCAACTAATTGAACAGAATCCTCTTCATTTAGAGATACATAATCCTCCTCTATTTCTTGAGATTTGATCTGATATGTAGCTTGAGAAAGTTGAAGTGCGGCATATTGAAGTTGCAAATTTGCGAAAGTTGCAGAAATAATTGACTCAGCTTTGTTCGCATTATCTTTTGATACTGCGATGGAAACTTTTCCATTTACAGGAAGGACATTGTAAGAATCCCCTGTGATAAAATACCCGATTCTGAAAGAAATATCATTTTCAATTAATTCAGCAAGCATTCTGGAACACCAATCATGTGGAGTTGGTCTTCCATTAATCATATTCATTCCAGAATGACCTCCTATCATATTTAACACCGAAAAATCAATTCTCTTATGTGTGTCTTTTGAAACTTTTGAGACATTTCTTTTTCCATTAAGTTCAAATCGAATTGAACCTGCAGAAGAAATTGCCATTTTATCGCTATCAAAAAAATCAATATTAATGATACTCTTTGAACGAAGTCCATGGGTCAAGTTTTCAGGTCCAGGAAGATAGTCCATTCCAACCAAACCAACTTCTTCATCTGAAGTAAATAGTAATTCAATAGGTCCATGCTTGAATTCGTCCCTTTCTTCAGCTGTTAACAGCTGCCATGCAGTTCCTACTCCATCATCGGCTCCAAGTAAAGACTCATTAGCTATAAACCAATCATTTACCAGGTTCACTTTGTATGGCAGTTTTTCAGCTGTATAATGTAAAGCTACATCCATATGGGCTTGAAGACATACAGATGGAGAATTCTCCAACCCAGGTGAAGCTGGGATCCTAGCAAGCACATTAGGGGCACCATCAATAGTAATAGAACTCTCAGGAAGGCCCATTTCAAGAAGCCACTTTCTAATTTGAGGTGCTGCATACTTATGATTCCATGACTGCCTTGGCACTTGAGAAAAGGCAAAAAACCACTCCCAGTACCTTTTATATTGACCTGGAACGGAATCAATTAGGTTTTTGTAGAAACTGACATCAAGTTCAACTTTGCAAAAGGCAAATACAACAAGAAAACAAAACATTTCTCAATGCGAATTGGTGTATGGGCATGGCACTTTTAAAGGATCAGATAGACCTTATCGTTTTCACTATTATTTACATTTTATATTATGGGACAATTTCAATGATTATTTGGATTTTGAAAACTGGTATTCAATTATTTTTCGACATCACTGTTAAATCCAAAATAACCTCGCAATATTCTGATAATCATGAAATTTTCATAATAGTCCTTTCAATAGAATTCAAAAGAAACTGATAATTTGAAAAAGGTCTCCCGAACTATCAAAAGGATTCTGAAGTCACATTGAATAAAGTTGCCCAATCATTACACAAAAAATGTATCATAAGCTAACCAAACAAGAGCTAATATCTCTTGAAAATGAATTTTTTAAAGAAGCCGAAGCTCAATCAGGTACATGGAGCCTTGAGAGCATCGGAAAGCTAAATGAGTTTGTAATACGATTCAAACAATGTGAAGCGAATCAGTTCATATCAGATATAGCGAAAAAAATTATTTCTCAAGAGACATTGCCTCTTACAAGGTTTAAACTTTCTCAACTTTGTCGAATCATTTCCAAAAAGAGACTTCCCCAATTCGAATTCTCATTTGATATTGTCAAAAATGATTTACTATCCTTTTGTAATAAACTCACAAAGGGAAACCTGGTTGATGCTACAGTAACACACATATTGTCATTGTATCAAGAACATAATCCAATTGAAATCCAACCTCCTTCCTTCTTTTCATCCCTAACTCAGCCAAAATCTTCAATTCCTATAAGGCTTTAAGAAAATGTGCGAATAAATGTGTTTTTAACGAAATTTATAATCGATATTTTCTCGTTAAATATGAATGGTATTATTATTGAACCTACCGCTGCAGTTTTCCCTCCTGCATATATCAGCTCTTCATCAAGATTAATGGTTAAATTCACAAATACGACAAATGAAAACATTGTATTGAGATTTAAGAAATATCCAACAAAAGAAGAAGAGGAATCTGATGTTTCTCTAGTAGATATATATGATCCAAAGCAAAGAGGTACTTTTAAAAATGTTTCTGTATTTTCTACTGATCAGTTTTCATTTGAATGTGATGAAATTGTTGTATGGCCCAAAACTTTTCAGCAAACTGTTGTAACTTTTGTTCCAACAATAGCCACAAAATATGAAGCAACTGCATACATCTCAATGAATGATAATTCTCAAAGATTTCCTTTCAAGTTATCCGGATCTGGTCTTCCTCCCGTGGCTCACTTCGTTACAGATAACATATTGGTTGGTCATATTGCACTTGATACTATTTTTGACTATGTTGTGGAACTTCAGAATACTGGAAATGTTATTGTTGAGTATTCTCTAGAAGAAAGATCATCAAAGCCTCTTCAGTTTATTTTTTCTCCGAAAAGTGGGTTAATACCCATTGGACAATCAACAAAGATTAGTGTTAAGTTTATTGCTAGTGGTGTTGGAGCTTTTACTGAGACTTTTACATTTAAAGTGAAAGGTGCAACCCAAAATCATCCAACTATCACATTTTCTGGGAAAATTATTGGACCTGTCTTCACTGTTTCTCCAAAACAAATTGATTTTGGGACAGTTGGATATGGTTTTTTGTACTCGCAAAAACTCACTATAGAGAACAAATCCGAGATTCCTTTTGATTATAACATTCGAATGTCACATGATGGTTCGTTTGAAAGAAGGGAGTTTAATATTGAACCACTTTCCGGAACAGTGAGCAAATTTGGGCAATCATCAATAAATGTGGATTTTATCCCAACAACAGTGCGAGTATATGATTTGATTGTTTATATAGATATTGCCCGTTTTGGAGATAAGGTTGCATCCATACCAATTAGTGCTCATTGTGTTTCTCCAAATCTATCATTATATCCTGAGATTGTTGATTTTGGGGACATATTTATTGGACATGAGTATACACAACCACTTCAGCTTCGTAACATGACCGATTTTGTTGCCAAGTATGAATTTGTTGAACAAAATGAGGCTTCAAAAAAAATGGGGAATGTTTCATTGATTCAATTGAGTGGAATTGTTGAGGCACATCAGCAGAATCAAGTAATGATATCATTAAAAGGAAAAACTCTTGGAAAAATATCAATTGAGTGTTTCTTTCAGATATATGGTTCTGACGACCCTCCATTGAAACTCAATGTAATTGGAAATTGTGTAGGACCTACAATTGAGTTTTCAATGAGTTCTATTTCTTTCGCAAGTGTTCAAGTTTTGAAAAAAGAGTCAAAACAGCTATTGATTAAAAATACTTCTCTAATACCAGCCAAATTTAAAGGAGTAATTGATCAAACAATTCCGGTTTTCACAATGGATCCAATAGAGGGATTGATTAATCCCCAAGAATCATTTCCATTATCTGTTCAAACAAGTCTTAACGATATATTATCATTTACCGGGAAGCTTAAGATATTTTTCGACTATTTATCTCCATTTTCGATTCCTATTTCGGCAAATGGTATCGGCTCTCCCATTGTTTCTTCTGTGGATATGACATCTTTTGATTTTGGTCATATATTAACTCAACAAGCTTCAAAGAAAGTTTTTTCATTGACCAACCACAGCGATAGATCTTATGAAATAAGATGGACACTTGGGAAAATTAAAGTTCCAAAAGATCTCGCTACTGATATTGTTTGCAAAATTAGCCCTGAATATGCGATTCTTGATCCAAGGGAATCACATGAATTTGAAGTATATGTGTTTTCCAGTAATGTTGTGTCTTTTTCAATGAATGTTCAATGTCACTCTACGGTAAAAAGGCAGAGATCTGAGATGTATAATTTCGTTGTTAAGGGGACATTTGTCCAACCATTAATAACAATATCACCACCAAGCTTAGATTTTTCTTTGACATCAAAACCAAGTGAAGATGATAATGACAGTTTATCAATCAATTCTCTAAGAATGATTATTCAGCAGCTTGTTTTTTCTAATACTACAATGTTGCCTCTAACACTTGAACTGGATTGTCCTGAACCTTTCTATATTCAGAGAAATACAGTAACTGTTGAACCCAAGCAATCAACTCAACTTGATGTCTCATTTAATCCTGCTTTCAAAGACGATTATAATACTGAGACTATTAACAAAAAAATGGTAGTATCATTTTCTAACCACCCTCAAAAAATGATTATAAATATGAAAGCTTTGATAACCATCCCCAATATTAAATTTGAGCCACAAGAAGACATTGATTTTGGTGTAATGATGGTTAATACTGAGCAATCCAAAACCATTTCAATGATTAATCAATTTGGGGAGTCAATTAAATATCACTGGTCGTTGCAAAGTGAGAATGAAGAATCCACAAAAGTTTTTGATGTTTTCCCTCTACGAGGAGAAATTCTTCCTAATGAAAGTATTGTAGCTCATTTCAATTATTTTGCACTTGAAGATCCGAATGGAAAAACTGCATCATATTCGTCAATAGCTATATGTCATGTATTTGGAGGACCTGACTATACATTTAAACTATCAGGCAAAGCTGCCTCTATTAATTACCGAATTGATCCAACACATATAGAAAGCAGTGGTGTTGATTTTTCTTTGCCCACTGAACATTCATTAAATATTGAGAATAATTCTTCTGTGCCTATTCATTTTAAGATTAAGATTCCAAAAAGAAATCCTTTTTCTACATTTATCGTTACTCCAAAAGAGGGTACAATACAAAAAAAATCAACCCAAGAATTAATGGTTTCTATTATTCCAGGTTCTCCATCTCATTATACTAGTTCATTTTTCATACAGATTGGTAATTTTGAAGAAACACGGGTTGATGTTAGTATCGATGCAATGTTTGCACAAATAGTTTTATCATTGCCAAGAGATGATAATGATCCAGCCCATCAATCAATCATGAATAAAATGCGATTATCACTACAAAATTCTGAGATTAATGACCGAGAAGAAATCAGTGTTCAATCATCTCAAAGCAGCGTTAGACCTCTTCTTTTTGATGAGAAAGATATGTTAGAACATGAAAAAAAATTTATTCATCAAATTATTTCCAAAAAATCCAATTCTCCTTTGTTTCTGTCTAGAGTTCAAAAAACCGAAGACTCAATGGTTGACTCATTGTTAGGAAAAGCAGATTTCATAGCACAATATGTTTTAGACTTCGGTGAACTTGTATTGGGAGAAACAATGACAAAGAAAATAGAATTGAAGTCTGTGTCTCCATTTCCAATTAGTTTCGATATTGATGTTTCATCACTTAAGAGAAGTGGATTTCGAATTGAACCCAATTCATTTAAAGAAGTACCATCATTGTCTGTTCAACAAATAGAAATTACTTTTAATGCTGCAACTCGTAGAATTAATGATATTGGTGATGTTTCTTATCCTATCATTTTTTCTTTCCCAGATAAACATAGAGTTTTAGTTACTTTGAAAGCCCTTCTTAAAACACCATTTTTGGGAGTTTCCCAGACCCATTTCGAATTCGGTCAAGTAATAATTGGGCAAACCAAAATTATGACGCTTCAACTTCAGAATATGAATTCTGTATCTTGTGAGTTTTCGTTTGAAGAAGCGCAGCCTTTGGATATTTTAAGACGGAGTTCTCAATCAGTTGAAATTAATCCATATTCTATTGTTCCATCAACTGGTATTTTACCTCCATCTTCATATATAAATATTGCTATTCATTTTGCTCCACAAAATGAAAAAAGTTTTCAAATGCAAGTTCCTTTGAGGCTTCGACATTCACCAGATCCAATTTATATAACTGTGAACGGATCAGGGGCGCTTCTGCAACTTGTTTTTAAGCCCACAGAGTTACTTTTACCTCCAATAATGCCATATTCTGGGTATTCTTCTTTGGATGTGACAATTTGTAATCCTTCACAATATCCTGTTGATTTTTTTTCATGTCAATTTGATGAGGATATAAATAATGAAGGTAGTGAAGATCCTCGTGAGGCAGAAAGCCCTTTTGTAACTTATACCCCTAAGATAAAAGCGCCTGCAGCTGCTTCAAAGTTTTCTTTGGTTGTGATTGTTGACGGACCTCCTTTGAGTGGTAAAACTACTCTATCAAGGAGTTTGTCTAGGAGATACAATGTTCCAATCATTAATTTGGTTAATTTATGGAACGACAAAACAGAGTATTCTCAAGAAATCCGAAATTTAATCAACACTAATGAGTTTTCATCTGGTTTTATAATAGATGGTCTTGATGGTATTTCAGACCCTTCTTTTGATGAATTATTTCTTCAACAATCATTTAAACAAAAAGGTTTGGTTGAAGAAATATCCAAGAAACCATTTTCTTATACTCAATCGTCCCATAAATCAAATATTATTAGAGCAATAGAAGAAATTTTAAGTGTTTTAGAAGGGCACTTTGTTTTTCATATTGTTTTAAATCTCCAATATGAAGATGTTAACTCTAGAAAAGATAAAAGATATCAGAGAGAAAGAAGAAATAAGCGTAAACTAGCAAAAGAAGAGAAAGACTCATTATTTCAGATGACGGAAGAAGAATATGAAAAACTTTCCAAAGAAGAGAAAGAGGTAATTGATTCAAAAAGAAGAGAGTTGAGGCAGAAATTTTTTGAACAACCAGATGGTGATCAACAAGTCAAACATACTAGGAAAAAACACCAAAACTCTGATGCTGTAAATGATGTATCTCAAAACACTAATTCTAAAAAGAAGTCCAACAAAATATCTCAGATTCCAACCGATCCCATACAAATAGCCTGCACTATATTTGAGTTTTCTATTGGAACAATAATCAACAGGGTTCAAAATGGGACAGAAAAGTTTAAAGCTATTGATCCTTATGAAATAGGACAACTTGCTCCAGGTGTTTTGAATACAATATTCAATACACTGATTGTTGATGCATCTCAAAACCATGATGAAATATTGAAACAAGTCCTATCATTTGTCCCTCCAATTAAAAATCTCAAAGAGTATGCATTCAAAATGCAGATTCCTCAACCAGTTATAATTGATGGAATCGCCGCATCTGATGCAATGAGAGTGACTACAAAAATTCCAGAATATTTTTATATTGCAGTTGATGAAAACTCAATTAAACCAAAGAAAGTTGATTCTGATGAGTATTCTAAAAGGCATTTGACCCCAAAATGGCATATCAATGGGGAAAAAGAAATCTCAATGACTATTAAATTTGAGCCAAAGGGCCAGATGGGGAATATTCAAGAAACACTAGTATTTGGCATTGAAAAAAGCAGTGCCCCACCTATTTCATTGAAAGTTAAGAGTTTATGTACCCTTCCAGATATAGATAGATCATCAAAATCAATATTTTCAATCATAACCCCAAAATTTGATCCAAAGATTTCGCCTGCATTTGTTTCAGATATTAACGCGTTCCATTTCGGCAATACAATTATTTGCAAAGAAAGGAATTCCAAAACACCCACAAAATATCGAGCCTCAATCTTTTTTGTTAATACTTCTCCATTTATTGTTGAAATGAGTCCATTTTTTATTGACCAGCCACCAAAACAATTAATATGGTCAATTGAGCCCTCAGTGATTATCATCCCTCCCCAAGAGAAAATTGAAACAGTAATAGGTTTCCATCCAATCAATGGAGGGATATTTAAGACGACCCTCGGATTGTTTATCAAAGATAATCCCGAACCCTTTTATATTAATTGTGTATCTGAATGCTTTGTTCCTTCAATTGATTTGAGTACAACAGTTTTAGATTATGAGAAATGCCTAATAAATACCGAAAAATCTCGAAAAATAGAAATGAAAAACAATGGTAAAATCAACTCGGCATGGAGGATCAAAGGATTTAATGCATTTTCTGGCATTCTTACGATCAGTGAATTGGAAGGCATAATTGGCCCCAAATCATCTCTTACCTTGGTTGCCAAATTTGCCTCAACAAAACCAATCTCTTTGAAAAAAGGTTTTGTTCTTGAAGTTCTAAATGAAGAAAAGACTCAAGTTTATCAAACTCACAATATTCAGGTTTCTCTTGAATCATTTGATGTGAATTTTGACCTGATAATGCCAAAAGCAGGACAAGACACCTTAGATTTCGGATTTCTAAAGGTTGGACAGAGCAAACAAATGAGCATTGTTTTCAAGAATCGGGGAAAGTATCCAATATCCTATAAACTATCTCCTTTAGATCCGAAATTTTCCAAGATTTTGAGTTTGTCTCCTTTTGAAGGGATTGTTCCTCCTGGGGACAAAGGTTCATCGATAATGGCATCATTTTCTTCTTCTAGTATTATCCAAATGCAGTCCACTCCAATGTATAGTTTGAAAATAATTGACAGCCAAACAAAATCTGTAACCGAGAATATTAATATTCCTGTAAGCGTTGCTACTTCATACAACTCATATAGTCTATCTGTTGGGAAGAAAGTTGATTTTGGTCTAACTTCTACAGGACTACCTGTTAGTAAAGAGATAATACTAAAAAACACAGGTAGTTTTCCATTTGAGTTTGAGATCAAGCCCAAATCGGAAGAGCCAAATGAATCTCAGAAAATCCAAAAATCTTTACCTGTAATGAACAACAAATCAAAAGCTAAAAAAGCTGGACAAAATTCTGTAACTATTGGTCAGTTCACATTTACTCCCTCCTTATTTTCTTTAACTCCTAATTCTCAAGTATCTATAGTAACCGAGTTTTTATCTAATGACCCAGGGCAGTTCACATCAATAGCATCATTATCCATACCAGATTTATCCCCACAGGATTCTCATTCTTTGATCAAATTCTCCGCAATTTCATATTCTCCAGCAATTGATGTTTCTAGCAATGAAAAGGTATTTCCAGGGCTTCCTTTGTGTATTAGAGTTGATTTATCGAAGAAAGATATAACTTGCTTTTTGGAGGATGAAAGGATTATTCATTTTGCTCCAAGAGTTCTGAATCAAAAGGAAACAGTTACTGTTCAATTAATTAACACTCAACCAATAGAGTGCCATATTGATGTTTTTGTTAGAAGCAAAACTAAAACACCTGTTCCCTTTGAGATATCAGAAAAATCTGTTGTTATTGCACCAAATTCGACCTCATCAATTCAGGTTTCGTTTTTGCCAATTACAAATGAGTCTTTTTCTGCAAGTTTCGAAGCTTTGCTACACTCAAATCCAAATTCCAATGGGCTTTTTAAATTTGGTCTTGAAGGCATTGGTTCATTACCATCAGTATCACTCTCAACAAATTTAGAGAAGGGGAAAACTGGTTATATTTGTAATCTTGGGAAAACACTTCTTGGATATGATAAAACAAAATCAATCGCATTATCAAATGATAAACCTATTTCCGCGATTATATCGATTGTTGCAAAGCCCACTCCAGATTTTGAAATTTCTGGAATAGAATCCTCAACGATTAACATGCAGCCAAATCGACAGATTATATTTAATGTTATCCACAGGCCTCAAAAACCAAGAAAAAACCAATTCGATGTTTCAATTAATATTATTGAAAATCCAAAATCCAATTTTGTAATATCATTTTTTGCTGAAGGATATAGTGAAGATATTGTTTTTGAGGGACTGAATGAAGAGTGTGAGATTCATTTCAAAGATACAGTAATTGGACGATCACAACAGGTGTCATTTATTGCTAAAAATGTTTCCGATTCTGATATTAGGTTCATAATGAACTCTACACCTGATATTGTTTTTAATCCTCGAGTCGGGCACCTTCGAAGGAATCAATCAAAAGAGATTTCTGCTGTTTTTTTCAGTGAAAAACCAGTTAAATATATTGCATCTAAAGGCAATTGCCAAATCACAAAAATTGAACTTGTTGATATTAATTCTGAAGATTGGGATGATTCAAAGAAAATTGTTACATTTGTGCCGATTGATGATTCTGTTAACAAAAACCTGAATGGAAAAGTACCTCCGATTTCTGAACAAACCAAGGGTACCAAAAAGGTAGTATCTGTTTTACCTGAACCATCATATCGTCCGATTCAAGGAATTAAACCAAGAGACATTCCTCTTAAAGTATTTTCCGTTTCTGATATTATTAAGTATAGTATTGACACCAATGAAATTGCTTTTGCTTCAACAATGATGTATCAATCTAGATCTGTTGACGTTAAACTTATCAATACATCATCAATCAGATTCGAATACCAATGGGAACTAATCAAGTTCGAATCTCTGAGAACAGATTACTCAACAACAAAATCCCCACCATTTCATATTGAACCTTCAACTGGTTATATTGAGTCTGGACAATCTTCAATATTTAAAGTCTTTTTCAGTCCTATGGAAGTAGATGATTTCACAGGTAAATTTTTATGCCAAATACCATTCTTAACACAATCAGATCCTCCATTAATCGATGTTAGTGGTTTATCTAGAAGACCGATATGTCATTTCAACATAATCTCTTCTGATTATTTGACAAGAAGGCATCCAGATTTCACTTATTCTCTCCCTGATAATGTTCAAGTTATAGAAATATTTGCAAAATCTGTGGGTTCAAAATCTTCAAGGAAGGTTGAGATTATTAATCCTACCTCAGAGCCATATGAAACATCATGGAACAATATATCTGATAATTCTATGCAAACAATTTCTTGTGATATTAATCGAGCACTTGTATCCAGTGGAAAACATTATTTATACTCATTTTCGTTTTGTCCATCATCAGCAAAAATGGTGGAGTCATTATGGGAATTTGAGATCCCCAAACATGGAATCAAAGCATATTTCTTGTTTGTTGGAAGAATCACTCACTAATTGTTTAAAAATATTTTTACAGTAATTTTGCCTCTGCCTTGAAGTTAGCTTTTTCAGTTCTTGGAGATGAATCTCGAGTTGGAACACTACTTGTTGTTTCAGGAGTGTTCTTTATTGATGGTGGTGTATATATACTGCTAATTGGAATAAGCTTAGCTTTGAATGGAATTGTAGTATTAATAGGATATCCATTCTCATCCCAATTACCTTTTATTGATGGTGTTTTAGCAAAGACATTCCTAGATACTTCTCTTTTAACGCTTGTCCTTGTTTCTGTGGGATCAACCACATCGCAAATAGGAGAAATCAAATGAGTTGTACCTCGTAATGTACTGTGACTTACTGTCGATCTAGTTTTCCCAGGTACTCGTTGAGATAACCAATGTTTCTTAACTATTTCAGAAATTGGTAAAAACTCAATCTCCTTTCGAGAATTTGGATCCTGTAGGCCTCCTCGAAACACACCAGCCAAAATGTCAATAATTTTCTCAGATGGTGCTGTGTGTATTACAAAACACACACATGTATCAATAAAATAAAACAATGTTTCATAAAAGATTCTTTCCTTCCTCACTGGAAGATTGGATGAATCAGAGGATAATAGAAGTTGGCAATACAGAGATGAGAGAATCTGGAAAGATTCTGCTTGCTTTTTTTCTTGTTCAGAATACTGGATTTCATCGTCCTGAAATTGGGAACTCAGTGCCAAAGTTGAAGATGCGTAAAAAATTGAAGCAACTAATAATTGATCACATAAATCTTTGCGAATAAAACTCAAAAATTCATCAGATGGACGTATAAATGAATCAACATTTTTCCCATACTTGCTTTTTTCCCTTTTTAAATGAACTCGAACCTCATTAAGTCCATGTTCCTTAAGCTTCTCCAAATCAATATCAGTAGGTTCCTCTTGTTCATTTTGATCTTCTTTATTGCTTTCACGAGGAGAAGAATTCCGGGTTACTGGTTGAGAGTTTTTTGGGGTGGGATTAACACTCATAAATAATAACGAATATTTTATTAAATCTCTGAGAGGCTGCAGAGCTCTTTTTAAGATGTATTAAGGGAAAACAAGCAAAAAAATAAATGAGCGAGAATTTTTTGGGGAGAAATATTCGGGATTTGGGTTTTCGTGCTGGCCCCGTACGTAGAAATCGCAGGCCCGAGAAAAACGAAGATGATTCCATTGTAAATTTTTTTAATGGAGCCTTTAATTCCAGGGATGGGATTAATAGGAAATTTGAAGGAATAAAAATGAAAATTAGCAATGAGGAGAAGCCCATGATCGTTTTCCCAGATGGGCATATATTTATTGAAGCTTTTTCTCCGTTTTTTAGACAGGCACAAGACTTTGCAATTACAATTGCTGAACCTGTGTCAAGACCGGAGATGATTCATGAATATCAAATAACAGCATATTCTTTATTTATAGCATCATCAATTGGTATCACTGCGCAAGAAATAATCCGAACATTGAGTATTCTCAGTAAGATCGAGTTAAGTAGCGAGCTAATCGAGCAAATACAAATAACTATTTCGTCAGTAGGGAAAATCAAACTTGTTTTATGGAGAAATAGATTTTTTATTGAATCAACACAGATAGATATATTAGTGGGCCTTCTTAATGATAAGATATTTAATGATTCCCGAATCAATTCCCCTCAAGAAGGAGATGAAATTGATGATATTAGTGGATTTTACCGAATTGAATCAAGTAATGACAGTACTATTATTCCTGGTATAGGTTCGATTTCGAAACCAAAAGACTTCATTTTGGATGAACTCGATCCTGATGATTCTATTATTGAGAAAAATGAAAAAGTGTACTTGTATAGATTTGAAGTTAGATCAGATCATATCGAAACCATTCGAGAACACTCAATACAACTGAATCTCCCAATATCTTATGAGTATGACTTCCACAATGATTTCATTAATGAAAACTTAAAAATTGATCTGAAATCGAGCACAAACATACGTCCATACCAAGAAAAATCTCTCTCTATGATGTTCTCAGGATCCAGAGCTAATAGTGGTATTATTGTATTACCATGTGGAGCAGGAAAAACTCTTGTTGGGATATGTGCCATATGTACAATAATGAAGTCTACAATAATCATATGCAATTCTTCCATTTCAGCATCTCAATGGGATTATCAGATTAAAAAATGGACAAACATTGACTATTCTCTTGTTATTCAATTAACTTCAAAAAGGAAATCGGATTTGCCAGATAGACCATGTATCCTAATAACTACATATGGGATGATTGCTTCAAGCGGCCCAAGATCTGAAAAAAGTCAAAGAGTCTTAAATCAGATCACTAATCGTGAATGGGGACTTATGATATTTGATGAAGTCCAAGAATCAGTTGCACCAGAATCAAAAAAGGTTTCATCAAAGGTTCACAGCCACTGCAAAATTGGATTAACTGCGACATTATTAAGAGAAGATAATAAGATTAACGATCTTCGTCATATTGTTGGACCAAAATTATATGAGGCAAACTGGCTTGATTTAGCCAACAATAATTTTCTTGCAAGGGTTAAGTGTTATGAAATATGGTGCAAAATGACATCCAAGTTTTATAAATCCTATTTGGAAAAAGAGAACGAGTATGGTATCAAGAAAATTATAGCATCTGTTAATCCAAATAAGCTTAATGCTGCAGAGACACTAATTAAATACCATGAAAATCGAAATGACAAAATTCTTGTATTTTGTGATATTATTTGGGTTTTAAAGCTCCTTGGAGATAAACTGCATTTAAGTACAATTCATGGAGCTGTTCCTGATGATGAAAGAGAAAGGATTTTTAACCAGTTTAAGAATACTAACAAACTTAACTGCATTGTAATATCACGTGTTGGTGACAAAGCTATTGATTTGCCCTCTGCCAATGTTTTGATTCAAGTATGTTCACACTATGGTTCAAGAATGCAGGAATCTCAAAGATTGGGACGAATTCTGAGACAAAAATCGGGGAAAAACTCTGAATATAATGCATATTTTTATACTTTGGTGTCTGAAGATACTGAAGAGCTTTTTTATGGTGCCAAAAGGCAACAGTTTTTAATTGATCAGGGATACACATATGAAATTGTACAAAATGTTTATGAAAAATGGGGGAAGCCATATAAACTTCGATTTGAATCTGAAGACGAACAAAGACTTTTACTTGAAAGATGCATAAATGCTTCTGAAACAGATGGCAAAATAGAATCAATTATCTCTGATGATGAATCAATAAATACCATGACATCATCACAATTATCTATTGGAGTTAACAGCGGGTTTTTCATGAACAAATAATTATATAGAATAAAATACAAAAACAATTTATTTTTTGGTTTTTCTTGATGTCAGGATTGTTGATGAACGAAGTGTATTCGAATTTTTTGGTTTGGAAATAATTTTTTCTTCTTTTTGGATAATCTTTGATGAAAGTTGAATAGATGAACGAGTTCTAGGCGTGGATGGTATTGACCAGTTTTTTGTTAGTTTCAAACATATTGTTTCTAATAATGATGATAGTTTATCATAGAATTTCTTTTCAATTTGAGCTTTACATTTCAGCATAGCTTTGAGAAGAACTATTGAAGATTCAATTAGTTCTTCCTCATTATTTTCTTCGATCATGAGTTTTTCTTGGGAAATAAACCCCATATCAAATAGTATATCGAAAAATCTTCGGAGTTGAAGACTTAGAGTGTTTCTATTATCAATCATAAATAGTATCATTGACAAAGCCTCTGCTCTAATTGGATATTTTGCTAGCTTGATTTTGTCATCAATGGGTTCTGCAATAAATAACTCGAGATTATAAAGCATATCTTTGATAATATAGCTAAATATCATATCTAGCTCAATTGTTGGGTTACTAACCAACTCTTTAAACAAAACTTGTCTGATATTCCTTTCAAGAGGGTACCTCTTAAGCATTTGCATCTCATAAATATTGTTGGCACAACAAAAATGGACATAAGATAAATCTCGTTCCATTATTTTTGGGAAAACAGTGGATACTTTGGTGAAAAAACAATAGATGTTTGAATCATGAGGCATATCTGTCAAAGAATAAATAATCATTAAGAGAATGAAATCAATAATATTGGAAGCAGGATGGATGACTGATCTTGAAGTCGGGATTGGTCCATAAGAAATCTTATAAAAATTCTCTAGTATTTTGGATTCAATGGAATGTCCATTTTGAAATCTACAAAAATATGTCAGACACCTGAATAAATGAAGAATTTCATCCATTATTTCCTCAATCAAATTGGCTTTCTCGGTAAATTTGATATCTTTTGCTTTGGTCTTCGCCTTCAACAATGATGAACCCTTTAACTCAAAACGGGTTTCTCTTTCAACAATATCCTCGAGTTCTTTAACAATACAAATTGACTCTTTTAACAAAAAATCTATTGAAGATGAGAGAAATGATTGCGCTAAGCAAAAATAATCATTCGTATCGCAATTTGTCTGAGACAATTGTTTAATAAATAATGATGATGATAATACTCGCGTATATTTTAGTATACTATATAAATCTGTTTGATTACCTATAGAAAAGTCAATTCTTCTGGTATCGAAAGGTAAATTCAATCTGCTAATAGTGTTACTTCCCAAACATGAAAAAACTGATTGATAAACAGTCTCACTTGAATACAAGTTAATATCATGAATAAATTTAGCATAATCATCATCTTTCTGGTCAACAATGTTGAAAACAGCTCCAGAATTGAGAAAATTCATCACATGCCTATAAGATGCCCCATACACTAAATGATTGATTATAAAAAGCGACTTCTTTTTAAGGTTTCGATTATTTAATGAATCACTAAATAGTTGGTCAAAAAAGGAAAAAAGTGATGGAGAATACACATTTTTCAATAATAAAATCATTATTGGGTCATAACTTTGGATTTTGAACTTTAATAACACAAAAATGAAGAAATCGAGAGCATCAGAAGAAAAAAATGATGCAGATAAGCATTTCATAATCTTTTGAACAATTTTGAAATCCCAAAAAATGCGATTAATTGATTTCGAATAATTTTTTTGCCAAAAAGCAACTAAAGAAGATATTTGAATACTTTGAGACTTTTCAAATGATATGCATAGTGTCCGAGAAAGTTTTTCGGTTAAATCCCCAAAATAAATTATTGAATCATAGTATAACTCATTATGTTCATTTGATTTAAAAATATACTGACCAGCCACAGGAGTTAAAGAGACAGACTTCCTTATCAATCTGCTTAGTTTATTATGAGAATATATAAAGTATGCCGAGGAATCATTGATAATACTCCTTTTCCATTTCTCTTTCTGGTTGATAATATCAGAACTTTCGAATCTTAAATAGCAATTTCCTGTGTATAGAGCGAGTAATGAAAGTAATACTTGATCAGAATACTTAATAAGAAGAGAGCTTCCTTTTTCTATATTTGTGATATACTTCTCAAAGAAACATGACAGTTCATCGAATAGTTCATCATTAAAACTAATACTTGGGAAAACATATTGATCTGTTATTAATCCGTCTACTCTATTAATAATAAAACTAGTAATACTATCAATAAAACCATATGAAAAAAGATTAATGGCAATGCTTTCTAAAGCTGCCAAATCAAGAGGAAATGTATACATATTCTGTTGATCAGCTAATCCAACACGGTATATTATGGACTCGATTATTCTTATTGTAAACAAATAATTGCTTTGACTCAGTTGAGACAATGTTGGAATAATAAAGCTACTTAAAAACAATTCAGAATTAGGCATTCGACAATAATAGTATAAACTCTCATTGGTACGGCTATTGGGATTAAAAACAAAAGTTCGCAATAACGTTTCAGCTGTTGGCCTCTTTTTAGGATCAATTTGTAAACATTGAGCAATAACATGAAGATAAAACTTGGATTCATCATACTTCGTTGATGACCCTTTGTATGGCAATAGTTGATAATGTTCAAGGGAAAGGATTGAAGTTGGTGTATTGACTTGAGATTGAATGATACATATACCATGTTCGTTCGAACACTTTTCGTTTTCTCCAACTGTTGGAAAAGCCTGAAGCCAATCATAAAAAAAATCAACTGGAGGTATTAATGATACATCTTTAGAATAAATCGAATTACTATTTGAGTTAACTTTTACAGCCTTCATTAACTCTGATCCATATGATATTGGTAATTGTCCCGTTAAAATATATAATAATAATATTCCTATTTGCCAAATGTCAAAAGATGTTGAATAATTACTCATTGGTTGATGATAATACTCAGGAGGAAGAAAAGGGTTAGATGGGTCTGAAAAATGATTTGGCAAATGCAAAAACAATCCTCCATTTCCAATCTTTTGGGAATCTAATAATGATAAAATTGATACAGAATTTGTAGAAGGATTTATAGATATGTTTTTTGGATAAATTGTTCTACAAATAATGTTATTTGAATGTAACTTATGAACAAATAATAATAATTCACTAATAATTAATCTCAAAGTGGAAATCAACCTTGAATCCCCACCTAAAAAGGAATGAACGTGTAAATAATAGCTTAATGGTAGTTTATCAATATCTTCAGATAAAACAATCTCGGAATGATCTCCTTGTGGTTTAATTAGATAAACTTCCATAGTATTATTAGGAAACATACTTGTGACACAATTCATCAAATTGATATGGCTTCGGATTTTTTCAAAATTCTTATAATTATACTTGTATGATATAAATGATAATCTGCTTAAATTTTCAAAACCATATAAAACAGAAACAGCAAGTTCTTGATAAATTGAGGAATGTATCAACTCAGTAAAAAGGGGATTTCGATTTGGGGTCATAGAAAAAGTTACATTCGGAATATCTTTTGATTGGATTGAGGTAGGGATAACAGGAAATTTTATGGTCTGCATTTTTTCAAAAAGAGATTTTTGGAATAAATTATATACCATTTTCATTACCTTTTCAAGTAATTTCATTTTTATAATGGATTCAAGGGCATTAAGGGAACTTAACCTTGATTGGATATAATCAAAATGATATTTTGTGAGCCAATTGAATGAAGTTTGGGATTTTTCATTTGAAACTGTTCTTATTGGCTCATTTAACTCAGAAAGACTTTTTGAAAGAGAAAAAAACGAGTTTGATTGGTTAAAAACATTACTAATTTGCAATTTGCTAAAAGAACAATCAATAATGCATTGATATGGACCAATTCCTCTGAAAGGAATGTTTTTTTTGATGATTCCAATACTATTAAGCTGGTCCTTTTCTTTTGAAGGAGCAAAACGATCAAGGAATTCATTGAATGTCCTGACAGTGGATGGGAGAGAATCTGATCTTTTAAAAAAATAGAATGCTTCATAAGCACTAAAAAACTGGTTTGGAGTCAAAGGAATGAATGGATGCATTTTACGGAATTCGACCCCCATTAATGAATACAAAATCGAAACACATGAATTGTTTGGGGAAAAAGGAGATCCTTGTTCACCAGCATGAATGCTATTGAATAATCGTGCTAAAGTTGATTTCGAACCATTCATTAGTTTTCTATGTGAGATAATATTTGAGAATACTGACGGAAAACTATTATTCAACTGGTTTGCTAAAAAATTTGGATCACCAATCGAAAAATCATTATAAAACTTGATTTGGGTTTTCAACGAACCGTATTGAACCCAAACAGATCCAACATCACCGGATGCAAAAGCAACCATTACTAAAACTGTGTTGCTATTTAGAGGATCGCCAGAAATTGATAAAGGAGTTGATGTGAAGTTCATTACACCAATTTCCATAAACAATGATCTACATGTTGTATGTGTTTCTGGGCCTAGTAATTTATCTGCAAAAGCTTGCTCAGAATCAGATAATTTTTCATTAGGAATTCTTGAGCAAATCCCATTATCAAAAGCCATATGAGCAGATAAACAGCCATCTAATCGAGATATTAAGAAAAAGTCGGATTTCTCTATAAACAAAATATCTGTTGGACAACTTTTTAAATGATAAGATGAATGATACTTTATATAATTAATATTTGAATTTAATTCATATCCATAAATAATCTGTTCTTTTGACCAAATCACTAAAAATGTATTAATCTGCTTAAACAATGGAATGCAGTCCATTTTATGCTTACCAAGCCGCTTTGATTGGGAAAAATCAATAGAAAAAACTACAATATCTGAAGTATTACTAAATGAAAATGCAAATCCAATTGGTTTTTCATCAAGAGATAGAGGAAGGAATGCTCTTACATAAGAGATAGAACTATTAATTGTTAATAGGGAATGATAGCTTATTATTAGAGTTGTGTGTAGTGTTAAAGTGTCAAAACAGTATAATTTCCCTTGTTGCGGCAACAAATTTACCCAAAGCATCCCAAAATGGTCAAATTGCATGAAAGAATGTAATATTGGAATTCTTTTAATTACTTCGAGTTGAGAAAAAAACACTTCTTTACCATCTTCCAAAGAAACCAACTCCCAGTTAGTATTAATTGCAAAAACATTTCCAGAAAACCTATGAATTATTATATCGATATATGGAGCTTTAGAAATATATTTTGAGTAAGATATTATACTATCATGTGACAAAGAATCCAATTGTAATACTGAATAACATGAATAAGAAGTTACAATAAATTGAGATGTGCGATAAACACATTCTATTTGAGAAGGAGATCTTACCTGTGTCGAAATATATGGGCGAGAAAAAAACTGAATAAAACCCTTTTGAACTTCTCGGTTGCAGAAATGTTCATTTTTTTGAAATAAAACATCACTTTCGTCAAAAAAAGGATTTCCTTTCTCTAGTAATCTATTTGTTATATTGTTTTTCATCCAAAAATAATTATTCTTTTGGTTAAATTCCATTTCATCTTTCTGTGTCTGTGATAGTTTTCTGGGATCTCTGTTGTGCCATGGAGGAGGGCATTCGATCAATACTTTTCTTTTTCGACTAGGAAGACTCCTTGGTATAATTTTCGGTGTTTTAGCAATTGGTAAAGCAATTGTGGTCTTTTTTGGTTCTTCTTTTTTGGGGACAGCATTTTTTTTCTTCAATACTCTTCTCTTCTTTCTCGAAGTTTTTGGATTTTCGAGTATTTCTTTGTTTGATTTTGCTGGATAAAAAGATAACACTTTGTCAAACGATTTCAATCTTTCATATTCTAAACGCACATTTCTTTTTCGAATAAATTCTCTAACGAAATTTTTAAGAATAACTGTGGTTAAAATAAATCTACATCTTTTTATCTTCTGTCGGTCTAAATATCTTCTCCAGGCAAATTGGATGACTCTTGCGGCTTTATTTTCCTTAAAACTCTTCAAAGGCTTATTTCTGGCCATAAACCCCCTAAATAGCGATTGGATAAGAGTTGCTGCTCGATTAATAGTCTCGTTTTTCATCCTTAAGCCAGATTCTACTTTACTGATCGGTGGTACGTTTATCAAATCACAATGTTAGATCTAAATGAAGTTAGAGCAGAATGGGAATGCCATCATCACAAACGAAAAATCAACTTATTGCAGGAAGAAATCGATGCTTCGATTAAGAGAAGCCAATTTTTGAAGCAAAAGAAAGAAAGTCTTAAACAAGAAAACGAAGATTTGGAATTTCGATTGAGCGAGCTTGAAATGGAGTTAGATTCTATGAATTATGATCAGACTGATAATGAAGAAAGTACAATACCTGTGGAGTCATTTTTTTCAATTTTGTCCTTTTACGAATCTCAGCAAACTGAATTGAAAGGAAAAATTGAGGCCTCAAAAGAGTTATATCGCGATCTTTCACATAGGCATAATTTACTAAAACAGAAAAAAGCAAAAATTGATAAAGAGAATGAACAGCAACATGAATTACTGATTGCAGAAATTCAAAACACTGATGATTTACAGAATCAACACGAGGATTTCCAGACAAAACTATTAGAAAAGCAAAACGAGTTGGAATTATTGAATCAAACATCTGAAAGGGTTAAGAATGAGTGTTCTGATCTCAGTACATTTATTGACACCAATTATTCGCAAGATATGAAGACTCTCCCAACTGAACTTTCGAATAATAAAAAGGAGCTTAGGTCATTGATGGATAAGTCAGCCAAAATGGAGCAAACGATTAATGGAATCAAAAGGCAGATAGATGCTGAGATATTAAACCAAAAGGAGAATAATAAGGCATTGAACGTGAAGAACTTCATTCAAGATAGATCATTGTTGATATCTAAGCTTAAAAAACTTAAATCAAGGCTTTCTGAAGAAGAGGGAAGACATGAAGCATTAGCTAAAAAAGAAAGAGATATTAAATCTAAGTTCTCTGATATTCTTCAGGGAAATGAAGACGGAGATTGTCCATTAGCACTAGCTTATGCTAGAGCTGACATATTTGGAGATATTAATATCAACCAATCTCTTTATGAAGAATTTGAATCTGAAGATTCATACAATAACATCCTTTTAGATGAGATTCATAATCATGAGGTATCAATAGAAAAAGCCAAGGATTTCGTTAATAAGAATTTCCAAGATATCGATGGAGAGTTCAATGAGTGTTCTCATGATGGATACCTTAATCTATTAAAGCAGGAACTCTCAGAGATACAAATCGAGTACAACCAATTGTTGAACAGTAAACTCTAATGGAGAATAATAATGTTTTTAACTGGGATAATATCGAAAATAATACTCTAAATCAACTTAGAAATGAAGCTCGGCTTCTTTCTATAGATATACCAGCTAGATGCACAAAAAAGCAATTAATTTCGATCATTCATCATCACAGAAACGATTTAGAAGAACCTGACTTTGTTCCAATTTTATCTTCCAGCAATAAACATGAACAAATAACACCACCATCAAAAAAAGACTTGAATCTTGAAACCATATCGAAAACAATTCCCTCAACCACTCCAACATATTTTTTAAAAATTAAACCTAAAAAAGCTGATAAATCAATAATGTGCTTTTCCCCATCCAATGATCCAAAAGAAGAAATCAAAAAGGTTGAAATTGATATTTCTCCAATCAGAGAAGCCTCTCCTTCCATCGAAGAAAAAATACTTAGAACTGAATATCCAATAAATACTAAGGATGTCTCCACTTCCCCATTTGTTGAAAAAGAAAAAAGGTTAACTAATTGGATCGTAATTTTATGGTCTTTTATACTGGGATTCATAATTATGGTTCTTATTATTTTATAAATATGAGAGATTTATTTATTATAACAAATACGGAGTCGATACTGAGTTGATTCTATTAGCTTCAGATGCAAGGAAGGATGGGTTGGTACCTCTTCTATGGCGAACAATAGTTTTCAATCTATCTTTCGAATTGAAATGGGATATCATAGGTCTTTCAGCGTTTAATATTGGAAGAGAGCTATATATTCCAATGTTGGGCTTAAGGGCTGTTGTCTTGCTAAAATCTTGATAATCCACAAACTGTACTGCACTTCTCTGTAAATATTGAAGAGGAAGCATCGAAATAGTGGTAAAATTACCTTCTTCGTTGACCATTAATACAGATGCACTATTTCTCGATACTCCACAATAGTTAGAAGCAGAAAATATGGTGATTAATCTTCCGTCAAAAAGCTCTTTGTGTCCATCAATAACGCACTCATGACCTCTAATCAACCTTTTCAGACCATTTGCTTCCATAAATGCCATAAAAACAGAATACCCGAATTGAAAACCGGTTCCTCTTCTTGATGGAGAAAACCCGGGGTCATTATTTGTTGGATCTGACCATAGTAACCCAACTAACAATGATAAAGTGCAATCTTTTATGGGTCTTTGGATTGTATATATGTCTTCAATATTTAGCAACTCCGGGGATAGACCGGCATGGATACATAGGTTTTCTTTGAAGACAATGGCAGCCAGGGGAATATTGTAAAAAGACTCGATAGCTATTTGAAACAATGAACTTCCTGGATAAAGCAATTGAAATTCATCACCGAATGTTGCAGAGCATGACTTTAAAAGAAATTCATGGTTCCCTCTAATTAAATAAATGGATGATGGGTAAAGAAATTTCAATGCGTATATAATAAGCAAAGTTTCGAGCGAAAATTCTCCTCTATCAACTATATCACCTAGAAATAAGTATTTGACATATGGTGGCATACCAAATTTGATAAATATTCGGGCTAAATCCAAAAGATGGCCGTGAATATCGCCAACAATAATAACTGGATGGTTTATCTTCAGAATTATAGATTCATCACCGAATATCTTAGATACCGATTTACATAATTCAGTAATTACTTCAATCGGGAATTTAGGTAACGACAAAACCTCATTTCCAGATAAAACATTATCTAAATTTTGATTAAAAACGTATTGGAAACAAGTGATTATCTTTTTACACTCGTCTTCGAGTTCCATTTTGTAAAAGGAAATAATCTGGTCAAAAAATGGGTTTTTATTTATAAATTTCAATTGTGAGGCAAATTATCTCATATCAATAATTTATATAAGTTATATCAATTATTGATGAAATTTCTACTAATGTCTATTAAATATTTGAAAACCTAAATAATTTGAAATAGAAATGTTACAGGAAAATAATTTAATATTCATAGAATATTTGGTTACTTATTGGCAATAATTTGATGTATCTGTTTATGACCCTATAAGAGTCACTCCAAATGAATCCTCCTCTGATATTAAATAATGGATAAATACGAATATTAATGAACGATAAATTTGTTTTGAGGTCTCTATTATAGGTAAAATGCCATCAGTGTTACAATAGGCAGAATTGTAAAAGTGTATGAAATATGTTGATGCACTAATATAAGAATTATTATTAGACGCAAATAATCCATATGTGGTTGATATTGCCCCACTGTGAAAAATAAGACAGTGGATAATAGAAAGATTTCCCGTGCTAATATGGAATAATACATTATGATTATTTGAAAAAATACAATACTTGAGTAAATAAGATCCATAAACATACACAATCCCAAAACTAGTCGGGCAGATGTTATGTATGATATTAGAACAGAAAATTGTCCCAGTATTCCCATTCATCATTATGCATATTCCACTTGACATATTATTATGAGAAAATGAGCAATATGAGCAACTAAAAGAAGCAGGATTTCCATTACCAATTCCTGACATTTGGCTCGCTTTATTCATCGAACTATTAACATTTTGAATCTTTTGATTTCCAGAATTAATTTCTATAGAATAATATCCATTTGTAACATTTGAACATGAAGTAATTGATAAATGGTCATGAAAGTTGTCTTCTTTAGCTATTATATATCCGAAATGTCCATAATTCGCAGAGCAGAGTTTTGCACAAATCTTCGAAAAAACAACTCGATTTGAATGAAAATGGATACCGCCCCCATTCTTTGTGCAAAAACACCCAAAAAATACGGAATTCTCTATGAATAAATAATAAAGATCCCCCTTGATATAAATTACACCACCATCTCCCACAAACTGGACAAATCTCTGAAAATTGCAATTTGAAATATTCACATTCGCTTGGTAATATGATCTTGACTGGCTGATAACTTGATTTATACATGTTGTTTCAGTGCTTCGAAGAAACAAATGTGTGTCAACATGAAAACAATGAAATTCCCGTTTTTTCATCAAACATTGTGAATAGTTTTTCTTGGATAAACAAAAAAATGACCCAAAGAGTAACAAAATAGAAATAACTCTCCCACTTTCCATTCGGTTATTCTCCAGGTTTTTTAAAAATCGTTGTTTTCGGATTTTGAGTGGTCTGGTTGGATTTTTTGAACTTTAAAAGAAAAATCAAGTCAACTTTTATATACTTTGAAATGAGAGTAGAAAATTATATTGTTCTAGACATTTTTGGAATTCAGAAAAATCAATTAATAAGGGATAAGGCCAACATAAGTTCACCCGAAAAATCTTTCCGCAAAAAAAAACACATTAAGCCCAGAACTTGAAGCTCAATTGATTGAGTCCATCAAAAATCAATACCTAAATTAAACACCATTGAGAAGATATGAGTTGATTGAATTAGCAACAAAATTATCAAATGAACATTTAAGCGGGTCATGGATTGATTCCTTTTTGAAAAGAAATAGGAAATTTCTTTGGGTTCAGGAAGCATCACCTATTGATGATTTGAGAGCTAATATCAAAATTGAAGAATATATTTGTGCACTGATAAATTGTTCTGAAAATGATGATCCATCCTTGTTTGTCAATATCGATGAAACAGGTTACACTGATGTTTCATCTTCACAATTATATAGTGCAATTATCCCAAAGGAGTTTGAAGGAAAAACATGTCATTTCAAAATCAATCGGAATCAGAAGAATGTCACAACAATTGCATCCATTACACTGGATGGAGATATGCAAATCCCAGGTATAGTCATTCCATTGGAATCCATACCAATAGAGCTTGATTCTTCTGGGTTCAGAGATGGAAAAGATGCTTTGGTTTTAACAAGTGATGCGGGATATGTCACAAATGATATTTTTTTCACATACTTCTACAAAGTGATTGTTCCATACATTAGAAAAACAAGAATGGAAAAAAAATTATATGAATCTCCAGCCCTTATCCATATGGATAATTGTTATGCACATGTATCTGAAAATATTCATCTGATATGTGCAGAAGAGAATATTCGTTTGGTGACATACCCTCCACACACATCACATCTGTTTCAACCTCTTGATCTTCTTATTTTTGGACTATTTAAAAGAAAAATGGGTGTGAATGAATGGTATAAATCGTTTAACACAATTATCCAACGAATTGTTCTCATGATGAATGGTATTAGAAGTGTTTGCACGCCTGATAATATTCGGTCAAGTTTTAGAAGAGCAGGAATATTTATTAATTACTCTGTATTTCCATATCAAGTTGAGATCAAACTTGATGTGGTAAGAAGAAACATTGAAGGTAAGGTCTCAGATGATTCTACATGTTTTCCCGAATTGAAACGAACCCAAACACGAAAAAGACGCAAAACACTTTTTGGATATATTAATGCTCTGGATGGTTATTTGATGAGCAAATCAATATGTCCTCATTGCTTTGAAAATATAAATGATGATGATGGATATATTGATGATGAAAGCTCTGAATAAATCCCCATATTCGATGAGATAAACCTAAAATAGGTAAAAAAATTGAAATAATTTTTCAAAGTAAAATTGAAAAACAAGGTAAAAAAGCTGACTTTATAATAAAAAAGGAAAATCTCTTCTGATAGAAATTGTTTTTTTTACTCTAGCTATATCATTAATTTAATTACACCCCGCCAAAGCATCGCATATTCAACAAGAATTACTTTCCCTTATGATTTCTCTTATTTGCTCCATCTATATTCCCTTCAAAACCAGTGTTTGATCACTTATTCAAAAAAATCTGATGAATGTGGTTTTTGGTCCTCTTCTGACTTATTGTCCTCCTTTACTCTTGAGGAATTTAACAACATTCGATTCCCAAATTATACTTGCTACTCCCAATGGAGTTTTCCCAGAATAATTTTTTGCATTTATATCAGCTTTTTGATTAACTAGATATTCAACAACACTAAGATCACCTTTAATAGCAGCAAAATGAAGAGGTGTCATATTATTAAGATATGTTCGAGCATTCACATCAGCTTTATGATTAACTAGATATTCAACAACACTTAGATGCCCTTTTTGAGCAGCTAAATGAAGAGGAGTATAATCAAATATAAAAACTCAACACCATTATTTTTACTATTTGTATCAGCTTTTTGATTAACTAGATATTCAACAACACTTAGATGCCCTTTTTGAGCAGCATAATGAAGAGGAGTCCAATTAAATATAAAAACTCAACATTTTCTCCAATTGCATTTATATCAGCTTTTTGATTAACCAGATATTCAACAACACTAAGATGACCATTTTCAGCAGCGAAATGAAGTGGAGTCCAATTAAATATAAAAATTCAACACAACTATTTTTTGCATTTATGTCAGCTTTTTGAGTAACTAGATATTCAACAACACTAAGATGACCATATATAGAAGCATTATGAAGAGGAGTATAATCAAATATAACAACTCAACATTTTCTCCAATTTCATTTATATCAGCTTTTTGATTAACCAGATATTCAACAACACGAAGATGACCTTTTTCAGCAGCCCAATGAAGATAACTCTGACCATTGATTCCACCTCGGAAATCAGCACCTTGATTAACTAGATATTCAACAACACTAAGATGATCTTCTCTAGCAGCACAATGAAGAGGAGTAGAATCTTTCTGAGTTTTTGCATTTATATCAGCTTTTTGATTAACTAGATATTCAACAACACTAAGATGACCATTAGCAGCAGCTAAATGAAGTGGAGTCCAATTAAATATAAAAATTCAACACAACTATTTTTTGCATTTATATCAGCTTTTTGATTAACTAGATATTCAACAACACTAAGATGACCTTCTTGAGCAGCATAATGAAGAGGAGTATATTTAAATATAAAAACTCAACATTTTCTCCAATTGCATTTATATCAGCTTTTTGATTAACTAGATATTCAACAACACTAAGATGGCCATTATAGGCAGCCCAATGAAGAGGAGTCATATTAAATATAAAAATTCAACACAACTATTTTTTGCATTTATATCAGCTTTTTGAGTTACAAGATATTCAACAACACGAAAATGACCTTTTTCAGCAGCGAAATGAAGTGGAGTCCAATTAAATATAAAAATTCAACATAACTATTTTTTGCATTTATATCAGCTTTTTGAGTTACAAGATATTCAACAACACGAAAATGACCTTGGTCAGCAGCAAAATGAAGAGGAGTTTGACCAATCATTAAAACTCATCACCTTTATCTTTTGTACTAATAACGGTATCTTGATTAGCTAGATATTTAACAACACTAAGATGACCATTTCGAGAAGCTAAATGAAGAGGAGTATGATTAATTTTTAAAATTCAACACTAAAAGTTTTGGCATTTATATTCGCTTTTTGATTAACAAGATATTCAACAACACTTAGATGACCATTTTCAGCAGCATAATGAAGAGGATAATAATTAAATATAAAAACTCAACATAACTATCATTTGCATTTACATCAGATTCTTGGTTAACTAGATATTCAACAACACTAAGATGACCATTCTTAGCAGCATAATGGAGATGATTTTGATGATATTTATCTTTTGAATTAGTTTCAAATCCATTTTCAATCATGAAAGCTAACAATGGTAGGTGGAAAAACTCTGATGCTTGAGAAACAAGATTTTGGGTTACTGATCGTTGGCCTTGACATAAATGGAATAAATCAAAACAACCACCACAAACAACCATTGATAACACATTCCCTTTGATCTTGAATCCTTTCATTAATAAATGTTTAAAGCACTTGATTGAGCCAAAAAATCCAGAAAAAGATAATAAATCAAGATACTCTGGTGTATAACTCCACTCAAATGGACTCCAACTAGCTTTTTGGTTAAAATTATTGAAAACAGCAAAATCATCTATAACATCATACTTGAGACAATACTCAATGCTTGATTGCAGATAACCATATTCGATCACTTGATCAATATCATTTTCATTCTCAAAGATTGATTCCTCTATACCATAGGGCTTTGACTTACTTTTAATAAAACCATCAAAATCTTTGATCTCTTTCCGAAAATAATAGCTTAATAAGAAGGTGTATCTATTTTGCAAAGAAGGTTCAATCTCTTCAAATCTCAAAATACCTCTTTTATGCAATTGATATATCAAAACTGGGCATTCATTAGATTTTTCCAACAGTTTTTGGCGGAAATCAGCTAATTGGCAATACTCAACAGATAAATTCACTGCTTTTTCAAGTTGATGGGGCCGGATCTTAGGTAATTCGATTATTCTATCGACACAAAACTCCATATCATCAATAATAATTTTGTTTCCATCTCCAAAAAGAAACATCTCATATGCAATCTTCTCTTCCATCAGATAATCAATCGAAAATGCTGTTGAAAAAATATTTCAAATCTGCCAAATTACGATAAATAATTCACACAAAGAAAAGAAAAATGAAAAACCAAGTAAAATGGAGTCCAGGCAATAGAAGACTATTAAATTCTTGATTTCAACATATATCAATTGGAATCTTCACATTTATAAAATTTTTTATGAATTGGGATTTTGAATGTTGAATAAAAAAATTCTAAACGTATGTTATTTTTATGATTATTATTGTTAAAACAATCAGTAATAAGCAATATGAAATTATATTGAATCCTTCTAATACTGTTAATGATATTAAGAAAAAACTTGTTGATGTAATTGGTATTCCTGAAGAGAAACTACAATTGATATTCAAAGCCAAAGTCATTGAGAGTGAGAAAACCATTGATGAACTTGGTATATCTGATCGTGATGTTTTGGTTGTTTATACTCAAACAGCCAAAGTTGTAAAACCAGCTCCTGAGGTACTAAAAACCGAACCTATTAAAGAGTCATCCATTCCAGTTCCAATAATTGAAGAAGAAAAGGTTTCAGAAAGCAATGTCATTAATGCTCCACATTCTTCTCCATTACAATTATTTATTGAACAACCTGATATTCCAGATCCTCCTGACTTTAATGAAAAAGTTTCCACTCTTTTAGCCTTAGGATTCTCAAAAGGGGACTGTGAAAAAGCTTTAAGAGCAGCTGTTTTCAACCCTAACAGGGCAGCAGATTTCCTTTTAACAGGTTATATTCCAGAGCCCCCAAGAATCATTAAAACTGAGGAAACAGTTGAAGAAGATTATGATTTTGCAGATGAAGAAGAAGAGATTGATTTGAATCGAATTGTGAGAAAGATTAAAGATGACCCTGATGCTTTGAAAGACTTTCTTGATGATATGATTAATAGCAATCCAGGAATGGCACCAATTATTAGAGACGACCCAGCTGCATTTTTAGCAAGTTTGGGTATTGATCCTAGCAATATGGATCTGTCTCGTGTTAAAAAGCGGACTGAGTATGAAATACTAATGTCTCGTTTTAATAATGAAGAGCAAAATGCCATCCATAGACTTGAAAAGCTTGGTTTTGATACAATGACTGTTTTACAGGTGTTTGAAGCATGTGATCACAATGAGGAGTTGTGTGCCGCATGTTTGTCGGAAATGAAGTAAAAGGTATTAATAGAAACATTTTTAGTGGAATCTGAAAGCATTATTCCCTGCCCTGAATCTAAAATTCCCTTGGCCCCCTCCTCCTCCCATCATTTTTTGGATAAATTCAGCGAAATCAGGTCCACCAAATCCATTGAATCCGGTAAAACCACCTCCAAAATCTCCAAAGTTAATATGTTGCTCTCCATTTCCATCTTGTTGTTGTGGTCCAGGTTGGCCATCAGGGTCATATCCCATATCATACATTTTTTTCTTTTCAGGATCTCCAAGGACATCCATTGCTGTGTTGATCTGTTTCATCTTTTTTTCGGCTTCTTTTTTCTTTATGGGATCCCTGAACCTATCAGGATGCCATTTTACAACTAGTTTCTTGAAAGCTTCATTGACATCTTTTATTGGTGCTCCTTTTTTCAGTCCCAAGACTTCATAATAATTAAAATTCTTTTCTTTTTCTTTGAGCTGTGATACTTTTTTCAGTCCTTCAGATGCCCTTTTGTTGTTCTTTTGTTTCTTAATAACTTCATTATAGTCTTTTGCGGCACTATCATGGTCTCCAAGTTCAAGATTTATATCAGCTCTATCCAATAATAGAGTGATTGATTTGTCTCCTGAATCAATTAATGAATCTAAATATTTTAGCGCCTCCTTCTTTTCGCCCTTGCCAATCAATAATTTTACATATAGATTGTTGATAATCATTGAGATATTGGATTTTGGAAGAGAAAAATTCTCAATTATTTTTTGACAAGAGTCTATATTGATTTTTGCAGATGAAAATTCTTTTCTAGATAATGATGCTGTAGCGTTATTAAAGTAAGAAGTGTATTGATTAATTGTTTTCAGCATTTTTGTACATATTGATGACTCAGATGCTGTATTGATGCAATTCTTAAGCTTCTTAGTTGCCTCTGCAATTTCTCCTTTTGAGAAATACTCTCTACTATATAATGTATATAATCTTGGATTCTTTGGATCCATATTGCTGGCCTTCGAAATAAAATGCTGGTATGCAGAATAATTTCCGAGTTCAAGTGCCAATTCAGAAGTTTGAAGAATAATATTCACTGAAGCAGGCATGTAATTTAACAGTTTTATATGTTGCTCGAACGAAATCTTTTTTTGGCCTTCTTTAAGACTATTTCCTGCTGCTGATAACAAATATTTTGCAGTTTTAATGTTCTCTTTAAGTTCTGGATTGTCACATTCGTTAGAATCAATATCTGCATCTTCTATATGTCCAAGCTTTAAATATGAAAGTCCCCGATATAAATGGGCATTCCTGGAATCAAAGTCCTTTTCCTGCTTAGATGATAAAAACTTACTAAAATCAGATACAGCGTCATTAAACTCTCCGATTTTATATGCGCATATCCCTCTCATATTAAAAACAATAGGTTCGGAATCAATAAGTCCATTTTCTTGAAAATAGATATTTGCCGCTTTATATGCGGCGGGAAATTTGGAATTCTCCATAAGAGATCGGATATGTGATATTGTTTCCTTGGATTTGGACAATAACACTAGGAAAAACAACATTATGTGAAATGACTATTTAACAACAGAATTTGACTTGATTTTTGGTCGGCCAGTTAGAAGGCATAAAATCATTAATATGCCATTGGAGATTTTCTAACAATAATTGGTACTGGTGGAAGTCCGGGGCATTTTGCTGACTTGCTTTCTCTTATTGTTGGCCTGACCAGAAATACTTTATTGAGCTTTTTGCTCGGTTTAATTACAAAAGAATTTGATGGAGTAACTCTTCCACACAAGCTTGATGTGCTTTTGAATGGATCATTAATATCAGGCGAATTTAACCACTGATCCTTTAATATTTCTGAAGCAGTAGGTCTGCTTTTTGGATCTTTTTGAAGAATTTGTTTGATTAGAGAGGCAGCAGGATTCGACACAAAATCTGGTACAAAGATCTGGCACTTCTGAATTTGATTAAAGAGCGAAACCTCACTTCCTTCTGTCCATGGCAAAGAGCCTGTCAACATGGCAAATAATACAACTCCCATTGACCATATATCTCTTGCTTGACCATTATATGATTTAGAACCAAATATTTCTGGAGGAACATAAAATGAAGAACCGCATGGGGTTGAAAGGAGTGTGTTATTCTGTGTTTCATGACACATTCCGAAATCAGCAATTTTTGGAATCAAATTTTGATCAATCAATATATTTTCCGGTTTTATATCCCGATGTGCTATGTTCTTAGAGTGCACATAATCCAATGCTGATATAACACTTAAGAAAATCCTCTTCGCTTCGGATTCGCAAAGGCGTTCATTTTCAACAATGTATTGATATAGCTCACCATTTGAGCAATACTCCATGACAATATAAATAAAGTTTTCATCATAAATAACTTCAATTAAAGACACTATGTTAGGATGTTTCAGACTCTGATGAATTCTCAGCTCCTGTTCAAAGCGAACAATCAAATTTGACTCAACTAAAAAACTCCTCGATACAACTTTGCATGCAAAAAGCTCCTTCGAATTAACATGCTGAACCAAAATTACAATCGAAGATGATCCCTTCCCAATAGTTCTTACGCATCTATATTTACCGATGTATCTCGGAACACCATTGGTAGGACCGAAATGTACCGAAAAGTTCGGTTTCTCCATGACCTTAGATATTCTATCTATCATTGTGGTCCTGAATTTTTTATACCAAATCAAAAATCACTCACAATCCCTTTAACAACATAATCAAATTTGTATGGATTATATTGGTTTGATTCAAAAATGTAACTACAAAACGGTTTTATACTGTGATCGTCACTAACCATCTGCCACTAAATACACTAAAATCAAGAGGTTTACTGGATTTCAAATTCCTCCTCTTTTCTTGAGGAATTCGATAATTTTTTTGAAACCTTTGTCTTCTGCATATTGAAGAGGGGTTTTGTTGCCAATATCTTTCTGGTTGACCTGTACTCCATTATTAACTAATAACTCTACAACATCATAATGATTGTTTTGAACAGCACAATGAAGAGGGGTTCTCATATATTCAAAATAAGAAATCGAAAATCAGTTAGATTACAATTCGCACCTTTGCTAATCAAGTATTGAACGACATAATTAAATCCACCAATTGAGGCTAAATGAATAGGAGTGTTTTGGATTTGATCAATCACATTAATAATTGCACCGTTTTCTACTAGAAATTCCACAAAACTTAACATACCTTTATCTGCAGCAATATGAAGTGGGGTTTCTTCATAACTGTTTCTTTGATTGATATTTGCTTTGTAAATCACTAAACACTTCACCACATTGATTCGACTATATTGAACCGCTAAATGTAATGGCGAGTCTCCATCTTTGTTCAGTAGATCAATATTAAAGCCTTGTTTGATCAGGAATTCAACTATCTGGAAATATCCTTTTAAAGATGCCCAATGAATATAACTCATGCTTTCAATAGGAGTAATTAGATCACATCCAAGTTTGGCAAGATATAAAAATATGTCAGGGAAATTATTGTTTGAAGCAATGTATAAAGGAGTTCGATTGTATTCATCTTTGAGATTTATGTTCACGCCTCTTTCAACCAACAATTCAACAATACTGTGATATCCATGTTTAATGGCCCAATGGAAATAACTCAAATTATCGATTTGTATATTGAAGTCAGAACCATGTTTGATTAAATATAAAACTACTTCAATTTGAGAATTTTTGGAAGCTAAATATAACGGAGTTTGATTATGAGTATCAATAGTATCAACATCAAATCCTTTTTCCACAAGAGCCTGTACAATTTTAATAAATCCCATTTTTGCTGCCCAATGAAGATAACTTGTTTCATTAAGAGGATTATGGATTTCAGATCCTTGCTTTATTAAATATGCAACTACTTCAATACAATTATTTGTGGCAGCCACATATAATGGAGTGTTTTGATAAACATCTTTGATGTCAACATCAAGTCCTTTATCAACAAGAGCCTGAACAATTTTCACATGTCCATTTTTTGCTGCCCAATGAAGGTAACTCGCACCATCGATTAAACCCCCAACATCAGAACCCTTTTTAATTAGATATAAAATTTGATCAATATGAGAATTTGTTGCTGCAACAAAAAGCGGTGTTTGTCCACATTTGTCTATTGAATTAATACTCACTCCATTTTCAATTAGTGTTTGGATTAAACTCAAGTAGTTATGTTTTGAAGCCCAATGAAGATAACTTGTTTTTTCAATGCCATCCGATATATCAGCACCCTCTTGGATGAGAAACTCGACAATATCAATGTATCCTAGTTTTCCAGCAATGCAAATTGGTCTATTTCCAATGGTATCTTTTACATTTAAATCAGCCCCTTGATTTGCTAAATACTCTACAATAGCTAGATGACCCTCTTTACAAGCATAACACATTGGAGTCTGTCCATCTAAACTTTTTATATTAATGCCTGCTCCATTTTGAATTAAATATTTTACCATTTCAATCTGACCATTAAGAGCAGCACTGTGAATAAAGGTTAAACCATCCTGATTGTAATAGCTCATATGAGTCACAAAATTCCTGGATAAAACAAATGACTCGATGTCCCCTTGCTTGCATGCATTATACTGTTTCTCAATGATGATGTTTAAGTTTTGCAGAAACTCTGTAGTCTTTTTGGATTTATTATTAGATGAAACTTCAAGGGGAGTTTTTGAATTTCTATTTTTTGAATATAAGCAAGCTCCATTTTTCACAAGAAATTCAACAATTGGAAAATGATCATTTTTTGCAGCACAATGAAGGGCGGTATCTTTCAATAAAAATTCCAAACTTTATTGTCACTATCATTAATATTGTCCCCTTTTTCAATTAGTGATTGTACAATCCCCAAATTACCAATTGTAGATGCCCAACTTAAATAGGTATAGTCAAGGAATTTATTTGAAAAATCAGATCCTTTGGAAATAAGGTATTCAACAACCCGATAATGGTCATGATTAGCTGCCAAAAATAGGGGTGATTGTCCGATCAAGTTCTTGACATTTAAATCAACATTATGTTCCACCAAATATTTAACAATTCCTAAGTGTCCATTTTTCACAGAATAATGTAATGGAGTTGATCCATTTTCATCCTGACAGTTTAGGTTTCCTCCATTATTGATAAAATATTCTAAAAATGATAAATGGCCATATTCTGATGCTGCACAAATGTCTTTAATGGTAAAATTCTTCAAAAAATAACAAATAAACCTAGAATAATTACCACTGTAAATCATTGATGATTTCAATTCTTCACTGAGTTCAAATCCTCTCCTAATAATATGTTGAAAACATTTAATTGAGCCAAAATAACATGAGAATTCCAAAGTATCAAGGGATTTTGGCTTTTGGGTCCACTCAAAAGGGCTCCAATTCATTTTTCCAAAATATTGGTCAAAATGCATTTTGTAATCATCAATAACGTCATATTTCAAGCAATACTCAATGGTTGAAGGTAAAAACCCATATTCAATCAGATCATCAAATTGATTCTCATTCTTGAAAAAAGATTCATCATATCCCTCAGGTTGTTCAAAGTCTTTGATGTATCTTTTGAAAAGAGACTTTTTCCTTCTTTTGTGTTTCTGATGATTGTTATCATAAGTTTCAAAATGTTCTGGATTATTCATATTATTTGCCCTTCTGTTCTTAACAGGAAAGCCCTTAAATTGTGAACCCACCCTTGAATTGGGGAGCTCAATACGGATATGAGGGATATTTTTGGTTTTTGGGGGATTCTCTATTTTCTCAAGATTTTTTTCCATATTCACAATTTCATGATGAAAATAATAGCACAAAATATAATGATCAGAATTCAAATAGGGTCTCAAGTCTTCAAAAGTGAAAATATTTTTTTTAAACAACCTATAAACCAAAACAGGGCACATAAATGAAGCTTTTTGCAATAAAATCCCTCTAAAAGTTGTATTTTTAGAATAATTAATTGCAATTGCAACTGCTCTTTCAAGGTGAAATGGTCTTAGTGCTGGCAGAATGACTAAACGATCGACCAAAAAATCAATATCTCGTATATCATACATTCCTTCAGTTTTTTCTCCGAATAGGGATTTTTCAAACTCAACAAGTCGATCCATAGTATTTTTGCCGAATCTCTGACTAAGAATCATCAAAAAGTGGTGAATTCTCACAAAAACAGATTATGTAAAGTTATTTAAATCTTAACAAATCTAATGTAAACATCTCAACTAAAAAAACATAAGAAGGGTTTTCAAAAAAATACAAATTTTTATTGTTCACCAATATGGTGACCAACCATGAAACATTTGTGATAAATTATAGTCATCTGTTGCTTGATCAATGAGATAAGTAACATATTCTCTTGCAGAAGAGCAAATTGTTTCATCAGAAATCCAGTTAATCTTCTTTTTAACCTTTCCGATGGCTTTTTTCATCAGGACTCGTTTTTTCTCCTCATTAGGTGTATCGGTTGGGATCTCATTCTCGTACCAAGTAGCATCAATTACTGGTTCTCTCACAAAAATATCAAGAAATGACATAATTGTTGACTGATTTCTTTTCAATATACTAGCTACATATTCTGCTGTTGATGAAAAAACCCCATTTACACCTGAAGATCCCATGGCACAAACAATCATCCTTGTTAATCTAAAAGGAACTGCTTCTTTGCATACCTTTCTCCTTGAAGCTTTCTCGAAACTATCACTCAGATCGATATGAATAACATTTCCTTTAGATTTCATAAACAATAGATTTGAAGGATGTCTATCACCTAGTCCAATAATATTCCCTACAATGGACATTAATGCCATAGACTGAGAAAATTGTGTTACCTGATTAACCCATGATTCTGAGCCATTCGACATCAGCCATATTGATTCTCTAAGTTCATTTTCGTTGGAAACCTCCTTGAGGTTATTATATATTTCAACTTTTTGGATTCTGGTTAATTCTGTGCTACTATCTTTTCCAAAGGGAAGGATAGCTTTATAAACCAAAGCTTCAGGATCATGTATCATATTCCTCAATTTTCTAAACCACTTAATCAATGAATAAAATGTCTTCCCATTCGCTGCCCATTGAATCAAACCAGAAGAAGGTGATATTGGTACAATTATTGACTCATGAAGTTGAATATGAAAATCTTCTCGGAATTTGGTTTCTTTTAAAATGGAATTGATTAAACAAAAAAGTTGCATAAGATCCTGGTCAAGCCGGAGGTCTTCGCCACCTTTTAATAGATACTTATATATTGATCCATTACTTCCGGTCATTGAAATTTTCCTAGGGTGTTGAGCACTAGGTATCGTTTTAATAATATGATGGATGTCGCTAATTGCAATAAGCGGTCTATTTACAGAATATAGCCCAGGAATAGATAAGTTAAAAGCTCTCTGATTACTTATGGGAATCTCCATATTATCAATATCAATAGAATGAAGAAGATCAACAAATTCTCTCACAATATGTTTTAAGCTCCTTAAACTATTCAAAAGATGCCTTGACACTTTCTTTTGATCTAAATGCAACTTAATCACTTCAATATGGGGAGCAACCTTTGAATTAATAGAATTAGATAAAAACGCTGGAATTGTAGAATTATACATTTCATATATGCTTGAGCAGATTTGGAGTACAAGAGACGCCTGATTTTCATCAAGAAATCCGTATTGCATCAAAAGGGCATTCATATTTTCTACAGAAAAGCGTGAGATCGTTTCAAGAGAATATACCAATGAATCACAGTCCTTAGATTCAGTAATGTGCTCGTGTTCAAGGTTTTTAATGACTTCTTTAACTTGAAAATTATTAGTCGTTCCCTTAGTAAATCTCAGTGGAAAAGCCAATGCTTGATAGTGGTCTTTGGCAAAACGTTGAATTATCATAAAAATAATCTTACGAATACTTTCGTTTGGGTTATTAAATTGAATAACTAATTGAGGTATTATTTGCGCTATTGATTCATTTTGCAAATTTAAAATGTGAGCTGATGCGGAATCAAAATCAGTAAGTTTAGATCCATAGTTAAAAAATATTGAGCACAGCTGACATAAGTAGTGAATAGACGGTTTATGAATGGTACAGAGTGTTGCAAAGCCTTTCATTGAATTGTTCGCAAATAATTCTTGATTATTGTGCTCTGTGTCAAGAAGAGATAGATTACAATATGTCCAGTATTTCCATGCCCTGAAATTGGCTCCTGTTTTGTTAATAATACCATCAAGCAATGGCAAGGCATCTTTAATATTAGATAAGCGATGTGCATATGAACAAACTGCATTTATATATATATCAGAAGTTTCATGATCTTTTAGTGTATCAATAAGTTTGGTAAACTCAGACAAATCTGATACAATTCTCCTATCAAATCTTACTTTTGCTTGTAAAAGAATATATCTCGGATCATCTGTATATAAAATAATATGTTTATACATATTATCTAATAATTCCCATTCTGATTGTCTTCTAAGCCAATTAAATAAATTGAAACAAATATCTAACTTATTACCAATTGTTTCCGCTGTGGCAATCCTTGCTCGATATATGGTCCTAAGCCATGGGGTATCCCACTTAATATATGAAAGCTTTCTTTTCCATTGCAATAAAAGGGATTCGGATGAAATGACTTTCTGGTGGTATTGAATTATTTGCTTTATCTCTTCAAAAACCATTGAATAATAAACTAATGGCATTATTGGTTCGTAATTTCCGGATTTAAAAACAGATTTATCACTACATATGGCTATTATTCCTCTACCTGCCCATTTTTCAGCTGCAGAATAATTTCCATTTCTTAAAGAAAATATTGATTTCCAATAACATGAATTGGTGGAATCTTTCAATATGTTATCCAAAAAACAAGATCCATCTATTCTTAACGAATATGCTGCTTCTGCATACATTACTCCGAGTTCTGACTTCATTTCTTTAGAAAACAGAGAAAATGATTCTTGGATATCCCCAATGATTCCCCAATCATCCATTTTGCTGCTACATCGTAAAATTCCACAAAATAATGTTTCGTTTTGAGGATTCTGCTCATACTGTTTAATGTATAGTTCTCTAGCTAGAGACCACATTGATAGAGATTCAAGAGTGGAACCACTTTTAAATGCTGTAGGATTGACTTCTAAATAACCTTGAGCTGACTCTTTTCTCTTCAATCTTGAATGAATTCTTAGCATAATGTTGCAAATATTGTCATCAGGTTCAAGCTTTCCATAAAACCTTAATGCAAGAAAATCACTTTTTGCCCTCTCTGCAATATGACCCATAATTTCCTGGTTATTTTCAAACATATTGTAACCAGCTCGATCAAGGACTTCGCATGCTGATGCAATACAGAATAATGCTGTCTCAGATATTGTATTGGTGGTAACAACTGAATACATATACTGAGATAGTTGCTTCCTTTCTTCAGAATTAATATTCTCCCAGACTGAAAGAAAAGTCAAAGGGAATAGATTAATCACAAATGCAGAGGGTGAAATGAGTAGAGAATGACAAGATCGTATTGAAGCTGACCCTGAACATAAAACTAGATCTTGTGAAAGACTTAATATCCATGAATTCCAATTATTCTCGGATATTGTCCCTTTTATATTATTGCTAGAAAATATTTTGGATACTGTGGATGGGGAAAAAGAAGGCTTTGGTTTGGCGACAATAGGATCTGGGACTGGCAAAAAAGACCGAATAAATGGAAATGATGAAATGTGTGCTTTTGAATTAGTAGATAATGTTGTGACAATCAAATCAAGATTTGGATCAATTCCTTTAAGCTGAATTGGAAGATTTATTAACACATCATGATACAAGACAATAAGAATATAAAGAAGTTGGAGTAACAATGATTTTAATTCGGTTTCCTCTTTGACTAATTGAATTACCATTAAATATGATGGAAGAGCTAATTGAGGGAAAAAACCTGTATAAATAACTTGACACAAAAATGATATAGCATGTTTAGAATTTTCGGTTTGTCTATTAATTGACTGAGTAATATAGGAAAAAAATAGTTGTGGTGACCCAAACTGATATATAATCAATAGAGTCAAACAAAATAACAAATACAAAAATATTTCATCGTCTTTTCTTGGATAATTCTCTAATAAAAATGTAACATATCGAAATGTTGACAAAGCGAAAGGTGAAAACTGCTTCTTCAAAGAGAATATTAATGATCCCAAAGTTTTCAAAGCCATTAAACTAGGAGGCGTGTTTTCCAAAAACTTGAATAATATATCAATAATCAATTGAGCATTTGGCAAAATCATATTATCAACATGAATAACAATAATCCTGAGAAAATGAAACAGACTATTTGAGTCAATGATATCAGGAGTATTAAACAACATTCTAATAATTCCCAATACACTATCAAGAAATGGTTTGCTACTTGTTGGATCTGATTGAATTATATACACCATCACACTCATTAAAACTGATGCGCTATGAGATTTAGAATTGGATTTGAGCTGAGTAATCAAGTAATCCATGACAAATTTAAGATAACATAAATCCCTCTTTGATGGATCACAAATCTCAGATAAATCATAGGAACTTCTTGTTATAACTGAGTTGGCATTAAACTTATAAGGGTCAAATGGACCAATTGTTCCTAGCAATTGAATATAAGCCTCTAATTCAAGTTGGTTGTCTATATGACGAACATAATCGAGAATCTTATGATGGAATTCGGCAAAATCAAACCCATTAATTGATAAAATATCATGATCATGGAAAACTTGTTTCAGAGCAGAGGCAATTAGTATATGAAAAGCTGGTCTCTTTGATATGTATATTTGGGAAAAAACCGAATTAACTAATTGTAATAACAATGAGGGGAAAGTTTTTAGGCATGGAGATAATGCAATTATTGAACTTATTATTGATGACCTAACTGATTTATCATATTTTGTTTCTCGATAAATTTGAACCTTATTATGTGATGTTAAATGATAGTCACTGTTGAGAATAGATATAAAAAACTTAGTATAAGACTCAACATGAGGTATAAAAAACTCGCCACCAACTTGAATGAGTCTTGGTAGAGGCCTAACAATAAGTTTCTTTTCAAGCATTGATCCTGTGTACATAAACTGACTCTGGAGGGTTGAAAACCTTCTCCAAAACAACCGCAATAAATTGATGGGATACTGTTTCATAATTGCATCGCATAAAGATATTGATGCATTCTGAACCCGAAAAGATGTGTCGTTCAAATAAGAATCCACGAAAACAATTAATCTTTCATCTTCAAATAATGTTTGAACAAAACTTACTGATGTATCAAGAATTGAACATCTCACTCTCTTTGATATATCATTCCTTCCAACAAAAAACAATTGAGAAATAATTCTGATTTGATTATTTTTTTCTAAGCAACTGGCCACTTTAAAAACTGCCTCGACAACTTCAAGCCTTATTTGTTCATTTGTCGACTGAAATAGGTCAAAGAAACTGTTAAAAAGTCCGTCTGTATCAAACTGATTTGAATGACTTAAATTGTTAATTATCCTAAGAGATACAAAAATCTGTTGAATGGGAGCGTTCACATCCAATACTAATCTATTCTCAACGACATTGATAATTCTATTGATGAAAGACGGGAACTTAATTGAAAGCCAATATACAAGATCGCAATATGCCTGGTTCATTTCATTGTTTTTAATAAACTCTAAAATAGATAATGGATGGATGAGATCTGGTCTCACTTCAATTAATGTACTATATAATATGGAAAACTCGTTTGGATATTTATCGTAATATTGATCTGCAGTTTGTAATACATTAAGTCCCATTTCTTTTGGTAAAACCCTTAATAATTCGGACATGGTTTCAATATAAGATATTGGGGGAGGATAACCAACAGAATTCGTACATATTTTAAAAATCTTACAGCATAGTTCATAAACATATGATTCATGCTTCTTGATAAGAAGTATAAGTAAATATATATAATCATAATCCATCCTTCTTTGAATAAACCTCATTATTATATTAAAAATATCGTTAATACGTGTTTGAACTGTCTTATTATGCTCGATTGATAAATTTTCAAGTAATAAAAAGGCGCCTTTCATGGAATTCCTTTCAGAGTTAGATTCGAAAATCACAATACAGTCGTTAATGAGGGATTTAACTGTCTCTTCAACGGAATAATCCCTTGACAGTCTTAGCATACATAAATTGACTGCTAATTGTTGAATCTCAACATATTCACTTCTTAATGATGTAAAAATAAAACTCTTGAAACTTTCTGAAGATACTAAAGGATGCACATTGTCACAAAAAAAAAGCTTATTCATCAAAATCAATGAAGTCAGGAGAGCGTGATATGTTGGATTCGAAAAAACCCATGTGGTACATTTTTCATAAATCCTAGGTATGAATGGTGAACTAACCCTTCTCGAAATATTTTTGAAAATTGATGCGATAAAATCAACAATAATTCGAGATTCTGCTGGGAGCATTCTTTCAAGATGATTCACTATACTAATCATCAAGCTTTCATCATCGACAAAATACAAATAAAACGATATGCTAGAAAGAGCAACAACACGATTTATGTCATTTCTTGTCCTCAATTTATTTAATGATAGAGATAATAAGTCTTGAGCAAATTTACCTTGACCTTTGTCATCTAATGTATTGACAAACTTTTCTAAGTGTATATGAGCGATTTTTTTAACTTCTTTATAACTCGTTGCTTCAGGAAACATCCCAATAATGCCATTAAAAATACTCTCCAAATCCATTTTTAAATAAACAAGTCAATTTCTTTTCATTTTTATTTCCAACATATGTTGCTTCTGCAAGCTTTTATAATGATTAAAAATAGAAGTAGATTTCATAAAGATTAACTATGGAGTATGAATACGTAAAAGTGATAATTATAGCCCCTACCAACCAGGTTTGAGCACTCAAACAATTTTATCCAAGCCAACTAACAAAAAACATTCATGTTTGTTTATAAGAACATTTCACTATTAAATTAATCATTTAACAACAAATTCATCAAAAAGTGTGGTGAGTACTATCTTCTAAATGTCACTTTTTCATTTTTTTGCCAAGAATCCAAATATGAATTCCATCTTTTCATTTTTATTTGGTAATAGGAATTCTTTAAAAAATTTAATAATGAAATTGAATGTTTATTCTTGAAATTTCAAAATCCATCATTTGTGTTTAAAATATTATTTGGGAAATCTTGTCAAAATTATCGTTTTCAAATTGAAGATTTCAATGATCATTGATACTGATGGAATTTCCCCATTTCTTTTTCCTAAAGAGAAGTTCTATGTTGATATTGATTTTTTCATTTTGAGTACATCATTTGATAATTTTGAATCAAGATCATTTTTTCGGCGCAATGATGAGTGTTTTATATCTGTTGATCAAAACTCTTATGTTTCTCACCGTAGATTAAGGAGATCGGGGCTGAGAAGTTATATTATAGATAAAACGAGGATTATTCAATATTTAGACATTTGTGGGTTTAATTTTTTTTCTGCTCCCAAAAGGTTTGGGAAGACCTTTACAGCCACAATGATATGTGCCTACTATGACCTCCACTATGGAAGTGTTTACGATGAGTTATTCGGGGATACATATATATATATGGCGCAGAATTGTTCAAAAGTGTTACGAAATTCATTTTTGGTCTATGAGGTGACATTTTCGGAAATCTTATATCATTCCATGGATATCTATTTGTCTTCCATGTTTCAATGTTTGATGAATGGTTTTTACAAGTTTTCTGAAAAATACTTTGGTTCAAACAAGAGTCAAGACTTCTTGAACCATTTATCAAGCATATTTGGGTCAATTGAACTTAAAATATTGGGTTTTATATCAGAATTGATTAATTTTTGCGATACTTACTTTCAATCAAATGGAGAAAACTACAAGTATCTGGTATTTTTTGATGAAATTCAAGATGCATATGCTCCCCTATTAATTGATTCAAAGGATGGATATGATTCGAGAATAGTTTTTTTTTCGAAATTCCTAGGCTCTATTACCAAGGGATATAGTGTTGGGCAATACAAGCTTTCACTTCTGATGACGGGTTTACTCCCACTTCCATCATGTATTGCTTCATCAAAACTTGAAATTATTCATAATCATTCTTTATTCTCTCCCTTAATGTCTCTATATATTGGTTTTTTCGAAAAGGATGTTATCAAATTATTTAATGATTTTGGAATATCCGAAATCGGAAAGGCAATAATACGTAAAGGTCTTAATTCATATAGATTTTGCGACTTTGAATCACTTTCAGCTTTTTTCCCAGAATGTCAAGAGAGTGATTTGGCATTATATAATCCTTGGTCACTTATAAATTCTATAAAGAATGGACGATTAACATATTCTTTTATTCCAGGGAATATTCCCGTTTTAGTTCTTGATAAGGTCATATCAAACCCAGATAAACAGTGTATTGACATTATGGCCGGATTACTCACATGTCAAACATATATTATTGGCGAATGGGTAATGAGTGATTACATAGAGCTCGAAATGATTACCAAAGTTGTATCAAAAGATAATTTTTTATTCCTTTTATTACTTTCTGGTTTTCTGTGTTATAATAAACCAGAGGTGTATATCCCAAATGAAGAAATTCAGAGCTTTTTTGTGACAAAGTTTTCAATTTATTTGACAAATAATGGTATTCCTGTAAACCCATCATTGTTAAGTCTGGGAGACCTTAAATCTGAAAACATAAAATTGTTTTTTTCTGAACTACAAGAAGAAATAATGAAATCAGCAAAGCAACATTTACAATATAACGAGATTTTTTATTGGTCAATATTGTTTATATGGCTAAGGAATACATTTGGTCAAGGATTTGTATCTATAAGTCATCCAATCTCTCATAAAAGCGCTTTTTCAATGTCACCAACTTATGCTGATCTTGTTATTATAACTAAAGAAGGCCTCTGTGTATTATTGGAGCTCAGACTATCTGGAAAAAACCTTAATGAAATGAAAAAATCTGCTTTTAATGGGTATTCAAGATTATTTAAAAGCCAATACTGTGATATTTACCATCAAAACCAAATTCAAATGTTCATATTGTCATCCTTATCATTTTGTGAGAATAATACTTTTATAATATTTTCAAAACCGATTCCCAAATCTTTTTTTCAAGAGAATATTGATTATACATCTTTCGAGTACTCTATAATTGAACCAGAATCTACAAAAGCCTCACCAAGGAAATTTTTTTATGAATCTTCAGTTTCTTCAAAACTGTCATTTATCAATGCTGACTTGAATGATGTTAATGAGATAATAACACAAAAGAAAAGGGGCTCATCCGTTATCCTAATAAATAATATGAAAGAAATTGAATCCATAAAATCATTAATTAAATGGCCTATTATCAAAGGAAAGAATACACAGAAGGAGAGAGAGACAATCTTCCATGATTTTTTAGGAAAAAATCCATATATAATTTGTACTTTTGCTTCCATTCGAGGTCTTGTGATTGAAAAAGTTGATACAGTTTTTTTAATGTCATTGCCAAAAGAAATAATCACTCTGAAAAATGTTTATGATTTGGTCCAATATGAATTAATTGTCTTTTACCAAAATAACGAAATTAAAAAAAAGTCTAACATTGAAAAATCATGGAATGAATGTATTGAAGCTACAAAAAATCGTAATATTCCAGATATTTGGAATTTGAAAAACATGTAAAACATGTTATTAGCCTTTTTAATAGTGATGGAAAATCTCATTTGAAGTTGAAATATAAATAACATATTAAGTATCAGGTTATAAAGATGAAATTTTTGTACATGATATATGGTTGATGATCAACACCAACAATATTTCCCAGAGTGATCATTGAAACACCTGTTTATTCTCGATATTTTACTATTTCATATTCTCATTAACAAGAGCCGTGCTGTTATTCCTATTGTTCAAGATAAAGATGATTAAACACTCTTTCCGTACATTTTTTAGGAGATATGAATTTATTGTTCACATAATTTTCGCGTTTAAGATATTCTTCCACAATGGTATCTTCTTGGGGTGTTAATGAGCTTTGAAATTTATTTGGATATAGATTAATCTTCATCCTCGACGATATTTATCAGGTGTTATCTTCGAATATTGGAGTACTATCATTGATGAGTCAAAATCGAACTTATGCAGATAATGAATCAATTCAAATATTAATTGAGTAATTAGAATTATTAAGAAAGGAAGTATATTGCAGCTCCTTCATTGATGTAAGAACCACCATTAGTAGATATTACTCTATTTATCCTTTGGAGATACCAAAATGAAGAGAATTCAGTTAGCATTTCCTAAGCATATATAAGGTTAAGAGTTTACCATTATTGCTTTCTACAATTCACTTAAAGGAATCCGAATTATAATGACATATGATATAAAAAGGTATTAATGATCGGTTGGGCTGATCTTTTGGAAAAGGTTGAAAAGCTAATTTCGATTGATGAATCGACCAAATTATTTGAAAGTTATTGCAAAGAGGTTTATACATATAATAAAGAAGAATTGGTTGACTGGATTGTAACCGGTGTAAATTCAATTGAAAAGAGTGGTAGATATTCTATTTTTATCAATATAATGACAGATATATTTTTAGATTGGTTATTTGATAATCCAATATTGAATCAGTATGCGTTTATGAGTTTTATTGAAGCAAATATGAAAAATTCTAGTTTTATAGAGGGTATTGAGAATTTCGCGGGTGATTTTTTCCGTAAATACCAAAAGTATGAAGCAGAAATGGATTTGGATTTGAATATACTACTTACAGTTCAAGGACCAATCTTTTATTATTGCATTTCTGAAAACAATAAATCTGATTTTGTAATGAATATATGGTTTGATGCCATATCTGAAAGTTACGGTGAATGCATTTTTGGATCAAACAGGATTAAATCACTCAAATACTTCAAAATTATGAATCATGCTTTTTTACAATCAGCAATACTGCCAATCAATCCAGATATTACTCCCGGAGAGACATTTTCTCCAATGATAAAGAGCATTCTGAAAAAGATTAAAACTGCAATTTGTGCGATAGTTACTGAGTTAGATAAATAAATATCTATGTGTTATTCTCATTGATTAGAGAGGTAATTATGAATCGGAATATTTTGGGGGTGAGTGAAAACACTGGCCTTCGATGAGATATGAAAACGCGAATGGCATCAACTGTTTCCTCATTGAGGACACCATCAACGGGAAAGTTACTAGGAACAGAATTCAATTCAATTAATGCTCTTTGGATTTCAGCAATTACAAGCCTAACAGATAAGGGCAGATTATTTGATGAAAACTGCCATTTCTTATTCATTTCAGAAGCAACTGTTTGAAAATCCGACAAAGAATATTCTTTCATTCTAATCGGTGACATCATTATCATCGAAGAAAACACTTCGATATCATCAATACACTTAACATAATCTCCATTATTAGTATAAATCAAAGACCTGTTCTTGATGAATTCAGCTGGGAAGCAGAAAAAGATTCCATGAATGGTTGGAATTGGTTCCATGTAAGGAATTTCCTGAGGAAACAGCACAGAATATGAATCTTGTGCATTTTTGATTGAAAATTTATAGAATTGCACTGAATCGTTAAAATTGCCAGAGAAAACAACAATACATGGGAAGAATGATTTATATTCTGGCCTCCAAGTTGGAAATGAATACAATTTAAATCCCTTCATCAAAACAGGATCATCACTAATTAACTGAATCATGTGTCTAAGCCTTAATGGGGGCTCCTTGAATGGAAATACTAAATATGGTTGAACAGGTATCATTCTAGAATCAATAAATTCCATTGCTATGCGGAACTGGGAAATAAGATATGGAAATCTAGTTTCTCTTAACCCTTCATCTATAAATTTTTCCATATAAGCGATTAATGATGGTATACATGAGATTTTCGATGATGCAAGTGTGACGACAAAAAATTGGAATATTTCATCTGCCCCTGCAGGTTTTCCAAATGAAGTGATTGCGCTAGAAATCCAATAAATCGCGTTCGAAAGCCGACAAAGCATTGAAGATGGCGATGACATAAATGGAATTTTCCTTAATTCCAATACAACATGATGAAGGGATAATATCTCGGATTTTTCTGTGATGTCTTGGGAAATAACACCCTCTAGATTTGTATAATTCCGGAGATTACTTTCAATAGCTTGATCATCAAGAAGTGTCAAAGGTTGTTGAAGATCTTTCATTATTTCTTCATTCAATCCGCAATTATGAATTCCTCTTGACAAAACAATTCGACATTTCTCGTATGAAGAAAAATTGAGCAAAGGATTCCAAAGACGATCCATCATTGTATCATGGTTGAATGTTGATATGATTGTTTCAGCTACAGTAAAAAAAAGGGGACTATCAGGTGTGAAAAATTTTGAAAGAATTGTTGATCCATGAATGGAGTAAAAGCCCCTAATATAGCAAAAAAGACAAGAAACAGCCGAACTATGGCTTTGAGGATCATAAATACTAATAATCCTCATCATGTTGATAAAAAAGTCTCTGTTTGAAATTAAAGCCACAACAAACTCATATGGAAAAAGCATAGAAATCACTCTAAGCTGAAGATCAACGCTAGCCTCAGTATCTCTTGTTAGTACCTCATATTCATGTCCTATCAGTGTTGTTAAAGCTGATTGCTGACCAAAAAGCTCTTGTAATAAAATTTGGCATTTAGGCTTCTGAAGTATTGCCAGATGAATAGAAAAAACTTGTTTAAGAGGAGTAACACCTGAAATTACACTGGTAAAAAACTTCAAATAGCACATATATACATCATATAACGTTACTAAAATATTCCTATATAATAAATACACAGACTGGTCGTTTTTTTTTGTTCCTGGAACACATCCAAAAAATGGTAATTGCTGATCAACTAAATCGACCTCGCTTTTTAAACAAGAAATCCTATATTTAATCGCTTTTATAAGATACGAGCTATAATCAGAATGATCCATTTTCGAAAATGAAGAGATGATTCTGGTTCAATAAACCATTCATTTGGCTTGAGATTTTTGGATCTCATTGCATTAAATCTATAACGAAAATAATAAATATATTTCTGATACGAGTGGCTTTATTATGGATGGGTTCTTTTGTGTTGTAAAAGACCAAGAATTGAACAGTTATTATCCTTTTTCTGAGTTTCGAGATCTGAATGGATATGGAATTGCAAAAAAGTTAAAACATGATCCTTCATTAATTTCATATTATTCTCCATTGTATAGAGAGAGAATAAAACCTGAGTCTTTCCCTTTGATTGATTATCCAGATCTCTTTATAAGCAAAAAATCTGAAAAACATCCAATATATCCTTATCATATTCATCTTATTAGCAAATCTAACCTATTTGATTTTGCTGCTTCAATGACAATAATGACTAATTATGAGGTTGTGTTTCCTACTTTGTTTGTTTTAATGACTGTTGATGATATCAATACGATGGTTGGTTCCGATTTTCTGGAATTGTGCAAAAAATCACTAATCTATGAATCTATGAATCAAAAAATCTTCATTGATGATGAAGAATTGGATCCATTAAAAAAGATCTCCGAGTATTTGGCAAGCCTGAAAAAGGGGATGAATAGGTTTATTTGCGAACTTGGACAAAAGGCAATTAAGGATATAAATGGGCGAATTTTTTTGTGTAAACAAATTGTTTCGTCTGAAGAATCATATCTTAATGATTTGAAAATGCTTCTGGACTATTGGGCTCCAGCTTTTAAAGCAACAGCGGTATTCTGTGATTTCGAAGTTAAATCCTTATTTAAGGATATTAAAGCAATCATCAACAACCATAATGAATATTATTCATCCTTAATCAAACAAGAGATCAGTTTTTCTCAATCTATTGCCCCACTATTCATGTTTTTTATCCCATTTTTTAGGGCTTCTTCTTCTTTTATATCGAATTATAAAGCAAATGATCAATTCATAAATGAAAGATTGAAAAATAAGTTCATTTTGTCCAAATTTAAAGAAGTTGAATCAAGACTTCCGGATGGTTCATTGAGGTCTTTTTTTCAGTTTTATGTAACCCCTGTTCAAAGATATCCGAAGTATACTCTTTTATTTCGAGACCTGGATAAAAAAACACCATTATTTCATCCTGATAAAGAATATATTGGCGTAATTATAAAAGAACTTGGATCACTCAATGGTTCAATTGATAGTCAATCAGCTAAACTCAATCGATTTTTCGAAATGAGTGCTATTCAACAATCAATTGGTAGCAGTTTTAGTATTATTGATTCTAGGCGATATTATGTAATGGATACTGAGTGTAAAATGCTCAAAGAGAATAATAAGCAAGTTTCAATCCATTTATTCAATGATATGGTCATGATATCGAAAAAGGAAAGGGAATCAATAATTCCTTTGTATGTTTTTTTAATTGTGGAAACCATATTGTATGATGTTGGTGATACAACAGCTTTATTCTTTAGTAACAAATCTGAGTGCACTATCATATTCAATGAGGCATCTGAAAAACAAATATGGGTCGAGAAGTTTTATGAAATGAGGGATCATTGTATTAATGATTCTATCTATAGATCTTCTTGTATAGTTATTTCGTATAACGAAAAATGTGAGAAATATAGACCATTATATGAATCCAAAGGTGTTCATATCGAAGATTATATTTATCTAATTGGGGGGTTTTATGAGGATGACTCAATGTGTGATTCATTCATAACTTATAAGCTATCCAGTATGGAGTTTTTTTATCACCCATGTCCAGTATCTCCGAGAGCAGGTCACAGTGTGATATCAATAGGAAAATATATATATGTTTGTTTTGGATTTAATGGTAATTTACAATTAAACGACATATGGCAATTTAATATTGATGAATTTAAATGGACCAAAATGTCTCCAAATGTCATCCCAATAGGTCGATCATATCATTCATGTGTTGAATATAATGGTAAACTTGTTTTTGTTGGAGGTTCAACAATAAGTGGAATGTACCAAAGTGTTGATATTTATGACCCAGAAAACAATTTTTATTCTGTTTTCTCTGATTTTTCTCTTTTTCCCAGCCACAGAGAAAAACACTCTGCAGTAATGATGAATGATCATGATATGATTATGATTGGCGGCGTGAATGGTCAAATGTACTGTGCCGATTGTGCCACATTGAATTTGATCACAATGGAATGGACAATTTTTGTATTCAATGGTATCTCAATTATTGGGAGTGGATTTAGTTTATTATGCGTTAATAATAGATTATTGGTATATTGTGGTTATTCTATTGTTGTTCAAAAACCTTTTTATATAGTTGATCTTGCAACAATGATATCTCGGCCAGCTAAATTGGCCGGTCTTAGTATTAACTCTATGACATCTGTTACTAGTGTATATGAGAATCACAAAATAATTCAAATATTCGGTGGTTTATCCACAAACAAGTTTCCTTATCCAACAATGTTGCGTATTTTCCTTGATTCATTATTTGAAGATAATTATGAGTTTGATTCACAGCCCATTAGCAAAAAATCAGATAGAGTAATACATGAGCAACCCAGACATAGTAACTCATGTAATGAAATAAGAAGGTTTGAAGACAATAAAGCAGAAACAAAAAGTATACCTTGTCTACTTTCTACGACATCACAAAAATATATTCAGAGTGATGGATCAGCTATAAGTATTCATAAAGTTAATGATAGTCATATCAATCATGATGAAACCAGTAATGATAGTTCTAAATCAAATTCAAATTCAAATGAAAGTTTACAAGAAGAGCTAGATAATGGTCAACCAAAAGACAAAAACTGTACATTTCTAGAGTCAATAAATGTACCGCCAGCTCTTCATGAAAAAGAAAAAAATGATTACATTGAACTTCAGCCATCAACAAATGATAATACTGCATTTGTTACAAAGCAAATTATTAGAGAGATACCTTTGATCAATGATTCAACCTCAGATATTTCACCTGATACTGATAAATATAATGCAGTTGATATAGATAATAAATTATATTCTGTAGATATAAGCCAAAAATTATCATTGTTAACTGGTTCCTATCATCAAGATTGTTTGAACTCAAATATGTGCATTTCTTCGATAGATTCTATGAATAAACAAAGCAGCAGTTCTCAGACAGATGATGCGTCGAGCTTAAATGAGATATCTCATCAATCTGTAACAACAAATGCTATTAAAAATGAAGGCATTCTAATATCTGCTACCATTGGTGATTCTAATGATCCAGTAACCAAAATAGATGAATATGAAATCAAGAGTATTAATATTGTGACGAAAACGAAAACAAACAATCTTTGCCTAAATGAGAAAGATCTAAGTAATAAGATGAAACAATCTGAAGAGAAAAAAGACAAATATAATGGGAATTTTATTCAAGATATTAGTTCGAAATCATTTTCTTTGGCCAAGATTAATGAATCGAAAGCATCTGGAACAGAAGTTTTTAATTATAGTGCTTTTATAAAGAACTTGAATATTGATGACTCACATCTCCCCCCTGGATCACAAATGGCTACAAAGATGAAATGCAAGAAATTGTGGACCATTATGAACAAGAACAGTCAAACTGAAAACTCAATATGTTCAGCCAATGATTCAAGATGGTTATTCTTGAAAATCAATGACCAAATAATGAATAAAATTAGTATCATTAAGATGAAGGAAACAAATGATGTTGATGATATTAATAATTTCATCAAAGCACACTATCCTGGTCGATCATTTCGTTTAACAACTGAAAGCAATTCATTAGAATTTGGAAAATTATCTAAGAGACCCTGCATATCAATTACAATTAACTAAAATGTTTTTTTATATTGCTTTGATAATCCATTAATGCATGAACTGCATCAATGAAATATGCTTCTTTGGGTATATGACTCATTGACCATTTAATGGATTTCATAACCAAATCTGCTTCAATGTTATTGACTTTTTTTTCTCCATATCGAAGTCTGGTAATAACCTCATTAAGCCTCTCAGAAATAACAGAATAACTCATTAATGATAATACACTTTGGCAATTCTCTGAATTTATTGATATCGACATAGAAGCATTCTGAATAGGAGACCTTATCAATATAGGCCCAACATTGGTTAATTCATTGCCTACTCCTGGAAAGTTTTTAATAGTCTTGAGATTTTGAATGGCTTTAAGATAAGAAAATGCCCCTTCATTCATATACTTGTCCTGAAAATCTCTTCTTAATTCTCTTCCAATTTCTTCTACTGTTGACTTATCATGAACTTTAGAAAAGGCAGTTATCGCTGAATAATGATTACATACATCTAATTGAGATCCTTTATGTCCTAAAACAGGCCTTAAATTGAGACATGTCGAAGAACCAACATGACTTATTTCTTCATTATAAGCCATTGAAGACATTGCTAAAGCAAGCCACAAAGATTCTGTAAGACCAGTTAACTTTCCATCTCCTTTAAAACACTTAAGAGATGAAGCAGGTACTCTGGATAATTTGTGTTTTGTCGCTTGGCTTTGGCTTTTTGGATCTCCCCTAGATTTAAGCCTAGTCAGAGTTGGATCGTTATCCACAATCTCTGCGGTATCTGGAGCTTTATCAATTCTTTTGGAATAAAAATCCTCAAGAGGAAGAGGCATATTCCCATAACTCTCTTGTTTAGGATTCTGAATATGCTTAACAATATTATTTAAATATCCTCCATCAGCACACAGATGATTAATGCTTACAGCAATAAATCTATCATTGCATGCGATTCTAGCCAATGATTTTTCGAAATCCAAAGGTAAACTATCTGCTGCCCACTCTGATGCTTCATCAACATGTGCTATTTGGTTTGGCATTGCATCTATTTTAACAATGTTCTTTTTGGATATCAAGTAATCACCTTCAACTCTTAAATGAAATCCAATTATTGACTCAACAAGCCTCATAGAAATCTCTGCAACTTTACGAGGATTTTCTACATCTAATGCAAGTTGTACATTGCATTTGTTTGGAATATACCAATGTTCGCTTGGCATTAAAAGCCTTTTTTCGAGCATTTTCACTTGATAGTTTTGTAAAAATTAATATCAAGGTAAAAGAGCATTTATTCCATATGGGATGGTCCAACTTGGTGAAAATGAACTACTCATATCTCCCATAAGTATTATTTGGCTTCAAGAAATTAAATAATCTTGAAAATGGTAATTAACTAATTAAAAAATGAATGACTTAATGCTTGCATAGCGGAATATCTTTCGTTAGGGTTAACAACGAGGATCTTTTTTATCAAATCACAGAAATCAACCTTCATTTGATCATAATCAGATGATAAATCATCAGATGGATTGATATAGTGCATTATCAAATCATCAATATACTTATATATATAATACTTATGGACACGATCCTGTGGAATGTTCCATTTATGTGTTATGTAATCTAGATCATATGACCGATTGTTTGAATTAAAGAATTCGTTTTTCCTTGAAGTTCTATTTATCATGATATCAGGAAATGGTCCAAGCATTTCTTCAATCAAATAAATCAAATGATACTCATTGTATGCGGGAAATATTGGCATTCCCAAAAATATTTCAACTGCAACACATGCAGAAGCCCAAACATCGATTTTGGTATCATAATCAAGCTCAAGAACAACCTCGGGCGCTCGATAAAAGCGAGTCTGCATATAAAATGTAGGAATTTGCGCAACATATCTTGATATCCCAAAATCAATCAATTTCACAACTGGCGATTTTTGAAAAGTAAATAGAATATTCTCAGGTTTGATATCTGCATGAACTACACCACACGATTCAAGAAGAACAAGCCCTTTTAATATGTCACGATATATCTCCCTTACAATATGAAGAGGAAACCCAACATAGTTTCTCGCCGTAATGGCATCTAATATATTAATATTTAGTAACTCTAAAATGATGCAATGGTGATTAAAAAATTCAAATGACTTATGTATGCTAACCACAGGATCATTGATATTTGACACTCGAGCCAACTGCGCGTTAGTAATTTGAAAAACGCGCATATTATTCATGCGCGAAAAATCACATACTTGTTTCAAAATCTCCGCTTCCTTTTTGGAGCTAAAGTAATAATCAGATAAAGATCTTGACACTTTCATTGCATATCGCTGAGATATCGATGAATTGCCTCTTTGCTGATATTCTACTTCAAAAACTTGCCCAAATTGCCCATATCCCAACAACTTCTTCACAACATATTGGTCATTCGAAGAGTCCAAAAATACATCATCAACAGCTACTATAAGGTCCCCCCTTGCATTATCGCGACCATTATTCGAAATCCCAATCGAGGGCTCCGTTAAAATGGATTTCTTCGAACTCATCTTTGAATTTTTCACCTCACTTGGAACTTTACACGCGATTATTTTGTAAATTAGTGGTCTATTTATTCTAATGGATACTGTGCAGTTTATTAGCAAACTAGAAAAATATTTTAGAGAAATAGAGTATCCTAAAAACTTAGATAGTAATTTAGTGCAATCTCCTGTAAATTCGCATTTTCAATTGAGTTATTCAGGTAAATTGCCCCAAATTCTTAATCGAGTTTTTAAATCCGGGGAATGTTTTTCCTCGGGCTATCTAATTGATGTTGGTTTTTGGGTGGCAACTTCGACAGATTTTTATATAGTATCTGAAGGAAACGTTGTTAAAACGTTTCCAATTGCTGCCCCTGTTGTAATTGCAGCCATCCAAAAAACCTCAAATAATGAGTATCTTGTCATTTCGCATGAGAAATCAATTTCACTGTTTACTTGGCCTAGTTTATTTGCTGTGCCTAATCTCTATAGGATCCCATCAAACGTATCTGTTACATGCTTTTGTGGGAAGTATGTAGGATGTAATGATGGAAAAATCAGAGAAATAGAGATTTCAAGTAGCGAAGAAGATAGGCTCTTGACTATTGTTTCTGTTAAAGGTTCCAAATTTGGAAATATTATTAATCCAATTGTTCAAATAACTCGCGTTAATGAGTATTTGTATGCATTATATTTATCATCGGAAGTTGAAGAATTCTTAGAAGACATATCCAAAGGAAATCAATTGACAAGTGTTCGCAAACATAAGTATTCCAACGTGTATCAGATGTATCCTATGAAGAATAGTGTTATTTCATTTAAATATAATGCTACGCTTTATGATTCATCTCAAAACCTAAAAGAAATTAGGGTTTTAGGACATAATTCAATGGAGCTTTTTCAAGTTGAGAAATTCACTCGTTCTGTATGGTGCAAAGGTTTTATGGCTTTTACTGACCCAGGACCTGGATCTGCTTTTGATAAGTTAGTTTTGACAAGAACCTCGGTTTCTCCGATTGCTTCACAGATTCAGAGTTTAGGAAGGATATATTCTCTTTCGCCTACTAACGATGGCCAGACTTTGATGATTTTGTGCTCAAAAGGTTTCGTTAAACTTCGAATGACTTTCTCCGATATCAATAATGAGGCAAGTTTTGATGAATTTTGTTGGATAATAGCCGGCTCCCTATATAAATATATTGATTGTCCTCTATCTGATAACAGCATAAATTTATTTATTGAGACTATTATCGCTGATATTCCTCATGTTCAAGAAGAGAAGATTAAAGAAATTTCTCAAATCTTCACTCAATTATTCATTGATGTTCCAGTTAATCGCTTAGGAAAGTATTCTCTTAGATATTTATTAAAAAATGCCAAAGTTGATGAAACAAAAAGTAATAATAATGTTACCAAAGCCAATAATAAACCCTTATCTCATGGAGAACAAATTGTTAAAAGCGAAACAACCAAACAATCATCAAGTATTGATATTCTTAAGAAGCTGGTTGAATGTAAGGCTACCATGAATTATTCTATACTTGATGAGATTCTTACCCAGATCATGAAAGCCCCACATGACAATTCAATCAAGTTTTTACCTCATTATATCAGTAATTGGATGTTGGAATGCGAACCCCAAACCCCAGTCTTTCAGCAATTAATGGGCATTCGAAAAGCCCTACTAAAAGTTCTTGTACCAAAACCACTGTATGATTAAACTATCAAAGATTCAAAAATTTTGTTTTTTTTTTATCAAAATTGAATACCCTACCGCTTAAAAATAAAAATTTACGTTATGCCTCAAAAAGTCGCTCTGATCGTTGAATTGAAATCTCGGTTTAATACAATAATTGTTACAGAACAGATTTGTGAAGATAATACAGAAAACATTTTTATGAGTGCGAGTAACAGGTACATTGATATCCCTCGAATCACAAATATGAGGGATTTAGGAGAAATTAAAGCTCAAGATGGAAAGAAAGTCAAAATCAACAAGATCATCAGATCTGGAGAAATATCAAGGTTAACTGAAAGTGATTGGGATTTCTTATTCAATGAAAAGCAAGTTCGTCATTTATGTGACTTAAGGCGAAAAGATGAACAAAACCTTTACCCAATTATTGTGCCAAACAGATACTCGGCCCAAATTAAGCTTCATACATGGGATTACGACGTTTCTTCGATTGAAGACATGGCAAAAATGACTGAAGCTATTAGAAATCATCTCAAACCTTTGGCAACAATGAATGATGAACAGCTATTGCAATGGATTGAAGCCTCTTATGCTCGTTATTCTGGAACAGCATACATGTGCGCTGAGCACTATAAAGGAATATTTAAGATATTGATCGATATGTGTACATCAAATGGATCAATGATCATTTTTTGTGGTGCTGGGAAAGATAGAACAGGCTTTGCAGCAGCGTTTATTCTTGCTGTTTTAGGTGTGAGCATTGAAGATATTCTTGATGACTATGTTCTCACAACAGAAGCTTACCAGCTTAATCCTGTTCCAAAAGAACATCTTATGCCATTATTCAGGGCTAATGGGTTGGATGAGTTGCCAGACAAAGTGCTTGATGCCATGTGTGTAGCTCATAGGAAAGCAATGGAGACTGCTTTGAACAGTTTGATTTCCAACTCGGGAACTTTGATGGCATTCATTAAAGAAACATATGAGATAAAAGATGAAGATATTGAGATTTTGAGATCAAATCTTCTGGAGTAAAAATTCAAAAATGCCTTTGGGGTTTATTTACCAACTGCGATTGAGATTTCGTGGAATACTCTTATCATTTCGTTCCAAAAAGCATCGTGGCCTCCTTGTTTAAGTGATAGGCACACTGTAGCATTGTCGGGTTTGACTGCTTTCGATGGATCCCTCTTCTTCAAAACCAAATCGGTACAGCAAGCTCCATAGGTATAATCGCCTCTTGTTTCAATCTCAACATGACACCTGACGTGTTCAAAACATTCGGGTTTAAGTAAATGGAAAGCAGCAACTGGATCATGAAGTGGTGGGGAAGAAAACCCAAAAACATCACGGTAAGTATCTTTGAAGAATGTCAGAAGCTTCTGGATCATTTCGCAAAACAGGGGCGACTGAGGCTGGGTGCTTTGCCTGATCTTTTCCAAAATTTCATCTGTTACAAGAACAGTGTGGGTGATATCAAGAGGAGCAGCGAAAATAAAGTCAACACCGCTCTTGAGAATCATATCAGTAGCTTCTGGATCAATAAGAACATTGAACTCGGAGAATGGAGAGATATTTCCAACAACCATGAAATTTCCAGCCATACATGTGAGCTTAATCTTCTTGGCATCGTTTGGATATGCTAAGAGATATTGTGCAATGTTTGTTTGCGATCCAGTTGTGATAACATTGAATGGACCATCGGATTCTTGAATCAAACGATGAAGATGAGGGAAAAAATCGGTTGGCGTGAGCTCCGATTCATCCTTTTTCCCTAAAATATCTAAAACTGGATTTTTCGGCATGGTTCGATCGATTTCGGTCCAATCAACTCCCCCAAGTCCTGATTCTCCATGAATTTCTGGACAAGCAACAGATTCACGTGTCAATGGTCGAGAATAGCCACGATAAACTGGAATTTTGTCTGCCTTTTTAATCAAATTGAGTGTTCGGCGAGCATTCTGGTATGTCTTGTTTACAGTCTGGTTTCCATGTGTTGTGGATATGTACTGAACATCAAGGGTGGGAGAATAAACTGAAAGCATTATCATCGCCATATCGTCATGTCCAGGGTCACAGTCAAGCACACACTTCATATGAAAATTGTGAGAATAGTGATGGACAAAAAAAGCCAAACGGGTGGCACGGATTAATTCTGATGATCTTCCGCCATCTATGTTTCAAGAGGCTAATGGTGATTAGCGATACATGGAGAAGGGCTGAATTTATGGATCCATATTTTGAGGAAGGCCCTGAGTATTGTTTTATTGAGTGCTTATTTAAGGGTAGTGGTTCTAATTCTTTGATGATTGATACAAGAGGTTCAATCATGTTTGATAGGTGTGCTTTTGTTAATGTTGTGGGATATGAATTGTACTTTTGGATTCAAGGTGATGATAATGTTTATATGAGAAAATGTCTGTTTGAAAGATGTCGAGACAGTATTGCTGTGTATGGTGGGCATCTTTACATGAATTTTAGTAACACTCTCAATGATTGGATTGATTCTGTTTGTTTATGGCTTAATTCTGATTTCAATAGCACCAGCAACAATCAAAGTTGCATAAAAAGTAGGTTTTTGGCCCTTGAGATGTCAAATCTTCAGGTTATGTGCAGCTATGATTGTTATTATTTGAAAAACAATGAAGAATATTGTTTTGAATGCAAATTAATCAAATATGGGCAATTTGAGTATTGCTCTTATGCTAACTGTTCAACAGGAACAGCCTTATATGGTGGGTTAATCAAATCAAGAATTAGATTTGATGGTTGTTGTTTTTTTAATATTCAGGCTCAATTTATCATTTATTCAAATCAAGCATTCATTCTTGAGATTGTTTTTTGTTATATTGAAAATACTGCTGTATGTAACTTCGAACCATCACTATTAACAACATTATCTCAGTGTGAACACTGTCTAGCAACACTGAAACCTTATCCAAACTTGACTTTTACCAATATCATTGTTGAAAAAGAAATTTTAAGAATGATTGAGGGAAATAAAAACTATTGGTAATGTTTATTCATTTATTAATGCTTTGGGCGATGGCAATCTAATTCTCTTTAAAAAGTCCTCGTTATCAAAATTAAATGGCTGATCTGGGAAAGGCATTTTCTCAGGAAGACTGTCAAATATTGCTTTGAGCTTGGAATGATGATTATTGATTAACGGTAATGCGGAATTCTGGATATATCCGATATTAACTTGGAAAATTTTAAGCTTAGCGATTAGGTAAGCTGTTGCTTGGTAAGCAAAAAATGCCTCTTCTGAGATCTCTTTAATTGGTTTTTCTCTCAATGCAGCTACACTTGCTAGAATAATAGATAAAAGGTTTTTGACTGCATCTGCACAAACAGGTTTGGTACCCATTGGAGGAGGATTATCTTTCCTTTCTTTGGAAAATGAATTCAAAGAATAATTACCTTCATATTCTGGATACTCGTTTGAAAAAAACTTTTTGATACTCAAAAGCTCATTAACTTTGGGAGAAGATATTTCTGGAATAAACGACAAAACTATAGGTGCTTTTCGTCCACTTCTATGAATAAGATAAAAATAGAAAGATATATAGTCATCTGGATATTGATATCTTATAGATAGAAGAATTGAGGATAACTCTAACTCTGACATTTGAAGTATTAATTTACATATTTGATCTCTATCTGTTTGTACTAGTGATAAATCAATGTTGTGCTTTGGTTCAGAAAACCGTTCAGGTTGAGAGATCTGGTTGGGAACAGTATCAACATCAATAAGGATCTCTTCTTTAGGTAGTTTTGGTGGAATGAATGAAGGCGAGACAAATGCAGGTTGGTTAGATTTTGAAACAGGCTTTGGCTTGGGATCTTTGGGGATTGGCATATGAATTTCTTCTGGTTGTTCATACTCGAATCCATCGGGTTCTTTCTTTTCTGTTTGGTTTGTAGATACAGCATACTTTGAATCTACTTGTTCAGGGAAACGATTATATAATTCTTGCATTATCATCCTTGCATTAGGTCTTTTTGATGGATCTGTTTCAAAACAAAGAGAGACAAGACTCTTAAACCTCTCATCAACTTGTCTATCAGATGGCCATTGATATCGGCAATTCAAAATTTGAAGATTAGTTCCTTCAGGAAATGCATCCTTAAAAGTACATAATTTGAATAAAATACAACCAAGAGCCCAGATATCTGATTTGAAGTCAATTCTTTGACGACGGTAAAGATCACACATTTCTGGTGATCTATAAGTTGCTGTAGTATTTCTTTGTATATCATCTGCTGCAATGTTCCTCTCATCATTGCTGGTACAATCATACACCCTCCTTGTTGCAGAACCAAAGTCACAAAGTTTATAAATATTGAAATTAGATAAAATATTTTCGACTTTCAAATCTCTGTGAATAATAGGCGGCTTCTTACTATGAATGTACTCAACAGCTTGTGTTACAGCTGCAAAAATTTCGACAATCTTACGAGTGGGAAACCCTTGGCTAAAATTATCATTCATCTCACGAACACACTCACCATTACAGAATTCCATAAGAATTGTTGCTTGGTTAGTTGTTCTATCAACGTTCATACCGTAAACTTTAACAACATTTGTATGATCACATACTTCTTTTTGAAATTCAAATTCTTGAACAATAGAATTTAATCTTTCTTGATCTGGAGCAATAAGAGCTTTTACGGCGTATTCTTTTCCATAATTATCCTTGGCCCGATAAATACTACCATATCCTCCCTCTGCTATTTTTTCACCAATAGATACCCTATGCCCATCTATTACCATATCTGTATTCGCTATCCCTCCACCGCTTCCGCCTAATGCAGATGACAAAAACTTCAGCATAATGACACTTTTTGTAAATAAAAGGTTTATTTACCTGGGGTCACTGGTCTCCTTGATGAATGCTGTCCATTTGGCGATACGCTCATCCTAGATATGCTCTGCCTTAAATTCATATCAATGTTAGCGGCGCTCTTTTGTGCTTCGTTTGTAGTTATCACATACTTAGCAAGAAGTGCTTCTCCTTCTATTTCAAAAGTCCATTGTTCATCACCAACTTCATCATATGCATCATACATTGCGTTGCTTGCTTCCTCATCATCGAATTCAGCTTCGTTTTTATCTTCTGTTTGGCCAGCCATGGCTTTGATAACGTAATCATACATTTCAGCTGTTGATGGATCTGCAGATTTCCTCATCTGTTCAAATAATACTGGCAAACCGAGAGCTTTTGCTTTTTCCCTAAGTTGAGGCTCCTTGGTAAACAACTGAGAAAGAATGAAATTAGAATAGGATTGTAATTGAGGATTCTGTGATCCTGATAACTCAGAAAGAATTGATAGCGCATCGTTATTCAGACATTTTTGAGCAGCTTCGGGCCTTAAGCAAAGATTCATTACTAATGCAGAAGCATATTCTGCAGTATATTCACTCAATCTTGAAGGATCAGCAAGAAGTTTAAGAGAAATATCTAAAACACCGCTTTCTATCATTTGAATTCTTGCATCTTTTACCATTGATAGCTTTTGTAATACCCCTATTGTGTTCATCATATCAACACCATCCTCATGTTCTAATAATGGAAGAAGGAGCTCAACAAATTTGGGATTCTTAAGAAGATACTGCCTACCAGGAGAATCTGTCGCTAAAATATTCATAACTCTGAGCATGTATGCTCTTGTTGGTCCCCCAGCCTCTATAAGCATTGAAACAATCTGAGTTTTGTTGATATCAAAAACATCTCCACTAATTAATTCGATGAAGAACCTTCGAACATGTTCTGCAGGGGAGCAAGTAAGCCTATTTACGCATGCTTTGAGAAGCGGAGCTGCTAATTCAGAATTACGAAGATCTTGCTTGACTTTAACAAAATCAAGAGGTGAGAAATCTGTTGTAGCAGTAAACTTAACAGCTCCTCCAGGGAATATACCAATTCTCCTAAATAATGAATCAACTCTTTCTTTTGATGGCACCTCTCCATTCATTGCGTGTTGAAGGGCATCTGCTAATTCCAGGGATGCAGACCATAATTCGCTATCTGTTGACACAATAGACTCAGCAGGAGCTCTTAATGCTGTTGCAAGAAGAGGTAACTGTGATGCTCCCATTTGGCGATCAAGCCAGTCAGAGAGTCTTTTCTTCAATGAATTGAACCAATCAATAGAAAATATTTGCCGAAATGATGGGTGCTCTGCTGGATTGGGAATATATGGAAGCGCATAGAAAGGTAAGAACTCAGTTGATTGTGATAAATCAGTATAATGGGTATCCAAAAACTCTTTAAACCTTCTAAGGGACTCGTTAATATCTCCAAATTTAACCCTATTTGCTGGATGCAAAGGGAAAACAGCAAAAAACACTTCAGATAAAAACAACAAATGTTGAGCATTCTGATCAGGTGGAGCAGACCATTTAGATTCCCATATGCTTCTAAATCTCTGACAATCACCAGTTATCAAACTGTTCATCAAATCTTTCTTGAATTCAATTTGTGTTTCTGATCTACGCCTAACAATCTCATCAAGTGGAGGAACAGCAATTCTCTCTGACTGGAAAACTGCTAATGTCGATTTCATCCCGCAAAAATGTAAAAAATCAGCTATAGCATCAAATACTTCTTGGGACATTAAATCGTTGTAGATTTTCTAAAAATACTGGAAATGATTATTCCTAAAAACTATATCCTATTCTTTCATTATTATCCAAATGAAGAATAAGTATATCCATAACATTGAAGAAGAATCAATTACTATTTTATTTGAACACTTGTTATTGAATACCCCATTTCCCATCCCCCATTAATTATTTGTTAATTAATGGCTCACTTTATGTGCAATTGTATTTGGAGAATGGTCACGGAGGCGGGGATACCATAAATATTGCCATATCTTCTGTAACTTTGGAATATTTAGTGTTAGATAACCTTATATAAAAAGCTTGCTCATCAAATAATGATTCTCTAACAGGAAAATGGTTATAAATATATTTAGGTATCACATGACTTTGAAACTGGTAGTGTTGAAAAGAAACAGAGTCAAAGGATATTTTCTTTTTGAAAGAATGGTAAATCATTGTCTTTCAACCATAAAAAATTCAGAACCATAAGAGAGTGAAATTAATATTGTTTGGGGATCTTGATCTTGTGCTATTTATTATGTGTTCATGAATTTTCTCATCCAGAATCCTCATTCTCTAATTTATCATAAGAATCAATTGAGAATAATTATGCTTTAACTAATTGAAGTCTTCACCAAATCCAAAATTTCAATCTATGTTTTTTGAAATAACTATTCCATACATGTCAATTGAGTAACAATCAATGAGAACAATGGGCAAAAACATTGCAGAATCAAGGAAAATGACATTGAAGAGAAACTCTAACACAAAACTGAAGAAGCATTCAGTATTTGACAAGATATTCACCTATCAAACTATAATCAAGAGAGATTTATACCGAATCTACATATTGGAATCTTTTATTAATACCAAAACATAAAAAACAATTGCACATAAAGTACTAAATTTTATGCTTTTTTTCTTGTTTTCATGTTCTATTTCTGAATGCCCATTATCTAGGATAACCGAAAATACAAGCGGAAATGTTAATATAAGTGGGTGTGTTTTTAATAATATGGGTACTAGCGAGAAAGGCTCAATAATTTATTTATTAATTAGTACAAGTATTTTTATGGAAGTTAAAGCAACCATTTTTTCTTCCTGTTATAGTGGTAGTGGTGCTGGTGCTATTTATTTTGTCTGTTCGAATGGAGCGTCAGAATTAAGTAAAGTTTGTGCTTACAATTGTACTGTAATATCTGGCGAAGTCTATTATTCTGCTGCGTTCGCCTATATTACTACATCAACATCAGGCAGTAATAATATCGATTATTTTTCGATAGTGAAATCTCGAGGGTTGATATCTCCAATTGAAGTTCTGAAAGGAAAACAGAATCATCAAGGGATTAATAGCTCGAATAACTACATGACTTACTATGCTGGATTAAGTTTCCAACAATCTTCCGATTGTCAATTCCGCTATTCTTCAATATCTAGCAATTATGCCACATATCATGTAATCATTTGTTTTTATAATTATATACAGGTTATATCTTCGAATGTGAATTTTTGTAACAATAGCCAAGGCGTAGTTAACTCTTGGGGGCTTATTGCCAATTATATCACATCTTCAACCCAAATATATCAGTGGGTTTTCTGTTCAAATAATAGACTCACATATCTGTTTGCTCAACAAGATGGAACATGTTTAGTCAACAATTGTGTGGTTGACTATAACTATGCATGTTACGGTATTATTGTTTCCACACCAGCATCATACTCAAATACTATCAGCCTATTCCTTCTGAATGAAAATGATTGTAAATTGGATTTATATACAAAACTATCCAAGATCAAGATTAGATCAACATTGTTGACATATGCTCATTTCATTTTAAACTAATAAAGAGAAGGGAATTTCTCATTTTTAAAATCAAACCTGGCTAATAATTATTTATATTTATCATTATTTAATAGCATGCTCCGAAACTGCATTGGTTGGTATTTTTCTGGTATTGGCTGGGCATTGAATGTTAGATAGGATGGCTGACATAAAACTTCATCATCTCTTAATGTAAGAATGATAATGGCCCCTTATTGTTCATCCTGCCATCATAATTTGGTACAGTAAATCCTGTTATGCATTTCCCTTTTCCGGAATTCTATTATTCTTTTTCTCTATAACACCACCAAGATAAGTTATCATTAGGTCATTGGATGCTCAGTATGTTCAAATGTTTAGAAAATTTTGCCTTCATCGAACTCTATCAGTTATTTTCCTTGAATCAACAATTCATTATCATAATCATAATTTTGATCAAGCAACTTTATTGTTTCATGAACTCAGAACAAATAACCCATTTAGTTTAGAATCTTTTGAATTGTATTCTAATTTATTATTTGTTCTTGAGGAATTATACAATCACGACCCCATATTGATAAGTATAGCCCAATAACTCTTAACTGTTTTAGTTTCATTATCTGATTTTTAACATTGTGAACGATTGAAATGGCGTTTTCTTTTAATATCTCTTGCATTTACATCAGCTTTTTGATTAATTAGATATTCAACAACATGACATTATCAGCATCACAATGAAGAGAAGTCATATTATATATAAAAATTCAACATAATTGCCAATAAAATTTATATCAGCTCCATTTTCATTCAAGAAAACTAACAAAGATAGGAGAAAAAACTCTGATGCTTAACAAATAAGATTTGTTGTTACGAATTCTTGTATACTTGACATTTATGGAAAAGATCAAAACATCCACCACAAACTACCATATATATAATTCATAATAATTGATCTATATCCTTTCATCAACAAATGTTTAAAACACATGATAGAGCCAAACAATCAAGCAAAGGATAACAAATCATGATAATGTGGTTCTACTCCACTCAATTAGACTCCGCCTAGTTTTTCAATGTATATCATTGAAAACAGCTTAATCATCAATCACTCATTCTTATGACAGTACTCAAAAGTTTTGAGTCAAAACTTGATTGCATATAACCAAATTTTATCTATTGATCAATATCATTTTTATTTTCATTGAATGAGTTATTAAAACCTTTGGGAGTGCATTTATTTATTTTTACAAAATTCAAAAAATCATGTTTATCTCTTTCCGAAAAATATATATCAACAAGAAATTGCATTTGCAATTAGTTAAATGTCTTCAAACACATAAATACCTATTTTGAACAATCGATATATCAAAATCAGGCACTAATTATAGATTTCGCCTTAAATCAGCTGATTTGCAATACTCTACATAAAATCTCACTGCTTTTTCAAGTTAATGAGGCCTAATTCATGATAATTCAATAATCCGATCGACACAAATCACTATATCATCAATAATAGTTTTATTTCAGTCTCCCAAAAGATATCCTCAGATCGGTCTTCTCTTCAATCAGATAAACAAATGGCTTTCTTAATGCTTTTATTAACTAGCAAATCTTCGAGGAAAAGTGCTTTAATTCAAGCAATCCAAAAACATAGAGAAATCATGATTCATCGCTGACAGAAACTATTGTGTTCTGGGAAGATTTGACTTGAGAAAAAATATATTGTGACAAAGTTGAAAATGTCATTAATAAAATCAAGTTGACAATTTTGTCCATTTCCCATCCCCCACATATTATTAGTTTTATTATAATGAATCTTAATGGACTCACTAAAAGATTTACTTACCAAATCAAGATATCTTTGGGGAAAATAATTGATGATTTTTTTTGAGAAAATTATAAAAAATTTCATTAAATTTGTGGTTTTAATGAGAAATAATATTATCAAAAGACAAAATATGCTTAATTTGGGGCTGTGTTTGATAGACATATTCCTTTATATTCAGATTAGTTTTATTACGTTTTTCTCTTCACTAATAATGAGAACTGATCATGAAAAGTCAACCATGAGGGGGTTTTCTGGAGAATTATTGAATAATGAAGTTTCCCAAAGCAATATAGCATCAACTTTTCTTCTTCTTTTCTCTAAATTGTTGTCACAGGCTTCAACAAAAAATAAAAGAAGACAAAACAGATCTAGCTTTAGAGTCTTTTTATTTTTCAACATTATCTCATTATTAATCATTTTAATTATTAGTAATGATACAATATTAATTGAAACAAAACAACGGATATCAATTTTATCGCTCAAATCCAAGATTTCACAAGTTTTCCCTCAATATTTTAGCAATGGTCTAGTTTTGGTTGTTGGTTTTGGGTGTGAAATTGAAAATATTGATCAAGGAAGGTCTTTTTATCAAATGAGTATCAATATTTCTCATTGTTCTTTCTCAAGATATTCTCAGGTATCTGGAGATGGTGGTGTGATATATGTTTCTGGTGGATCATTCAGTATGAATGTCAATGACTCGATATTTTATAACTGTTTAGCCAATAATGGAGGAGCTATTTGCTTCTCTTCTTATAAATCACATCTCAGAATGATATGTGCTAATAGATGTTCTTGTGGATCTCAAATGTATCATTTTGCATTTATTAGTGCTTCACATTTGAATCAAGTGGAGTATCTCTCAATTTCATTTTGCCCGCAACATATGACTGGCAGTATTCCAATTTGTCTACAATCAGGTAATCAGATGGTTGACAATACCAACAGTTCAATGAACAATCCAATACAAGTCTCTGGTATTGGAATATGGTCTCCATCTTCATTCACAAGCTCTCATTGCACTTTCTCAAACAACAAGGTATCTCAATTTATTTGTGTATGGTTCTCTTCTGTCTCAGGATCAATTACAATGTGTAATGCAAACATTGTTCATTGTAACAGTCCATCATCCGGGGGTGGAGTTGTATATGTCTCAAGTGCAGGATTTAGAAAGATGATGTATTGTATATTCCAAAACAATCAAAACCATTTATTCTGTGTTTTGGATGGTTCTCTTGAAGTGTCACACTCTTTTATTGATCATTCATCATCTTCAATATATTCTTCAACAGCGGTATCAACAGCAACTAATAATTCTTTTACCAAAAAACAAACATATCCAATACAATTCTTCCATTCACATTATTGTAATGCTGATATTCCTCTTCCTCAGAGAACAATCGAGAAATCTCCTAACAGATCATTTGAAAAAACATTCATATTATCAAATCGGTACAATTTTTTTTTCATTCTGATGTTCCATAATCAATACCTCTGAGTTAAATTAAGCATACTCCTCCTATCAGGTAAGCCCAAGCCCAATACAACAAGGCCTCCTTCTTTTCCTAGTAGACGAATTTTCTCTTGGAGTCACTCACTCAACATATTTTAAAAAAAATAGTCATCACCAAAATAATTGCTAATATAAACCAGTAAAAATCTTAAATCCATTAATGATCCTCATAGCAACAATAATCAAAATAATCTAAGAACCAATAGGTGACAAATCATTTGGAGAGACATTGATAGAAACCATGCCAAGAAATTTATATGTCCTTTTCAGGGTGCAAATAAGAGAAATACTTTGGTATTTTCATTCATATACACACTCATTCTCTTGTTTTTTACCTGAGCAAAAGTGACTAGATATGTCGAGTCTCCCAGTTGAAAGTGTTTTAAGACGAAGAAACTATCGAGATTCATTTCAGTCGATAGGATCTAGTAATAATATCAACCAGATCTCTCTTTTAGCTCATCAAGACGAAATTCAAGATGTTGTTCTAAAAAGGGATATTTTTCCTGTGAGTTCGGAATTTGATATGCTAAGAGAGCAATTTTTTATTCAAGATGGGCAGGATAGATCCGAATGGACCGAGAGATTCCTTAAAGATAACCCGGAGATTAAAGATTTTATTGAAAGGGTTGATCCAGTTTCAAGGGCTGTAACTTTCGCTAAACTGTACCTTCCTCCTAATAGAATAGCTAATCAATCAGTTTTATTGTCATTGATTTCTCAGCATTTTAGAATTTTGGGACTTATTGATTCTCAAGCCTCACTTCATGAAGAATGGAACGAGCAATTGCAAATCCCAGCGCATTTGCTTAGGTCACAACTTAATTTTATTGTCCAAAGGGGAATATATCACGCTGAAAGGTTTTGGGAGCTTTCATTGCCCTCACCATCCCAACATCAGAATGCAGCACAATTACTTGATCAAGAAATATCTAAGATCATTGGAGGATCCCCAAATGTAGGCAAAGATGTTACCCCTTTATCCTCGGAAGAATGTGGGGATCCACGATTTCTTAACATACAAAATGGAGAAATTGTTGAAGCATCTCTTAATCAGATTATATGGCTTCTCACAACGGAAAACAAAGGGAATGCTGATTTAATGCAAGCCGTATGCTTAACTTATAGATCATTTACCACTTCTAAAGTATTCTTCAACAAAATTCGTGAGAGATTTCAAATTGCATACCATGAGTATAAAGAAGAAAAGAAGAAAATGGAAGATCAAGAAAAGAAGAAAGAAGAAACAAATGGGAACACGGCGAAAGATGGTGAAAGGAAACCAGGAAATACATTTGAAGATAATATGGGCGTTAAAATGAGATCATTAGCCTTAACATTTAAATTATTTGGTACATGGATGAAAGAAGCAAGTGATTCTATAGAGCAATCTGTTTTTGATGCTGCACAATCTTTTGCAAAAGCAGAATTAGCCGACTTTCCAAACTATCTGCCTACAATTTTAAGTCCAAGAAAGAAAGAAAGTCAGGTAACTGATTTTTCGAAGGCTCCTCCGGTTGTTTTAGGGGATTGTGATAAATTATGGAGCAATGAATTCACTCTCTTTGATTTGCCTCCAATAGAACTTGCTAGACAATTAACTGTTATGTCCTCAAGTAAATATTATGCAATAGCGCGGAGTGAATTATTAGATGGTGCGTGGAATGTCCCTAGATTGAAGCACAGATCACCCAATATATGTGCCCTGACAACTCAGTTTAACAAATTGGCTTTATGGGTTCAAACATCAATTTTAACGGAGAATTCTCTGAGTTTAAGGATAACAAAAATGAAATTCCTTCTTGAAACAATGCTAGAACTCTACAAAATGCAAAACTACTTGGATTTATTTGCTCTTTACATGGGATTCTATGATGAATCTGTTTATCGTTTGAAGTGTCACCTCAGTATGCTATCGAAAGAACAACAAAATTTTTTAAATGAATTATCGGTTCTAAGCTCTCCCACGGATAACTCAAAAAATACCCTGGAATTACATGCCAAAGCAATTAAAACAGGAAAACCATCTTTGCCGCTTCTTCCAGTGTTACTCAGTATCATCTTTAAATACTCTGATGGAACAGAGGCTGTTGTTAAAGGCCTTGTTAATCTTCGTAAATGCAGAAGAATGTTATCATTGATGAGAGAAGTTGAAAGTTTCCAAAAATTAAAATATATTTTTTTGCCGATCGAGCAGGTTCAGATGAAATTAATGTTCTTGGAAGTTAAAAATGAAGATACATTTATGGAATTATCTTACGATATTGAACCCGATGGTGCCACAATGGCAAATTTAAAGAATCAAATTTAGTGTAAGGCTTTATATAAACTTAGGAGATCTGTTTCATTCTTTTTTGCCAAAATTGAATCTAAAGAATTTTGAACATTGAATAGATCATCAATCAAATCCTTTTCATTTAGGATCTGTTGTGGTTTGTTAATATCACACTTACTGATAACAAAAGAGTATGGCTGATTATTCATATACTTTTCTAAAACATTAGCCTCATATTCCAACCAAGATTGACTATTCTTTTCTTCATCATTAGTGTACCTCACCAATTTAGATAATTCTAAAATAAAGACTTTAAAAGACATCAAAATATCTTTTTGATTAGAAATGCAATCTAGTATAGAGCACCTAATGATGTTTTTTATTTCATTATTTTTGTGAATTTCTAACAAATGCTTGAACAAATCAATAATCAAGATGAGAACTTTTTGTTTAGGCACCAAATATTTAAATTTAAGGAAATCAATCTCCTGAAAACATGAAAAATTTATCGTGCATAGTGTGAGTAAAAATGAAAGCAAAACTCGATATAAAAACTTTAGAAATACTTGTATATCATCACTAACCAAAAGAAACTTAGTCAAATACATTATTTCATATTCAGACGACTCATAAAAACGATTTAGGGAAAGTCGATTCATACAAAACCTAAAAATTTCCTCATTTCTTTCAGAATTAATTAGAACATTAATCATTAATCCAATAGTTTTGGCATCAACTGATTTTGCCAAGGTAAAAAAATACTCATTTAACCATTCATAATAGGAAGAATTGTTAATACTCGATATGATGAATAAAGCCAACTCGAGTAGTTTAGATTTATTGAAATTGGAATATGAAAAATAATCGATTCTCTGCTTCAATAGAACTTTTGGAAATTTATCTATAGAAAAAACTTGACTTAATGCTGAAAAAATGTACTCATTGTTGCCAAACATATTATACTCAACGACTTTCTTTGCTAGACGGAAAAAATGATCAAACTGTAGCTTGCTAAATAAACGATCAAAAAGTGTTGGAGAGAGCTCAATGTCTGATCCTTTGGCCTGAGAAAAAAAGAAATGGAGGAAATCACTAATTAAACAGTTGCGATAAAAATCATTTGGATCATTATCTGCAAATTTTGATGTAATCATTTCAAAAAAGTTCTCATATTGTAAAATTCTGTTAAATATATAATTATTAGTCTCGCAGGTTATCAATTCGCTAATAATTAATAAATGCTGCCTTTTCTTACTTTCAAGAAGAACCCGAATTAAATTCTCAACCAATGTATCGTAGCTTTGAAGTTTATTCATCAAATCCTTGGTCGAATTCCTATATTGAACAACGACCATAAAAGTGTTTAATATTTCTTCCATTTATGGCAAATAATAATTCCACGATCATTTTGTAAAATCTATTCTTTATTCAATTTCAAAATAACCTTTTGAATAATTTTTTCCCTTTCTTGGGTAAATTCTGTAGATTTGGCGGCAAAAGTAAGTATTCGCTTTTGGATAAATTTTGAGAGATCTTTTGCGAAATTTGGTGATGAAGATATGCTGGTAACTTCATCATCAATTATCCCAAGCTCTGCTTTTAGAAAGAAATCTCTCAAGAAAATCATAATTAGCATCTGTTGTTTTTCAGTATGCTTCAATAACGAATCACCTTTCAAGAATCCAAAATTGATAACAGCCTGTTTTGCTAAATCTGATATGAATAATCCTGCGTTGCGAAGCTGGGGAGATGAGAAATCTGTTGAAAGCTTAAGTGTACTTTTAATGGCACTAATAAGGCTCTTTGTGAATTTGGGATCATTTTCGGCAAAATGAGCTGACACTGCAGAGTAATAGGGATTATAAGAAGCTTCGTTCCTGCAGCACTCGATTATGACCAATGGAACATCCTTGCGTTGAGACTTTGACAACTGCAACTTTGCAACTTTCGAAAAAGCATCTGGGACATCAACAGCAGTGGTTAGAGCATAAAAAACTGATCGTCTAACATCAGTCGTCATATGCATTTGTCGAGCAATTGTTGCTAACTGTGCCACCTCTTTATCTATTGATTTTGCTGTAGTATCAGTAGATGTGTAGAAGTTAACTGTATCTTCTCCAAGCGCCTGAAGAAAACTATTAACATTTTGAGTTGGGCTCTTATCTGTCTTTATTGCTTTCAATGTTGGTTCAATAGCATCAGGGATATCCTTGAGAGACTTTGCATATGTTTGAATAAAAAGATCAGGAAGAGGAGCATCAGATAGAATCCTTTGAGATATACATCTGGAAAACTGTGCAACACTGATTGCATGTGGATGAGATACAAAAGCTTCTCGAATTCTTGAAGAAATTAGGCCAAAATTAGATGGAGAAATACGGTTAAGCAGGCCAGTAAAATCTCTCCTGGCTGCTTCCTCTTCTTCTGTCCTGACAGCTTTAACAAGTTCAACTTTCTTTTTGGGCTTTGACGACTCAGAAACGGAAATTCCTTCCAAAATCTTTGCATATCCGTTTTGAATCAAATAATCATCCCAATCATTGCCTTCATCCAATCCGAGTTTTTTGGCATAATACTCAATCTCTTTCTGTTCGTCTTCAAAAGTCTGAGGAATGTTCCCTGTCAAATCACTAAAGGGCATTTCTTCTTCATTAGGATTATCGTTGATTTCTCCATCTTCTTCTTCATAAAACTCCTCCTCTTCGAAATATTCTTGGTCTGAGTAGTCTTCCATTTCTATTCTGACATGTGATTTAAAATGCGTTTTATTTAACAATTCAATATTTCTAGGGCCTGTTTCACAGAAGGAGTTTTAGAGTACAGAACAAATGGTTTGGCATGTTCTAAGCAAGAGGACAAGTATGGATGGATTTCTTCTCTTCTATGCTCACATATTTTCCATAGGAACAGTGCCAAACTAATATTTGATATTCCTGGGGATGTTTTGGGAATACAAAAATCACAAGGATTAAGAGATTCCTGGATTTTATCCAATATTTTCTTTGAGCATGTATTAATTTTATTGCTAAGACAATAATTGATAAATGATTCTTCTAGTTTTGTTCCTCCCATGTAATTTGAGAAAACCGTGAGCATTTGATATAAATACATACTAGAATAATCTAGAGAGAAAATAATTGATATAAACTGGCTATGAGTGATTGCTACAAGATTGTTATCAAAAACAATCAAATTATGTATGGTTTCAATAATGTTAATTCGGATATTTAGATCTGAACTTAAAACTACACTATCAATAAACTTCTTATAATAATAAGATAATAATCGAGGGGAAATATATGATACCCTCAAAATGACTTTAACAAAAGAATCACAAAGATATTCATCTCTTGTACCGACCATATCAAAAAATGTATTCAACCCAGATATAAAATAGTGAATAATTGCCGAGCCATCGCAAAACAATGGAGGTGTTATTGATGAATCGAGTAGCCCAAAGTCAAAGAAATCCAGCGCTTTTTGGTCTGGAACCTTTAATAGTTTGAGAGCAGTTTCAGCAGAGAGATTTCTTATGGAATCATCAACATTAAATAGTAATTTATGGTATTCTTTCCAAAAGATATTAAAACCAGATGTATTAATATCTTCAGATTCAGATGTCATATCTTGAAAAGAAACTGAAGAAATAAGTGACTGAATTGCTTCTGATTCAATCTTGCATAGCTCTCCATATGCCGAAGGTTTCAATGCCAAATATGATGAAAACAATGATAAGAATAATTCAGACTTCTTTCCAATAAAAGCTATCCTGGGAAGATAAGCTGATTGAAACATATAGTGAAGCGCTTCTGACATTCCTTTTCTATCAGTAATTTCACTTAATACCTGAATAACTTGTGAAAGAGCTAAAGAATGTGGCTTGCTTAATAACCTTGATGAATCTTTTGATATTTCGATTGTTAAATATTGAACCATCTTCAATACAGTGTTTTCTTCGTTTACCCAATCGACTTTAATGGATCGGCAAACAGTATATATTAAATCAAAAACAAGTGTCATAACTCTTTTGCTGGAGTTCAATTCGAAACAAGATAACAAAATACTAAGTGGTATGACACTATCCTTTATCTTTGTTATTGTTTGATTAAACAATTGGCTGAATTGCCTAGCTATTTCATCCGATAAGCATACCAAAGATCCTAAAGATTTCCCAATATGTTCCTGAATATATTGGAAAAACTCAAAGCAGATCTCAGTTTCATTTAACACTTCCTTATTCAAAACAGACACCCAGTCGGAAAACATTGACTCATCAATAACAGTGATCCTAAAGAAAACAGATAATAATAAATGCAAGGCTTCAACATTATCACGATTATTAATATAAGAAATTTTAGAAAACTCCAAAAATTGCTTTGAGAAAAAAATAATGGATGTCCAGTTATTGGTATTTTTGACATTAATTCGTTGCTCGAGCTCCTTAGATACAGTGAATCCAGTATTCTTAACACCTTCTTTTCTATAAAATAGTAAATATCCTGTCCACACATCGTTCTTTGGTATAGATGCATCATCTTGAATCCCAAAAGACCACGATGGAAGTTCACTTAGTCCAAAATACTCAATAACTTGGTCATTGCAAACATACCAATCTCTATCTTCTCCTTCAACAATTGCAATATAATGTCCTTGTTCTGCATTTCCTTGATGAACCACTACAGCAGTTAAAGAATAATTAAACCCTGGAACTATTGATTCGGATCCTTCGCAAATATCTTCAGTAACCAAATTTATCGGAAAATCAAACTCATGAACCAACTTTTTCCTTTCTCTGTATTCAAGAGCATAAGACCATCTTTGTAGTTGGATAATCATGTAATCTGGCCACTCTGTTATACTTATTCTCCGAACAACATCTGCAACTTCTTCTCCATTTCCAGTTGGATAATCATGAATAATCTCATCAGTAAAATAACACTGAAATGCTTGCCGCAAATTCTTCAAATCCTGAGTTGGAAGAGAAAGATAAAAGAAAGATTCTGAAGATTTTGAGATTACTCTAGAATCTAAAACAATCGACGTTGTGATTTGACCAGTAACATTTGAGGTCAATGTTGTAGATCCCTTCAAATCATCCTTCATTTGATTTAACATTTTGTTTAAAAACTCTTCTGCATCTTCCTGAACAAATGCATTAAAGTTTTTAAATGTATCAACAAGACCTCTCGTTGATAAAACAGACCCCCTAACATATCTGATATGTGCCATAAACTCTCGCATTTGAATCAAAAAGGGTGATAGGGTGTCAGTATCCATCCCCAGCAAATTTGAGGAAATTTGAGGTATACAATTCAGAGCCTGAAGTAGTGCACTAACATAGCAGGTTGTTCCAAGATTAATTATACCACATCGACCTTTATAGGTGAAATCATCAGACAATTTTTGAGATAATGAAGGAACTGGCGGAATTGTATAAACAATTGGTAGCAAGAAAGGAATAGCTAAAGGGGTTTGAAGAAAATGTAATGCGGCTTTCCATGATTCGAGAGAGTGTATAAAAGGTTTTTCAATATTATTACATGAGGGAGGAGAAAATAATCTATCAATGGTGATTTGTATCATTTCCTCTGTTTGTGGAAGAAGCATTATTATTGAGATAAAAGTTTGGTCAATATCACCATAATGTGAAAACTCAAATTGATTCATATCAATATAATATGGAATAAATATTTCTTGTGGTAAACCAAACTTACTGATGCATTCAAAAAACTGTTGGGTTTTCATTCTATACTCTGGCAGTAATGTGTGGGGAAGCAAATTAATAAATGGACCTGGATCGATGGTGGGTTGAACGATTGATAAGAAAGCTTTACGTATTAATACGGAATCTGAATCAAGGAGACAAAGTTTAATGATACTCTCTGAGAAAGCCCGAACTGGAGGAAACAAAGTCATTGATTGGCAGGCAATTGCTAAACTAACGGTATCATAATGCTTGGAAGCAATAGCATGGATTAATGGCTCAACAGAATCAAAGGTAATATTCGCCTTTTTCTTGGAGAAAGATCTCAATGCGAATGGGAATATGCGTATATTGTCAAAAAGTGAAGATATATCACGTAAAGTGTTTTTGCACATCATCTGAAGTGAACTTTTTGCTCTGGATAGTTGAGAAAGAGGTTCAAACAGCATAAGAACTAAAAACAAAAGATCGGAATAGATTGACATTTCAGATAAACTCTGATATAGAAGAGTAATGCAAGATTCTTGAGCCAGTTCTTCTAAAAAGGGAGTATTTCTCTTACAATTCTTCGATGATTTGGTTTTTTTAACAATAAAATCAAGACTTCTTTGCGGTTCCAGCATCAGAGATGTCAAAGGAGATGTAAATGCAAGAACAATATCATTCAAGCCATCGTTGGTAGACAAGGTTATCTCGTTAATATTCAAACTTAAAGAAATTGATGCAAGATAATAAATTCTTCTGGCAGAATGAAAAGGATGAAAACTCACATTCCTTTCGGCAATATTATCTTTATATATGAATCTTACATGTTGAGTATACCCAAATTTGTCATCAATCCTATAATAATCAGACTCATATATTGCTGCTTGATAAACTAACATTATGGATCGCTCAGAAACTCCCTTTTTGCCGATTTGAGCCAATAAAATAGTTACAAAATCCGCAATTTCAGCTTTCTTACTATGAATTATGCTAAAAATTGCATTCACAAGCCAAAATGAGTGTTGTGGAGGAACAGATTCCTTAACAAATTTGAGCAATAAGGGGCAGAATTTAGATTTGTCATTGGATTTTTCGATTAATACATCAATAAAATGGGGAAACTCATCTGGGAAACGTGATGCTATTGATTTTTGCTCCAGTTTCTTAATAACACTATCTTCAGGATATGATTTCATATTTATTACCCATTTGGAAAGAACTCCAAAAAGTTGTGCATAGTCCTTTTCATAATAATTACTTCCGAATTTGGTGAATGCCAAATCAAGAAAATCTAAAAACACGGGTATTGAATTAAACTGACCCAAAACAGAAGAAAACTTTTCAAGCATAAAACAAATATCTTTGTGATCACCTGAATCTTCGATTAAGCGGATGATAAAACTTGGAAGAGAAGAATGTTGAGGATTAATAAGAAATAGGTATGTTAATGAAGATAAATGACAGGTATTGGAAATATCACTAATAGATTTCTCGATTAATTGAATAATTGATTCATTCATTTGTATAAGTTGGGGCTTGACTTTCCATAAAAGGTCAGGCTCGCTAATCATCCTATCAAATAGCTTCTTTTGTAACTCTTCGTCAGTTATCAACCCAATCAAAACACAAATAAGTGGCGGATAGAAAACATTCGAAACCAGAATGGTTTCTGCGAATTCCGAAAAATCAGATTTAACATATGGAACGATTTTTGTTATAGCTTGGCATTGTAAATCTGAATTTGATCTTGAGGCTGCATTATATAACCCAATTAAATCATTAATCTCAAATACATTAGATGATGCAATGTTTGGAAGGAATCCTAGAGACAAATCTAATACAGAACCATGTTTAGATGTGATTGCTATATTTAATATAACTTCTTTAACTTGAAGGGCTGATTTTGCAAATCCAACTGTTTCAGATATGACCGACATCAAAGATATTACAGAAAATATTGTCTGAACAGCTTTGCTATTAGATTTCTGACATAAAATAGAATAAACACTATCTATTTTCTCCGGAATTACCTTTATGAAACTTGAAATAAATTGGCCAAAAACATAAAAATCGCCATTTGATACTTGAATGGCATACATTGCTGCTTCAAACAGACCAGGAATAAAAACTTCAACCAAGTCTTGTTGTAGAAATGGCTCTATAGCCGAAAAAATCCTCAACACGTATGATATTTGATCAACTTCAAGCTTTCTTGATTCAAGCAAGTCAAAGAACTTAAGAAAAAGCTTGCACATAAATAGATACTGTATTATTGATGATATTATTTTTGATAAGTTTCCCTTTCCATTAAAGATGATCGGTGAATCGCATTCAAAATGCATGATTCGATTGCGATCTTCGTCGGAAAGACCTTTGGGCTCAAAAAGTATTATTTGTTGTTGAACACCTTCAATTGAATGGAAAATCATCTCCAATAACTCGGATGGTAGATTTAGCTTAACAATAAGAGTAACGACTTGGAAATAAAATGCTATTACTTCGTTGATTATGTTTCTTGCTGGACGATCAATAACATTAATAGATTTCCAAATGCTAGGAAGAGAATTATGAATAAAATCTAAAGCAATCTGAGGAATACTATCCTCATTTGATCTGTTCAAACTTTCAAGAGCTAAAGTTAAATTTTTTATTGCCAAAGCTATCTCGGAATTATCATCCTGGCTGATATCGGCAAGAAATTCTTTCTCTGTGGGGAAAAAAATGTCTTCGACGTCCCCCATGTGTGAACTAGAGAGAAAACGGTTAATCGAGAACACCAAGTTCTACCATCCCCCATCTATGCATTGGGCGAAAAATCCTTCTTATGTACAATTTATTAAATTTCGAAAAAACATGAACTGTCTTGCAGGGTCAGAAGTAATGAAAAGTGACAAATGATAGATTACCAGAAAGCTTGTCCATCAGTAAAACTGGTGTTTTTGGGGGATTCTGGTGTTGGAAAGAGCTGTATTATCTCTAAATTTAGCTCTGGCGTGGTTCCTACAGAATCTCTTCCAACAGTTGGCGCCGCCTATTACTCCAAAGTTGTATCCGTTGACCAAACTAAACTTGAGCTTCGAATATGGGACACTGCTGGACAAGAAACATACCATAGTCTGACACCAATTTATTTTAGGGGATCATCTATCGCCTTTGTTGTTTTTGACATAACAAATAGAAAATCATTCTCCAATTTGAGAAATTGGATATCTTTAGTAAGAGAGTACGGAAGAAAGGGGATTGTTATCGTGTGTGTTGGTAACAAAGTTGATCTTCAAGCAGAGAGAGTGGTAGAGTACAGCGAACTTTCTGAAATTGCTGCTGAGCTTAATGCTATACCAATAGAAACAAGTGCAGTGACTGGCGTAGGAATCGAGCAAATGATACAAAGTGCAGTGGCTAAAGTCATCGAGATTGATAGAAATGCGGAATCGAACCCTAAAGGATCATCTGATCAGGCTGAGGATAAAGGCAAATCTAATGGACCCTGCTGTTAATTTGTAAACAACTTTATATATAACGATAACGATAAATATGAATATATTTCCCTCAAAAAGGGCTAATTATTAAAATTTCAAATGAACCCGTTAAAGCAAATATCTAATATATTATATGATGTTGCAATGTCCTATGTTTATGAAGTGAAAGATCATATTCCCCAAAGTAGTATTCAGCAAATAGGAAATATCATGAAATCATTTATTGGGGGAACTATTGGATACGATGAAGCCTCTCAATCCTTATTGAATTATCTTGATTCTGCTTCTCCGTTAGAAAAAATTAACTCCATAATGCAATGTGAATCCTCTCCTGTTCCAGATTCGCCGCAAATAGAGGTTGACGATTCTACATCAAGGAAGAAAACTCGAACGTGGACTTCCAATGAAGATCAGCGGTTAATTTTTGGTGTTCACAAGTTTGGATTAGAAAATTGGAATGCTGTATCCCAATTTGTTGGATTTGGGCGATCAAGATCACAATGCAGCCAGAGATGGCTCAGAGTTCTAGATCCCCGAATATCCAAATCTCCCTGGGCAGTTGAAGAGGAATCGAAACTTCAGCAGCTTGTGAACAGATATGGAGAAAAGAGCTGGACAAGAATTGCAGCTGAAATGGGCAATCGGAGCGATGTTCAATGTAGATATCATTTCAGGCAGCTTCAGGGAGTATCGAATATTCCAGGAAATGCGTTTTCTAATACAGATAGACCCATTGGATTATATAATTCATTGCCCAGAACAAATTCAACCCCTCCGATCCCAATGAGCCAGCCTATTCAAATGTCGTTTGATAACAGAATGAACATGCCATCACTATTACCAATGAGAGGATATACAATACCTACTGGAGCCACATACACTCCTGTCCCAGGTATAGTGGGAATTCCACAAAACACAAGGGAACACTCAGTACCTCCTGGTCTTCCAATGCCGCCTCCACCCAAGCCAACTCCTCCAAATCAAAATGAGCAAGCGGAAAATGTTACACAAAAGAATATTGGGATCGAAGCCCCAATCCCTCTACGGGGGTCATATGATATTTTTAAATCGGACCAGTTGTTTTCAGCTGATTGGATGTAAAAAAAAGTCGAAATATCTATATTTTAATAACATGCTTTTGAAATACCTTCTTTAAGAATCGACAAGCTTAGCTCTTTAATAGTTTGCTCGTGATTCTTTATACTCATATCTATTTGTTTTTCGATTTTCACTATGCTCTGCTCGATTTCTTCGATCTGACTGCTGATCTTTAAATCAGAAAACCCACTAGATGACCCACTTTTAAGGAGTGAAATCCTGCTCATTATGTTTTTGTTCTCTTGTTCAAGCTCATTAATCTGATTCAACAAGCCCTTCTCTATTTCCTTGGCTTGCAATATGCTCTCTGTATTCTGTACACTCTGCATATCACTAAATTCGTTTCTGTATTTGTCCAAAAGCCCTTGTTTGATAAATACAACTCCCTTAAGCCGATTTTGCTCGCTCTGGTGGATCCCGATACTGGTAATTATCTCAGAATACTGAGCTGCCATATCAGAAGTTTTCAAACTCGCAATTTCAGCACGTTTTTTACATATTTTGTGCTCAATTGTCTGAAATTCTAACTCACTATTCGTCAAATATCGCGAATCCAACGACATCGCCTTCTGGTATTTGTCCGTTTGAACTTGAAGCCTAGCTATCTTGGCATTTAGATCATCCCTGTCCCGAGAGAGACATACAAAGCGAGATCGGAGGCCCAATAAATCGAAATGACAACTCATGGTGCCGTATTGTGGTTTATCGTTGTATAAAAGACATCAAGTTCTGAAAGCTCTTTTTCTGAGTATTCTTCGGTTTATCAAAGTAGTATTACATCTAGCAATGCATTTTAGTACCAAAGATCAGATTAATCGGGGAGATACTGATGAAAGCGGGACAGAGAGTTCCTTGTTCCCACCTATTTCGATTTTTAATCCCGAAATAGTTATTATTACTCAAGTGGGTGAGCAAACTACAACTGGGCAAACCTATAATCCTTTTATGCTCAGTGAGCGTGTTGATATTCCATTTTCTGATGGTAACCATCCTCCTGTGTACTTTGGTCCTGAAATGGAACCTTATGATAAATATTACCGCAGGATTAGTGATTCTTATAATGGAAATGAGTTTAAGGACAAAACATTTTTCAACGTTTTTACACACGATGTTTACAATCTGTTTCACATTCCAGAATCAAGCTTTCAATCTCCATTTCCTCAACTTGAAGGATTTAGCTCCTATGATGACTATTTATCGACTTTAAAAGAATGGTACATAAGAGCGGTTAAGTATTTTGCATCGACTTTCCTACCTTCACCTATTAGTGGTCTTATCAGGTTTCCTGCCCCGCCTAAAGTCTTTTCAAAAGAAGAAAAATCTAACCCAGCTCGATTTAAGACATTTAAAGCTAATCAATGGCCTTTGCTATCCAACAATTATTTTCAAATGCTTGATATAATCTTCAACCAAACGGAGTTTAATCCTGATGATCCATTCGAGAATCAGATTCCAAAGAGAGAAGTAATACAAATGAAACATCATGTTTCTTCTCAAGACCAATGGGTTTCTCACTTAATTCCTGTGGAGCCAAGCCCTGTACTTTATAAGAATTATGAAGAGTTTGAAGAATCGTTTTTAAGATGGTCTCAAGTTGCCCAAGGGACTATGCCTCTACCCCCTTGTCCACAAGATATGTCGCAGCTCTTGAATATTGACCAAGTTGATATACCATTTGAGCAAAAAATCATCAAAAAATCTATGTCTGAAGCAGTATTTAACACCATTATTAATAATGGTGTAGATTCCAGACTTCTGAATGCTTCTGCGCATGATTTTGGAAAACTATCTGGAATTTTGTATGAATTAAGATCAGAGCAATCAGATCCTGAAATAGATGATTTTTCCGACAAAAACATTCTATTTGTATTTAATATCGATGCATATGCTTTTCAAAAGGATTACATGACTTATGGATATGATTCTAAATCTCTCGAAGTCCATCATCCTTACTATTCATATAAGCATTTTTGGCTAACCGAGAATTATGATGAAGAAGTGAGCGCAAGTGTAACAATGACAAGAACTATTGATTGGGAACTTATTAATGGATTGTTGAAATTTGTTCTTCAGCCAAATCAGATTCAAGACTATATGAGAATCACATTTTCTGGGAAATCTTTGGCAACACACTTGTCTGCTTTCTTTTCCGAAAAGAGTAATTTAATTCAACTTATGGATCATGTTGAGAGATCATGGGACACAAAAATACATATTTCTTTCTTTTTGCATCAAATATTCATTAATGAAAAAAGTAGCACCATTTGTCACATATTTGAAGATTTAGAGAATTTAGAAATGTTTCATCGATTTATAAATCTTTTAATATTGACTTCATCCAAGATAACTCATCTTCTCCCAGTTATCAAATCAAATGTCTCGGAATTAAGGATTATTAACCAGTTTTATTTGTTTTCTTGTTTAATTAAGCTATTTACTGAGCTAACACTAACAGACTTTTTTGAAAGTATATATTCTAAATGTCGAGAATTATCTATTATATGTTCTCGATTTCTATCAAACGGAGAATTCAGACAGTTAATAACTAATGGTTTGTTATCAAACGAAATGAATGATGAAACAAGGGCAGCCTTGATGATTGTGTATTCCGATTCTCAACATCTTCATCGTATATTAGTGGGAAATGGTTATTTGGATTGGTTGAATTCGGTGTCCACAACGCAAAATGGTATTGCACTTATTAACTCGCTCGCACATAGTGATGCTCTGTATTCTCTTGCGTTTTTATTTTTGAAGCAATCCATTGAAGACCTAAAGAAGATGATTCCGGAGATAACCCCTATAATGTGCTATTTTATTCGGTCTGTATGTGTATATCTATTAGAATCTGTGGAACAGATGCACTTAAAGTTGAGCGGGAAAGCTTTATTACCATTTTTTGAAGTATTTTCTTTGAGTGAGAAGGAATGTGTTTCAATGATACTCGTGCCTATAGCTTCATTACTTTGCAATAAGGTTTTAGTATATGACTTCAGATCTGCTGATCTTAAATTGTTTATTATCAGATGTATATGTAAGTTCTGTGAAGTGATTAATTTTCAAAATGGTTATGTATTCAGACAACAGGTTCAGGCCTTAATTATTCTTGCAAGAGATGAACATGCCTGCTTTTCAATGTCCCAAAAAAAGGATTTCATGAATAAGCTTGTTTTGCAGCTGAAGGAGAAAGATGTCACTGTTGTTAAGCATGCATGGAAGCTCTTCAGAATGATGACAAAATTCCCTAATGTTATAAAGGAAGTTCTCTCTGATAAAACCATCAAAACTGCTCTTGCTTCAAACTTTTTTGCAAAAAGCACAATAGTTTTAAGGAAGATGCTTCGTTTTGTTTTATTTGTGATGAACAATATGGAAGCTTTCTCGAAACAAATTGCAGAAATATGTATGAGTAGTATAGGTTCTGTCGTTGTTTCTTATAGTTTAAGGAAGAAAAATTTTAAAGATGATCAAAAAACATCAATTGCTCTGCAGAACTTTATTACCTTTATTAAAGAATCCAAATCAGAGGATCTAACTGAGCTGAGAGAGTCTGTTTTCAAGCACTTGGACTCGTTCGAAAAAGATCGGAGATCTTCATTGAAAAGGAATAGCTTACTTTTTAATAGATTTTAGTATCTGTTTTCACACTAATAAATCATCATCGTGTAATTTTTCATGCAATATTTGGTTATCGTACGTTTAAAATCATCTTTGGGTAAAATTATTGTTTACATTGGATTGGGAGGCCAAATAATTAACCTATTTATAAAAGTTATTCTTTTGAATACAATGTGATTTTTTTGAAAGGGAAAACTCATATACTCCTTCACAATTTGATATCAGGTGATTTTTTTGAATATTAAATGAACAATTCATGTCAAAATAATGTTATTTCTTTATCAAAAGAGCTATTTGA